>OFPN01000001.1_pt1 | contig 218434 bp, 201 predicted proteins | sample 1542611 | NCBI WGS metagenome assembly OFPN01 (sample SAMN05503973, study PRJEB24370) | sediment metagenome | isolation source: lake sediment | place: USA: Lake Hill lake, St. Paul Island, Alaska | collected 2013
GCACGGCCGCAGCCAGCGCGCCGAGTTGATGGGCGGCTTCCACCAGCCCGGTCGCCAAGGCATCCGGCCGTTCGCCCAGGCCTGCGCGCTCCAGCATGGCCTGGGCGGTGAGCACATCGAGGGCCACATCAAAGGCAATATCTGTCGCCGCCGGCGTGAAGCCGCCCAGGCTGCGGCTCCAGTTCTGGGTGGTCTCAAAGCGCGGCGCAAAGCCATCCGGCTGCGCCTGCGCCCACAGGCGGGCGGCCACCGGCATGAGCTGGGCATAGGGCAGCAGCACGACGGTGCGGGCCGGATGGGCCTGGCGCGACTGCATGTGCGCGGCCATCTGGGCCAGCCAACCCTGCGGCGATGCCAGCCAGCGCCAACGCACCGGGTGCATGGCCGGATCGGGCGGAGGTGGGAACAAGGAATCGACGGTCACTATGGCGTTCATAGCACCGGCTCACATCTGGGATACTTGGTTTCTGTCACAATGCCGCAACTTTAGCTGCAATACCAAACTGTCAAAGGAGCCCTCATGGCCAGCGACCTGATCAAACATGTTTCCGATGCCTCTTTCGAAGCCGACGTGCTCCAGTCTGGCCAACCCGTACTCGTCGATTACTGGGCCGAATGGTGTGGCCCCTGCAAGATGATCGCCCCGATCCTGGACGAAGTGGCCGGCACCTACCAGGGCAAGCTGCAGATCGCCAAGATGAACGTGGACGAGAACCGCGACATTCCGGCCAAGTTCGGCATCCGTGGCATACCGACCCTCATGCTGTTCAAGGGCGGCCAGCTCGCCGCCACCAAGGTCGGCGCCATGAGCAAGGCCCAGCTGACGGCCTTTATTGACCAGCAACTGGCCTGATATTTCCGAGGGCAGCCACGATACCGTTTCGTGGCTGCCGTTTTTCCTGTCATAATTAGCTTTAATCGCTGGCTCTCACCCGGGGCCAGTTCGAAATCCCGGCGGGTAAGGCCAACAGTCTGCCTTGCCACCCACCTCCCCCGAATTGTCTTTTGAACTCCCCCCTAGGGACTCTATCCATGCACTTAAACGAACTCAAGGCACTGCACGTGTCGGAAGTCCTCAAACAGGCTGAAGAGCTTGAAATTGAAAACACCGGCCGCATGCGCAAGCAGGAGTTGATGTTCGCCATCATCAAGAAGCGCGCCAAGGCCGGCGAACAGGTCTTCGCCGATGGCGTGCTGGAGATCCTGCCCGACGGCTTCGGCTTCCTGCGTAGCCCCGACACCAGCTACACCGCCAGCACCGACGACATCTACATCAGCCCCAGCCAGGTGCGCCGCTTCAACCTGCACACCGGCGACATGATCGAAGGCGAAGTGCGCACCCCGAAAGACGGCGAGCGCTACTTTGCCCTGAACAAGCTGGAAAAGGTCAACGGCGGTGGGCCGGAAGAGAACAAGCACAAGGTGATGTTCGAGAACCTGACGCCACTGTTCCCCAAGGTGCAGATGAAGCTGGAACAGGACATCAAGGGCGAGGAAAACATCACCGGCCGCGTCATCGACATCATTGCACCCATCGGCAAGGGCCAGCGCGCCCTGATCGTGGCGCAGCCCAAGAGCGGCAAGACCGTGATGATGCAGCACATTGCGCACGCGATTTCTGCCAACTATCCCGACAGCTATCTGATGGTGCTCCTGATTGACGAGCGCCCGGAGGAAGTGACCGAAATGCAGCGCACTGTCAAGGGCGAGGTGATTGCCTCCACCTTTGATGAGCCCGCCGCCCGCCACGTGCACGTGGCCGAGATGGTGATCGAGCGCGCCAAGCGCCTGGTCGAGCTGAAAAAAGACGTGGTCATCCTGCTGGACTCCATCACCCGCCTGGCCCGTGCCTACAACAACGTGGTGCCGTCTTCGGGCAAGGTGCTGACCGGCGGTGTGGACGCCAACGCCCTGCAGCGCCCCAAGCGTTTCCTGGGTGCGGCGCGCAATGTGGAAGAAGGCGGCTCACTCACCATCATCGCCACGGCCCTGGTCGATACCGGCAGCCGCATGGACGAGGTGATCTTTGAAGAATTCAAGGGCACTGGCAACTGCGAGATCCACCTGGACCGCCGCCTGTACGAAAAACGCGTGTTCCCGTCGATCCAGCTCAACCGCAGCGGCACACGCCGCGAAGAATTGCTGCTGCAGCCGGAGATCCTGCAAAAGACCCGCATCCTGCGCCAGTTCCTCTACAACATGGACGAAGTCGAGTCCATGGAAATGGTGCTCAAGCAGATGCGCGCGACAAAGAACAACAACGAGTTCTTCGACATGATGCGTCGAGGTGGCTAACTAGCCCCCACGCGGCCCGGCGGCGCTCAAGGTGGGCGTTGACGAGCTGTGTTGTGGCATAATTTAGGGTTTTCGCGACAAGTACGATCAGTTTTTCATTGTGAGCATTCAAGTTGTGCAAGGGTTGCACAAGGGTTACACAAGGGCTGACGCGGCTGCCGCAACTGATGGAGAAGATATGAAAGAAGGCATTCACCCCAACTACCGCGAAGTCTGCTTCGTGGACCTGTCCAACGGCTTCAAGTTCGTGACCCGTTCATGCGCCAACGCCAAGGAAATGATCAAGATGGAAGACGGCCGCGAACTGCCGCTGTTCAAGCTCGATACCTCCAGCGAATCCCACCCCTTCTACACGGGCACGCAGAAGTCCGTGGACAACATGGGCGGTCGCGTCGAGAAATTCCGCAACCGTTTCGGCAAAACCGCTGCCAAGTAAACTGGCAACAGGTTCCGAGAAGGGGCAGCCCGGGTTACCGCGCTGCCCTTTTTCTTGAGCATTGATTCTTTTGTTTTAGGCCTCGCATCCGAGTGAACCAGCCCAGTCCTGCCATTGTTGCCCAAGGTGCCGTCCGGCGCTTGCCGCGTCTGGCCCTGCTGCTGTTCTGCCTGGCCTATGTGCTGCCCGGCTTCATCTGGCGCGAACCCTGGCGCAGCGCCGATATCACGGCCTTTGGCTACATGCGCGCGCTGGCCAGCGGCCAGACCGACTGGCTGGCTCCACTGCTCATGGGACAGGCACCGGACGTCGATGCCCTGCTGCCCTATTGGCTGGGCGCCTGGGCTCTGCAATGGGCCCCGAGCTGGATCGCCCCCGATTTGGCCGCACGCCTGCCCTTCATCGGCCTGCTGGCGCTGACGCTGGCCGCCGTCTGGAACGGCGTCTATTACCTGGCACGCAGTCCGCGGGCACAACCGGTGGCCTTTGCTTTTGGTGGCGAAGCACGGCCCGCCGACTATGCGCGCGCCATGGCCGATGGCGGCCTGCTGGCTTTCATCGCCTGTCTCGGACTGGCCCAGCTCTCACATGAAACCACCCCGGCACTGGCCCAGCTGTGCTTCACCGCCCTGAGCTTTTACGCCGTAGCCGCCCTGCCCTATCGGACCCTGGGTCCCATCCTGGCTGGCAGCGCCGGCTTGCTGGGTCTCACGCTGTCGGGCGCGCCCTCCATGGCACTGCTGTTGGGCGCTGGCAGTGCGCTGATCCATTGGTTCGATCAAACCCAAGTATCGCAAGAGACCCGGCACCACCGCCGCTGGTTCAGGGGTCTGTTCGCACTGACCGGCCTGTTGGCCGTCCTGGCCACCACGCTGGACCTGTGGCGCTGGCGCATCGAATTTCCGCACCCGAGCTGGGACACCTGGCACGGCCTGGGCAGCCTGCTGCTGTGGTTCACCTGGCCCGCTTGGCCACTGGCTTTGTGGACTTTGTGGCGCTGGCGCCGCCAGCTCATCAGCCGCCACATCAGCCGCCATCTGGCGTTGCCCTTGTGGTTTGCCCTGGTCACCCTCAGCGCCACGCTGATCACGCCGGCCGGCGACCGCGCCCTGTTGCTGGCGCTGCCGGCCCTGGCGACGCTGGCCGCTTTTGCCCTGCCCACGCTGGAACGCAACGTCTCGGCCCTGATCGACTGGTTTACCCTGCTGTTCTTCACTGGCTGCGCCTTCATCATCTGGGTGGTGTGGATTGCCATGCAAACCGGCTTTCCACCCCAGCCGGCCGCCAATGTGGCGCGACTGGCACCGGGCTTTGAGACCGGCTTCACCATCCTGCCCTTTCTCTTTGCCACGCTCGCCACCCTGGCTTGGATCTGGCTGGTGAGGTGGCGTGTCGGCCGGCACCGCGCCGCTATCTGGAAAAGCCTGGTGCTGCCTGCTGGAGGCGCCGCCCTGTGCTGGCTGCTGCTGACGACCCTGTGGATGCCCTTGTTGGACTTCGCACGCAGCTACGCCCCACTGGTGCGCCGCGTCGAGACCATCGTCAAACCGGCCAGCTGCATCGAGACCTTCGGACTCAGCCGCGGCCTGTTGGCGGCGTTTCAGTTTCACTCTCAGCTGCGCCTCGAACCAGCAGCCGACAGCGCGCGCTGCCCGTGGTTGATCGTGGACAAGGAAATCGTCACCCAGATCCCCGAGATCATCAATGCCGCGCAATGGACTCGGCATAGCGCCATCGGCCATCCACGCGAAGGGGAAGAAGACATCGTGATCTTCCGGCGTGCCAGCGCCGCCGGCTCCTGAAGTCGTGTCCGAACTCAAAACCATTTCCCGCCATGCCGGCGCCGTGCTGATCGGGCAACTGGCCACCATGGCCTTCGGTGTGACCGACACCATCGTGGCCGGACGCTATGCCGAAACCTCACTGGCTGCGCTTTCGATCGGTTCGGCCATCTACATGAGCGTTTATGTCGGCTTGATGGGCGTGCTGCAAGCGCTGCTACCGATCTGGGCCGAGCAGCATGGCGCCAACCGTCCGGCGCAACTCGGTTTTTCGTTTCGTCAATCGCTCTACCTGCTGCTCGCGCTGATGGCGGTTGGCATGTTCGTGCTGCTGCAGCCGGACGTGCTGCTGGACTGGGCCGAGGTGCCCAGCGCGCTGCGCGCAGAAGTCCTCAGCTACCTGGGCGTGCTGGCACTGGCACTACCGCCGGCGCTGCTGTTTCGCCTCTACAGCACGCTCAACCAAAGCCTGGGCAAGCCGCTGCTGGTTACCTGGCTGCAGATCGGTTCGCTGTTCCTCAAGATTCCACTGTCCATCTGGTTCGCCTTCGGCGGCCTGGGACTGGCGCCACAAGGTGTGGTCGGTTGCGCCCTGGCCACGCTGGTGGTGCAGTGCCTGATGTTGGCGGTGGCTCTGTGGCTACTGCGCACCCGCGCACTGTACCGGCCCTACCGTCTGTGGCAACAGCTGGAAAGACCGCATTGGCCGACGCTGACCGCCTTCGCCCGCATGGGCGTGCCCAGCGGGCTGACCATTCTGGTGGAGGTGACCTCCTTCACGCTGATGGCGCTGTTCGTGGCGCGGCTGGGCACCGTCGCGGCAGCCAGTCACCAGATTGCGGCCAACTTGGCCGCCGTGCTGTACATGGTGCCGCTGGCCATCGGCATCGCCACCAGCGCCCGCACCAGCTACTGGCTCGGCGCTGGGCAGCCGCGTCAGGCGCGCCATGTCGTGGGACTGGGCTTCATGTTGGTGCTGGGCTGTGCGGTGCTGCTGGCCGGCTCGTTGATCGGCGTGCGTGCGTCGCTCGCCCAGCTCTATGCGCGCAGCCCTGAAGTGATCACCCTGGCGGCCTCCTTGCTCTTCTGGACCGCCACCTTTCACCTGTTCGATGGCCTGCAGGCGCTGGGCGTGTTCGTGCTGCGCTGTTTCCGCATTACGCTGGCACCGTTCCTGATCTACGGCGTGTTGCTGTGGGGGCTGGGGCTGTTCGGCGGCTATCGCCTGGCCTACCACGGCCTCGGCCCGTGGCCCGCCATGCAGAATCCGGCTGCGTTCTGGATCGCCGGCATGGTGGCGCTGGCCCTGGCTGCGCTGATCTTCTGGCTCATGATCTGGCAGGTCATGAAGCGGGAGGTGCGGCCTTAAGCGGTTTGCACCTTCTGCACCAGGCGTACCCGGCCTGTCGGGAAGACAATCGTAAACACCGATCCCTTGCCCAGCGCACTCTCAATCTTCAGTTCGGCACCATGGCGTTGCGCCACGTGCTTGACGATGGCCAGCCCCAGGCCGGTGCCGCCGGTATCGCGGGAGCGGCTGCGGTCCACCCGGTAAAAACGCTCGGTCAGCCGCGGAATGTGTTCAGGTGCGATGCCCGGACCGCTGTCACGCACGACAAACTCGACCCGTCCATCCGCCTGCCACTGCCAGCCGACATGCACGCTGGCTCCAGGCGGCGTGTAGCGGATGGCATTGCTGACCAGGTTGGACAGCGCACTGAGCAACTCGCCCAGCGTGCCAGCGATCTCTCCCTCCTGGGGCAGCTCGAAATGCAAGTCATGTGCAGGCCCGGCCGAAGCATTGAGCACGGCCGAGAGCGCGCGTCCTTCCTGCTCCAGCTGCTCCATGAGCAAGCGCATGGACACCCATTCCGTCGCCGCGGGCAGCGGGCTGCCTTCCAGGCGTGACAGCATGAGCAAATCATTCACCAGGGTCTGCATGCGCTGCGCCTGTTGCGCCATCAGGCTGAGATAGCGCTCCCGCTCCTGTTCATCCAGCGACAAGGTGCGCAGTGTTTCGACAAAACCCGTGAGCACGGTCAGCGGCGTGCGGATTTCGTGCGACACATTGGCAACGAAATCGCGCCGCATCGCCTCCGCCTGCTCCAGGGCGGTCACATCACTCGACAGCAGGAGCCGGCGACCATCGCCATAAGGATGCAACTGGACCGACAGGCGCACCGGGCGCGAAGGCGTGTTGTCGCGCCCAGGCAGCGTGACACTTTGCAGAAAGTTGCCACTGGCGAAATAGGCGGCAAAACCCGGGTCACGCACCAAATTGACGAAATGCTGCAGCATGTCGCGCTGGGCATCGAAACCGAAATGGGTGGAGGCCATCTGGTTGCACCATTCGATGCGGCCTTGGGCATCGAGCAGCACCACGCCATTGGGCGAGGCTTGCAGCGCAGCCAGAAAATCCTGCAACCGGTTTTCACTCTCCCGGGTCTGCTGCTCGCGGGCACGCACCAGGCGCCGCGCCCGGTCCGACACTTCGCCCCACAGGCCACGATTGACAGCCACATCGGACACATCGCCCAGCCGCAGCCATTGCAGCACCCGTACGCCGCGCGACAGATCCAGCAGGATCCAGAGCAGCCCACCAGCCACAACGCCTGCCAGACCACCGTACCAGGGTAGGTGATTGGGCGGCAGGTACCACCCCAGCCAACCACCGAGAAGTTGGAACAGAAGAAATGAAACAGGCCGCCAAAACATGCGCTGTGCTCAGAACGCGGGCTGTATCAGGTCTGTGATAACACAGCCACCGAGGGCTGGGCCGTCAGCCTATAGCCGGCCCCACGCACCGTCTCGATCATGACGCCGGCAGCACCGAGCGCTTCGCGCAAACGTTTGACATGAACGTCCACCGTGCGCTCTTCGATGAACACATGGTCGCCCCAGACCTTGTCGAGCAACTGGCCCCGGCTGTGGACGCGCTCGGCATGGGTCATCAGGTAATGCAGCAGCTTGAACTCGGTCGGTCCCAGTTTGAGGGCCTGCTCCTGGAAGGAGACGCGATAGGTGTCCGCATCCAGGGTCAGCCCGCCCACAGACACCGAGCCGCCCGTTTGCAAAGGCGCCCGGCGTCGCAGCACGGCACGGATGCGCGCGAGCATTTCCTTGGTGGAAAACGGCTTGGCCATGTAGTCGTCAGCGCCGGCATCCAGCCCTGCCACACGGTCGGCCTCGTCACCGCGGGCCGTCAACATGATGATGGGAATCGCCTTGGTGCGCGGATGTTCGCGCCAGCGTCGCGCCAGCGTCAGGCCACTCTCGCCCGGCAGCATCCAGTCCAGCAGAATCAGATCAGGCAGCACCGCATCGAGCTCGCGCTGGGCGCTGGCACTGTCCATGGCCCAGGTGGGACGAAACCCGTTGTGCCGCAGATTGACGGCAATCAGCTCGGCAATCGCCGGCTCGTCTTCCACAATCAGGACCGCAGGCTGGTTTTTCATTTCAGGACGGATTCAATCTCTTCAATGGAGGAATGGCGCACATCAGCCCCCTTGACGATGTAAATGATGAGTTCAGCGATGTTTTTCGCATGGTCACCGACACGCTCGATCGCCTTGGCCAGGAACAGCAGATCCAGGCTGGGCGAGATCATGCGTGGGTCTTCCATCATGTAGGTGATGAGGATGCGCACGAAACCGTCGAACTCCTTGTCGATCAGGTTGTCTTCCTTGAGGATGGCCACGGCAGCCGTCGTGTCCAGCCGGGCAAAAGCGTCCAGCGCCTTGCGCATCAGGCCCGAAGCCAAGTCTGCGGCAACCCGCAGTTCCGACGAAGGCAGCGCACGGGGCGCGCCGCTGTTGATGATGGAGATCACCATACGGGCAATTTTTTCCGCTTCATCCCCCACGCGCTCCAGATTGGCGGTGGTTTTGGAAATGGCGATCAACAGGCGCAGGTCACGCGCCGTCGGCTGCCGACGCGCGATGATGGAAGATAGATCATGGTCGATCTGCACTTCCATGGCGTTGACGCGTTTTTCCGCCTCGATCACCTGCTTGGCAACCTCGGCACTGAATTGGGACAGGGCAACAATCGCCTGCTGGATCTGCGACTCGACCAGGCCGCCAAGTTCCATCACGCGGCTGGAGACCGTACTGAGTTCGCTGTCAAACTGGGTTGAAAGATGTTTTTCAGGCATGTCGTTTTCCTTAGCCGAAACGGCCGGTGATGTAATCTTCAGTTTCCTTGCGCGTGGGCTTGAAGAACATCTGCTCGGTGGAGCCGAACTCCACCAGGTCGCCCAGGTACATATAAGCCGTGTAGTCGCTACAGCGCGCCGCCTGCTGCATGTTGTGCGTGACGATGACCACGGTGTAGTCGTCCTTGAGCTCGGTGATGAGCTCCTCGATCTTGGCGGTGGAAATCGGGTCCAGCGCTGAACAGGGCTCGTCCAGCAAAATGACTTCCGGCTTGATCGCAATGCCGCGCGCAATGCACAGCCGCTGCTGCTGACCACCGGACAGGCTGGAACCACTTTGCTTGAGCTTGTCCTTCACCTCATTCCACAAGGCAGCCTTGCGCAGTGCCCATTCGACCCGCTCTTCCATATCGGTCGTGTTGAGGGATTCGAACAGCTTGATACCAAAGGCGATGTTGTCGTAGATTGACATCGGAAACGGCGTCGGTTTCTGGAACACCATGCCGACCTTGGCGCGCAGCAGGGCGACATCTTGTTTGCTGGTCAGCAGGTTCTCGCTGTCAAGCATCACCTGGCCTTCGGCGCGCTGATCCGGGTAGAGCTCAAACATGCGGTTGAACACGCGCAGCAGGGTCGACTTGCCGCAGCCGGACGGGCCAATGAAGGCGGTGACCTTGTGCTCGGGGATGTCGAGGTTGATGCCCTTGAGAGCATGGAACTTGCCGTAATAGAAGTTCAGGTCGCGCACCGATATCTTCGGTGCGGGAACTGGGGTGGAAGTGTTGTCCATCGCTTGCCTTGAAGAGAAAAGAGGTTCGGGCACGCTTTAGCCCTTGTTGCGTGTCAGCACACGCGCCAGGATGTTGAGGCCCAGTACCGTGACCGTGATCAACAGCACACCAGCCCAGGCCAGTTGCTGCCAGTTTTCATAGGGACTCATGGCGAACTTGAAGATCGTGACCGGCAGGCTGGCCATCGGGTCCTTCAGGTTGGAGGTCCAGAACTGGTTGTTCAGGGCGGTGAAAAGCAGCGGTGCGGTTTCACCGGAGATGCGGGCCACGGCCAGCAGCACGCCGGTGACGACGCCGGCACGTGCCGCCTTGAGCGTGATGCTGGTGATGACCTTCCACTTCGGCGCGCCCAGCGCATAGGCGGCCTCACGCAGGCCGGAGGGCACCAGTTGCAGCATGTTCTCGGTGGTACGAATGACCACCGGGATCACGATCAAGGCCAGGGCGATCACGCCGGCCCAACCCGAGAAGGATTTGAAGCGCGTTACCACCACGGCATAGACAAACAGGCCGATCACAATCGACGGCGCCGACAACAGGATGTCGTTGACAAAGCGGGTAACCGATGCCACCCAGCCCTTGGGGTCGTATTCAGCCAGGTAAATGCCGGCCATGATGCCGATCGGCGTGCCAACCAACGTGGCCAGCAGCACCATCAGGAAGGAGCCGTAAATGGCGTTGGCAATACCGCCGACTTCATTGGGTGGCGGCGTCATCTCGGTCAGGGTAGCGAGGGCCAAGCCGCCAATACCGAGGCGGAAGGTTTCCCACAGGATCCAGAACAGCCAGAACAGGCCAAAGGCCATGGCACCCAGTGACAGCGCCAGGGCCAGGATATTGACGCGCTTGCGGCTGGCATAACGCGCCTGGCGGATGTCGTCCATCTGGCTCATGCTTTCGCTCCTTCATTTTTCTTTAGTTGGAGCAGCAACAGCTTGGACAGGGACAGCACCACAAAGGTAATAAAAAACAGCACCAGTCCCAGATAGATCAGCGAGGCCTGGTGCAGACCGCTTGCGGCTTCGGCAAATTCATTGGCCAATGCTGAAGTGATGCTGTTGGCGGCCTGGAACACACTGAGCGAATCGAGCTGGTTCATGTTGCCGATGACAAAAGTCACCGCCATGGTTTCACCCAGGGCGCGCCCCAGGCCCAGCATGATGCCGCCGACCACACCGGCCTTGGTATAGGGCAACACCACCTTGTAGACCACCTCCCAGGTGGTGGAGCCCAGGCCATAGGCGGACTCCTTGAGCAGGGGCGGCGTGACCTCGAACACATCGCGCATCACCGACGCGATGAAGGGAATGATCATGATGGCCAGAATGATGCCGGCCGACAGAATACCGATGCCCACCGGTGGTCCAGCCACCAGTGCGCCAAGATAAGGGACGCCGCTGAACAGGGTCTGCAGCGGCGTTTGTACGTATTTCGCCAAAATGGGGCCGAACACCAGCAGGCCCCACATGCCGTACACAATGGACGGCACCGCCGCCAACAGTTCGATGGCGGTGCCCAGGGGGCGCTTGAGCCAGGCCGGGGACATTTCAGTCAGAAACAGCGCAATGCCAAAACTCACCGGCACAGCGATCAACAAGGCGATCAGCGAAGTGGCCAGCGTGCCGTAAATCATGACCAAGCCACCGAAATCTTCCTGCACCGGGTCCCAGACGCTGCGCGTCAGGAAACCCAGGCCGTATTTCTCGATGGCCGGCCATGCACCCAGCAACAGTGACAGCAAAATGCCAGCCAGTAGCGACAGCGTCAGCCACGCCGCCCCCTTGGCCAGCCAGCCGAAAACGGCATCGGCCAGGTGACGGGTTCGGACAGATTTGACGGACGGGAAATGACTCATGACGCGACTGGCTGTGATTGACAAAATTTACTTGTAGGCGACGGCCTTGCCGGAAGCGTCCTTGATCTCGCTCCAGGACTTTTCGATGGCAGCCTTCACGCTGACGGGCATGGGCACGTAGTCCAGGTCGTCAGCGGTCTTGTCACCATTCTTGTAGGCCCAGGAGAAGAACTTGAGGGTGGCAGCGGCTTGGGCCGGCTTGTCCTGCACCTTGTGCATCAGGATGAAAGTGGCACCGGTCATGGGCCAGGAATCCTTGCCGGCTTGCTCGGTCAGGATCTGGTAGAAGCTCTTGGCCCAATCGGCACCGGCAGCAGCGGCCTTGAAAGCCGTGTCATCCGGGGCCACGAAGTGGCCGGCCTTGTTTTGCATCAGGGCGTAGACCATCTTGTTCTGCTTCACATAGGCGTATTCCACATAGCCAATGGAGTTGGGTAGACGGCCCACAAACGCTGCCACGCCTTCATTGCCCTTGCCACCGGCACCAGTCGGCCAGTTGACGGCCGTGCCCTCACCGACCTTGGTTTTCCATTCGGTATTGACCTTGCTCAGGTAGTTGGTGAAGATGAAAGTGGTGCCGGAACCATCGGCACGGCGCACCGGCGCAATGGCGGCATCGGGCAGGTTCAGGCTGGGGTTGAGCGTCTTGATCGCCGGGTCATTCCACTTGGCGATCTTGCCAAGGAAAATGTCACCCAGTACCTGGCCGTTGAGCCGGAGCTGACCAGGCGTCACGCCTTGAATGTTCACGACGGGAACGACACCACCAATCACGGTAGGGAACTGGAGCTGGCCTTTCTTGGCCAGATCCTCGTCCGTCAGCGGCATGTCGGAGGCACCGAAATCGACGGTCTTGGCATCGATCTGGCGAATGCCGGCACCGGAACCCACAGACTGGTAATTGATCTTGACGCCCGTGGCCTTGTTGTAGTCACCGGCCCACTTGGCGTACAGGGGGGCGGGGAAGCTCGCGCCGGCCCCCGTCACATCCTGGGCGCCGGCGAAGCCGGAAAAAGCGATCGCAGCAATTGCTGCCACGCCGCAAGCCGTTTGTTTGAATGTCATCTTCATTAAAAATCCCCTTTACGGTTGGTTGAAGGATGAGCAGACTTTAAGAACCTTTTGTGTCAGCAATATGACAGACAATCAGGTGGTATAGATTTTTCTGTCGCAATTTTGTCATGAAATTGACAAACAAAATTCATGACCCCGTCACATGGCGCGGTTAAGCTGGTGCAACTTGAGCCTAGTCCGTCCATGTCGGACGTGCCCCGCGGACGGGATCTGGCATCCACCAAGGAACCGTGGCGTGAAATGCTCCAGAAAATGCGATGCTGACACCCCAATTTACTCTCTGACAATGCAAAACGGAACACGCCTCGCTGCTGTAGACCTGGGCTCCAACAGCTTTCGCCTGGAGGTCGGCTATCTGGACCACAGCCAGATCCACCGCACCGAATACCTCAAGGAGACGGTGCGCCAAGGTAACGGCCTGGATGAAGACCGCAACCTGTCACAGGAGGCCATGCAACGCGGCTGGGAGTGTCTGGCACGGTTTGGCGAGCGTCTGGCCGGCTTCAAAAAGTCACAGGTTCGTGCCGTGGCCACCCAAACCCTGCGCGAAGCGCGCAACCGCGACGAATTCCTGGCCCGGGCCACCCGGATTCTGGGCTTCCCCATCGATGTCGTCTCCGGCCGTGAAGAAGCGCGGCTGATCTACCAGGGCGTGGCGCACCTGCTGCCCCAATCCCCCGAGCGCAGGCTGGTGGTGGATATCGGCGGGCGCTCGACCGAACTGATCCTGGGCCAAGGCTTCGAGGCCCGCACCATGGAGTCTTTCCGGGTTGGCAGTGTGGCCTGGTCCATGCGCTACTTTGCAGAAGGCGAATTCAGCACACACGCCTTTCGCATGGCTGAAATCGCCGCCAAGGCCGTGCTGGATGAGGCCCTCAACGACTACCCTCGCCACAGCTGGGATGTCGCCTACGGCTCTTCCGGCACCGTCGGCGCCGTCGGTGATGTGCTGGTGGCGGCCGGCTGGCCACCGGGCGTCATCACCCGTGCCGGCCTCGAGTGGCTGCTGGAGCGGCTGCTCAAGGCCCAGAGTGCCGACCGCCTTCGCATGGAGGGTATCAAGGAAGACCGCCGCGCCGTGATCGGTGGCGGCGTGAGCGTGCTGCGGGCCGTGTTCGATCTGTTGAACATCGAAGAAATGCAGGTCGCCCAGGGTGCCCTGCGCCACGGGGCCTTGTATGACCTGCTCGATCGCGAACACGAGCAGACCGATCTGCGCCGCACCAGCGTCAACCGTCTGGCCAGCAAGTTCAATGCCGATCCGGGACAGGCCCAGCGCGTGAGCAGGGTGGCCGGTTTCCTGTTCCGACAGCTGGCCAGCGACGTCGCCCGCGCCGAATCCGAGCGCTATCTGCGCAAGCTCGACTGGGCCGCCCAGCTACACGAAATCGGCAGTGCGATCTCGCACAGCGACTACCACAAGCATGGCGCCTACATTCTGGACAATGCCGATGCGGCGGGCTTCTCCATGCCTGAACTGCATCGCCTGGGACTTCTCGTGCTGGGGCATCGCGGCAAGTTGCGCAAGCTGGAGGTGGACTTCGAGGATGCGGTCTTTGTGAAACAGCTTCTGGCCCTGCGCTTGGCGGTCATTCTTTGCCACGCCCGGCGCGACCCGGAACTGCAAGGCCTGCAGCTGAGTTACGGCTCAGCACGCGTCTTCACTCTGACCTGCCGCCCCGGCTGGAGTGCCGCTTACCCGCAATCGTCGCACTTGTTGCAAGAGGAACTGCTGGCCTGGCAGAAAACCCCGTGGAGCCTGCGGCTCGAAGCAAACTAAGGCCTGTTCACACTGTTTTTACAAGTGCGAACAGGCCCTGGTTCTCTCTCATTCCTTCAGAGACTGGGCAAGGACAGCTTGCCACGGATAAACAACCCCGTGCCCGACATCTTGGCTTCGTGCTTGGCCAGCGCCGCCTGCGTCGCCACCTCTTCGGCATTCCGGTATTCATGCGAGCCGACATGCACCGCCCCAGCCGACAAGGTGGTGCACGGGAAGAAACGCATGACGCCATGCCGGTCTTCGGCGTGAATGCCGCCACACAAACGGGACGCCTCGTCAAACAAGTCCTTGGCCCGGTGGGCAAACTCGCTCACGATGAGTTCACAACGGCGCTGCCAGTCATCGCTCTGGAACAGGATCAGGAAATCATCGCCACCGACATGGCCGACAAAATCACGCTGCGGGTCGCAATGGACCACCGCCAGCTTGGCCAGCAAACGGATCATTTCATCACCGCGCCAGTAACCGAAATGGTCATTGAAGGGTTTGAAGTTGTTCATGTCGAGATAACACGCCACAAACTCCGAGCCGTTGTCCAGCAGCCGCTTGATGTGCAGACTGATCGGTATATTGCCCGGCAGGAATGTCAGCGGATTGGCATGCCGCGCCGCTTCCAGTCGCACCTCGGTGACCGAACGAACCAGCTGATCGCCGGTTCCCAGTCCGATGTAACGCCCGTTTTCCGTCACGATAAAACCGTCCGACAGGTAGCGCTGATCCTGTGAGGTCAGAATGCCAACCAGCTCATCGATGTCATGGTTGCGCTCGATCAGTCGCGGCGAATGGTTGGCGTACAGCGTGCATGATTTTTTGCCAAACACTTCCCGGAAGTACAGGGTGGCATAGTGGTTCATGAACTCCTGTCGGTTGATGATGGCCACCGGCCGGCTATTGACCACGATCGCCATGGCATGCAACTCGGGACGCGCCAGAAAAATGGTGGCCACCTCGTTATTGCTCATCGTCGGACCTACGCAAGGCGCATGGATCAGCGACAGATTGCGCAAATGCCCCAGCCGGGACACCTGCTGCTGCTCTGGCATGACGGCCACCCGCGAGTCATGCAGCACCTGGATCGCCTTGTACTGGATGCTGGGCAACACCTCGGTGGACGGCCGGCCAATGAAATAGCCCTGCCCATAGGCAAGCCCCAGATCCCGCAGCACCCGCAAATCGTCTTCGTTTTCGATTCCCTCAGCGACCAGCGAAGTACCGAAAATTTCCGCGATCTGCAACAGCGCCTGAATGGTTTTGAGATTGTCGGCATTGCTGCTGATATCCCGGCTGAAGTATTTATCGATCTTGACGACATCGGGCTTGATCTGCGACCACAGTCGCAGGCTGGAGCGTCCATCGCCAAAATCGTCGAGCGCAAAGGACAGGCCGTCCGCATGCAACTCCCGCACGACATCCGCAAGTTCGTTCATGTCGGCAACGCGCTCATGCTCGGTGATTTCCAGCACCACCATGCGGGGCATCACGCCCAGATCGCGCGCGCACTGGGCCAGACAGCCGGTGCCCCGGAGTTGAACCATCTTGACCAGCGCATTCGCGCTGATATTCAAAAAAATTCGTCCAGGCTGCTTGAGCGCGCCCCAGCGCCGCAAAGCCGTGAGGATGCAAAACACCTCCAGCTCATGCAGCAGCCCCTCCATTTGCGCCGCCTGCAGCAAGGCATCAGGCGCGTGCAGCGGCGTTCCCTGCGGCCCGCGAATCAGGGCCTCATGGGCATGAATGGCGCCATCTTTCAGGTCGGCAATGGGTTGAAAAACCGAATAGAGCGAATCATCCTGAATGAGACGGGCAACAGCGCCCTGCCCCATGACCGCCGCCGGCAGAATGTCCCCCATGAGCATGCAAACTGGATCTGTTGTTTCATTCAGCTTGATGGCCATAGCGTCTCCCGGCTCGATTACCAATATTTCTTCTAGCATTTCTTCTGACATTTCCATCCCATCGACAGCATGCGCACCTCCGTGCACACTCGTCCGACTCTAAGTTCCCAACATTGCAAATTCGTGACAAAGCCATGTCATGAACATGACACCCTTGCCGGAACGCGTACCAAGATTGCCCCACACAAATTCCAGACACACCAGACGACCATGCTGCGCTATGCTGGGAGCGCATTTCGCGCTGAAAGGAGTTCATTTGACCGATCAAGCCGAAACCCCCAAACGTACGGACGTCACGATCAAGTCCAGCCTGAGCCGATTGAAAAGTCTGATGTCCGCGACGCCTTGCACGCTGAATCTGGCACTGCAGGGCGGTGGTGCGCACGGAGCCTTCACCTGGGGCGTGCTGGATACGCTGCTTGCGGATCCGCAGCTTCAATTCGAAGGACTGAGCGGCAGCAGCGCCGGCGCCATGAACGCCGTGGTGCTGGCCGACGGTTGGCTCAAGGGTGGGCGCGATGGCGCCCGCCAGGGTTTGGCCAATTTCTGGACCGCGCTCGGAAAACAGATGCCATGGGGCTTGCTGACCCGGGGTGAGGGCGACGCGATCAGCCTGACGCCCGCCACCAAGTGGCTGGTCAATTGGGCCGCCTACTTTTCTCCATCGCAGCTCAACCCGCAGGATCTGAACCCATTGCGCGACCTGCTCCTGGCCCAGGTCGACTTCGCGCAGTTGCGCGCGCACAGTCCTTTCAAACTGTTTGTCGGCACGACCCAGGCCAACACCGGAAAATTGCGCGTCTTTCGCGAAAACGAACTCAACGTCGACGTCTTGCTGGCCTCGGCCTGCTTGCCCAAGATCCATCACACCGTGGAAATTGAGGGCGAGCCGTACTGGGACGGCGGCTACTCAGCCAACCCGGCGGTGTTTCCACTGTTCTATGACTGTGATTCGAGCGATGTGTTGCTGGTGCTGCTCAATCCGCTCAAACATGAAGACACGCCGCACACGGCGAAAGAAATCGATGCGCGTATTGCCGAGCTTGCATTCAGCGCCAACTTCATGCGCGAGATGCGGATGTTCGCGCAGGCGACGGAATTCGCTCGCCCCTCATTCCTGACCCGCGGGCGACTTGAGCGGCGCTTGCAGAAGATGCGGTTTCATATGATTGACGCCAGCCAACTGACCAGTCTTCAGCGCAGCGAGACCAAACTGCTGGCGCACACCCCGTTTCTCGAACTCCTGAAGTGTCAGGGCCAGGAACGCGCAACGGACTGGCTCCGGCAACATGCAGGGAACCTCGGGCGACGTTCCAGCATCGATATCCAGCAGTGTTTTGCCTGACCGGACCGGCAGGACGCCCAACGATTAACGGCCTTGGCCTGCGCCGCCCATCAGGTTCAGGCCAATCAGGTTACCCGCTTTATCCTTGATGGTCGTGATCGCCTTGAAGGCGGAGGCCTGAACCCGGTTGGGCAATCGGACAAAGTTGTTTTCCTGCACCAGGGCATCACCATTGATGAAGGCCCACACAAAGAATTTCAAGGCCCGCTGGGTCTCCTCCGTTTTGTCCGTGATTTGCGGCAGCACGGCAAACGTCCCCATGGTGATCGGCCAGGTGCCCCGGCCGGGCTTGTTCGTCAATGTGGTGGTGAAGGTCCCCTGGCTGACCCATTCGCTATTGGACAACGCGGCACGGAAGGCATCGATCGACGGCCGCATGAATTCACCATCCAGATTTTTCAGCTGCACGGCATTGAGCTTGTTGTCTTTGACATAGCCATAGTCGACATAGCCAATCGCACCGGCGGTCTCCTTGACAGCCTTGACGACGCCATCGCTTCCCTTGACGGCCAAAAACCCCGCAGGCCAAGCGAAACTGGTTTTGACGCCATGTTGGCTATGCCAGACCGGATTGGCTTTGGCCAGATAGTCGGCAAAGTTGTAGGTGGTTCCCGAGCCGTCACTGCGCACCACAACCCTGATCGCCAGATCGGGCAGGTTGATGCCTGGGTTCAACTTCACAATTTCGGCTGCGTTCCATTGTGTGATCTCACCCATGAAAATGCGCGCCAGCACATCCCCGACCAGGCGAAGCTGGCCATCAGCCAGCTTGGGCAGGTTGACGACCGGGGCAATACCGGTGATGGCGATCGGGAATACCACGTTTCCCTCTTTGCTCAGCTCAGCGTCTGACGGCGCGACATCCGAGGCACCAAAACCTGTTTCACGCGCCCGAATCTTCTTCAGGCCCGCGGAAGAGCCGACCGGCTCGTACAGCAGACTCACGCCGCTGGCTTTCTGATAGGCCCGCGCCCAACTCTGGTAGATCGGAGCGGCGGCGGAGGAACCCGCGCCGGTGACGGTTTGCTCTGCCGCGGCATGGACTTGCATGGCCAGCAACAGGCCGAGAAATGCAACACAAGAAGCTTTCATCATTTTTTCAAATTCACAATAAACAGAGCGGGCATGCAGCCATGCCCACCGGCGTGAAGCGCCGAACGGGCGGCTTCAAGAAGTCAACGGACGAGCGGCCCTCGATCAGTGGGGGCGGCTAAGAATGTTCGCGCCGGCCCTGAAACCGAGAGCGCTGCAAAGCGAAAAACTCATGGACACCCCAGACCATGCAGGCGGGAATCGCCATGACACGAAAAAAGACAGCTTTGCGCAACATGATGTGTGAGCGTGACGACCAGGATTGGGTGCTCCGTAACTTACACCGGCCATGTGACAACTTGATGTCCGTGTGCAATTGCCACCACACGCCGCGCAATTTTCACGCACACCACAGATGCGGCTGTATGCTTTCCAGTCATGTTGTGCGCCCTGTTTCTCGCCCCGTAAGCCACCGTGAACCCATCCCTACTGCCTGAACTGGTCGCCCTGGAACGCATCATTGAATTGGGTGCCGGACGGCTGGAAACCCGCATTGCCGGCAGTGTGAACCTGCCGAATGGCAGCGCTTACCCCCTGCATGTCATCGCACTGGGCAACCCGGGACGCGATGTGCCTGCGGTCGGTTATTTTGGCGGCGTCCATGGGCTGGAGCGCATCGGCGCCAGCGTGGTGATTGCCTTTTTGCAAAGCCTGGTCATGCGCCTGCCATGGGACAGCCTGCTTCACAAGCAGCTTGAATCGGTACGATTGGTCTTCATGCCTATCGTCAACCCCGGCGGCATGGCACTCGGCACCCGTGCCAATCCCCATGGCGTGGACCTCATGCGCAACGCGCCTGTGGAAGCACACGATCCGGTCCCCTTTTTGGTGGGCGGGCAGCGTCTCAGCGCCGGCTTGCCCTGGTACCGCGGCCCCAAAGGCCACCCGATGGAAATCGAGAATCAGGCGGTGTGTGAAGTCGTGAAGTCAGAACTGCTGACACGCGATTTCAGCATGTCGGTGGACTGTCATTCCGGCTTCGGCACCAGCGACCGGATCTGGTTCCCCTATGCGCACACGCGCAAGCCGATCACGCACCTGGCCGAGATCCACGCCCTCAAGCAGATTTTTACCCAGTCGCACAGCCATCACCGCTACATCATCGAGCCCCAAAGCGCGCAGTACCTGGCGCATGGTGACCTGTGGGACCATTTGTACCAACACGCCAACGCCACGACAAGCCGGATTTTTCTGCCGCTGACACTGGAGATGGGTTCCTGGCTGTGGGTGAAGAAAAACCCGCGCCAACTGTTCTCGCGTCATGGCATCTTCAATCCCCTGATTGAACACCGGCAACAGCGCGTGCTGCGCCAGCACCTGTTGTTGCTGGACTTTCTGGCGCGTGCGGCCTGCGGCCACCCGCTTTGGCTTCCCGGTGCCGACACCCGGGAGCAACACCATGCACAAGCATTACAAGACTGGTATTGATACGCTATGAACACCTGGATTTTTTTGCGTGGCCTGACACGGGAGAGCCGGCACTGGGGCGACTTCGTTGAACAGTTCCAGCGCTGTGTACCTGGCAGCCGCGTGATCGCCCTGGACCTGCCAGGCAATGGCCGCATGTATCAAGCATCCAGCCCGCTCAATGTTCACGACATGGTGGAACACTGTCGACAACAGCTGGTCGAACTCGGCATCCAGCCCCCTTACAGCCTGCTGGCCATGTCGCTGGGGGGCATGGTGGCGGTGGATTGGTCCAGTCGGCATCCGCAGGATATTTCAGCCACCGTGCTCATCAATACCAGCATGCGGCCTTTCAGTCCGTTTTATCAACGCCTGCGGCCTGCCAACTATGGCGCCTTGCTGAAGCTCGCCTTGTCGGATGCCAGTTCCGAAACCTGGGAACGTACCGTGTTGCGCATCTCCAGCAACCTGGCCATTGACGAGATACTGCCGCACTGGACCACCATGCGCATGGAGTGCCCGGTGTCACGGACGAATGCACTGCGCCAACTCGTCGCTGCCGCCCGCTTTCGCGCCGCGAAGACCCGGCCTCTTATGCCCACCTTGCTCCTGGCCAGCGAACAAGATCAGCTGGTCGCGGTGGAATGCTCCCGGGCTCTGGCCAGGCACTGGCAGTGCGCGCTGCGCGAGCACCCTAGCGCCGGACACGATCTCACGCTCGATGACGGCCCTTGGGTGGCGGCACAGGTTCAGGCATGGCTCATGGCGGGGCTGGCGCCGCTGCCACCTGCGCCAGTATCCATTGGCGCCCACCCTCTTCTCTCCGAAAGCCGCTGACGGTATGTCATGAGCCAATGGGAGTGCTTGACCTCGATCACCTCACGCGACTCGATTTCCTGCTTGACTTGTAAAACGATTGAATCATTCTCGCCATAGCGAACCTGCAACTTTTGCAAGACTATTTTCAAGTGATCAAGATCTCTGGACATGGCCATAACTCCTAGACAAAGGCTAACTCGAGCCCCTAGTATGGGCAGCGGAATGTGACATTGTTTTGACAAAGTGCAAACCCGATCACTTCGAATTTCGCTCTATGAAATCAATTCAGCATCACCAGCATTCCGAGGAAATTGAACTCAAGCTGGCACTGCCCACCTCTGATGCGTCGAGCTTGGCGAAGCGGCTGGCCAGAACGCCCTTGCTCGCGCGTCGCAAGCCGGCGCATCTGTCTTTGCATAACATCTACTACGACACCCCCGATGCGTTGCTGCGCCAGGAACATGTCGCGCTGCGTTTGCGGCGCATCGGCAACGAGGTGAAGCCGCAGTGGTTGCAGACACTCAAAATGGGGGGGCAAGACCATTCGGCGCTGAGCCAGCGTGGCGAATGGGAGGTGTCCAGGCCAGACGGGACGCTGGCATGGGATGCCCTCACATCGACACCCTGGTCACGCATCGACGCCGATGGCACGGTGTTTCAGGCGCTCGTGCCCTGCTTTGTCACGTCCTTTGACCGGACATGCTGGACCGTACGCCGGCGCGATGGCAGCGTGGTTGAAATTGCGCTGGATGTCGGACACATCACGACGCGCCACAAGAGCAGCCCCATTTGCGAACTGGAACTCGAACTGCTGGTCGGCCAGCCGCAGGCACTGTTTGATATCGCCCAGCAGCTTGCCCGCACCCTGGCCGTCCTGCCCCTGAACATGAGCAACGCTGAGCGTGGTTATGTCTTGGCGCAGGCTAGCCTGGACATGTCACGACGCGCTCAAGCCCCCTTGCTGACACCCGACCTGCCACGGCCCCTGGCCGCACGGCAACTGCTGCAGGAAATGTTCTGTCAGTTCACCTCCAACCTGAACATCCTGTGCGCCTCGGATGATCCTGAAGTGGTGCATCAGGCACGGATCGGTTGGCGACGCTTCAGAAGTACCTGTCGACTTTTCAGGTCATCATGGCGGCGCAACGAACTGCCAGCGTGGCAAGCCCTGGCGCCCTTGCTGACGTTGATCGGCGAACTGCGTGACCTGGATGTCGCCCGGACCGAAACCCTCCCCCCCTTGGTCGCAGCCTACACGGCGGCGCATCCCAGACGGAAAACTTCGTGGGAAACCCTCGAACTGGCCTTGCGGGAAGCCGCCAGCCGCCACCGCAAAGCCGTGCGCGACGCGCTTGAAGACCCGGCGGTCGGCGCCTCCTTGCTGGCGACCACACAGTGGCTGGAAAATTTGTCGGCAAAACAAGAAAGGAGTGCGGCCAAAGATCAACGAAAGGCGTCCTTGCATCACTGGGCCAAGCGCCGGATTGTCCGATTGCACAAGCAATTGCAACTGGCCCTGCAGGAAGCCGACACCCCAGAGCAGCAGCATCGCGTGCGCATACTTGCCAAGCGAATTCGCTATGGCATCGAAGCCTTGCGTCCCCTTCTGCCCAAGAAGGACACACAACGCTGGCACCAGCAAGCCGCCAAGCTGCAGTCCACCCTTGGACGCCACCGTGACCTCATGCAAGCAAGCGCGCTGGCCGCCAAATTCGGCGCCAACCGGGGACTGGTCGCGTTCTTGCGCGACATGGCTCTGGCGCAAGCCCAAAGCACCGAGACGGCACAGTCCCGCAACGCAGTTGCAGCCCGAATTAAAACGATATAAACTGTTATTACTGTTTAACCCAAGGAGAGAAAGTGGTCACCCTAGCCAAGAAAAAACCCGTCACCAAATCCACTGTTGCCAAGACGACAAAATCCGCCCCCAAGGTGGTACCGGTGAAACCAATCGTGGCGCCGGTTGCGAAATCAACGCAGCCCGAGGTCAAGCCTTTGTCGCAGGCATTTGCCAAAACCGAAAAAGCGGACAAGGCCAAGAAACCGAAAATGGTGCGGGACAGTTTCACCTTTCCCAAAGCGGAATACGCGGTGCTGGATGAACTCAAGCAGCGCGCTGTCAAACTGGCGCAACCTATCAAAAAAGGGGAATTGCTGCGCGCCGGCATCAAAGCCCTGACCAGCATGTCGGATGCTGCGTTTCTGCAAGCGATCAAGGCCGTGCCGGCCATCAAGACCGGTCGCCCTAAAAAGGCCTGATGGCAGGTCTCGTCGCCTTGTCTCTTACAAGACTTCTGGCGACTGGACCGACAACAGAACCGTCTGGGCCACACCATCGCGCTGCCGATGGCGCAGCCACCAGACAGCGCCCTTTCGGACAGCGCATTCGGCGGCCGGCATGCCCAGCAGCTGGGCGATGGTGTAACCGAGGACCGGCTGATGGCCCACGACCAGCGTCGTGCCTTTGGCATCGGGCCATTGCACCAGTTCCAGCAACTGTGCGACGCTTCCATCCGGTGCGATCTCCGGCCGTACTTTGTATTTTCTACCCAGCGCCAGGGCGGTCTGCTCGGCACGGCGTGCCGGGCTCACCAGAATTCTGGCGCCCTCGGGTAATTGGCGGTCCAGCCAGGCGGCCATGCGGGCCGCCTGCTTTTCACCGCGTGGCGTGAGCATGCGCGCCATGTCGTTGCCGCCGGGCTCCCCGTCCTGGGCTTCTGCATGACGCCACAAGACAAGGTCCATGGTCATGCTCTGTCGTTGCTGTCACGCCCGGCATAACGTGCCATCAAAGCAGTCTGGGCGCTGTGGGGCGTTCGACGACCATCTTGAGGGGCCCGAACGTAGGCGCCATCCGGCTGCATGTCCCAGGCATCCACGCTGTCATGCAGACAGGCCACCAGGCATTCATCGACAATGCGCTGCCGCTGCACCGGGTCTGTGACGGGCCAGACCAGCTCAACCCGCCGCAACATATTGCGGTTCATCCAGTCGGCGCTGGACAGGTAGAGATCCTCCGCCTCGCCGTGTCGAAAGTAGAAAACACGGGAATGCTCCAAGAATCGGCCAACGATCGAGCGCACCCGAATGTTGTCGGTCTCGCCAGGCACCTGGGCCGGCAGCATGCAGGCACCGCGCACGATCAGGTCGATCTTCACGCCATTTTTTCCGGCGGCAATCAGGGCGCGAATCAAGGCCTCATCCGTCAAGGCATTCATCTTGGCCACGATCCGCGCCGATTGCCCCGCTGCTGCTGCCGCGCTCAGATATTCGATTTTCTCCAGCAGTTTGCGATGCATCTGCAAGGGCGCCAGCCACAGCCGGTTGAGCCGCGGCAGGCGGTTTTGCCCGGCCAGATGAACGAACACATGCTCAATATCGGCCGTGAGTGCCGTATCCGCCGTCAGGTGACTCAGGTCGGTGTAGAGCCGGGCCGTGACCGGGTTGTAGTTGCCGGTGGAGAGATGGGCGTAGCGTTTGAGCTGCCTGCCCTCACGCCGGGTGATGAGCATCATCTTGGCGTGGGTTTTGAGCCCCACCACACCGTACACCACCTGCACGCCGATGGATTCGAGTTTGTCGGCCCAGTTGATGTTGACCTCTTCGTCAAAACGGGCCTTGAGCTCCAGCACCACCAGCACTTCCTTGCCGCGGCGCACCGCCTCGCGCAACAACTCCATGAGCTCCGAATCGGACCCGGTGCGGTAGATGGTCTGCTTGATGGCCAGAACCTGGGGGTCATGCACCGCTTCGCGCAGGAAAGCCAGCACGCCGTCAAAGCTTTCATAGGGCTGGTGGATGAGGACATCAGCGCGCTTGAGCTGCTCGAAGATCGACTGGTCGCGCACCAGCTGGGTTGGATAACAGGCCTTGTAAGCGGGAAATTTCAGCCGCGGCTCATCGACCAGATCCACCAGCTGGGTCAGACGAACCAGATTCACCGGCCCAGGCACCCGGTACAGCGCCTCCTCCGGCAGATCAAACTGTTTGCGCAGAAAACTGGCCAGGTACTCCGAGCAGCCTGAAGACACTTCAAGCCGCACGGCCTGACCGTAATGGCGATGCTGCAAACCCTGACGCAGCGCCGTGCGCAGGTTCTTGGCGTCTTCCTCATCCACCGCCAGATCGGAATGCCGGGTAACCCGGAACTGAGAAAAGTGGCTGACGTCCCGCCCCGGAAACAGTTCCGCCAGATGGGCGCGGATCACGCTGGACAGCGAGACAAAGAGCTTGCGCTTGCCTGAGAGTTCAGCCGGCATGCGAATCAGGCGCGGCACGACCCGGGGCACCTTCACAATCGCAATCTCATTTTCACGACCGAAAGCATCATGTTTGCCGAGGCGGACGATGAAGTTGAGCGACTTGTTGGCCACCTGCGGGAACGGGTGCGACGGATCCAGACCAATTGGAATCAGCAAGGGGCGAACGTCGCGCTCAAAGTAGCGTTTGACCCAGCGCCGTTGCGCGACATTGCGCTCGCCATGCGAGATGATCTTGATGCCTTCTTTCTCGAAGGCGGGCATCAGTTCATCGTTGTACAAGGCGTACTGGCGGGCGACTATTTCGCGTATGGCTGTCGACAACTGTTCGAATGAGCGAACCGTATAAAGCCCGGCGTGATCGCCTCTCTGCTTGGCGCCCAAATGCGGCTCAGCCCGCACCTCGAAGAATTCATCCAGATTGGCCGACACGATGCACAGGTAGCGCAGCCGCTCCAGCAAGGGAACGTCGGGGCGGCAGGCCCAGTCGAACACACGCTCATTGAAAGCCAGGATGCTGTGATCCCGGTCTAACAGAGGTAAAAGTTTGGCTACATCCGGCACATTCGCCTCAATCCCAGGAGAAATCGTCTCGTTCATTTCGACTTGCAACAGTTATATGTCAGATTCTTTACAAGTTTGATGACAGTGGCGTGACAATTTCATTCAGTTGATGCCACGCTGCGGACGAACTGCCCTGCTTGGCTGGCACCAGATGCCCCAGAAACTGTTGTCCGGCCTGCGTCCAGCTGAAATTCATGGCCCGCGCACGGGCTTCATGCCGTGGTACGGTCAGCGCCTGGTACCAGGCCTGGCACAAATCCTCATCCAGCACACCACCACGAACACGGCCTTCGCTCTGCCCCATGACCTCCAACGGCCCGTCCACCGGATAGGCGGCCACCGGCGTGCCGCTCGCCATGGCCTCCAGCATCACCAGGCCAAAGGTTTCGGACTTGCTGGGCATGACAAACAAATCTGCCGCGGCGTAAACCCGGGCCAACTCGTCACGTGGCAGGATGCCGAGCCAGCGCACATTGGGGTAACGCGCTTTCAGCGAAGCCTCCAGCGGCCCTACCCCACAAACAATCTTGGACCCCGGCACATCGAGCTGCAAAAAAGCCTCGATGTTCTTCTCGTAGGACACTCGCCCCACAAACAGCGACACTGGCCGGGCCAGCACCCCCAACTCAGGATGCAAGCGCGCTTCCTCATGGAAGGGAAACAGCTCCATGTCGACACCGTGGGTCCAGCCACGCAAATTTTTAAAGCCACGTTGTTCCAGCATGCGCAGTACACCCTGGGTTGGCACCAGCACGCCGGAGGACGGTTTGTGAAAATGCCGGAACAGAGCGTAGCCCCAGGTCAGCGGAATTTTCAACGCCGCATTCAGGATCTCCGGGAACTTGGTGTGAAAGGCGGTGGTGAAGGCCAGTTTTCGTTTCAGACAGTAGGAACGTGCCGCCCAGCCCAGGGGGCCTTCGGTGGCGATATGAATGGCATCCGGCGCCAGCGCATCGAGCCGCTGCCGCAACAGTTTGGCTGGCCGCACCACCAGATCAATACCGGCGTAACCCGGACAGGGGCGGGTTTTGAAATCCCCAGGATGAATCACCTCAACCTGGTGTCCCATGCGCTCGACTTCCCGCACCAGTTCCAGCAAGGTCGTGACCACGCCATTGACCTGAGGCAGCCAGGCATCCGTGATTAAAGCGAGTTTCATGCCGTGATTTCTCCCGTTTGATGCGCCCTCACGGGCTTGTGATCTGCTTGCGCCAAGTGGAGCAATTCAAGCCGTCCATCGTGGTGCTCGACCAGCGCCGTGCGGCTCTCGACCCAGTCACCATCGTTGCAGTACAGAATGCCGTTGATGTCGCGCATTTCGGCGCGGTGGATATGCCCGCAGACCACGCCCTGGTGGCCGCGCTTGCGCGCCTCGTTGGCCACCGCCACTTCAAAGTCGGTCACGTAGTTCAGCGCTTTCTTGACCTTTTGTTTGAGGTAGGCCGAAAGCGACCAGTAGGGCAAGCCGAACCTGGCACGCAAATGGTTCAGGTAACGGTTGAGCTTGAGCGTGAACTCATACAGGTTGTCACCCACATAGGCCAGCCACTTGGCGCACTGGATCACACCATCAAAGTAATCGCCATGGGTCACCCACAGGCGACGGCCATCGGCCATGACGTGGACCGCGTCATCCACCACATCGATGCCGCCAAACTGATGCCCGATAAACTCGCGCGCAAACTCATCATGGTTACCCGGCACATAGACAACATGGCAGCCCTTGCGCGCCCGGCGCAGGAGTTTTTGCACCACATCGTTGTGGGACTGGGGCCAGTACCAGCGCCGGCGCAGCTGCCAGCCATCGACGATGTCCCCCACCAGATACAGGTAGTCGCTGGAATGCGACTTCATGAAATCCAGCAAGGCCTTGGCCTGGCAGCCGGGCGTACCCAGGTGCAAATCGGAAATAAAGACGGCCCGATAGCGCGTCTTGCCCGGCTCATCCGCGTGCTCGCCGGCATCATCGGTAAGAAAAGCGCCGTGCAAAGGCCCCATGGCATCCAAAGTGGCTCGCATCAGGCGCCCAGAAAGTGCTTGCGGTAACGGGCCGGCAGGTCCTGGATGCGCATCAGCATCGGCAGGTCGGCCGAGTTGAAATCCGGGTCCCAGGCCGGCGCGCCCAGCACCTTGGCGCCCAGGCGCAGATAGCCCTTGATGAGGGCCGGTGGCTCCACCTGCAGTTCGCCATTGAGTTCCTCGATCGGCAGCGGCAGGCGGGGCCGCACGTGGTATTCGATCGGGGCCAGATGCGTTTGCTTCACCTGGTTCCAGATGCTGGCTGCTGCGTCGCCACTGACCACACCGTTGTGCAGCATGGGAATGCTGGCGCAGCCGATCATGGTGTCGAGCTGGTTGCGCACCATGAACTCGGCCAGCGCGCCCCACAGCGCCATGATGACGCCGCCATGGCGGTGGTCCGGATGCACACAGCTGCGGCCCAGTTCCACCATGCGCTCGCGCAGCATGCGCAAACGGGTGAGGTCGAATTCGAGGTCGCTGTAGGTGCTGCCGATGCGCCGGGCCTGCGCCGGTGTCAGCACGCGGTAGGTCCCGATGACTTCGCGCGTGGCCTGATCGCGCACCAGCAGGTGCTCGCAGTAGTCGTCAAACAGGTCGACATCATGTCCGGCCAGTTTCGAATCAAGCCGGGCGCCCATCTCATTGGCAAAGATATTGAACCTCAGACGCTGCGCTGCGCGGACTTCGTCCTGATGCTTCGCCCAGGCCACCTCAATGCCGCCACGCTGAAGCGCAGCGACCGGTTGGCTGCTCGTGCCAGTGGGGTGCTGATCAGGGCGATGAAGCGACCCCCTGGGCAAGGAGACCGGCGAGAGCGAAAAAGTGGGGTTCGGTAGTTCTTTCATGTTTTTCTCCTGTGTAGTCGTTAAGTCTTTCTGGTTGTAAAAAAGCCCCGGAAACGGGGCTTGGTCCTGGAATCTCAAGTGCCGACAATGCCTCCGTCCTTGCGACGGATCACCACCGTGGCCGAGCGCGGTCGCCCGCCCCCCGGACCACCCGGCCAGTTGCTGACAGCCAGCGGCTGGGCCGGGTCACTGCGTTCGCTGGCCGTCTCGCCCGGGTGCTGAATGTTGATGAACATGTAGCGCTGATCCGGCGTGAAGGCGCTGCCGGTGATCTCGCAACCGGAAGGCCCGGTCAGGAAGCGCTTGGTCTCGCCCGTGGCCGGGTCGGCACACAGCATCATGTTGTTGCCAATCGACTTGTAGGCGCCCTGGTTCATCACCGAGGTGGAGATGTCGGTCTGGATCCAGAGCAGTCCATTGGCGTCGAAGGCCAGCCCGTCCGGACTGCCATACATGTCGCCCTTGATATTGCCCCGGTGCTCCGGCTTCACCGCGTTCGGGTCACCAGCCAGCGCGAAATGCATCCAGCGGAATTCCATGGCCGCGGCATCCCCGTTGCCTGTGCCGCCCTCACGCCAGCGAATGATGTGCCCCATGATGTTTTCGGGGCGCGGGTTGGCCTCGTCGATGTCACGGCCCGGCTGGCCACGCAGGCTGTTGTTGGTCAGGGTGACGAACACCTCGCCGGTCTGCGGGTGCACCGCCATCCACTCGGGCCGGTCCATCTTGGTGGCTCCCGCCACATCGGCCGCCTGGCGTGTCTTGATCAACACTTCCGCCTGATCGGCAAAGCCCTTGTCGGCCGTCAAACCGTTTTCGCCATGTACCAGGGCAATCCAGCGGCCGTAGCCCCTGGCGTCGAAGCGCGCCACATACAAGGTGCCATGGTCCAGCAGGTCCTTGTTGGCGGCATAACCCCCCGGCTTGACCTTGTCACGCGAGACAAACTTGTAGATGTACTCAAAGCGCTCATCGTCGCCCATGTACACCACCGCCCGGCCATCCCGGCTCAAGGTGGTGGTGGCGCCCTCGTGCTTGATGCGGCCCAGCGCTGTGCGCTTGATGGGGGTTTGCGTCGGGTCCATCGGATCGATCTCCACCACCCAGCCAAAGCGGTGCGGCTCATTGGGGTGCTTGGCGGCATCGAAGCGCTCGTCAAATTCGTGCCAGCGGTAACCCCAGCCCTTGTGGCGCAAGCCGTAGCGTTGTTCGTCGGCATTGGTTTTTTCCTGCGACGAGAAGTAGCCGTTCCAGTTCTCTTCGCAAGTCAGGTAGCTGCCCCACGGCGTCTGGCCGGCAGCGCAGTTGTTGAGCGTGCCCAGCACCCGCGTGCCGCTCGGGTCCGCCGCCGTTTTGAGCAGGCTGTGCCCCTTGGCCGGCCCGCTGACGGCCATCGGCGTCTGGCCCGTGATGCGCCGCGCATAGCGGGACTGCGGCATGACCCGCCACTGGCCCTGGCGTTCGATGATCTCGATCACGCTCACGCCGTGGGCCATCTGTGATTTGCGCACCTTGTCGGCCGACCAGTTCTGCATGCCATCGCTGTGCAGCAAGCCGTCGTCCGTGTATTCATGGTTGATGGCCATCAGGCCATGGCGCGGGTTGCCATCGATCGGAAAGAAGGCCATGCCATCGTGGTGCATGCCGGCCTGCAGGGCCTGCTCTTCCCAGGTATTGGAGCCATCGGTCTTGAATGCTGGCGAACCTTCCAGTGCACCAACGGCATCGCCCCAGCGGTACAGCACCTGCGCCTCGTACTCCGGCGGCACATGGAGCGCGTCGCTGGAGGAAACCGGCACGCTGGTGAAACCCAGCGGCTTGCCGCTTTGGGTGGTGGCGCCTAAAGCATGCGAGCCAACCAGCATGGCGACCGCCGCCGCCGTGCACTTGAAAACATGCCGGCGCGATTCATCCACCTCGTGAATCAACAGGTTGTCGCTGGCATTGACGCCTTCACCTGCTTCGTAATTCTGACCAAATCCCTGACCCATGATGTGCTCCAAACAAATCTTCAATGGCGTCAGTGTGAAAGCCGCGCATGACGTCTTCATGGCAGCTGTATGACATGTTTGTGACATCCGTTTTTTTAACGTCTTGCACGCACTTTATATTTCAACTATCATTGAAACATGAAAATGAAAAAGATCGACGAATCCGCTGTTGTCACCTCACTGGCCGCGCTGGCGCAGACCCAACGCCTGCGCGCCTTTCGTGCGCTGGTGGTGGCCGGGCCGGACGGCCTTGCCGCCGGTGCGATTGCCGAGCAGTTGGAGATTGCCCCCAGTGCGCTGTCCTTCCACCTCAAGGAACTGGCCCACGCCGGCCTGGTGAGCAGCGAGCCGCAAGGCCGTTTCCTGATCTACCGCGCCAATTTCCCGCAAATGACGGCCCTGTTGGGCTACCTCACCGAGCACTGCTGCCAAGGCGACAGTTGCGAGGCCATCCCGCCAAGCCGCAAGAACCATTGCATCCCCTGTTAACCCCTGAAGGAGCCACCATGAAACGCTTTCACGTTCACGTCCATGTCAACGATCTCGCCAAGAACATCGCCTTCTATTCGGCCATGTTCAACCAGGCCCCGGCACGCACCGAAGACGATTACGCCAAGTGGATGCTGCAGGACCCGCCGGTGAATTTCGCCATCTCCACCCGCGGCCAGACACCCGGAGTCGATCACTTGGGCATTCAAGTGGAATCGAGTGAAGACCTGCAAGCCCTCAAGACACAGGCCGCTCAGGCCGACATGGCCTTGCTGGACGAAGGCGAGACCACCTGCTGCTATGCCCGCAGCGACAAGTACTGGGTGACCGATCCGCAAGGCATTGCCTGGGAACAGTTCCACACCCTGGACAACATCCCGGTCTTCAGCGAAGGCAAGGCCACCGCTGCTTCCGCCGCGCCCTGCTGCACGCCCGCAGCGTCTGCCCAGCAAGACAGTGCCTCATGCTGCACACCGAAAATCAGCACCGCCGATTCCTGCTGCAGCCCGACTCCGGCCCAGCGCGCCAACGGCGCCAAGGCCTGCTGCTGATCATTCAAGCCTGAAAGTACCGACACCACATGAATTCCACTGACAAACCCTTGAACGTGCTGTTCCTCTGCACCCACAACTCGGCGCGGAGCATCCTGGCCGAAGCCACGCTCAACCACATCGGTCGGGGCCGCTTCAAGGCATATTCGGCCGGCAGCAGCCCGCGCGCCAACCAGCAGCCCAATCCGCTGGGTTTACAGGTCCTAAAAACCGCCGGTATTGCCACCGACGGTCTGTACAGCAAGAGCTGGGATGAATTCGCCACGCCGGATGCGCCGCAGATGGACCTGATCATCACCGTCTGCGACAACGCAGCCGGCGAGGTCTGTCCCATCTGGCCAGGCCATCCCGCTACGGCGCACTGGGGCTACGCCGATCCGTCGGAAGTTCAAGGCACTGATGCACAGCGACTCGAAGCCTTTCGCCAGACCTTGGTGGCGATCAAGCGCCGTCTCGACCTGCTGATCCATCTGCCGCAGCCCAGCCTGGACCGGCTGGTGCTGGAGCGTACGGCTCGCGACCTGGCCCAGGGAGATTGAATATGAGCGCCCAATGTGAAGTGAGCGCCAAACAGGCGGCCGGCGCGCCCATGAGTGTGTTCGAACGTTTTCTCTCCGTCTGGGTGTTCCTGTGCATCGTGGCCGGCATTGCGCTCGGCCAGCTGCTGCCGGATCTGTTCCAGGCCATCGGTCGCATGGAAGTCGCCCAAGTCAACCTGCCGGTGGGCCTGCTGATCTGGGTCATGATCATCCCGATGCTGGTCAAGGTCGACTTTTCTGCACTGCACGAGGTGCGTCAGCATGTGAAGGGCATCGGCGTCACGCTGTTCGTCAACTGGCTGGTCAAGCCGTTCACGATGGCCTTCCTCGGCTGGCTGTTCATCCGCCAGCTGTTTGCGCCCTATTTGCCCGCAGAACAATTGGACAGCTACATCGCCGGCCTGATCCTGCTGGCCGCCGCTCCCTGCACTGCGATGGTGTTTGTGTGGAGCCGACTCACCGGTGGCGACCCGCTGTTCACCCTGTCGCAGGTCGCACTCAACGACAGCATCATGGTGATCGCGTTCGCACCGCTGGTGGCCTTCCTGCTCGGCCTCTCAGCCATCACCGTGCCGTGGGACACCTTGCTGACGTCGGTCGTGCTCTACATCATCGTCCCGGTGATCCTGGCGCAACTGTGGCGCAAGCTCCTTCTGGCTAAAGGGCAAGCGGCGTTTGATGCGGCGATGGCAAAGATCGGCCCCTGGTCCATCACCGCCCTGCTGGCCACCCTGGTGCTGCTGTTCGCCTTCCAGGGCGAAGCGATCCTCAAGCAGCCGCTGGTGATTGCCCTGCTGGCGGTGCCGATTTTGATCCAGGTGTTTTTCAACTCGGCACTGGCCTACTGGCTCAACCGGGCCGTCGGTGAAAAGCACAACATCGCCTGCCCGTCGGCCCTGATCGGCGCTTCCAACTTCTTCGAGCTGGCCGTCGCCGCCGCCATCAGCCTGTTCGGTTTCAACTCCGGCGCGGCGCTGGCCACGGTGGTCGGGGTGCTGATCGAGGTACCGGTCATGCTGCTGGTGGTGCGCATCGTCAACAACTCGAAGGCCTGGTACGAACGGGGCTGAGTTATCAGCGCCTGTATTTTTGCAACAATTTCGCCATGACTGACATCACGATTTATCACAACCCCAAGTGCGGCACCTCGCGCAACACGCTGGCCCTGATCCGCAACAGCGGCGCCGAGCCGAATGTCATTGAGTATCTGAAGACGCCACCGACACGCGAACAACTGCTGGCCCTGATCGCCGCCAGCGGCCTGAGCGTGCGCGACATCATGCGCAGCAAGGAAGCCCTTTGCTCAGAACTCGGACTGCTTGACCCGGCGTGTACCGATGCCGAGCTGATCGAGGCCATGTTGGAACACCCGATCCTGATCAACCGCCCGCTCGTGGTCACACCACTGGGCACCCGGCTGTGCCGCCCGTCTGAAGCGGTGCTCGACCTTCTGCCGCAGCCGCAGCAAGGCGCGTTCAGCAAGGAAGACGGGGAAGTCGTGATCGACGCGCAGGGGCGACGTTTTTGAATAAGCCATTCAGAACAGACAAACGCAACTGCGAAAATCGGACCGCCAACGTTTAAGAGGCGTAACCCGGCTTGCTAGGGCACGTCCTCTCGATTGAAGGGTTGGGCGTCTCGCTCACAGCCAGGATACGTGCTCGCTCTTTAAGTACCGTGAAAGACCATCTAAATCAGGATAGATGGTGAATTCATTGATTCCAGCGAGGTGGAGAAAGGAAACGGCATCTCTGGCTGTCTCTATGGGGATCTCAAACTTCCTCAATGCAATGCCAGCATGCTCGTCAAGTGGTTTGAAAATGGCATCGTGCAAAGTAAATACGCTGCGTTGCGCCGACTGGCGTGGTGTGTGTTGAGGTGGATTGATAGCAACCACATCAGCGCCGAGACTCTTCGACTGTTCAATGAAGTTCTCCTGATACGTTCCGTCGAAATCAATGTAAGGATTGGCGACCGCTGGTTCGCGCTGTGCCAAGCGGTTGAGTTCAAACGGATCAAGAACCCAGACGCATGGCTGCGTAGGGAATTTCTTGATTTCTGGAAAGTTTCTAACAAAGAGATATGGACGTAGCGCGAAGTAGAGCGCCGCCGAAAAAGTTGTAGTCCAGTCGAGCAGCCTTGTCGGTAAGCCGTGATGTTGCATTGCGAACAAAACATCCCATGAATCGGCACGTTTTCCGAGAAGGCCCCCACCGAGGGACGTAAAGTCGTAATAGAGGATCGACTCGATGTTCTGCTTCTTGAAATCACTCGGGGCTTGGCGGCCGAGCCCGCAAAGAAGCTTCCAGTTGTGATCGCTGTGCCCTCGGAAGAAAGGCATATCGCATCCGGACTCGGCTAGTTCATCAAGATGCTGCCGAACCTCTGCAAGGAATTGCGACCACTGGCTCATACGTTTCTCCAAGACGCCCAACAGAATGTCGGCTACAGAACCTGCGGCCTAAGATGAGCACCGCCGTATTCCAAACTCATCAGGGTTCATCCCTTGAGTGTCTGCGCCAGCCGCTCGGCACAGGCCTGTGCCTGATCCGCATCGCGCGCTTCCACCATCACGCGCACCAGCGGCTCGGTGCCGCTGGCCCGAATCAACACGCGGCCCGTTTCACCCAGCTCAGCTTCCACCGCCTGGGTCTCAGCGGGCAGCCGGGTGTTGGCCTTCCAATCCTGGCCCGGCTTGAGTCGCACATTGATCAGGGTTTGCGGAAACAGCGTCACGCCCGACAGCAGTTGCGCCATGCTCTGCTCGCTGCGCACACAGGTCTGCAGCACCTGCAGCGCTGAGATCAAACCATCACCGGTGGTGTGCTTGTCCAGCGCCAGCAAATGGCCTGAGCCTTCGCCACCGAGCAGCCAGCCATGCTTGTACAGTTCTTCCAGCACATAACGGTCGCCCACCTTGGCACGCACGAACTGCACGCCACGCGCCTTGAACGCCAGCTCCACCGCCATATTGGTCATCAGGGTGCCGACGACGCCGGGCACATGCTCGTCGCGCCCCAGCCGGTCATCGGCCATCAGGTACAGCAACTCGTCACCGTTGTACAGGCGCCCGGCCGCATCAACCATCAGCAGGCGATCGGCATCACCGTCCAGGGCAATGCCGTAATGGGCATGGTTGGCCTTGACGGCCTCGATCAACGCCTGCGGATGCGTGGCGCCGACCTCGTGGTTGATGTTGAGCCCATCCGGCGTGCAGCCAATGGCCACCACCTCGGCGCCCAATTCATGAAACACCTTGGGCGCGATGTGATAGGCCGCACCATGGGCGGCATCGACCACGATTTTCACGCCCTTGAGCGTGAGCTCATTGGCAAAGGTGCTCTTGCAGAACTCGATATAGCGCCCGGCGGCATCCTCCAGCCGTCTGGCCTTGCCCAAGCTGGCCGAATCCGCCCACACCGGCGCTTCGTCCAGCGCGGCCTCCACCGCCAGCTCCCAGGCATCGGGCAGCTTGGTGCCCTGCGCGCTGAAAAACTTGATGCCGTTGTCGGCAAACGGGTTGTGGCTGGCGCTGATGACCACACCGAGCGAGGCACGCTGCGCCCGCGTGAGGTAGGCCACGCCCGGCGTCGGCAAAGGGCCGAGCAACACCACATCCACGCCGGCCGAGTTGAAACCACTCTCCAGCGCGCTCTCCAGCATATAGCCGGAAATGCGGGTGTCCTTGCCGATCAGCACGGTCGGCCGAGCTTCCGTGCGCTTGAGCACACGACCGACCGCATGCGCCAGCCGCAGCACGAAGTCCGGCGTGATGGGCGACTGCCCCACCGTGCCACGAATGCCGTCGGTTCCAAAATACTTTCTGCTCATGTCTTTTCCCCTGCCTGTCTGTTGCTATTTATTTTATAGCTGCTAGTACTTTCAATGCCTGCACCGTTTCGCGTACGTCATGCACGCGCACCACATGGGCACCACGCTCGACCGCCAACAGCGCGGCCGCCACGCTGGGCACCATGCGCTCGTGCACGCCCTGGGGCATCACCGTCCCGGGCGGATTGGCGGCCACCGCCGCCAGCGAGGACTTGCGCGACCAGCCGGCCAGCACGGGGTAACCATCCGCCAGCAACTCCTGCTGGCGCGCCAGCAAGGCGAAGTTCTGCGCCACGGTCTTGCCAAAGCCGATGCCCGGATCAAGCACGATACGCTCCTTGGCCACGCCCAGCGCCTGCAGCTCAAGCGCCAGTTGCAAGAGGAATGCACGCACCTGCGACACCACATCCCCCTCCATTGGTGCGGCCTGCATGGTCTGGGGCTCGCGGTGCATGTGCATCAGGCACACCCCGCAATGGGGGTGCTGTGCCACGACCTGTCGGCCATCCAGGCCGTCTGGCGCATCGCGCCAGCGCAAGGCCCAGATGTCGTTGATGATGTCGGCGCCCAGATCGAGCACCGCCTGCATCACCTGCGGCTTGTAGGTGTCCACCGACACCGGTACGCCAAGTTTGACCGCCTCACGCACCAGCGGCAACACCCGGGCCAGTTCATCGTCCAGCGCGACGGGCGCCGCACCCGGGCGGGTCGACTCCCCCCCGATGTCCAGGATATCGACGCCCTCTTTGAGCAGCTGCTCACAGTGCGCCAGCGCGGCACGGGTGGAGGCGTGCTGGCCGCCATCGGAAAAGGAATCAGGCGTGACGTTGACAATGCCCATGACCTGCGGCCGGCTCAGGTCAACGCGAAAACGGGTGGTTTGCCAGATCATGTTGTGTCGTTGCAAGCGGGAACAAAACAAAACGGGGCACTTGGCCCCGCTTATTTGGTTAGGTCAAAAATCAGGCCACCGTGGGTGCCGGATCGGTCTTGACGGCCGGTGTTCCACCCGAGCCGTTGCCGCCATCCGAACTCGGTGCGCGCGGCGTCCAGTCTTTCGGCGCACGCGGCTCCTTGCCGGCCATGATGTCATCGAGCTGCTCGCTGTCAATGGTTTCCCATTCCAGCAGGGCCTTGGCCATGGCGTGCATCTTGTCGCTGTTGTCCTCGATCAGCTTGCGCGCCTGGGCGTACTGCTGGTCGATGATGCGGCGCACCTCCATGTCCACCTTCTGCATGGTCTGCTCACTCATGTTGGTGGTCTTGGTGACCGAGCGGCCGAGGAACACTTCGCCTTCGTTTTCGGCATACACCATGGGGCCCAGCGCGTCGGTCATGCCGTAGCGGGTCACCATGTCGCGCGCAATGTGCGTGGCACGTTCAAAGTCGTTGCTGGCGCCGGTGGTCATCTGTTTCATGAACACTTCTTCGGCAATGCGGCCACCGAACAGCATGCTGATCTGATTCAGCATGTATTCGCTGTCGTAGCTGTAGCGGTCCTGCGCCGGCAGGCTCATGGTCACGCCCAGGGCACGCCCGCGCGGGATGATGGTGACCTTGTGCACCGGATCGCATTTGGGCAGCAGCTTGCCGATCAGCGCGTGGCCGGACTCGTGGTAGGCCGTGTTGCGGCGTTCTTCCTCAGGCATGACCATGCTCTTGCGCTCCGGGCCCATGAGGATCTTGTCCTTGGCCTTCTCGAAGTCCTGCATCTCGACCACGCGCGCATTGCGGCGTGCCGCCATCAGGGCCGCTTCATTACACAGGTTGGCCAGATCGGCGCCGCTCATGCCCGGTGTGCCGCGCGCGATGATGCCGGGCGCCACGTCCTGGCCGATCGGAATCTTGCGCATGTGCACGTTGAGAATCTGTTCGCGGCCACGGATATCGGGCAGCGTGACATAGACCTGACGGTCAAAACGACCGGGACGCAGCAGCGCGGCATCCAGGATGTCCGGGCGGTTGGTGGCAGCCACCACGATCACGCCCAAGTTGGTCTCGAAACCGTCCATCTCCACCAGCATCTGGTTCAGCGTCTGCTCACGCTCGTCATTGCCGCCACCCAGGCCAGCGCCACGCTGGCGGCCGACGGCGTCGATCTCGTCGATGAAGATGATGCAGGGAGCGTTTTTCTTGGCGTTCTCGAACATGTCGCGGACACGGGAGGCACCCACGCCAACGAACATTTCGACAAAATCCGAACCGGAGATCGAGAAGAACGGCACCTTGGCTTCGCCGGCAATGCCCTTGGCCAACAGCGTCTTGCCGGTGCCCGGAGGGCCGACCAGCAACAGGCCACGCGGAATGCGGCCGCCGAGCTTCTGGAATTTTTGCGGGTCTTTCAGGAAGTCCACGACTTCCTTGACTTCTTCCTTGGCCTCGTCGCAGCCCGCGACGTCGGCAAAAGTGACCTGATTGGCACTTTCATCCAGCAGGCGCGCCTTGGATTTGCCGAAGCTGAAGGCACCGCCCTTGCCGCCGCCCTGCATCTGGCGCATGAAGTAAACCCAGACGCCGATCAGCAACAGCATCGGGCCCCAGCTGACCAGCAGGGTCATGAGCAGGGAGCTTTCCTCGCGCGGCTTGACGTCGAACTTGACGCCATTGGCAATCAGGTCGCCGACCAGCCCGCGGTCCAGATAAGTGGCCGTGGTGCGGACCTTGCGGTCATCGGTGGTAATGGCCAGGATTTCGGTACCGCCCTGCCCCTCCTGGATCACGGCTTGCTTGATGCGCTTGCTGCGCACCTCTTCCAGAAAGTCCGAATAGCCAAGGGACGCCGCGCCCGCACCACTGCGTGTGTCGAACTGTTTGAAGACGGTGAAAAGCACCAAGGCGATGACGAGCCAGACTGCAATTTTCGAGAACCACTGATTATTCAAGCGAGGCTCCAATACGGACGCGATAAGGAAACATACCTGAGTGCCATTTTAGGCGTTTCAAGAGACCTGGGAATTGATTTTCACTGTTTCAGCCATAGAGGACATAAGGGATTCCGGCGCTTTTGAGGGCTTTATTGATCCACTTCAGGTGCACCGGCTGTCTTTTTGAGGCCCCTGCCGACCAAAAAGGTTTCCGCCGAACGGTCACGCGAAGCCTTGGGCTTGATCGGTTTCACAATCCGGAAGATTTCCTTGAACTGCTTGACCAGCTGGCTGTAACCACTGCCGTGGAATACCTTGACCACCAGCGTCCCTTCGGGTTTCAGGTGCTTGAGACAGAACTCGACGGCCAACTCGATCAGGTAAGCCACCCGCGCGGAATCAACCGACTCGATGCCCGAGAGGTTGGGCGCCATGTCGGACACCACCACATCGGCCTGCCGCGATTGCATAGCCTGTTCGAGTTTTGCCAGGGCCTCGGCTTCCTGGAAGTCACCCTGCAGGAACTGCACGCCTTCGATCGGCTCCATCGGCAGGATATCCAGCGCGATGATGGTGCCATTGAGTTCCCCCACCGCCGCACCGGCAGGCGAGAGCCTGCGCCGCATATACTGGCTCCAGGCACCGGGTGCAGCGCCCAGGTCAACCACCAGGCAGCCCGGCTTGATCAACCCCAGGGTCTCGTCGATTTCCTTAAGCTTGTAGGCCGCACGTGCCCGGTAACCCTCTTTTTGGGCCAGTTTGACGTAAGGGTCATTGATGTGATCATGAAGCCACGCCTTGTTGACCTTACTGCTCTTGGTTTTGACTTTCATGTGAATCTTTCAGATAGTCCAGCTACCCAGTAAAACAGTTAAAGCAGCTTCCTTTGGCACGAACCCTGTTCACGGCAAACCATTCAACCGATAATAGCGCTATGCCTTCTATACAACTGACACCTGCCGAGCGCAAAGAACACCGCGCTGAAGCCCATCACCTCGACCCCGTCGTCATGATTGGCGGCGACGGCCTGACCGCCGCCGTCAAAAAGGAAACTGACGCCGCCCTCAATGCCCATGGCCTGATCAAGGTCCGCGTCTTCTCTGATGATCGTGCCGTTCGGGAGGCCATGTTCCAGACGCTGGCCGAAGAGCTCAATGCAGCCCCGATCCAGCACATTGGCAAACTCCTGATCCTGTGGCGCCCCAAGCCGCCCAAGGAGCAGCGCGCCGAAGATGAAGACCGCATGGCCGGTCCGCGTGATTTCAAAGTGCTCAAGTACAGCAAGCGCAGCGGCCACCGGCCGGAAGTCAAGACCCTGCGCGTGCTGGGTAACCAGCGCTTGACGGCGGGCGGCAAGGTCAAACGCGCCAAACCCAAGAAAATCATCAGCGTCAAGAAACGCAGCCAGACCTGATGTTCCTTCGGCTTGAGCCGGTCGAAACGCTACCGGCTTTCGACTCGCTCAGGAAGAATGGATTTTTGACACTTTCCACAGTGTCGCGCCAGCACACAGCCACTGCAACAGGTACATCACGCTACCGATGCGGTGCCAGAGCGCGAGATTTTCGCGCGCCACGATCCGCGGCGCCACGGCCAATTCGACCAGCAGGGCCAGCAACATGCCACCCATGATGAATAACACCGCCGGCTTCAACCGGCTGTCATGTTCCGCGAACTGATCGGCCCTTGATAGCAGCAGCAGGAACAGGCCGCAGATCACCGACACCCACGTCTGGGCTGTGAACAGCTTGGCCGCCATTGCCCCCGCCATGGCAGGTGTGGGCAAATGCATAAACAGCAAGGGCACCACCAGAAAACCGATGGTGCTCAGGCTCGCCCACCAAAGGGCAGCAACCCAGACTGGCGTCTGAGCCATCAAAATCCGTCCGCGAGACACCGGCATTGAGCGACCTCAGCTGTAGCTGACCGAAATGATCTCGTAGCGCTTGACGCCGCCGGGCGCCTGTACTTCGGCGGTATCGCCCTCTTCCTTACCGATAAGCGCACGGGCAATGGGGGAACTGATATTGATCAGCCCGAGCTTGAGGTCGGCCTCGTCCTCGCCAACGATCTGGTACTTCACCACATCACCGGAGGCCTCATCCTCCAACTCGACGGTGGCGCCAAACACCACCTTGCCGCCGGCATCGACCGCACTCGGGTCGATGATCTGGGCCGCCGAGAGCTTGCCTTCAATTTCCTGGATGCGACCTTCGATGAAACCCTGACGGTCCTTCGCGGCATCGTATTCGGCGTTCTCGCTCAGGTCGCCCTGCGCCCGCGCTTCGGCAATGGCATTGATCACCGCGGGACGCTCAACCGTCTTGAGCTTATGCAGCTCGCTCTTGAGCTTCTCCGCGCCTCGAATCGTAATTGGAATGGTGACCATAGCTTCAATTCAACAAGTGTCAAAAGTAACGGGGGCAGGCCAGCACCATGCGCTGGTCTGCCCCCGGCAGGATGCGGCAATTATGCCAAGAGTTGGGCGTGAAGTTCCTGGAGCGAATACACGTCCAGGTTGTCCATGTACTTCATGCCTTCCACCGCTGCCTCGGCACCGGCAATCGTCGTGAACGTGGTCACGCGCGCCAGCAGGGCCGAGGTACGAATGTAGCGCGAATCGGCAATGGCATTGCGCCGCTCTTCCACCGTGTTGATGACCAGCGAAATCTCGTTGTTCTTGATCATGTCCACGATGTTGGGCCGGCCTTCGGTCACCTTGTTGACCACCTCGCAGGCCAAGCCTGCGGCCTGGATGAAGGCCGCCGTGCCCTTGGTCGCCACGATGCTGAAACCCTGCACCAGCAGGCCACGGGCCACTTCCAGCGCGCGCGGCTTGTCGCTTTGCTTGACGGAAATGAACACCTTGCCCGAGCGCGGCAGCTTGGTGCCGGCCCCCAACTGGGATTTCACAAAGGCTTCGCCGAAGGTCTTGCCCACGCCCATCACCTCGCCGGTGGACTTCATCTCGGGGCCGAGAATGGTGTCCACGCCGGGGAACTTGACGAAGGGGAAGACGGCTTCCTTGACACTGAAGTACGGCGGTGTGACCTCTTGGGTGATGCCCTGGGAGGCCAGCGACTGGCCGGCCATGCAGCGTGCGGCCACCTTGGCCAGCTGGATGCCGGTGGCCTTGGAGACGAAAGGCACGGTGCGCGAGGCACGCGGATTCACTTCCAGCACGTAGATCACGTCTTGGCCGTCGATGTGCTGGATGGCGAACTGCACGTTCATCAGGCCCACCACGTTGAGCGACGCCGCCATAGCGGCGGTCTGGCGCTTGATCTCGGCCACGGTTTCGGCGCTCAGGCTGTACGGCGGCAGGGAACAGGCGGAGTCGCCGCTGTGCACGCCGGCCTGCTCGATGTGTTCCATCACGCCGCCGATGAAGGTCTTGCCCTCGGGGTCGCGCAGGCAGTCGACATCGCACTCGATGGCGTCATTGAGGAAGCGGTCCAGCAGCACCGGGGAATCGTTGCTAACCTTGACCGCTTCGCGCATGTAGCGCTCCAGGTCGCGCTGCTCGTGCACGATTTCCATGGCGCGGCCACCCAGCACATAGCTCGGGCGCACCACCAGCGGGTAGCCCAGGGTGGCGGCCTTCTCCAAGGCCTCGGATTCAGTGCGCGCGGTGGCATTGGGCGGCTGCTTGAGGTTCAGTTCGCGCAGCAAGGCCGAGAAGCGCTCACGGTCTTCGGCGGCGTCGATCATGTCGGGCGAGGTGCCAATGATCGGCACGCCTTCGGCCTCCAGGCCCAAAGCGAGCTTGAGCGGCGTCTGGCCGCCGTATTGCACGATCACGCCGGTCGGTTTTTCCTTGTCGACGATCTCCAGCACGTCTTCCAGCGTCAGCGGCTCGAAATACAGGCGGTCCGAGGTGTCGTAGTCGGTCGAGACGGTCTCCGGGTTGCAGTTGACCATGATGGTCTCGTAGCCGTCTTCGCGCATGGCCAGCGCGGCATGGACGCAGCAGTAGTCGAACTCGATGCCCTGGCCAATGCGGTTGGGTCCGCCGCCAAGCACCATGATCTTCTTGTTGTTGGTCGGCTCGGCCTCGCACTCGTCCTCGTAGGTCGAGTACATGTAGGCGGTGTTGGTGGCGAACTCGGCGGCGCAGGTGTCGACGCGCTTGTAGACCGGGCGAACGTTCAGGGCACGGCGCGCCTCGCGCAGCGCTTTTTCGGTCGTCTTGAGCAGCTTGGCCAGGCGACGATCGGAAAACCCTTTTTTCTTCAGCGTGCGCAGGGTGTCGGCATCGAGTGCCGCCAGCGCCTTGTCGCCCTGCTCTTCCGCCAGCTTGTCCAGGTCGAGTTCGATCTTGACGAGCTCCTCGATCTGCACCAGGAACCACTTGTCGATCTTGGTCAGGTCGTGCACTTCGTCGAGCGACAGCCCCATGGCAAAAGCATCACCGACGTACCAGATGCGCTCGGGACCGGGCTCGCCCAGCTCCTTCTCCAGCACTTCACGGTCTTGCGTCTTCTCGTTCATGCCGTCGACGCCGACTTCGAGGCCGCGCAAGGCTTTCTGGAACGACTCCTGGAAGGTGCGGCCCATGGCCATGACCTCGCCGACCGACTTCATCTGGGTCGTCAGGCGGCTGTCGGCGGTCGGGAACTTCTCGAAGGCAAAACGCGGAATCTTGGTCACCACGTAGTCGATGCTGGGCTCGAAGCTCGCCGGGGTAGCACCACCGGTGATCTCGTTGCGCAGCTCGTCGAGCGTGTAGCCCACGGCCAGCTTGGCCGCCACCTTGGCGATCGGGAAACCGGTGGCCTTGGAGGCCAGTGCCGAGGAACGCGACACGCGCGGATTCATCTCGATCACGATCATGCGGCCGTCCTTCGGATTGACCGAGAACTGCACGTTGGAGCCGCCGGTATCGACACCAATTTCACGCAGCACCGCCAGCGAGGCGTTGCGCATGATCTGGTATTCCTTGTCGGTCAGCGTCTGGGCCGGCGCCACGGTGATGGAGTCGCCGGTGTGCACACCCATGGGATCGAGGTTTTCGATCGAGCAGATGATGATGCAGTTGTCGGCCTTGTCGCGCACGACCTCCATCTCGTACTCTTTCCAGCCGAGCAGCGATTCTTCGATCAGCAGCTCGTTGGTGGGCGAGGCCTCCAGGCCGCGCTTGCAGATGATCTCGAACTCTTCCGGGTTGTAAGCAATGCCGCCGCCGGTGCCGCCCAGCGTGAAGCTGGGACGAATGACCGTGGGAAAGCCGACCGTCTTCTGCACACCCCAGGCCTCTTCCATGCTGTGCGCAATGCCGGAACGCGCCGAGCCCAGACCGATCTTGGTCATGGCTTCCTTGAACTTCTGGCGATCTTCCGCCTTGTCGATCGCCTCGGGCGTGGCGCCGATCAGCTCCACCTTGTACTTCTCCAGCACGCCGTTGTGCCACAGGTCGAGCGCGCAGTTCAGCGCCGTCTGCCCGCCCATGGTGGGCAGGATGGCATCCGGCTTTTCCTTGGCGATGATCTTCTCGACCGTCTGCCAGGTGATGGGCTCGATGTAGGTGACGTCGGCCGTGGCCGGGTCGGTCATGATCGTGGCCGGGTTGCTGTTGATCAGGATGACCTTGTAGCCCTCTTCGCGCAGGGCCTTGCAGGCCTGCACGCCGGAGTAGTCGAACTCACAGGCCTGGCCGATGATGATCGGGCCGGCGCCGATGATGAGGATGCTTTTAATGTCTGTGCGCTTTGGCATTTATTTCTTCTCCCCCAGCGTTGCGCGCTGGTTTTCCATCAGTGCCGTGAAGCGGTCAAACAGGTAGGCAATGTCATGCGGCCCGGGTGAGGCTTCCGGGTGACCCTGGAAGCAGAAGGCCGGCTTGTCGGTGCGGGCCAGGCCCTGCAGCGTGCCGTCGAACAGGCTCACATGGGTGGCACGCAGGTTCGCCGGCAGCGATTTTTCATCGACCGCGAAGCCGTGGTTCTGGCTGGTGATGGAAACGCGGCCGTTGTCCAAGTCTTTCACCGGGTGGTTGGCGCCGTGGTGGCCGAACTTCATCTTGAAGGTCTTCGCACCCGAAGCCAGCGCCATGATCTGATGCCCCAGGCAGATACCGAAGGTCGGGATGCCGGTCTCGATCAGCTCACGCGCGGCGGCAATGGCGTAGTCGCAGGGCTGCGGGTCGCCCGGGCCGTTGGAGAGGAAGATGCCGTCCGGCTGGTGCTTGAGCACCTCGGCCGCCGGCGTCTGCGCCGGCACCACGGTGACCTTGCAACCGCGCTCAGCCAGCATGCGCAGGATGTTCTTCTTGACGCCGAAGTCGTAAGCCACGACATGGAAACGCGGCGCGGTCTGGCTGCCATAACCAGAACCGAGTTTCCACTCGGTTTCGGTCCAGTCGTAAGGCTTGGCCACCGTCACCACCTTGGCCAAGTCCAGGCCCGCCATATTGGGGGCGCCCTTGGCAGCGGCCACGGCCTGGTCGATGGCAGCCTGTGTCACGGCCTGGCCGGCAGCCAAGCCGATGATGGCGCCGTTTTGTGCGCCTTTGCTGCGCAGCAGACGGGTCAGCTTGCGGGTGTCGATATTGGAAATCGCCACCGTGTTTTGCGCCATCAGATATTGCGACAGGGTCTGCGTCGAGCGGAAATTGGACGCCAGCAGGGGCAGGTCCTTGATGATGAGGCCTGCGGCATGGACTTTGTCGGCTTCGATGTCCTCGGAATTGACGCCGTAGTTACCGATGTGCGGATACGTGAGGGTCACGATCTGCTGACAGTAGCTCGGGTCGGTGAGGATTTCCTGGTAGCCGGTGATGGCGGTGTTGAACACCACTTCGCCGACGGTGGTGCCTGTGGCACCAATGGAATTGCCGATAAAGACCGTGCCGTCTGCGAGCGCCAGAATGGCGTGAGGGGTGGTTCCCTTGAGAGACAAAAGCACTGGGTACTCCGGGTTGGTTACGGGCGCGCCCACGCATCCACAAGAATCGAGTCCTGGCTGCTGCTTTTGAGAGGGGTTCGGCTTGAAATGCGCTGGGGCGGCTGGATTTCTGAACAGTTTGCAATTATAGCCGAGTGGAGCGTGGCCCCCGAGGGGGCTGAGGCCAGCGGCTCCGAGCCTGCCTGCGCAGGATCGGACGGGCCGAAGAGACGCACACGTCCCGTGCCGTCACGTTTGCGCCTTAAGACGGCCCGGCGGCGCTCACCCCTGACTCAGTCCGACTCGGCAATCACTGAGCTGGCATGCAGGCAAATGGCCGCTGCCGCTGCCACGTTGAGTGACTCCTCGCCGCCAGGCTGGCCAATGCGCACCGACAGGCTGGCGCGGACCATCAACGCCTCGCCCACGCCCTGCCCTTCGTGCCCGAGCGCCCAGGCGCAAGGCATGGGCAGGCGCTGGTGCTGGATCAGGGCGCCCTGGTGCGAACTGGTCACGACAATCGGCACCGCCAGCGTATCCAGCGCCGCCAAATCGACACCCTCGATCAGCTGCAAGCCGAAATGCGCTCCCATGCCAGCCCGCAGCACCTTGGGGCTCCACAGCGCAGCCGTGCCTTTGAGCGCGATCACCTGCCGAAAACCAAAGGCAGCGGCACTGCGCAGAATGGAGCCGACATTGCCGGCATCCTGCACGCGGTCCAGAATCACCGAGGCCACACCCGGCTGCAGTTCTGATGCGAGCGGCAAATCGAACACAAAGCCCATGCGCGCTGGCGACTCCAGGCCGCTGATGTCGTTGAACAGAACATCCGGAACCACGATTGTTTTATTGGCGACCTGCGCCAGGTCGGCGGGGACGGAAGGCCAGAAAGACTCGGCAAATAGCGCTACTGTCGGTTGCTTGCCGCGCACCAAGGCAGCACGGCACAGGTGATCGCCCTCGACCCAGAAACGACCCAGCTTGCGGTAAGCCGTGCTGTCCTGTGAGAGTTTTCGTAACTCCTTGAGCAGAGGATTGTCGCGTGAGCTCACCAGCACGAAACCGGCATTGTGAGTCATCGCAGCACCGCCGCCACCGGGCTGAAGGACTTGCGGTGCTGCGGGCAGGCGCCATGCTCGCGCAGGGCATTCATGTGCTCGGCGGTGCCATAGCCCTTGTGCGCGGCAAAACCGTATTGCGGGTATTGCTGATGGTATTCGGCGCACCAGCGGTCCCGATGCACCTTGGCCAGGATGGAGGCGGCCGAAATGGCCGGCACCAGTGAATCGCCCTTGACGATGGCCTCGGCCAGCATGTCGAGCACGGGAATGCGGTTACCGTCGACCAGCACCTTGGCAGGCTTGAGGCGCAGGCCCTCGACGGCGCGCCGCATCGCCAGCATGGTGGCCTGCAGGATGTTGAGCTGATCGATTTCCTCCACGCTGGCCTCGGCGATTGAGCAGCACAAGGCCTTGGCGCGAATTTCGTCATAGAGCTTCTCGCGGCGTCGCGCGGTCAGCGTCTTGGAGTCCGCCAGCCCGCTGATGGGGTGGAGGTCGTCCAGGATGACGGCCGCCGCCACGACCGGTCCGGCCAGCGGTCCGCGCCCGGCCTCGTCGACACCGGCGATCAGACCAGGGGTATCCCACATGAATGCGACCTGTTCAGCTTTGAAGAATTTGCTCGATCGCATCGGCGGCCAATCGGGAAGTATCGCGCTTGAGTTCAGCATGAAGCGCGCTGAACCTTTGTTGCAAAGCCGCCATTCTCTCAGGCGCATCAAACCATTGCAACACGGCATCGGCCAGTGCTTGCGGCGTGGCCGCATCCTGCAAGAGTTCGGGCACCACGAATTCGCGGCACAGGATGTTGGGCAGCCCGACCCAGGGCTGCAGCGCCTTGCGGCGCATGATCTGCCAGGACAGCCAGTTCATGTTGTAGGCAATCACCATGGGGCACTTGAACAGGGCCGCTTCCAGCGTGGCCGTGCCACTGGCAATCAGCGTCACATCGCAGGCAGCCAGCACCGTATGGGACTGGCCGGTGACGATCTGCACATCCTGTCCCATGCCGGCCGCCTGCGCGGCCTGCGTGATCTGCGCCTGCAAAGCGGGCACGGCGGGCACAATGAACTTGAGCGCGGGCTGGGTTCGCTTCATCAAGGCGGCAGCTTGAAAGAACCTGAAAGCGAGGTACTGAATTTCCGATTTTCGGCTGCCCGGCAGGATCGCCACCACCCGATCCTCAGCCGCCAGGCCGAGCGCCTGACGCGCAGCGGCGCGGTCTGGCGTCATCGGGATCACATTGGCCAGCGGATGGCCGACATAGGTGGCGCCAATGCCATGCTGTTTGAGCAATTCGAGTTCGAACGGAAAAATACACAGCACGTGGTCGACGCTGCGCCGGATTTTCTCGATGCGCTCAGGCCGCCAGGCCCAGACCGAGGGGCTGACGAAATGCACCGTCTTGATGCCGGCCGCCTTGAGGTCGTGTTCCAGATCCAGATTGAAGTCAGGCGCATCGACGCCGATGAAGACGTCAGGCCTTTCCTGCAGCAGCCGCGTTTTGAGTTGTTTTCGAATGCCGACGATTTCGCGGTAATGGCGCAGCACCTCGACATAACCGCGCACCGCCAGCTTGTCGCTCGGCCACCAGGCGTCAAAACCGCGTCGAGCCATCTGCGCGCCGCCAATGCCAACAGCCTGTAAAGACGACCAACGCTCTTTCAGTCCATCAAGCAGCAAGCCCGCCAGCAAGTCGCCGGAGGTCTCGCCGGCGACCATGGCCACGACAGGCCCGGCAGTGGTTTGCCGGGCCGCTGAATCAGGCGGCACAGCAGCCATAAATTCAGCGAACGATGCCGCGTTGCGGCGAGGCTTCAGACAGGAAGGACAACATCATCTGAACATCCTCGCCAGCCTCTGGATAACGCTGCGTCAGCGTCTGAATGTTTGCCTGGGCCTCTTCCAGCGTCAAACCGTCACGGTACAGCGCCTTGTGCATGGCTTTGACGGCGGCAATGCGATCGGGCGTAAAGCCGCGTCGACGCAGGCCTTCGAAGTTCATGGAGCGCGCCTGGGCCGGCTGCCCCTGGCACATCACAAAGGGCGGCAGATCGGCAAACAACAGGGAGCACATGGCCGTCATGCTGTGGGCACCGATCCTGACGAACTGGTGCACCACCGTGAAGCCACCCAGAATCACCCAGTCGCCCACATGCACATGGCCAGCGAGCTGCGTATTGTTGGCAAAAATGGTGTGGTTACCCACCATGCAGTCATGGGCCAGATGCACATAGGCCATGATCCAGTTGTCGTTGCCAACACGGGTGACTGCGGCGTCGCCAGGCGAGCCGATGTTGAAGGTGCAAAACTCGCGGATGGTGTTGCGATCCCCAATGATGAGCTCGCAGGGTTCCCCGGCGTACTTCTTGTCCTGCGGGATGGCGCCCAACGAGTTGAATTGAAAAATCTGATTGTCCCGCCCGATGGTCGTGTGCCCCTCGATCACGCAGTGCGGGCCGATGGTGGTGCCCGCGCCCACCTTCACATGCGGCCCGATCACGGTATAGGGACCAACGGTCACCGAACTGTCGAGCTCAGCCCCGGGGGCCACAATCGCAGTGGAATGAATATGCGTCACGCTAAGACTCTCGCACTAAGTTCAGGCAATCGTGCGCATGGTGCACATGAGTTCTGCTTCGACCGCGAGCTCCTCGCCGACACAGGCGCGTGCCTTGAACTTGAAAATACCGGCCTTCATGCGAGTGAGCTCGACGTCCAGCATCAACTGGTCACCCGGCTCGACCGGACGCTTGAAGCGCGCACCATCAATACCGGCGAAGTAGTAAACCGTGTTGTCGTCGGGTACGCTGTCCAGCGTCTCGAAGGACAACAGCGCGGCTGCCTGGGCCAGGGCTTCGAGCATCAGCACGCCGGGCATGACCGGGCGGTGCGGGAAGTGGCCGTTGAAGAACTGCTCGTTGATGGTGACGTTCTTCAGCGCCTTGATGCGCTTGCCCTTCTCGACTTCCAGCACGCGGTCCACCAGCAGGAAGGGGTAGCGGTGCGGCAGTTTCTTGAGAATTTGGTGGATGTCCATCATCATTTTTTCGTTTCCTTCAGTTCTTTTTCCAGCGCGCGCACGCGCTCGCGCAGCTTCGACAGCTGCTTGAGCGTCGCAGCGTTCTTTTCCCAGGACGCATTGTCCTCCAGCGGGTAGAAGCCAGTGTAGTGACCCGGTTTGTTGAGCGAACGCGTGACCAGCGAAAACGAGGAGACGTTCACCCCGTCGGCTATCGTCAGGTGGCCCAGCACGCCTGCGCTGCCGCCGATAGTGCAGTTGGCACCGATGGTAGCGCTGCCGGCCACGCCAACGCAGCCGGCCATGGCGGTGTTGCGTCCGATGCGCACGTTGTGCCCGATCTGGATCAGGTTGTCGAGCTTGACGCCATCCTCGATCACCGTGTCCTGCAGAGCGCCGCGGTCGATGCAGGTGTTGGCACCGATCTCGACATCGTTGCCGATGCGCACCGCACCGAGCTGCTCGATCTTTTCCCAGCGCTCACCATCCTTGGCGAAACCAAAGCCGTCAGCCCCGATCACCACCCCCGGGTGCAGGATGCAGCGCTCACCAATGACACAATCCTCGCTGACCGTCACGCGCGACTTGAGCACGGTAAGCGCGCCGATGCGCACGCCGCGCTCAAGCACGCACAGCGGTCCGATCTGGGCTTGCGGATGAACCACGGCGGTGGGGTCGATCACGGCGCTGGGATGCACACGTGGACCAGTCTCGTGTTGATGCTGTTGACGCCAAAGCTGCGTCACCCGGGCGAAATAAAGATAGGGCTGCTCCACCACGATGCAGTCACCCCGAGCCAAAGCTTGCGCCTGCATCTGGGGGCTGACAATGATGCACCCAGCCTGGGAAGTCGCCAGCTGATGCTGGTACTTCGGATGACTGAGAAAACTTAAATGTTGTAGCGTCGCAGACTCCAAGGGCGCCAGCCCCAGAATCTGCAACTCGGGGTTGCCATACAGCTCGCCTCCGAGTGCCTCAACAATCGATCCTAATCGCAATGCCACACGTGTCACTTGCCGCAGGGCATTATTTGACCGCGTTCAGGGCCTTGATCACCTTGTCGGTGATGTCGTGCTTGGGATTGACGTAGACCGCCTCTTGTAAAATCAGGTCGTATTTTTCTGCTTCAGCCACTTGCTTGACCACACGGTTAGCGCGTTCAAGCACTTGTTGCAGTTCTTCGTTTTTGCGAGCGTTCAAATCTTCCTGGAATTCACGGCGTTTACGCTGGAAATCACGATCCTGTTCGACCAACTGTTTTTGACGCGACACGCGCTGACTTTCGGACAGTGTCGGCGCTTCGCGTTCAAATTTATCAGCCATCGCTTTCAAGGAGGCGCCTTGATCCTGCAGCTCCTTTTCACGCCGGGAGAACTCCTGCTCCAGCTTGCTCTGGGCGGCCTTGGCCGTGTTTGTTTCCTTGAATACACGCTCGGTACTGATGAAGCCGATGCGGAATTCCTGGGCATGCGCGTGGGTAGTCAGGAGCAAGCCGCCCAAAAGAAGGCCTAAGCTTGCTTGACGAAAGAGCTTGTTCATTAGAAAGTGGTTCCGATCTGAAATTGGATGGATTGCATTCTATCGCCATCGAAACTTCGGATGGGCGTTGCAAATGCCAGGCGCAAGGGGCCCATGGGGGAAATCCAACTGATGCCCACACCTGCCGAAGCTCTGAAGTCACTGAAACTGATGGCTTCGTCAGCCCCATAGACGTTGCCCATATCGACAAAACCGTACATGCGCAGGGTTCTATCATTACCAGCGCCGGGAAACGGAGCTTGCAACTCAAAATTGAAATTCACTTTCTTGGGGCCACCTAGCACCAGCCCTGTAGAGGCATCACGTGGGCCGAGACTGCCAGCTTGAAAGCCACGCACCGAGCCCAAACCGCCACCATAATAATTCTTGAACAGGGGATAGGGGCGCCCATCAACCCCTTGACCCAGGGCCAAATCGCCATTGAAGGCAAAGGTGTATTGCTTGGTCAGTGGCACGTATTGCTGGTATTGGTAAGTTCCCCGCACGTAGCGAACCTCACCACCGGCACTCCACTCAGCATTGGCGCGCTGGAAAACACCATTGGCGGGCACCAAGGCGCTGTCACGGCTATCGCGCGCCCACCCGACCGACAGCGGAACGCCAGTACTGGCATAGCCAAACTGATCGGCGTAATTCTGGTAGGCAGTTGGCAGATATGTCCCAGGCACAATGGTGGTGCGCTCGACACCAACGCCGAAGTAAACCGTGTCACGCTCAGTGAAGGGAATGCCGAAGCGCAGACTGCCCCCCGTTGTTTCCAGCGAGTAGGAGTCCTGGTCAAAATAAGGACGGGAAACACGTTGGTAAAGATCAATTGTCCGGGACACACCGTCCTGGGTGAAATACGGATCGGTCGTGCTGAGCACAATGACCCGGTTGATCTTGCTGGTATTGATCTGCATGCCCAGCGAGTTGCCGGAACCAAAGGCATTTTGCTGATTGATACCAAAGGAAAGCCCCAAGCCATCATTGCTGGAGAAACCGGCGCCCAAGGTCAGGCTGCCGGTCGGTTTTTCCGTCACATTGAGCGTCAGGTCGACCTGATCCGGCGAGCCCGGCACTTCGTTGGTCTCAACCGCCACATCCTTGAAATAGCCCAAGCGATCCACCCGGTTACGTGACAGCTTGATCTTGTCACCGTCATACCAGGACGATTCAAGCTGGCGCAATTCGCGTCTTACCACCTCATCGCGGGTCCGGGTGTTGCCCGATACCTGAATGCGTCGGACGTAGGCGCGGCGCGACGGCTCCGCTTGCAACACCAGCATGACCCGGTTGGTCGAGCGATCGATGTCGGGACGCGACTGGACACGGGCAAATGCAAAACCGAATTTCCCAAAGTAATCGGTAAAGGCCTTGACGGTCTCAGTGACCTGATCGACGTTATAGGACTGCCCGGGTCGAATCGACACCAGGGACTTGAACTCGTCTTCCCGCCCGAGGTAATTGCCTTCGAGCTTCACCCCCGACACTACAAACTGCTCCCCCTCGACAACATTGATCGTGATGCCGATGTCCTGCTTGTTGGGCGAGATGGCGACTTGCGTCGACTCGACACGAAACTCCAGGTAGCCGCGCGTCAGATAGTAAGAACGAAGCGTCTCAATATCGGCATTGAGTTTGGCACGCGAATATCGATCCGATTTGGTGTACCAGCTCATCCAGCCCCCCGTATCGAGGTCGAACAAGTCACGCAGCTTGGATTCAGAGAACGCCTTGTTGCCCACGATCCGGATCTCGCTGATCTTGGCTGGCTCCCCCTCGGTCACCGTGAAGGTCAGGTTGACGCGGTTGCGCTCCAGCGGCGTCACCGTGGTCACCACCTCGGCCGCATAGAGGCTTTTATTGATGTACTGGCGTTTCAGTTCCTGCTCCGCGCGATCCAGCAAGGCCTTGTCAAAAGGCCGGCCGTCCGTCAAGCCGACATCACGCAATGCTTTCTTCAGCACATCCTTGTCAAACTCTTTGGTTCCCACGAACTCGACATCGGCGATCGAGGGACGCTCCTCCACAATCACCACCAGGACATCACCGCTGACTTCCAGCCGGACATCCTTGAACAGCCCCAGGGCAAACAGGGCGCGGATAGCCGCAGCGCCTTTTTCATCACTGTAGGTATCGCCAATTCGCATTGGCAAGGAGGCAAAAATAGTGCCAGGCTCAACGCGCTGGAGTCCTTCGACACGAATGTCCTTCAGCTTGAAGGGATCGACCGCCCACGCGGCATGCGCCATCAAAAACAAGGCGGCCACGACAGATGCTGAGCGAAGGCGAAAACGGTTAAATTGCATTTTGATCGTTACAAAAATAGGCGCGACAGAGTTGTCAGCGCCGGGAAATCAGCCCAACAAGCGGGACAGGTCATTGAAAAGTGCAATCGACATCATGATGATCAGTACAGCCAGGCCACCTCGCTGCAACCCATCCATCCATGCGTCTGACACGCTCTTGCCGGTCAGCCCCTCCCAAAGATAATACATCAGGTGTCCACCATCAAGGACCGGCAATGGCAGCAGATTCAGAACGCCGAGGCTGACACTGATCAAAGCCAGAAATGTCAGATACTGGATCAGGCCCATGCTGGCTGACTTGCCCGCATAGTCGGCAATGGTCAGCGGGCCGCTGAGATTTTTCAATGAGGCTTCTCCCAACAGCATGCGGCCCATCATGCGCAGGCTTAAGGCCGACACCTCCCAGGTCTGGACCACACCTTGCCACAAGCCATCCAGTGGCCCCAGGCGCACCGTGACAAACTCCGGCGCTGCCCCCACATAGGCACTGATCTTGCCAATCCAAAGATCGCCTTCCTGGCGCGCCTCAGGCCGGACAAAAATGCTCTGTTCCATGCCGGCACGACGAATCCACCAGTTCGAAGCCACAGGCTCGGTCCCCTGGACCGACGCGCGAATCAGCTCTCGCAGCTGCCGCCCATCCACCACCGCTTGCTCGCCCACCCGCAACACCACATCACCCTGGCGCAAGCCCGCCTGGTCGGCCGCTCCGCCCGGCATGACCTCCCCCATCACAGCCCGGGTGAATGGCGCCACAATCCCGATGCGGCGAAACAAATCGGCATCAGCCTCCTGCGCCCCCATCTGCGCCAGGGGCAGCACAACTTCCCGAACATGCCCGCCCTGTTCGTCGCCCAGCACCAGCCGTACATCCCGGCCTTCCAGCGCACCCCGGGTCAGCAGCCAGCGCAGCTCATCGAAAGAGCGCACCTCCTGCACCGCATCCGCATCAAAGCCGGCGCGCTCAACCCGCTCACCGCCCTGCAGTCCGGCACGTTGCGCCACTGAGCCGGATAGTGGACTGGCCAGCACCGCCTTGGGATGCTCCACACCACTCCAGTTGATCACGGCATACAGGCATACCGCCAGCAGCAGATTGGCCACCGGACCGGCCGCCACAATCAGCGCCCGCGAGCGCAAGGGCTGGGTATTAAAAGCCAGGTGCCGCTCCTGCGCCGCCACCGGCGCTTCCCGCTCATCCAGCATGCGGACATAGCCACCGACCGGGAAGGCGCAGAGAACGAATTCAGTCGAAGAACCTTGCGGCTGCCAGCGCAGCAGCGGGCGACCAAAACCGACGGCGAAACGCAGCACCTTGACGCCGCAGGCCACGGCCATGCGGTAGTGGCCATATTCGTGGATAGCAATCAGCAACCCGAGAGCGACAAGGAAGGCCAGCACAGTCAACATCCGTTTGCTCCGTGAGTTGTCAGGTGCCCAGCCGCTGCACCATGCGTGCGGCAGCCTCGCGCGACAGGGCATCCAAGGCCAACAGATCTTCCAGCGTCCGTGGATGAGCCGTCTCGACAACGGTCAATGTTTCAACATTGACCGCATGAATCTGGTCAAAACGAATGCGCCTGTCCAGGAAGGCGGCCACGGCCACTTCATTGGCCGCATTGAGCACGGCGGTGGTGCCCGATGGTCCATTGAGCGCCGCCCAGGCCAGCTTCAGGCCCGGATAACGTTCGGGATGCCCCACTGTATCCAGCGATTCGAAGGTCATGGCCGACATGGCGCGAAAATCCAGGGCTTGCGCACCTGACGTCATGCGCTCCGGCCAGGACAGGCCGTAGGCAATTGGTACCCGCATGTCCGGCGTGCCCAACTGAGCCACCACCGAATTGTCCTTGTACTGCACCATCGAGTGGATCACGCTTTGCGGATGAATCACCACTTCCAGACGATCCGGAGCCAGGCCAAACAGAAAGCGCGCCTCGATCACCTCCAGCGCCTTGTTCATCATGGTGGCTGAATCGACGGAAATCTTGCGCCCCATCACCCAGTTGGGATGAGCACAGGCCTGCTCCGGCGTCACATCGCGCAAGGTCTGCGGGTCGCGGGTGCGAAATGGACCGCCCGAGGCAGTCAGGATGATCTTGTCCACGCGGCTGGACCACGTCTTGGGGTCTTCTGGCAGCGACTGGAAAATGGCCGAGTGTTCGCTGTCAATCGGCAGCAGCGTCGCGCCACCAGCCTGCACCGCCCGCATGAACACATCACCGCCAACCACCAAGGCTTCCTTGTTGGCCAGCAGCAGGCGCTTGCCCGTGCGTGCCGCCCCCAGGCAGGGCGCCAGGCCGGCCGCCCCCACGATCGCGGCCATGACGGTATCCACCTGCTCATGTGAAGCCACTTGCGTGATGGCATCGGCACCGCACAGGACACGGGTGCGAGCTCCCACCGCCGCCAGTTTCTGCGCCAGCGACTCACCATGCGCTTGACTGGCCATCACGGCAAATTGCGGCTTGAACTGCAGGCACTGCTGCAGCATGAGATCCACTTGCGTGGCGGCCGTCAGGGCGAAGACCTCAAAACGGTCGGGATGACGCGCCAGCACATCCAGGGTGTTGGTACCAATCGAGCCGGTAGCCCCCAGAATTGCAATGCGCTGCTTCATTTGCATCAGAGAGAGTAAAGCATTAGGGCCAAGGGCAGCGTCGGCAGCAAGGCATCCACCCGGTCCAGCACCCCGCCATGTCCCGGCAGCAAGCCACTGCTGTCCTTGACGCCCGCGCTGCGCTTGATCAGCGACTCCACCAGATCACCGACCACGCTCATAGCCGCCATGAAAAGTAGTGCCACCAGAAAAAACCATCCGCCTCTGGCAGCCAGATGGCTGTACAGGCTGGGTACAGCCACCTGCCAGACCTGATCAGCCCAGCGCCAGCTCAAGGCCAGCACCAACACCCCGGCCATGCCGCCCCAGACCCCTTCCCAGCTCTTGCCAGGACTGATGGAGGGCGCCAGCTTGGCGTGGCTGAAACGCCCGCCCAGCGCGCGGCCGGCAAAATACGCAAAGATATCGGCAACCCAGACCAGCACCAAGACCGAGAGCAGGAAATTGATGCCAATCACCCGGGCTTGCGCCACCGCCAGCCAGGCACACCACAGCACCAGCAAGCCGGCCAGCAAGCGCAGCCAGCGCGGAATCGTGGCCCACAGGGGAACACCGCCGCGCAACAACCAGGCGCCGGCCAATACCCAGCTGGCACCCGCCAGAATCCAGAGTGTCGGCAAGGAACGCTCCAGCAGGCCGAGCCCCCAGGCCGCAGCACACATCAGTACGCAGACGACCGCCAGCCCGCAGGAAAGCGCCTGGCCATAGCCATTCAGACGGCCCCACTCCCAGGCGCCCGCGGCCATCAGGATGAGGGCGAGCGCGCAAAAAGGCTCGGGCACCGGATAGAACATGGCCGGCAGCAAAATAAGCAGCAGGACGATGGCGGTGATCACGCGCTGCTTGAGCATGCTGGTCTCCTCAGGCCGCTTTCTGGCCGCTGTCCGTGGCGCCGATCTGCGCCGAGGTCATGCCAAAACGGCGCTCACGCCGCGCAAACTCGGCCATCGCCCGGTCCAACTCAGCTTCATCGAATTCAGGCCACAACTTGTCACTGAAATAAAGTTCGGAATAGGCGGCTTGCCACAACAGGAAATTGCTCAGGCGCAGCTCCCCGCCAGTACGGATGATCAGATCCGGGTCGGGCACATGGGCCAGCGCCATGGCCGCCCCTAATGCCGCCTCGGTCAGCGGCTCGCCTCGGGCGACCACCTTGGCCGCTGCCTGGACGATATCCCAGCGCCCGCCGTAGTTGAAGCAGATATTGAGAACCAGACGCGCATTGGATGCCGTGGCTTCTTCGGCCTGCATCAGACCGGCACGCACCTTGTCGGACAAACCGGTGCGCTCACCGACAAAATGCACGCGCACCCCATCCTTCTTGAGCTGCGGCACTTCGCGGCCCAGTGCCGTGGCCAGCAAGTCCATCAGGCCGGACACTTCGTCCGCCGGACGGTTCCAGTTCTCGGAGGAAAAGGCAAACACTGTGAGTACGGCCACGCCGCGGTCGGCGCAGGCCCGGATACAACGACGCAGGGATTCCATGCCCTGCCGGTGACCGGCAATGCGGGGCATGAAGCGCTTCGATGCCCAGCGGCCGTTGCCATCCATGACGATGGCAATATGAGAAGGTAGCTGGCTCATAGGAACGTTTTGAGCACCGCCGCCGCCCCCCAAGGTGTGAAGGTCCCAAGTCCTGGCAAAACGCAGGATTTACCTGCTCTTGGAGGCTGCGCAGCACACGACGTGGCAAGCGTGGGGGCCAAATTACACCGCCATCACTTCCTGCTCTTTGGCAGTGACCAGTTGGTCGATTTCAGCAATGTGCTTGTCCGTGATTTTCTGGATGTCGGCCTCGGACCGCTTCTGGTCATCCTCGGACGCCAGCTTGTCTTTCACCAGCTTCTTGACCGATTCATTGGCATCCCGGCGCAGGTTGCGAATGGCAATTTTGGCATTCTCGCCCTCGGTGCGCACCAGCTTGGTCATTTCCTTGCGGCGCTCCTCGGACATCGGCGGCATCGGCACGCGGATCAGGTCGCCCATGGAGGCCGGGTTCAGCCCGAGGTCACTCTCGCGAATGGCTTTCTCGATCTTGGCACCCATGCCTTTTTCCCAGGGCTGCACGCTGATGGTGCGGGAGTCAAGCAATGACACATTGGCCACCTGGCTGATGGGCACCGGGGAGCCGTAGTAATCCACCTGCACCGTATCCAGCAGGGCTGGATTGGCACGCCCCGTTCGGATCTTGGTCAGGTTGTTCTTGAAGGCCTGGATGGATTGATCCATCTTGCCCTCGACGTTTTTCTTGATGTCTGCGATCGTCATTCTTCTCTCCTCTGATGCATGTTCAAAACCGGATGCCTGCGCATCCATCCGGCATGGTCAGGCATAGACCAGCGTACCTTCGTCCTCACCCATCACCACCCGCTTGAGTGCCCCATGCTTGAAGATGGAAAACACCTTGATCGGCAGCTTCTGGTCGCGGCACAGCGCAAAGGCCGTGGCATCCATGATGCCCAGGTTTTGCGAAATCGCGTCATCGAAGGAAATCTTGCTGTAACGCGTCGCCTTCGGGTCCTTCTTCGGGTCGGCACTGTAGACGCCGTCGACCTTGGTCGCCTTGAGCACCATTTCGGCGCCTATTTCCGCACCCCGCAGGGCGGCAGCCGTGTCGGTGGTGAAGAACGGATTGCCGGTGCCGGCCGCGAAAATCACGACCTTGCCCTCTTCGAGGTATTGCAACGCTTTAGGACGCACATAAGGCTCCACCACCTGCTCGATGGCGATGGCCGACATGACGCGGGCGATGAGGCCGGCCTTGTTCATGGTATCGGCCAGTGCCAGCGCATTCATCACGGTGGCGAGCATGCCCATGTAGTCGGCCGTGGCCCGGTCCATGCCGACCGAGCCGCCCGCCACACCACGGAAAATATTGCCGCCGCCAATGACGACGGCAACTTCCACGCCCAGACGCGTCACTTCAGCCACCTCATCCACCATGCGCACGATGGTGGCATGGTTGATACCGAAAGGATCGTCCCCCATCAAAGCCTCGCCTGACAGCTTCAACAAGATGCGCTTGTAGGCTGGTTTGGCGTCGGACATGAAGGGCTCCTTGAGGTGGTGAATGATGTGCATTCCGGAATTTACAGGATTCGGCTTAACCGGCCTGCTTGGCAGCGGCCACTTGGGCAGCCACTTCAGCGGCAAAGTCGTCCACCTTCTTCTCGATGCCTTCGCCCACGATGAACATCGTGAAGGCCTTGACGGTGGTGGCTTTTTCTTTGAGCATCTGCTCGACGGTCTGCTTGTCGTTCTTCACGAAGGGCTGGTTGAACAGCGACACTTCCTTGAGGTACTTCTGCACCGAGCCTTCGATCATCTTGGTGGCGATGTCGGCCGGTTTGCCGGACTCGGCGGCTTTGGCGCTGGCCACAGCGCGCTCTTTTTCGATCAGCTCAGCCGGCACATCCGCACTGGTCAGCGCCACGGGCTTCATAGCGGCCACGTGCATGGCCACATCCTTGGCCGCCGTCTCGTCACCATCGAACTCCACCACCACGCCGATGCGGGTGCCGTGCAGATAGGCCGCCAGCTTGGCGCCGGAGGCAAAACGCTTGAAGCGGCGGAAGCTCATGTTCTCGCCGATCTTGCCGATCAGACCCTTGCGCACGTCTTCCAGCGTCGGGCCAAAGCCGTCCTGGGCATAAGCCAGGGCGCCCAGCGCCGCCAGATCAGCGGGGTTGTGCTTGGCGATCAGTTCGGCCGCCGCCTTGGCCAGCGCCAGGAAGCTGTCGTTCTTGGTCACGAAATCGGTTTCGCAGTTCACTTCGATCAAGGAACCCACGGCGCCGTCGATGCTGCTGGCGACCACGCCTTCAGCGGTCACGCGCGAGGCGGCCTTGCCAGCCTTGGTACCCAGTTTGACGCGCAGCAGCTCTTCCGCCTTGGCCATGTCGCCATCGGCCTCGGTCAGGGCTTTCTTGCATTCCATCATCGGCGCGTCGGTCTTGCCGCGCAGTTCAGCAACCATGCTTGCGGTAATTGCAGCCATCTTGTTTCTCCGTACTCAGTTCAATTCAACAGGGGTCTAAAAAAAAGGGGCACACAAGCCCCTTTCTTCGGGTCGTGACAGACTCAGGCAGAAGCCTCGTTCACTTCCACAAACTCGTCGCCGCTTTCAGCAGCAACTGCCTTGACGACATCATCCACCGCGTTGGCACGGCCTTCGAGGATCGCATCAGCGATGCCGCGGGCGTACAGCGTCACCGCCTTGGAGGAGTCATCATTGCCAGGAATGACGTAGTCAATGCCTTCAGGCGAGTGGTTGGTATCGACCACACCAATCAGAGGAATGCCCAGCTTCTTGGCTTCAGCAATGGCAATCTTGTGGTAGCCGACGTCGATCACGAAGATGGCATCCGGCAGGGCAGCCATATCCTGAATACCGCCGATGTCTTTTTCCAGCTTCTCAAGTTCGCGGGCGAACATGAGCTGTTCTTTCTTGCTCATGGCGTCCAGGCCAGCTTCCTGCTGGGCCTTCATGTCCTTGAGGCGCTTGAGGGACGTCTTGACCGTCTTGAAGTTGGTCAGCATGCCGCCGAGCCAACGCTGGTCAACGTAAGGCACGCCAGCGCGCTGGGCTTCAGCCGCCACGATGTCACGCGCCTGACGCTTGGTGCCGACCATCAAAATGTTGCCGCGCTTGGCAGACAGCTGCTTCACGAACTTGGCAGCATCCTGGAACATCGGCAGCGATTTTTCCAGGTTGATGATGTGGATTTTGTTGCGATGACCGAAGATGAACGGGGCCATCTTGGGGTTCCAGAAGCGGGTCTGGTGGCCGAAATGGACACCGGCTTCCAGCATTTCACGCATGGTTACAGACATTTTTAACTCCGAAGGTTGGGTCTAAAATCCGGTCCTTTGATCGCGATCCTGTTGACTTTCGCCAGCAAGGCCGCAACACCTGGATGGAACCGGTTTGCGATTTGTTCGCCAAAGCCCCTGAGGGCACTCAGCAAAACCCAAAGAGTATAGCACATGCCCCTTCAAAACATGCCCGCAGATCTCCTCTCCACCCTCGACAAGCTGCGGCATGGACAGACCAGCGCCAGCGCTGCAATGGAACACGCCATCGCGGTCGCGCAATCGCCCCGCTGCGAGCACGTGTTTCTCAAAACCATGTTCGACGAGGCGCGCACGGTTGCCGCCGCGGCGGACTGCGCCCGCCAGCCGCTGGCGGGCTTGGCGGTATCGGTCAAGGACTTGTTTGATATTGCCGGGCAGACCAGCAGCGCCGGCTCGATCGTTCTGGCCGACGCCCCCGCCGCCAGGCAGGATGCCACCGCCGTAGCCCGCCTGCGTGCAGCCGGCGCCGCCCTGATCGGACGCACCAACATGACGGAGTTCGCCTTCTCCGGCGTCGGCATCAACCCGCATTTCGGCACCCCGGCCAACGCTGCCGCCACCGACCAGCCCCGTATCCCCGGTGGCTCGTCGAGCGGCGCGGCAGTCTCGGTCGCCAGTGGCGCCGCCTTTATCGGCCTGGGCTCGGACACCGGCGGCTCGATCCGCATCCCGGCCGCACTCAATGGCCTTGTCGGCTTCAAGAACACGGCGCGCCTGGTCCCGCTTGACGGCACAATCCCCCTGTCCAGCACGCTCGACACGGTCTGCGCCCTGACCCGCTCGGTGCGGGACGCCATCCTGGCCCACGAAATCCTGGCCGCACGCCGCGTCACCCGCAGCAACGCCCCGCTCTCAAGCTACCGTCTGGCCATCACCCCCAGCTTCATGCTCGACGGCATGGACGCCACCGTCGCGCGCGCCTATGAGCGCACGCTGCAGACCCTGCGCCAAGCCGGTGCCCGCATCGAAGAAATCCCGCTGGCAGAACTGGGGGAGCTGGGCGCCATCCTGTCCACCGGCGGCTTTTCCGCCGCCGAAAGCTACACCTGGCACCACCATCTGCTGAAAGACAAAGCGGCCCAGTACGACCCCCGAGTGCTAACCCGTATCGAACGCGGCGCCCAGATGAGCGCCTGTGACTACATCGAGCTGATGCAAGCCCGGCGCCACTGGATTGCGCGAATGGAAACCGCCTTGACAGGATTTGACGCCGTCCTCTCGCCCACCGTCCCTGTCGTGGCGCCCCCCATGGCCGAAGTCGCGCCCGGCGCGCCAAGGGATGACGCTTTCTTCCGAATCAACGGCCTGCTGCTGCGCAACCCCAGCGTGGTCAACATGCTCGATGGTTGCGCCATTTCCCTGCCCTGCCACACACCGGACGAACTTCCCGTCGGCCTGATGGTCTGGCAAGGTCAGATGCGCGATGATGCCGTCCTGAACATCGCCGTCCAAATCGAAGAATTGCTGCAAAAATAACAAGGCGCGCTCATCCCTCACAATCGGATGGAGCCAGAATAGATCGTTACTTCATGAAAATTGCAGTCATTGGCGCCGGCATCATCGGCGTCACCACAGCCTACGAGCTCGCACAAGACGGGCACGAGGTCACCGTTTTCGAACGCCGTATTGCCGCCGCCGAGGAAACCAGCTTTGCCAATGCCGGCATCATGGCTCCGGGCTATATCACGCCCTGGGCAGCCCCCGGCATGCCGTTCAAGATTGTGAAACACTTGCTGAGCCGGCATGCCCCCGTGCGCTTCGGCTTGCCGCTCTCCGGCAGCGACATGGCCTGGATGTGGAAGTGCTACCGCGCCTGCCGGCCTGAGATCTATGTTGCCAACCGCACCCGCATGCAACGCCTGGCCTTCTACAGTCGCGAGCGTCTGCATCAGGTCAGCGCCGACCTGCAACTCGAATACGACCACAGCACCGGCTTCATGGTCCTGCTGCGCTCGGAAGGCGACAACACCCAGATGCAAGCCAGCCTGCAGGTGTTGCGCGACGCAGATATTCCCTTCAAGCAACTCAGTCCCGAAGAAGCGCGCAAGATCGAACCCGCACTCAGCCCGGACACAGCATTCCATAGCGCCATTCACCTGGCGCAGGACGAGGTTGGCAACTGCCGCCAGTTTGCGCTGCTGCTCAAGAACGAGGCCCAGCGCATGGGAGTGCACTTTGCCTTCAGCACCACGGTGGAAAAAATCGACGCCGCCGACGGCATGGCGCTGTCCATTGTCGGCGAAACCACGCCACAGCGCTTTGATGCGGCGGTGCTGTGCGCCGGTGTGGATTCGGCCCGTTTGCTGCGCCCGCTGGGTCTGAAGATCCCGCTCGCCGCCGTGCATGGCTACTCGGTGAGCGCCGCCATTCGCGAGCCGCTCAATGCCCCACGCAGCGCAATCATGGACGAACGCTACAAAGTCGTCATCTCGCGCCTGGGCCATCGGGTTCGTGTCGCCGGTAGCGCCGAGATCGGCGGCGCGCCCACCGCCAAACGCGCCAGCGCGATTCAGACCTTGTACAAGGTGCTGCACGACTGGTTCCCGGGTGCCGCCAACCATTCCAATGGCATCCAGATCTGGAAAGGGGCGCGCCCCATGCTGCCCGATGGTCCACCTCTGCTGGGCGCCAGCGGCATTCCCGGTCTGTGGCTCAATCTCGGGCACGGCTCCAGTGGCTGGTCCCTGAGCTGCGGTTCAGCCCGGGCCGTGGCCGACCTGATCGCAGGTCGCCCCGCAGAGGTTGACCTCGAAGGCCTTGACATCGGTCGATTCAAAATTTGACCCCGCCGGGATTTGGGTACATTTGGCATGCCACCGATACACAATGTATACATGAGTCCTGAACTGTCACAAAAATTGGCCGCCGCCGTCGATGGTATGCCGGCCTTCCCCAAAAGCGTGCAAAAGATCCTGGATCTGACCCGGGATGTCAACTGCACGCCCAAGGATCTGGTGCAGGTCATCGACAAGGATCCTGTCATCACGGTCAAGATCCTCAAGGTCGTGAATTCGGCCTACTACAGCATGCCCAAGCAGGTCACCTCGATCAACCATGCGGTGGTTTTCCTGGGCTTCAATACCATCAAGAACCTGGCGCTGAGCATTGCCGCCATTGGCATGCTGCCGAAAAGCAATGCGGCCGGCTTCGACGTCCAGCAGTACTTGCTGCACTCCCTGGCCACGGCCGGCATCGCCAAGCAATTGGCCAGCACCCTGGATGATGCCGACCCGATGGATTGCTTTATCGCCGGGCTGCTGCACGACTTCGGCAAGGTGGTCTTCGCCCAGTTCATGCCGGAGGAATTCCGCCAGGCGCTCGAAATCAGCCAGCGCGACGGCAACTCGCTGCACCAGGCCCTGCATCAGATCATTGGCGTCGACCATACCGTGGTGGGCGCCATGTTGGCCGAGAAATGGCGCTTTGCCCCCAACCTGATCGAGACCATCAAAAACCAGCATGGCGGCGACCTCAAGGACACCGACATGATCGCCTGCGTCTTTGCCGCCAACCAGATCAGCAAAAAACTGCAATTCGGCTTTGCGGGCAACGTCTGCATCGAAGAGCTCCCGCCCGCCATGGCAGCGCGCCTGGGCGGCAACCTCGACCAGGTCATTGCCAAGCTAGGGGATCTCACGGCCCTCTTTGAAGAGGCCCAGATCTTTTCCAAACTGGAAGGCTAAGCATGAAAGTCAAGTTCTGGGGCGTTCGCGGCTCCATCGCTTCACCCGGGCCTCACACCGTGCGCTATGGTGGCAACACCACCTGCATCGAGATCCGCACCGACAACAACGAACTGATCATCCTGGACGCCGGCACCGGCATTTTCCCGCTGTCGCAAACCCTGCTGGCTGAATTACCGGTGCAGGCCAATGTCTTCATCACCCACTCGCACTGGGACCACATCCAGGGCCTGCCGTTTTTCATTCCCAATTTCATTCCCGGCAATGTGCTGCGGCTGCACGGCGCCTTCGACCCGGTGTCCGGCAAGGGCGTGGAACAGGTGATGTCGGTGCAGCTGCAATACAGCTACTTCCCCGTGCGTGAGGCCGAGATGAAAGCCGGCATCGAGTACGTCACCCTGGCACCCGAGCAAAGCATCCAGGTCGGCTCCGCCACCGTGACACCCTACTTACTGAACCACCCCGTCATCAACTTCGGCTACCGGATTGAGAGCAACGGCAAGTCGGTCTTCTTCACCGGCGACCATGAGCCGCCCTACAACATCTACGACCCCACCGATGACGAGTACGCCGAGTACCAGGCCTTTGTCGATGAAAAAGAAAACGCCATCCTCAGCGCCATGCGCGGCGTGGATGTACTGATTGCCGACACCTCCTACACCGCGCAGGAATACCCGGCCAAGAAAGGCTGGGGACACGGCACCTTTGAAAGCAGCATCCAGGCGGCCCAAAAAGTCGGCGCGCGCGTGCTGTACTGCACCCACCACGAACCCACACGCAGCGACGACGCCCTCGAACAAGTGTTCGCCCAGGCTCTGGCGGCCCACCCGTCGCAGCCTGGCGGGCCGGAGATCCGGCTGGCCCGCGAAGGCGACTCGTACGAGTTCTAACCGCTGACAACACCAGGGCGCTTGTATGTTGAGTATCCACACCGGCCCCGCCTACCTGCTCCATGGCATTGCCGCCACCCGCCTCATGGAGACCGCGGCGGCGGACAGTCTGCCAGCACACACCTTGATGCAGCGCGCGGGTCTGGCCACCGCCCGGCTGGCTCTGGCCTTGGCGCCGCATGCGCGCCGCGTCTGGATTGCCTGCGGCCCGGGCAACAATGGCGGCGACGGTCTGGAAGCCGCCATGCACTTGCAGCAATGGGGCAAGGCACCCATCGTCACCTGGCTCGGTTCGCCTGGACACGCCCCAACGGATGCCATGGCGTCGTACCAGCGCGCCCTGGCCGCCGGCGTGCACATTGCCGACATCCCACCGCAAGACTGCGACCTCTGCATTGACGCCTTACTGGGCATTGGCGCCACACGCGCCCCGGAAGGGAAAATGGCCGAGTGGATCGCGCACATCAATTCGTTCCGGGTTCCGGTACTGGCGGTCGATGTGCCCTCGGGCCTGAACGCTGACAGCGGGGCGACCAGTGGCCCCTGTGTCAAAGCGCAACACACGATCAGCCTGCTCAGCCTCAAGCCCGGCCTGTTCACCGCCATGGGGCGCGACCTGGCGGGTCAGGTCTGGCTCGAACCACTGACCACCGATAACCTCACCCGCGTTCCCCCCAGGGCCACCCTGCTCGGCGCCCCTGCAGACAGCCACCGACTGCATGCCTCGCACAAAGGCAGCTATGGTGATGTTGCCATCATCGGTGGCGCCCCCGGCATGACGGGCGCCGCCCTGCTCGCCGCCTCAGCGGCCCTGCACCAGGGCGCAGGACGCGTCTTTGTCGGGTTGCTCGATGGCGGCGGCATGCATGTCGACCCCGGCCAACCCGAGTTGATGTTCCGCCGTCTTGAAACACTGGACCCCACCCAACTGACGGTTGTCTGCGGTTGCGGCGGCGGCTCCGTCATTGCCTCCGAACTTCCCAGGCTGCTGTCGACGGCGCCCCGGCTCGCACTGGATGCGGATGCGCTCAACGCACTGGCGGCTGATTCGCAACTGGAGGTTTTGTTGTGTGCACGCCAGCACCGGGGGCGTCAAACCGTGCTCACCCCTCATCCGCTGGAAGCGGCGCGCCTGTTGGGCCGCTCGGCGACAGAGGTGCAGCAAGACCGGTTGGGCGCCGCCGAAGAACTGGCGCAGCGCTTCGCGTGCACCGTCGTGCTCAAAGGCTCCGGATCAGTGATCGCCGCACCTGGTGAAACCACAGCCATCAACCCCACCGGCAATGCCCGCTTGGCCACAGCCGGCACCGGCGATGTGCTCGCCGGCATGATAGGCGCACGACTGGCGTGCGGCCTGCCCGCCTTCGAGGCCGCCTGTGCGGCCGTCTACCAGCACGGCCTAGCGGCAGACCGCTGGCCAGCCGATCAGCCGCTGACGGCTGGCGCCCTGGCGCGCGTCAACTGATCAGCCACGCCCGGCAAAGGGCATCTTGGTCGCCATCACGGTGTGAAACATCACGTTGGCTTCCAGCGGCAGATTGGCCATATAGAGCACCGACTGCCCGACGATGTTGACGTCCATCAGTGGCTCGACAGCGATCTCACCATTGGCCTGCATCACGCCCTTGGCCATGCGCGCGGCCATCTCGGTGCCGGCGTTGCCAATGTCGATCTGCCCCACCGCAATGTCGTACTTGCGGCCGTCGAGTGAAGCGGTCTTGGTGAGACCCATCACGCCGTGCTTGGTCGCCGTGTAGGCAATCGAGTTGGGGCGCGGCGTGTGCGCCGAGATCGAGCCATTGTTGATGATGCGTCCGCCGCGCGGCGTCTGCGCCTTCATCACCCGAAAGGCCTGCTGGATGCACAGAAACATGCCGGTGAGGTTGATGTCCACCACGTTCTTCCACTGCTCCAGGGTGAGGTCTTCCAGCGGAATACCCGGCGCATTGACGCCGGCATTGTTGAACAGCAGATCGACGCGACCGAAAGCCTGCCCCGCGCCCTCAAACAGCTGGCGCACCGACTCTGGGTCCGACACATCGGTCGGCAGCACCAGGGCCCGAGACCCGGCACCGGATGCTGCTGCCACCGCGTCCAGCGGCTCCCGACGACGGCCGGCCAATGCCACGCTATAGCCATCGTTCAGCAGCGCCAAGGCCGCCGCCTTGCCAATGCCCGTGCCGGCACCGGTCACCACGGCTACCTTGTTGCTTGAAACCATAATCTCTGCGCTCCTGCCATCAACGTCAAAATCAGAACTCAGGGACGGCGGCGCGGCTTGCGGCCCTGATTCTTGGTCGCCGCTTTCTTGACGGCCGACTTCAGGGCCTGGATCGGCGATTGAGGCGCACGCTCCAGGGCCGCCACCGCCTTTTTCGAGGCGCGCTGGCGCGAGGACTTGCCACTCTTGCCGTCCGCTGACTCGCGGCCAGCACCTTCATGCGACAGCCCTTTGTCTTTCATGGCGCGCGACACCAGTTCCTCGCCTTCGCGTACCAGTCGGAAATCGATGCGGCGACCATCGAGGTCGACCCGGCTGACCTGCACCCGCACCCGGCTGCCAATCGCATAACGAATGCCGGTGCGCTCGCCACGCAGTTCCTGGCGCGCCTCGTCGAAGCGGAAATACTCGCCGCCGAGTTCGGTGATGTGAACCAGGCCTTCGACGTACATGGCGTCGAGTGTCACGAAGATGCCAAAGCTGGTGGCTGCCGTCACCACGCCGCCATACTCCTCGCCCAGATGCTCGCGCATGTACTTGCACTTGAGCCAGGCTTCCACATCGCGGCTGGCCTCGTCGGCACGGCGCTCGTTGGCGCTGCAATGCAGGCCAGCAGCCTGCCAGGCCATCATTTCGGCGCTGGCTTTCTTCGGCTTCTGGCCGCCCGCCTTGAGTTTGGCCGCATCGCTTTTTTCAATCCGGCGTGACAGCTTGGCATGCGCCTCGCCCGGCGTGGGCAGGACTGGCAGGTGATAGCGGGTCTTGCCCAGAATGGCCTTGATGACCCGGTGCACCAGCAGATCGGGGTAGCGCCGGATCGGGCTGGTGAAGTGGGTATAAGACTCGAAGGCCAGGCCGAAGTGGCCGCTGTTGTGCGGCGTGTAGATCGCCTGCTGCATCGAGCGCAGCAGCATCGAATGAATCTGCAGTGCGTCGGGCCGCTCTTTGGTCGCCAGGGCAATCGCCTGGAACTCCGACGGCGAGGGATTGTCGCTGATCGTCAGCCCCACGCCCGTAGCCTTGAGGTAATTGCGCAGGGTCTCGTTTTTCTCCGGCGTCGGCCCCTCGTGCACCCGGAACAAACCGGCATGCTTGCTCTGGCCGATGAAGTCCGCGCTGCAGACATTGGCCGCCAGCATGGCCTCTTCGATCAGGCGGTGCGCCTCATTGCGGGTACGCGGCACGATTTTTTCGATGCGGCCGCTCTCGTCGCAAATGATCTGCGTCTCGGTGGTCTCGAAATCCACCGCGCCGCGCTTGGCACGTGCCGCCAGCAAGGCCCGATAGACATCCGAGAGATTGAGCAGGTCGCCCACACGTTCCTTGCGGCGCTGCGCCTCCGGCCCATGGGTATTGGACAGAATGGCCGCCACCTCGGTGTAGGTCAAGCGCGCATGGCTGTACATCACCGCCGGATAGAACTGATAAGCGGAAACCTCGCCCTCGTAGGTGACGAACATATCGCACACCATGCACAGGCGTTCCACATCGGGGTTGAGCGAACACAGGCCGTTGGAGAGCTTCTCCGGCAGCATGGGAATCACGCGGCGCGGGAAATAGACACTGGTGGCGCGCTCATAGGCATCGATATCGATGGCCGAGCCGGTTTCCACGTAGTGGCTCACATCGGCAATCGCCACCAGCAGGCGCCAGCCCTTGACGGCGCTCTTGCCGCGCCCTTGCGTGGCCGGTTCGCAATAGACGGCGTCGTCAAAATCGCGCGCGTCTTCACCATCGATCGTCACCAGCGGAACATCGGTCAGGTCAACACGGTGCCGCTTGTCCTGGGGTCGCACCTTGTCCGGCAAGGTACGCGCCAGGGCGATACAGGCATCCGTGAATTCATGCGGCACGCTGTATTTGCGCACGGCAATCTCGATCTCCATGCCGGGGTCATCGATCTCGCCCAGCACTTCCTTGACGCGGCCGACCGGTTGGCCAAACAGCGCCGGCGGCTCCACCAGTTCCACCACCACCACCTGGCCTGGCTTGGCCGAACCGGTCGCACCCTTGGGGATCAGGACATCCTGGCCGTAGCGCTTGTCTTCCGGCGCCACCAGCCAGACGCCGCTTTCCTGCAGCAGCCGCCCGATGATGGGCTGGGGGGGGCGCTCGACGATCTCCAGCACGCGTCCTTCCGGCCGCCCTTTGCGATCCAGTCGCACAATGCGCGCCTTGACGCGATCCTTGTGCAACACAGCGCGCATCTCGTTGGGCGGCAGATAGATATCGGCTTCACCGTCGTCGCGAATCACAAAACCATGGCCATCACGATGGCCCTGGATGCTGCCCTCAATTTCTTCCAGCAGTCCGCCGGATTGATCAAAATTTTTGATATACCTCTCTCTTTCCTGAAATGCACAGGTGGCGGTATGGGGAGCCGCGCTGGTTTGCGGTACTAGCGACGGCGTATAAATTCCAGACGTCTTCTTGCCAGCAATACGTTGAACAAAATCAACCCATTTAACCGCATCAAAACACCCCGCAAAGAGATGCTTCCATAAGAAGCGCTGAAATTTCTTGTATACTAACATTCGTTGCCCAGGTGGCGAAATTGGTAGACGCACCAGCTTCAGGTGCTGGCGTTCGCAAGGACGTGGAAGTTCGAGTCTTCTCCTGGGCACCACAGACAGATAAGCCCCCATGCGAAAGCATGGGGGCTTTTTCTTTGGGCAATTCAGGCCCGCCCCAACATCCCGACTGGGGCCGCTCAACGGTGGCCCCGGAGGTGCTGGCCGCCGGGTTGAATCAGCGACCGCCAAACCCTCAAATCGGCAACGCCACAAGATCGTGCCCTTGCGTACCCACAATGCGGGCGCGCGTGAACTCACCGACCTTGAGTGTCTTGCTGATCTTCTCGGGTGGCAACAATTTCACCGTGCCATCAATTTCCGGTGCATCGGCATAAGAGCGGCCCACACCGCCCTTGCGCCCCAGGGCTGGTGCGGAATCCACCAGCACCTGCATGGTGGCGCCAATGCGCTGCTGCAATTTGGCAATGGAAACTTCTTCAGCCACGGCCATGAAACGGGCGCGTCGTTCCTCGCGTACTTCAGCCGGCAGCATGCCGGGCAACTCATTGGCCGCGGCGCCCTCCACCGGGCTGTAGGCAAAGCAGCCGGCCCGGTCGATCTTCGCCTCGCGCATGAAGCCGAGCAGGTGCTCGAACTCTTCTTCCGTTTCGCCGGGGAAACCGGCAATGAAGGTGCTGCGAATCACGATTTCGGGGCAGGCCTCGCGCCAGCGCAGGATGCGCTCCAGGTTCTTCTCGCCGCTGGCCGGGCGCTTCATGCGCCGCAGCACTTCGGGGTGGCTGTGCTGCAGCGGCACATCCAGGTAAGGCAACACCTTGCCGGTGGCCATCAAGGGGATGATCTCATCCACATGAGGGTAGGGATAGACGTAATGCAAGCGCACCCAGGCACCATGGGCATCAGCCATCTCACCGAGCGCCTGCACCAGTTCGAACAGGCGGGTCTTGACCGGCTTGCCGTCCCAGAACCCGGTGCGGTACTTCACGTCCACGCCGTAGGCCGAGGTATCCTGGCTGATCACCAGCAACTCCTTCACGCCGCCTTCGAACAAGGCTTTGGCCTCTTTCAGCACATCGCCGATGGGACGCGACACCAGATCACCACGCATCGAGGGGATGATGCAGAAAGTACAGCGGTGATTGCAACCCTCGCTGATCTTCAGGTAGGCGTAGTGGCGCGGCGTGAGCTTGATACCGGCCGAGCCAAAGGCATTGGGCACCAGATCGAGGAAGGGGTCATGCGGCTTCGGGCAATGCGAATGCACGGCATCCATCACCTCCTGCGTGGCGTGCGGGCCGGTGACGGCCAGCACGCTGGGGTGCATCTGCTTGACCAGATTGCCACCACCCGCGCCGGCCTTGGCACCCAGGCAACCGGTGACGATGACCTTGCCGTTTTCGGCCAGTGCCTCGCCAATCGTGTCCAGGCTTTCCTTGACGGCGTCGTCAATGAAGCCGCAGGTGTTGACAATGACCAGATCCGCGCCCTGGAAGGTCTTGGAGGTCTGGTAGCCCTCGGCACTGAGCTGGGTCAGGATCAGCTCGGAATCGGTGAGCGCCTTGGGACAGCCCAGGCTGACAAAACCGATCTTCGGCGGGTTGGTCGTGGCGGATGTAGGGGATAAGACTTCACTCATCCCCGTATTGTCCCAGTATTCAGCGATCTTAGCGTTTGAGTCCGAAGGTTTCGAGCATTTGCTCGGTCTGTTTCTGCATCTGCTCCTGCATCTGCACAAACAGGTTCTTGGACTGCTCCAGGTTGTTGTTCATGAGGCCCTGCAGCACCGGCGTCTGCATCGCCATGAACTGCGTCCACATCTCGGGCGTCACCCCTTTGGCCTGCTCGCCCAGTTTGGCCTGGACATCCTGCAGGGTCTGGATATTCTTTTCCAGGTAACCGCCCATGAAGCCCTGCATGGCATGGCCATAAAAACGAATGATGTTGGCCAACACGGCAGCGGTGAACATCGGGCTGCCGCCCGCCTCTTCTTCCAGAATGATCTGCAACAGGATGCTGCGCGTGATGTCTTCGCCCGTCTTGGCGTCCCGCACCACAAACGGATCATTGGCCATCACCAACTGCTTGATGTCGGTCAGGGTGATGTAGGCCGAGGTATTGGTGTCGTAGAGCCGCCGGTTGGGGTATTTCTTGATGACACGCTGAGCGCCCGCAGCGTTATCTGTCTTCTGGTTCTTCATTGCCGGAACTCTCCTCTTGGTCCAACTGCCGATCGTTGAAATATTTGTATTGCGCTGCAACACATTCTAGGAAGAGAAATGATCGCCAGCCCCCAAGGTTTACCCTGAGGGCTAAAACGAAAAAGCCCCGGTTTCTTTGGAAACCGGGGCTTACATCTTGGTAGGCGCGATTGGACTCGAACCAACGACCCCCACCATGTCAAGGTGGTGCTCTAACCAGCTGAGCTACGCGCCTAAGAGTATTCGAGAAGCGAGAGTATAGCAGCAAACCGGAGCACTTCTAGCGAACGTATGAAAAAGCTGCTCTCGTCGCGTTTCGACCCAAAGGCCTTGCGCCATAATTGACGTTTACGTAAACGTCAAACCGTCAAACGTTCCCTCATTTTCTTTCTGGAGAGCAACATGCAAATTGCAGGCAAGGTATTCATCGTCACCGGCGGCGCCTCGGGGCTGGGTGAAGGCACGGCGCGCATGCTGGCGGCCAACGGCGGCAAGGTCGTCATCGCTGACATGCAGGCCGACAAGGGCGCGGCTGTCGCCAAGGACATCGGCGGCGCCTTCGTCAAGTGCGACGTCAGCCAGGAAGCCGATGCCCAAGCCGTGGTGGCCAAGGCGGTCTCCATGGGCAAGCTCATGGGCCTGGTCAACTGCGCTGGCATTGCCCCGGCCGAGAAGACCGTGGGCAAGAACGGCGCCCACGCCCTCGCCACTTTCAGCAAGACCATCACAGTCAACCTGATCGGCAGCTTCAACATGATCCGCCTGGCCGCCGACGCCATGTGCAAGAACGAACCCGAAGCCACCGGCGAGCGCGGCGTGATGATCTCCACCGCTTCGGTAGCCGCCTATGACGGCCAGATCGGCCAGGCTGCCTACAGCGCCTCCAAGGGCGGCATCGTGGGCATGACGCTGCCGATTGCCCGCGACTTGGCACGCAACGGCATCCGCAACATGACGATTGCCCCTGGCATCTTCGGCACTCCCATGCTGTTTGGCATGCCGCAGGAAGTCCAGGACGCGCTGGCCGCCAGCGTGCCCTTCCCCAGCCGCCTGGGCACGCCCGAGGACTACGCCAAGCTGGCGAAGCACATCTTCGAGAACGACATGCTCAACGGCGAGGTGATCCGCCTGGACGGCGCCATCCGTCTGGCCCCTCGTTGATGCGAGCGCTCCAGTAGCGTCTTCCTCGCAAACCACAAGACCAGAAGGCCGATGTGCCGGGACTCCCGGCGCATCGGCCTTTTCCTTTTACATGGAGGATTGTCCCGATGCTTTAACCTTGACCGGCGGCGTAGCATGCAGAGCCGCTTTGCAGCCATCTCCAAGATGCACCTCCTCATCGCACTTATCGCAGCCTGCCTGATCGCTGCCTGCTCCGCACCGGGCAGACCGCCCGTCACCACGCCTGCGAATCCGCCCGTCGAGTCCGAAGGGGCATCCGGATTCGTCAGTCGCGCCCCCTGGCAAGGGCAGCGGCTTGCTGTGGCGACGGCCCACCCGCTGGCCTCTGCCGCGGGTGTTCATATCCTTCGCTCCGGGGGCAGCGCGGTGGACGCCGCCATCGCCGCACAGATGGTCCTGACTCTGGTGGAGCCGCAGTCCAGCGGCATTGGCGGTGGCGCATTCCTGCTACATTTCAATGGGACCACGGTCGAAGCCTTCGACGGACGCGAAAGCGCCCCCGCTGCTGTCGATGAGAGGCTGTTCCTGGACCCGAACGGCAGGCCCTTGAGCTTTTCCCAGGCCGTCGCGGGGGGCCGGGCCGTCGGCATCCCGGGCGCCGTGGTCATGCTGGAGATGGTGCATCAACGGTACGGCAAGCTGCCGTGGAAAAGCCTGTTTGAACCCGCGATCACACTGGCTCGCAACGGTTTTGCCATCAGCCACCGGCTCCACACCCTGCTGGCCAGCGAAACCCTGCTCCGCCACGACCCGGTGGCTGGCGCCTATTTTTTTGATCCGCAAGGCCAGCCCTGGCCGGTCGGGCATCTGCTCAAGAACCCCGAGCTGGCCGAAATGTTCGAACTCATCGCCCGCCAAGGCGCCATGTCGCTGATGGACGGGGAAATGGCCCAAGCCATGGTTCGCACGGTGCGGGGCCACCCGCTCAACCCCGGGCAACTCAGCCTCAGCGATCTTGCCCGCTACCGCGCCATCCAACGTGAGCCCATCTGCCATGACTATGAGGCCCCGAACCCTGACCTCGACACGGATCGCTCCACCAACGGCTCGCGCACCTACCGCATCTGCGGCATGCCGCCACCCAGTTCCGGCGCCATTGCGGTGGGTCAAATCCTGGGCCTCCTGAACCACACCAACGCGGCCACACTTCGCCCCGACATGCAGCTCGACCAAGCGCGGTTCCACTGCGTGACGGCCCCCTGTCCCGGCGAGATCCCGGGTGCTGTCGTCGGGCCGGCCCCCGACCCCGTGCCCAGCGCCGACTGGCTCCATCTCTACACCGAGGCGTCGCGTCTGGCCTTCGCGGACCGGGCCCGGTATGTGGGGGATCCGGACTTCGTGCCGCCACCCGCAGGAGACTGGATGAGTTTGCTGGACCCCGGCTACCTAGCTCAGCGCGCCCGGCTGATCGGCCCGTACAGCATGGGCCAGGACAACGTCAGCGCGGGACAACCAGGTGCCACGCCCACAAGCTATGCGCCCATGCCCTTCCAGCCGGAACACGGCACCAGCCACATCTCCATCGTGGATACACAGGGCAACGCACTGGCGCTGACTTCCAGCATCGAAAACGCCTGGGGCGCGCGCCTGATGGTCAACCGCGGGCGAGGACTCCCAGGCGGCTTCCTGCTCAACAATCAACTCACCGACTTCAGCTTTGCGCCGCGTGACGCACAAGGCCGGCTCATTGCCAACCGGGTCGAGCCCGGCAAGCGTCCCCGCTCTTCGATGTCGCCCACGCTGGTGTTTGACAAGGCCACGGGCCAACTGGTGCTGAGCACGGGCAGCCCGGGCGGCGCGCTCATCATCCACTATGTCGCCAAGACCCTCTATGCCACCCTTCAATGGCATCTCACCCCCCAAGCAGCCATAGCCCTGCCCAACTTCGGCGTACTGGAAGGCACGCCCTTGCTGCTGGAAACCAACCGGTTTTCCAGCCACACCAGGTCGGCGCTCCAGGCACGTGGGCATACCGTGCTTGAAACGCCGCTGACCAGTGGGGTGCAGATGATCAGAAAGACCACTGTGGGCCTGCAGGGCGGCACAGACCCGCGGCGCGAAGGCGTCGTCATGGGCGACTGATTCTGTTATTTGTCCTGGGTCCGGCTGACGGCGCCCCGGAGTTCCTACAATCGGTCGCATGGCCATTCCCCAATCCTTCATTCAGGAGCTGATCTCCCGCGCTGACGTGGTGGAGATCGTGGGGCGCTACGTCCAGCTCAAGAAGGGGGGCGCCAACTACATGGGACTGTGCCCGTTCCACGCCGAGAAGTCACCCTCGTTCACGGTGAGCCCGACCAAGCAGTTCTACCATTGCTTTGGCTGCGGCAAGCACGGCAATGCCATCGGCTTCCTGATGGAGCACGCCGGCATGAACTTTGTCGAAGCCGTCAAGGATCTGGCCCAGCAGTACGGCATGCAGGTGCCCGAAGATGATGCCAGCCCGCAGGACCGGGCCCGCGCCGCCGAGCAGCGTGAAAAGCAGGCCACCCTGTCCGACGTGCTGGAAAAAGCCGGTGACGCCTGGCGCAAGCACCTCAAGAGCTCACCGCGGGCCGTCGACTACCTCAAGCGCCGCGGCCTCTCGGGCGAAATTGCCAAACAGTTCGGTCTGGGCTACGCGCCCGAAGGCTGGCGCACCCTGGCCAGCGTGTTCCCCAACTACGACGACCCGCTGCTGGTGGAAAGCGGCCTCGTCATCACCAGCGTGGACGAGGACAGCGGCGAGGAAAAGCGCTACGACCGTTTTCGCGACCGCATCATGTTCCCGATCCGCAACGTCAAGGGCGAATGCATCGGCTTTGGCGGCCGCGTGCTGGGGGACGAAAAACCCAAATACCTGAATTCGCCGGAAACCCCGGTCTTCAGCAAGGGGCGCGAGCTCTATGGCCTGTTTGAAGCGCGTCACGCACTGCGCGAACAGGGTTACGTGCTGGTGACCGAAGGCTATATGGACGTGGTGGCACTGGCGCAGCTCGGTTTTCCCAACGCCGTGGCCACGCTGGGCACCGCCTGCACCCCCGAGCATGTGCAAAAGCTGTTTCGCTTCACCGATTCGGTGGTGTTCAGCTTCGACGGCGACGCCGCCGGCCGGCGTGCCGCGCGCAAGGCGCTGGACGGCGCCCTGCCCTATGCCACCGATGTGCGCAGCGTCAAGTTCCTGTTCCTGCCGCCCGAGCATGACCCGGACAGCTACATCCGCGAATTCGGCAAAGAGGCCTTCTCCCGTTATGTCAGTGAGGCCGTGCCGCTGAGCCGTTTTCTGCTCGACGCGGCACGCGAAGGTTGTGACCTCAACACGGCCGAAGGCCGCGCCCACCTGGCCAGTAATGCCCGGCCGCTATGGAACCAGCTGCCCGACGGGGCGCTGAAGCGCCAGCTACTGGCCGAACTGGCCGACATGGTGCAGCTCAGTAGCCGGGAACTCACCGAATTGTGGTCTCCTCCCCCTCCCGCCAGCGAACGTCAGCCCGCCAGCCGCAGCCAGGGTCAGGGGAACCAGCGCAGCTATGGCGAGGGCTACAGCCCGAAATACCAGAAATACAGAACACCCCGACCACGCTTGGGCGGGCGCACCCTGCCGCCGGGGAGGGCCGACCACGCCGTGCGCCTGCTGCTGGGACACAGCGCCGTGTGGGACAGCCTGTCCGGCGAAGACCACGCCCTGCTGTGCAGCTTGGCCGAGCCGCATGGCCCGCTCATCATCTGGCTGGAAAGCCAGTTGCATGAACACGGCCCCCAACCGTGGGCCGCCCTGCGCGAAGGCTTGCGCGAACACCCGTCGGAAGAGCTCGCCCTCAAACTCATGGCCGGCTCTGGCCTGGCCGGCGCGATCGACGACAGCGAAACCGGGGTGGAACTGCGCAACCTGCTCAACCGCATCCTGGTGGAACACCTCAAAACCCAGGAAACCGAGGCCATCGAGGCCGCCAAGACCGACCCTACCGCCTTGCAGCGCTACCGCGAACTGCAGGCGCGCCGGCGCGAACTGGAAGCCGCCCCGACCCGGGCAAACTGAAAAACCCCGGAAAATTGAAATTCCGGGGCGTCCGGGTATAATCCAACCTTTGATTGTCGGCAAGAGCGACAGCAGCACCTCCGGGCCAGGCCAACCGTTGACACAGTTTCACGACCGGCCACCTTACCGCAAGGACTGCACTCCAAATGTTCGCCCTCCCATCTTGCCTCTGAGGATATCCATCCTCTGTCCCCCAACTGCGCCGGTTTTTCGGTGCCTGTGTTTGTTTCTTTGTGTCAGTTTTTGATGTCCTGAGGTCAATTCATGCCCGCTCAAAAGTCCAAGAAGCCCGCTAAGCCCGCCGAAAAACCTGTCGTGAAGTCCGCCGCCAAACCGACTGCCAAGACCGCTGCCCCCAAAGCCGCCGTCAAAGTAGCCGCCAAGGCCACGCCTGTGCCCGCTACGAAAGTTAAATCAGTGCCCACTTCCAAGACTCCCGCCAAAACCGAAAAACCTGTCGCCGCCGAAGAAGTGGTGGTGAAGAAGAAACCTGGGCGCCCGCCCAAAGCCGCCTCGGCTGACGCCGGCGCTGCGCCGAAAACCGGCGCCAAGCGCGGCCGCAAACCGAAGAACGCCGCCGCCACCGGTACCGGCGATGAAATGGACCTGTCCGACATCGAAGCCGAGTTCGCCGAGGAACCGACTGCCGCGCCTGGCGAAAAGGTCAAGCCGCTGCGCATGAAGATCAGCAAGGCCAAGGAACGGGCCTTGATGAAGGAATTCGGCCTGGACGAAACCGTCCTGTCCGAAGAAGACTTGGCCAAGCGCCGCCAGCGCCTCAAGCAGCTGATCAAGCTGGGCAAGACGCGCGGCTACCTGACGCACGGCGAAATCTCCGACCACCTGCCCGACAAGTTGGTCGACGCCGAGACGCTGGAAGTCGTGATCTCCATGTTGAACGACATGGGCGTGGCCGTCTACGAGCAAACGCCGGATGCCGAAACGCTGTTGCTCAACAACACCGCTCCGACTGCCGCCACCGAAGAAGAAGCCGAGGAAGAAGCCGAAGCTGCGCTGTCCACCGTGGACAGCGAGTTCGGCCGCACCACCGACCCGGTGCGCATGTACATGCGCGAAATGGGTACGGTCGAGCTGCTCACCCGTGAGGGCGAGATCGAGATTGCCAAGCGCATCGAAGGCGGCCTGATGGCCATGATGGAGGCCATCTCGGCCTCCCCCGCCACCATTGCCGAAATCCTGCGCCTGGGCGAAGAGATTCGTGAAGGCAAGGTCGTCATCACCACCATCGTGGACGGCTTCTCCAACCCGAACGAGGCCGATGACTATGTGGCTGAAGAAGACTTCGACGAATTCGACGAAGCCGACGACGACGATGGCAAGGGCGGCTCCAAGGCCCTGACCAAGAAGCTGGAAGAACTCAAGAAGCAGGCGCTGGAGCGCTTCGACAAGCTGCGCCAACTGTTTGAGAAGGTGCACAAGGTCTACGACAAGGAAGGCTACGGTACCCCCAACTACGTCAAGGCACAAAAGGCGCTGAGCGACGAGCTCATGACCATCCGCTTCACCGCCAAGGCGATTGAAAAGCTGTGCGACATGGTGCGCGGTCAGGTCGACGACATCCGCAAGAAAGAGCGCGAACTGCGCCGCATCATCGTGGACAAGTGCGGCTACCCGCAGGACAACTTCATTGCCGACTTCAGCGGCCGTGACAAGCACGGCAACAAGGTCGCCTCCAACCTGCTCAACCTCAAGTGGATCGAGAAGCAGGCTGCCGCCGGCAAGAGCTGGAGCGCCGTCATGGGCCGCAACATCCCGCCGGTGCAGGACCTGCAGCAAAAGCTGACCGACCTGCAAGCCCGCGTGGTGGTGCCGCTGGACCAGCTCAAAGACATCAACAAGCGAATGAACGAGGGTGAAGCCTCCTCGCGCGCGGCCAAGAAAGAGATGATCGAGGCCAATCTGCGCCTGGTGATCTCGATCGCCAAAAAGTACACCAACCGCGGCCTGCAGTTCCTCGACCTGATCCAGGAAGGCAACATCGGCCTGATGAAGGCGGTCGACAAGTTCGAATACCGCCGCGGCTACAAGTTCTCGACCTACGCCACCTGGTGGATCCGTCAGGCCATTACCCGCTCGATTGCGGACCAGGCCCGCACCATCCGCATCCCGGTGCACATGATCGAGACCATCAACAAGATGAACCGCATCAGCCGTCAGCACCTGCAGGAGTTCGGCTTTGAGCCCGACGCCAGCGTGCTGGCCGCCAAGATGGAGATCCCGGAAGACAAGATCCGCAAGATCATGAAGATCGCCAAGGAGCCGATCTCGATGGAAACGCCGATCGGCGACGACGACGACAGCCACCTGGGCGACTTCATCGAGGACAGCGCCAACACCGCCCCGATGGAAGCCGCCATGCAGGCCGGCCTGCGCGACGTGGTCAAGGACATCCTGGACAGCCTGACGCCGCGCGAAGCCAAGGTGCTGCGCATGCGCTTCGGCATCGAGATGACCAGTGACCATACACTGGAAGAAGTGGGCAAACAGTTTGACGTGACGCGTGAGCGGATTCGCCAGATTGAGGCCAAGGCGCTGCGCAAGCTCAAGCATCCTTCACGTTCGGACAAGCTGCGCAGCTTCACCGATAGCTTGTAATCGACGCGGTCAGCCGATTGAAAAAAAGCCCGCTTCGAGCGGGCTTTTTTCTGCCTTTGGGGTACTTCGTGGATAGCTACTGAATTTATAGCGTTTGGTGTTTTCTAAATATCTGACAAGGCAACCGTGTCGGGCGCATAACCCGACACCGTAGCCCTGCAAGGGCATCACGCAAAGAGCAACCTACCCCCGCGGATGATGCTGCGCATGCAGCGACTTCAATCGCTCCCGCGCCACATGCGTATAAATCGTCGTCGTGGAGATGTCCGCATGCCCCAACAACATCTGCACCGCCCTTAAATCCGCCCCATGGTTCAACAGATGGGTGGCAAAAGCGTGGCGCAGGGTATGCGGCGACAAGGGCGAGGTGATGCCCGCCTGCAGTGCGCATTTCTTGACGATCATCCAGAACATGACTCGCGACATGGCCTCGCCGGCGCGCGAACCGCGGTGGGTCACGAACAGGTCGTCGGTCTGCTTGCGCCCGAGCAGCGCCGGCCGGGCTTCCTGCAGGTAGCGTTGCAGCCAGGCACTGGCCACCTCGCCAAAGGGCAGCAAGCGCTCCTTGTTGCCCTTGCCAAAGACACGCAGCACGTTTTCCGTCAGGCTAACGTTGAAGGTCTTGAGGGTGACGAGCTCGCTCACGCGCAGACCGCTGGCGTACATCAATTCCAGCATGGTGCGGTCGCGCACGGCCAGCGGCGTGGCGTCGCCGGGCGCAGTCAACAAGGCCTCCACCTGGGCTTCGCTCAGCGTCTTGGGCACGCGCAGCGCCTGCTTGGCGGCCTGCAGGCGTAGCGTCGGGTCAGCCTGGATCAGGCGCTCGCGCAGCGCCCAGCGGAAATAACGCTTGAAGACGGTAAGACGCCGGTTGGCGGTGGTGGCACGGGTGCTGGCGTGGCGGGCGGCAAAATAGGCGTTGAGGTCGACTTCGGTGGTTTCCAAAAGCGTACGCCCGAGGCCTTCCAGCCAGCGGGCGTAGAGTTCAAGATCGCGCCGGTAGGCCGTCAGCGTGTTGCGCGACAGGCCTTCCTCCAGCCACAGGGCATCGATGAAGGCATCAATGCCCTGATTGGCGGCCATCAGTCCAGCTTGAGCTTGGCGGACTCAACCACCTTTTTGTAGACCGAATACTCGGCCTTGATCTGCTCGGCGAACTGCTGCGGCGAGTTGGCAATGATGATGGAGCCGGTGTCCTCGATGCGCTTGCGCACCGCCGGGTCTTCCAGCGCCTTGCGGGTGGCGGCATTGATCTTGTCAACAATGTCCTTGGGCAGACCCTTGGGGCCCAGGATGCCGTAGTAGGCCATGCGGTTCACCGGCTCCAGGCCGACTTCCTTGAAGGTCGGCACGTTGGGCAACTGCGCCAGGCGCTGCGGCGCGGCAATCACGATCGGCACCAGCCGGTTGGATTGGATGAAAGGCAGGGTCGAGGGCAGGTTGTCGAAAATCACGGGCACCTGCCCGGCCACGGTGTCATTGATCGCCGGACCGGCGCCACGGTAGGGAATGTGCGTGATGAAAGTACCCGTCACGCTCTTGTACAGCTCCATCTGCAGGTGGCCGATGCCGCCGGTGCCCGAGGTGGCGTAGGAATACTTGCCGGGCGACTTCTTCAGCTCGGCGATGAAGCCCTTGTAGTCCTTGGCCGGGAAGCTCGGGTGCACGGCGATCACGTTCGGCGTGGCCGCGATATTGATGATGGGCGTGAAGTCCGTCAGGGGGTTGTAGGCGATCTTGGGGTTGATCGCGGGGTTGGCCGCCGTGGTGGATACCGTGGCAATCGCCAGGGAATAGCCGTCCGGTGCCGCCTTGGCGGTTTCGGTGGCGCCGACCACGCCGCCGCCGCCGGCCTTGTTCTCCACCACCACGGGCTGGCCGAGCACCTTGCCCAGCGGGTCGGCAATGGTGCGGGCAATGATGTCGGTGGTACCACCTGGAGCAAACGGCACCTGCAGCTTGATCACCTTATTGGGATAGCCCTGGGCCAGAGCCGAGCCGGCTGCGGCAAGCAGGCTCAAAGAAGCGAAAAGGGTGCGGCGTTGCATATTGGTTTCTCCAGACTGAATGGGATGATAAGGATTCTATTGCCCCAGAAGGCCGTTCTTGAGTCGTGTATCGACGGGATCGTTACCGACGAAAATCTCAAGCAAGGCGGTGTAAAAATCCAGCCCGCTGATGACATTCCCTTTGACCGCATCGTTGACGGCCAGCGTCATGCCGTGCTCCGGCACATAGTCCAACGTGATGGTGTCGCCCGGACGTGCCGTGCCGATCGAGTCGATGGTGCGCGCAAACTGCGTCACCCGTTCCTGCATGGCGGCCCATTGCGCATCACTGACGTTCTTGCGCATGCCATCGACCAGCGCCTTCTTGATGTCATTCGAACCGACTTCCATCAGCATGCGCAACTGCAGGCGTTTGGGACCGGGCTGGCGCAGGACCTCCTGCGGGAGCGATGTCTTTTCGCCCAGATACAAGGCGGCGACATACGCCTTGAAGATGAAGACAGCACGCACCCCCAGGCCATTGAGCTTGAGCTCGCGGCTGGCCACCCGGATCTGCTCATCAAAACGCAGGCCTTCCAGGCTGGCGGCAAACGCCGGCAGGACCGCCGCCCACAACAGTAGCCATATCAACAGACTTTTTTTCATCATTTCCTTAACGCGGCACAGGGCAGCGACGCCGACGCCGATCACACCAATTTGGCTGGTATTCTCCTCCGGGTGAACTACGCCCAACTGCTTTTTCCCGATTTTTCCCTGATCCTGTGCGGTTATCTGGTTTGCCGCCACACGGCACTCAACCGCACGGTGTGGGAGCAGGTCGAGTCCCTGGTCTATTTTTTCCTGTTCCCGGTGCTGCTGTTTCACAGCATCGTCAAAAGCCCGCTGGATCTCTCGGCCACCTCCAGCCTGATCGGCGCCGGCTTGGCCATGGGGGTGAGCGGCATCGCCCTGGCCTACGCCCTGCCCTGGCTGCCCTTCATCGGGCGCCACATCAATGCGCGCCAGCATGCCGCCAGTGCCCAGGTAGCCTTTCGCTTCAACTCCTTCATCGGCCTGGCACTGGCCGAGCGCCTGGCCGGGCCCGAAGGCCTGCTGCTGATTGCCGTGCTGATCGGCTTTTGCGTGCCGTTGTTCAATGTCGGCGCGGTCTGGCCGATGGCGCGCCATGCACAGCGCAGCTTCGGGCGTGAACTGGTACGCAACCCGCTCATCATCGCCACGGTGTGCGGCCTATTGGCCAATCTATTGGGTCTGCGAATCCCGGTCTGGGTCGAGCCCACCATCTCGCGCATCGGCGCGGCCTCGCTGGCTCTGGGCCTGATGGCCGCCGGCGCTGGTCTGCAGTTTTCCAGTCTGGCGCGCGCCAAGACGCTGGCAGTCTCGATTCTGGTCATCCGGCATTTTCTGACGCCACTGATTGCGCTCGGGCTGTCGCGCGCTTTCGGCCTGTCACCGGTGCAGACCACCATCCTGCTGGCCTTCTCGGCCCTGCCCACGGCCTCGAGCTGCTATGTGCTGGCAACCCGCATGGGCTATGACGGCGCCTATGTGGCCGGACTGGTCACCCTCTCCACCGTGCTGGGCGTCGCCAGCCTGCCATTTGCGCTGGGAGTTCTGCGCTAGATCAGCGTGGCGGCGAAGTCGTGGATTGCCTGGATATCCGGCTTTAACGGGGTAAAAGCAATACCTTCCCGGTGCAGGAGTCCGCGCAGACCGTGGTCGATCTCGCGCGCCTGCTCTTCGTCCTGAAACCGCCCGGTGTGGACGTACTTCTTGTCACCGCGCTCAACCATGATGTTGACGTTGTTGTGCTGCTTGTACCACTCGAGGATCTGCGTCCTGGTCTTGCCAATGTCACAGATATTGTCGGGGTGGTGCTCGTTGTAGAACAGGATCTGCGGCAATGCGCATTCGGTCACCAGGTATTGCACCTGCCCATCCAGCAGTTCGAGCATGCGGAACTGCTGTTGCGCAATGAAATACTGGTTGCGCAAGGCCTCGTAGTCTTTTTGCCACACCAGCGACTTGGCAAAGTCGGGGATCTGTTCCACCGTCTTGTGGTGCAGGTTCAGGTACAGGATGATCGCTGCGGTGAATAAGGACTTGTCACACCCCGGCCCGCCAATGATGTTGATCACCTTGGTCGGGTACAGGCGCATCTTGTTCTCGGGCAAGTGATTCGCGACATACGTGAACTGCATCGTCATGGTTCGACTCCAATTGTTATGGTTGTGTGAGGCCCGCCTGCTGTGCCAGCGCCCAGCTGGCATGCTCACGCACCAAGGCGCTGGCGTGGTCCGCACTCTCCTGCAACGCCTTGACTATCGCAGGGTCATGCTGGACACGCAAGGCATTTCCCAGCGCCACGGCAATGTTGCGCTGCCAGCGCTCATGGCCGATGCGCCGAATCGGACTGCCTTCGGTGCGTTGCAGAAACTCCGACTCATTCCACGCAAACAAGGCCAGCAAGGTACTGCCGCTCATGCCAGCTCGCTCATCGAAATCCGGCAGGGCGCTGCGCTGGGCAAACTTGTTCCACGGGCAGATCAGTTGGCAGTCATCGCAGCCATAGATGCGGTTGCCCATCAAGGGCCGCAGTTCGACGGGAATCGGCCCCGCATGCTCGATCGTCAAGTAGGAAATGCAGCGCCGCGCATCAAGCTGATGCGCGGCCACAATGGCTTGTGTCGGGCAAATGTCGATGCAGGCACGGCAAGAACCGCAATGCCCCGTCACCGGTTGGCTGGCCGGCAGGGCCACATCGACGTAGATCTCGCCGAGAAAAAACAGGGACCCAGCCTCGCGATTAAGCACCAGTGTGTGCTTGCCGCGCCAGCCCTGGCCGCTGCGCGCCGCCAGCTCGGCCTCCAGCACCGGGGCCGAGTCGGTGAACACGCGGTGCCCAAAGGGCCCCATGTGCTGCGCCATGCGCTCACTGAGTTTTTGCAGGCGCGAACGCAACACCTTATGGTAGTCGCGGCCCCGGGCGTAGATCGACACCACGCCTTCGTCGGGCCGGTGCAAACGTTCGAATTCGATCGCCTGCCAGTCTGGCGGCGTGTGAGCTGGCAGATAATCCATGCGTGCGGTGATGACGCTGACCGTGCCGGGCACCAGTTCGCCCGGCCGTGCGCGCTTGAGGCCGTGCGCGGCCATGTAGGCCATGTCGCCATGAAAGCCGCGGTCCAGCCAGGCCAACAGGCCGGCCTCCGCGGCAGAGAGATCGACACCGCTCACGCCAATTTGGGAGAATCCGAGTTCACGGGCCCATGTTTGAATCAGGGAAACGAATTGAGTGCTGTTGAACGTCACGTCCCCATTGTAAAAAGTCTGGTCTGCCAAGACGAGATTGCCACGCAATTATTTGCGTCGGCGCTGGCCGCCCAGCCGGCGCTGCGCCACGCCTTTATCGAGCTGCATGGTGAGCTGGGCGCCGGCAAAACCACCCTGGTGCGTCATCTGCTGCACGCCCTGGGCGTGCAGGGCCGCATCAAGAGCCCGACCTACGCCGTGGTTGAACCGCATGAATTGCCGGACTTCAACATCTGGCACTTCGACTTCTACCGTTTCAGCGACCCGCGCGAATGGGAAGATGCCGGCTTTCGCGACATCTTCGCCAGCCCCGGCCTCAAGCTCGCCGAGTGGCCGGAAAAAGCCGGCGCCCTGCTGCCCCGGGCCGACCTGGTGATCCGTCTCGAGGTGCAGCCCGATGAATCACGCCGCATGACACTCACGGCCCAGACCGCCACCGGCGAGGCCCTGCTGCAAGGACTGCCCAGGGAGACCAGCGCATGAGCGCCGCCGGGCCGTCCCAAGGCGCGAAGGCCCCAAGCCCCAGCGAAGCGCAGGGCATACCTGCGCTTGGGGGCAGCGCAGCACACATAGTGGCTAGCGTGGGGGCAATATGAAGCGACGCGCGCTGCTTCAATCCGGCAGCCTGGTGCTGCTGTTGGGTGCCGCGCAGCTGGCACGCGGCGCCAGCATCGTGGCCGTGCGTGTCTGGCCGGCGCCCGACTACTCGCGCGTCACCATCGAATCCGACGGCCACCTCACCACCAAGCAGACCTTTGTGCCCAGCCCACCACGACTGGCGGTGGACATCGAGGGCATCGACCTCAACCCGGCCCTGCGCGAGCTGGTGGCCAAGGTCAAAGCCGACGACCCCAACATCGCCGGCATCCGCGTCGGGCAATTCGCGCCCAATGTGGTACGGCTGGTGATCGACCTCAAGCAGGCCATCACGCCCCAGGTGTTCATGCTCGAACCCGTGGCCGCCTACCAGCACCGGCTGGTGCTCGACCTCTACCCCACTCGAGTGGTCGACCCATTGGCCGAGTTGATCGCCGAGCGCCTCAAGGACAAGGAAGTCAGCCCGCCCGCGCCGCGAGCCAGCGCCGACCCGCTGGGTGAGCTGATCGCGCAGAAGGCCTACAAGCCGGCCGCCCCGGCCAGCACCCCGGTGGCCAGCGGTGATGCGCACAAAGCCATCACCCCGGCCGTGCCTGCCGTGACCAGCGCCGCCGGCAAGACCGACCGCTTCATCATCATCGCGCTCGACCCCGGCCACGGCGGCGAGGACCCCGGCGCCATTGGCCCCGGCGGCACGCGCGAGAAAGACGTGGTGTTGAAACTGGCGCACCGGCTGCGCGACCGCATCAACGCCACCACCATCAACGGCAACACCATGCGCGCCTACCTCACGCGCGATGCCGATTTTTTTGTCCCGCTGCACGTGCGGGTGCAAAAGGCACGGCATGTACAGGCGGACCTGTTCGTCAGCATCCATGCCGATGCGTTTTTCACCCCCCGGCCGCAGGGTGCCAGCGTGTTTGCCCTCAGTCATGGCGGGGCGTCGAGCAGTGCCGCGCGCTGGATGGCGGCCAAGGAGAACAAGGCCGACCTGATTGGCGGGCTCAACGTCAAGGCCAAGGACACGCAGGTGCTGCGTGCGCTGCTCGACATGAGCACGACGGCCCAGATCAACGACAGCCTCAAGCTCGGCAGCAACATGCTGCAGGAGATCGGCCGCGTCGGCAAGCTGCATAAGCCGAAGGTGGAACAGGCCGGCTTTGCCGTGCTCAAGGCGCCCGACATCCCCAGCGTGCTGGTGGAAGCGGCCTTCATCAGCAACCCCGACGAAGAGGCCAAGCTCAATAGCGATGCCTACCAGGAACAGCTGGCCGATGCGCTGATGCGTGGCATCGAGGGCTACTTCGCCAAGAACCCGCCGCTGGCACGCAGCCGCAGCGTCTGACCCCCTTAGCCGGCCGGGCCGAGCAGGTAGTCGTCCAGCGGGTGCAGCGGTTCAGGCTCGTCGAGGTCCAGCTCGCGTGCCATCGCGCCGTGGTGCTTGCGCACCAGACCATGAAACTCATCGAAGGGGCCGGTCAGCAAATAGATCGGTTGCCGCTTGTCGGGATGAAAGTCGCCAGCCGCTGCCGTGCGCCGGGGCCAGCTCTGTTCCAGCTGAGCCAGTCCCAAGCCCAGCAGATCGGCCAGCAATTCAGCCTGTGATTTTTGCGGGTACATCTCGCACAGGGCTTCGAAGCGCGCGGCCAGTTGCAAAGGCAGTTGCAGCGTGTAGGTCTTGCCTGCCAGCTGGCGGCTGGGCACGGCTGGTAAAGCGTTTGGCGGTTTCATGGGGCGCTTCCTTCTGTCTGGGACAGGCCGACGGTCTGCGTCAGCAACAGTTGCTGATCCGGCGTGAGTCCCATGGCTTGCGTCAGCGCCTGGCGGTCGAACCAGGCACGCACCACGCTGACCAGACCGTTGGCGGCACAGTAGAGATAGATGTTCTGCGCCATTGCGCCGGCCGCCACTGAGGCATACGACTCGCGCATGGCGGCCGGAATGGTCTTCATGCGGCCGTGATCGGCGACAAAGATCAGGTCCAGAGGCGCGCTGTCGACAAAGTCCTGGTAACCCGTGACACGCCGCACGTCCTCAGCCAGCACCAACTGGAGCGCGTGGGCCTTCGGCTCATAGCGGTACAAGCCCTGCGGCAAGGCCACATACAGATCCACTTCCTGTGCGTTCATGGCCGAGGGCGCGGTCCGCCCGCCGGAATCGGGCCGGTTGATACCGCAGGCGGCCCACAGCAGGTCGGAGAGCTGTTGCGGCGCCAACGCATCGGGGCGGAATTCGCGTGCGGAATGGCGCGCTCGCAAGGCGTCCATCAAAGGCAAGCCACCCGCCGTCTGCGCTGGCGGCAGCGGCATCAGCGCCAGGGCCTCACCCGTGGCGGCTTGGGTCTGGAGCTTGCCCATCAGGCCCAGCGCCAGTTTGGTCAAGGTATTCATGCGTCACCTCCGGTCAGGCGCTCGCCACCACAGCGGGGGCTGCGGGTCGCACCAGCGCCACAATTTCGTCTTCGGTCAGCGTCTCGCGTGCCAGCAGGCGCTGGCTGCCCTCTTCCAGCGTGGCGCGGCGCTGCGTCAGCAATTCGGTGGCGCGATTGAACGCCGTCTCTGTCAAGGTGCGCACCGCGCAGTCGATTTCGCGTGCCGTCTCGGGTGCGTACTGGCGGCTGCCAACCTCCAGCCCTTCCGGCAGCGGACCGAGAAAAGGCGATGGCTGGTTTTCATAAGCCACCTGGCCCAAGGTGGCGTCCATGCCGAAGCGCATCACCATGCTGCGCGCGATGTCGGTCGCTTTGGCCAGGTCGTCGGCCGCGCCCGTGGACGCATGGCCAATCAGCAGCATTTCGGCGGCGCGTCCGGCCAGCAGCATGGCCATCTTGTTCTCCAGCTCCAGGCGCGTCATCAGGTAGCGGTCTTCCGTCGGCCGCTGGATGGTGTAGCCCAAAGCGCCGATGCCGCGCGGGATAATGGACACCTTGTGCACCGTGTCCAGGCCGGGCAGCGACATGGCCACCAGCGCATGCCCCATCTCGTGCACAGCGATGATGTGGCGCTCCTCGGGATTGAGGATGCGGTTGCGCTTCTCCAGCCCGGCCACGATGCGCTCGATGGCGGTGGTGAAGTCAGCCAGCGTGACCTCCGGCGCGTTGCGCCGGGTCGCCACCAGTGCCGCCTCATTGACCAGGTTGGCCAAGTCGGCGCCGGTGAAGCCCGGCGTGAGGGCCGCGATCTGCGCCAGGTCCAGGCCGGCCGCGAGCTTGATGCGCTTGCTGTGCACCTGCAGGATCTGCAGCCGGCCATGTTTGTCCGGCCGGTCCACCAGCACCTGGCGGTCAAAGCGCCCGGCGCGCAACAGTGCCGGGTCCAGGATCTCGGGCCGGTTGGTCGCGGCCAGCAGCACCAGCCCCTGGCGCGGGTCGAAGCCGTCGAGCTCGGCCAGCAACTGGTTGAGGGTCTGCTCCTTCTCGTCGTGGCCACCCAGGCCCCAAGCGCCACGGGCACGCCCCAGCGCGTCAATCTCGTCGATGAAGATGATGGCCGGCGCGCGCTGGCGCGCCTGCTCGAACAGGTCGCGTACGCGCGCCGCACCGACGCCAACGAACATCTCGACAAACTCCGAGCCGTTGATGGAGAAAAAGGGCACGCCGGCCTGCCCCGCCACGGCGCGCGCCAGCAGCGTCTTGCCGGTCCCCGGCGGCCCCACCAGCAGGATGCCTTTGGGGATGCGCGCGCCCAGCCGGCTGTGCGCCACCGGGTCCTTGAGGAAATCGACAATCTCCTCCAATTCGGCCTTGGCCTCGTCCACCCCGGCCACGTCCTCAAACGTCACCCTGGTGTCGCTTTCCACATAGACCTTTGCCTTGCTCTTGCCGATCGACAGCAGGCCATCCCCCAGCCCGCCACCGAGACCGCCCTTGCCTGCGATCTTGCGGATGGCAAACATCCAGATGGCGAAAAAGATCAGTGTCGGTGCCACCCAGGAAAACAGGTCGCGCAAAAAGGTGCTCTGGATGACACCGGTAAAACGCACGCCATACTGCGCCAGGTCACGCGCCAGATCAAGCTCGACCCGGGTGGTGGCAAAGCGTGAGCGGCCGTCGGGCAGCGGCTGGTTCAGCGTGCCCTCCAAGTGGTCGGCGTAAACCGAGATTTCCTTGATGTTGTGCTTCTCCAGTTCAAGCTGGAATTCGCTGTAGGGCAGGAGTTCCACCTGCTGCCACTGCTGCACATAGCTGTGCAGGATCAGGACGCCGACGATGGCCAGGACGATGTACCAGAGATTCCACTGCGTGCTTTTTTCCATGATGCCTTGTTGTTGTGTCGATGGCCCCTTCGCGTGCTGTCAACAGCAGCCAACCCGAGCCTAATCCTCGTCAATTCGCGGCGGCGACAAACCCTCGGCCGGCTCCCCGGTCTCGGGGTCGATCCAGTCGGCGATACCGAGTTCGCTCTCGGCCTCCTGCAGAGTTTCGCCCGGTGCGGGCGCCTCCTCGTTGGAGGTTTGCATGTCAGCCATGGCATCTTCCACGCTCGCGAACGGTCCGAATTCCTGCTTGCCGTCGGGCGCGCGCCAATAGTAGCCATCCGGTCGTGCCATGATCTGCTCAGTCAGACCATCGACCGTTTCAGGAACGGCCTTCATGCTAGCTGTTTGTCTGCTGGGGACGGATTTTTTGGATGTCATTTCATTTGCCTTCCTCAATGAATCAACAGTGACAAGGATCAACCCATCTGGCATCTTTTGACTTGAGCCAAGTCAAACCTTGGCCAGCTTACGCTACTTAACATGCCATATCCACTGATCGTTCATCCACCGTCGAAAGAAGTGCCCAGGCCCTTGATGCGTCTCACGCTCCGCCCTGCCCGCCGGCTGCCCTTGTACTTCCAGTGGGTCATCGCCGCGTTGGGTCTGCTGCTCCTGCCACCCGGGGCCGCGGCAGACGAGCCACCCGCCTCCATGGCCGCCCGTTATGCCCTTCAGGTCGACAAGCGGCTCGTCCTGCCGGCAGAAGAGGCCGAGCGTTATGGTGAACTGGCGCTGCTGATGCTGAGTGCCGCCGGGATTGAACTCAGCCAGCCGCAGTACCTGCTGCTGGTGGACCGCAGCCCGCAAGTGCAGGCGCTGCTGCTGTTCTGGTTGTCGCCGCAGGCCGCCCCGCTGCTGATCGGCGCCTCGCCGGTCTCGACCGAGCGGCCCGGTGATTTCGAGTATTTTGAAACCCCCACCGGCGTGTTCGAACACAGCACCGTCAACCCCGACTACCGCGCCGAAGGCACCTTCAACGAACATGGCATCCGCGGCTTTGGCTTGCGCGGCATGCGGGTGTTCGATTTCGGCTGGCAGCAGGCTCGCCGCGGCTGGGGCACGGGCGGCTACAGCGCCATGCGTTTGCTACTGCACGCAACCGACCCCGAGTTGCTGGAGCCCAAACTCGGCAGCGTGCAGTCCAAAGGCTGCGTGCGCATCCCGGCCACGCTCAACCAGTTGCTCGACCAATATGGCCTGCTCGATGCCGCCTACGCAGACGCGCTGCGCGCCGGCGAAAGCTTCTGGGCACTGGCGCCGCAACACACGCCGGTGCCTGACGCCGGACGCTACATGATCGTGGTCGACACCGGCCGCGCCACGCGCCCGGCCTGGTCGCCCGACCCGCTCAAGCCAGTGCGCAAGCGCCAGCCGGCACCACGCTCAACGCCATCGCCTTAGGGCACCAGCACGGCGGCGCCGTCGATGGCCCCGGCGCGCAAGGCCGCAATCGCCTCATTGGCCTTCGCCAATGGGTAGGGCTGCACATGGGTGGTGACCGGGTGACGGGCAAGGCAGTCGAAGAAAGCCTCACCATCCTCGCGCGTCAGGTTGGCCACCGAACGCACGCTGCGCTCGCCCCACAGCAGGGCATACGGGAAGGCCGGAATGTCGCTCATGTGGATGCCGGCGCACACCACCACGCCGCCCTTGCGCGTGGCGCGCAACGCCGCCGGCACCAGCGCGCCCACCGGAGCAAAGATCAGCGCCGCATCCAGCTCGGCCGGCGGCAACGCGTCTGAGGGACCGGCCCAGCTGGCACCCAGTTGCCGCGCAAAGCGCATGCTCTGCTCGTCACCCGCGCGCACAAAAGCGTAGACCTCCTGCCCTTGGGCCACCGCAATCTGGCAGATGATGTGCGCCGCCGCGCCAAAACCATAGAGCCCCAGCCGCATGCGGCCCGCAACGCCTGAAAGGCGGTAGGCACGGTAGCCGATCAAGCCGGCACACAGCAGCGGCGCGGCATGCACATCGTCATAGCGCTCGGGCAGGGCAAAGCAGTAACGTTCATCCGCCACCGCGTACTCGGCAAAACCGCCCGGACGGTCATAGCCGGTGAAAACCGGCGTGTCGCACAGGTTCTCGCGCTGGCTCGCGCAGTAGGCGCAGTGGCCGCAGCTGCCACCGAGCCAGGGAATGCCGACGCGCGTACCGACAGCAAAGCGCGTGGCTGAGCGCCCCACGGCGACCACGCGGCCCACCACTTCATGCCCCGGCACCATGCCGGGGTGGCGTGGCGGCAGATCGCCGTCAATGATGTGCAGGTCAGTGCGGCACACACCACAGGCCAGCACCTGCAGCAGCACCTCGTGCTCCGCAGGCTGGGGCATGGGCAACTCAACCGCCACCAAGGGCTGCCCCACAGCCGCCACTCTCATGGCCAGCATGGCGTGTACTCCGGCAAACAGGTCAAGATCAACATGCTGGAATGATCCCACCGGTCGCGGCCGGCTGCACGGTCAAGTCATCATGGGTTGACTTTGATCAAGTTTGCGCCTGTTGCTGCGGCTATGCTGGGCCGCCATGCTGCTCAGCCAAGAAGACGAACTGACGCGCGACTCGTATTACGAAGCCAGCGTGTCGCGCCCCAGTCCCGGCCCGGTGCTGACCGGGCGCACGAGCGTGGACGTGTGCGTCGTCGGTGCCGGTTTGGCCGGTCTGTCAGCTGCGCTGGAGCTGGCCGAGCGCGGCTATTCGGTGGCCGTGCTGGAGGCACGCAGCGTGGGCTGGGGCGCCTCGGGCCGCAACGGCGGCCAGGTGATTGCTGGCTACGGCCACGCCGGCGAGGACGCGATCGAGGCGCAGTTTGCACCCGCCGACGCGCGCCGCGCCTGGGACATTGCCATGGAAGGCATGCGCTTGCTGCAAGAGCGCATCGCACGCCACGCCATCGATTGCGACTACGTTCCCGGCTACCTGAGCCTGGCCGTCAATGCGCGCAAGGCGGGCGCCCTGGAAAAGCGTGTTCAGCACATGGCGCAGGCCTACGGCCATGGCCAGCAGTGGATCCCGCCCAGCGACATAGGCCAATGGATCGCCAGTGCCCGTTTCCATGCCGGCGCGTTCGACCCGGCTTCCGGCCACCTGCACCCGCTCAAATACGCCCTCGGCCTGGCAGCGGCGGCACGCAGCGCCGGTGTGCAGATTTTTGAGAACTCGGCCGTCACCCAGCTCGAACGCGGCAACCCGCCGGTGGTCAAGACCGCGCAGGGCGAAGTGGCCTGCCGCTTCGTGGTGCTGGCCGGCAATGTCTACCTCGGTGAGTTCGGCAAGACCATCGCGCCGGAACTGATGCGCCGCATCATGCCGGTCGGCACCTACATCATCGCCACCGAAGCGATGGGGCGCGCGCGTGCCGACGCCCTGATCCGCCAGCGCGCCGCGGTGAGCGACACCAATTACGTGCTCGACTACTTCCGCCTCTCGGCCGACCACCGGCTGCTGTTTGGCGGCGGCGACAACCCCAGCACCGCCACGCCGCGCCAACTCATGCAAGTGATGCGCCAGCGTATGCTGGGGGTGTTCCCGCAGCTGGCCGACCTGTCCATCAAGCATGTCTGGGGCGGCTTCGTCGACATCACCCTGAACCAGGCGCCCGATTTCGGCCGACTGGGCTCGAACGTCTACTACCTGCAGGGCTTCTCAGGCCATGGTCTGGCGCTCACCGGCATGGCCGGCAAGCTGGTGGCCGAGACCGTGGCCGGGCAGGCCGAACGCTTCGACCTGTTGGCGCGCCTCAAACATCGTGCGTTCCCGGGTGGGGCGCTCATGCGTCGTCCCGCACTGATGCTGGGCATGCTGTATTACCGACTGCGGGATCTGCTTTGAAACACCATATCAAGCATGCCAAATTCACCGGCCAACTGCTCATGGTCGGTTGCGGCAGCATCGGCCAGGCCATGCTACCGCTGCTGCTGCGCCACCTGGACATCAGCCCCACCCAGATCAGCATCATCGCGGCCGACGACAAGGGCGCCGACATTGCACGTGAATACGATGTGGAATACACCTTGTGCCCGTTAAAGCAGGACAACTACCGGGCCGTGCTCGGCCCCCGCCTGCAACCAGGCGACTTCCTGCTCAATCTGTCGGTCGATGTCTCCAGCCTGGCCCTGATTGGCTTGTGCCATGAACGCGGTGCGCTGTATCAGGACACCTGCATCGAGCCCTGGGCCGGCACCTATACCGACGCCGCCCTGTCGGCGTCCCAGCGCTCCAACTATGCCCTGCGTGAAGAGGTGCTGGCCTTCGGCCGCGCGCATCCCGGTGGTCCCACTGCGGTGCTGACGCAGGGTGCCAATCCCGGGCTGGCCTCCACCTTTGTCCGGCAGGCCTTGCTCAACCTGGCCGCCGACACCGGCCTGGCGCACGCCAAGCCCACGGGCCAGGCCGGCTGGGCGCACCTGGCCATGGATCTGGGCATCCGCGTCATCCATGTCGCCGAACGCGACACCCAGGTCACGCCACAACGCAAGCAAAAAGACGAGTTCGTCAACACCTGGTCGGTCGACGGCTTCATGGCCGAAGGGCGCCAGCCCAGCGAGTTGGGCTGGGGCACGCATGAGCGCCACTGGCCAGCCGACGCCGCGCGCCACTGCTTCGGCAGCGACGCCGCCATCTACCTCAACCGCCCCGGCGCCGCTACCCGCGTACGCAGCTGGACGCCGCTGGAAGGCCCGTACCACGGCTTCCTCATCACGCACGGCGAGTCGATCTCGATTGCCGACCACCTGACGCTGAAAGACGGGGACACGGTGCGCTACCGCCCCACCGTGCACTACGCCTACTACCCGTGTGACGACGCCGTGCTTTCATTGCACGAGATGGCCGGTCGCAACTGGCAGCTGCAATCGCGCCAGCGCATCATCCGCGACGAAGTCGCCGAAGGTGTGGACGAACTGGGCGTGCTGCTCATGGGCAACTCACGCGGGATTTACTGGTACGGCTCACGCCTGTCGATCAAGCAGGCACGTCGCCTGCTGCCGCATAACAACGCCACCAGCCTGCAGGTGGTGGCCGGCGTATTGGCAGGCCTGGTCTGGGCGCTGCGCAACCCGAAGGCCGGGGTGGTGGAGCCGGAGGACATCGACCACGAACTGGTGCTGGCCATTGCCACGCCCTACCTGGGCGAGCTGGTCGGCGTCTACGGCGACTGGTCGCCGCTGCAGGATCGGGGCCGCTTGTTCAGCGAGGAGCTGGACCGCCGCGACCACTGGCAGTTCGTCAACTTCCGCGTGACTTAAGGTGCTGCCCTAGAACTCGACCTTGGGCCGGCGGCGTGCCTTCCACGCACCGTAGAGCACGATCAGGCCGGGGATCAGGATCATGGCCCAGATGATCTTGTCGAGGTGCATCTTCACAAAGGGGATGTTGCCGAAGAAATAGCCGATGGTGATGATGCCGCCCACCCATAGGGCGCCGCCTGTGACGTCAAAGAAGGTGAACTTGGCTCGTGTCATCTTCGCCACGCCGGCAACAAAGGGCGCGAAGGTGCGCAAAAAGGGCATGAAGCGCGCCGCGACGATCGTGATGCCGCCGTAGCGCTCGTAAAACGCATGGGCCTGGTCGAAGGCGCGCTTGTTGAAGATGCGCGAGTCTTCCCACTTGAACACCCGTGGCCCGAAATAGCGGCCCAGCGTGTAGTTGGACTGGTTGCCCAGCACTGCCGCCGCCAGCAGCAGGCCAATGGACAGCGGATAGCTCATCAGGCCCACGCCACACATGGCCCCCACCACGAACAGCAGAGAATCACCCGGCAGGAAGGGCATCACCACCACACCGGTCTCGACAAAAATGATGACGAACAGCAACGCGTAGACCCAGGCACCGTAGCTTTGCACGAACACCTCCAGGTGTTTGTCCACGTGCAGGATGAAGTCGAGGAGAAAAGTAATGAATTCCATGGCCAGGGATTATCCCCGCGCTGGCGCCCCGGCCTCGCCGCCGCGATCAGACGGCGCAGTACTTCTCCTGAATCTCCGCATTGGCCAGCAATTCATCCGCACTGCCCTGATGCACGATCTGCCCCTGGTCCAGGATGTAGGCCCGGTCGGAAATCGAGAGCGCCCGCTCCACGTTCTGCTCCACCAGCAGGATGGTGGTACCGGCTTTTTTCAGGCGCGAAAAGAGCTGGAACATCTCGTGCACCAGCAGCGGCATGATGCCTTCGGACGGTTCGTCCAGCAGGATCATGCGCGGCCGCGCCATCATGGCGCGCGCAATGGCCAGCATCTGCTGCTCGCCACCGGACAGGGAGGTGCCTTCCTGATGCAGCCGCTCCTTGAGGCGCGGAAAGGTTTCGGCAATCTCGTCGATCATGGCCGTCATCTCGCCGCGGCGGGAACTGGCGAGCAAACCCAGCTGCAGGTTTTCCAGCACCGTCAGGCCCGGCACAATGCGCCGCTCCTCCGGCACATAGGCCAGTCCCCGGTGAAAGCGCGCATGGGGTGGCTGCGCCAACATCTCCTCGCCATCAAAGAAAACCTGACCGCTGCACTTGTCCAGCAGGCCCATGATGGTGCGCAGGGTGCTGGTCTTGCCGGCCCCGTTACGCCCCATCAGGGTGACGATTTCCCCGCGTTTGACTTCAAAACTCAAACCCTGGATCACATGACTGTGGTCATACCAGGCGTTGAGTTGTTCCACTTTCAGCATGATGTTCCTTTAGGGTCAAGCCCTAGCTTTGACCGAGATAGACACGTTTGACTTCCGTGTTGGCACGGATCTCGTCCGGATTGCCATCGGCCAGCAATTCACCGTGGTGCAAGACGATGAGCCGGTTGCATAGACCCATCACCATCTTCATCTTGTGCTCCACCAGGATCACGGTGCGCTCCATGGCGAGCTGCTGGATCAGGCGCATCATCACCGTGGTTTCCTCCGGTGACATGCCCGCAGTGGGCTCGTCCATCAGCAGCAGCTTCGGCGAGCAGGCCAGCGCCATGGCCACCTCCAGCGAACGCTGCTGGCCATGGGCCAGATCCCCGGCCAGCTTGTCCCGGCTGGCCGCCAGGCCCACCCGCTCCAGCAAGGCATCGGCCCGCGCGATCAACTCGGCATAGTGCTGGCGCGCCCGCAGCAACTGGAAGCGCGACACCCGCATCTGCAGCGCCACGCGCACATTCTCATGGGCGCTGAGCTGCTTGAAGACGTTGGTGATCTGGAAGCTCTTGGCAATGCCGATACGGGCAAACTCATGCGGCGCTATCCCCGTGATATCGCGCCCCTCAAACAGCACCTGCCCTTCGCTGGGCGGCACACCACCGCTGATCACATTGAAAAAGGTGCTCTTGCCGGCGCCATTGGGGCCGATGATGGCGGTCAGTTCGCCGGCACGGAAGGACACGCTGACCTTGTTGAGCGCCTTGAATTTGCCAAAATAGCGCGATACATTGCGCGCTTCCAGAATGGGGAGGGCACTCATACCGAGCCTCCCGCGCGGCGCTGCCAGCGCTCAAGCTGGTACATCAAGGTACCCCAGATGCCCTTGGGAAAGAACAGCACGAACACCATGAAAACCACCCCCACCGACCCCATCCAGTAGCGTGTGAGGTTGGTCACCACGTCTTCAAGGTAGAGGAAAACCGCCGCGCCGACAAACGGCCCGAAGAAGGTACCCATGCCACCCAGCAGGCACATCATCACCGCCTGCCCGGACTGCAGGTAATGCAGGGTGTCGATCGGGACCACCGACAGATGCAGCGCCCGCAAGGCACCCGCCAGACCGCAAATGCCGGCCGACAGCACAAACACCATCAACTTGGCGCGCGCCACGTCATAGCCACAGGCGGCGGCGCGTTTCTCGTTTTCGCGGATGGCCTCGATCACCGCCCCGAACGGCGAATTGAGGATGCGGGAGACAAACCACAGGGCCAGCGCGACGAACGCCAGGATCACGTAGTACTTGTTGAGCGGATTGAGGAAGTCAATCCGCAGGCCCAGCAGATTGATGTGGTCGACACTGACGCCGCGCAGCCCGTTCTCGCCCCCGGTCCAGCCCTCGGCTTTGTAAAAAATGTAGTAGACGATCTGCGCCAGAGCCAGCGTCACCATGGAGAAGTAAATGCCGCGCGTGCGGATTGCCATGTAGCCGATGACCGCCCCTGCCACACAGGAGGCCGCCACGCCAGCCAGGATGGCGGCCCACCAGGGCCAGCCGGCATGAACAATCGAGATGCCGGCCAGATACGAGCCAACGCCGAGAAAGGCGGCGTGGCCGAACGACAGCATGCCGGTGTAGCCAAACAGCAGATTGAAGCCCACGGCATACAGGCCAAAGATCAGGATGTTGACCGACAGCGCGTCATACGGCATCAGGAACGGGAACACCAGCAAAAAAAGCAGTGCGGTGGCAACCCGGTGCTGACGCGCGAAGAGAAAGGTGGAGAGGATGGAATTTTTCATGGGGTGGGTCAGCTCATCAATCCGGCTTTGCCAAAAAAACCCTGGGGCCGAATCAACAGGACCACCGCCATCAGGACAAATATGGACAGTTCGGCGTACTCGGGCAGCACCAGCGAGGTCATGGCGAACACCACCCCCACCAGCAGCCCGGCCACCACGGCCCCCGGCAAGGAGCCCATGCCGCCTACCACCGTCACCACAAAGGATTCGGCCAGGATCGGTATGCCCATTTCCGGATTCACCGCCCGTGTCGGTGCGGCCAGCAGGCCCGACAAGCCGGCAATCGCGGTACCGATGCCGAACACCAGCAACCAGACTTTCGAGATATCGATGCCCAGCACCTTGACGATCTCAGGGTCGCGCGAACCGGCGCGGATGATCAAGCCGTAGCGGGTCTTTTCAATGAACAGCCACAGGCCCAGCACGATGACGGCGGTGGCCGCGATCAGGAACAGGCGATAGAGCGGAAAGTGGCCGAAACCCAGAAACACCGCGCCGCGCAGATCGGGCGGCGTCGATGTCGGCAGACCTTCGACCCCGAAGAGGAAGCGCATGACATCGATCAGCACATAGGACAGGCCGAAGGTCAGCAGCAGCGGATAGTCGATGCCGCGCCCGTACAGGGGCCGCACCAGAAAGCGCTCACACACCAGCCCGATGACCCCGGTGGCCAGCGGTACCAGCAGCAGGCTGAACCAGAAACTGCCGGTCAGGCTGAGGCTGTAAACCCCCAGAAAAGCCCCGACCATGAAGAAGGCACCGTGGGCAAAGTTCACCACCGTGAGCATGCCGAAGATCAGCGACAGGCCAATCGCCAGCAGGGCATAGACAGCGCCGAGCGCAATACCGGTCATCAACTGAAGCGCGAACAGTTGCGGTGAAATATCAAACATGCAAGGTCTTCTCGTGAGTCATGAATACACCCGCGGCAAGGCCAGCCCGCCGCGGGTCGCGAATCACCCCGACAGGATCAGGTGCTGACCTTGTGGCCCAACTCGTCACAGCTGCGCAGGTTGTTCTCATTGGCGGGTTCGATCGCCAGCACATTGAAGACGTCGTACTTGTCCTTCATGTTTTTGGATTTCGACTCCACGATCACCACTGACTGCACCGACTGGTGGTCGCACTTGCGGTAGAACTGATCACCCTTGTAGGAGTTGTAGCGCATCTGGCGCAGCGCGATGCTGACCTTCATCGATTCGGTCGATTTGGCTTCACGCACGGCCTGCAAGACGCTGCGCACACCGGCATAACCCAGTGCGCCGTAGTCCGAAGGCACGGCACCGCCATGGGCTTTGCGGTACTTGTCATTGAAGGCCTTGGCAGCCGGCACCTTGTCTTCCATGCCCCAGTAGTAGGACGTGCCGCCGAGGATGCCATCGAATACTTCGGGGCCACCCGCCTGGCGTGCGGTGTACAACAGAATCGGCGAAATGATCTTGGTGGTGGCCTTCAGGCCGAAATCGGTGGCTTGCTTGGCGGCGTTCAGCTGATCCCGGCCAAAGTTGTTGAGCACCAGAATATCCGGCTTGAGCGCCTGGATGCGGGGCAGGAAGGCGGAATAGTCGGCAGCGCCAATCGGATGGCGGATATCGGCCAGGGTCTGCGCGCCCAGCGCCTGTCCGGCACGCTGGAAGCCGCGCACCATCTCATGGCCGTAGGCGTAGTCCGCGGTCAGGTAGACGATCTTCTTGCCGAACTTCGGAAAGGCGTAACGCGCCACGGCACCGGCCGTGAGATGCGGATTGAGCGCCTCGTGGAAGGTATACAGACTCCAGTCCTTGGCCTCGTTGATGACATCCGACTGGCTGATGGAGTTGAACAGGATCTTGCGATCCCGGCACACCGCATTGATCGACAACTGGGTGGCCGCCGAGAGCGAGCCGACCACGAAATCCACCTTGTCTTTTTCAATCAGCTCCAGTGTCCGTGTCGCCGCCTCGCCCGGGTTGAGCTTGTCGTCACGCACCAGCAGCTCGGCCTTGCGGCCGTTGAACCCACCACTCTCGTTGAACTCCTTGATGGCGATTTCCGCGCAACGCACCTGGTCTTGGGCTTCGGAGGAGTACGGGCCGGTCAGCGGCACCGGAAAACCGATCTTGATGTTCGCGCCCTGGGCCTGGGCCACGTTGAAGAGCGACGGCGCCATGGCGGCGGCGGCACCGCCGACGATCAGGGATCGACGGCCGGAATTGAAGGAATTGCTGTTCGAGGTCATGGTTGTCTCCAGTGGTTTTGCTTTGGGTTTGGGGAAGGGACTCAGACTTGCGCGAATTCGGTGATTTTTTCCAGCGGCGTGGCAGACAGGTCAATCGCGGTTTCCAGCAACATGGTGCGTACCGCGGTGCGCACGCCCGCCTTGTCCTGGGCCCGCATGCAGTCGCCCAGGGCCCGGGCCCGTTCGACCACCGCCTGCGCTGGCGCCAGCCGCAGCGTTTCAAAAGCCTGCAGGGCTTGCGGCGTCGCGCCGTGCTGCGCGATGCAATCCGCCAATGCCATCGCATCCTCCGCGGCCTTGGTCACGCCCATGCCCACATGGGGACGGGCCACGAAAGCCGCATCGCCCATCAGGGCCACGCGCCCGATGGCGATGCTTGAACTTCTGCAGTCGTAAATGGGCTGAAAAAAAGGTTGCGCTGTTTTTTCCAGCACCTCGGCCAATTGCGGCGCCAAAAGCTCGCGTGCGGCCTGGCGCACGGCGGCCACCTGCTGCCACGCCACCTTGTTGGGCGGGATGCCATGCGGGTAATAGTGTCCGTCGGCATCGGTCAGCAGGGCCCGCAATGCCGCGTCGTCAGCGGTCGGCCGGTACCACACGTAGTTGTAGCGGCGCTGGCCCGGCATGATCGAGTTGCCGGCACCGGCCACCGGATAAGCCAGGATCAGCTCACCCGGCGGCGCACAAAAAACAAAGCTGTTGAAGGCCGTATCGAGGGTCCGCTGCGACAGCACCGATTCATCGCAGACCCCGCGCCAGGCCACATAACCAGCGTACTTCGGCTGCACCTGCGGTGCCAGTTGGGCCCGTACGGCCGAGCGGATGCCGTCCGAAGCCACCAGCAGATCGGCCTCGAAGCTGCGCCCGTCCTCACAGCGCACGCTCACCCCCTTGTCGTTCTGGCTGATCTGGTTGACGCTGGCCCCCTGCACATAACGGCTGGACGGGAAAGCCGCCAGCAGCAAGGCATACAGCCGGCTCCACGAGGTCAGCACCTGCGGCAGGGCCACCCGGTCCAGCACCGCGCCGTCAGCGCCCAGCACCCGGCGTTCGCTGACCGCCACCCCCAGCGACTCATCGATCCTGACGCCGCCGCGCTCCATGGCGGTCAGCAGCAACTGGTGGGTCACGATACCGGCGCCCCGGCCATCCAGCGAAGCGGTGGCCTTCTCCAGCACGGTCACGTCATGCCCGGCGCGGCTCAGGATGTTGGCGGCCAGCAGGCCGCCGAGCGACCCGCCGACGATGACAATGCGTGCCATCAGTGCACCGCTCCGGACGCCTGCGCATCCAGACTGGTTTTTTCGCTGGCCGGGTAGTTGAGCTCGATCACCAGGCCACTGGGATCATCCAGGAACAGCTGATGCAGCCCCAGCACCGGCACGCTGCGCTCACGGCAGGGCACGCCCAGCTGCTTCAAATGCGCCAGCATTTGCGCCAGGCCGGTGGCCATCAGGGCAATATGGTCCAGTGCGCCGGAGCCGTGCAAGGACGACTCGGCGCGGTCGCCCAGGTATTGCTTCAAACCTTCCGGGTCATTTTTGTCAATGCCGATCACATGCACGATCGCGTTGCTGGTACTGGCGTGGTCGCCGTTGTACATCCACAGGCCCGGGAACGGAAACGGCGGGCGCGGTCCGACCGTCAGGCCCAGCACGGTTTCATAGAACACGCGCGTCGCATCGATATCGGTGGTGCGGATCGAGAAATGATTCAGTGCATAGGCCATAATGGACCTCCCTTGGTTGATGACGCTTGAACGCGGGCAAGCGCCTGCCGCCCGGCCGCTGATGTTGGGGGGCTGGCTTTCTTCCTGCCGCGGCTGGCGCCCGGCCCCTCGCCGCGCGCGGGGAGCGCCAGAACTTCGTCGAGCGACAGCAGATAGCTGCGCACACGGTCCCGAATGCAGGTTTCATCGAAAGCACCTTCGTCTGCGCCGTTGACCGCCAGACCGTAGACGCAGCGGCGCATCCCCATGTAAAAGATGCCGCCATGCAGGCCCATCAGCAATTCGATCTCGCGCACGCTCGGTTTACCCCGGTTCGCCACACCCCGGTACTTGCGGCTCTCGCGCACCAGGCGGGGAAACAGCTTGTCGTGCAGCAGGGAAAAATAGCGGTCGGTGATGTAGCGGTCACTCAGGCCGGAAAAAATGAAGATGCGCAGCCAGTCGCGCTTGAGAATCACCGCGGCGTAGTCGACATAAAACCGCGTGAACCGGGTTTCGATGTCCAGGCTGGCATCGTCCAGCAAGGCTTCCCATTCAGGCCGCCAGCGCCCCTCGAACAACGCCGAATAGACGCGATCAATCAAGGCCTGCTTGGTCGGGAAATAGTGGTACAGCAAGGTGTGCGTGATGCCCAGCTCGCGGGCCAGGTCGCGCAACTGGCCGTCGAGTCCGTGTTCCGAAAAAAACCGCACGGCACCGTCCACCATCTGGCGCTCGCGCTCCAGGGGCAGGAGACGCCGACGCGCCGACACCTGACCGACCGAAGTCGGCTTGGCAGGGTTTTTCCGGATGGCTGGCATGAATCAGCTGGTTGATAGTTGTCGCTAATTTAGCGCTTGGTCAACAAGCGCCTATCGGGATTAACCCGAGCCAGCTGATTTCAGCCCGCCGAAAACTTACCCGAGCAAGGCATCTCACATGGAACTCCAAGGCAGCGTGACCCTTCCCGCCGTGCCAGACCAGGTCTGGCAGGCCCTCAATGACCCCGATGTCCTGCGGCAATGCATTCCTGGTTGCGAAGAGGTGCGCCAGATCTCGCCCGAAGAGATGCACGCCCGCGTCATGCTCAAGCTCGGCCCGGTTCGGGCCAACTTTGTCGGCAAGGTCAAACTCACCGACGTGCGCCCGCTGCAGGGCTGCACGCTGAATTTCGAAGGCTCCGGCGGCAGCGCTGGTTTCGCCAAGGGCAGTTCGGTGATCGTGCTCACCGCCGTGCCCGAGGGCACCCGCCTCGATTACACCGCACAAGCCTCGGTCGCCGGCAAGCTGGGGCAGATTGGCGGGCGGCTGATGGACGCTTCGGCCAAGCAACTGGCCGACCGGTTTTTTGCCGCCTTCAAGGCCTACGTCAGCAGCGGCGCCCAAGGCACGCTGCCGCTGGCCATCACCGCGCCAGCCCCGGGTTTGGCCGCTTCTGCCGGCGGCAGTTTCCCGGTGGTGCCGCATGCGGGCGGCAGCGCGTCCGAGACCCCCTCGGCCGGCTGGTTTGAAAAAGAAAAATCCCGCCTGCTGTGGTTTGTCGCCGGCGTGGCGTCGACCGCGCTGGGCGTCTGGATGGGCGCGCACTGGCTGCGCTGAACACCCACACCACTACTCACCGCCCTCACCTTCTGCCGCCTCAAGGTACCGCACCATGAAAGCTCCCGCGTTTGCATATGCCCGCCCCAGGCAACTGGCGCAGGTGCTGGCCCTGCTTGAACAACATGGCGACGAGGCCCGGCTGCTGGCCGGCGGCCAGACCCTGCTGGCCACACTCAACATGCGCCTGTCCGAGCCCGCCCTGCTGATCGACATGCAGTCGGTGACCGAACTCAAAGGCATCCAGCTCAGCGGCAATGGCCTGCGCATCGGCGCCATGGTCACGCACAGCGAGATCGAATCGTCATCGCTGGTGGCCCGCCATGCGCCCCTGCTGGCGCTGGCGGCACCCCACATTGCGCACCGCGCCATCCGCAACCTGGGCACTTTCGGTGGCTCGATTGCCTACGGCGACCCCGCCGCCGAATGGCCGGCCTGCCTGCTGGCGCTCGACGGCGTGGTGGTGGCGCGCAGCCTGGCCGGCGAACACCGTATTGCGGCACAGGACTTTTTCACCGGCCTGTACACCACGGCCTTGAACCCGGATGAAGTCATCGTGGCCTGCGAGATCCCTGTCGCCACCCCGCGCCAGCGTTTTGCGTTTGACGAACTGGCGCGCCGCCATGGCGACTATGCCGTGGTCGGGCTGGCCGCCAGTGCCCACTGGCAAGGGGACAGCCTGCAGCAGGTGCGCCTGGCCTGGCTCGGCGTCGGCCACATGCCGCAGCGTTCGCTCGCCACGGAGCAGTTGCTGCAGGGGCAGCGCTTCTCGCCGGCCTTGCTGACGCAAGCGCTGCACAGCCTGCGTACGGAACTGCAAGCCGAGGCCGACCTGACCCACAGCGCCGCTGCCAAGCAGCACTTGGCCGGCGTCATGCTCAAGCGCGCCTTGCAGACACTGACCGCGCCGCAAGCCGCCCTCCCCTCCAGCCTCAGCTGACTGCCCACAAGGAAGACCATGACTGACCCGCATCAAGTCCCGGACGACCTGGCCACCGGCGCCCAAAGCGTCACCATCACCGTCAACGGTAGCTGCGGCCAACACCAGGTCCAGCCGCGCACCCACCTGATCGATTTCTTGCGTGAAGGCCTGGGGCTCAAAGGCTCGCACCTGGGCTGCGAGCACGGCGTGTGCGGCGCCTGCACGGTGCAACTGGACGGCCAGATCGCGCGAGGCTGCCTGGTGCTGGCGGTGCAGGCTGACGGGCGCCGCGTCGACACCATCGAAGGCTTGAGCGACAGCGGCAGCATCCGCGACCTGCAAAAAGCCTTCATCCGGCACAACGCCCTGCAGTGTGGCTTTTGCACTTCCGGCATGTTGATGGCCGCCAGCGAGTTGCTGGAAAACAAGCCCCAGGCCAGCCGCGAAGAAGTGCGCGAATGGATCTCCGGCAACTACTGCCGCTGCACCGGCTACCAGGCCATCGTCGACGCCATCTGCGAAGTGCTGGCCGCCCGCCGCGAAGGAGCCAGGGCCTGTTCAGACTAATTTCACAAGATGCGTTACGGAGCAAAAAGGTCATGCGCAAGGCGCGAAACGCAGCCGGGGTCGACCCCCGGCAAGGCTTCGCAACGCATGGCCTTTTTGGCCGCAACGCGGAGGGAACATGGTTAAAACCACACCACTCGTTGTTGCACTCCTAGCCCAGGCGGCCAGCCTGGGCGTCGTCGCGCGTCTAGATTGGCGCGCTTTTAACCATGTTCGCACTTGCGAAATTAGTCTGAACAGGCCCTAACATGAACGCCCCCGAGTCACGTGAACTGAAGAAGTCGCTCGAAGATGCGCTGGCCACGCGCGAGGAACTGCGCGCCGAAGCCCCGCACATGCCGGTGGCCGAGCCGCTGACCGGCCCGCTGAAAGACGCGCGCCACATCGGCCAGGCCATTCCGCGCCCCAACATCGAACGCCTGACCGAAGGGCGCGGCCAGTATGTCGACGACCTGGAGCTGCCGCGCATGGGCCATGTGGTGTTCTGGCGCTCGCCGGTGGCGCACATGAAAATTCTGCGCATCGAGCGCGACTACGCGCGCCTGATGCCCGGCGTGCTGGCCGTGTACGACGGCGCCGACCTTGCAGCCATCTGCAAGCCCTGGGTCGCCACCCTGACCCACCTGGCCGGCATCAAGTCGGCGCCGCAGTACCCGATGGCGATCGAGCGTGCCTGCTGGCAGGGTGAACCGGTGGTGGCAGTGGTGGCCAAGACCCGCGCCGAGGCCGAGGACGCGCTGCAGTACATCCAGGTCGAGTGGGAAGCCCTGCCCGCCGCGCTGGACATGAACACCGCGCTCGACCCATCCACCCCGGTGATCCATCCCGAACTGGGCGACAACCTGTGTTTCACGCGCAGCCTGGACACCGGCGGCGTGGACGAGGCCTTTGCCAAAGCCGACGTGGTGGCCGAAGCCACCTTCGATTTTGGCCGCCACACCGGCGTCACGCTGGAGCCGCGCTGCCAGATCGCCGACTACAACCCCGCTTCGGGCCAGCTCACGGTCTACCACTCGCAGCAGGCGCCGCACATGATGCAGGACCTGTACTCGCGCCAGTTCGACCTGCCCGAAGCCTCGGTGCGCGTGATCTGCAAGGACGTCGGTGGCTCGTTCGGCATCAAGGTGCACGCCTACCCGGACGACTTTGCCACCGTGGCCATGTCCATCCTGCTCAAGCGCCCGGTCAAGTTCGTGGCCGACCGGCTCGAATCTTTCGTCAGCGACATCCACGCCCGCGAACACCGCATCCAGGGCCGCATTGCCGCCACGAAAGAGGGCGACATCCTGGCCTTCGAGATCGACGACGTCACCGGTATCGGCCCGTTCTCGATGTTCCCGCGCACCAGCGGCATCGAGGGCAACCAGGTCGTCAACCTCACCGGTGGCCCCTACAAGCACAAGGCCTACCGCGCCCAGCTCAAAGTGGTGTTCCTGAACAAGACCCCGACCTGCCAGTACCGCGGTGTCGGCCACCCGATTGCCTGCGCCGTGACCGAAGGGCTGGTCGATCTGGCAGCCGCCAAGCTCGGCATGGACCCGCTGGAATTCCGCCGCCGCAACGTCATCCCCGACAACGCCTACCCGGCTACCGGGGCCTCGGGCATCAAGCTCGAAGTGCTGTCGCACGAAGCCTGCCTGCGCAAGATCGAGGCGCTGATGGACTACCCGGCGCTGCGGGCCGAGCAGGCCGCGCTGCGCGCCAAGGGCATCTACCGCGGCATCGGCTTTGCCACCCTGATCGAGCTCACCAACCCCGGTGCGGCGTTCTACGGCGTGGGCGGCGCGCGCATCTCGGCGCAGGACGGCGCCAGCGTGCGGCTGGACCCGAGCGGCGGGATCGCCGTGATGGTCAGCGTCGGTGAACAGGGCCAGGGCAGCGAGGCCATCTTCGCCCAGATCGCGGCCGATGCCGTGGGCGTGCCCATGAGTGCGGTGCGCCTGGTCACGGGCGACACCGAGACCGTACCCTACGGCGGCGGCACCTGGGCCTCGCGCGGCGCCGGCATTGGTGGCGAAGCCGTGCTGCAGGCCGGCCTGGCCCTGCGCGCCAACATCCTGAAAGTGGCCGAGGCCATCCTCAAGCGTGACGCTGTAGAACTGGTGGTGAGCGAGGGCGCGGTGAAAGACGCCGCCAGCGGCGAAGTGCTGCTGCCGCTGCACGAGCTGGGCCGCGTGGCCTACTACCGCCCCGACACACTGCCGGCCGGCTTCACCTCGGAGCTGATGGTGACGCGCCACTACGCCCAGCGCGACTTCCCCTTCATCTTCACCAACGGCGTGCAGGCCTCCTATGTCGAGGTCGACACCGAGACCGGGTTTGTGAAGCTGCTCAAGCACTGGGCGGTGGAAGACTGCGGCCGCGTCATCAACCCGATGCTGGTGGACGAACAAATCCGCGGCGCCATCGTGCAGGGCATCGGCGGCGCGCTGCTGGAGGAATGCCTGTACGACGACCAGGGCCTGATGAAAAACGGCAGCATGGCCGACTACCTGGTACCGATGGCCGGCGAGATGCCCGACATCGTGGTGGCCCACGTCGAAACCCCCACGCGCAGCTCCCTGCTGGGTGCCAAGGGCGCAGGCGAGGCCGGCACGGCGGGGGCACCCGGGGCCGTGGTCAACGCCATCAACGACGCGCTGCGGCCGCTCAAAGCCGAAGTGTGGTCACAACCGGTGACGCCGGAGAAGATCCTGCGGGCACTGGGGCATATCTGAGTTGAGTCAACGGTTGAATCCGTAGCCCACGGCAGACTTGGAGCATCGTTGGCTCAAGCTCGCAAGGCTGGCATTCAAGACCTAGGGCCAGCTAGGTTATTTTGAAAACAGTTCTGATTTTCCGCGCGCCCACTTTTTCCTCATACGCAGCCCATTGCTTGATGCCTTTGACCAAGACCGAGGTGCTGACGTCTTTGACCGGGCTCTTGGCCTTGAGTTTGCTGGTGACCCAATCCTGTACGTGCGGCATGGTGATGCCTTGCTCGCCGGTTGGAATCAGCAACTCTTTGCCGGCAACGATGCCGGCGGATGTCACTTTGAGCTCAGTTGCAGGCATTCTGTTTCACTTTTGTTGATGATGCGTCTTGCGAGATTATCTCGCGTGACATTTTGCAATGATGCCTTTTCAGAAAGCAAACCCTTTGAATTTTGTCACCCGATATCAGACCTTCTTCCGTAACTGAAACTGGCCAAATCCGGATCGTCGCAGGCCGCCTAAAATGCCTGGGTGAACGCCATTCTTGCCCCCGCCCCCCGCCGCCCCATCCGTGAACTGCCCGACGAGCTGATCAGCCAGATCGCCGCCGGCGAAGTGGTGGAGCGGCCGGCCTCGGTGGTGCGCGAACTGGTGGACAATGCGCTGGACGCCGGCGCCACCCAGATCACCGTGCGCCTGCTGGCGGGCGGCGTGCGCCTGATCGCGGTGGAGGACAACGGCATCGGCATCCTGCCGGGCGAACTGCCGATTGCCTTCAAACGCCACGCCACCAGCAAGATCAGCAACCTGCACGACCTGGAATCGGTCGGCACCATGGGTTTCCGTGGCGAGGCGTTGGCGGCCATCAATTCCATCGCGGACTGCGCCATTCTTTCCAGAACCAGCGACCAGTCCAGCGCCTACCTGCTGGATGGCCGCACCGGCGAGCTCAAACCGGTGGCACGCAGCACCGGCACCACGGTGGAGGTGAAGGAGCTGTTCTTCAGCACCCCGGCGCGGCGCAAGTTCCTCAAGACCGACGCCACCGAACTGGCGCACTGCATCGAGTCGGTACGCCGCCACGCGCTGGCGCGGCCGGATGTCGGCTTTGCCATCTGGCATGAGGGCAAGTTGGTCGAGCAGTGGCGCGCCTGCAGTGGCGCGGACGCAATGACGGCGCTAGACCAGCGCTTGACCGATGTGCTGGGCGAGGACTTCATCACGCAATCCGTCGCGGTGGACTACACCAGCACGCTGGCCCAGTTCGGCCCCTCGCACGGCGTGCGCGTGTGGGGCCGCGCCGGCGTGCCCGATGCGGCGCGTTCGCGCGCCGATCAGCAGTTCTGTTACGTCAACGGCCGCTTTGTGCGCGACAAGGTGCTGACCCACGCCGCGCGTAGTGCCTATGAAGACGTGCTGCATGGTCACCGCCAGCCGGTTTATGCGCTGTATGTGGAGATCGACCCGGCGCGCGTCGATGTGAACGTGCACCCAACCAAGATCGAGGTGCGCTTTCGTGACAGCCGCGAAGTGCACCAGGCGGTGCGCCACGCGGTGGAGAACGCCCTGGCGGCGCCGCGCGCGCTGGCAGCAGCGCAGGCGGCAACCCCGGCCACCGGCAGCCATGAAGAGGCCCGGCCGCTGCTGGCCCCGGCCAACTGGTCGCAACCGACAATGAATTTTGGCACCTCGGGCGGCCACCGGGTGAGCGATATCTCGGCGCTGTGGCAGCCGGCCGGCCCAGGCGCCGCCGCCGTGGTGCCGGCGCTGCCGACTTGGTCCAGTCCCGCGGCAATCTCGCCGCAAGCCACCTCAGTGACAAGCGCTGGACAGCCCAGCCGCGAAGAATCATCAAACACCTGGCCTTTGGGCCGCGCCTTGGCCCAACTGCAGGGCATCTACATCCTGGCCGAGAATGCGCAGGGCCTGGTGGTGGTGGACATGCACGCCGCGCACGAGCGCATCGTCTACGAGCGGCTGAAGAACCAGCTCGACGTACAAGACATCGCCAGCCAGCCGCTGCTGATTCCCGCCACCTTCGCCGCCACGCCACAGGAAGTGGCCAGCGCCGAAACGCACGCCGCCACGTTACACACCCTGGGCCTGGAGATCACCCCGTTCTCGCCCAAGACCCTGGCCGTGCGCGCCGTGCCGGCCACGCTGGTGCAGGGCGATGCGGTGGAACTGGCGCGCAGCGTGTTGGCCGAGTTGGGGCAGCATGACGCCAGCAGCGTGATCGAACGCGCCCGCAACGAACTGCTGGCCACCATGGCCTGCCACGGCGCCGTGCGCGCCAACCGGCGCCTGACGCTGGACGAAATGAACGCGCTCTTGCGCGACATGGAGCAGACCGAGCGCTCCGACCAGTGCAACCACGGCCGCCCGACCTGGCGCCAGGTCACGATCAAGGATCTGGATGCGCTGTTCCTGCGTGGCCGCTAAGGAGCTGGGGGTGACAGGCAGGCGTCAATGGTTTTCAGGAATTTCTGCACATTGAGCGGCTTGGTCAGGTAGCCGTCAAAACCCGCCGCCTTGCCACGTTCGAGGTCGCGCGGCAGGGCATTGGCCGTCACGGCCACCACGGGAATGGCCTTCAGCTGTTCGTCGGCCTTCAATATGGCCAGCACCTGATAGCCATCCATGCCGGGCATGTTGATATCGAGCAGAATCAGTTTGGGGCGTTGCGCCCGCGCCAGTTCCAGGCCGAGTTCCGGAGTGTGGGCCGTGAGCAGGTGAATATGCTGGCGCTGGCCGAGTATTTGCGCCACCAGGCGCACGTTGGCCGGGTTGTCATCGATGTAGAGCACGGCATGCTGCACGGCGGCCAGGCGCTGCGCCAGCGTCGTGCCGTCGGCCGCCGCGTCCTTGTCGTGTGACTCAGGCAGGGATTCGCGCGGCAACTCGATCCAGAACGTACTGCCGACGCCGACTTCGCTCTCGACCACCACCACGCCGCCCATCAACTCGACAAGGCGCCGGGTGATGCTCAGGCCGATGCCACTGCCTTCGATATTGCTGTTCTCGGCCCCCAGGCGGTTAAAAGGCTGAAACAGCTCCGCCAGGCGCTCGGCGGGGATGCCGGGGCCGGTGTCCGTCACCACGATGCGCAGCCGGTCCGCTCCGACGGTCCGCACATCAAGTTGTACGTGGCCCCCCACATGGTTGTATTTGATGGCATTGGACAGCAGGTTGAGCAGCACCTGCTTGAGCCGCGTGCGGTCTGCCCGCACCACCATTCCCGTCACCCCATCGTGCGCGATCTGGATGCCGCGTCTGACCGCCAGGGTCGCCATCAACGTCAGGCACTCCTGGATAACGGTGTCCACTTCCACCGGCTCCAGCGACAGTTCGATGTGGCCGGATTCGATCTTGGCCAGATCCAGCACTTGGTTGATGAGTTCGAGCAGGTGACGCCCGCCGTTGAGGATCTCACGCACGTTCGCCTTCTGCTCGGCGGCCAGGGTGTCATCGATTTCCATCAGTTGGCCAAAACCGAGAATGGCATTCATCGGCGTGCGCAGTTCGTGACTCATGCTGGAGAGGAACTCGGACTTGGCCTGGTTGGCGGCATCCGCCTCGGCTTTGGCCCGCACCAGTTCCCGGTTGCGCTGCAGCAGGCGCGCCGTCAGTGTGTCCAGCACCATCACCACCGATCTGACCTCATTGCGCCCGGTGACTTTGATCGCCTCGCCGGTTAATTCAAGCGCCGTCTTCTCAGCGCGCTGGCGCAGCTTGATAAGGGGGTCCATGACCAGCCGCAGGATCAGCAGGCCGACCACCAGACTGCCGGCAAGGGTCAGGGCCGCGAAGACGGCTGAGCGTTGTTTGGCGTCGTCGAACAGCTGAAAAGCGGCGGTGCTGTCGAGTTGCGCCTGCAGCACATAACCATCGTCGACGATCATCTTGGGCAGATAGGCGTGGGTCTGGTGTGACGCGGCATCAATGCGGTAGACCGGGATCTTCGTCTGGAAGGCATCGGTCACGGCCTGCATGTCGATGTGGGTGGTGGCGGCATCCTGATCTGGCACCGCAACACCCTGGCGCGACAGCAGCATCAGGCTGGCGCCCATTTCGGCATTCAATTGATCGAGAAACGAATGGTCCAAGGCAACGCCGGCAGATACCGTCCCGACGATGACGCCATTGGCCCTGATGGGCTCGATGGCCCAAATGACAATGCTTTCAGGACCACGGATGCTGACCAGCATGCCGGTGCCCGCCAAGGCCTCCTCGAAACCCCAGGCCGAGGTCGGGTCGCCAAAGCGGCGCGCGTCATGTGCACGGTACAGGACCTCGCCGTTCCTGTCGCTCGCCTCCAGAAGCTCGACATTGCCGATCTTGGGCACGTCGGCAAATTCGCGTGCCAGGCGCGCAAGCCGCTCGGCGTCATTCGCCGCCAAGGCGTCGGTCACGCTGTGGCGGCTGGCCAGCAGCTTGGCCACCGACTGCACCCGCTGCGCGTGCCCGGCGATCAGGTCATCGAAACGACGGCTGGCGATATCAACCTTGTCAATCTCGCTTTGTCGCACCGACAACTCCAGCACCTCGGTGGAAATGCTGTACGAAACCCACTGCCCGACCAGCGCCACCAGCCCGATCAACAGGGCCAGCATCACTGTGGCTGAGACGTGAAATTTCTTGCTCAAGGTTGTGGGCTCAGGCGCGGCAAAGGTGCATGGACATCACTGTAGCTTATGACGCGCTGGCTGCCGCCAGAACGCCGTGCTCTCGCAGGATGCGGATCCCCGCGGGCGAGCGCACGAATTCAACAAACGCCTTGGCCGCCGGGCTCAAGTTGCCAGACTTGTGGATCAAGCCCAGCTCCACCCACAGCGGGTAGCGCCCGACGCCGACATTCTGCGGCGTGGACTCCACCCCATCGAGGGCCAGATAGTTCACCTTCGTCTTGCAGGCCGCCAGCGCAGAGCGGTTGAGAAAGCCCAGGCTGCCGGGAAAGCGGTCCAGCAAGTCGATCATCTGCGGGTCGAGATGCACCACCTTGACGTTGTTGCTGAAGGCGATCGCCTCAAACGGCTTGATGGCACGATTGATGGCATGCCGGGAAGCGTCGGTCGATTCGCGCCCGATAGCGCGGATCGGCCCCGGCTTGCCGCCCATCTCCCGCCAGTTGGTGATCTTGCCGCTGTAGACATCGACCGCCTGCGCCGATGTCAGTCCCTTGACGGTGACGCCGGCACCGCCCACAAAGGTCACCGGATCGCGGCCGAGCGGGATATAGGTCAAACCACGGGCCAGCTCGTCACGCGTCAAAGGACGCCCGACGCGCCCCAGCACCACCGTTCCCGCCTCGACATCGCGCAGGGCGCCAGCCGTGCCGCTGCTGGGCGGCACGATGACGCGATGCTGCGTCTGCTGGCGGCCAAACGCATCGGCCAGCGCCTGTACCACCCTCTCGGGGTTGCCGCTGCCGGAAATGACCAGTTCGTCGGCCATGGCGGATTGGCAGCCGATGGAAATGGCCATGAGACCCATGAGTTGAGAAAGACGTCTGCGCAAGGTCATGATGGGCATCTCGGTTTCGTAGAGGGTTGCGGATGATTGGGGATGGGATATCGACTTGCTATCGGCAAGTTTCTCATGATATTGACTCCATCCAAGCCAGGCGGGGTCAGCTAGGCAGTTGGCGATGCGCCACGGCACCGACATCTGGCCACCCTGGTCAGTTACGGCACCGTGCACGCCAAGCACCGCACTATCCTAGCCCCTCAGGCATCAGAGTACGCGCTCCACATAGTAAGTCTGCTTGTGCCCCCGCGCCGTGTAGTCTCTCGCCACCGCCTCGGCCACTTCGCGCTCACGGAAGTACCACATGGCAAGCCGGTTGCCGTTGTCATCCAACCGGCACAGCCGCCAAGGCCGGGCTTGCAAGGTGTCGGACAGCCAGGGCAGTTGCTTGGGCTGCAGACCTAAGGCGGCGCAGAGAATGGGCAGGCAGCGCCCGGGTTCCTGCAGGTCGCCGCGCACCGACACCATCACGTTGGCGGCGTGTGACTGGGCCTCCAGCCGCAGAACATAGCCTTCCAGCTGCAGCACCACATGCGCCGACTCACTATGCTGCGCATCCATCCACGCGAAAGGGAGGCCGAGCTTGGCTTCCACTTCCTCGGCAGTGAACGGCAAGCGACAGAGCAAGGACTCCGAACCGTTCGGGTACCACTCGCTGTCAGGCAGGCGTGTGATCACTGTTCAGGCGCTCTGTCCAGGCTGAACTTCAAGGGGCTTATGCATGGGGCACTCGACCACCGGCTGGCGACCAGTTTTCCCAAGGAACATCTTGAAAGCAAACCATCAGATTCTCTGGATCAAAACCGGTTGCCGACAAACTATCCACAATGCCGGCAAGCACCTGTTTTTTCAGCTTAACACTGCGTCCCGTTCCAAGGAGTATCTCGACTAGCACGAAATCTGATGTTCTGCAGGTCCGGACATCCGGGAACGAAACGTCATATTGAAAATCTTGCTCATCCAGCTCGATCACGCGATGGAACCGATCGTTCGGATGGATGCCAATACCAACGAGCGCTTCGTGGATCGCGTTCAGTATGTTGACCTTGAACTCGCGCGACTTGGGCTTGCGGAGAGTGATGGTGACGATTGGCATTGAAAGATCCTGGGTTAAGTGGTCTCTGGCAACAGACTCGCACGGCACGCTGACTCGATCGACCGCTCATAGATACAGTTCCATCCTAGCCCTCAACGCCATCCACGCATATCCCCCAAACAGGGGATGGCAACCTTTTCTACAAATCTCACCTATTGAGACTTTTATTTGACACAGGCCGCGCAAGCAGCGACAGTGGCCCAACTGATTCAACCAAGAACCGAGACATGGAAATCCAGGCTTCACTCCAGTGCATCCACCTTTTCTCGCCACAGCCTGAAACGCTGGCGCAGTTCTACTGCCGCAGCTACGGCATGACGCTCACGCGCCAGGGCGAAGACCAGGTGTGCAGCGGCCCGGGACGCAGCGTGGCCATCTCCCAAGGCCCGGCCAACCAGCTCAAGTACGCACACTTCGGCCTGCACAGCCCCGAGGCCTGGGCCGCCTTTGTCGCCCGTACGCAAACGCTGCCCACCGAGGCCATGCCCGAGCGGTTAGCGGTACACACGGAGGGGCGGGCCTTTCGCGATCCGGACGGCAACCTGACCGTGTTCACGTCGACCGTCAATCAGCATGACACCCCCCATGACGCGCCCTCGCCGGCCACCTCGCAGCATTTCGCCCTACGCACCACCCGGGTGGCCGCGATGCAGGCCTTCTACCGCGACCAGCTCGGCTATGTGGTGTCGGACGAGGTGAAGGACGAGGTCGGCACACTGCGCGCCTGCTTCCTGCGCACCGACCGCCTGCACCATGCCATGGCGTTGTTCGGCGCTCCCATCACCTGCTTCGACCACCAGTCTTTCGAGACCCCGGGCTGGGACGACATGAAGCACTGGGGCGACCACATGGCCGCGCTCAAGGTACCCATCGTCTGGGGCATCGGCCGCCACGGCCCGGGCAACGATGTGTTCTTCATGGTGCGCGACCCCGACAACAACCTGGCGGAAATCTCCTCCGAGATCGAAGCCTGCGCCCCCGACCGCCCCACCGGCCAGTGGCCGCACGAGGAGCGCACGCTCAATCTGTGGGGCAAGGCCATCATGCGTGACCAATCCACAACGGTTTAAGCGCCACCATGCCACGCGCCAACCGGATGCTCAGCATCCTGAGTCTTTTCGACCTCACGCGCCCGGTGCTCACACCCGAGTTGCTGATGGCCGAGCTCGGCACTTCGCGCGCCAGTGCCTACCGCGACCTGGCGCAGCTGGTGCAGGCCGGGCTGGTGGAACGGGTGGCCGAGCGCGGCTATGCGCTGGGCCCACGCATTGTGGAGCTGGACCGCCAGATCCGTCTGGTCGACCCGCTGCTGGAAGCCGCCGACAGCCTGCTGAAGAAACTGGCCGACGACACCGGCGGCATCGTGCTGCTGTGCCGCCTTCACAGCCACAAGGTGCTCTGCATCCACCAGGCGCGTAGCCGCCACGCCCAGCTGGATGTGAGCTACGAGCGCGGCCGCGCCATGCCGCTGTACCGTGGCGCCACATCCAAGATCATCCTGGCCCACCTGCCCGCTGCCGCACTGAAGGAGCTCTGGGCGCGTGACAAGGCCGCCTTGCTCAAGGCCGACTGGCCGGGCTCGTTTGCCGCCTTCTGCGCCGCGCTGGCCGAACTGCGCGCCCAGCGCTACTGCATCAGCCAGGGCGAGGTGGATGCCGATGCCCTTGGCCTGGCCGTGGTCCTGCACGACGGCGAGAAGCTGCTGGGCAGCCTGAGCGTGGTCTTGCCAGCCACGGCCGCCACCGCACTCACCCGCAAGAATGCCCTGGCCCGGCTGCAAAGCACGGCCGGCCGCATCGAAGGCCGACTGGAAGACGCCCGCATGAAAGCACGCTCCGCGAAGAAAACCGAGACCCTATGAACCCAGAACACTACTGCGTCGTCATCGTCGGCGCCGGCCCCACCGGCCTGATCCTGGCCAACTTGCTCGGCCTCTACGGCATCAAGACGGCACTGATCGAGCGCGCGCCCAGCACGGTGAACGAGCCGCGCGCCGTCTCGATCGACGACGAGAGCCTGCGAACCATTCAGGCCACCGGGCTGATTGAGCAGGTGTTGCCCGACACGGTGCAGGGCTACGGCGTGCATTACTACGACTGGACCGGCGAGCTGTTTGCCCGCATTGAGCCGACCTCGACCGAATACGGCTTCCCCAAGCGCAATGCCTTTCGCCAGCAGGTGCTGGTGCGACAGCTGCATGAGGGGCTGCAGCGCTTCCCGCATGTCACCACGCTGTTCGAACATGCCCTCACGGGCTTCGCACAGAACGCACAAGCGGTGCAGCTCGACGTCAGCCACAACAACAGCGACAAAACCATCAGCTGCGACTGGCTGGTGGCCTGCGACGGCGGCCGCAGCCTGGTGCGCGAGCAGCTCGGCATTCAACTCACCGGTAGCACCTATGCCGAGAAGTGGCTGATCGTCGACCTGCTGGACCGCTCGACCGCCTTTCGCCACACCCGCACCTACTGCGACCCGGCGCGCCCGGCCATCCGCCTGCCCGGCCCGCACGGCGTGGTGCGCTACGAGTTCATGCTGCACGAGGGCGAAGACCCGGAGCTGGTGCTCAACGAACCACAGCTGCGCAGCTGGATTGCACAGCGCGAGCCGAGCGACGCGCAACTGCCGATCACGCGCAAGGTGGTCTACACCTTCCACGCCCGCGTGGCCGAGCGCTGGCGCGAGGGCCGCGTCTTCCTGGCCGGCGATGCCGCCCACCTGACGCCGCCTTTTGCCGGCCAGGGCATGAACAGCGGTGTGCGCGATGCCGCCAACCTGGCCTGGAAGCTGGCGGCCGTGGTGCGCGGCCAGTTCAGCGCGGACTTGCTGGCCAGCTATGAAACCGAGCGCAAGCCGCATGCGCGCGCCCTGATCCGCATGGCCGAACGCATTGGCCGTTTCATGCAACCCAAGTCCAAGTTTGCCGCCATGCTGACCCAGGGCGCCCTCAAACTGGCCAGCCTGTACCCGCCGGCACGCGACTATGTGCTGCACCTCAAGTTCAAACCCAAACCACGTTTCTTCGAGGGCTTTTTTGTGCCGGCCCCGGCCAGCGCTGCACTGCCGGCGGGCCAGTTGCTGCCGCAACCCTGGGTCGAACGGCCAGGCGGCACGCGCGTACGGCTCGACGAGGTGCTGGGCCACGGCTTTGCCATGCTGCATTGGGCCGATGCCCCTGTCTCGCCTGCCATGTGCGCCGTATCGGGCCTGAACTGCCGGCAGGTGCACGTACTGCGCCAGCATGACGACTTCCTGCCCACGCTCGTGCGCGACCCGGCAGCCCTCGTCATCCGCGACTGCGAAGGCGTGCTCGGCGCCGTGCTGGACCCCGCCGGCGCCGATGGCGTGCTGCTGCGGCCCGACCGCTATGTGCTGGCCTACCTGCCGCGCGGTGCAAACCTGACACCGGCCGCCTTGCAGGCGCTGCTCGAACAGTTCACGGCCCGCACGTCATGAGGCGCGCACCCCGCCCCGTTTCCATTCCTCTGAACCCCTCCAGAAAGGTATTTCCATGAAACTTTTGAGCTACATCCACCAAGGCAAACCGCGTTGGGGCCTGTTTGACGGTCAACTGGTGGTGGACCTGTCTTCGCCCGCCTATCCCACGCTGCGCAGTGCGCTGGCCTCAGGCCAACTCGACGCCATCGTACGCACAGGCACGGCCACGGGCGCCAAGGCGCCTTTAAGCGAGATCGAGTTCCTGCCGGTGATCCCCGATGCCGGCAAGATCTTCTGCGTCGGCCACAACTACGAAGCGCACCGCGTCGAGACCCAGCGTGACAAGACCGAGTACCCGCTGCTGTTCATGCGCGTGGCCGAGTCGCAGACCGGTCACCTGCAGCCCATCCTGCTGCCGCCGGAGTCGAGCCAGCTCGACTATGAGGGCGAGATCGCTGTCATCATCGGCAAGGGCGGCCGGCGCATCCCGCGCACGCAGGCCTGGGAGCATGTGGCCGGCTACAGCGCCTACAACGAAGGCACGCTGCGCGACTGGCAGCGTCACACACTGCAGTTCACCGCCGGCAAGAACTTCTCATCCACCGGCGGCTTCGGCCCCTGGATGGTGACGCGCGGCGAGATTGCCGACGGCGAGGAGTTGACGCTGGAAACGCGCCTCAATGGCGAGGTGATGCAGCACACCACCACCGCGCTGATGATCTTCCCGATCCCGGTGCTGATCGAATACATCTCCAGCTTCACCACGCTGCAGCCCGGCGATGTGATCGTCAGCGGCACGCCGGGCGGTGTCGGTGCCAAGCGCACGCCACCGGTCTGGATGAAGGCCGGCGACCGGGTGGAGATCGAGGTGAGCAAGGTCGGCGTGCTGGTCAACCCCGTCGTGGCCGAAACGGTCTGCTAGAGTCCACCGCCATGAATACCGATACGCAACAAGCCGAGGTCTGGGCCCTCGAGGAGGCACGCCGCATCGCCATGGTGCAAGGCGATGTCGCCGCGCTGGAGAAGCTGGTGTCCGACGCGATGCGCTACACCCACTCCTCCGGCGGGCAGGACAGCAAGCAAAGCTGGCTGTCCAAGATGGCCAGCGGGGCACTGCGCTACGAGACCGTGGCCTTCACCGAACCCACCATCACGGTGATTGACGGCACCGCGCTGATCTCGGCCCGCATGCAGGCGGCCGTACTGCGCGCCGGCCAGCCCGGCAGCGTATCCAGCCTGTACCTGGCGGTCTGGGTGCGCCAGCCCACTGGCTGGCAGCTGGCAGCCGTGCAAGCTACCCCGGTACCCGTCAAGCCCTGAGCACCACATCACCACACCGGGACTGCGCACGGTGGAGTACCCCTGCCGCAGCCGGGTCAGCGGGTGATCTGATACGCTCGGACCAATGTCCTCTCGTTTACCCTTGGTCGCCCCCGCTGCGGCCACCGTCAGTGCGCCTGCCATGTCCCCGGTTCTGATCATCGTCATCCTGTCTTTGCTGCTGGGCCTGCAGACCGTCACCACCGACCTCTACCTGCCCGCCCTGCCCGCGATCACCCAAGGCTTTGGCGCCTCGATGGCGCAAGCCCAGCTCACGCTGACCGCGCTGCTGCTGTCCTTCGGCAGCTCGCAACTGGTGTGGGGCCCGCTGTCCGACCGCTTCGGCCGCCGCCCCATCCTGCTGTGGGGCCTGGGCGCCTATGTCGTGGCCGCTATTGGTTGCGCCCTGGCGCCAACCATGGCGGCGCTGATCGGCTGGCGCATCGTGCAGGGCGTGGCCATGGGCGCCGCCGTCATGTGCGCGCGCGCCATCGTGCGCGACCTCTACGCTCCGGTGGAAGGCACGCGCATCATGTCCAAGGGGCTGACCGGTCTGGGGTTTTTTGCCTGCCTGAGCGGCCCGCTGGGCGGCCTGCTGGCCGACCATTTTGGTGGCCATGTGACCTTGCTGGCGCTGGCGGTGTTCGGCGCCGTCACCCTGGCCGTGGTGGCCTGGCGCTTTGAAGAAAGCGTCACACAGAAAAACCCGCGCGCCCTGCAGCCGGCTACGTTGATCCACACGTGGTGGGGCATCGTGCGCCACCCGACCTTCCTGTCCTTCTCGGCGCTGGCCACGGCCACCTACGCCGGCCTGTTCACCTTTCTGGCGTCCTCCTCCTTTGTCTTCATCCAGGTGCTGGGGCTGTCCCGAACACAGTACGGGCTGGTGATGTTCTCCATGCCGCTGTCCTACATCGGCGGCACCTTCGTCTGCCGGCTACTGCTGCCGCGCTTCGGCATGCGCCGCACCGTGGCCATTGCCGGGGTATTCAGCCTGCTGGGGGGCACGCTGATGGGCGTGCTGGCCATGGCGGGCTTAAGCAACGGCTGGGCCATCATGTTGCCGTTCTACATCTTCATGCTGGCGCACGGCGTGCACCAGCCCTGCAGCCAGAGCGCGGCCATCGGTCCCTTTCCACAGGCCGCTGGTGCGGCCTCGGCGCTCAACGGCTTCTTGATGATGCTGGCCGCCTTCGCCATGGGCGGCTGGCTGGGAACCCACATGGACGGCACCGTTCGCCCGCTGGCCTACGGGGTCTGGTTCTGGGGCGTGCTGACGGCGGTGATTGCCTGGACTCTGGTGCAGAAACATGGAAAAACCGGCGCGCACTGAAACCCTTCCTCCTGCGATGAGCGCCGCCGGGCCGCCCCAAGGCGCGAAGGCCCCCTCTGGGGGCAGCGCAGCACACGCAGTGGCAAGCGTGGGGGCCATTTTGGCGATCGCTGGCCCGACGGCCAGCGGCAAGACCGCGGCCGCCTTGGCCATCGCGGCCGAGATGCCGGTGGAGATCATCAGCGTCGACTCGGCCCTGGTGTACCGCGGCATGGACATCGGCACGGCCAAGCCAACGGCGCAAGAACTGGCCGCGGCACCGCATCACCTGATCGACATCCGCGACCCGCTGCAGGCCTATAGCGCGGCCGAGTTCGTGACGGACGCCACGCGCCTGATCGGCGAGATCCATGCACGCGGCAAACTGCCGCTGCTGGTGGGCGGCACCATGCTGTACTTCAAGGCCTTGTTCGATGGCATCGACGCCATGCCCAAGGCCGACCCGGCGGTGCGTGCCGTGCTCGAAGAAGAAGCCCGGACCCAAGGCTGGCCGGCCCTGCATGCCGAACTGGCACAGGTGGACCCGGTGACGGCCGCCCGCCTGAACCCGGCCGATTCGCAGCGCATCCAGCGCGCCCTGGAGGTGTACCGGGTGTCGGGCCAGCCGATGTCGGCCTTTCACACGGCGAAGGACGCGGCGCAACCGTCGGCGGTGGCGCAAGCGACGACGCTGATCTCATTGGAGCCGCAAGACCGCGCCTGGCTGCACGCGCGCATCGCCCAGCGCTTCGACGCCATGCTGGCCGCCGGCTTTCTGGACGAGGTGACACGCTTGCGCGCGCGCGGCGACCTCCATCCCGACCTGCCCTCGATGCGCTGCGTCGGCTACCGCCAAGCCTGGGAGGCTTTAGATGGCGTGTTCCCCATGAGCGAACTGCGCGACCGCGGCATCTTCGCCACGCGCCAGCTCGCCAAGCGCCAGATCACCTGGCTGCGTTCCATGCCGCAACGGCGCGTGGTGGCTTGCGATGCAGCGGACGCGCTGCAGCAGGTGCTGACGATCGCCCGGAACCTCTGATGCCAGCTTTGATTGATTTCTGCCCGGTGCAAGTCGGCCAGGCGGGCGCGCTGCGTTGCGCCTTCGACGCGCCGCTGCAGACGCTGGTGGCCCACACCCTGGACGAGGTGCGCCCCGTGCTGGAAGCGGTTGACCGGCTGGCACGGCAAGGGCGCTGGTGCGTGGGCTATGTGCGTTATGAAGCGGCACCCGCTTTCGATGCCGCGCTCACCGTGCACGAGACGCAGGAAGACGCAGGCCCGCTGGCCTGGTTCGGCGTCTACGAGCGCGCGCTCGACTGGCCGGCCGCAACCGTGCATGAGCCCGCTGTGGTGCAGTGGAAAAACTGCCTGCCGCGTGCAGACTTCGACCGCAACATGGACCGCATCCACCAGGCCATTGGCGCTGGCGAGCTGTACCAGATCAACTACACGGCGCCGCTGCTGGGGGAACTGCAGGGTTCGCCGCGCGCGCTGTTCCAGGCGCTGCAACGCGCCCAGCCCGGCGGCTACGCGGCCTTTATCGACAGTGGCTACGAGCAAGTGCTCTCCGTCTCCCCCGAGCTGTTCTTCGACTGGAACGACCAACAGATCCTGGCGCGCCCCATGAAAGGCACGGCGTCGCGCGGTGCCGACACCGCACAGGACGCGCAGCAGATGGCGCGGCTGCGCACTTCGCCCAAGGAGCAGGCCGAGAACGTGATGATCGTCGACCTGTTGCGCAACGACTTGTCGCGCATTGCCGAACCGTTTTCGGTGAAAGTGCCCGAACTGTTCCGCATCGAGACGCTGCCCACGGTATTCCAGATGAGCTCGGACGTGACGGCGAAGACAAAACCCGGCACCACGCTGGCCGACGTCTTCACGGCCTTGTTTCCCTGTGGTTCGATTACCGGCGCGCCCAAGGTACAGGCCATGCGGTTGATCCGCGAACTTGAGCCGCAGCCGCGCGGCATCTATTGCGGCGCCATCGGCGTGGTGCGCCCGGGCGGGCATGCCACCTTCAACGTGGCGATCCGCACGGTCACCCTGAACGGGAGTGCGGCGCGCTGCGGCATCGGCAGCGGCATTACCTTTGATGCCACCGCCGCCGGCGAATGGCAGGAGTGGCGCAACAAACGCGCTTTCCTGGAACGCGCCAGCCAGCCTTTCGAATTGCTGGAGACGCTGCGCCTGGAAGAGGGTGAACTGCGCGATGCCTCACGCCACCTGGCGCGCCTGGCACGGGCGGCGCAGCATTTCGGCTACCCGTATGACGCACCGCGACTGGACCATGCGTTGGCGCAGTTGACGCAGACCCACCCGCAAGGCATGTGGCGCGTGCGCCTGCTGCTGGCTGCGACCGGCGCTATCCAAGCGCAGGCTTTCGCGCTGGAAACCACGCCGTCGCCGGTGCACCTGCAGCTGGCCGTCAGCGCGTTCGAGGCCGCACACAGCGAGTTCGTGCGCTACAAGACCACGCAGCGTGCGCACTACGAGACGGCCGCTCCAACGGCCCCCGGCGTGTTCGACACCCTGCTGTGGAACACCCAGGGCGAACTGACCGAATGCACGCGCAGCAATATCGCCGTGCGGCTGGACGGGCGCTGGCTGACACCGCCGCTGCGCTGCGGCCTGCTCGACGGCGTGGCCCGCGCGCGCTACCTGGAAGAAGGCCGGATCGAGGAAGGCGTCATCCGTGTGAACGACCTGCCGCGCGCGCAGGGGCTGGCGGTGTTCAACAGCCTGCGCGGCTGGATGGCAGCGGAGCTAGTCTGAGTCGGACGCATCTCATCCGTCCAACTCCAAGTGCTGACGTGCCTCAACGCTTGTCTTGCAGGAACTCCAGCACCGCAGCATGGAAGCGCTCCGGCGCCTCCAAGTGCGGCACGTGGCCCACGTTGTCGAACTCCACCAGCTTGGCACCGGGGATGCGTTTCTGGGTGTCCTTGCCCAGTTGCGGGAAATAGCCCAGGTCCTTGACCGCTTCCGGCAGCGCGAAGCGGCGGCCGAAGACGGTGCGGTCGAGCTGGCCGATGGCCAGCAGCGTGGGCACGGTCAGCTTGGGCAGTTCGTTGTAGGTCGGGCCGTCGTAGATCATCTGGTAGGTCAGCGCCGAGACGTGGGCGAAGCGCGGGTACTCGGCACTGCGCTGCACGCGGGCAAACTGCTCGACGAAACGCTCGAACTCCGGCCGGTAGTTGTCCTTGAAGTAGCTCTTGATGAAGCTACGGTAGCTCGTGGTGGTCTGCGCCATCTCCAGCTTCAGCAGGTTGGCGGTCTGCTGCGGCGGGATGCTCGGCACGTAGTCCTCCAGGCCCAGCGGGTTCTCCAGCACCAGGGCAGACACGCGCTGCGGGTTGCGGCGAGCAAAGTGCACGCCCAGCATGCCGCCCATGCTGTTGGCGACGACGGCCACGCGCTCCACCTTCAGGTGGTCGAGCAGGCGCACGTTGTTGTCGGCCAGCATGGCGAAGGTGTAGCGGAACTCGGGCTTGGAGGACTTGCCAAAGCCGATCTGGTCCGGGGCGATCACGCGATAGCCCTGCTCGGACAGCGCGCGCAGCGTGTTGGCCCAGTATTCAGCGCCAAAGTTCTTGCCATGGAAGAGCACCACGGTCTTGCCATTGGGCTGGGCGGGCTTCACGTCCATGTAGGCCATGCGCACCAGTTGGCCTTGCTGTTCGAACTGCAACATCTGTACCGGGTAGGGATAGACCCAGCCCTCCATCGCGGCGCCCAGGGGCTCGCTATCGGCATAGGTGGGTAGCGCGGCCGCCGGCGTGGCGGCAGCCGCAGGTGCGGACGGCGCCTGCGATGTGGCGCAGCCGGCCAGCAATGCGGCCGACAAAAGCAAGGTCGGGGTCAGTAAGCAAGTTTTCATTTGTCTATCTCCTCATGAATAAAGATACAGTCATCCAGCATAGCCAGAACCGGGCTGGGGCCGCGTCCCGCGCTCACCTCAATCCAGTTTCACGTTGGCGTCCTTCACCAGGCGCACCCAGAACTTCTCGTTCTCTGCCAGGAAAGCCGCGAACTGTGCCGGTGAGGCTGACACCGAAACTTCGGTGCCTTCGCGCGCCAAGCCGGCTTTCACGCTCGGCTGTTGCATCGCCACCTGGGTGGCGTCAAAAAGCTTGCGCACGATGGCCGGTGGCGTTCCCGCCGGCACGAAGAAGCCGTACCAGAACTCGATGGCGTAGTCTGGCAACCCGGCTTCCCGCATGCCCGGCAGCTCCGGGGCCAAGGGCGAGCGCTCGCGCGTGCTCACCGCCAATCCACGCAGACGGCCGGCCTGCACCATGGGCAACACCGAAGGTGGCGTGCCGAAGGTCAGTTGCGTATCGCCGGCAATGACAGACTGGATGGCCAGAGAACCGCCACGAAACGGGATGTGCGTCATCTTCACGTCGGCAACCCGGCTGAACAATGCCGCGCCCAAGTGCGGCGCCGAGCCATTGCCCGAGGTGGCGTAGTTCAACGCCTCAGGCTCTTGTTTGGCTTTCGCAATCAAGTCCTTGATGGAACGAATGCCGGAACCCGGATGGGTGGCGATCACCAGCGGCGACGAGGTGACCTTGCTGATGGGCAGCAGATCACTGGCGCGGTAGGCGAGCTTGGCGTTCAGTGCCGGGTTGACGGAGATGCTGCTCGGGCTGGCGATCAGCAGGGTGTAGCCATCGGGAGCCGACCTGGCCACCGCCTCTGCCGCGATGCTGGAGCCGGCACCCGCCTTGTTCTCGATCACGACCGGCTGCCCCAGGGCGCGCCCCAAGGCGTCCCCGATGGTGCGGGCCACGAAGTCGGCGGCGCCGCCCGGGGCAAAGCCGACCACCAGCTTCACGGGCTTGACCGGATAGGCCGGCACCTGGGCCAGTGCAGTACGCGCCAGGGTGCCCAGAATCAGGGCAGCCAGAAGCAGCTTGGGGTTACGCATGTGTCGGGGCTCCTCGTTGGTTGTGGCGCTAGGGGCAGGTCCGGCCGGCTTCAGGGCAAGCCGGCCAGCACGATCTTGCCCAGATGCTGGTTGGCGTCCATGACGGCTTTGGCCTGGACCAGCTGATCAAAAGGCAGCACACGGTCCACCACGGGCGTGATGCGCCCTTCGTTAAGCAGGGGCAGGATCTGCGCCTTGAAGGCTGGCACGAACTCGGCCTTCTGGTCCGCACTGCGCAGCTTGTTGGACACGCCGAACAGCGTCAGGCGCTTGGCATGCAAGGCCTCCAGATCAATCTCGGCCTTGAGCACGCCATCAACATAGCCCACCGTGGCCAGGCGGCCCTGGAAGGCCATGCTGCGCACGCACTCGGCAAAGACCGAGCCGCCGACGGTATTGATGACCAGGTTCACGCCCTTGCCGTCAGTGGCCTGCATGACCGCATCAAAGAAATCGGGCTGGCGCGTGCACAGGCCCAGATCCAGCCCCAATGCCTTCAAGCGATCGAGCTTGTCCTGCGAACCCGAGGTGCCGATCACCTTGGCACCGAGCGCCTTGGCCATGGTCAGCGCCGTGACACCCACGCCCGAGGACACCCCCGGGATCAGCAGCCACTGGCCGGGCTGCAGATGACCTTGCAACACCAGCATGTCGTGCACCACCAGGGAGGTCAGCGGAACGGCGGCAGCCTGCTCCCAGCTCAGGCACGCCGGCATGGCCATGGCTTCGCGCTGGTCCATCAAGGCGTATTCGGCAAAGGCACCGCCGCAACGGCCCATGATGCGGTCGCCCGGCTTGAAGCCGCTGACGCCGGCACCGCAGGCCACCACCTCGCCGGCGGCCTCCATGCCGACCGCCTTGGCACTGCCGGCCTTGTGCAGGCCATGGCCCAGAATGAATTCGCCACGGTTCAGGCCAGCGGCGCGCACGCGCACCAGCAATTGCCCCGGTCCGGCTTCGGGTTGGGGGGTGTCGCGCAACTCAAGAACGGCTTGGTCGTTGGCAATCTGCATCCAATAAGATTTCATCTCGGTCTCCTCGATTTTTTTGTTCATTTGCCGCGGAACACGGGCTTGCGTTTTTCCATGAAGGCCTTGCGGCCTTCGGCGTAGTCCTCGCTCTGGAAGCAGCCCTGGATCAGCTGGCGGCACTGGTCGTGGTCGACCTCGGGCGAAGGCTTGAGGATCTCGGCAACGATGGCCTTGCCGGCGCGCACCGTCAGCGGCGCGTTGGCGGCCAAGGCCTGCGTGTACTCGGCCAGCAGGGCCGGCAGTTGTTCGGTGGCGCAGACGCGCGAGATCAGTCCCACCTCTTTGGCCTCCTGCGCGCTGATGCGCCGCGCGGTGAAAAACAGGTCCTTGGCCACGCCGGGGCCGACCAGGTCCACCAGGTTCTTCATGGCCGAGTAGCGGTAACCCAGGCCCAGCCGCGCGGCCGGGATGGAGAACACCGCATCGCTGCTGGCAATGCGGATGTCGCAGCTCATCGCCACGTTGACACCGCCGCCGATGCAGTAGCCGCGGATGCACGCCAGGGTGGGCTTGCTGAAGTTGTAAATGCCCATGAGCGCCTGTTCGGCCATGGCCTCGTAGCGGGCCACGGCCTCGCGCGCGGCGCGCATGTCCTCGAACTGCGAGATATCGGCCCCGGAGACGAAGGCCTTCTCGCCCGCGCCACTGAACACCACCAGACGCACGCGTTCGTCGGCCTCGGCCTGGGCCAGCAAGGGCGGCACGGCCTCCCACATGTCGACCGACAAGGCGTTATGGCGCTCGGGGTTGTTGAAGCGGATGTGCAGCGTGCTGCCGTCCGCGTCCATCCAGGACTGGACGCGCTCGGTCGGCGATTGGTAAACAGTCTCGCTCATCAATAAACTCCTTTGGATTTCATGCTGGCCAGCTCAGCACTCTGCAGGCCGATCTCACGCAAAATTTCTTCGCTGTGCTCGCCGCGCTTCGGGGCTGCGCGCGCGATGGTGCTGGGCGTGCGTTCCAGCTGCACCGGCTGCCCCACCATGCGCTGCAGGCCGTGGTGCGCTGACACCACTTCCTTGATCATGCCCAGGTGTTGAATCTGAGGCTCCTCCAGCATTTCCTGCACGTTGTTGATCAGGCCACAGGCCACGCCGCCGGTGTTGAAGCGTTCCACCCAGTAGGCACGGTCTTGCGTCGCCAAGCGGCGGTTGATCTCGGCGTTGAGCGTGTCCCGGTTCACCGAGCGACCCATCTTGTCGTGATAGCGCGCGTCGCTCACCCACTCGGGCGCGCCGAGGATGTCGCAAAAGCGCTCCCAGATCTTGGAGCCGAACACCGCGATGTTCATGTAGCCGTCGCGCGCCTTGTACACGCCGGTGGGGATGCTGGTCGGGTGGTAGTTGCCGGCCTGGGTCGGCACCTCGCCATCGATGAGCCAGCGTGAGGTCTGGAAATCCATCATGTAGACCATCGATTCGAGCAGCGAGGTGTGCAGCCACTGGCCCTGGCCCGAGGTTTCGCGCTCCAGCAGTGCGACCAGGATGCCTTGTGCCGCGAAGATGCCGGCACACAGGTCAGCCAGCGGAATGCCCACGCGCATCGGACCATCGTCTGGCTTGCCCGTGACCGACATCAGTCCGCCCATGCCCTGAGCGATCTGGTCAAAACCCGGGCGCTGGGCCAGTGGCCCGCTCTGGCCGAAGCCCGAGATGCTGGCGTAGATCAGGCGCGGATGCGTCTTGCTCAGGCTTTCGTAGTCGATGCCGAGGCGGAATTTCACGTCAGGGCGGAAGTTCTCCACCACGACGTCGGCGGTATCAATCAGGCGCTTGAGCAGCGCGATGCCCTCGGGCTCTTTCAGGTTGAGCGTGATCGAGCGCTTGTTGCGATGGGTGTACTGGTAGTCCGAACCATCTTGCCCGCCCAGCGTGTCGTCGCCGCGCATGTGCTCGGGCATCTGCACCTGGATCACGTCGGCGCCCCAGTCGGCCAGTTGACGGCAGGCGGTCGGGCCGGCGCGCACCTGGGTCAGGTCGATCACGCGAAAGCGCGCCAGGGCGGAGGAAGCGGGTAGATGTGACATGGGTCTCTCTGAAAACGAATCAACACATCGAAATGTCTTCTCAACCCCCTAAAGTGTCAACACTTTTAATAAAATAATTGACACTTTTACTGGTTTTCCCCTAGTGCCACCGTGAGACGGGTGATACCATCCAGCCCATCTTGTGACACCGCAATCGCTCCTCCGACGCCATGGAACCCATCAAAGAAAAAAGCGAGCAAGGCCTCGCGCCCGCGATTGCCGAAGAGCTCAAGCGCCTGATCTACAGCGGTGATATCGCGCCTGGCGAACGCCTGAACGAAGCGGCGCTGGCCCTGCGCATGGGCATCAGCCGCGGCCCGATCCGCGAGGCCATCCGCCTACTGACCGGCCTGGGGCTGGTCACGGCGGTTGCGAACCGTGGCGTTTTCGTGCGCCAGATATCGGTGCGGGAAATGCTGGAGATCTATGAATTGCGGGCACTCATCTTCGGCTTTGCTGCCGAGCGGGCCTGCGAGCACCTGGACGACGCGCACCGCCAGGAGATGGAGCGGCTACTGGGCAATATGGATGCCGCCTGCGAAACCGGCGATGGCACGGCCTACTACGAGCTCAACCTCAGTCTTCATGCCCTGATTCTCCAACTCTCGGGAAATGAGCGCGCGCATCAGGCCTACGACGATCACGTCAAGGAACTGCATCTGTTCCGGCGTAGTTTTTTCAATGCCCCCGGCAACATGCGTCGCTCGAATGCAGAACACCGCGCCATCTGCGAGGCCATCGCCAAGGGCGATGCACGCCGGGCACGCACCCTGGCTGAGCGCCACGTCCTGTCTGGCCGTGACCGACTGCTGGCCCGACTGGAACGGCCTGCCTGACTAGGTGGCCCCGAGGTCACTGAACAGGTCTGCCGACAAGCTGGCCACGATGGCCAAGAGCCACTGACATTTCTTCTCGCTTTCAGGGCGAACCACCCATCGCCCACCCCACCGAGCCGGACGCCTCAGGCGGGCCATTGACTGATGTGTTGCACCAGCAGCCGTGCCACCGGCGACAACGCGGCCAGGTCGCGCACCGCCACCACCAGCTTGCGCGCCGCCCACGGTTCAGACAGCTTGATGCACTGGATCTTGAGCGCCGGCAGAAAGAGTTGCGCACTCTGGCGCGGCATGACGCCGATGCCCAGCCCCGAGGCCACCATCAGGCACAGCGCATCGTAGCTGCTGACCTGGATGCGCAGGCGCAGTGGGCGGCCCAGCTCGGCGGCGGCCTTGGTCAACAGGTTGTTCATCACGCTACCCGGGTGGGCGCCCACCACATCGTGGTCCAGCACCTGCTGCATGCGCACGCTCTTCTTGCGCGTGAGCGGGTGGCCCTCTGGGGCGATGACCACCAGCTCGTCGTCGTGGTAGGGCAGTAGCGTGAGCTGCTCGCCATAGTTGCCGGCATTGAGAATGCCGATGTCGGCCGCGTTGTCGGCCACCGCCTTGGCAATCACCGAGCTGATGCGCTCCTGCAGGTGGATCTGCACCTGCGGGTACTGTGCCATGAAGGACTTGAGCTCCCCCGGCAGGAACTGCGTGATGGCCGAGATGTTGGCGTACACCCGCACATGGCCGCGCACGCCACTGGCGTACTCGCGCATCTGGGCGTAGATGTCGTCCAGGTCGTTGAGCACGCCACGCGCCAGGTTCAGCAGCGCAAAGGCAGCCGCGGTCGGCTCGGTACCCTTGTTGCTGCGCACGAAGAGTTCGGTCGCCAGCTGCTGTTCCAGCTCGCTCAGGCGCTTGCTCACCGCCGAGGCGGCAATGTGCTCGCGCGCGGCGGCCTCGGCAATGGTGCCCTCTTCCATGACGGCGACGAACAGGCGCAAGGAGACGGGATCGAGCTTCATGCATGCCATTCTGCCATCTCGTTTCGCGATGGCAAGCTGCCGAATGGTTGATTTACCAATGGAAGCGGCTTTGCCATCATCGCCAACCGAGAAGGAGACACCATGACCACCACGCCCCCCACCCTCACGCCCGCGGCCCTGCAAGGCGTGCGCGTCATCGAGATGGGCCAGCTGATCGCCGGGCCGTTTGCCGGCAAAACGCTGGGCGAGTTCGGCGCCGACGTGATCAAGATCGAAGCACCCGGTGCCGGCGACCCGCTGCGCAACTGGCGCCTCATCCAGAAAGGCACCTCGGTCTGGTGGCAGGTGCAGTCGCGCAACAAGCGCTCCATCGCGCTGGATCTGCGCAGCCTCGAGGGCCAGGACATCGCCCGCCAGCTGATAACCGAGGCCGATGTGCTGATCGAGAACTTCCGCCCCGGCACGCTGGAAGCCTGGGGCATGGGCTGGGAGGAGCTGCAGAAGATCAACCCCGGCCTGGTGATGTTGCGCATCAGTGGCTACGGCCAGACCGGCCCCTACCGAGACATGCCGGGCTTCGGCGTCATCGGCGAGGCCATGGGCGGCCTGCGCCACCTCACCGCCGAGCCGGGCCGCGTGCCGGTGCGCGTGGGCGTATCGATTGGCGACACACTGGCCGCGCTGCACGGCGTGATCGGCGTGATGATGGCGCTGTACCACCGCAAGGTCAACGGCGGCGCCGGCCAGGTGATCGACGTGGCGCTGCACGAAGCGGTGTTCAACGTGATGGAAAGCCTGATTCCCGAGTACAGCGCCTTTGGTGCCGTGCGCGAGGCCGCCGGCAGCGCACTGCCGGGCATTGCCCCCTCCAACGCCTACCCCTGTCGCGACGGCTATGTGCTGGTGGCTGGTAACGGCGACAGCATCTTCAAGCGCCTGATGGAGGCCATCGGTCGGCCCGACCTCGGCAATGCCCCCGACCTGGCCGACAACGCCGGGCGCGTCAAGCGCGTGGCCGAGATCGACGCCGCCATCGGCGTCTGGACGCAGACGCGCAGCATTGACGAAGTGCTGGCCACACTGGGCGCCGCCCGCGTGCCGGCGGGTCGCGTCTACACCGCCAAAGACATCTGTGAAGACCCGCACTACCGGGCACGCGACATGATCCTGCCCCAGCACACCCGTGACGGCGACGACATCGAAGTGCCAGGCATCGTGCCCAAGCTCTCGGCCACGCCCGGCACGGTGCGCAGCAGCGCGCCGCACCTGGGGGACGACACCGACAGCGTGCTGCTGCAGATGGGTCTGTCGCAAGCAAACATCAAGACACTGAGAGAGAAAGGCATCGTGGCATGACCAACAGCAAGCTCCCCGTCTGGCTCGGCAATGGCCGGCGCATCCACCTGCAAGAGGTCGGCACGCGCGACGGATTGCAGGCCGAGTGTGCTTTTGTGCCGACCGAGGACAAGATCGCCCTTGTCAACGAACTCTCCGCCACCGGCCTGTCCAAGATCGAGGTCACGTCGTTCACCTCGCCCACCGCCATCCCGGCGCTGCGCGACGCGGAGATCGTCATGCGCGAGATCGAGCGCCACCCGGGCGTGGTCTACAGCGCGCTGGTGCCGAACCTGCGCGGCGCCGAGCGCGCCATCGACGCGCGCACCGACGAGCTGAACCTGGTGATGTCGGCCAGCGAGACGCACAACCTGGCCAATCTGCGCATGACGCGCGAACAGTCGTTCGCAGCGCTGACGCAGGTGATCGGCCTGGCCCAGCGCGCAGGTGTGGCGGTGAACGTGTCGCTGTCGTGCTGCTTCGGCTGCCCGATGGAGGGCGATGTGTCGGAGTCGGTCGTGCTGGCCTGGGCCCAGCGCTTCGTCGACCTCGGCGTGCGCGGCATCACCTTGTGCGACACCACCGGCATGGCCTACCCGAGCCAGGTGGCGGCGCTGACGCAGGCGTTTCGCCTGCGCTGGCCGCAGACTGAACTCACTTTGCACTTCCACAACACGCGTGGCATGGGCCTGGCCAATGTGCTGGCCGGCATCGACGCCGGCGCCGAGCGCTTCGATGCCTCGCTCGGCGGCATTGGCGGCTGCCCCTATGCGCCGGGCGCCACCGGCAATGTCTGCACCGAGGAAGTCGCGCATGCGCTGGAACTGATGGACTTTGACACCGGCATCGACCTGCCACGCCTGATCGCAGCCTCCCAACGTCTGCCCGGCCTGATCGGCCACGACACGCCGAGCCAGATCACCAAGGCCGGTCAGCGCCTGGACCTGCACCCGGCGCCGGCCGACTTGCAAGCCATTCGCGAACGTGCCCTGGCACGCGATGCAGCTCACTAAAATTGATTCACAAGGAGACTTTGATGACCCAACAACAACATGTCCTGCGCATCTTGGCACTCGCCGCCTTCGCCGCAGCGGCGGCCTTCAGCGGCCTGGCCCAGGCACAGGGCGCGGACAACTACCCTGCGCGTTCGGTCACGCTGGTGGTGCCCACCGCTGCCGGTGGCACCACTGACATTTCCGCGCGCATGCTGGCCACGCCACTGGGCGCGACGCTGGGCCAGTCGGTGGTGGTGGACAACAAGGGCGGTGCAAATGGCGCCATCGGTGCCGTTGCCGTCAAGCGCGCCGACCCCGATGGCCACACCCTGCTGATGCAGTACTCGGGTTACCACGTCATCACGCCGCTGGTGAGCAAGACGCCGCTGCAATGGGACGCCCGGGACCTGCAACCGGTGGCCAATGTGATTTCGGCGCCGCAGCTCATCGTGGTGCGCGCTGGCCTGCCGGTCAAGACCCTGGCCGAGCTGGTGGCCTATGCCAAGGCCAACCCGGGCAAGCTGAACTACGCCTCCAGCGGCAATGGTTCGCTGCAACACGTCACGGGCGCCATGCTGGAGCAGCAGGCCGGCATCCAGATGACGCACATCCCCTACAAGGGCACGGGCCCGACGCTGCAGGACCTGCTGGGCAACCAGGTGGATCTGACCTTCGGCACGCCGCCGCCCTTCGTGCCGCACATCCTGTCCGGCAAGCTGCGTGCCCTGGCCACCACCGGCAAGACGCGCCTGCCCAGCCTGCCCGATGTGCCGACCACCGCCGAGGCCGGTTTTTCGAAGCTCGATGCAACCTCGTGGTTCGCCGTGTTCGCTCCGGCCAAGACCCCGAAACCGATCATCGACAAGCTGAGCGCCGAAATCGCCAAGATCACGGCCACGCCAGCCTTCAAGCAAAAAGCAATTGAGCAGGGAGCGACCGCCGACTACATGAACCCGCAGCAACTGGGCGACTTCAGCAAGGCGGAACTGGCGCGTTGGGCCCAGGTGGTCAAGACCTCGAAGATCGAAGCCGACTGATCCATAGCATCAGAACCACCCCCACAGCAAAACGGCCCGGTAGGCCTACCGGGCCGTTTTGCTTGGGACCGTCCTCTCAGGGCCTCATTCAATCTGCAGCTTTTGCGAACTGGAGCCCTGCTTCTTGGGTAGCGTCAGCGTGAGCACGCCGTTGTCGTACTTGGCCTTGGCCTGCGACTGGTCGATGTCCTGCGGCAGCGAGATGCCACGCGCGACCGACCCGAAATAGCGCTCGCTGCGCAGCACCTTGTCGTCCTTGGTCTGGCTGTCCTGCTGCTTGACCTCGGCACGCACGGTGACCATATTGCCTTCAATCGAGACATGGATGTCTTCCTTGGTCACGCCGGGAATCTCTGCCAGCACGGTGTAGGCGCCGTCGTTTTCCTTCACGTCTATCTTGATCTGAGCGGGGCTGGGCAGCGGGTCCCCATGCAATGGCTTGATGTAGAAGCCCGGCGACACGTCGCGGAAAAAATCGTCAAACAGGCCACCACGGCTGATCAGTGAACTCATATTCTTCTCCTGTGCATCCATCCATGTGATGACTCCCTGCGACCCCCATGATCGCGGACATCACTGAGCGAAGTATGCGGATCAGAGCAGAATATTCAATAGCCAGTCGACCCGGACTTGATGGAAATCAAACCAGCAGCGTTTCTCCAGTTCGCCCACGTACGGACTGATTGGCCTTGGTCCGGGCGGCCATCGATCTCTTGATATTTCGCAATGGCAGCTGACGAAGGCCGGACTAAAAAGAAACCGGTTTGTCGGCACTCACGGGAAATTGGCATGAAAACAATGCATTGGTTGTTGATGGCGTCCTGGGTCACGCTGTTGGCGGGCCCGGTGCTGGCGCAGGCCGGCCCGGATGCCGGGCGCGGCGGCATGGCGAAAGCGGGGTCGCGCTACACCCCCGGCTGGTCCTTGATGAGCCTAGAAGAACGCAAGGAACATCGTGAGCGCGTGCGCTTCATCAAGAGCTACGCTGAATGTGAATCCTATCTGGCACAGCAGCACGACAAGATGGCCGCACGCGCCAGAGAAAAAGGTGGCAAGCCGTTGGCGCAACCGCGCCGCGATGCGTGCAAGGGTCTGAAATCCTGAGACCCACAGCAAACGGGCACGAACCGTTGAACCGGCAGCACGCAGTGAACAACCATTGGGAACACTTTGAACATGGTGCCGACATCGGTGTGCGCGGCATCGGCGTAACCAAGGCCGGCGCGTTTGAACAAGCGGCCCTCGCGCTCACCGCCGTGATCACCGACCCGCAGTCTGTGACAGCGCACGACACTGTGCACATCCACTGCGAGGCGCCAGACGACGAACTGCTGCTGGCAGACTGGCTCAATGCACTGGTGTACGAAATGGCGGTGCGGCGCATGCTGTTTGGCCGCTTTCACGTCGAACTCGATGGCACGCGCCTGAAGGCGCAGGCAGAAGGTGAGCCGACCTCGGTACAACGCCACCACCCAGCGGTGGAGGTCAAGGGCGCCACTTACACCGCCTTGCGCGTGGCGCCTGTCGAGGGTGGCTGGCTGGCGCAGACCGTGGTCGATGTTTGAGATGTTTGAATCATGGATCTCAACCTGCTGAAACAACACGGCCCCTGTGCCTGGGAAATCCCGGCGCAAGGCAAGATGCGTGTACCCGGCATGATCTACGCCAGCCGGGAACTGCTGCTGGCGATGGACCACAAGGTCTTTGAGCAGACCGTCAACGTGGCGATGCTGCCGGGCATCGTCGGCGCCTCATACGCGATGCCCGACGCCCACTGGGGCTACGGCTTCCCGATTGGTGGCGTGGCCGCCTTCGACGCCGATGCCGGCGGCGTGGTGTCGGCCGGTGGGGTTGGCTTTGACGTCTCGTGCGGCGTACGCTGCCTGCACACCGGCCTGCGCCGCGAGCACATCATGGCGGTGCAGCGCAAACTGGCCGATACCTTGTTCGAGCGCATTCCGGCCGGTGTCGGCAGCACTGGCTCAATTCGGCTCAACAGCACGCAGATGGACGCCATGCTCAGCGGCGGCGCCAAGTGGGCGGTCGAGCACGGCTGGGGCAGCAGCGCCGACCTGGAGCGCGTGGAAGAACGCGGCCAGATGCTGCACGCCAAGCCCAAATACGTCTCGGAGCAGGCCAAGCGGCGCCAGCGCGAGGAGATGGGCACGCTGGGCAGTGGCAACCACTACCTGGAGGTACAGGAGGTGACCGCGGTATTTGATGCCACCATTGCCAGCGCCTTCGGCCTGCAACTGGGCGACATCGTGGTCATGATTCATTGCGGCTCGCGCGGGCTGGGGCACCAGATCGGCACCGAGTTCCTGCGCCGGATGGTGGAAGCCGCCCCCAGCCACGGCCTGGTCCTGCCCGACCGCGAGCTGGCCTGCGCGCCGATCCACTCCGACCTGGGCCAGGAATACCTGGGGGCGATGCGCGCGGCCATCAACTGCGCGCTGGCGAATCGCCAGATCCTGACCCAGCTGGTGCGTGAGGTCTTTGCCGACCTGCTGCCCGCGGCCCGGCTACCGGTGCTGTATGACGTGTCGCACAACACCTGCAAGCAGGAGACACACCGCGTTGATGGGCGCGAGCGCGAACTCTATGTGCACCGCAAGGGCGCCACGCGGGCCTGGGGCCCCGGTCACCCCGGGCTGCCACCGGAATTGCGGACCGCCGGCCAGCCGGTGCTGATTGGCGGCTCGATGGGCACCGGCTCCTATGTGCTGGCGGGCACACAGGCGTCGGAGTCGCTGGCGTTTTCCTCGGCCTGCCACGGCGCCGGCCGGGCCATGAGCCGGCACCAGGCCCTCAAGACCTGGAGCGGGCGCGCCATCGTTGATACCTTGGCGCAGCGTGACATCCTGATTCGCAGCCCGTCGACACGCGGCGTGGCCGAGGAAGCACCCGACGCCTACAAGGATGTGAACGCGGTCGTCGATGCGGCGGATGCGGCCGGCCTGGCGCGCAAGGTGGCGCGGCTGGAACCCCTGGTGTGCGTCAAGGGCTGAGCGCTCGCCCGTCTTCATGGACCATCTCACGCTCTGGCTTGCCGGCGACGTGATGACCGGGCGCGGCATCGACCAGGTGCAGGCGCACCCGGGCGATCCGGCGCTGCACGAGCACTGGGTGCGCGACGCGCGCGACTACGTGCGGCTGGCCGAGCAGGTGAACGGGCCGGTGCCCGCGCCGGTGGCACCCGGCTATGTCTGGGGCGATGCGCTGGCCGAAATCGAACGACGCCAGCCCGATCTGCGGCTGGTCAATCTGGAGACGGCGATCACCACCTCGGATGAAGCCTGGCCCGACAAGGGGATCCACTACCGCATGCACCCGGCCAACATCGGCTGTCTCACGGCCGCACGTATCGACTGCTGTGCCCTGGCCAACAACCATGTGCTGGACTGGGGCCAACCGGGACTGACCCAGACCCTGCACACGCTGCAGCAGGCCGGCATCCGCAGCGCCGGTGCGGGCAGCGATCTGGTGGCGGCCCACATGCCGGCGGTGCTGCCGCTGACCGGGGGTGGGCGCCTGCTGCTGTTCTCCTGGGCCAGCCCGGATAGTGGCGTACCGGCCAGCTGGGCGGCAACGCCCGCACGCGCCGGCATCGCGCTGTTGCCCGACTTGAAGGAAGCCAGCGCACAGCAGGTGACGGCACTCGCGGCCGCTCATCGCCAGCCTGGTGATCTGGTCGTGGTCTCGCTGCACTGGGGTGGCAACTGGGGCGCGGAAGTGCCGCAACTGCAGCGCCGTTTCGCCCAGCGCCTGATTGAACTCGGTGCCGCCGATCTGGTGCACGGCCACTCGTCGCACCACCCGCGGCCGGTCGAGGTCTACCGCGGCAAGCTCATCCTCTATGGCTGCGGCGACCTCATCAATGACTACGAAGGCATCGCCACGCAGGAACGCTTCGATCCCAGTGCCGTGTGCCTGTACTTCGCGCGGCTCTCACGCGCGACTGGCGCCCTGCAACAATTGGAGATCGTGCCCATGCAGTTGCGCCGCCTGCGCCTGACACCGGCCGACACGGCAGCGCGGCGCAGTCTGCAGTCCCTGTTCGACACCGAAGGCCGGCACTTCAACACCGGCGTAGAGACGCAAGCCGATGGCAGCTGGCAACTGCGCTGGTGAAGCCATTATTTGCGCATCTGGCGTTCGCGCTTGCCTTCGGTCTCTATCGCAGCGACCAACAATCCCAGCTCCTCCGACAGGATGTCCAGCACATCATCCAGCGTCACCACGCCAATGAGTTCATGCTGCTTGCCCACGACGGGGATGCGGCGTACCCCTTTTTGCCGCATGCTGCGCATCAAGTCGATCAGCGAGTCTTCCTCCTGCGCGGTCACCAGGGTGGTGGTCATCACATCGCCCACGTTCAGGGTTGACGGATCCACCCCGGGCGCGACGACCGCGGTCACAATGTCGCGGTCGGTGAGCAGGCCCACCACGGTGCGCTGGCTGCCGGTTTCCTCGACAACGATCAGGCAGCCGACATGGTTCTCGCGCATCAGCCGCGCCGCCATTGGCAGCGTCGTGTTCCTGAAGGCAATGGTGACATTGCGGGTGCAGATCTCGCCGGTGGTCAAACGTTCGCTCATCGGGTTCCCCTTGCTTTTCTGTTGCCGGCATCGCGTCGCGTTTCAACCACCACCGTGTTTACCCAGGCTCACGCGCTTGGCTTGTAAGCCTTCGCCCCCCACTTCGGGTATGAACTGCACGGCGCTACCGGTTTGCACATGTTCAAACGGCGTCCCCGCCACGTTGTCGCGGCCAAAGTAGTATTCGTTGCCATCGGCAGTACGGATGAAACCAAAGCCCCCGGCATCGTCCAGCCGCACGACTTCGCCATGCAGGGGCACAACATGCAGCTTCTCCTGCCCGCGGCGCTTGCGCACCACCTCCTCCACCTGTCGCTTCATGTTGTCGAACGCATCGCGCAAGGCAACATACACATCCTCGTGCTGAACCCGGTTCACCACCAGTTCGTGGCCGGGCATGGTGAGGTCAATGCGCACACCGTAGGGCCGCCCCTGATGCTGGTGTTTCTGCTCCAGGTCGATGCGAACATGGCAAGCCATGATGTCGGGCGCAAACGATTCGAGTTTGTGCGCATGATCGCGGGCACTGGTCTCCAGCGCCTCGGAAGACTCCATGCCGTGAAATTGAATGTGGACTGGAATTTTCATCTCTACCCCTCGCTGATTGATATTTTCATTCTGGAGGGTGTCACGTTAAATATCTTGCGATATGTCAACTCCGCACCAGTAAATTCACACTGCGGAACATCAAATCCAGTAGGGTCTTTGCTGGTACGAATTGGAGGAAATCGACCATGCCCGACACCCCCTCGCCTTCCAAACAACGCCTGGCGGGCCTGTCCCTGTTGCGTAATGCCGCCGCCAATCGCGGCACCGCCTTCGGCCTCGAGGCGCGCGCGGCTCTGGGCCTGCAAGGCCTGCTACCACCGGCGGTTGAAACCCTGCCGCAGCAAGTGGCACGGGTCATGGACAACCTGCGCCGGCAGGCCACGGACCTTGATCGCCATGGCTACTTGAGCGCATTGCGCGAACGCAACGAGACACTGTTTTACCGCACCGTGCTCGATCACCTGGGCGAGACACTGCCGTTGATCTACACCCCGACTGTCGGTCAGGCCTGCCAGGAGTTCGGCCGCCACTTCCAGACGCCGCACGGCCTCTATGTGACGGCCTCGGACCGCAGCCGCATCCGCGATGTCCTGCGCCACTGGCCACGCGATCAAGTGCGCGTCATCGTCGTCACCGATGGCTCGCGCATCCTCGGCCTGGGCGACCTGGGCGCCAATGGCATGGGCATCCCGATCGGCAAGCTCGACCTGTATGTCGCCTGCGGCGGCGTGCCCCCCGCCGCCTGCCTACCGGTGATGCTGGACCTTGGCACCGACAACGCCGCCCTGCGTGACGACCCGTTCTATCTCGGTCTGCGCCAGCCGCGCTTGCAGGGCGAGGCCTACGACCAGCTGCTGGCCGAGTTCGTCGCCGCCGTGCAGGAGGTCTTCCCCGGCGTGCTGCTGCAGTTCGAGGACTTCTCCAACCAGCATGCCTTTGCCCTGCTGCAACGCTATCGCCAGCAGCTCTGTTGCTTCAATGACGACATCCAGGGCACCGGTGCCATGGGGCTGGCCGGACTGTATGCGGCCTTGCGCCTCACGGGTGAACAACTCACTGGGCAGCGCATTCTGTTCGCCGGCGCCGGCGAGGCCGCCTTGGGCATGGTCAACATGGTGACGGCCGCCCTGGTGGCGCAAGGCCTGAGCGAAGGGCAGGCGCGCAGCCGCTGCTGGCTGATGGACTCCAAGGGGCTGGTGGTCGCGTCTCGCCATGATCTGGCCGAACACAAGCGCGCCTTCGCCCATGAGCACCCACCCGTTGCCGAACTGCTGACGGCAGTGGCCACGCTGCGCCCGAGCATGCTGATCGGCGCCTCCGGCACACCGCAGCTGTTCAATGAACCGGTGCTGCGCGAATTGGCGCGCCACCATGCGCGGCCGCTGGTGTTGGCCCTCTCCAACCCGACCTCGAAAGCTGAATGCACAGCCCAGCAGGCCTACGAATGGACTGACGGCCAAGCCATCTTTGCCAGCGGCAGCCCGTTCCCACCGGTCACGCGAGCCGGCAAGACCCATGTGCCAGGCCAAAGCAACAACGCCTACATCTTCCCTGGCCTGGGGCTGGGCATTCTCGCCAGCGGGGCGAGGCGCGTGAGTGACGCCATGTTCTTCGCCGCCGCCCAGGCGCTGGCAGCCCAGGTCACAGAGACGGACCTGGCCAACGGCCAGATCTTTCCCGGCCAGGAGCGCCTGCGCGATGTCGCCGCCGCAGTGGCGACACGCGTGGCCGAAGTGGCCTTCGCGGAAGGCGTCGCCACTGGCCCCCACCCTGCCGATCTGGGCGCCGCTATCCGCGCGATGATGTACATGCCCGATTACGCGTCACTGCCGCCAGCGTGAACGGCTCAGGAGGCCAGCAACGCGGCATACCGCTTCAGATCGACATTGCCGCCGCTGAGGATCACCCCGACACGCCGGCCCTGGATCGGCAGCCCGGCATGGCAGGCGGCGGCAAAGCCCAGGCAACCGGTGGGCTCGACCACCAGCTTCATGCGCTCGCCAAAAAAGCGCATGGCTTCCACCAGTTGCGCATCGCTCGCGGTGAGCACATCGTCCACCGTGCGCCGGATCACGTCGAAGGTGAAGTGGCCCAGGTGCTGCGTCTGGGCGCCATCGGCAATGGTTTGCGGGGTCGGAATATGCACAATCTGCCCGCTGCGAAACGACTGCTGGCCGTCGTTGCCGGCTTCGGGCTCGACACCCAACACTTTGCAGTGGGGCGACAAGGCCCGCGCCGCCAGGGCGCTACCGCTGAGCAGGCCGCCGCCGCCCAGGGGCACGAACAGGTAATCCAGTGCACCGACTTCCTCGAACAGCTCTTTGGCCGCCGTACCCTGGCCCGCCATCACGTCGGGGTGGTCATAGGGCGGGATGAGGGTGAGGCCGCGCTGCTCGGCCAGCTCACGCGTCAGGGCCTCGCGGTCCTGCTGGAAGCGGTCGTACAAAATGACCTCGCCGCCATAGCCGCGGGTGGCATCGATCTTGACCTGCGGCGCATCCAGCGGCATCAGGATGGTGGCCGGTATACCCAGCATGCGAGCCGACAGGGCAATCGCCTGCGCATGGTTGCCGGAAGAAAATGTGACCACACCGGCGTGCCGCTGCGCCGCACTGAAATTCGATAAGGCATTGAAGGCGCCGCGAAACTTGAAGGCCCCCATGCGCTGAAAGTTCTCGCATTTGAAGAACAGACTGGCACCCAGCCGATCATCCGCCGTGCGCGAACGCAGCACGGGCGTGCGGTGGGCATGGCCTTGGAGCCGCAAGGATGCGGCAATCACATCGTCATAGGTGGGCGACAACATGGTCTGAGTCCTCTTGAAAGCAGGGCATCTTGCAGAAAAACTGACTCAGTGTAAACAGGGTCGCCGCCACCGGGTCGAGCGCCCACCCCAGCCAAGGCTTTGCGCCCTGCCGCGCGGGATGCACGAAACCACCTGTGACGCTGATTTCGTTGGCATAATCCATCACATAAGCATGGTTTCGGATGCATCCGACCCCTGTCAAGCAACTACCGGGCATATCCGCCGGTAATCCGTCTGCCATTTCATCACTCACAGGAGTAATCCGATGACCGCATCGATGCGAGATATTGATGAGCGTACCAATCTGACCGGCAGCAACAAGTTCGAACTGCTGCTCTTCCGTTTGGGAAAAGCTGCCACCTCTGACCGCCATGAGCTGTTTGGCATCAACGTGTTCAAGGTTCGGGAAATCATGGTCATGCCGCCCATCACCGCCATGGTGAATGCGCCGGAATATGTTCTGGGGGTGGCCAATCTGCGCGGCCAGATCATTCCGGTGATTGACCTGCCCCGCGTGGTCGGCTGCACGCCCACCAAAGGCTTGACGATTTTGATGGTGACCGAGTTTTCTCGCTCCACCCAGGCCTTCGCAGTGGAAGAAGTGGATGAGATTGTCCGCCTCGAATGGAAGCAGGTCTTGTCCGCCGAAGGCCAAGGTGGCGGCCTCGTCACCAGCATCGCCCGACTCGATGGTGATGCGGAGAACACGCGACTGGCACAGGTGCTGGACGTGGAGCAGATCCTGCGCAATGTCATGCCCAACAATCAGGATGAATCCGACAAGAAAGCCCTGGGGGCCAAGGTCAACCTGCCGCCCGGCACGGTGATTCTCGCCGCCGACGACTCCCAGGTGGCCCGCACCATGATGGAACAAGGTCTGACGGCCATGGGCCTGCCGTTCATCATGACCAAGAACGGCAAGGAAGCCTGGGACCAGTTGCAAATCATTTCCGAAAAGGCTGTGGCCGAGGGCAAAACGGCGAAAGACAAGATTGCCCTCATGCTCACCGACCTGGAAATGCCGGTCATGGATGGCTTCACCCTGACCCGCAACATCAAGCAAGATCCGCGTTTCAGCAACATTCCGGTGGTCATCCACTCGTCGCTGACCGGCACGGCCAACGAAGGCCATGTGCAAAGCGTGGGCGCTGATGCCTATATCGCCAAGTTCGCCGCCGATGAACTGGCCACCACCCTCACACGGGTACTGGCGCAGCGCCGTCCCTAAGCCCAGCGCCCCTCATGGAAAAAGCCTTGGTTTGCACCAAGGCTTTTTTATTGCCCGCGAGGATCGCCGTCGCGCCCTAGGCCCTGAACGGCAGCGGCTGCCTATTGCACCGAGCCCTTGAGCGCGTCTGGCAGCGGCAAAGGCAGCACATCGATGCCCTCATCGAGCAAAGCCTCGGTCTCCTCCCGCGAGGCGCGGCCACGAATGGCCCGTTCCTCGGTTTCGCCGTAATGGATTTTGCGTGCCTCTTCGGGAAAACGTTCGCCCACATCCTCGGTCTGTGCCACGACGCGTTGCACCGCCTGCAGCCAAGCCGCCTGCAGCGCTTGCTCGGCCGTGCCGGAGACCACGTCCTGTGTTGGGGGGGGCGTTGATGCGGCCGGCTGAACAGCGCCAAGATTCAGGCGCGGCGCACTGGGCAGCTTGCTCACGGCCGTGCTGCTGCACATCGGGCACGCCAGCAAACCACGATCGAACTGGCTGGTGTAGTCCTCTTCCGACCCGAACCAGCCTTCAAACAGATGGTGCAACTCGCACTGCAGGTTGAGGACTTTCATAGTCAGATTATCGGCAGTTGTCTGGCGCAGCGACAGCCTGCCAATCCAATGCCCAGGCGCCCGAAAGGACGTTTTGCAGCCACAGCGCACCGCTCAGGGTCTTGGCATCCGTGACGCGGCCATCCCGGCACCACTGCAGCAGTTCGGCCGGCGTGGCGGTGAAGACATCGAGAAACTCACCCGCGTCGAGGCTGCGCTCACCCAGGCTCAAGTCCCGTGCAAACCAGATGTCGATGAACTCTGTGGAGTAAGAAATGACCGGGTGCAGCACGCCGGCCCGCGCCCATTCTCGCGCGCGGTAGCCGGTTTCCTCCAGCAACTCGCGTTGGGCGCAGCGCAAAATGTCTTCCCCCGGATCGAGCTTGCCAGCGGGAAATTCGACCATCACCTGCTTGACCGGGTAACGGTATTGCCGCTCCAGCACCACACGCAGCCCCCCATCGGGGTCCTGCTGCAAGGGGATGACCATCACCGCACCGGGGTGGATGACGTATTCGCGCACCGCACTAGCGCCATCGGGCAGGCGCACGGTATCGCGAAAGGCATGCAGGAAGTGGCCCTTGAAAAGCTCCTGGCTGGCCAGGGGGGTTTCGATCAGGTGTTGATCGTCCATGACAGGGTCGCCCCCTTAACCGTGGCGCTTGAACAGGTAGCGGTAGACGAAGCCGGGGAAAGCCAGGGTCAGGAACAGGGTCGCCGTGATGGCATAAAACTCCCAGTTCTGGGGGGCGATCTGGCCCGCACGCTTTTCCAGCAGCAGCGCAACGCCGCCGACCAGGAAATAGAACAGCACCAGTTCCAGCAGGCGCAAGGACAAGGGTTTGGTTTGTGCGAGGCGCACCACCAGCAGGAAGCGCTGGTTGATGAAAGGCAGATTGGCCGCCGCCAAGGCGGCCAGCACCACAAACCAGACGGCCACAGTTTGGGACATCGTCATCAGGACCCGAGCATTTGCACAATGGCGTTGGCGCACAAGGCCATCAGGCCACCGGGCACCAGGCCCAGGATCAGCACCAGCGCGCCATTGATGGACAGTACCACGCGCACATCGGCTGAGGCCGACACCGTGGTGGCTGTGATCGGCTCATCAAAGTACATCACCTTGACCACGCGCAGGTAGTAGAACGCGCCGATCAGCGACATCATCACGGCAAACACCGCCAAGCCAATGTGCAGCGTCTGGCCGGAGGCCACCAGGGCCTGCAGCACCGAGAGCTTGGCGTAGAAACCGACCATGGGCGGGATGCCGGCCAGCGAGAACAGGCAGATCGCCATGATGGCGGCATACAGCGGGCTGCGCTGGTTGAGGCCGGCGAAGTCGGTGATCTCCTCGCTCTCGAACCCTTCACGGGCCAGCAGCAGAATGACACCGAAGCTCGCCAGCGTGGTGAGCACATAGGTCACCACATAGAACATGGCCGAACTGTAGGCGTTGGCCGCCGAGTGGATGTTGCCGTTGATCATGCCGGACATCAGGCCCAGCAGCACAAAACCCATCTGCGAGATGGTGGAAAAGGCCAGCATGCGCTTGAGGTTGGTCTGCGCGATGGCGGCCAGGTTACCGATCAGCAGCGAGCCGATGGACAGCAGCATCAGCATCTGCTGCCAATCGATGGCCAGCGGCAGCATGCCCTCGACCAGCAGGCGGATGACGATGGCAAAGGCCGCCAGCTTCGGTGCACCGCCGATCATGAGCGTCACGGCCGTGGGCGCGCCCTGGTAGACGTCGGGAATCCACATGTGGAACGGCACGACGCCGAGCTTGAATGCCAGGCCGGCGACCACGAACACCAGGCCGAACACCAGCACTTGGTGGTTCACCAAGCCGGAGTTGATGGCACGGAACACGGCGTTGATATCGAGTGAACCGGTGGCGCCATACATCATGGACAGGCCGTAGAGCAGGAAGCCGGAGGCCAGCGCACCGAGCACAAAATATTTCATCGCCGCTTCAGTCGCCGTGGCATTGTCGCGGCGCAGCGCCACCAGGGCGTAGCTGGAGAGCGTGAGCAGTTCCAGCCCCAGGTAGATGACGATGAAGTTGTTGCCCGAGATCATGATGAACATGCCCAGCAGCGCGAACATGCTCAAGGAGAACATCTCACCGCCCCGCAGCATGTCGCGGTCGGCCGCATAGGGTCGGCCGTAGACCAGGGTCACCATCATGGCGAGCGCCGCAAAGCACTTGAGCCAGTTGCCCATCGGGTCGCTCACCACCAGGTTGCCCAGACCATACAGCGTGGCACCACTCTTGGCGTACATGGCCTGCAACAAGGCCACCACGCCCAGCGTCAGCAAGGACACCACATAAGTCAAGGTGCGCTGTCGGCTTTTCACCCCCAGGTCCATCAGCGTGATGGCACACGCCATGACGACCAGGACGATTTCGGGATAAATCGCAATCCAGCTGAGTTTGTCTGTCATCTTCAGTCTCTCAATTCAGTTTGGATGCTGCTACATGCTTGAGCAACTCGGCCACGGACGTGTCCATGACGTCGGTAAACGGCTTGGGATAGACCCCCATGTAGAGCACGGCCACGGCCAGCAAGGCCAGCATGAGGAACTCACGGCTGTTGATGTCGCTCAGCCCCTTGACGTCGTCATTGGCCACCGGGCCCAGGTAGACGCGCTTGAACATCCACAACGTGTAGGCGGCACCGAAGATCAGGGCCGTGGCGGCGGCAAAGCCAAGCCAGAAGTTGGCTTTGACGGCGCCCAGAATCACCATCCACTCACCGACAAAACCTGCCGTGCCCGGCAGGCCGCAGTTGGCCATGGCAAACAACAGGGCAAAGGCCGCGAACTTGGGCATGGTGTTGACCACACCGCCATAAGAAGCGATCTCGCGTGAATGCACCCGGTCATACAGCACGCCGATGGACAGGAACATGGCGCCCGACACAAAGCCGTGGGCAATCATCTGCACCAGGCCGCCGGAGACGCCGAGGTCGTTGAAGATGAAGAAGCCCAGGGTCACGAAACCCATGTGGGCGACTGACGAATAAGCCACCAGCTTTTTCATGTCCTGCTGCACCAGCGCCACCAGCCCGACGTAGATCACGGCGATCAGCGACAGGGCAATCATGACCCAGGCCCACTCACGCGCGGCGTCCGGGGCGATCGGCATGGAAAAGCGCAGGAAGCCGTAGGCGCCGAGCTTGAGCATGATGGCCGCCAGCACGGCCGAGCCACCGGTGGGCGCTTCCACGTGCACGTCAGGCAACCAGGTGTGTACCGGCCACATCGGCACCTTCACCGCGAAGGCAGCAAAGAAGGCGAAGAACAGCAGCGTTTGCGTCGTGCCGTCCAGCGGCATGGCATGCCAGGTGGCGATGTCGAAACTGCCACCGGACTTGGTGTAGAGGAAGATCAGCGCGATGAGCATCAGCAAGGAGCCCAGCAGCGTGTAGAGGAAGAACTTGAAGGCCGCGTAGATCTTGTTCGGACCACCCCAAATACCGATGATCAGGTACATCGGGATCAGCGTGGCTTCGAAGAAGACGTAGAACAGGATGCCGTCGAGAGCACAGAAGACGCCGATCATGAGGCCGCTCAGGATCAGGAAGGCGCCCATGTACTGGTTGACGCGGCGCGTGATGACTTCCCAGCCGGCGATCACCACCACCACGGTGATGAAGGCCGTCAGCAGCACAAACCACAGCGAGATACCGTCGACACCGAGGTGGTAGTTGACGTTGAAGCGTTCCATCCAGGGCTGCTTCTCGACAAACTGCATGGCGGCGGTCCCCAGCTGGAAGCCGCCGTACAGCGGCAGGGTAACCAGAAAGCTCACAATCGAGCCGATCAGAGCCACCCAGCGCACGACACGCGCCTGCTCATCACGACCCAATGCCAGCAAGATGACACCGAATGCAATCGGTGTCCAGATAGCCAGGCTCAACAAACCCATCTTGTTCTTCTCCTTAACGGCCGAGCCATTCGGCAATCATGGGCCAGGTCACGAAATATGTCATGAGCACAAAGACCCCCAGAATCATGGCCAGCGCGTAGTGGTAGAGGTAGCCCGACTGCACCCAGCGCACAACACCGGCCACTTTGCCCACCAGCTTCCATGAACCGTTGACCAGTGCGCCATCGATGATGGCCTGATCGCCACCCTTCCACAGTCCCATACCGAGGGCACGGGCACCACGGGCCAGGATGTTTTCGTTGATCCAGTCCAGGTAGTACTTGTTTTCCAGCAGGGTGTAGATCGGCTGGGCCATGCGCTTGATGGCCGTCGGCAGCGCCGGGTTGATCATGTACATGTAGTAGGCGCAGACCACACCGGCCAGCGCCAGCCAGAACGGCAGCGTGCTGAAAGCGTGGGTGGCCATGGCCAGCGGGCCATGGAAGGCCTCGGCCAGTTCCTGCATCACCGGGTGCTTGGCGGCGTCGACAAAGATCGCGTCCTTGAAGAAGTCACCGAACAGCATGGGCTGGATGGTCAGGTAGCCAATGACGACCGAGGGAATCGCCAGCAGCACCAGCGGCACCGTCACCACCCAGGGCGACTCGTGCGGTTCGTGGTGCTCGTCATGGTGACCATGGTCGTCATGGTGGGCATCCGGATTCTGGTCGAAGCGTTCCTTGCCGTGGAACACCAGGAAGTACATGCGGAACGAGTAGAAGGCGGTGACGAAGACACCGGCCAGCACGGCGAAGTTGGCAAAGCCGCTGCCCCACAGGTGGCTTTCGTGCACGGCTTCGATGATGCTGTCCTTGGAATAGAAACCGGCAAACAGCGGCGTGCCGATCAGCGCCAGCGAACCCAGCAGCGAGGTGATCCAGGTGATCGGCATGTACTTGCGCACGCCGCCCATCCAGCGGATGTCCTGGTTGTGGTGCATGCCCATGATGACCGAGCCGGCCGCCAGGAACAGCAGCGCCTTGAAGAAGGCGTGCGTCATGAGGTGGAACACCGCCACCGAGTAGGCCGAGGCGCCGAGCGCCACCGTCATGTAGCCAAGCTGCGACAGCGTGGAATAGGCCACGACGCGCTTGATGTCGTTCTGGATGATGCCCAGGAAACCCATGAACAGGGCCGTGATGGCACCGATGACCATGATGAAGCTCAAGGCCGTGTCGCTCAACTCAAACAATGGTGACATGCGCGCCACCATGAAGATGCCGGCCGTCACCATAGTGGCAGCGTGGATCAGGGCGGAGATGGGGGTCGGGCCTTCCATGGAGTCCGGCAACCAGACGTGGAGCGGAAACTGGGCCGACTTGCCCATGGCGCCGATGAACAGGCAGATGCAGATGACCGTGATCAGCATCGCATTCTGGCCCAGGACGTACCAGGGGAATTCAACCGCTGCCAGTTCAGTGGCCTTGCCAAACACCTCGGTGTAGTTCAGCGTACCAGCGTAAGCGGCGATCAGTCCGATACCCAGGATGAAGCCGAAGTCACCCACCCGGTTGACCAGGAAGGCCTTCATGTTGGCGAAGATGGCCGTCGGTTTGTTGAACCAGAAACCGATCAGCAGGTAGGACACCAGGCCCACCGCCTCCCAGCCGAAGAACAGCTGCAGCATGTTGTTGCTCATCACGAGCATCAGCATCGAGAAGGTGAACAGTGAAATGTAGGCGAAGAAGCGGTTGTAGCCTTCGTCTTCTTCCATGTAGCCAATAGTGTAGATGTGCACCATGAGCGAGACGAAGGTCACCACGCACATCATCATGGCGGTCAGGCCGTCGACCAGGAAGCCGACTTCCATCTTGAGCCCACCCACCACCATCCAGGTGTAGAGCGTCTCGTTGAAGCGCGCACCATCCATGGCCACGCTCTTGAGCGTCATGGCCGAGAGGATGAAGGCCAGCAGCACACCGAGGATGGTGAGCGAATGCGACAGGCGCCGGCCTATCCAGTTGCCGCCGAATTTGGTGCCCAGAATGCCGGCCAGCAAGGCGCCGGCCAGTGGCGCCAGCGGCACGGCCAGCAGGGTGGAAGCAGAGAGGGTTTGACTCATGTTGTCGTTCTGTTGATGAACCGTGGGGTTCAGCCCTTGAGCGTATTGAGTTCGTCCACATTGATGCTGGACTTGTTGCGGAACAGCAGGACCAGGATGGCCAGGCCAATGGCCGACTCAGCCGCAGCCACCGTCAGGATGAAGAACACGAACACCTGGCCATGCATGTCACCGAGGTAATGCGAGAAGGCCACGAAGTTCAGATTGACCGCCAGCAGCATCAACTCGATGGCCATCAGCAGCACGATCAGGTTCTTGCGGTTGAGAAAAATACCCACCACGGCGAGCGCGAACAGCATGGCGCCCAGGGTCAGGAAATGTCCGAGTGTCAGAGTCATTGTTTGTTCTCCTCGGGGACCGGCGCAACCGGGGTGGCCTGGCGTGTGGGTGCGACCTTGACGATGGTCAGACGGTCGCTGGCACGCACCCGAACCTGTTCCGACGGGTCAATGGTCTTGGTGTCCTTGCGCTCGCGCAAGGTCAGGGCAATGGCGGCGATCATGGCCACCAGCAGGATGACCGCGGCTATCTGCACCGGGTAGATGTACTGCGTGTAGAGCAGCTTGCCCAGCTCCTTGGCGCTGGAGATCTCCATCACGGGCTGGCCAATCACCTGCACCAGACGTGGCTCTTCGGAAATGCGAAAACCCGACATCAGCACCGCTGCCATCTCCAGCACCACCACGGCGCCGAGCATGGCCGCCAGCGGGAAATGCTTCCAGAAGCTCTGGCGCACGACGTCGATCTTGATGTCCAGCATCATGACCACGAACAGGAACAGCACCATCACCGCGCCGAGGTAGACCAGCACCAGCGTGATGGCGAGGAACTCAGCCTGGAGCAACAGCCAGATGGCGGAGGCCTGGGAAAAGGTCAGCATGAGGAACAGCACCGCATGCACCGGGTTGCGCGCCGTGATGACCCGGAAGGCTGCAAACAGCAGCACCACCGAGAAGAGATAGAAGAAACCAGTCTTGACGTCCATGGATCGGTCTTTGTGAGGTTCTGTGGGTCGGCTTTAGCAGCGAATCAACGGTAAGGGGCGTCAGCCGCCTTGGCGGCAGCGATTTCGCCTTCGTAGCGATCGCCCACGGCCAACAGCATGTCCTTGGTGAAATACAGGTCACCCCGTTTTTCGCCGTGGTATTCGAAGATATGCGTTTCGACGATCGAATCAACCGGGCAGCTTTCCTCGCAGAAGCCGCAGAAGATGCACTTGGTCAGGTCGATGTCGTAGCGCGTGGTACGGCGCGAACCGTCGGCACGCACATCCGACTCGATGGTGATGGCCATCGCCGGGCAGACCGCCTCGCACAGCTTGCAGGCGATGCAGCGCTCTTCGCCGTTGTCATAACGGCGCAGTGCATGCAGTCCGCGAAAGCGCGGTGACAGCGGTGTTTTCTCTTCAGGAAACTGAACCGTCACCTTACGACGGAACGCGTAACGACCGGTCAGAGCCATGCCCTTGAGGAGTTCCACGAGCATGAAGCTCTTGAGGAAGTCCTTCAGGGAAAAGTTTGAAGCAGCGCTCGATGTAGCAGTGGCAGCCATGTCTTGATCCGCTTAGTTCCAGATATTCCACGGCGAGTGCAGCCACACGCCGACAATGAGCAGCCACACCAGGGTGACCGGGATGAAGATTTTCCAGCCCAGACGCATGATCTGGTCGTAGCGGAAGCGCGGGAAGGTGGCACGAATCCAGATGAACATCGAGACCACGACAAAAGTCTTGGCGCCGAGCCAGATCCAGCCCGGGATCCAGTTGAACAGGAAGCTGTCGATCGGCGACATCCAGCCGCCGAGGAACATGATCACGGCCAGGATGGAGACCAGCCACATGCTGGCGTATTCGGCCAGGAAGAAGACGGCAAAGCCCATGCCCGAGTATTCGACCATGTGGCCGGCCACGATCTCGGCCTCGCCTTCCACCACGTCAAACGGGTGGCGATTGGTCTCAGCCACACCCGAGATCAGGTAGACCATGAAGATCGGCAGCAGCGGCAGCCAGTTCCAGGACAGGAAGTTCAGGCCCATGGCATTGAAGTAGCCCTTGCCTTGCCCTTCCACGATGTCGGTCAGGTTCATGCTGCCCGAGACCATCAGTACCACCAGGAAGCAGAAACCCATGGCGATCTCGTAGCTGACCATCTGGGCCGAGGCACGCAGCGCGCCGAGGAAGGCGTACTTGGAGTTCGACGCCCAGCCGGCGATGATGACGCCATAAACCTCGATCGAAGTGATCGCCATGATCAGCAGCAAACCGGTGTTGATGTTGGTCAGCGCCACGTCGGGCCCGAAGGGAATCGCCACCCAGGCCGCCAACGCCGGCATGATGGCCATGATCGGGCCCAGGACAAACAGGCCTTTGCTTGCGGCCGTCGGCTGGATGATTTCCTTGGTCAGCAGCTTGAGCGCATCGGCGATCGGCTGCAGCAGGCCGAAGGGTCCAACCCGGTTCGGACCATGGCGCACCTGCATGAAGCCGAGCAGCTTGCGCTCCCACAGCGTGAGGTAGGCCACGGCACCCATCAGGGGTGCGAGCACGCACACGATCTTGATCAGGATCCAGATGACCGGCCAGGCCATCGTGGTCCACCAGCTTGCCGCCAGCAGGTTCAGGCCGCCGTTGTACAGCGCATCAATCATGCTGCCACCTTTTCTTCACGTGCCGCGCGCGCATCGGCCGTCAGTTGCAGCGATGGCGCACGACGGACCAGGCCGTCGAGTTGGTAGATGGAGGCCACCACCGGCTCTGCGCCCGAGACTGCCAGCTGAATCGGCGCCCGGGTGGCGTTGTTCAAAGCGGCAGGGCTTGCGGTGGCCTGGGCCAGCACGTCCTGGGAGGTTTCAAACTCGAAGCCGCTCAGGCCCAGCAGGTTGCCCAGCACGCGCAGTACCTTCCAGGCCGGACGGGTTTCCGCCAACGGCTTGACCACGGCATGGAAGCTCTGCAGACGCGCTTCAGCATTGGCAAAGCTGCCGGAGGTTTCGCTGAACGGCGCGATCGGCAACAGCACATCGCTGAAGGCCATATTGGCCTTGAACGGGCTCAGCGTCACCACCATCTCGGCTTTCATCAGTCCTTCGGCGGCACCTTGACCGGCAGCCGAATCAAACTCGGGCTCGGTGTTCAGCAGCAGCACGGCCTTCAGACCACCCGACAGCATTTGGGCGGCGTTGAGGCCAGCCGCCTGCGGCTGCGCCTTGACCCACTGCGCGCCCACGGTGTTGGCGGCTTCGGTCAGGTAGCCGACGGTGGCACCCGTCTGATCGGCAATCCAGTTGGCCAGTGCCAGCAGGCTGGACGCATTGGCATGGTGCGCGGCCGCATTGCCCAGCAGCACCGCCTTGCGTTCGCCGCCCAGCAGCGACTTGGCGATGGCCTGCGCGGCAGGCGTGGCCTGGCCGGCGGCCGGTGCCGTCACGCCTTTTTCGGCCGCGATCGCGGCAGCGACGTCAGCCAGCGACTGCACCCAGGCTGAAGCATCGGTCACGACGGCATGGGTCACGCGCATGGCCCAGGCATCGGCGCCATTGAACAGCGCCTGGGAGGTGATGGTGTTGACAGCGGCGCCATGGCGCACGGCCTGACGGATGCGCTGCGCGAACAACGGATGGTCCTTGCGCAGATTGGAACCGACGACCAGCACGCGCTGCAATTGCGTCAGCGATGCAATCGAGGTGCCCAGCCACCGCACCGCAGGTGCGTTCTTGTCCGCGCCCTCGGCCGCACCAAATTCGGCGTGGCGCAGGCGGTGGTCAATGTTGTCGCTACCCAGGCCGCGCACCAGCGCAGCCGCCAGGAACAGTTCCTCGACCGTGCTGTGCGGACTGACCAGCGCGCCAATGCTGTTGGCGCCATGCTCGGTCTTGACCTGCTTGAGGCCATTGGCCACGTATTCCAGCGCGGTCTGCCAGTCAACGGTTTTCCATTCCCCGCCTTGCTTGAGCATGGGCTGGGTCAGACGCTCCTGGCTGTCCAGCGCTTCGTAGGAGAAACGGTCGCGGTCGGCAATCCAGCACTCGTTGACGTCTTCGTTCTCCAAGGGCACGACACGCATGACCTTGTTGTTCTTGACCTGCACAATCAGGTTGGCACCCGTGGAATCGTGCGGGCTGACCGATTTGCGGCGGCCCAGCTCCCAGGTGCGTGCCTGGTAGCGGAAGGGCTTGCTGGTGAGCGCACCCACCGGGCAGATGTCGATCATGTTGCCCGACAGCTCGGAGTCCACCGAATGGCCGACAAAGGTTTCGATTTCGGCGTGCTCGCCACGGTGCGACATACCGAGTTCCATGACGCCGGCCACTTCCTGGCCGAAACGCACGCAGCGGGTGCAATGGATGCAGCGGCTCATCTCTTCCATCGAAATCAGCGGGCCGACATCCTTGTGGAACACGACGCGCTTTTCTTCCTCGTAGCGCGAGGCAGAGGCGCCGTAACCCACCGCCAGATCCTGCAGCTGGCACTCGCCGCCCTGGTCGCAGATCGGGCAATCCAGCGGGTGGTTGATCAGCAAAAATTCCATCACCGACTTTTGCGCCTTGATGGCCTTGTCGGTCTTGGTGCGCACAATCATGCCCTGCGTCACCGGCGTGGCGCAGGCCGGCATCGGCTTGGGGGCCTTCTCCACGTCGACCAGGCACATGCGGCAGTTGGCCGCGATGCTGAGTTTCTTGTGGTAGCAGAAATGCGGAATGTAGGTGCCGGCCTTCTCGGCTGCATGCATGACCATGCTGCCTTCAAGCACTTCCACCTTCTTGCCGTCGAGTTCGATTTCAACCATGTTGAGCCTTTTGCCGGGCCGCCCCAAAAAAGGCGGACGCCCCCACGGGGGGCAGCGAACGATTAGTGAGCTTGGGGGTCATGTGCTTCTCGCTCTGACGCTTCAGACGTACAGCGGGACCATGCAGGTCTTGTGCTGGACGTGGTGTTCAAATTCGTGGCGAAAATGTTTGATCATGGCGCGCACCGGCATGGCCGCTGCATCACCGAGCGCACAGATGGTGCGGCCCTGGATGTTTTCCGCCACGTTGTCGAGCAGGTCCAGGTCTTCAGGCCGACCGTGACCGTTTTCGATGCGGTCGACCACGCGCGACAGCCAACCCGTGCCTTCCCGGCACGGCGTGCACTGACCACAGGATTCGTGCATGTAGAAGTAGGACAAGCGCTGCAGCGACTTGACCATGCAACGACTGTCGTCCAGCACGATCACCGCACCGGAACCCAGCATGGAGCCGGCCTTGGCGATCGAGTCGTAGTCCATGGTGCACTCCATCATGATGCTGGCAGGCAGCACCGGCGAGGAAGAACCACCAGGGATCACGGCCTTGAGCTGGCGTCCGGCGCGCACACCGCCAGCGAGTTCCAGCAGTTTGGAAAACGGCGTGCCCATCGGGATTTCATAGTTGCCCGGGCGCTCGACGTCACCGCTGACCGAGTAGATCTTGGTGCCGCCGTTGTTTGGCTTGCCGCATTCGAGATAGGCCTGTCCGCCATTGCGGATGATCCACGGCACGGCGGCAAAAGTTTCGGTGTTGTTGATGGTGGTGGGCTTGCCGTACAGGCCGAAGCTGGCCGGGAACGGCGGCTTGAAACGCGGCTGGCCTTTTTTGCCTTCGAGTGACTCGAGCAAGGCGGTTTCCTCGCCGCAGATGTAGGCGCCAAAACCATGCGCCGCATGCAACTGGAAGCTGAAGGTACTGCCCAGGATGTTGTTGCCCAACAAGCCGGCGGCACGCGCTTCTTCCAGCGCGGCTTCGAACCGGTCGTAGGCCTGGAAGATCTCGCCGTGGATGTAGTTGTAGCCAACCGTGATGCCCATGGCATAGGCGGCAATCGCCATGCCTTCGATCACGATGTGCGGGTTGTACATCAGGATGTCACGGTCCTTGCAGGTCCCGGGTTCACCCTCGTCGGAGTTGCACACCAGGTACTTCTGACCCGGGAACTGGCGCGGCATGAAGCTCCACTTCAGACCGGTAGGAAAACCAGCACCACCGCGGCCGCGCAGAGCTGACTCTTTGACGGTGGCGATCACCTGGTCTTGCGTCAGGCCCGCGACACCTGTTTCGCTATTCGGTGCTGCGCCATCCTTGCCGAGAATCTTGCGCAGCGCCTGGTAGCCGCCGCGCGCCTCGTAGTCTTTCAGGCTCCAGTTGGAACCATTCAGGCCGGCATAGATCTGCGGGTTGATGTGACGGTCATGAAAACAGGTCTGCACACCGGTGGCGGCAAACTGGGACAGGATTTTTTCAGCCGACATCACTTGGCCCCTTCAGCCTTGAGGCCATCGATCAGCTGGTCGAGCTTGTCATTCGACATAAAGCTGCACATGGTGCGGTCGTTGACCAGCATCACCGGCGAATCGGCGCAAGCGCCCAGGCATTCGCTTTGCTGCAGCGTGAACAGGCCGTCGGCCGTGGTCTCACCCATGGCGATGCCGAGTTTTTGCTCCAGGTGCTTGAGCGCCTTGGAACCATCGCGCAGCTGGCACGGCAGGTTGGTACAGACATTGAGCTTGTACTTGCCCGCCGGCTGCTGGTTGTACATGTTGTAGAAGGTCGTCACCTCGTGCACAGCCATCGGCGCCATGTCCAGGTAGGCGGCAACTTCCTGCTCGCTGTCGGTGCTGACAAAACCGAGTTCCTGCTGGACGATGGCCAGACAGGCCATGACCGCAGACTGTTTTTGCTCGGTCGGGTATTTCGCGACCTCTTTGGCGAAGCGCGCCTTGATAGCATCCGAGATCATCGATCAATCTCTCCAAACACAATATCCAGGGTACCAATGATGGCCACAGCATCGGCCAGCATGTGGCCGCGAGCCAGTTCGTCCAGCGTTGCCAGATGGGCAAAGCCAGGTGCACGAATCTTCAGGCGGTAGGGCTTGTTGGCCCCATCGCTGACCATGTAGATGCCGAACTCGCCTTTCGGGTGCTCGACGGCGGCATAGGCCTCGCCTTCTGGCACGCGGAAGCCTTCGGTAAAGAGCTTGAAGTGGTGGATCAGCTCTTCCATGCTGGACTTCATCGCCTCGCGCGCCGGCGGCGCCACCTTGTGGTTGTCGGTGATGACCGGACCAGGATTGACGCGCAGCCAGTCCACGCACTGCTTGATGATGCGGTTGGACTCGCGCATTTCCTGCATACGCACCAGATAGCGGTCGTAGCTGTCGCCGGTCTTGCCCACCGGGATATCGAAATCCATGCGGTCGTAGACGTCATACGGCTGTGTCTTGCGCAGGTCCCAAGCAATGCCGGAGCCGCGCAGCATGGGGCCCGTCATGCCCAGGTTCAAGGCACGCTCGGCCGTGACCACGCCAATGCCGACCGTGCGCTGTTTCCAGATGCGGTTGTCGGTCAGCAGGGTTTCGTACTCATCCACGCACTTGGGGAAGCGCTGCGTGAAGTCCTCAATGAAGTCCAGCAGCGAGCCCTGGCGGTTGGCATTCATGGCCGCCATCGCCTTGGCATTGCGAATCTTGCTGACGCGGTACTGCGGCATGCTGTCGGGCAGATCGCGGTATACGCCGCCGGGACGGAAGTAGGCCGCATGCATGCGGGCGCCCGAGACCGCCTCGTACATGTCGAACAGGTCTTCACGCTCGCGGAAGGTGTAGATCAGGATGGTCGAGCTGCCGCAATCGTTGCCATGCGAACCCAGCCACATCAGGTGGTTGAGCAAGCGCGTAATCTCGGAGAACATGACGCGGATGTACTGAGCCCGCAGCGGCACTTCCAGACCCAGCATCTTCTCGATGGCCAGACAGTAGGCGTGCTCGTTGCACATCATCGACACGTAGTCCAGGCGGTCCATGTATGGCAGCGACTGGATGTAGGTCTTGCTCTCGGCCAGCTTCTCGGTGGCGCGATGCAACAAGCCGATATGCGGGTCGGCGCGCTGCACCACTTCGCCATCGAGCTCGAGCACCAGACGCAGCACGCCGTGCGCAGCCGGGTGCTGGGGTCCGAAATTCAGGGTGTAATTCTTGATCTCTGCCATATGACACTCACTCGGGCGCCGCAGCGCTCAGTGCAGGCCTCCGTAGTTGTCTTCACGGATGATGCGCGGCGTGATCTCACGCGGCTCGATGCTCACCGGCTGGTAAACCACTCGCTTTTGTTCCGCGTCGTAGCGCATTTCGACATGGCCACTGAGCGGGAAGTCCTTGCGGAAAGGGTGACCGATGAAGCCGTAGTCGGTCAGGATGCGGCGCAGGTCGTCATGGCCTTCGAACACGATGCCGTACAGGTCAAAGGCTTCGCGCTCGTACCAGTTGGCCGAGCGCCAAACGCCGGTGATGGATGCCACGACAGGAAAATCCTCATCCGGCGCAAACACCTTCAAGCGCACGCGCTGGTTCAGGCTGACGGACAACAGGTGGGACACCACGCAAAAGCGAGCCCCCTCCCAAGTGCCATCGCCATAGGTGGAATAGTCGACACCACACAGGTCGATCAGTTGCTCGAAACGGCAGCCTGGCGCGTCACGCAAGATCTGCGCTGCCGCCAGGTAATCGGCGACGGCCACCTCAACCGTCACCTCCCCCAACCTGACCTCAATCCGCTTTACCTTGTCACCCAAAGCGGCGACAACAGTGTCCTTGAGAGCTTCGGGATCTACGGCAATAGCTGTCATCTGTTGGTTTCCTCAGACTCGCGCAATGGTTTGCGTGCGGCGGATTTTTTGCTGGAGCTGGATGATGCCGTAGATCAGCGCCTCGGCTGTCGGCGGGCAGCCCGGCACGTAGACATCGACCGGCACGATACGGTCACAGCCGCGCACCACGGAATAGCTGTAGTGGTAGTAACCACCACCATTGGCGCACGAACCCATGGAGATCACGTAACGCGGCTCGCTCATCTGGTCATAGACCTTGCGCAAGGCTGGCGCCATCTTGTTGCACAGCGTGCCGGCCACGATCATCAAGTCACTCTGGCGCGGACTGGCGCGAAACACCTCGGCACCAAAGCGCGCCAGGTCGTAGCGCGCCGTAGCCGAATGCATCATCTCCACGGCGCAGCAGGCCAGACCGAAGGTCATCGGCCACAGCGAACCGGTCTTGGCCCAGTTCACCACCGAGTCGTAACTGGTGGTGATGAACCCTTCTTTCAACACGCCTTCAATCATGGCATCCGTCCTTGTCGAGATCAGCAGTCGCCGCCGGGCCGCCCCAAGGCGACTGAGCCCCCCTCGGGGGGCAGCGCAGCACACAAAGTGGCAAGCGTGGGGGTCATATTCATTCCCAGTCGAGGGCGCCTTTTTTCCACTCGTAGACAAAGCCCACGACCAGAATGCTCAGAAAAACCACTACCGCCGCAAAGCCGACGAGCCCAACCTCCTTGAGCGCCACCGCCCAGGGAAACAGGAAAGCGATTTCCAGATCGAACAGAATGAAAAGAATGGCAACGAGGTAGTAGCGCACATCGAACTTCATGCGCGCATCTTCGAAGGCTTCGAAGCCACACTCGTAAGGGGAATTTTTGGCCGCGTCAGGACGATTAGGGCCCAGAATGTAGCCCATCACCTGCGGGATGATACCCACGGCAATGCCGACCAAGATGAACAACAAGACGGGAAGGTACTGATCGAGGTTCATCTTGAGATACTGATCACCGTTTTACAGCTGGGCCTGCAGCCCAGCTGGTCTTATTTATGGTGCCGTCGGCGAGACTCGAACTCGCACAGCTTTCGCCACTACCCCCTCAAGATAGCGTGTCTACCAATTTCACCACGACGGCTTTTCTCAGGTGTCTGGATTGCGTGAGGATTTTGCTTTCCAGACAGACATAGAGTTTACCCTGAAAATGCCCCTTCTTCCCTTGGGAATCCGTGCATTTTTCATCCAGGATTATTTCGACGGAATCTGCGCTGCACCTTCGGCGGGCGGGGCCACCGGCACCGGGGCCGCGGCCGGCACAGAAGCCTCCGTGGTCGGCACATTCGCAGCCGCGCCTTCGAGCACACTACCGGAGCTTACCGGACGCGCATTGCCAAAATAGGCCAGCGCCAGGGTGCAAACAAAAAATACGGTAGCCAAAACCGCCGTGGCTCGCGATAAGAAATTAGCACTGCCGCTGGCGCCAAACAGGCTGCCCGAGCCGCCACTGCCAAAGGCCGCGCCCATGTCGGCACCCTTGCCATGCTGGATCAAGATCAGGCCGATCATGGTCAGTGCCGACAGCATCTGCACCACCAGGATGATGGTCAAAACGACGTTCATGTTTACTCCTAAATTTATAGCTTCTGCCGCAATGAATTAGCGAGCGGCAGCAATAATGGTTAAAAAATCCGGGGCCTTGAGCGAAGCACCGCCGACCAGGCCGCCATCGATGTCGGTCTGGGACAGCAACTGCGCTGCATTGGCAGCGTTCATGCTGCCGCCGTAAAGAATCTGGATGCGGTCAGCCTGCGGCGAGGCGGCCTTGAGCTGCGCGCGCAGCACGGCATGCACCGCTTGTGCCTGCTCGGGACTGGCCGTCTTGCCGGTACCAATCGCCCACACCGGCTCATAGGCCACCACGATCTCGCTGATACAGTGCCCATTGAGGTGAATGACGGCGGCTAGCTGGCGCTTGACCACCTCTTCCGTCTTGCCGCCTTCACGCTCGGCCAGGGTCTCGCCCACGCAGACGATCGGCGTGATGCCACTGCTGAGCGCGCGCTGCGCCTTGGCCGCCACCACGGCATCGGTTTCACCATGGTACTGACGGCGCTCGGAGTGCCCGACGATGGCGTAACGCACGCCAAACTCCTTGAGCATGGCGGTGGAGATTTCACCCGTGAAGGCACCCGACTCATGCTGGGACACGTCCTGCACACCCACCTCGATCGCGCTGCCGGCCAGCAGGGCCTGGCACTGGGCCAGGTACACCGACGGCACGCACACCGCGACGCCGCAGGCGGGCGCATTCAACCCGGCCAGCAGCCCCTTGAGCAGGGCCTCGTTGGCAGCCAGGCTGCCGTTCATCTTCCAGTTACCAACGATCAGTTGCTTTTTCATGCCTTGTCCCAAGTCAGAACAATCTTGCCCACATGCTGATTCGATTCCATCAGTGTGTGCGCGCGAGCCGCACCACTGCCCGTCGCATCAGCCGCATCAACCGCCGGGAAGATGCTGTGAATCACCGGTTTGATGCTGCCGTTTTCAATCAGCGGCCAGACCTGCTTCAGGCAGGCCTGTGCAATCGCCTGTTTGAACGCGATCGGACGCGGACGCAGCGTGGAACCCGTGATGGTCAGACGTTTGCGCAACACCAGACCAGCGTTGAACTCGCTCTTGGTACCGCCCTGCACCGCGATGATGACGATGCGGCCATCTTCGGCCAGGCTCTCGACTTCACGCGCCACATAGCTGCCACCCACCATGTCCAGAATGACATCCACACCCTTGCCATCGGTCAGGCGCTTGGCCTCTTCCTTGAAGTCCTGGGTTTTGTAGTTGATCGCATGGTCGGCGCCGAGCGCCAGACAGGCCGCGCACTTCTCGTCGCTGCCGGCCGTCACGATCACCTTGGCACCCATGGCCTTGGCCAGCTGGATGGCGGTCACGCCAATGCCACTCGACCCGCCCTGGATCAGCAGCGTCTCGCCCTTTTGCAGACGACCGCGGTCGAACACATTGCTCCAGACCGTAAAGAAGGTCTCGGGCAGCGAAGCCGCCTCGACATCGCTCAGACCCTTGGGTACCGGCAGGCACTGCGCGATCGGCGCCGTGCACAACTCGGCATAGCCACCACCCGCGACCAGTGCACACACGCGGTCACCCAGTTTGAAGCCCGCTGCCGCCAATGCTTGCGCATCGCCACCGACGATGACGCCGGCCACTTCCAGGCCAGGAATGTCGGAAGCCCCCGGCGGCACCGGATAGTTACCGGTGCGCTGGAACACGTCAGGCCGGTTGATGCCACTGGCCGCCACGCGGATCAGCAGCTCGCCCGCCCCCGGCACCGGGTCAGGGCGCTCGCCCAGACACAGCACCTCGGGCGCACCGTAGGATGTGATTTCAATTGCTTTCATGGTCTTGTCTCCCGACAGCCTTTGCCCCCAAGGGTGACAAAGGCTGTCGTGTTACCGGCAGTCCAGCGGGCTGGTCAGCCCTGTTCGCCGTTTTGGGCCGGACGGTCCAGCAAGGCCTTCATGGACAGCTTGACGCGGCCCTTGTCGTCGGTCTCGAGTACCTTGACCTTGACGATCTGGCCTTCCGACAGGTAGTCGGTAACCTTCTCGACGCGCTCATGGGCGATCTGGCTGATGTGCAGCAGGCCGTCCTTGCCAGGCAGCAGGTTGACCAGGGCACCGAAGTCCAGGATCTTGGTGATCGGGCCTTCGTAGACCTTGCCGATTTCCACTTCAGCCGTGATTTCCTCGATGCGGCGCTTGGCTTCATCGGCCTTGGCAGCTTCGGTGGCGGCGATGGTGATGGTGCCGTCTTCCTCGATGTTGATCTGGCAACCGGTCTCTTCGGTCAGCGCACGGATAACGGCGCCGCCTTTGCCGATCACGTCACGGATCTTCTCGGGGTTGATCTTCATGGTGTAGAGCTTGGGCGCGAAGTTGCTCACTTCGGTCTTGGCTTCACCCATGGCGGCCTGCATCTTGTCCAGAATGTGCATGCGGGCTTCCTTGGCCTGGGCCAGTGCGACCTGCATGATTTCCTTGGTGATGCCCTGGATCTTGATGTCCATCTGCAGCGCGGTGATACCGTTGGTGGTACCGGCAACCTTGAAGTCCATGTCGCCCAGGTGATCTTCGTCACCCAGGATGTCGGTCAGCACGGCAAAGCGGTTCTCTTCCTTGATCAGGCCCATGGCGATACCGGCCACGTGCGCCTTCATCGGCACGCCGGCGTCCATCAGCGACAGGCAGCCGCCGCAGACCGAAGCCATCGACGAGGAACCGTTCGATTCGGTGATCTCGGACACCACGCGCATGGTGTAGGGGAACTCTTCCTTGCTCGGCAGGCAGGCCACCAGGGCACGCTTGGCCAGACGGCCGTGACCGATTTCGCGACGCTTCGGGGTGCCGACGCGACCGGTTTCGCCGGTGGCGAAGGGAGGCATGTTGTAGTGCAGCATGAAGCGGTCTTCATACTCGCCGGCCAGGGCGTCGATGCGCTGGGCATCGCGCTCGGTACCGAGCGTGGTCACCACTAGGGCCTGGGTTTCGCCGCGGGTGAACAGGGCCGAACCGTGGGTACGGGGCAGCACGCTGTTGCGGATTTCGATCGGACGCACGGTGCGCGTGTCGCGACCGTCGATGCGCGGCTCGCCGGCCAGGATCTGGCTGCGAACGATGCGCGCTTCAATGTCAAACAGCATGCCTTCGACCTTGACGCTGTCGAACTCGACGCCAGCTTCTTTCAGGTCGGCCATCACGACGGCATAGGCTTCGCGGCAAGCGTGGGTGCGGGCCTGCTTGTTGCGGATCTGGTAGGCAGCGCGCAGCTTGTCTTCAGCCAGGGCATTGACCTTGGCAATCAGCGGCTCGTCCTTGGCCGGGGCTTTCCAGTCCCACACCGATTTGCCAGCGTCACGCACCAGTTCGTGGATGGCGTTGATGGCGATGTTGCCCTGCTCATGGCCGAACACCACGGCACCCAGCATGATTTCTTCCGACAGCTGTTGCGCTTCGGATTCCACCATCAGCACAGCGGCTTCGGTACCAGCGACCACCAGGTCCATCTGGCTGTTCTTGCGGGCGGTCTGACCCGGGTTGAGCACGTATTCGCCATTGATGTAACCCACGCGGGCAGCACCGATGGGGCCGTTGAACGGAATGCCGCTGATGGACAGCGCAGCGCTGGTAGCGATCAGGGCAGCAATGTCAGCATCCACCTCGGGGTTGAGCGAGACGGTGTGAATCACCACCTGGACTTCGTTGAAGAAGCCTTCGGGGAACAGCGGACGGATCGGACGGTCGATCAGGCGGCTTGTCAGCGTTTCGAACTCGCTGGGGCGGCCTTCGCGCTTGAAAAAGCTGCCCGGGATCTTGCCGGCGGCATAGCTCTTCTCAAGGTAGTCCACCGTCAGGGGGAAGAAATCCTGGCCCGGCTTGGCGCTCTTGGAGGCCACCACGGTGGCCAGCACCACGGTGTCATCGATGTTGACCAGCACGGCGCCGCCGGCTTGACGGGCGATTTCGCCGGTTTCCATGGTGACCGTATGCTGGCCCCACTGGAAGGTTTTGCTAACTTTATTGAACATGCTCATGTAGTTCTCCTATCAATTCGAGAGGTAACGGCCACCTCGCCTAAGGCCCGGAGTCAACAACCCAGAACACGATGCCATTCCAGAGAAAGTCGGGCGATTGACTCGGCAATCTGACTCAAATTTCTCTGGAATGACACAGCTTCGCTCTGTTTTTGCCTACTCCGAAGTACAAAGCGCCTGAGCTAGTGAACTAACTCAGGCGCTTTTCCATTCTTCTGACGATTACTTACGCAGACCCAGTTTGGTGATCAGCGCGGAGTAACGGTCGGCATCCTTGCCCTTGAGGTAGTCAAGCAGCTTGCGGCGACGGCTCACCATGCGCAGCAGACCACGGCGACCATGGTGGTCCTTGGCGTGGGTCTTGAAGTGGGGGGTGAGTTCGTTGATGCGGGCGGTCAGCAGAGCGACCTGGACTTCGGGACTACCGGTGTCGGTGGCGCTACGTGCGTTGGCTTTAACAACTTCAGCCTTGATGCTGGATGCGATCATTTCATTTTCCTGTCATGCGGGGCGGCACCAGCCTGACTCGGCCGGGACGTCCCAGGTTTTTCTAACTTGCGCCGGTGGCTGGAACTGCTGCCGGCGTGCGCCTTGCGGAATGCAAAGCTTTTGGATTATAGCCGAGATGGCGGGCTTCAGGCCCCACCCCGCGCCAGGCCGACGGCGGCATGCGTGTTCTCCGGCCCAGGCTCGCGGGCGAGCGCCCGGGCACGCCGCCGCAACCGCGTCAACCGAGGGACTGACTGGCCAGCGCTGTGGCAACCGCGAATCGGACCTGCGCCCACGCACACCACCATCGGCCTGTACCAGCACTTGGGCACGCCAACTTAAAGTCAAGCCTTGGTCGCCAACCAGGTTTTGAGTCGCTCCACGCCTTGCACCAGTCGCTGCGGGTCTTTGGACGCGAAGCACCAGCGCAGCCAGCCCTGCGCTTCGGGCGCAAAGGCCTCGCCTGGTGCCAGGCCGAGACCGGCCTCAAGCACCAGGCGCTTGGCCGTGGCCAGCGAGTCGTCAAAGCCGTCCAGCCGAAAAAAGGCATACATGCCGCCGGGCGGTGACGCCACCTGCACGCCCGGCACGGCCTGCAACAGGGGAATGAGCGTGTCGCGGCAGACCAAGAGGTGCGCCACCACGCGCGGCGTCACCTCCGCTTCGCGCTGCAGCGCCACCACGGCGGCGCGCTGGGTGAAGACACTGGCGCACGAGGTGTTGAACTCGATGAGTTTTCCCATGTCAGGCGTCATGCTGGGTGGCATCACCAGCCAGCCCAGGCGCCAGCCGGTCATGAGAAAGCTCTTGGAAAAGCTGTGCACCACCACCAGCCGGTCGTCGGCCTGCGATACGTCGAGAAAGCTCGGGGCGCAAGAATTCTGAGACGGTTCGTAATACAAGCGCTCATACACCTCGTCCGCCAGAATCCAGGTGCCGGTCGCGCGACAGTGCTCCAGGATGCGCTGCTGCTCGGCTCGCGTCAGCGTCCAGCCGGTCGGGTTGTTGGGCGCATTGAGGATCAGCAGCTTGGTGGCCTGGGTGACCGCCGCCAGCAGGGCCTCGATATCCAGCGTCCAGGCACCATCGACCGGCTTGAGCGACACGCATTTCAGCCGCGCCCCCAGGATCACCGGCTGCGCCGTCAGGTTGGGCCAGACCGGTGTCAGCGCCACCACCTCATCGCCCGCATCCAGCAGCGCCTGCATCGCCAGCATCAGCGCGTTAACGCCGCCGCTCGTCACCGCGATGCGCTCCAGGCCGATCGACCCATGGTGGGCGCTCATGTAGGCCGCAATCGCCTCGCGCAGCTCGGGCAGCCCGAGGTTGTGGGCATAAAAGGTCTCGCCGCGCTGCAGCGACTCGATCGCCGCCTGCCGGATGAACTCGGGCGTGACTTCGTCACTCTCGCCAAACCAGAAGGCCAGCACATCGCTGCGCCCCAGGCCCGCATTGGCCACTTCGCGAATCTTGGATTCCTGCAGCTGGTGGATGACGTCACGCATGGGTTGATCTCAAAAATGTTCAGGGACGCTGCATTTTGCAACTGCTGGGCTGCTCGGCCCGTGCGGCCGGAATGGTCTTGATGACGCGAAAGCCATAGCCGGAGCCCTCGACATCGAACTTCACGCCGGCTGCCCCCTGGCGCTCCATCACGCCGACCATCAGCGGCTGCTGGAACTGGTGATCGAGTTCGCGCATGCGGCCCTGCTGGCCGTGCAGCGCGACCGACGCCTTTTCCAGTTGGCCGGCCACGGCCGTGGCCTGCAAGGAACCGGCCCGCTCTATGGCCTGCGCCAAGGCCTCCACCATCAGCTGCATGCGCATGTGCACATAGTCGTCGGCCGGCTTCGGAAAGCGCTGGCGGAACGACCGATAGAAAGCCTCGCTCTGGGCGCCGGGCGTATTGGGCAGCCAGTCGGCCACAGCAATCACGCGGCCAATGCCGGCCTCGCCCAGCGCCGCCGGCGCACCGAGCGCATTGCCGTAGAAGGTGTAGAAGCGGCCCTCGAAGCCGACCTCGCGCGCCGCCTTGACCAGCAGCGTCAAGTCATTGCCCCAGTTGCCGGTGATGACGACCTGCGCCCCGCTGGCCTTGATCTTGCTGGCATAGGGCATGAAGTCCTTGACGCGCCCCAGCGGGTGCAGTTCGTCGCCGACGATCTGCACATCGGGGCGCTGCAGGCCCAGTTGGCGCCGCGCCTCGCGCGCTACTGCCTGGCCGAAGCTGTAGTCCTGCCCGATCAGGTAGGCGCGCTGGATCGCCCGGTCGTCTTTCAGCACCGCCATCAGCGCCGCCATGCGCATGTCGGCATGGGCGTCGAAACGGAAATGCCAGTAGCTGCATTTCTCGTTGGTGAGGATGGGGTCGACCGCCGAGTAGTTGAGAAACAGTACGCGCTTGTCCGGTTCGCGCTCGTTGTGCTTGTTGATGGCATCGATCAGCACCGCCGCCGTGGCCGACGAGTTGCCCTGCATCACGAACTGCGCACCGTCATCGATGGCCGAGCGCAGCGCCGCCAGCGCTTCCTCGTTCTGGCCCTTGCTGTCGTAGCGCTCGATCAGCAGCGGGCGGCTGCCGCCGGCCGCAGCCGGCAGCTTGACGCCGCCCCGTGCATTGACGCGTTCAGCCGCCCACACCAGGTTGCGATAGACCGCCTCGCCGGTGTTGGCAAACGGGCCGCTCAGGCCTTCGATCATGGCGATCTTGATGGGCGCACCTTGAGCCTGCACGAGCAGGGCGGTGGAGGCACATAGCGCCAGGAACAGCGATTTCAATACCCGGCGACGCAAAATATTCATGCGGAAAAAACTCTTGAAAAAGGCCAGTGTGCACGCAACTTCTTCCCAAGCGGCGCTTCACCCAAGAAAGCCGCGCAGTGTAAGGGATGTGGCCAATGCCCGCCCCTATACGTCCCGGTCATTTGTGTCATTGGTTTGTGCCATCAAGGAGTCTGATCATGTTGTTTACCCCCGTCATCCGCCGTTCCGCTTTCGTACCCTCGCTGCGTTCGCTGGACCGCTTCTTCGACGAAGCCGTGCAAGCCCCGAGCACCCGCGCAAACAGTGCCGCCCGTATCGAACAGGACGAGAAAGCCTACACCCTGAGCTTCGATGTGCCCGGCGTGACGCGCGAGCAACTGTCAATTGGCATCGAAGGCAATGTGGTGCGGCTGGAAAGCCTGCCCGAAGCCGCGCGCCAGTACAAGGCGGCCTATGAACTGCCGCAGGACATCGATGCCGCCACCAGCGTTGCCAAGCTGGAAAACGGCGTCCTGACCCTCAAGCTGGCCAAGGTGCAGCCCGAGAGCCGCGTCACCAAGCTGACGATCAACTAAACAACCAAGTCCGTTTTAGACGGACTGGCTGATCGCATCCAGCGGCCAGCGTGGCTTCACCTCGAAGGTGTAGGCACGGCTGGCCTCTTGCATGCCGGCCTGCAGCCGCATGGCCGCCGCCATGGCGATCATGGCGCCGTTGTCGGTGCACAGGTGCAGTTCCGGGTAATGCACGCGCACGCCGCGGCGCTGGCACTGACTGTTGAGCTGCTCGCGCAACAGCCGGTTGGCACCCACGCCGCCGGCCACCACCAGCCGCTTCAAGCCGGTTTCTTCGAGCGCGGCCAGCGACTTCTTCACCAACACGTCGACAATCGCCGCCTGCGTTGAAGCGGCCAGATCGGCCTTGCGGAGTTCCAGTTCTTCGCCCAGCTTCTTGGCCTGCGTCAGCACCGCCGTCTTCAGGCCGGCAAAGGAAAAATCCAGGTTGCCGCTGTGCAGCAGCGGGCGCGGCAGCTTGAACGCCGTGCCCTCGCCCTGCTCTGCCAGCTTCGCAAGCGCGGGGCCACCGGGATAGCCCAGCCCCATCAGCTTGGCCGACTTGTCGAAGGCTTCGCCAGCGGCATCGTCAATCGTCTCACCCAGAATTTCATAGCGCCCCACGCCCTCGACCCGCATCAGCTGGGTATGGCCGCCGGACACCAGCAGCGCGACAAAGGGGAACTCGGGCGGATCGGCACTCAGAAAAGGCGACAGCAAATGCCCCTCCAGATGGTGCACGCCCAGCACCGGCTTGCCCAAAGCAGCCCCCAGCGCACAGGCCACGCCAGCGCCCACCAGCAACGCGCCGGCCAGACCGGGACCGCGCGTGAAGGCCACCACGTCCACCTCGGCCAGGCTGCGGCCGGCGTCTTGCAAGACCTGTTGCGTCAGCGGCAGCACACGGCGAATATGGTCGCGGCTGGCCAGCTCGGGCACCACGCCGCCATAGGCCTGGTGCATCTCGATCTGGCTGTAGAGCGCATGCGAGAGCAAAGACGGCAGCACCGCGCCCTCCGTCCGCACCAGGGCGACCCCGGTTTCATCGCAAGATGATTCGATGCCCAGAATCAGTAAGTTGTTGTCCGACATGGCTGCCGAGTGTAGGCCATGCAGGCTGATCACTTCATCACCAGCCCACCATCCACGAACAGCACCTGGCCGGTCATGAAGCGGCTCCAGCTAGAGGCCAGGAACAGCACCGGCCCAGCCACGTCCTCAGGATTGGCAATACGCCGTAGCGGCGTCTGGGCGATGAGAGCGTCCTTGACGTCCTCCCGCGTGGCACGGCTGGCATCGGTCGGATAGACCAGGCCCGGGGCCACGCAGTTGACGCGAATGCCCAATGGCCCGAGTTCGGCGGCCAGGTTGCGGCTGAAGCCCACCAGGGCCGACTTGGCCGTGGTGTAGTCGTGGTAGGGCACCACCGGGCGCTCCACCAGGTCGGTCACCAAGTTGACGATGCTGCCCTGGGCGCGTTGCCGCAAATGCGGCAGCACGGCCTGGCACACGTTGTAGGTCGCGCGCACAGCACCATCGATCTGCGCCTGGTAGTCGTCCCAACCCAGTTCCCAGAAACGTTTACGCTGTTCCGGGTCAAAGCTGTAGGGCCGAAAAGCGCTGTTGACGACGACGTCGATGCGCCCGACCTCGGTCAGCACCTGAGCCACCATGGCCCGTACCTCGTCGGGCACGCCAACATCGGCCCGGATGGCCCAGGCATCACCGCCCAGCGCCCGGCAGCGCTCGACCACCTCGGCCGCCGCCGCCGCGTTGCGCAGGTAGTTGACCACCACGAAGGCGCCCTCGGCCGCGAAGGCCTGTGCAATCGCGGCACCGATGCCGCGGCTGGCACCGGTGATGAGGATGACCTTGTCTTTGAAGTCCATGACTACTTGCGGCCGGGCAGCAAGTCGCTGCTCACCACGTCCTTCATCTTCAGCTCACGCTGGATCAGGCCGATCTTCTTCCAGGCGTCGGCACCTTTTTGCAGCATGTCGACGTCGATGGCACCCAGCCCGTTCTTCTGCGTCAGCGGCGACACGCTCGACACATTGCGCAGCTTGATGACCTCCAGGTTCACGGCTTCGTTCTGGCCGTTGATGGCGCGCTTGACCGCCAGCGCGGCGGCTTCCTGCGGCTGGGCGATCATCCATAACATGCTGTCGCGGTACGCCGCGAGGAAGCGCCTGAGCACGTCCTTCTTCTGCTGGTAGGTTTCCTCGCGCACCACAAAGATGTCGCTGGACACATTGAGCGAGTTGCGCACTTCCATCACGTTCACCTCGCCCACGCCTTTGGCACGGGCCACCAGCAGGCCGGTGTCCGTGGCGGCGGTGGCGTCCACCTGGCCCTGCATCAGCGGCGCAAAGTTGAGCAAACCGGTGACGACAATGGTCACGTCCTTCTCGCTCAGCCCGGCCTGGTTCAGCAGCAGCTGCAGGTTGGTCAGCGTGCCGCTGGACAGGCTGTAGACGCCGATCTTCTTGCCTTTGAGGTCTGCCGGTTTGCTGATGCCGCTGGACTTCAGCGCCACCACGTTGAAGATGTTCTGCGGGTAGATGTCGTAGATGACGCGCAGCTTCTCGCCCTTGTCCAGCGCGGCGTAGAGCGAGCCGGGGTCGGTAAAGGCCACGTCGGCCTGGCCGCTGAGCAGGTTGCGCACGGCGTCGCCACCACCGGTTCCGGGCATGAAGACCATGTCGATGCCCTGCGCGCGGAAGAAGCCCTTGTCAGGCTCGACCAGCAGGTTGGTGATCTCCGAGATGGGGCCGCTCCAGCCGGCAATCGTCACCTTGTCCAGCTTGGCTTGGCCCCAGGCGGTGGACCCCAGCAGGGCCGTGGCGGCCAGGGCTAGCAGGGTGCGCAGCGTACGTCGTTTCATAGTTCGATCCTTGTCAGTCGGAAGTTTGGGAATAGGGTTTGAGCAGTTGCCGCTCCAGCAGCAACGTGGCCTCGTACATGAGCAGACCGATGACGGTGATCACCAGCAGCACGGCGAACATGAGCGGCGTGTCCATGGAGCCCTGGGCAGCGATGATGAGCGCGCCCAGGCCCTTGCTGGCGCCAATGAACTCACCCACCACGGCACCCACCAGCGCCAGCACCACGGCCACGCGCAGGCCGGCCAGGATGGCGGGCAGGCCGGCGGGCACTTTGAGCCGCCACAGGGTCTGCCAGCGCGTGGCACCCAGCATGCGGAACAGTTCGAGGCGCGCGGCGTCCACCCGGGCGATGCCGGTCAGCGTGTTTTCCAGCAGGGGGAAGAAGCAGATCAGCGCGGTGATGACCACCGTGGGCACGGTGCCGAAACCAAACCAGACGATGAACAGCGGCACCAGGGCCAGCTTCGGGATCACCTGGCTGGTCACCACATAGGGCATGAGCACGCGGCGCAGCGCGGCGGACTCGCCCAGCAGCACACCGCCGGCAAAACCCAGGGCCACGCCCAGCGCCAGGCCCAGGCCCAGCTCCAGCAGGGTCTGCGCGATGTGCGGCCAGAGGTAACCGGTCTGCAGGCCGCGCAGCAGGGCCGCGCCGATCACACTGGGGGGCGGCAGCACCAGCGGTGAAAATTTGAAGGCCTGTACCGCCCACTCCCAGGCCAGCAACAGGATCAGGAGCATGGCAAACGCGACGAGACGCGGATGGCGGATCATTCAGCACCCTCCCCGTCCATGGCGTGGCGCAACTCGGCGCAGATGGCGTTGAAGGCCGCGCCGTAGCGCAGGTCCTGGCCGCGCGGGCGCGGCAGGTCCACGCGCAGGTCGTGGCGGATGCGGCCCTCGGCCATCACCGCCACCCGGTCGGCCAGATAGACCGCTTCGGCGATGTCGTGGGTCACAAAGAACACCGATGTGCCGCGCGCGCGGCACATCGCCTGCAGTTCGTCCTGCAGTTCCTCGCGCGTGATGGCATCCAGCGCGGCAAAGGGTTCGTCCATCAGCAGAATGGGGGGATCCAGCACCAGCGCGCGCGCAATCGCCACCCGGCTTTGCTGGCCGCCCGAGAGCTGGCGCGGGTAATGCCGGATGTGCGTCGCCAAGCCCATCTGGGTCAGCAGTTGCTCGGCCTTGGCCACGTCCTGCGGTGTCGGCTGGCGCTGCAGCGAGACCGGCAGCAGCACGTTGTCCAGCACGCTTAGCCAGTCCAGCAGCGTGGGCGACTGGAACACAAAACCGGTGTCCGGCCCGGGCCGCCGCACCGGCTTGCCTTGCAGCGTCACCTGACCGCTTTCGGGCTGCAGCAGACCGGCGGCAAGTTTCAGCAGCGTGGTCTTGCCACAGCCGCTGCGCCCCACCAGGCAATGAAACTCACCTTGGGCGATGTCCCAGTCCACGCGCTGCACCACCGCCGGCCAGCCGGGGTAGGTGTAGCTCACTTGGCGCATGTCGAGGAAGGCCATGGTTTTGCTTGCCTTGCTAATCACGGTACGGGGCGAAATCTTCCGCCGCGTTTTCCGCCGACTGCTCGATCTCAACCAGCTGCACCAGGTCCAGCAGGCTGAAGCGTCCGTCGTGGTGCCAGCCGGCCTCGGGCGCCGTCATGGCCCCAATGGCGCAGATACGTGTCACACCGGCCTGCCCCAGCGCATCCGCCAGCGTGAACAATTCTTTGGGCGTAGCCGCCAGTCCCGCGGTCTGCAGGTAGTCGCGCTGCGGCGCAATCAGCAGCATGACGTCGTCCAGACGATCCACCGCCTGCACCTGCACCGTGCGGTTCAGGGCGCAGGGCTGCAGCGGCTCCGCCGTATCGGCATAGGCCACGCTCCAGGCGGCAGCAGCGTCATCACCCAGCAGTTCCGAACCCGCTTGTGCATAGCCCTTGATCTCCTGGGCCTGACGCCAGCCGGCCACACTGGCCGCTTCTTCCAGCGGCAGGGCGCGGCGGGCGAACTTGTGCTGCAGCGCGGCCAACTCGCTGGCCAGGTAGCCGGCAAACTCGCGGGGCGTGACCCGGCCGCCGCGCGCCACGTAGAACACATGGGGCGAATAGCAGCCCTGCTGGTCGTAGCGCACCACGTCGAGCGCGGCCTGGCGCGCTGTCGTCAAGGCACGGCGCGCATCGAGCGCGGCAGCCGACACCATGCCAAAACTCAGCTTGTGGCCATGCGGCAAAAAGCGCGTCGTCACCGGTACCAGCTGGCGAATCTGCGCCAGCGCCTCGTTGCCGCCGTAGGCCAGCACCACGTCGGCCTGGGAAAACAGGTTTTGTTCGCTCGCCACGTCACCGCCCTTCCACCACACCACGGCCAGACAGTCGGCCAGCGGCGGCGCCACTTCGGCCAGCAGGCGTGCGAACAGGCAAGCCAGCAGCGGCTCGGCGCTGGCCACCTTGCCGATGCTGCCGGCCTTGACCAGCAGGCCGGAGATCAGGCTCCACAGCGGCAGGCCCGGCACATTGCCGGCCCAGACGTGCACCAGCAGGTCCGGCCCCTGCGCCTTGGCCCAGCCGCCCTTGGGGCGCGGCTGGAATTCGTCGAGCAGCTTCGGGTTGGCGAAGTCTTCGGCCACAAAGCGCTGCAACTGCGGCGCGCGAAAGGTCTTGAGGTAGGCGGTCAAGCCCAGCCGCACCATCTCGGCATCGAAGCCGCTGACCAGCGGCAGCAGGTGATCGAGCTCGCGGCGATGCGGATCGTTGGCGTCGAGCAGGCGCGCAATCGCGCGGTCCACCGCCTCGATGATCTGCGACACCGGCATGGCCTTGAGTTGCCGCGCCGCCTGGCGCACGTGCATGGCCAGCGCCGTCATTTGCGCCGGCGTCAGTTGCGGCACGGCCACCTCCAGCGTTTGCGTGGCATCGGCAAAGCGCAGGGTCTGCCACTGCACTGCGTCAGCCGGCAACCCCGGCAGGTAGCCCGCCACGCGCTTGAGTGTCTTCATGCCTGGGCCGCCCGCAGGAATTCATCCACCGCCAGCGAGCAGCCCTTGGCCTGCGCGCCCTGCGCCCGGCCCAATAGCAGGAAGCCGCCGTCCACCGTCACGCCGACATCCTCGGTCAGGATGGTGGTGACCGAGTTGAAGTTGCCCAGGTCGCAATGCGCCAGGATGCCGCGCTCACCGAGGGGCACCTCCTGCCCGGTCAGCGGATCGACCAGGCGCGAGCGGATCCAGTTCGGCCCGGATTTGCGCGCGGGCAACACGGCGTTGCCGTCGTCATAGAACTGGGTGCTGAGCTCCGTCATGCCATACATGTTGATGCACTGGCTGCGCGGCACGCCGAAGGTGGCTGAGAGCTGGGCGTAGAAGTCTTCCATGTCCATCTCGCGCGACTGACCCTTGAAGCCGCCGGTGTCCAGCAATCGGCTGCCGGCGGGCAATTGGAAAGTCAAACCGCGCGCCTGCAGCGCATCCATCAGGTGCACGAAGCTGTAGCTTGCGCCCAGCAGGGCCAAAGGCTCACCCGACGACTGGACCTGTGCCAGCATCTGGCACAAGGCATCCAGCTGCAGGCCTTCGGCGCCCATGTAGTAGCGGCTGTCGGGCGTACCGAATTCGTGCAGTGCCAGCGCCAGGTAGTGCGCCAGCGAGGAGTTGGGCATCATCTGCTCGTCCGGGAACAGGATCCCCATGCGCATGCGCGCTCGGCCCTGCATGAAGCGCTGGCCGAAATTGGTGATCATGGAGCGGTCGTACACCGCCAGGTTCGGGTGGTAGTGCCGGCCCTTCACATCACCGCGCGTGGTGCCGCTGGTCATGAAGACGCGCTCGCAGTTCTCGGGTGGCACGCAGCTCAAGGTGAGGTCCTTGAAGGCGTTGATCGGTACGGCCGGAATGTCGCGCCAGCTTTTCACGGTGCGCACGGTCTTGCCACGTTGCTGACAAAAGCGCTGGAAGGCCGGGTTGTGCTGAAACTGGTGGGCGAACAGGCGCAGGGCAAGCGGGTTGAACGCGTCTTCGCTGGCGTCGTGCTGCGCGATGAATGCCAGCAGCTCAGACACGAGGCCTGAAGCCAGTTCCGGCGATGGTGTTGCAGCCTCTGTCACGATTGCCCTTCTTTCGGTGGTGTGCTTGGCACGGGTGCTCCGAAAGGTGTGGCAGGGCTTGAGAAAGACCTGACAGCTCTTCTTACGTCGGCATGATCCGATTCAAGTTCACGGGTTCGGTTCGACCATCTCAGCTAGCCTGCCATCATGGCAGGGTCGCACCCCGGAGCGCAGTCAATTCTAAGCCATTCATGCCGCACGACCGGACTGCCGCCCGATCGGCCAGGTTCCGATAGACTGGCCTGATTCTTGCGCCATTTTTTTTCATGAACGAAGCCTTACGCATTGTGGTGGTCGCGCCCGACCTGGCGATCACCGACCCCGACGACACGCACGCGATTGACCAGGTCGAGCGTTCGCGTAGCCTGCGCATTGGCTTGCTGGAAAGCGGCTTCAACTTGGTCGCCTCGCTGCCGGCCGACGTGTTCCTGACCGAACGGCTGGCCCAGCTGCAGCCCGACATGATCATCGTGGATGCCGAGAGCGAGGCGCGCGATGCGTTGGAACATGTGGTCATGGCCACGCGCGACGAGCGCCGCCCGATCGTGATGTTCACCAATGACAGCGACACCACGCACGTCAAGGACGCCGTAGCCGCCGGCGTCACCGCCTACATCGTGGCCGGGCTCGCGTCGCAGCGCATTCGTCCCATTCTGGACGTGGCCATGGCCCGCTTCCAGCACGAAGAACAGCTGCGCCAGCAACTGGCCGACACCCGCAGCGAGCTGCACGAACTCAGCACCGAGCTGAAGGATCGCAAGCTGATCGACCGGGCCAAGGGCCTACTGATGCAGCGCCAGGGCCTGACGGAACAAGCGGCCTACGACAAGCTACGCAAGACGGCCATGGACAAGGGCCTCAAAGTGGCCGAAGTGGCCCAGCGCATGCTGGATGTGGCCGACTTGTTGTCTTGATTTGGTGCGCCGCACAAAATTGGTGCGGCACCGGGCTTGAGCCATCAAACAGACCAAACTCCAATGGCAACAGCCATTGATAGCTATTAATTTAGTAGCAAAATCAAATACACCCTACCTGGCACGCTGCTTGCGTAGATCTTCACAAGACCAATGAAGGTCTCGCGGCAGGCCCCTCCAACGGCGGATGGGACTGTCGAACCCGGACAAAGGCGTCCCCACAGGTTTGCTGCGTCAGCATGACGTGCAGGCCATGTGAGGACGCCTTTTTGTTTTCTCTTCGACCGACTCTAGGAGCTTGTGATGCCCGATCTTCTGAAAGCCAATCTCAGCCGCCGTGCCGTGCTGCAAACCGCTGCCGTCGGTGCCGTTGGCATCAACCCCGCCCTGCGCGCCGCCGTCTATGCGGCCGGCTCAGATGCACCGGAAAAGAAGGAAGTGAAGATCGGCTTCATTCCGCTGACCGACTGCGCCAGCGTGGTCATGGCCTCGGTGCTCGGCATCGACCAGAAATACGGCGTCAAGATCATCCCGAGCAAGGAAGCCTCCTGGGCCGGCGTGCGCGACAAGCTGGTCAATGGTGAACTCGACTTTGCCCACGTGCTGTACGGCCTGGTCTACGGCGTGCACCTGGGCATCAGCGGGCCGAGGAAGGACATGGCCGTGCTCATGACACTCAACCACAACGGCCAAGCCATCACCCTGTCGAAGAAGCTCGCCGACAAGGGCGCGGTGGATGGCGCCGGCCTGGCCAAGCTGATGGCCAGCGAGAAGCGCGAATACACCTTCGCCCAGACCTTCCCCACCGGCACCCACGCCATGTGGCTGTATTACTGGCTGGCAGCCCACGGCATCAACCCGATGAAAGACGCCAAGGTCATTACCGTGCCGCCGCCGCAAATGGTGGCCAACATGCGCGTGGGCAATATGGACGGCTACTGCGTGGGCGAACCCTGGAACCACCGCGCCATCATCGACGGCATCGGCATCACGGCCGCCACCACGCAGGACATCTGGAAGGACCATCCGGAAAAAGTGCTGGGCACCACCGGCGATTTCGTCAAGAAATACCCCAACACCGCACGTGCCGTGACGGCGGCCATCATCGAAGCTGGCAAGTGGATCGACGCCAGCCTCTCCAACAAGAACAAGATGGCCGAGACGATTGCCGACAAGAGCTATGTCAACACCAGCGTCGACGCCATCAACCAGCGCATCCTGGGGCGTTACCAGAACGGCCTGGGCAAGACCTGGGACGACCCCAACCACATGAAGTTCTACAACGAGGGGGCGGTGAACTTCCCGTATCTCTCCGATGGCATGTGGTTCATGACCCAGCACAAGCGCTGGGGCCTGCTCAAGGAGCACCCGGACTACCTGGGCGTGGCCAAGCAGATCAACCAGATCGAGCTCTACAAGCAGGCCGCCAAGGCGCCGGTGCCGAAGGACGCGATGCGCACCGCCAAGTTCATGGACGGCGTGGTCTGGGACGGCAAGGACCCAAAAAAGTACGCCGACAGTTTCAATGTGAAAGCCTGAGGAGCCCGCCATGGTCAGCGCCGTGTTTCATTCCCCTACGGAGCGGGCCACTTCCCGGCCCACCGCGCCAGCGCCTGAAAAGGCGACACCCCAAACCCGTGCCACAAAGGCCCCGACTCAAACGCCCATGACAAACCCCGCAGCCCCCGATTTCTCGTCCCCGCGTTTTGACTGGCGCAGCCTGTGGCTGCGGGTGGTGCCGCCGGTGCTGGGGCTGCTGCTGCTGATCGGCCTGTGGGCCCTGGTGTCACTGACCAGCGGCAGCAGCATCCCCAGCCCGGCCGAGACCTGGAAACAGGCCCTCACCGTGTTCAGCGACCCGTTCTACCGCAAGGGCCCGAACGACCAGGGCGTGGGCTGGAACGTACTGATGTCGCTGGAGCGCGTGGCGGTCGGCTTCGGGCTGGCGGCGGTGGTCGGCATTCCGGCAGGCTTCCTGATCGGACGCTTCGAGTTCCTCTCGCGCATGTTCAACCCGCTCATCAGCCTGCTGCGCCCGGTGTCGCCGCTGGCCTGGCTGCCGATCGGCCTGATGGTGTTCAAGGGCGCCAACCCGGCCGCCATCTGGACCATCTTCATCTGCTCGATCTGGCCCATGATCATCAACACCGCGGTGGGCGTGCAGCGGGTGCCAGCCGACTACATGAACGTGGCACGCGTGCTGAATCTCTCCGAGTGGAAGATCGTCACCAAGATCCTGTTCCCCGCCGTGCTGCCCTACATGCTGACCGGCGTGCGGCTGGCAGTCGGCACCGCCTGGCTGGTGATCGTGGCCGCCGAGATGCTGACCGGCGGTGTGGGCATCGGCTTCTGGATCTGGGATGAGTGGAACAACCTCAACGTCAAGAACATCATCATCGCGATTTTCGTGATCGGCATCGTCGGCTTGGTCCTGGAATACGCCCTCATCAAACTGGCCACGGCCTTCACATTCGAAGAGGTGAAATCATGAACGACTCACACACCAGCAAGTTCATCGAAGTCCAGGGCGTCGAGCAAACTTTCAAAACCAAGAAGGGCCTCTTTCCTGCCCTGCGCGACATCAACCTCACGGTGGCCAAAGGCGAGTTCGTGGCCCTGATCGGCCACTCGGGTTGCGGCAAGTCGACCCTGCTCAACCTGATTGCCGGCCTGACCACACCGACCGCCGGCACGCTGTTGTGCGCCAACCGCGAGATCGCCGGCCCCGGCCCGGAGCGCGCCGTGGTGTTCCAGAACCACTCGCTGCTGCCCTGGCTGACCTGCTTCGAGAACGTCTACCTGGCGGTGGAGCGCGTTTTCGGCGCCGGCAGCAAGAGCACCGGTGCGCCAGCAGAAAACAAGGCCCAGCTCAAGGCCCGCACCGAGGCGGCGCTGGCGCTGGTGGGCTTGAGCGCCGCGGCGCAGAAACGCCCGGGCGAGATTTCCGGCGGCATGAAGCAGCGCGTGGGCATTGCCCGTGCCCTGTCGATGGAGCCGCAGGTGCTGCTGATGGACGAACCTTTCGGCGCGCTGGATGCCCTCACCCGCGCCAAGCTGCAGGACGAGCTACTGGAGATAGTGGCCCGCACCCAGAGCACCGTGGTCATGGTGACGCACGACGTGGACGAAGCTGTGCTGCTGTCCGACAAGATCGTGATGCTGACCAATGGCCCGGCCGCCACCATCGGCGAGGTGCTCAGTGTCGAACTGCCGCGCCCGAGATCCCGGGTCGCACTGGCCGAAAGTGCCCAGTACCAGCAGTACCGCAAGGCGGTGATCGACTTCCTCTATACCCGCCAGGCCCACGTGGAAAAAGATGCGGCCTAGGAGGTCGACAGCAGCCGGATGGTTTCCCGCATGAAGGCGGGCAGATCGGACGGACGCCGGGAGGTCACTAGTTTGCCGTCCACCACCACCTCGGCATCCTCGTACAAGGCGCCTGCTGCGCGCATTTCTTCGGCAACGGAGGGGTAGCAGGTGGCGCGCCGCCCATGCAACAGGCCGGCGCTGATGAGGATTTGCGGGCCATGGCAGATGGCGGCCACCGGCTTGTCGGCGGCAAAAAACGCCTGCGCAATGCGCAGCGCCGCCGCTTCCTTGCGGATGGCGGCTGGCGCCTTGCCGCCGGGCAGCACCAGCAGGCCGTACTCCTCCGGCTTGACGTCCTTCAGCGCCTTGCCGGCCTCGACCTGGTAGCCATGTTTGCCATTGATCTTGCCGCGACGAATGGCGGCGATGTCCACCTCGATACCCGCTTCCAGCAGCCGGTAGTAGGCCAGCAGAAGCTCGGAATCCTCGAAATGGTCGGCACTGATGATGAGCGCTTTCATACGGCTCTCCTTGGCAAGGCCATGCAATCTAGATGACGGGATGGGTGGCCTGATCGTAGCGAGCCGACGGGGCAATGCGTTGATTTATTTCAAAGATGAGTGACTGGCAAGTGCCCTTTGCGGAAGTTCGGGATGGCTCAACGAGCGACCGGTAAGCAGGCGGAAGCTGACGGTCGTGCGTGACAGCTTTCGGGTTGCCAATTTTCTTTCAGAACTGAAGTCCTTCGCGACATTAGGTGCGGCAGTAAAGCGCAGATCTCCTATCTCAACGAGGCTCTCTATCTACGACACATTGGTTTGGTCGGACACAACGGAGTCAGCAAGACTGCCTTAACACACTGGCTCACGGGTGAAGCGGAATCCTCCGGTGGGAGCTAACCGAATTGACGCATGACGTTGATTCACTTCGGTGTTGTCGAGCAAGACAGGGGGCCTTGGCAGTACCGACGCGCCAGTCTCAGAGCACAATGGTCAATTTTTACCCGGGTATTATTGACGTCGCAATTTAACCCGGGTATTATTAGCTCATCTAATTCAAGCCCAATCTAACCGTGATTGATACCGCTACGCCTACCTACACCAGCTTCAACGGCCACAAGCGCATTGCCTCTGGCAGCTTGACGGTCAATGCATTGGCTGTGAAACACGCTCTGGCGTCCGACGTACCCAGTCCACTGCTGACCTTCTGCGACCAGACTGGCCAAGTTGTCGAAATTGACATTCGAGGAAGCGATGTCGAGATGTTGGCACGTCTACCTCCAGAGAGGGGCCAGCTTCAAGGAAACGAATTGGCACTGATCGATTCAGGGGAATCTGGTGAGCCACGTGGCCGTGGCCGGCCAAAGCTTGGGGTTGTCGCGCGAGAAGTCACGCTACTGCCGCGCCACTGGGACTGGTTGGCTGCACAGCCAGGCGGTGCATCGGTGACTTTGCGGAAACTGGTCGATGAGGCACGCCGAGCCAACGTGGACCGAGACCGGCAACGCCGGGCAAGTGAATGTGCTTACCACTTCATGTCAGCCATGGCTGGCGATATGGCTGGCTTTGAAGAGGCCTCGCGTGCGCTGTTTGCAAACGACGCGGCAAAGTTCCGCCAACAGTCCGAAGCTTGGCCGACCGACGTCCGTGATTACGTCAGGTACCTAGCGTATCCACTGCCGCTGACAGACGTGTCATCGCTTGCGCCGTGACTCATTTGAGACAAAGAGGATTGATGATGACAGACAAAAAAATGCTGAAACGACAGTATCTGGAGACGAAAACCCGAGCCGGTGTCTATGCGATCCGTAACCAGATCACGGGCAGGGCGTTGGTTGCAGGAAGTACGAACGTTCAGGGCACACTCAACCGACATCGTTTTGAACTGCAGCATGGACTGCATCGCAATGCGGGGCTTGCGCAGGACTGGGTCGAGCATGGGGAGACCAACTTTCTCTTCGACGTGCTCGACATGGTCAAACCCAGCGAAGATTCAGCGTTCAATGCCACACGAGAATTGGAAATGCTGGTTAGCCTGTGGCGCCAGGAAATCCCTTGCCTCGGCGAACTCGGCTACGGCGATCCGAGGAGCCAACCTTGATGAACGCGAATCTCGGCTTCTGTTTGGCGCTACATCGTGCCCACGCCAGCCTGCAACTCAAGCTTGACAACGAGTTGGGCCTATACCATGGCATCGGTTTGAACGACTTTGCGTTACTGAATTTGCTTGCGCAAGCGGACGGTGGTCGGAAAAGCATTCCGGAACTCGTGCGTCCGATGGGGCAGCCTCAATCGGCTGTGCTGCGTCAGTTGATCGTGCTCGAGAAGATTGGCCTCGTGGTGCGCGACGGTGCGAATGGACTTCGTCAGGCCGTGCTTCGCCCGGCAGGTCGTGCGCTGGTGAACGCCGCGCGCGAGACGGCCGATAGCATTTGCACCGAAGCCGTCGAGTCAATCGACTCCGCAGTGGTTGCGACAGTTCCCGCAGCCATGGAAACGCTTGCATGTACGCCAACCTTGGCACTCTCATGAACAACGCTATCGCGCCGATCCGTTGCGTACGTGTGGCCACTTGCACAGCCGGGCGGTGCATCCCTTGTGCTGTAGTGACGCCGGCCAAACGAAATATCGGAGCGCTCCTAAAGAGCGCGCGACACAAGAACATTTAAGGACTACACGCCATGCCCAAGACTAAAGCGAACGGAATTGAGATTGAATACGATTGTTTTGGCAATAACGAGGCGGAAGCTGTTCTGCTGATTTCCGGTCTGGGTACGCAGATGATTCGCTGGAGTGAACCGTTTTGCCAGATATTGGCAGAACAAGGCTACCGCGTGATTCGCTTTGACAATCGTGACGCTGGCCTTTCAACTCACTTCGATAGCGCGTCGATGCCAGATTTCGCTGCAATTGCCGACATAGTCTCTCGCGGCGAAACGCCCAATGTGCCTTATACGCTGTTCGATATGGCGAACGACGCTATAGGACTTCTCGATTCGTTGATGATCAAACGAGCGCACGTGATTGGGAGATCAATGGGCGGCATGATTGCACAACTGTTGGCCAGCGAGCATGCTGAACGCGTTCTATCTCTGGTTTCCATTATGTCGAGCACTGGCAACCGTGATCTGCCGCAGGCCAGCCCTGCAGTGATGGCGGCGATGACATCGCCCGTGCCACATCCTTTGAAAGACGAACAGGGCTATCTCGCACATTGCGTTGCCTTTTCTCAAGTGATTGCCGGGCGAGGCTATCCATTCGACGAATCCGCTCAACGTGACCAAGCCTTGGCCGAAGTCAAACGATCATACAACCCAAGCGGGTTTTGGCGGCACATCGCCGCCATCGCAGCAACCGGTGACTTAAGATCACGATTAGCCAACATAAGTGCTCCGACGCTTGTGTTGCATGGGTCAGACGACCCACTAGTTCCCCCGGAAGCTGGGAAGGACACGGCGGCAAATATTAAAGGAGCCGAACTACTCATCGTCGAGGGAATGGGCCACGATTTTCCACCATCGCTGTTTGGGTTTGTGGCCGGAGTCATCGCAGATAATGCACGTCGCATGTTCAGCCCCATGAATCGCCCCGACGTTACTAGACCTTTTGCCGCCTAATTTGGTTAAAAGGACTACTGAATTGGGGACGAATAGAAACTGGTTGCCGGTGCCCCTTTGGTCGAAAGCAATGCATCATTGCAGACGGTCGGTTCGTTGTTGCTTATGTCGGGTACCGGGGAGGAAATTTGAATTTCTGTGGACCCGCTTTCAGTCTGAAACGGTCAGTCGACTGGCAGGCCTGACCGTCGGCTCCTGGCCGCTTGCAGACTGTCAACAAACCCACACCAGGCCAACAGCGCATCCATCCACGGATCGACGTGCCCCTACTTCGGCAAGAACAGCAGCCAGTAGATCAGCAGGACGTTGAAGAAGCCGCTGAGGCCCAGCAACAACTTCCACAGCATGGCCGGGTCGCGCTGGATCAGCGGTGTCGCGGCGGGAGCCGTCAAGGGGCGTGACGCCCCGCGCTCGAGCGCCAGCAAGAATTCCTCGGCGGTCTCGAAGCGCTGGCGCTTGTCGCGCGCCACGGCCTTGAGCACCACGTGGTCCAGCCAGATCGGCACCTCGGGGTTGTGCCGGCTGGGCGGCACCGGGTTGCGGTAATAGCGGCCGCTCTGGTAGGGCAGCACCTCGCCATACGGAAGCTTGCCCTGGGTGAGCAACTGGTACAGGGTCACCCCCAGCGCGAACAGGTCGCTGCGCGCATCAGGATCTTCGGCTGGGGCGGCCGTATCCACCCCACCGGCCTTGATGGCAAAGCCCCATTGCTCGGGGTTGATGTAGCTGGGCGTGCCCGCATGCAACTTGCGCATGGCCTCGGGCTCGCGCCCGCTCAAGGCCACGCCCAGATCGAGCAGGCGCAGCACGCCATCCTCGCCCTGGTGCAGGTTGACCGGTTTGATATCGCGGTGAATGACGTTCTGCCGGTGCAGGCGTCCCAGCCCCTTGAGCGCCTGCATGGCCATGGCCACGGCTTGGGCCGAACTAAAGCGGTGCTCGCGCTCCAGCATCTGCTGCAGGCTCTCCCCCTTGTGCCAGTCATACAGCAGGTAAAGGGCCGACTGCCCCTTGCCACCAGGCGGACCTTCATACAGGTGCACCAGATGGTCCGCGGCGCCCGAGGTTTGCAGGCTGCTGGCCAGCCAGGCTTCGTGCGCGAGCATGGCGCACTCCTGGGGATCATGGGCGCGCGAAGGGTGCAGGGTTTTGAGCGCGTACTCGGTATGGCTGTGTGAGTCGCGCACGCGGTAAATGAGGTTGACGCCGTTGTCGGCCACCAACTCCAGCACATGCAGATGGTCGATGGCGTCGCCCTCTTTCAGGCGCACCGGCACCGGCAAGGACTGGGCCGAACGGTTGACATCCTGCAAGGTGGCATCGAGCAAGCCCAGCACCCGCACCACCAGTGCCGTGGCGTTGTCATGGCTGCCGGCTTTGAGGGCGGCGTTGACCAGACTCTCGCTCATGACCTGGGCGTTGGCAATTTCGGCCAGTTCCGCCAACTGGCGTAAACGGATGGAGCCATGCACCCCATCGGTGACGAGCACAAACACATCCCCCACCTGCAGATCGCCCTGCATGTAGTCCGCCACCAGCCGCTCCTCGGCGCCGACGGCCCGCAGAAGCTGGTGTTTGAAGTCCGGGTGCGGCATGACATGGTCGACCGTGAGTTGCGTGACCTGGCCATCGCGCAGCAGATAGGCCCGCGAGTCGCCCACATGGCCTATCGAATAGGCGTGGCCGCGCAACACCAGGGCCGTCAGCGTGGTCATGCCCACGGCGGGTTCGCGCCGGCGGTTGGCGGCCTTCAACCAGGCGTTCTGCGCGGTGATGATGCGGTCCATTGCCACCGTGGCATCCCAGGTCTGCGGCGTACCGTAGTAGTCGCGCACCAGGGTTGTGACGGTGGTCTGGGCGGCCTCCTTGCCCATGCCGCCCGCGCTCACACCATCGGCAATGGCCGCGATCACGCCCATGCCCTCCAGCCCCGGCTCGGGCTGCATGGCCCCGGCAAAGTCTTCATTGACGGGCTTGGCGCCGGCCAGCGAGGTAAATCCAATGTCTATTTCAAAGCTCATACCGCATGGTCTGCAAGATTGATGCCCGAGATGGTGCATCACTCGCATTGAGCACGGCGTGCCTATCCCGATGTGTCGCCGCCCCCCATGCCGGCCGGGCGTGATCGGCTGACAGCGCATGGTCAACACCCCCGCGCACCCCATCATGAAGCGCGCGCACCATTTTGAGGCCAGCCTTGCGCACAAGACCGTGCAGATCACTGCGGCATGCGTGCTGTGCGACGCTGGCCGCTAGCGCGCGGCAAGAGAATTCGCCGCGAGAAATGGATCACCCCTCCACCACCGGCGCATTGCCGGATGACTGGCACGATCTTTGCTGCAACTGCCTACAACGGCCAAGGACGGCCGCTCTTCATTCGGTGCAACGGCGGACCGGGTGAACAAGGACGATGGCGTCCCCACATGCTTGCCCCATCAGGGCAGGCATAGTGAGGGCGCCTTTTTTTTGGCTTGAATGGATCGATGGAGTCGCGATGAAAAAACTCAACCTGGTGATGATCGGCAACGGCATGGCGGGCGTTCGCACCCTTGAGGAATTGCTCAAAATTGCGCCCGAGCTCTACAACATCACGGTGTTCGGCGCCGAACCGCACCCCAACTACAACCGTATCCTGCTCTCGCCCGTGCTCGCGGGTGAACAGACCCTGGACGAGATCGTGCTCAACGACTGGTCCTGGTACCAGGACAACGGCATCACCCTGCACGCCGGCTGGAAGGTGACCAGCGTGGACCGCGTGCGCCGTGTCGTGCATGCACAGAACACCGCTGGCGAAACCATGTCGGCCGAGTACGACCGCCTGCTCATGGCCACCGGCTCCAACCCCTTCATCCTGCCCATCCCGGGCAAGGACCTCCAAGGCGTGCTGGCCTACCGCGACATTGCCGACACCCAGGCCATGATCGAAGCCGCCACCACCTACCAGCATGCGGTCGTCATCGGCGGCGGCCTGCTCGGCCTGGAAGCGGCCAACGGCCTGATGAAGCGCGGCATGAGCGTGACCGTGGTGCATGTCTCACCGTGGCTGATGGAGCGCCAGCTCGATGACGTGGCGGGCAAGCTGCTGCAGAAATCGCTGGAAGAGCGCGGCATGCAGTTCCTGATCGGCGCGCAGACGCAAGAGCTGGTGGGCGACAAAGATGATGGCAAAGGTGGCCGCGTGAAAGCCATCAAGTTCAAGGACGGCACGCAAATACCGGCCGATCTGGTGGTGATGGCGGTCGGCATCCGCCCCAACACCGAACTGGCCGAGGCCATGCACCTGCATGTGAACTGCGGCATCGTGGTGAGCGACACCATGCAGACCACCACCGACGCCCGCATCTACGCGGTCGGCGAATGCGCCGCGCACCGTGGCATCGCCTACGGCCTGGTGGCGCCGCTGTTCGAGCAGGGCAAGGTGCTGGCCAATCATCTGGCGCAGTTCGGCATCGGGCGCTACACCGGCTCGCTCACCTCGACCAAGCTCAAGGTCACCGGCATCGACCTGTTTTCCGCCGGCAACTTCATGGGCGGCGACGGCACCGAAGAGATCGTGATGAGCGACCCGGCCGGCGGCGTCTACAAGAAGCTGGTGCTGAAAGACGACAAGCTGATCGGTGCCTGCCTCTACGGCGATACGGTGGACGGCAGCTGGTACTTCAAGCTGCTGCGCGACGGCCGCCCGGTGGCCGACATCCGCGACCGCCTGATGTTCGGTGAATCCAACATCGGCGATGCCGGCCACGAGGGCCACAGCAAAGCGGCAGCGATGGCGAATAGCGACGAGGTCTGTGGCTGCAACGGCGTGACCAAGGGCACGATCTGCAAGGCCATCAAGGAAAAAGGCCTGTTCACCCTGGACGAGGTGCGCAAGCACACCAAGGCCAGCGCGTCCTGCGGCTCCTGCACCGGCCTGGTGGAGCAGATCCTGATGTTCACTGCCGGCGGCGACTATTCCGCCACGCCGAAGACCAAGGCCATGTGCGGCTGCACCGAACACGGCCACCAAGCGGTGCGCGAGGCGATCGTGGCCAACAAGCTGCTGACGATTGCCGACGTCTTCGCCTTTCTCGAATGGCGCACGCCCAACGGCTGCGCTTCCTGCCGCCCAGCCATCAACTACTACCTGATCAGCAGCTGGCCCAAGCTGGCGAAGGACGACCCGCAAAGCCGTTTTATTAACGAACGCAGCCACGCCAACATCCAGAAGGATGGCACCTACAGCGTGATCCCGCGCATGTGGGGCGGCGAGACCACCGCCGATGAGTTGCGCCGCATCGCCGACGCGGTGGACAAGTACAAAATCCCCACCGTCAAGGTCACCGGCGGCCAGCGCATCGACCTGCTGGGCGTGAAGAAGGAAGACCTGCAAGCCGTTTGGAAAGACATCGGCATGCCCAGCGGCCACGCCTACGCCAAGGCATTGCGCACGGTCAAGACCTGCGTCGGCAGCGAATGGTGCCGCATGGGCACGCAGGACAGCACGCAGATGGGCAAGGACCTTGAGCGCGCCATGTGGCGCATGTACGCACCGCACAAGGTCAAGTTCGCGGTGTCGGGCTGCCCGCGCAACTGCGCCGAAGCCGGCATCAAGGACGTCGGCATCATCGGCGTGGACTCCGGCTGGGAGATGCACATCGCCGGCAACGGCGGCATCAAGACCGAGGTGGCGCACTTCTTCACCAAGCTCAAGACCGCAGAAGAAGTGCTGGAGTACACCGGCGCCTTCATGCAGCTGTACCGCGAGGAAGGCTGGTACCTGGAGCGCACAGTGCACTACGTCAATCGCGTCGGTCTGGACTACGTGAAGAAGAAGATCCTCGACGATGAAGCCGGCCGCAAAGCCCTGTGGGAACGGCTGCAGTTTGCGCTCGATGGCGAGCCCGATCCCTGGTTCGAGTTCGACAAGGCCACGGTGGACACCCGCCAGTTTGAAAAAATCACCGCCTGACGGCTTGCAAGGAGAACGAATCATGAGTGAATGGAAAACCATCTGCCGCGTGGAAGACATCCCCGTGCTCGGCTCGCGTCGCGTGGCACGCCCGCAAGGCATGGACGTGGCGGTGTTCCGCAACGACCAGGACCAGGTCTTCGCCCTGCTGGACCGCTGCCCGCACAAGGGCGGCCCCTTGAGCCAGGGCATCGTGTTTGGCACCAGCGTGGCCTGCCCGCTGCACAACTGGACCATCGGCCTGGACAGCGGCTGCGCCAAGGCGCCGGACGAGGGCTGCACGCCACGCTTTGCCGTCAAGGTGGAGGCTGGCGTGGTGCAACTTGACGCGCAGGAACTGGCCACTCTGGCCATCGACCTCAAAGCGCCGCTGGCCGGCCCGGCGCACAAGAACGCGGACTGCGCATGACCCCTGCCCACGTGCGTGAAACCAAATCCACTTGTCCGTACTGCGGTCTCGCTGCTGGTGCAGCGGACCGCGTTGCGTGTATGTGTAACACCTCCGTAGGGACTTGGCATGCATAAGGAAACTCGCACCACCTGTCCCTACTGCGGTGTGGGCTGCGGCGTCATCATCGAATCAAAAGGTGCGCAAATCACCGGCGTGCGCGGCGACCCGCTGCACCCGGCCAACTTCGGCCGCTTGTGCTCCAAGGGCTCGACCCTGCACCTGACGGCTGCGCCGGAAGTGACCCAGCAGACCCGGCTGCTGCAGCCGATGCAGCGCCTGCAGCGCGGCGCCATGCCACAAGCACTGGATTGGGACGCGGCACTGGACCTGGCCAGCACGCGCTTTGCGCAGATCATCGGCGCGCACGGCCCCGATGCGGTGGGCTTCTACGTCTCAGGCCAGCTGCTGACCGAGGACTACTACGTCTTCAACAAGCTGGCCAAGGGCCTGATCGGCACCAACAACATCGACACCAACTCGCGCCTGTGCATGAGCAGCGCGGTGGCGGGCTATAAACAAACGCTGGGCGCCGATGCGCCGCCGGCCTGCTACGAAGACATTGACCACGCCGACTGCCTGTTCATCGCCGGCTCCAACGCCGCCTATTCCCACCCGATTCTGTTTCGGCGCATCGAGGCGGCCAAAAAAGCCAGGCCCGATTTGAAAATCATCGTCGCCGACCCGCGCCGCACCGACACCGCCAGCGTCGCCGACCTGTACCTGCCGCTGCAGCCCGGCACCGATGTGGCGCTGTTCAACGGCCTGCTGCACATCATGTTGTGGGAAGGCTGGACGGATGGCGCTTATATCGCCGCCCACACCAGCGGCTTTGACGCGCTCAAAGCCACCGTGCGCGACTACACGCCCGAGATGGTGGCGCAGACCTGCGGCGTGAGCAAAGCCGACCTGCTGCAGGCCGCCCGTCTGTTTGCCACCGGAGCCACAGGCGACCCACTGCGTCTCGGAGCCACGCTCAGCCTGTACTGCCAGGGCCTGAACCAGTCGAGCAGCGGCACCGCCAAGAACGCCGCGCTCATCAACCTGCACCTGGCCACCGGCCAGATCGGCAAGCCCGGTGCCGGCCCGTTTTCGCTCACCGGCCAGCCCAATGCCATGGGTGGACGTGAAGTGGGAGGACTCGCCAACCTGCTGTCGGCCCACCGCGACCTGAGCAACCCGCAGCACCGCGCCGAAGTCGCCGCGCTGTGGGGCGTGCCCGCCGTGCCCGAGAAACCCGGCAAGACCGCCGTGGAAATGTTCCAGGCCGCCGCCGATGGTGAGATCAAGGCCTTGTGGATTGCCTGCACCAACCCGGCGCAATCCATGCCCGACCAGGCCACCGTGCGCCACGCGCTTGCGCGCGCCGAATTCGTGGTGGTGCAGGAAGCTTTTGCCACCACCGCCACCTGCACCTGGGCCGACCTGCTGCTGCCCGCCTCCACCTGGGGCGAGAAGGACGGCACGGTTACCAACAGCGAACGCCGCATTTCACGCGTGCGAGGCGCGGTGCCTGCCCCTGGCGAGGCTCGGCACGACTGGCAGATCGTCGTAGACTTCGCACGGCAACTTGAAAAATTTCTGCCCGTTCGCCCTGAGCTTGTCGAAGGGCTTCGACAAGCTCAGCCTGAACGGAATTTGTTTCCCTACGACCGCCCCGAGGCAATCTGGAACGAACACCGGGAAAGCACCCGGGGCCGCGACCTCGACATCACCGGCATGCACTACGCCATGCTCGAACAGTCGCCCCAGCAATGGCCGCTGCGCGAAGGTGAAACCACCGGCAAGGCGCGTCTGTATGAAGACGGCATCTTCCCCACGCCGGATGGCCGCGCGCGTTTCGCCAACGTCGTCTACAGAGAAGTGGCCGAAGCGCGCGAATCCCGCTACCCGTTTTCGCTCACCACCGGACGGCTGCGCGACCAGTGGCATGGCATGAGCCGCACCGGCACGCTGGGCCGGCTGTTTGGCCATGTGCGCGAGCCGGTGGTGCAGATGAACCCGCAGGACATGACGCGCCGCCTGCTCAAGGAGGGCGACCTGGTGCACGTCACCAGCAAACGCGGCTCCCTCCTGGTGCCGGTACAGGCCAGCGCCGAGCTGGGCTTGAGCCAGGCCTTCATGGCCATGCACTGGGGCGAGGAATACCTGAGTGGCGTGAGCAGCACCGGCCAACGCTTGGCCGGCGTCAATGCGCTGACCACCTCGGCCTACTGCCCCAGCTCCAAACAGCCCGAGCTCAAGCATGCGGCAGTCAAGATTCTCAAGGCCGAACTGCCGTGGACACTGCTGGCCATGGCCTGGCTGCCTAATGACAAGGCGCTGGCCGCGCGCGAGACCTTGCGCCACCTGATGGCGCGCTTCCCCTTCGCCAGCTGCGTGCCGTTCTCCAACCCTGCGCCCCTGGTGGGCGCTGCTGAGCAGGGGCGCACTGGCCTGCTGTTTCGTGCCGCCGCGCATGCAGCGGTGCCAGATGAACTGTTGCTACAAATTGAACAGGTGCTAGGGCTGGACGGCAGCAACGTACAGCGTTATGCCGACCGCAACAAAGGCCAGCGCCGTGCGGCACGGCTGCTGCGCCACGGTGAGCAAGCCACGCTGGAAGGCATTCTGCTGGCGGGCGACACCCGCTCCGAGGCCTGGATCAAGACCTTGCTGCAAGACGAGCTGCCGGCGCAAGCCTATGGCCGCCTGCTGTTGTTGCCCGGCTCCAGCGCCCCGGTCGCGGTGCAGTCACGCGGCAAACAGGTCTGTACCTGTTTCAATGTCAGCGATGTGGCGATTCAGGACCATCTGAGCCACTGCAGCGGCAGCGACAGCGAACGCCTGGCCTCGCTGCAGAAAACCCTGCATTGCGGCAGCAACTGCGGCTCCTGCGTGCCCGAGTTGCAGCGCCTGGTGCGGGCCCCGCGTACTGGGGTAAATCCGCATGAGCTCATAACTGAAAACCATTAAGCATCCATGACAATGATCGAATGAGCATCAGTCACTACATCAAGGAAATCGGGCGCGGCAAGGAAGGCGCACGTTCACTGTCACGCGAGCAGGCCGCTGACCTGCTGGGCCAAGTGCTCGACGGCGCCGTCAGCGACATCGAGCTGGGCGCCTTCTGTCTGGCCATGCGCATCAAGGGCGAAACACCGCAGGAGATGGCTGGTTTTCTCGACGCCACCCGACAGCGCCTGCATCTGGTGCCGATCGACGGCCAGCCGGTGGTAGTGCTACCGAGCTACAACGGCGCACGCAAACTGCCCGGCCTGCTGCCCTTGCTGGCCCTGCTGCTGGCGCGCGAAGGCTTGAGCGTGCTGGTGCACGGCACCGCCACCGAATCGTCCCGGATTTACACATCGGAGGTGCTGCAAGCCCTGGACATCCCGGCGCAGACGGTGGTCAAACCCATCACTCCCGGCGAGGTGATGTTCGTGCCCACGGCGCTGCTGAGCCCCGGCCTGCAGCGTCTGCTGGACGTGCGCCGCGTGGTCGGCCTGCGCAACCCGGCCCACAGCCTGGTCAAGCTCATGAACCCGGTGGCCGGCAAGAGCCTGATCGTGAGCAGCTACACCCATCCTGAATACGCCACCTCGATGGCGCAGACCTTCGAGCTGATGCAGGCCAACGCCCTGCTGTTACGCGGCACCGAAGGCGAACCGGTCGCCGATGCGCGCCGCATGCCGCAGATGGACGGCTTCATCGCCGGCCAGCGCATCACGCTGCAGCCCGCCCAGTCCGGCACACTCGCCACCCTGCCCGAATTGCCCAAGGCCATTGACGCCGCCAGCACGGCCGACTACATCCGTTCGGTGCTGGCCGGCCGCAGCGAAATTCCTGCCCCGATTGCCGCGCAGGTGGAACACATCTTGCGTCTGGTTTCACAGATCTGAACCCGACCACACCACGGAGCGCCCCATGAAACAGCCCCCGCACACCCCACTGGGCCACGGCACCTGTACTTTGGTAGGCGCAGGGCCGGGCGACCCCGAACTGCTCACGCTCAAGGCGCTCAAGGCGATCCAGGCCGCCACCGTGTTGTTCGTGGACGATCTGGTGAGCGACGCGATCGTCGCCTTCGCCGCGCCCGCCACGCGCATCGTGCATGTGGGCAAGCGCGGCGGCTGCAGGTCCACACCGCAGGCCTTCATTGAAAAACTCATGATCACCGCGGTGCGCGAAGGCGAGCACGTGGTGCGCCTCAAGGGCGGTGACCCCTTCATCTTCGGCCGCGGTGGCGAGGAAGTCGAACATCTGCAAGCCGAAGGCATCACGGTCCAGGTCATCAACGGTATCACCGCCGGTTTGGCGGCCGTCACCTCGCTCGGCGTGCCACTCACCCACCGGGAGCATGCCCACGGCGTGGTGTTCATCACCGGCCACGCCAGGCCGGGCGACACCGGCACCGATTGGCAGGCGCTGGCAGCCACTGCCCGCGCTGCCCGCCTGACACTGGTGATCTACATGGGCGTCAGCGGCGTGCAGCAAATCCAGGCCGACTTGCTGACAGGGCTGGACCCCGCCACACCCGTGGCCATCATCCAGCGTGCCAGCCTACCGCAACAACGCCATGCGGTGTGTACGCTCTCGCACTTGAGCGCGACCCTTGAACGAGAGGGACTGTCCAGCCCCAGTGTGATCGTGGTCGGCGACGTACTGCGCGGGCTTGCACAGCTGCACCAGGAACAAACTGGCCCGGGGTTTGCTTTGGTGGCTTGAATGGGCAATACGCCCTGCTCAAGACGCCAAAGGGAACCCACATGAACAGCGCATCCTCATCCATCGCGCCGGCAAAAACTGGCAGTCAAAGCCTCTCACTCGTCAACCTCTCGGCCCGCCAGCGCATGCTGTCACAGCGCATGATCTTGCAGACTTTGCTGGCAGCCCAGGGCGATACGACCAAGCTGGAGGAAGCAGAACGCTCCCTGCGCGTCTTCACCGATAGCCAAGTGCAGCTGCTGGCCACACCCCAGCAGCTTGATGCACCCAGCGCGCAGAAAATCAAAAGTACATACCACGGCACCCATGGTGTGGGCGGCATCATCGATGCCTTTGTCAATCTGATGCGCACCACACTGGAGCACATCAGCCGCCACGATCGCCGCCAGACCGAATCCATCGTGGCACTGGTGAGCTTTACCGACAAGGTGCTCGAAGCCCTTAACACGGCCACCACGGCCTTTGACGAAATCACCCGAGCCAAATCCGACTCTATCATGCGCGAGTTGACTGGCATCGTGAGTGACATCCAGAACGTAGCCAAGGAGGCCAAGGTCGTCAGCTTCAACGCCCAGATCATGGCAGCGCGGGCCGGTCAGCACGGCCGCGAGTTTGCTGTCGTGGCCAGCGTGTTGTCGGGTATCTCCGGGGAGGTAGACGGTCTGTCCCGCAAAGCCATCGTGCTGGTCAATCGCAGCAAAACCACCGGCTGACATCGGCGCCTGTGCATCGCAGGGCGGGAACAGGCGCGTGCAAGCCCTACACTGCTGCCCATGGAAAATTTTGATGTTGTCGTGATCGGAGCCGGTGCGGCCGGCCTGTTTTGTGCCGGCGTGGCCGGCCAGCTGGGGCTGAAAGTGCTGGTACTGGACCACGGCGAGAAGGTGGCCGAGAAGATCCGCATCTCGGGTGGCGGCCGCTGCAACTTCACCAACCGCGAGGTCACGCCAGCCAACTTCCTGAGCGAGAACCCGAACTTCTGCCGCTCGGCCCTGGCGCGCTACACGCCACGCCACTTCATCGAGCTGGTGCAGCGCCACGGCATCGCCTTCCACGAAAAACACAAAGGCCAGCTGTTTTGCGACCGCTCGGCCGAGGACATCATCACCATGCTGCTGGCCGAATGCGCCGCTGGCGGTGTAACACGCTGGCAACCCTGCAGCGTCAAGCAGGTGCGCGCGACCACGGTGGAGGACAAGGATGGTTATGAAATCGACAGCAGCCAGGGCACTGTCAGCTGCCGCTCGGTGGTGGTGGCCAGCGGCGGCCTGTCCATCCCCAAGATCGGCGCTACCGACTTTGGCTATCGCATCGCCAAGCAGTTCGGCCTGCGCTTGGTCGAGACCCGGCCCGCGCTGGTGCCGCTGACCTTTGACGGCGCCGACTGGGCGCCCTACGCCGGCTTGGCCGGTTTGTCGCTGCCGGTGCAGATCGAGACCGGCAGCAAGAAGGCGAAGATGGCCTTCCTGGAAGACCTGCTGTTCACCCACCGCGGCCTGTCGGGCCCGGCCGTGCTGCAAATATCCAGCTACTGGCGCGAGAACACGCCGATTCGCATGAATCTGTCACCGGATCACGACATCCTGCAGGTGCTGCTGGCGGCCAAGGCCCGCTCGCGCAAGCTCATCGCCAACGAACTGGCTGGTCTGGTGCCCACCCGACTGGCCGATGCCTGGGTGCAGCAGGACAAGGCCTGGCAGCGCCCGGTGAACGAGGCCGCCGACAAGGCGCTGGCGGCCTTGGCCGACAAATTTTCTCGCTGGGAGCTCACCCCCTCCGGCACTGAAGGCTACAAAAAGGCCGAAGTCACCGCCGGCGGCGTAGACACGCGCGACCTCTCCAGCCAGACCCTGGAATCCAAGCAGGCCGGGCTGTATTTCATTGGCGAGGTGGTGGACGTGACCGGCTGGCTGGGTGGCTACAACTTCCAGTGGGCCTGGGCGAGCGGCTTTGCCTGCGCCCAAGGCCTGATGGCACGGAAAAACTGAAATCCCCCCTGAACGCCACGCTTCTGACCCAGAAACAGCCCCGCGATGCGGGCCAGGCGTTGAAATCGCCTCACAAGAACGCTATAATGCTTGACTTTGCTGGCATTGCCCCGCCGGCCAAATACTAGTTACAGGCGGGGACTATCGCTTTCAAGGTGCGCAGGCCTGATCTTCCAGCTCACCCTCTGATTGCACAATTCGGAAAAACTGACGTAATGACGACCATCCGTGTAAAAGAAAACGAACCCTTTGACGTGGCACTGCGCCGCTTCAAGCGCACCATCGAAAAACTGGGCCTGCTGACCGACCTGCGCGCCCGCGAGTTCTACGAGAAGCCCACTGCCGAGCGTAAGCGCAAGAAGGCTGCCGCCGTCAAGCGTAACTACAAGCGCATCCGCTCGATGCAGCTGCCCAAGAAGCTGTTCTGATCCAGAACAGCCTTCCAAGGCCGAAAAAAGCTCGCCTGGGGACGCTCCGGCGGGCTTTTTTCACTTTGGGGCCTGTTCCCACTCCCCCCACACCTCAGGAACCACCGCCATGTCACTCAAAGACCAGATCACCGAAGATATGAAAACCGCCATGCGCGCCAAGGACAGCGAGCGCCTGGGCACCGTGCGCCTGCTGCTGGCGGCCATGAAGCAGAAGGAAGTGGACGAGCGCGTGGAGCTGGATGACATGGCCGTGGTTGCCATCGTCGACAAGCTGATCAAACAGCGCAAGGACTCGGTCGCCGCCTTCGTACAGGCTGCCCGGCAAGACCTGGCGGACAAGGAAAGTGCCGAGATCAAGGTGCTCGAAGCCTACCTGCCGCAGCGCCTGAGCGCCGAGGAAGTGGCCGCCGAAGTCAAGGCCATCGTGGCCGAACTGGGCGCCAAGGGCCCGGGCGACATGGGCAAGGTCATGGGCGCGGTCAAGACCCGCTTGGCCGGCAAGGCCGAAATGGGGCAGGTATCGGCAGCAGTCAAGGCCGCGCTGGCCGGCTGATTCACGCTCTCAGGGTGAGCTCGCCATCACCCTGGAGTGCTCAACGCAGCTGGCGCCGGATAGCGATAACGCAGTAACCGATCGTAGGTCTGGTAGCCAAGCCGCTGGTAGATCGGCTCACCAAACGGGCTAGCCTGCAAGGTGACCACGCGCGCACCACCGGCAAACCCGGCGTTGGTCGCCAGCCGGGTACACACTTCGCCCAGGCCCGAGCGCCGCGCATCAATCGTGGTGCCGACCCAGTACACCCCGGCGCCCTCACCGCTGAGTATCGTCAGCGCCGTGGAGACGGGCATGCCGTCACGGTAGGCGACAAAGCCGATCACCCGTGGTGACAACAGCGCCGCCGGTCGTCCGAAAAAGACCCGGGTTTCGTCTGCGGGGAGCTTGAGCGCCTCGTAGGCCTCGGCGTTGATCTGCACTGCGTGCTGCACATGCGCTACGTCGGAAAAGTGTTCGATGCGAATACCGGCCGGAATCTGCGGCTCAGCCACCGGAGCCTCAACCAGCATGCAGGGGCTGTCGGCCACGGGCGCCAGACCTGCTGCCTGGAGTGCCTCGGCCAAGTCCCGATCCCGGCGGCTGCGCACCAGCACCGTGAAGCCGCGGCCCCGCTGCGAGAAAAACGACTGCGCCCGTTCCAGCACCCCGGCCGCGTGAACACTGCCGTCGGTCCGTGCCACGCAGTTGCGGAAAACACCCGGAAAAGCGTTCGCGCCCGCCATCATCAGAACACCGTTGGTCTCGACGCATTCGCAGGGCGCCTGCCAGCGCGCATGCTCGCGAATGGCCTGCAGCAGATTGGCGTCGGCAAGATCTTGAATCGACGGGTTCATTAACGCGCACTCCTTCCCATGAAGAGCCCCCCTGACAAACACCCCCTACAGGCAAGACCGAAAGGGGGTGGGTGCCAGCAACGGTGAAGGCCGCGTTGGTGGGTTGAAACCCGCCGGGGGAATCAGCTCCCCGCCACCTTCATCTTGCTCAAGAGAATCGAACCCACCGTCTTGGCGCCGTAGTTGTAGGCGTCCGCACCCACAGCCTGAATGCCTTTGAGCATGTCCTTCATGTTGCCGGCAATGGTGATCTCGTGCACCGGGAAGGCAATGCGGCCGTTCTCGACCCAGAAGCCGCTGGCGCCGCGCGAGTAGTCGCCGGTGACGTAGTTCACGCCCTGGCCCATGAGTTCGGTGACGAACAGGCCGGTGCCGAGTTTCTCCAGCATGGCGTCCAGGTTGTCGCCGGCGCGGGTCTGGCGTGAGGTCAAGATGAGGTTGTGCGAGCCGCCGGCATTACCGGTTGTCTTCATGCCCAGCTTGCGTGCCGAGTAGCTGCTCAGGAAGTAGCCCTGCACCCGCCCGGCCTCCACCACGCAGCGGGGCTTGACCTGCACGCCCTCCTCGTCGAACGGTGAGCTGCCCTTGCCGCGCATGACAAACGGGTCTTCCAGGATGTCGATGTGCTTGGGCAGCACCTGCTTGCCCAGTGAATCAAGCAGGAAAGAGCTTTTGCGGTACAGCGCACCACCGCTGATGGCCTGCACCAGGGCGCCGAGCAGGCCGGCCGCCAAGGGCGACTCGAACAGCACCGGGCACTCGGTGGTGGCAATCTTGCGCGCTTTCAGGCGGCTCAAGGCGCGCTCGGCCGCGTAACGGCCAATTGCCAGCGGTGAGGCCAGGTCGTCGGGGTGGCGCTGCGAGCTGTACCAGTAGTCGCGCTGCATGTCATTGCCACGACCGGCAATCGGCGAAACCGAGATCGAATGGCGCGAGCTGGCATAGCCACCACGAAAACCGTGCGTATGCGCGCTGAAGAAATGCGATTGCTGCGCCGAGACGGACGCGCCTTCGCTGTTGGTGATGCGCCGGTCGGTCTTCAACGCGGCCTCCTCCGTCACGCGCGCCAGCTCGGCCGCCTGCTCGCTGGAAATAATCCAGGGATGAAACAGGTCCAGGTCCCTTGCCGCGGCGGCGGGCGACACAATGTCCTGCGCGTCGGGCAGGCCGGCCATCGGGTCTTCGGCGGTGAAGCGGGCAATGTCGAAGGCGGCTTGAACCGTCTGCTCGATCGCCGCGCGTGAAAAGTCGGAGGTGCTGGCATTGCCGCGGCGGTTGCCCATGTAGACGGTGACGCCGAGCGACTTGTCGCGGTTGCGCTCCACGTTCTCCAACTCACCCTTGCGCACCGAAACGCTCAGGCCGCAGCCCTCGGACGCCTCGGCGCCGGCATCGGTCGCCCCCAGCTTTTTGGCGTGCGCCAGGGCGGTGTCCACCAGGTCTTCAAAGTAGGAACGGCTGTAGCTGAAGCCACTGTCAGCACGGGATTGGGCGCGAGGGTCGGGTTTGTTCATAGCGGGAGCTATGATACTTGGATGCGCGGCAACCCTCTCCGCCACACCAGATTTACACCCCATGTCACGCAAACCCAAAAAAGGCTACTTCGTCAAAGGTCAATTCGTCGCCGAAGGCAGCGAGCTGGACCTTGAGCTCAAGCGCGAGCTCAAAGGCACTGACGCGCAAAGCCGGACCGACCTCAAACGCGAAAGCGACGAGCTGCAAAAACTCGGCGAGGAACTGCTGACGCTGCGCGCCGACCTGATGGCCAAGCTCGACTTGTCCGAAAAAATGAAGGACGCGGTGCTTGAAGCCAAGCGCATCACCAACTTCGAAGGCAAGCGCCGTCAGATGCAATTCATCGGCAAGCTCATGCGCCTGCTCGACCCCGCGGCACTGGATGCCGTGCGCGCCGCGCTGGCCGAACAGCGCGCCCCGTCGGCCCGCGAAACACTGGCCCTGCACAAGACGGAACAGTGGCGCGACCGCATGATTGCCGATGACGACGCGGTAGCCCAGTGGATCAACTCTTTCCCGCAGACTGACACGCAGCAGTTGCGCGCCCTGGTGCGCCAGGCCCGCAAGGACGCCAAGCCCACCGACAATGCCGCCGAGTCCAAAGGCCTGGCCCCGCGCCAGGGCCGCGCCTACCGCGAGATTTTTCAGTTTGTCCGCGATCATCTCGCCGGCGGCGGCGACATCCCCGACTCGCCCGGCACGGACGACGAACAGACCTGATCAACTTCCTGCTTTCCCACGCACCATGACTGCCCCTGATACTGCCTCCCTGTTCGATCCCCTCAAGATCGGCATCGTTTCCATCAGCGACCGCGCCTCCACCGGCGTGTACGAAGACAAGGGCCTGCCGGCGCTGCAGGAGTGGCTGACGCGGGCGCTAAAAAACCCGATCAGCTTCGAGCCGCGCCTGATTCCCGACGAACAGGAGCGCATCAGTGCCACACTGATCGAGCTGGTCGACACCGGCTGTTCACTGGTGCTGACCACCGGCGGCACCGGCCCCGCCTTGCGCGACGTGACACCCGAGGCCACCCTGGCCGTGGCCCACAAGGAAATGCCGGGCTTTGGTGAGCAGATGCGCCAGATCAGCCTGAAATTCGTGCCGACGGCCATCCTGTCGCGCCAGGTGGCGGTGATCCGCGACAAAAGCCTGATCATCAACCTGCCGGGGCAACCGAAGTCGATTGCCGAGACGCTCGAAGGCCTGAAGGATGCGGAGGGCAAGTCCGTCGTCTCCGGCATCTTTGCCGCCGTGCCCTATTGCGTGGACCTGATTGGTGGGCCCTACATGGAAACCCATGACGAGGTGTGCAAGGCGTTTCGTCCCAAGTCGGCGATTCGTCCTCCCCGTTCTGCCTGAGTTTTCCTGCTAGCGCCACGCTGACTTGGTTGGCACGCCGGGCGAGCGGAGGTCCCGTTCTCAGGGGCACGCTCGCGGGCCGAGTTGGCTGGGTTGATGTCGGCTTCTTCATCAACACGGCCTATGGCTCGCCAACGTGCGGGCAACCGCGAATGGCCCCTGCGCCCGGGCTGCTCCGCTCACCCGGCTTGATCGATCGGATTGGATGGGGCCGGATTGGACTTCCCTGCACGCCAGCAATGCCTGTACAAGCTGGGTGGCAGGGGATATTCGGGCGCAGGGGCCATTCGCGGTTGCCCATACAGCTGCCCACTACAAACGGCATTGACGAAGAAGCGTTAGCGAACTGCTCAAGTGGACCGCGAGCGTGCCCCGGAGAACGGGTATCCCCTGCCGCCCGGCGTGCCAGCCAAGCCAGCGAAAAGGAAACCTACTTCCCCACCAGCTGGCTAAGCTTGGCCGCTTCGAAGTGTTCCTCGCGCGCCGCATCGCCCGGAACGCAGCTGGCCTGCGGCTGGCCGGTTGAGAGCTTTTCAATCGCCTGCCATAGCAGCGCAATCTGGTGCTCCTGCGAACCCGCGTTGTCGATCAGGCCACGCAAGGCCTGGGACAGCGGGTCGTCGTTCTGCGTCACGCCATATGCCGAGAAGCCCATGCGTGAGGCCGCTTCCTCGCGCTTGGCATCGCTTTCCGCCTCGATGATGCGCGCCGGGTTGCCCACGGCGGTGGCACCAGCCGGCACTGGCTTGGTCACCACCGCGTTGGAGCCAACCTTGGCGCCATCACCCACGGTGAAACCGCCCAACACCTTGGCCCCGGCGCCCAGCACCACATTGCGGCCCAAGGTCGGGTGGCGCTTGGCGCCCTTGTAGAGCGAGGTGCCGCCCAGCGTGACGCCGTGGTAGATGGTGCAGCCATCGCCCACCTCGGCCGTCTCACCGATCACCACGCCCATGCCATGGTCGATGAAAACGCATTTGCCGATCTTCGCGCCCGGATGGATCTCGATACCGGTCAGCCAGCGGCTGAGATGCGAAATGAAGCGCCCCAGCCACTTGAAGCCGTGGCTCCAGCACCAGCTGGCCCAGCGATGAAAAATGAGCGCATGCAGGCCGGGGTAGCAGGTCATCACCTCCCAGGCGCTGCGGGCAGCCGGGTCACGGTCGAGAATGCACTGGATGTCGGAGCGGAGTCGGGAAAACATAAGCGCAGTTTATCGCTTTGCCTTGTCCACGGTTTCCAGCATCGCCTTGGCAACACCTCTGAGGATATGGATTTCCTCCTGCGTCAGCGCAGCGCGGTTGAACAGCTGGTTCAGGCGCGGCATGAGCTTTTTCGGCGCTTGCGGGTCCAGAAAGCCGATGGCTGCCAAGGATTGCTCCCAGTGCGCCAGCATGCCGGCGACCTGCTGTGCATCGGCCAGTACGGCCGGCGCCGTCGCCGCCTGCACGTCGTAACCCCCCAAAGCCAGGCGCCAGTCATAAGCGATCACCTGCAACGCCGCCCCCAGATTCAGCGAACCAAAGCCGGGGTTGGTCGGGATGCTCAGGCAGCTGTGGCAACGGTAAACGTCCTCGTTGCGCATGCCGAAGCGTTCGGAACCGAACAGAAAGGCCACGCCTTGGGCGGACTGTTCCGGCGCCGCCACGGCCTGCCCCACCAGCTGCGCGAAATGCTCGCGCGGCGCCACCGTGGGCGGACCGAAGTCGCGCGGCGTCATGGCGGTGGCACACAAATGCGTCATGCCCTCCAGCGCCTCGTCCAGCGTTTCCACGATGCGCGCGTTCTCCAGCACGTCCAGCGCCCCGCTGGCGCGCTGGATGGTCTCCTCGCGGCGCAGCACATTGGCCCAGCGCGGCGCCACCAGCACCAGATCGCCAAAACCCATGACCTTCATGGCGCGGGCCGCCGCCCCGACATTGCCGGCGTGGCTGGTGTTGATCAGGATGAAGCGGGTGCTGAAATGGGGGCGAAAAGCGGTGGTTTGCATGGAAAGCTGTGCGGGCGGGTAAAATCACGCTATTGTCGCTGCGCGCATCGCCGTGCAGTCCCGTCCCCGCTCCTTGATCACAATTTATGTCGTCCCCCAATCTGCATCCCATGCTCAACGTGGCCGTCAAGGCCGCCCGCGCCGCCGGCGCCATCATCAACCGCGCCGCGCTTGATGTGGAATCCGTCCGCATCTCGCAAAAACAGGTCAATGACTTCGTCACCGAAGTCGACCACGCCAGCGAGCAAACCATCATCGAGACGCTGCTGACAGCGTACCCGGGGCACGGCATTCTGGCCGAGGAAACCGGCAGCACGCATGGCGCCAAGGATTCCGAGTTTGTCTGGATCATTGATCCGCTGGACGGCACCACCAACTTCATCCACGGCTTCCCGGTCTATTGCGTCAGCATCGCGCTGGCCGTCAAGGGCAAGGTCGAGCAGGCCGTGGTCTATGACCCCAGCCGCAACGACCTCTTCACCGCCACTAAGGGCCGCGGTACCTACCTCAACGACCGCCGCCTGCGCGTGAGCAAGCGCACCCAGTTGACGCAGTGCCTGATCTCCACCGGTTTTCCTTTCCGCAAGGGCGACGACTTCAAGAGCTACCTGTCGATGATGGGCGAGGTCATGCAACGCACCGCCGGCCTGCGCCGCCCGGGTGCGGCCGCACTTGACCTGGCTTATGTGGCCGCCGGCTTTACCGACGGCTTCTTCGAGACCGGTCTGCAGCCCTGGGATGTGGCGGCCGGCTCGCTGCTGGTGACCGAGGCCGGTGGCCTGGTCGGCAACTTCACCGGGGACTCCAACTTCCTGGAACAAAAAGAGTGCCTGGCCGGCAACCCGCGCATCTATGGCCAGCTGGTGCCGATCCTGGAAAAATACAGCAAGTTCGCCAGCGCCGGCGACAAGGCCACGGTGCGCCAGGCCAATGCCCAGCTCTCCATGCCGTCCGACGCGTCGTCAGAAGACAACCGCGACCAGACCGCCTTCGAGTAAACCGCCCGGACGTCAGACCCCGGTCGGGCCTGGCAGCGGGCCGGGGCGGCCGAACAGATAGCCCTGGAACACCCAGCAGCCGTTGTTGAGCAGGAACTGGTGCTGCCCTTCGGTCTCCACGCCTTCGGCCACAGCCACCAGGTCCATGCTGCGCGCCAGCGCCAGGATGGTGCGTACGATGGCCGCATCGTTGGGGTCGGTCAGCACGTCGCGCACAAAAGACTGGTCGATCTTGAGCTGGTCGAGCGGCAAACGCTTGAGGTAGCTCAGCGATGAGTAACCGGTGCCGAAATCGTCGAGCGAAAAACGCACCCCATGGGCTCGCAATTCGCTCATCTTGCGGATGGCGTCCTCCACATCGCCCAGCAACATGCTCTCGGTCAGTTCGAATTTGAGCCGCTGCGCATCGGCGCCACTCGCCTCCAGCACGGCCAGCACCTGCGCCACAAAATCCGGGTGCCGGAACTGGCGGGCACTGACATTGACAGACATGGTCAGCTCGCGCGTGGCCGGCTGGGCCGCCCAGACCACCAGTTGACGACAAGCGGTCTGCAGCACCCACTGGCCGATCGGCAGAATCAGCCCGGTTTGTTCCGCCAGCTCAATGAATTCACCCGGCGTGACCAGGCCACGCACGGGATGCTGCCAGCGCAACAGGGCCTCATAGCCGGTGATGTTGCGTTCTCCATCCACCACTGGTTGGTAGTACAGCAGCAGTTCATCGCGCTGCACACAACGACGCAAATCAGCATCGAGGGCGGCGCGTGCCACCACGGTGGCCTGCATCGCCGGGTCGAAGAAACGCAGGGTGTTGCGCCCGGCCGCCTTGGCCTGGTACATGGCGACATCGGCGCGCTTGAGCAGTTCATCGGCGTTCTGCTCATGGCCGCAGAACAAGGCAATGCCGATGCTGGGCGTGCTGCTGTGCTGGCGGCCCTGCAGGTCATAGTTTCGATTGAGCCGGCGCAAAATCTTCTCCGCCACGAGCTCAACCTGGGTGACCGCCTCATGGGTGTTGTCACTCAGGTTTTCCAACATGACCACATACTCGTCGCCGCCGAAGCGGGCCGCGGTATCCCCTTCACGAATGCAACTCACCAGCCGCTGGGCCACCTGCTGCAACAGCAAGTCGCCCACATCATGACCCAGGGTGTCGTTCAGGTCCTTGAAGTTATCCAGATCAATGAAAAGCAAGGCCCCAAAGTGCTGGCTGCGCACGCTCATCGCCAGGGCCTGATTGAGCCGGTCCATCAACAGGCGCCGGTTGGGCAAGCCGGTGAGCGTGTCATAAAACGCCAGGCGCTGGGTCTCATCCTCGGCCAGCTTGCGCGCCGTGATGTCACGCCCGATGCCGCGATAGCCCCGGAACTTCCCCTGGGCATCGAACATCGGCATGCCGCTGATCGACACCCAGTAGGTCTGGCCTTTGCCGTCCAGGCGCTGGATTTCAAAATCACTGTATTTCTGGTGGCCGGCCAGGACCTCGTGATGCAGCTGCCAGTCGTTGGCTGACAGGTTGAGCGCGCCCAGTTCCCTGCGGGTCTTGCCCATGATGTCGAGCTGCGGCAGTGGACTGGTCGTGGTGCGGTGGCCATCAAAGCGGGTAAAGCGCGCTTGCTCGTCTGTTTCCCAGTACCAGTCGGAGGACAGCTCGGTCAGGCTGCGGAAACGCTCCTCGCTGTCCTGCAATCGGGCCTCGGTCTGCTTGCGTTCCGTGATGTCGGTGACTGCACCATAAGAGACCAGCCCGCCTTCGGCTTCGCGGTGGGTGCTGGCATGACCCAGCAACCAGCGCACCCCGCCATCGTCGAACTTCACGCGGAATTCATGATGCCAGGACGCGCCTTCATAGGCGGTGTCCCGCAGCGACTGCTTGAAAGCGGCCAGATCCTCGGGATGGATCACCGCCAACAAGCGGCTCACATCCTGGCGCACATCCTCGGGCTCAAGGCGGAACAGCGTGCGTATCGCATCACTGGCAAACGCAAGCCAGCTTCGGCCGTCGACGCGACTCTGGTACTGAAACACCATGTCCGGCATGCGGCTGGTGATTTTCTGGATGAAGTCGAGTTTTTCCTCCAGCTGCAGCCGCGCCTCACGCTCGGCCGTGATGTCCTGCACGATGCCGAAATCGGTCACCGCACCATCCCCCGAGTGCTGGCGGTGCATGCGTGAACGCAGCCAAAGGATACCGCCGTCAAAACGCCGGAAGCGGAATTCATGGGTCGCGCCATCCATCTTCTGCCGTGCCGCCACGAACATCGGCAAATCATCCTCGTGAATGCCGCTACGCGCCTGCGCACTCGATATCGTCCCGCCCGGAGCGGTGCCAGCCAGGGAATGCAAGCCTTTGGACCAAAGAATTTCCTTGCCATCTGCCAGGGCCGTCCAGTGCCCGACCAGTGCCATGTTCTCCGTCAGCTCGTACAACTCCAGCTGCTCGCGCAGCCGTGCATTGGCCTGCTCCAGGGCCCGCTCCCCGGCCTGCATGGCCACTTCGGCCATGCGCTCGGCCGTGATGTCCCGGACATGCATCAGGACGTGCTTGTCGCCGAATACATCGATCAGCGAGCCGTCAAGCCGCAGCAGGCGCGGCGAGCCGTCCTTGGTGTACAGCAGCGTCCCTTCGAAATTGCGCAGCCGCCCCTGGGTCAGGAGCGGCGCGAGGGCGGCCTGACGGTCCTGTGGATCGCGCCAGTGCCCGATTTCAAGCCCCGTATGGCCAAGCACATCTTCACGCGTAAAACCAGTCAGGCGCAGCCACTCCTGATTGACATCCACAAACATGCCGTCCCACAGCCGCGTCAGGCTCAAGGCCTCGGGGCTTTCATCGAAGGCGGCAGAAAAAAGACGCTCGGAGCGGCGGCGCTGGACTTCATCGGCATTCCCTGGCTCTATCCCGCTGGACAGGGCCTGCAGGCGAAGCTCGGCCGTTCGCATCACCGTGCGAAGTCGCAAGATTTCTTCAAACTCAGCCGCAGAGCGCATGCGTGTTTACCGTATGAAGGAAGAAAGGAAGCCCGCTTGGCATAAACCCAAAGCTATGCAAGCATGGTAGTCGAGGCCGGCCGGTGTCAAAGCAGACTTTCTTCCGGCGTCAGTACCAGGTCCTGCACCGGCACCGGCTGGCCAAACAGATAGCCCTGGAACGCCCAGCAGCCGCTGTCCAGCAAGAGCTGCCGCTGGCCCTCCGTCTCAACACCCTCGGCCACCACCACCAGATCCAGGCTGCGCGCCAGGGCCAGGATGGTGCGCACAATGGCCGCATCATTCGCGTTGGTCAGCACGTCACGAATGAATGACTTGTCGATCTTGAGTTGATCCAGCGGCAAGCTCTTGAGATAGCTCAGGGATGAGTAACCGGTGCCAAAGTCATCCAGGGAAAAACTCACCCCAATCATCCTGAGCTTGGTCATCTTGCGGATGGCATCTTCCACATCGGACAGCAACATGCTCTCGGTCAATTCCAGCTTCAGCCGATACGGGTTGGCGCCGGTTTTGCGCAGCAGATCCTGCACTTGCAGCACAAAATCGGTCTGCCGGAACTGGCGCGCACTGACGTTCACCGCAATACTCAATTCGGCGGTATCGGCATCGTCAGCCCACACCACCAGCTGCTCGCAGGCCGCTTGCAACACCCAATGTCCGACCAGGATGATCAAGCCGGTCTGCTCGGCCATTTCGACGAATTCGCCCGGCTGCATCAGGCCGCGCTGCGGGTGCTGCCAGCGCACCAGGGCCTCGACCCCGCAAACGTGGCTGTTTTCATCCACCACCACCTGGTAATGCAAGCGAAGCTCCTCGCGTTGCAGCCCCTGGCGCAAATCGGCCTCCAAAACCGCCCGTGCCGTGGCAGCCGCCTGCATGCCGGGGTCGAAGAAGCGCAAGGCATTGCGCCCGGCGGCTTTGGCCTGGTACATGGCCAGATCGGCCCGTTTGAGCAACTCATCGACGCTTTGCACCTGATCGTGAAACAGGGCAATGCCAATACTCGGGGTGCTGTGGTGATGCTGCCCGCGCAGCTCGAACGGCTGGTTGAGCAGCGCCATGATTTTCTTGCCCGTCACATCGGCCTGGACCGCCGCCTCGCCGGCATAGGGGCTGAGCTCTTCGAGCATCACCACGAACTCGTCGCCGCCAAGGCGTGCCACCGTGTCGATCTCGCGCACACACTCACGCAGACGCACCGCCACCTGCTGCAGCAACAGGTCGCCCATGTCGTGGCCCTCGGTGTCGTTGAGGTCCTTGAAATTGTCCAGGTCAATGAAGATCAAGGCGCCATGGCGGCGGCTGCGCGCCACGGAAGCCAGGGCTTTTTGCAAGCGGTCGGTCAGCATCCTGCGGTTCGGCAGGTTGGTCAGCACGTCGTAGAACGCCAGCTGTTCGATCTTCTGCTCGGCCAGCTTGCGCTGCGTGATGTTGCGCCCGACACCGCGGTAGCCCTGGAAATGTCCCTGCTCGTCAAAAAAAGGTGCGCCGCTGACAGAGACCCAGATGCGCTGGCCATCCGCATCCAGCCGCTCCATCTCCAGGTCACGAAACACCTGGTGCGCCTGCAGCGCGGCGCGATGCTCGTCCCAATCGGCATCGCTCATGTTCAGGGTCATGACGTCCCACCGGTAGCAGCCAATATCGGCGTGCGGACTCATGCCAGTGGTCGCCTCCTGGCTGCCTTCGATGCGGGTAAAACGGAATTGCTCGTCCGTCTCCCAGTACCAGTCCGAGGACAGATCGCTCAGGCTGCGGAAACGCTCTTCGCTTTCGCGCAGCACCTTCTCGACATGCTTGCGCACGGAAATGTCCATTTGGGTGCCCACCATGCGCACTGGCAGGCCGTCGGCATCGCGCTCCACCACGCGCCCGCGTGCCAGCACCCAGACCCAGCGCCCATTCTTGTGGCGCAGGCGGTGCTCCGACTCGAAGTACGACGTCTCGCCGTGAATGTGACGCCCCAGCGCCTCACTGGTCGCCGCCAGATCATCCGGATGCAACAGATCCTGCCAGGCGGTCCCGGGGCCGTCAATTTCGCGCGACGAGTAGCCCAGCATGGCGCTCCAGCGCTCGTTGTAGGTTCGGACATTGGTCGAGAAATTCCGGTCCCACAGACCGAGTTCCGCCCCTTCCAGCGCCAGCTCGAGCCGCTCCTCGTTTTGCCGCAGCAACTGCTGCTGCTGGGCCCTCAGCTGTTCACGCGTGCGCAGATAGCGCTGTCGCAAATGCAGGCCGATCACGGCCACCAGGGCCAGCACGCCATACAGGGCCAGCGCCAGCCACATGCGATCGCGCCAGGGCTGGAGCGCCGCCGAGTAAGCCCGCCCCACCTGGATGATCAGCGGGTTGGCCATCTTGATCGTCGCCGGATTCACCGTGCGCAAGGCCATCAGGCTGTCCTGGCCGGAAATCTGCGCGGTATCCCGGTAAAAATTGCTGGGTTCACCACTGTCACGGTGCCGGACGAACAGCGAATTCGGCCCTGACAAGTCGGTCTGCAGCAAGGGCTTGCCCGAGGTCTCCGACAGGAACAACTGGCCCTCATTGGTACTCAGACTGGTCAGCATGTCCGGGGCGTACAGCACGGAGCGCATCACCACATTGAAAAATTCGGGATCCAGCTTGGCATAGACCAGCCCGGCAAAGCCCCCCTCGTGGTCCAACAAGACACGTCCGACCATGATGCTGCTCACACCCCGGCTACCCAGGTAGGGATCAGACACATACAGCATCCCCGGGTCGGGGCGGCTCTTGGGGGTGCGGAAAAATTCACGCTGGCTGCGGTCTGCGCCCAGCAGTTCCGGTCGGCTGACCGCCAGCAGCAGCCCCTGCGCATCGACAATGCCCATGAGCCGAACGCCCGGCATCGCATCCGCCAGCAACTTGAGCCGGCTCGACGCCCGCTCCTGGAAACCAACACCTTGCCAGGAAGGCACCTCGTCGCGAATGCCCTGCAGCGCATTGTTGATGCCGCCGAACTGGTGTTCGAGATACTCGCCGATCACCCGGGTCTGGACTTCCAGGCGGTCGCGCTCGGCATTTTCCGTGTTGGTCCGCTCTACCCAGAGCAGCAGCGCCAGCAGTGCGCCTGTTCCGAGCAACAAAAAACCCAATAGCAGCCACTCACGCACGCGGCGTTGGCTTACAGATTTATTGTTATGAACTTGCACAATTCCCATTGGGTGCACATCCTAACTCAGTCCCTGTCGTCAGCGGCACAGGACTTCCCCCAAGCCAGGGCATGCGAACTGATAAAGTCAGTCCCCAGTCAAAAATTGAACAACAGGCACGCTTCCCTTGGACACCCCAACCCCCATGATGCAGCAGTACCAGGCTATCAAGGCCGAGTACCCGCAGACACTGGTTTTTTATCGCATGGGCGACTTCTACGAGCTGTTCTACGAGGACGCCGAGAAAGCCGCACGCCTGCTCGACATCACCCTGACCCAGCGCGGCCAGTCGGCCGGCAAGCCGGTCATCATGGCCGGCGTGCCGTTTCACGCCGTCGAAACCTACCTAGCCCGGCTCATCAAGCTCGGTGAATCGGTCGCCATCTGCGAACAGGTGGGCGAAGTTGGTGCATCCAAGGGCCCGGTGGAACGCAAGGTGGTGCGCGTCGTCACCCCAGGCACGCTGACCGACAGCGCCCTGCTGAGCGACAAGTCCGAATCCTTCCTGCTGGCGGTGCACCAGGGCCCACGTCACGGCTGCGGCCTGGCCTGGCTCAGCGTCACCCAGGGCGAGGTGTTCCTGGCCGAATGCAGCCCCGACGAGTTGCAGGAGTGGATTGCCCGCATCGCACCCGGCGAGTTGATCTACAGTGCCGGCGTCACGCCCGCCTTCGAGCAGCAGTTGCAGGCCTTGCGCCAGTCTTCCCCGATCTCCTTGAGCCTGCGCCCCGAGTGGCAGTTCGACAGCAAGCTGGGCAATGCCAAGCTGCTCGAACACCTCAAGGCGGCCAGTCTGAGCTCCTGGGGGGCGCAAGACCTGCCGCTGGCCCACGCCGCCGCCGCCGCCCTGCTCGCCTATGCCGAACACACCCAGGGCCGCGCCCTGACCCACGTGCACAGCGTGCGCGTGCAGCGCAACGACCAGCTCATCGACCTGCCGCAGACCACACGGCGCAACCTGGAGCTGGTGCAGACCCTGCGCGGCGAGGATTCGCCCACCCTGTTCTCCCTGCTCGATACCTGCATGACCGGCATGGGTAGCCGCCTGCTGAAGAACTGGCTGCTGGAGCCGCAGCGCGAGCGCAGTGCCGCCCAGCAGCGGCTCGACGCCATCAGCGCGCTACGCAGCGGCCCGTGGCAGAAACTGCGCGAGCAGCTCAAGGGCTGCAGCGATGTGGAGCGCATCACCGCGCGCATCGCGCTGCGCCAGGTGCGCCCGCGCGAACTGGTGGCGCTGCAGCAAACGCTACAAAAAACAGAGCTACTGGCACCCGTCCTGCAAGGACAAACCACGCTACTGGCTCAAATATCGGAGCACCTGATGCCGCCGGCGGGCTGCGCCGCCCTGCTGGCGCGCGCCATTCTGGACGAGCCCGCCGCCCTGGTGCGCGACGGCGGCGTCATCAATCATGGCTTCGATGCCGAGCTCGACGAACTGCGCGCCATCCAGACCAACTGCGACGCCTTTTTGCTCGACCTCGAAACCCGCGAGAAAGCCCGCACCGGCATCGCCAACCTGCGGGTGCAGTTCAACAAGGTGCATGGCTTTTACATCGAGGTCACGCAGGGCCAGATCGACAAGGTGCCGGATGACTACCGCCGCCGCCAGACCCTGAAGAACGCCGAGCGCTTCATCACCCCCGAACTCAAGGCTTTCGAGGACAAGGCCCTCTCCGCCCAGGAGCGTGCCCTGGCGCGCGAGAAATGGCTCTATGAGCAGCTGCTGGACCAGCTGCAGCCCTTTGTTCCCGCCCTCACGCGCACCGCGCGCGCGCTGGCCGCGCTCGATGTGCTCTGCACCCTGACCGAACGCTCCCTCACGCTTGACTGGTGCGCACCGCAGTTTGCGCTGGAGCCGTGCATCGACATCACCGCCGGCCGCCACCCGGTGGTGCAGGCACGCCTGGCGGAAACGAGTTCCGGCGCCTTCATCGCCAACGACACCCACCTGGGTGTGAAGCAGCGCATGCAGATCATCACCGGCCCCAACATGGGCGGTAAATCGACCTATATGCGCCAGGTCGCGCTCATCGTGCTGCTGGCCTCGGTCGGCAGCTACGTGCCGGCCGCCAGCTGCCGCATCGGCCCGATCGATGCCATCTACACCCGCATCGGCGCCGCCGACGACCTGGCCAACGCGCAGTCCACCTTCATGCTGGAAATGACGGAAGGCGCGCAGATCCTGCACGCCGCCACGCCGCAATCCCTGGTGCTGATGGACGAGATCGGCCGCGGCACCTCCACCTTCGACGGCCTGGCGCTGGCCGGCGCCATCGCCACGCAACTGCACGACAAGACCCAGGCCTTCACGCTGTTCGCCACCCATTACTTCGAGCTCACCGAGTTCCCGGCCAAGCACCATGCCGCCGTCAACGTGCACGTGAGCGCCACCGAGTCCGGCCACGACATCGTCTTCCTGCACGAAATCCAGCCCGGTCCGGCCAGCCGCAGCTACGGCATCCAGGTGGCGCGCCTGGCCGGCATGCCGGCGGCCGTGGTCAACCACGCACGCCATGCGCTGGAAACGCTGGAGGCCAACGCCTCCGAGACGCATGCCCAGGTCGACCTGTTTGCGCCACCGCCGGCGGCGCAGACCAGCGCGCCCAGTGCCGTCGAATCGAAACTCGCCGAGATCGACCCCGACGTCCTGAGCCCGCGCGAGGCGCTCGACGCCCTCTACACCTTGAAGAAACTGGCCACCCAACCATGAGCCTGCCCCAGATCATCTTTTCGCACGGCAACAGTTTCCCGGCCAGCACCTACCGCCTGCTGTTTGCCAGCCTGCGCGCACGCGGCTTCAAGGTCAAGGCGGTGGAAAAATTCGGCCATGACGAACGCTACCCGGTCACCGACAACTGGTCACACCTGGTGCAACAGTTGGCCGACTTCGCCAAGGCTGAGACCGACAAGGCCGGCGCACCGGCCTTCCTGATCGGCCATTCGCTCGGCGGCTTCCTGAGCCTGATGGCGGCGGCACGCCACCCGGAACTGGCCTGCGGCGTGCTGCTGATCGACTCCCCCATCCTGGGCGGCTGGCGTGCCACCGGCGTCGGTGTGGCCAAGACCACGCAGCTCATCGGCGCCATCTCGCCCGGCGCCGTGAGCCGCCAGCGCCGCAACAGCTGGCCCGATGTGGAGACCGCCTTCGAACACTTCCGCCACAAGAAAGCGTTCGCCCGGTGGGACCCGCAAGTGCTGCGCGACTACGTCGAGCACGGCATGCATGATGAAGACGGTAAACGCGTGCTGAGCTTTGAGCGCGAGGTCGAGACCGCCATCTACAACACCCTGCCCGACAACCTGGACAGGCTGCTCAAGCGTCACCCGCTCAAATGCCCGGTGGCTTTCATCGGCGGGCGCCACTCGGTGGAGATGAAGCAGGTCGGCATGGCCATGACCGAGAAGATCACCCGCGGCCGCATCATGATGCTCGACGGCTCGCACCTGTTCCCGATGGAGCAACCCGTCGCCACGGCCGCAGCCATCGAAGCCTCTTTGCTGAACCTGCACCACCTGCGCGAGTTGAAGAACCACGCACACTGACGAAAAAATAAAAAGGCCGCCCAAGGCGGCCTCTGACACAGTTCAGGCGAGCATCAAGCCGCCCACTGCACCACGCCGCTCCAGGCTGTCGCCAGCACCACGATGCCAAAGACAATGCGATACCAGGCAAAGCCGTTGAAGCTGTGGCTGGAGATGAAGCGCAACAGCCAGCGCACGCACAGCCAGGCGCTGATGAAGGAAAACAGCAGCCCGACGCCGAACATCGGCAGATCGGCCATGGACAGCAGCGCGCGCTCCTTGTACAGGCTGTAGGCACCGGCGCCGATCAGCGTCGGGATCGCGAGGTAGAACGAGAAGTCGGTCGCCGCCTTGCGCGACAGACCCAGCAGCATGCCGCCGATGATGGTGGCACCACTGCGGCTGGTGCCCGGCACCATGGCCAGGCACTGCACCAGCCCGACCTTGAGCGCATCCAGCGCCGTCATGGCTTCCACCTCCGGAATGCGCGGCGCGGTGGCGGCGTTCTTCTGCCGCTTCTCGGCCCACAGAATGATGAAGCCGCCAAGGATGAAGGTGCTGGCCACCACCACCGGGGTGAACAGATGTGCCTTGATCGCCTTGCCGAACAACAGGCCCAGCACCACAGCGGGCACAAAGGCAATCAGCACATTGAGCGAGAACCGTTGCGCCTGCTTTTGCGTCGGCAGCGCGAGCACGGTGTCGCGGATCTTCTGCCAGTAGACCAGGATCACGGCCAGGATGGCGCCGGTCTGGATCGCGATGTCGAACACCTTGGCCTTCTCGTCATCAAAACCCAGCAGCGCGCCGGCCAGGATCAGGTGACCGGTCGACGAAATCGGCAAAAACTCGGTCAGGCCCTCGACCACGCCCATGATGGCGGCTTTGATCAGCAACAAAAGATCCACGTGTACCCCTGAAGATTGACGGGACAGACCGGCGCACGAAGTGCCCAGCACTGTCCTTAACTGAATGAAGACCCGCGATTATCACAGGGATAGCGCCCCTGGACCGCCACTGAAGCGGGCGGGGATAGCCCCGCGCAAGGCCGCGTTTTGCGCTTGAAATTTCGGTCGTTCCGAACCTCTTTGACAAAATGAATACGAATCGTTATCATTTGTGTTCAAGGAGACTCCATGAAACGACTTTTTGCCCTTCTTCCCCTGCTGTGCCTGTCGGCCTGGGCCGCTGACAACGAGTTCGCCCTGGCCATCCGCGACCACCGCTTCGAGCCAGCGGAGATTCGTGTGCCCGCCAATCAAAAGATCAAACTGGTCGTGCACAACCAGGACGCCACGCCGGAGGAGTTTGAGAGCCACGAACTCAACCGGGAAAAAGTCATCGCCCCGGGCGCCAAGGCCAACATCTTCGTCGGCCCACTCAAGCCCGGCCGCTACCCCTTCATTGGCGAGTTCAATGAGAAGACGGCGCGCGGCGTCATCATCGCGGAGTAATTCGACATGCTCGGCTCGGCCATCATTGTTTTCCGGGAAACCCTGGAAGCCGCACTCATCATCGGCATCATCGCTGTCGCCACCCGCAGCCTGCGTCACCGCAACGCGTGGCTGATCGGCGGCATCAGCGCCGGCGTATTCGGCTCGGTGCTGGTCGCGCTCTTCACCGGCAGAATCGCCGAACTCGCCGAGGGCATTGGCCAGGAATTGTTCAACGCCGGCATCCTGGGTCTGGCCGCCGCCATGCTGGCTTGGCACAACATCTGGATGTCGCGCCACGGCATGCAATTGGCCCGTGACGCCAAGCAGTTGGGGCAGGATGTACGCTCTGGCAGCCGGGCCATGTCAGCGCTGGCGCTGGTGGTCGGCCTGGCCATTCTGCGCGAAGGCTCCGAGACCGCACTCTTCCTCTATGGCCTGCTCAGTGGTGGCGAGGAAACCCCCAGCAGCGTGCTCGGCGGCGGCGCCATCGGCCTGCTCGTTGGCTGCCTGGCCGGTTACGGTCTTTACGCTGGGGTCCTGCGCATTCCCGCCCGGCTGTTCTTCAGCGTCACCAGCGGCCTGATCCTGCTGTTGACGGCCGCCATGGCCAGCCAGGCGGCACGCTTCTTGGTCCAGGCCGATCTCCTGCCCAGTCTGGCCAGCCCGCTGTGGAACAGCAGCTGGCTGCTGGATAACGCCTCGCTCACGGGCCGCGTCCTGCACACCCTCATCGGCTATGAGGCGATGCCCTCCGGCATTCAGGTGGTTTTTTACACCGCCACCCTGGTTTTGATTTTCGCCGGCATGCGCCTCGTGCGCAGTCGGCCCATGCTTCCCACCACACACTGAAATACGCTTATGAAACGCTATGCGCCACTTCTGGTCGCAGGGGCCTTGTTGTCCCCGCTCCTTGGCTTTGCCGCCCCGGCCGACTACGTCTACACCCCGAGCGTCACCTATGGCGAGCGGGAAATCGACTTCAAAATGGGCAGCTCCGAGAAGAAGGACACCCCACGTGAAGCCGCCGCCAGCATCGGCTACGGCTACGGCGCCACGCAATGGTGGTTCACCGAGGTCTACCTCAAATACAAGCGCGAGCTCAACACCGACACCAAGTTCGATGCCGTGGAATGGGAAAACAAATTCCAGCTCACCGAAACCGGCCAATACCCGGTGGATATCGGCTTCCTGGTGGAGATCGAACGCCCCATGAACCATGATGAAGGCTGGGAAGTGAAATGGGGCCCGCTGCTGCAGACCGAGTTCGGCAAGGTCCAGCTCAACGCCAACCTCTTGTTCCAGCGCAACTACCATGCCGCCGAGCCGAACAACATGCAGTTTCTCTACCAGTGGCAGGCCAAGTACCGCTGGAAGCCCGAGTTCGAGTTCGGCCTGCAGGGCTTCGGCGAAACCGGCGACTACGACCGCTGGTCAACGGCGGACGAACAGTCGCACCGCGCCGGCCCCGCTGTATTCGGCAAACTGCCGCTAGGTGGCCGCCAAGCCATCAAGTACAACGCCGCGTGGCTGATCGGCACCTCCAAGGCGGCACCCGACAACACCCTGCGTCTGCAGGTTGAATACGAGTACTGAACCAGCTTGAGCGCCGCCGGTTAGCCCCAAGGCGCGAAACGTGGCGCTGCGGGACGTGGGCTTTCAGTGCCCGGTGCGCGGCCAACGCCGATTCAGCAGCACCTGCGCCCCAGCGGCGCATAAAGAAAAAGAAATCATCAGCAAGCCCAGATTGACAGCGCCCTCATGTGGGAACAGGCCCACGGCATAGCCGCCCACAGCGCCCATCAGCTGCTGCATCAGCCCGGCCACGGCCGCCGCTGAGCCCGCCAGCGCAGGCATCAGGCTGACCGTCCCGGCCAGTGCCGGCGGCGCCAGAAATCCGTGCCCGATCCCCAACAGAATCAAGGGCAGCGCCAATGCCAGCGGCGTATTCACGCCAACCAGCCCAAGGACCAGCACCACCACAAGCCCGCCCACGGTCAGGCTATGCCCGAACACCATCATGGCGCGTTCGCCCTTGCGCTGAACCAGACGGGTGGTCAGGTAGTTGCCGACCATATACGCGATCGGGATGCACATGATGTAGTACCCAACCCCCTCCGGTCCGACGCCATAGCTGCCCAGCACGATGGGGGCGCCGCCCAGGAAGGCGTAAAACGTGGCGGTCGTCATCGCCAGAATCACGACATACAGAAGAAAAACCGGCTCGCGGGCCAGCGTGGCGTAGGCCTTGAGCATGGCGCCGAACCAGTGCGGCTGGACTGCAGATGATTTCTGGTGCTCTGGCAAGCCACGCCATGCGGCGATCAGCAAGCCCAGGGCGAGCACCGCCATGAGAACGAAGTTGGCCTGCCACCCCAGGCGGACATGAATTTGTCCACCAATGATGGTGGCCAGCGGGGGGCACAAACCCATGGCCATGCCAATGTAGGCCATGACGCGCGTACGCTCTGAGCCCTGGAACAGATCCTGCACCATGGCACGTCCGACCACCATGCCCGCCGCACTGCCCGCGCCCTGCAAGACACGTGCCGTGGTGAGGGTCAGCAGATCGGGCGCCAAGGCCGCCAGGACAGAACCGACACCCGCCAGCGACAAACCGGCGAGCAACACCTTCTTGCGCCCCAGGCGATCGGACAGCGGGCCATAGAACATTTGCAGGCTGCCGTAGGCCACGACGTAACCACTGAAGGTGAGCTGAACCGCCGCCTGGCTCGCACCAAAGATGGCGCCCCACTCCTGCATGGAGGGGATGCAGATGGTCATGCTCAACAGCCCGTAGGCCAGCTGCGCCAGCAGGATGGTGATCAGGAATCCGCGTGGTGGTCTTGATTCAGTCACAGGGTTTACAGGAGAAAAAACAGTCAGGGCATCTTGAACGCTGCCCGCTGTGGTGTGGAAAAAAGAGAAGGGCTACCTCACTCGTAGCGCAGCGCCTGGATCGGCAGTAGCCGTGCCGCCCGGCGCGCCGGGTAGAAGCCGAAGAAGATGCCCACCAGCGCCGAGAAGCCCGCCGCCAGCACGATGGAGCCAAGCGACATGCTGACCTGCCAGCCGGCAAAGTTGCCCACCGCCCAGGTCGACACCGCCCCCAGCAGCACACCGATGGCGCCGCCAATCAGGCTCAGCGTCACCGCCTCGATCAGGAACTGCGCCAGGATATCCTTGCCACGCGCGCCCACTGCCATGCGCAAGCCGATCTCCCGCGTGCGCTCGGTCACGCTCACCAACATGATGTTCATGATGCCAATGCCGCCGATGATCAGGCTGATGCCCGCCACCGCCGCCAGCAGCAGCGTCATGATGCGGCTGGCCTCCTCCTGCGCCTGCAAGATTTCCGTCAGGTTGCGCACCACAAACGGGTCTTCCGTCCCCGCCGGCACCTTGAAGCGCTGGCGCAGCAAATCCTTGATGCCCTCTTCCGCCGCCTTCATGCTCTGGCCCTCGCGGATCTTCACCGAGATCGAACCCACGCGCTTGAGCCGGCTGGTGGCGTCGCCGCCCCAGATGCGGTTGCGCAGCGTGCTGATGGGGATCATCAGCACATCGTCCTGGTCCTGCCCCATCGAGTTCTGGCCTTTGGTGGCGAGTACGCCAATGATCTTCATCGGCACGCCACGCACCCGCACCATCTGGTCCACCGGGTCCTGCTCGCCAAACAACTCGCGCGCCACCGTGGCGCCGACCCAGGCCACCTTGGCCGAGCCCGACAGTTCACCGGCGTCGAACAGGCGGCCCGACACCAGGCCCCAGTCGCGCGCTTCCAGGTAGTCGTTGGTGACGCCAAAAATCGTCGTACCCCAGTTGGTGTTGCCGGCCACCAGCTGGCCGCTGGAGCGCGAGGTCGGCGCGGCCACCTGCACCTCGGGAATTTCCAGCGCAATGGCCAGCGCGTCCTCTTCGGTCAGGCGCTGGCGCGTTTGCGCGCCCAGGCGCACGCCGGCCTGCGACACACCGCCGGGCAGCACCAGCATGATGTTGGAGCCCAGGCCCTTCATCTGCGCCTGCACCCGCGCCGTGGCGCCACTGCCCACCGCGATCATGGTGATGACGGCGGCCACGCCGATGATGATGCCCAGCATGGTCAAAATGCTGCGCAAGGTGTTGGCGGCCAGGGCGCGCCAGGCACTGCGCAAAGCGGCAAGCAGGTTCATGGCGCTACCACCTCCGCCACCCGCGCATGGTTTTCCGCCTGCCGCCATTCGGCCAGCGGGCTGCGCTCCACGTCCTCGATGATCTGGCCGTCGCGAAACACCAGCTTGCGCCGCGCCCAGGCCGCGATGTCGGACTCGTGCGTGACGATCACCACCGTCATGCCCTGGTGGTTCAGGTCGGTCAGCAAACGCATGATGTCCTCGCTGGTCTTGGTGTCCAGCGCGCCGGTAGGTTCGTCGGCCAGAATCAGCTGCGGGTTATTCACCAAGGCGCGCGCAATCGCCACGCGCTGCTGCTGGCCACCGGACAACTCCGACGGCGTGTGCTCGAAGCGCTCCCCCAGGCCCACCCGCTGCAGCGCGGAGATCGGAAGAGCGT
>OFPN01000002.1_pt1 | contig 211166 bp, 201 predicted proteins | sample 1542611 | NCBI WGS metagenome assembly OFPN01 (sample SAMN05503973, study PRJEB24370) | sediment metagenome | isolation source: lake sediment | place: USA: Lake Hill lake, St. Paul Island, Alaska | collected 2013
GCGCCCAGTCGGCTTTTGTGTTCTGGCGGCTTCCTTGGGCGCGGGGCTGGCGGTGGCCAGTGGCTGCGGAACGGGTGGTGCCGCGCTTTTTTGAATTTGGGGCGCCACCGGTTTGACGGCTGGGGTCGGGGGCTTGGGCAGTTCGGTCTTCGGGGGGGACGGGCTGACGAATTCGCTCAAAACCTCGGCCGGTACGACGATCTCCACCGCACGCCGCAGCAGCCCGGATTGCAGAGCCCACAGGGCTGCCAGATGAAACAGCACGACATTCACGGCAATGACAAGGCGACGGTTCATGAGCGGTGGCGGTTGGCGGGACGTTCTGACATGCGCATAGTTTAGGAGGAGCTTGCTGGATACTGGTTCTGTCTATCGGTGAAAAATCCAGCAGGTCGAAGCGGCCACCAGGGCCAGACTGCCAATTACGGTCATGAAGATCATGATTTCATTATAAATGAGAATAATTCCCATTTGTATTTGTGGTGTAAAAAAAGGCCCTCATGTCACGCAAACCATGCGGAGGATGGTTTGAACAACAAGGCGGGCGTGGCTTGATCGAGCGTGCGGCAGCCGCACAAGGCCATGGCGATCTCGAGTTCGTCGCGCAGCAGGCGCAGCACATGGGCCACGCCGATGGCACCGGCATTGGCCAGACCGTAGACATAGGGGCGGCCGAGCAGCACCGCCGAAGCCCCGAGTGCCATGGCCTTGAGCACATCGGTGCCGCGGCGGATGCCGCCATCGACCAACACGGGCAGCGTTCCCTGTAGCGCAGCGTTGATACGCGGCAACACCATGGCGGTGGAAGGCGTCGTGTCCAAGGTGCGTCCGCCATGGTTGGAAACGATCACGCCCCCCAACTCAAGCCGGGCCGCCTGGCGGGCATCGTCTTCGTGCAGCACGCCCTTGAGCAGGACGGGCAGCCGGGTCTGCGCCTGCAGCCAGGCGACATCGTCCCAGCTTGGCGCGTGATGCAACAGGTCGTCAAACAGGGCGCTCTGGCCGGGTGCCAGGTCGGCGGCAGGGGGCGGGCGCAGACCTTCCAGATTGACGGCCCGTACGCCCGCAGGCAGCCGGAAACCGGCGCGGCGCTCACGGTCGCGCGCGCCGCTGGTGGGGGCATCGACGGTGAGTACCAGGGCTTCGTAGCCGGCGGTCTCAATACGTTGCAGCAGTTCGCGCGTGAAGCCGCGGTCGTGCTGGAGGTAGAGCTGGAACCACAACGGGCCGCGCCCCGCTTCCGGCAATACGGCACGCGCGACGGCTTCCAGCGCCACGCTGGCTTGCGTGCTGAGTACCATGCCGGCGCCGAGTGCGGCAGCCGCATGGGCGCTGGCCAGTTCGCCATCCGGGTGGGCCATCTTCTGGTAGGCCACCGGCGCCAGCAGGATGGGATGGGCCAGCGTGCGGCCCAGCAGCTGCACCCGGGTATGGCCGCCGGCCAGCGGCTGCAGCACGCGCGGCAGCAATTGAAGATGGTCCCAGGCCAGCCGATTGGCGTGCAAGGTCAACTCGTCGGCGGCACCGCCGCTGAAATAGGCCCAGGCGTTCGGGGCGAGGTGCGCGCGGGCATGGGCTTCGTGGTCCCCCAAGCTGACGATGCCGGCAGGCAACCGGTCCACACCCGGCATGTCATGGCTCATGTGTCGGCCCACATGCGCAGCAGGTTGTGGTACGTGCCGGTCAGCGCCGTGGTCTCGGCGCATTCGCCGTGTTGTTGGCGCAGGCGCAGCAGGTTCATGTCGAGGTCGTAGAGCAGACGACGCTGTTCGTCGCTGCGCACCATGCTCTCGATCCAGAAGAAGCTCGCGAGCCGGTAACCGCGTGTCACTGGCATCACCTCGTGCAGGCTGGTGCCGGGGTAGAGCACCATGTCGCCGGCCGGCAGTTTGATGCGCTGGCTGCCGTAGGTGTCTTCGATCGCGAGTTCGCCGCCGTCGTATTCGGCTGGGTCGGCGAGAAACAGGGTGCAGCTCAGGTCGGAGCGGATGCGCTGATCGGTGCTGCGCGAATGCATTACCGCGCCATCGATGTGCTGGCCGTAATGATTGGCGTCGCCACCGTAGCGGTTGAACAAAGGATTGAAAATCTTTTTGGGCAAGGCGGCCGAGAAAAAGATGGCGTGGCGATTGAGCGCTTGCAAGACAAGTGCCTGCAACTCACGCGCTGTTTCGCTGGTCTGCGGCAACTGTTCGTTGTGCTTGGCCTGTACGGCCTGCGCGCCAGCGGTCGAGCGCCCGTGAATCCAGGCGGCCGCGGCCAAGGCGGTACGCGCTTGGCGCAGTTCTTCGGGCGTGAGGATGTTTTTCAGATGGATCAGCATGGCGGCGGCTTTGCTGGGGGACTGGCGGTGGCCAATCCCCGGGCCCTTTCTTCGCTAGGTTAGTCGAACTGGACCTTCAGTGTCAGCTGCACGGATTGCGGTGCGCCGGGACTGTAGAAGCCACGGTACAGCGAGTCGGCGTACAGCTCGTTGGTGACGTTGGTGACATTCAGCTTGAGCGAGGTCAGGTCGTTGATCATGTATTCGGCCATCAGGTCCAGGGTCGTGAAGCTTTTGGCTGTGACCTGGCGCGCACCATCCGGGTTCTGCTCGCCGCGGTAGTTGAGGCCACCGCCAAGGCGCAGTTGCGACGTCAGGCGATAGGTCGTCCACAGGCTGGCGCTGTGCAGCGGTGTCAGTCCGGGACGGTCACCCGCGACCTGCGCGCCCTGACCGTTGGCCGCGAGCGCCACATTGCTATCCATGATCTTAGCTTCAGGAATCCAGGTCCAGGACACGAAGGCCTCCCACTTCGGGCTGATACGGCCAGCGATGTCGACATCCAGTCCGGCTGCACGGCGCTTGCCGGACAACAGCTCCTGGGTGGCGGCCGAATCGGGGTCGGTGTTGCGCTCGTTGTACTTTTCCGAATAGAACAGCGAGGTGGCCAGCATGAGGCGGCGCTCGAAGAAGTCGAACTTGCCGCCGAGCTCTAAATTGCGGCTTTCTTCGGGTGGGGTGTTGGACACCCGCTGTGTCGGCCCTTGCACGGCGTACTGGTAGGCGTCACCCGAGGTGTTGAACGAGGTGCCGTAGGACACATGGTAGGACGTCCAGTCGCTCGGTTGGTACAGCGCACCCAGGCGCGGGCTCCACAGTGAATCGGCGCGGGCATTGCTGCCACCGGCAGCCGTGTTGTAGTTGGCGTTGAAGTTATCGTTGCGCAGGCCGCCGATCAGCTTGATGGTGGGCGTCAGCTCCAGGGTATCTTGCACATACACCCCCAGCGTGCGGGCGTTGAACTTGTTCATCGGTGCGTCGCCACGCAGGTCGGCCCGCGTGTCGCCGTCGTTGGGCGTGCCAACCGTTGTGGTCAGGCCGCTGTTGCCGCCGGAGAAGTTGTTGTTGCGCAGGGCGTCCTCGTTGGACCAGTCCAGCCCGGTGATCACATGGTGTTTCTTGCCCAGCCAGATGAAGCTGTTGCTGTAGTCGCTCTGGAGAAGGGTGGTGGTACTGATGCCGATGCGGCCTTTGGCGGTACGGGTCAGAACCGTGTTCGGCGTGATGTTGCTGACGGATGCTGGTGTACCGCCCTGGAAGCCAATCACACTGGACCACAAGTCGCGTTCATAGCGTCCATGGCGTAGCGTGGTCTTGAGTTCACCGCCATCCAGGAATCGGTGGGTATGGCTCAGGGTGCCATAGCTGGCCTTGCCTCTGTTGTAGTCGCTGGCCAGACCGTAGTAATTTTTGGCTTCCAGTGTTGGCTGGATCTGACCACCATTGAGAATCCAGGGATTGTTGTAGTTCGGGCGGTTGTTGTACTCGAGGTGATACAAGCCAACGGAGAACTCGTCGGCCATGCCGATGTCCCAGCGGTAGGTGGGGGCGATGCCTTTCTTGCTGACTTTTGCTCCCCAGTTGTCGGCTTCGTGCGTCATCGCATTGATGCGCAGCGCCGCATCGTCACCCGTTTTGAGGTTGAAGTCGCCTGTGACCCGCAGTTCATTGCCGCTGCCGACCGTGGTTTTGACCTCATGTGCCGTCATCAGGTAAGGCTTTTTGTTGACCTGGTTGACCACGCCGCCGGTGGAGCCGCGGCCAAACAGCATGGAGGCCGAGCCCTTGAGAATTTCCACCCGATCGTAATTGAAGGTGTCGCGCTCGTAGATCGAGGAGTCACGCATGCCATCCACATAGATGTCGCCGGCCTGCACCAGCGAGAAGCCGCGCAAACGGATGTCTTCCTCGCCGGTCTCGCCGGCCTGGAAGGTCACGCCCGCGGTGTTGCGCAGCACTTCCTTGAAGTCGTCGAGATTGCGGTCATCCATCAGTCGCTCCGTGATGACGGTGATGGATTGCGGAATGTCGCGCAGTTTCTGCTTGCCCTTGCCGATCGATGTTTCGGTGGCACGCAGTGATGTCTTGGATTGGGGCGTTTCGGCCGTCTCCTTTACTTCCACCGTCGCCAATGTCTTGGCGTTTTCCGGGGTGGTTTGCTGGGCCAGCGCATTGATGGAGCCGGCCAGCAGCATGGCACCCAGGGGTAGCAGAGCGGACGATGCTCTTGGGGTTGACGCGGCTGGGGTCTTTGTGAGCGTGCTTGGCGTGGTTTTTTTTCGGGGATGGTGGTGTTTGGACATGGTTGTAGCGCTTCAGGTTCATGAAAGTGGCTGGCTACAACCCATCGCTGTCAGTCGCGTGGCATGGCTCGCTACGTTAATCAATGGTTGAATTATACACAAATACGAATCATTATCATTTGCATTGAAGCGAAAATGAATCTGTCAAAGGTCGGGACGTGGTTTGGCCTTGCGCCCCAACAGTGCAAAAGGGGGGGTGCTGTGGATGGGCTATGCCTACCCGAGACCTAAAGGGGTGTGGCCTGCTCAGTACACCAGGCGCTCAGGTCTGATTTCCTGCAGGATGGTGGTGGCGATCTCTTCGATCGACTTGGTGGTGGTGGAGAGCCAGCGGATGCCAGAGCGCCGCATCATGGCTTCGGCTTCGGCCACTTCGATGCGGCAGTTTTCCAGCGAGGCGTACTTGGAGTTCGGGCGGCGTTCGTTACGGATCTCGCTCAGGCGCTCGGGGTTGATGGTCAGGCCGAAGAGCTTGCTGCGGTGCGGCACCAGGGCCGGGGGCAACTGGTGGCGGTCGAAATCTTCCGGGATCAGCGGGTAGTTGGAGGCTTTCAGACCGTATTGCATGGCCAGGTAAAGCGAGGTCGGCGTTTTGCCGCTGCGGCTCACGCCGACCAGGATCACGTCCGAGCTGGCCAGGTCGAGATTGGACTGACCGTCGTCATGGGCCAGAGAGAAATTGATGGCTTCGATGCGGTCATGGTAAGCCTGGCTTTTGCTGGCATCGCTGAAACGGCCGATGCGGTGGTGGGATTTGACGCCCAACTCGTTTTCCAGCGGGTTGACGAAGGTGCCGAACATGTCAAGCAGCATGCCCTGGCAACCGCCCGTGATGACCTGGAGCACTTCCTCATTGACCAGGGTGGAAAACACCACCGGCTTCTTGCCATCGACTTCAGCCGTGTGGTTGATCTGCCGCACGGCTTGGTGCGCCTTCTCGACGGAATCGATAAAAGGCAGGCGCACGCGCCGCATTTGCGTTTCGAACTGGGCCAGGATGGCGTTGCCAAAGGTTTCGGCGGTGATGCCGGTGCCATCGGAAATGAAAAAGACGGTGCGATTGGGCATGGGAACTCGGAGAAGTTGCGAAGTGGGCGAAAGGCGGGTAATGGGGGTGGATGTGGCCGGCGCTTTTCAAGTGGAGCTTACAATAATGGCAATCGATCCGAATTCTTCCATGCACCGCAACGCCCTACGAGAACAAGAGCAAAGGCTAGCCGTTGGCATGGGCGCTGTCAGTCCCCCGGATGGGCTGACCTGTCGCGCAGAGCGTTTTTTAACTTCTGGAGCTTTCCCATGTCTGCACTTTTCAGCCCGACCGCCCTGGTCGTTCCGTTTGAAAACCTGAGAATGTCCGATGTCGAGGCAGTTGGCGGCAAGAACGCCAGCCTCGGCGAAATGATCTCGCAGCTGCCGCAGGGCGTGCGTGTGCCGACCGGCTTTGCCACCACGGCCCATGCTTTTCGCGAGTTCCTGAAACATGACGGCTTGGTCGATCGCATCAATGCCAAGCTGGATGCGCTGGATACCGAAGACGTGCGGGCGCTGGCCAGCGTTGGCGCCGAAATCCGCACCATGGTCGAGGCCCAGCCGTTCCCGGCCGACCTGGAAAAAGCCATCCGCGAAGACTTCGCCAAGCTCAGCGCCGGCAACCCGCAGGCCACGTTTGCGGTGCGTTCCTCGGCCACGGCTGAAGACCTGCCCGATGCGTCCTTTGCCGGCCAGCAGGAGACCTTCCTTAATGTGCACGGCATCGAGGAAGTGCTGCACAAGATGAAGGAGGTGTTTGCCTCCCTCTACAACGACCGTGCCATCAGCTACCGTGTGCACAAGGGTTTTGCCCACGCCGACGTGGCCCTGTCAGCCGGTGTGCAGCGCATGGTGCGCTCCGACCTGGGCGCCGCCGGTGTGATGTTCACCATCGATACCGAATCCGGTTTTGAAGACGTGGTGTTCATCACTTCCAGCTACGGTCTGGGTGAGACGGTGGTGCAGGGTGCGGTGAATCCGGACGAGTTCTACGTCCACAAGCCCATGCTCAAGGCCGGCAAACGCGCCACCATCCGCCGCAACCTGGGCTCCAAGCTGATCCAGATGGTGTTTTCCACCGCGGAGGAAAAGGCGGCCGGCGGCAAGCTGGTCAAGACCATCGATGTGCCGACCGAGCAGCGCAATCGCTATTCCCTGACGGATGCCGATGTCGAGCAACTGGCCCGCTACGCGCTGGTGATCGAAGAGCACTACGGCCGCCCGATGGACATCGAGTGGGGCAAGGACGGCACCGACGGCCAGCTTTACATCCTGCAGGCCCGCCCCGAGACGGTGAAGAGCCAGAGCAAAGGTACCGCCGAGTTGCGCTACAAGCTCAAGGGCAAAGGCACGGTGTTGGCTGAAGGCCGCGCCATTGGCCAGAAGATCGGTACCGGCCCGGTGCGCCTGGTGCACAACCTCAACGAGATGGACAAGGTCCAGCCCGGCGATGTGCTGGTGACCGACATGACCGACCCCAACTGGGAGCCGGTGATGAAGCGTGCTTCGGCGATCGTGACCAACCGCGGCGGCCGTACCTGCCACGCGGCCATCATCGCGCGTGAACTCGGCATCCCGGCCGTGGTCGGTTGCGGTGACGCCACCGAAAAGCTCAAGGACGGCACGCTGGTCACTGTCAGCTGCGCCGAGGGCGACACCGGCTTCATCTATGACGGCCTGCTGGAGACGGAAGTGTCCGAAGTCCAGCGCGGCGCCATGCCCGAGATTCCGGTCAAGATCACGATGAACATCGGCAACCCGCAGCTGGCGTTCGACTTTGCCCAGCTGCCCAACGCCGGTGTCGGCCTGGCGCGGCTGGAGTTCATCATCAATAACAACATTGGTGTGCACCCCAAGGCCATCCTTGACTACCCGAACATCGATGCCGACCTGAAAAAAGCGGTCGAGTCCGTGGCCCGCGGTCATGCCTCGCCGCGCGCCTTCTACGTCGACAAGGTTGCTGAGGGCGTGGCCACCATTGCCGCCGCCTTCTGGCCCAAGTCAGTGATCGTGCGTCTGTCGGACTTCAAGAGCAACGAGTACCGCAAACTCATCGGCGGCAGCCGCTACGAGCCGGAGGAAGAGAACCCGATGCTGGGCTTCCGCGGTGCCGCCCGCTATGTGAGTGCCGAATTTGGCGAGGCCTTTGCCATGGAGTGCGAGGCGATGCGCCGCGTGCGCGAGGAAATGGGGCTGACCAACGTTGAGCTGATGGTGCCTTTCGTGCGTACGCTGGGTCAGGCGAAGAAGGTCACCGAGTTGCTGGCGGCCCAGGGCCTCAAGCGCGGCGAGAACGGTCTGAAGATCATCATGATGTGCGAAGTGCCGAGCAACGCCATCCTGGCGGACGAGTTCCTGGAGTACTTCGATGGCTTCTCCATCGGCTCCAACGACCTGACCCAGCTCACGCTCGGTCTGGACCGCGATTCCGGGCTGGAGTTGCTGGCGGCGGACTTCGATGAGCGTGACCCGGCCGTTCAAGCCATGATCAGCCGTGCCATTACAGCTTGCCGCAAGCAGGGCAAGTACGTTGGCATTTGCGGCCAGGGCCCCAGCGACCATCCCGACTTCGCGCGCTGGCTGGTCGAGCAGGGGATTACCTCGATCTCGCTCAACCCGGATTCCGTGGTTGAGACGTGGCGCAACATCGCCGGGATGTAAGTTCTTCGCAATGGCATCTCCCGATGTCATGAGTGCATGCCGATGAGCCTGCCGGGGCGCCCGTCACTTCGCAGTTGGCTGTTGCTGCTGTGGGCGGGGGCGGCCTTTGGCGTCGTGTACTTCGCACGCGACCTGCAGATGGTGCTGGCGGGTTGGCCTTTTGGCTTCTGGTTTGCCGCGCAGGGCGCCATTCTGGTTTTCATTGCCATCGCTGTCGTGTTTGCCTGGATTTCGAACCGGTCCAGTCAAAACGGCGGCGATGGAGGCATGGAAGCCCGGGGCTATGCCGCTTACAAAAGGCGACTCCACCGTCTCTTTGGCGCCTACGTGCTGTGCCTGCTGGCCTTCCTGCTGGTGATGACGCTGGCCGAAAAATGGGGGCTCTCCAAGCAGTGGATGGGGGCGATTTTCCTGTTTGCCACGGTCGCCCTGTATGCGGTGATCGGCATCAAAGGGCGAACCACGGACGCCGACGAATACTATGTCGCCGGCCGGCGGATTCCTGCTATCTATAACGGCATGGCCACCGCAGCGGACTGGATGAGTGCGGCGTCCTTCATCAGTCTGGCGGGCGGGCTTTACCTGCAGGGTTTTTCGGGCACGCCGTCGCAGCCGGGTGGGCTGGCCTATGTGCTGGGCTGGACGGGCGGCTTTTGTCTGGTGGCGCTGCTGGTGGCGCCTCATTTGCGGCAACTGAACCTCTACACCATCCCGGATTACTTTGCCGTCCGGTTTGCCGGACACTGGCCCCGTCGCCTCGCTGCCTTGTCGGCGGTGCTGTGTTCTTTCACGTATGTGGTGGCGCAAATCTATGGTGTGGGCCTGATCGCCTCGCGGTTGACCGGAGTCCAGTTCGAGATTGGCATTCTGCTGGGGCTCGGTGGGGTGCTGGTGTGCTCCTTTCTGGGGGGCATGCGCGCCGTGACCTGGACCCAGGTGACGCAATACGTGATCCTGACGCTGGCTTTTCTGATTCCCTTGTCCTGGCTGGCTTACAAGCAGCTTGGCAATCCTCTGGCGCCCTTGGTGTATGGCCAGCAGCTGGAGAAAATCACCGAGATTGAGCAACAGTTGCTCAACTCCCCGGCGGAGCAAAAGGTGATCCAGGAGTACGCGCGGCGTGCGAAGAGTTATGAGAGCAAATTGCGTGACGTGGAGGCCTCGCTGGATCGTGAACGGGTTTTGCTGCGCAACAAGTTGCACCAGCTCAATGAGTACGGGGCAGATGCCGGCGCAATTTTTGCCGCGAAGCGAGAAATCGCCCAATTGCCCAAGGACGCGGCGACAGCGCGCGAGCATTGGACCCGCGCCATGCAGGATAACCTCAGCCGGGCACATCCCTTGGCGGGCATGCCGCCGCATGCCAAACCGTTTGCCGGCGATCCGCAGGGCTCGCCACAAGAGCAGGAGACTTTTGAGTTGTCGCGCCGCAACTTTCTGGCGCTGATGTTTTGTCTGATGGTGGGCACAGTCGGGCTGCCGCATTTGTTGACCCGCTTCTACACCACGCCCACGGTCGCCGAAACACGTAGCTCGGTGGCCTGGTCGCTGGTGTTTATCGCCATCCTGTATGTGTCGGCACCGGCGCTGGCGGTTTTGGTGAAATACGAGGTGCTCAGTCATCTGGTGGGGCAGAATTTCGACGCCTTGCCCACCTGGATGGCGCAATGGGCCAGGGTGGACCCCTCCCTGCTGTCGATCAGCGATGTCAACGGCGACCACATCCTGCAGTTTTCCGAACTGAAGCTGGGGGCGGACATCGTGATGCTGGCTACGCCGGAGATCGGTGGCTTGCCCTATGTGGTATCGGGCCTGGTGGCCGCAGGTGGTTTGGCGGCCGCACTGTCGACCGCCGACGGGCTGTTGCTGACCATTGGCAATGCGCTGGCACACGACCTGTATTTCCAGGGCCGCAATGACCGTGCCAGTCTGGTACGGCGGGTCATCCTCTCCAAGTTCGCCTTGCTGGTTGTGGCGTTGGGTGCGGCCTACGTGGCGGCACTGAAGCCGGCCGACATCCTGAATCTGGTGTCGGCCTCCTTTTCTCTGGCCGGTGCGGCGTTTGTCCCGGCCATGGTACTGGGCATTTTCTGGCGCAAGACCTCCCGCGCCGGGGCCGTGGGTGGCATGCTGGCGGGGCTGGGGGTGACGGTTTATTACATGCTGATCAATGTGCCTGCCGTGCGCGCCGCGCTGGGGCTGCACGGCAGCGGCCTGTGGTTCGGGATTCAGCCGGTTTCTGCCGGCGTGTTCGGCGTGCTGGCGGGTTGCGTGGTGACCGTTGGATTGAGCCTGCTTTCGCGAGCGGGGCGGCAGGATTCCATGGCTGTCGAAAATCTCATATAATGGAGAGCTTCACCTTGCTACACCCCAATTAGACGCTGGGGGTAGCTTCTTTGCCCGTTGAGAACGGGCCACCCACAAGGAGTATCAATGCGTCATTACGAAATCGTCCTGATGATCCATCCGGATCAAAGCGAGCAGGTGCCTGCCATGCTCGAACGCTACAAGGGCATGATCACCGCTGGCGGTGGCAAAGTGCACCGTGTTGAAGACTGGGGCCGTCGCCAGATGGTTTACATGATCAACAAGCTGGCCAAAGCCCATTACCTGTGCGTCAACATCGAAGCCGACAAGGCTGTGATGGCTGAGCTTGAGCATGCGTTCAAGTTCAACGATGCCGTGCTGCGTCACCTCACCGTGCTGAAGAAAAAGGCCGAGACTGGTCCTTCCTCGATGATGAAGACCGTCGAGCGTGAAGACGCTCGCAAGCAACAACAGGCCGAGTACCAGGCCTGATCTTTCCGCTAGCGAGGAGTGAACCCAACCGCCAACCACCTTGTCCTGACTGCCTGTATCGCTGAGGTCAACCCCATGCGCTACACCCCAGTCGGACTGCCCGCCCTGGACCTCCGGCTCGAACATGAGTCCAACATCCAGGAAGCCGGGCAGGAAAGACAGGTCAAGGCAGCAGTCAAGGCAGTGGCCTTTGGCGCAATGGCTGAAAAGCTTGCCAAGCAAGCCATCGGCAGTGCCTGGAGGTTCAACGGTTTTGTGGCCACTCCCCGCAATGGAAAGAACCTTGTGTTTCACATCCAAGAATTCAGTCAAGATTAATTTCAGGAGGCCCTCATGGCCACGTTCAAAAAGTTCAACAAAGACAAGCGCCCCAAGCGCAACACCCAGTCTCTGCTCTTCAAGCGCAAGCGCTTCTGCCGCTTCACCGTGACCGGTGTCGAAGAGATTGACTACAAAGACATCGACACGCTGCGTGATTTCATCGCCGAAAACGGCAAGATCATTCCGGCTCGCCTGACGGGCACCCGTGCCATCTATCAGCGCCAGCTCAACACCGCTATCAAGCGCGCGCGTTTCCTCGCGATGCTGCCGTACAGCGACCAGCACAAGATCTAAGGAGTAGACTCATGCAAATCATTCTGCTCGACAAGGTCGTGAACCTCGGCAACCTCGGCGAAATCGTCAAGGTCAAAGACGGCTATGCCCGCAACTTCCTGATCCCTTCTGGCCGCGCCCGTCGCGCCACTGAGTCGGCCAAGGCTGAGTTCGAAGCCAAGCGCGCCGAACTGGAAAAAGCGGCTGCAGCCAAGCTGGCTGAAGCCCAAGCACTGGGCGAGAAGCTGGCTGGCACGACCATCAAACTGACGCAAAAAGCCGGTGTGGATGGCCGCCTGTTCGGTTCCGTCACCAACTTCGACATTGCCGAAGAGCTGAACAAGAACGGCTACAAGGTTGTCAAGGCCCAGGTGCGTATGCCCAACGGCCCGCTCAAGGTGGTTGGCGACAGCGCCGTCAGCGTGGCACTGCACACCGACGTGGTGGTTGACGTCAACGTCTCCGTGTACGGCGAAACGGCTTAAGCTGTTTTCCCGCACGTCAAAAGCCGCCAGGGTTGCCTCTGGCGGCTTTTGTATTTGTGATCGGCGTTAACGCCTATACATGCATTTACACAGATTACTCACAGCTTTCGGGCGAGTTGTCCCCAGCATGTTCCTCGACGTCTGAGTGTCGAGAGCGTAGCATTGTGGATTACAAGGAAACCACCATTCATGTCAGCCGTATTGACCGCCGTAGATGATGACTACGGACAAGACCGACAAATTGCGCAACTGCGCATCCCGCCGCACTCGATCGAGGCGGAATCCAGTGTGCTGGGTGGCCTGCTGCTGGACAACGCGGCCTGGGACCGTGTTAGCGATCTGCTGAACGACGGCGACTTTTATCGCTACGAGCATCGCCTGGTCTATGGCGCGATGGCGGCACTCATCAACGCCAGCAAGCCGGCTGACGTGATCACGGTGTTCGAGCATTTGCAGAGCCAGGGCAAGGCAGAGGAAATCGGTGGGCTGGCCTACCTCAACTCGCTGGCGCAATATGTGCCCAGCGCCGGCAATATCCGCCGCTATGCCGAGATCGTGCGCGAGCGCGCCATCCTGCGTAAGCTGGTGACTGCCAGCGACGAGATCGCGACCAATGCCTTCAATCCCAAGGGGCGGCCGGTGGCAGCCATCCTGGATGAGTCCGAGCAGAAAATTTTCAATATTGGCGAGGAAGGCTCGCGCATGAAGCGCGGCTTCCAAGCCATGGATTCGCTGGTGGTGGACCTGCTGGACCGGGTCCAGGAAATGGCCGACAACCCGAACGACATTACCGGCGTGCCGACCGGCTTTTACGACCTGGACCGCATGACGGCGGGTTTGCAACCTGGCGACATGGTGGTGCTAGCGGCTCGCCCCTCCATGGGTAAAACCGCATTTGCCATCAATATTGCCGAGCACGTGGCGCTGAATGAAGGCCTGCCGGTAGCGGTGTTCTCCATGGAAATGGGCGCGGCCCAGCTGGCGGTGCGTATCGTCGGCTCGATTGGCCGTATCGACCAGGGGCACTTGCGGACCGGCAAGCTCTCCGACGAAGAGTGGCCACGCCTGACGGAAGCGATCGAGAAGCTGCGCAACATCTCGCTGCACATTGATGAAACTGCCGGCCTGACCGCCAGTGAACTGCGCGCCAATGCCCGACGCCTGGCGCGCCAGTGCGGCAAGCTCGGCTTGATCGTGGTGGATTACCTGCAACTCATGAGCGGGTCGGGTGGCGACAACGAGAACCGGGCCACCGAACTGGGTGAAATCTCACGGGGTCTGAAGATGCTGGCCAAGGAACTGGGTTGCCCGGTGATTGCGCTGTCGCAGCTCAACCGCAGCGTGGAAACCCGTCCCGACAAGCGTCCGATGATGAGCGACCTGCGCGAATCCGGCGCCATCGAGCAGGATGCCGACATCATCATGTTCATCTACCGCGATGAGTACTACACCAAGGACGCCTGCAAGGAGCCGGGTGTGGCCGAGATCATCATTGCCAAGCAGCGTAACGGCCCGACCGGGGTGGTCAAGCTGGCCTTCCTCAACAAGCTGACCCGTTTCGAAAACCTGGCCAGCGGCAGCTACGGCAGCGGCGATTTTTAAATAAAAAAGGGGCTCAAAGCCCCTTTTTTAGTGAGCGAGAAGCTTCTCTTTTTATAGCACTTCGCTGGCAAAGTCCGCCAGCCGGGAGCGTTCGCCGCGTGCCAGCGTGATGTGGCCGCCGTGCGGCCAGCCCTTGAACTTGTCGACGGCAAAAGTCAGGCCCGATGACCCTTCGGTCAGGTAGGGGGTGTCGATCTGCGCCAGGTTGCCCATGCAGATGATCTTGGTACCCGGGCCGGCACGCGTGATCAGGGTCTTCATCTGCTTCGGGGTCAGGTTCTGCGCCTCGTCGATGATGACGTACTTGTTCATGAAGGTACGCCCGCGCATGAAGTTCATGCTCTTGATCTTGATGCGGCTGCGGATCAGCTCACTGGTAGCGGCGCGCCCCCATTCGCCGGCACTGGTGTCGGTCTTGCTCAGCACTTCAAGGTTGTCGTCCAGCGCGCCCATCCAGGGCCCCATCTTTTCCTCTTCGGTACCGGGCAGGAAGCCGATGTCCTCGCCCACGCTCACGGTAGCGCGGGTGACAATGATTTCGGTGTAGCGCCGGTCGTCCAGCACCTGGGTCAGGCCCGAGGCCAGTGCCATCAGCGTCTTGCCAGTACCGGCAGTACCCGCCAGAGTGACGAAATCGACCTCTGGATCCATCAGCAGGTTGATGGCGAAGTTCTGCTCACGGTTGCGTGCCGTCACGCCCCAGATGGCGTTCTTGAGGTGGGTGTAGTCCTTGAGCGTCTTGAGCACGGCAGTCTTGCCGCGGATTTCGGAGACGCGGGCATACAGACTAGGTTCGCCCGCCGCCTCGAAGTAGACGAACTGGTTGATCAGCAGGCTGGGCACGATCGGCCCGGTGATGCGGTAGAAAGTGTGCTGACCTTGCTGCCAGCTCTCCACCGTCTGGCCGTGCGTGGCCCAGAAATCGGCGGGCAGGGCGAGCGAACCGGCATACATCAGGTCGCCGTCATCCAGTGTCTTGTCGTTCTGGTAGTCGTCGGTGGCCAGGCCCAGCGCGCGCGCTTTGACCCGCATGTTGATGTCCTTGGACACCAGCACCACTTCTCGCGGTGCGTATTGCTTGCGCAGTGCCTCGACCACGCCCAGGATCTGGTTGTCCGCCTTGCCCTGGGGCAGGCTGGTGGGCAGGGTGTAGTCCAGCGGCTGGGTTTGGAACAGCAGCTTGCCCCCAGCCTCACGGTGGCCGGTGCTGTCGAGCTTGAGGCCAGCGGTAATGTCCGCCCCCTGGGTTCCGGCCAGGGCGTCGAGGGTACGGCTGGTCTGGCGGGCGTTGCGGGCGACTTCGGTCATGCCCTTTTTGTGGCCGTCAAGCTCTTCCAGCACGATCATCGGCAGGAAGATGTCGTGTTCCTCGAAGCGGAACAGGCACATCGGGTCGTGCATCAGGACATTGGTGTCGAGCACGAACATCTTGGTCGGCCCCGTCGGTTTGCGTTTCTTGATGTCGGCGGCCGGCTGCACACTCGCGGCAACCGGTGCTTTCTCGGCTGCGCTGCTGCTGCCATTCTTTGATTTGGTCGGGGCTTCGGTTTTCTTGGTGTAGGCCGTGGGATGCTCGGCGCCACCACCACCGGTGTGTTCAAACAGGTCGCGGGCTTGCGGTTTCGCTTCCGAAGGCGTCTGTTCGAAGGTGGTTTGAGACTTTCGCGTGGCCCGGGATGGGCTGCGCGCGGGGGCGTCAAAGGCGTCAGGAGACAGCAGGGCTGCGCGTTTGGTGGGGGCGGGGGGCAGAGGCATGGGGCGTATGGCTCGCTAAAAAAGTGGGAAATGCCGTTTCAGAAGCAAAAAAGCCGCCTGGCAGGCCTAGGCGGCTTTTCTTAAGGAGCGCAGTTGTAAGTCGCAACGGCATGAGGCCATTATGCATGAGTGCAGCTGACCATTTCCCTATTGTTGTTTCAAGGCATCAAAGGCAGACTGGGATCAGGCTGCAACAGCTGCATTGGCCTTCTTCAGAACTTTGACGGCCTTGAGAACTTCGTCCACATGGCCAGGTACTTTCAGACCACGCCACTCATACTTGAGGATGCCATCGGGCCCAATCAGGAAGGTGCTGCGCTCAATGCCCTTGACCTTCTTGCCGTACATGATCTTGTTCTTGACCACGCCGAACATATGGCACATCTTCTCTTCGGTGTCGGCGATGAGTTCGAAGGGCAACTCCAGCTTGGTCTTGAACTCGTCGTGGGACTTCATGTTGTCGCGCGAGACGCCGAACACCGCAGCGCCCGCCTTCACGAAATCTTTGTATTTGTCACGGAACTGCATGGCTTCCGTGGTGCAACCCGGGGTGTTGTCCTTGGGGTAGAAATACAAAATGATCGTTTGACCGAGATGGGAGGTGTTGGAAACTTTGATGCCACTGGTGGCATTTGCTTCAAATTCCGGGATGGGTTTATTGACAACGATCGCCATATGCCTTAAATCTTGTGTGACAGGAGCTGTCATTTGTAGCCGGGGCACATACCGTGACAGCTCGGTACCGCCTCAACTTTAAGTATGGATTTTACCCTGAAAACGATATCTTGGCTGTGATGGGGGCTAGGGGGTTTCCAGTAGCAGGGCGGCGACCACATGTCGCCCTTCGCCCGCGAGGATGTTGAAGGTGCGGCAGGCGGCTGCCGTGTCCATGGTTTCGACGCCAATTCTGTGGGCGGCGAGCCGGCTCAGCCAGGCAGGCGGTGGAAAGCGCAGGCGCTGGCCGCTGCCGAACAGAATCAATTCAGCACCCAGATCGGCCAAATGGTCGAAATGGGCCGGCGTGAGGTCGGCGAAGCTGCCGCAGGCCCAGTCCAGGCGCTCGCCCCGGGACCCGATCACGATGCTGGTGTTTATTTTTTCACCATCCAGGCCAATCCAGTCCGGGCCATAGCCACTGATTGTGGGAACATTGAATTTGTCAGGCTGAAGTTTCATGGCTTGGTTCGGAACTGTGGTCAAATTATAGGTTTCGCCTTGCGCTAAGCATCCCGGAGGGACTTTGAAGACCATTCGTAAATCAGACAAGCTGGCCAATGTCTGCTATGACATTCGGGGCCCCATCATGGAGCGGGCCAAGCAGATGGAGGAGGAGGGCCACACCATCATCAAGCTCAACATCGGCAACCTGGCCGTGTTCGGCTTCGATTCGCCCGAGGAAATTCGCCAGGACATGATCCGCAACCTGCCCAATGCGGCGGCGTATTCGGACAGCAAGGGGATTTTTGTCGCCCGCAAGGCGGTGATGCAGTACACCCAGGAGCAGGGCATCAAGGGTGTCACGCTCGACGACATCTACCTCGGCAATGGTGCCAGCGAGTTGATCGTCATGGCCACCAATGGCCTGCTCAACGACGGTGATGAGATGCTGGTGCCGGCGCCCGATTACCCGCTGTGGACGGCGGCCGTCAGCCTCTCCGGTGGCACGCCGGTGCATTACCTGTGTGACGAGGCCAATGGCTGGATGCCGGATCTCAACGATATCCGCGCCAAGATCACATCGCGAACCAAGGGCATCGTGGTCATCAACCCGAACAACCCGACCGGCGCCTTGTACTCGGACGAACTGCTCAAGGGTATCGTCGAGATCGCGCGCGAGCACAACCTGGTCATCATGGCTGATGAGGTCTATGACAAGGTGCTGTACGACGGCGTGCACCACACCGCCATGGGCAGTCTGTCTGACGATGTGCTCACGCTTACCTTCAACTCCCTGTCGAAGAGCTACCGTTCCTGCGGCTACCGTGCTGGCTGGTTGGTGGTGTCCGGCGACAAGAAGATGGCGAAGGATTACATCGAGGGCCTCAACATGCTGTCCTCGATGCGCCTGTGCGCCAACGTGCCAGGCCAGTGGGCTATTCAAACTGCGCTCGGCGGCTACCAGACCATCAACGACCTGATCTGCGAAGGCGGCCGCCTGCGTCGCCAGCGCGATATCGCCTACGAGTTGATCACGGCCATTCCGGGTGTCACCTGTGTCAAGCCCAGTGCCGGGCTGTACATGTTCCCCAAGCTCGATCCCAAGATGTACCCGATCGAGGACGATCAGGCCTTCATCCAGGAGTTGCTGGAGGAAACACGCGTGCTGCTGGTGCAGGGTACGGGCTTCAACTGGCCGACCCCGGACCATTTCCGCCTGGTGTTCCTGCCGCACGAGGATGACCTGCGTGATGCAATCGGCCGCATCGCCAAGTTCCTCGAGAGCTACCGCAAGCGTCACGCGCGTACCTGATCAACGTGAGATAACGGCGCGCAAGCGCCTTGAACAGAGTTAATGATGAAAGCAATTCAAGTAGGCCTGTTGGGCATTGGTACGGTGGGTGCGGGCACCTTCAATGTGCTCAAGCGTAATCAGGAAGAAATCAAGCGCCGTGCCGGGCGTGGCATTGAAATCACCATGGTGGCCGATCTGGACGTGGCGCGTGCCCAGAGCATCGTCGGTCCCGACGTGAAGGTGGTGAATGACGCCCGCGCCGTGATCGCCAACCCGGACATCGACATCGTGGTTGAACTCATCGGCGGCTATGGCATTGCCAAGCAGCTGGTGATGGAGGCCATCGCCGCCGGCAAGCACGTGGTGACTGCCAACAAGGCGCTGCTGGCCGTGCACGGCACCGAGATCTTTGCTGCCGCGTCCGCCAAGGGCGTCATGGTGGCCTTCGAGGCGGCTGTGGCCGGTGGTATTCCCATCATCAAGGCGCTGCGCGAAGGCCTGACGGCCAACCGCATCCAGTGGATTGCCGGCATCATCAACGGCACCACCAACTTCATCCTGTCCGAAATGCGCGACAAGGGGCTGGACTTCGACGTGGTGCTAAAAGAAGCGCAACGCCTGGGCTATGCCGAAGCCGATCCGACCTTCGATATCGAGGGCGTGGACGCGGCGCACAAAGCCACCATCCTGTGTTCCATCGCCTTTGGTATTCCGGTGCAGTTCGACAAGGCCTATGTGGAAGGCATCACCAAACTGGGCGCGCAGGACATCAAGTACGCCGAGCAGCTGGGTTACCGCATCAAGTTGCTGGGCATCACCAAGCGCCGTCCCGATGGCATCGAGCTGCGCGTGCACCCCAGCCTGATCCCCGCCAAGCGTCTGCTGGCCAATGTCGAAGGCGCCATGAACGCCGTGGTGGTGAATGGCGACGCCGTTGGCACCACGCTGTACTACGGCAAGGGCGCCGGCTCCGAGCCCACCGCCAGTGCCGTGATTGCCGACCTGGTGGATATCACGCGCCTGCACACGGCCGATGCCGCCCAGCGCGTGCCGCACTTGGCCTTCCAGCCCGATGCCATGAGCGATCTGCGCGTGCTGCCCATGAGCGAGGTGGTGACCAGCTACTACCTGCGCCTGCGCGTGGCCGACGAGCCCGGCGTGCTGGCCAAAGTGACCGGCATTCTGGCCTTGGAAGGCATCAGCATTGATGCGGTGCTGCAACGCGAAGCCGATGAGGTCGGCGGCGAGGGCTCCACCTCGACCGACCTGATCATTCTGACGCACGATGCCCGCGAAGGCACCATGGATACGGCGCTCGCCCAACTGCAGGCGCTGCCGACGGTGCTGGCGCCGATCGTGCGCATCCGCAAGGAAGAGCTGGCCTGATGAAATACCTCAGCACCCGCGCGGCATCGAACGAGACGGCCGACCGCAAACGCTTCTGCGAAATCCTGCTCGAAGGCCTGGCGCCCGATGGCGGCCTGTACCTGCCGGAGCGCTATCCGCAGGTGGATGACGCCACCCTTAGCAAGTGGCGCGGCTTGTCTTATGCCGACCTGGCGTTCGAGATCCTGTCGCTCTACATCGATGACATCCCGGCGGCTGATCTCAAGGCGATCTGCCACAAAACCTATACCGAAGCCGTATTTGGTACGCCCGAGATCGTCCCGCTCAAGCCGCTGGAAAACGGCTTGTACCTGGAAGCGCTGTCCAACGGGCCGACCCTGGCCTTCAAGGACATGGCGATGCAACTGCTGGGCAACCTGTTCGAGTACGAACTGGGCCGGCGCGGTGAACAACTCAACATCCTGGGCGCCACCAGCGGCGACACCGGCAGCGCAGCCGAATACGCCATGCGCGGCAAACAGGGCGTGCGCGTCTTCATGACCAGCCCGTATGGCCGCATGAGCCCCTTCCAGCAGGCGCAGATGTTCAGCCTGCAGGATGCCAACATCCACAACTTGGCCGTCAAGGGTGTGTTCGACGACTGCCAGGACATTGTCAAGGCGGTGTCCAACGACCTGGACTTCAAGCGCAAGTACAAGATCGGTACCGTCAACTCGATCAACTGGGCACGCCTGCTGGCCCAGGTGGTGTACTACTTCGCCGGGTATTTCCAAGCGACGAAGAACAACAGCGAGAAGGTCAGCTTCACCGTGCCCTCCGGCAACTTCGGCAACGTCTGCGCCGGCCATGTGGCGCGCATGATGGGGCTGCCGATTGACCAGCTGGTGGTGGCCACCAACGAGAACGACGTGCTCGACGAGTTTTTCCGCACCGGCATCTACCGCGTGCGCGGCAGTGCCGATACGCACGAGACCTCCAGCCCGTCGATGGACATTTCCAAAGCCTCGAACTTCGAGCGTTTTGTGTTCGATCTGCTGGGACGTGATGGTGCCAAGGTCAAAGCCTTGTTTGGTGAGCACTTGTCCGCCACCGGGCAGTTTGATTTGAGCGCCGATCCGGCCTTTGCCCAGGCGGCGCAGCGTTATGGCTTCCAGAGTGGCAAGAGCATCCATGCCAATCGCCTGGCCACCATTCGCGATACCTTCGAGCGCTTCGGTGTCATGATCGACACCCACACCGCCGACGGCGTCAAGGTGGCGCGCGAGCATCTGGTCGCCGGTGTGCCGATGATCGTGCTGGAGACGGCGCTGCCGATCAAGTTTGCCGCCACGATTGTGGAAGCGCTGCGGCGCGAGCCGCAGCGTCCGGCCAAGTTCGAAGGCATTGAAGACCTGCCCAAGCGGGTCACGGTGATTGACGCCGATGTGCAGGTCGTCAAGGCCTACATTGCCCAGCATTGCGATTGAACATGGGCTTCAGCCCCTAGGGGATGAATGTGATGAGCGCTCAAAAACATTGTGTTCTGGCGGTTGCGCCATGAAGGTGGTTGGCTTCGCCGGTTATTCCGGATCGGGCAAGACCACGCTGGTCGAGCGCCTGATTCCCGTGCTCAAGCTGCGCGGGCAACGCGTGTCCGTGGTCAAGCATGCCCACCACAAATTCGACATCGACCATCCCGGCAAGGACACCTGGCGGCACCGCGAGGCGGGCGCCTTTGAGGTGGTGGTGGCGTCCAACCAGAGACTGGCCTTGATGCGTGAGTTTGAACAGCCGGCCGAACTCACCGTACACCAGCTGATTGCCGAGTTGTACGATGGCGTCGACTGGGTTCTGGTCGAAGGTTTCAAGGACAGCGATCTGCTCAAGATCGAGGTCTGGCGGGCTTCCAACGGCAAACCGGCGCGCTATATGGAGGACGACTTCATCGCCGCCATTGCCACCGACTCGCCTGAGCAACTGCCGCAAGCCACCGCGCTCGATGTGCTGGACCTCAACGATGCCGAGGCGGTCGCCGAATGGCTGATCCGCCATGCTGCCCGTTTTGAATACAGTTGTGAGATGTTTGCATGAACGCACCCCGTCCTCCCCTGAAGTCACTTGACGATGCCCTGGCCGAACTGCTGGGCTATGCCACGCCGCTGAACGGCATCGAGCAGGTCACAACCTTTGATGGCGATGGCCGCGTGCTGGCGCAGGACGTGGTGTCCGCCTTGCATGTACCGCCGCAGGACAACAGTTCCATGGACGGCTATGCGGTGCGCTGCGCCGATGTCAGCGCGTCCGGCGTGCTGCTGCCGGTGAGCCAGCGCATTGCCGCCGGCGCCTCCGGCCAGCCCTTGCAGGCCGGCACCGTGGCGCGCATTTTCACCGGCGCGCCGATTCCCGTCGGCGCTGACGCCGTGATCATGCAGGAGGACTGCGAGCCCGTCGGCGACGCCCAACCGGAACAGGGTGAGCTCGGCACGGTGCGCATCAAGAGCGTGCCGCAAGTGGGCCAGTGGATTCGCCGCGCCGGCGAAGACGTCACGCGCGGCGCCGTGGTACTGGCCCAGGGGCAGCGCCTGACACCGGCCTCGCTGGGGCTGGCGGCCAGCATCGGCATGAGCACGCTGCCGGTGGTGCGCCGCCCGCGCGTGGCCTTGTTCTCCACCGGCGATGAACTGGTGATGCCGGGCGATGTGGCGCCGGAATACATGCCGCCCGGTGCCATCTACAACTCGAACCGCTTTTTCCTGCGTGTGCTGCTGCAGCGCCTGGGCTGCGAGGTGACCGATTACGGCATCGTGCCGGACCAGCGCGATGCCACCTTGGATGCCCTGCGGGAAGCCTCGCTGCAACACGACCTGATTCTCACCAGCGGCGGTGTCTCCGTCGGCGAGGAAGATCACATCAAGCCGGCGGTGCAACAGCTGGGTGAGCTCGATCTCTGGCAAATTGCTATCAAGCCGGGCAAGCCGTTTGCTTACGGCAAGATCTTCAAGGGAGCGGCCCCGGCTGCGGGGGCGCGTGAAGCCTGCCATTTCACCGGCCTGCCGGGCAATCCGGTGTCGAGTTTTGTCACCTTCCTGCTGTTGGTACGGCCCTTCCTGCTCAAGCTGCAGGGCGTGACCCAGACAGCGCCGGTGGCCATGCCAGTGCCAGCCCATTTCGCCTGGCCGCGTGCCGACAAGCGCCGCGAGTTCCTGCGCGTGCGCCGCAACGCGGCAGGCGGTCTCGATCTGTTCCCCAACCAGAGTTCCGGCGTGCTGACCTCCGCTGTGTGGGGCGACGGCGTGGTCGACAATCCGCCGGGGCGCACTATTGCCCAAGGCGATGTGGTGCAGTTCATTTCGTTTGCGGAGCTGATGGGATGAAGGTCAACGTCAAATACTTTGCCTCGATCCGCGAGAGCGTGGGCGTGGGCAGCGAGCAGGTCCAGACCGATGCATTGAACTTGGCCGGTCTGCGCGACGAGCTGATCGCGCGCGGCGGTGCCCATGCGCAGAGCCTGGCGCGTGGCCGCGCGGTACGCGTGGCCCTGAATCAGGTCATGAGTGACGAAGCGGCGAGCTTGAGCGAGGGCTGTGAAGTCGCTTTCTTCCCGCCGGTCACCGGAGGCTGATGCCATGAACGCACGCGTTTCGATCCAGACCGCCGACTTCGACCTTGGCGTTGAGATTGCCGCCTTGCGCGCGCAGGACAAGCGTGTCGGCGCGGTCTGCAGCTTCATCGGTACCGTCAGGGATCGCAACGACGGCAGCGCAGTGAGTTCGATGGAGCTCGAGCATTACCCCGGCATGACGGAAACCTCCATCGAGGCCATGATCGATGAGGCCTTCAAACGCTTCGACATTTTTGGTGCGCGCGTCATCCACCGCGTCGGCCTGCTGCAGCCGCTGGACCAGATCGTGCTGGTGGCTGTCACTTCGGCTCACCGTGGCGAGAGCTTCCAGGCCTGCGAGTTCCTGATGGACTACCTCAAGACCCAGGCGCCGTTCTGGAAGAAGGAAGAGACGCCTGAAGGCTCGCGCTGGGTCGACGCCCGCGTCAGCGACGATGCGGCCTTGGCCAAATGGGGTATCGAAGCACGCAACCTCTGAGTACGCAGATCAGGTGCCGTTGGCATGTTCCCACAGCGGGGCTTGTGCCAACTGCTCTGTCAGCCACTGCAACAGCGTGCGGATACGGGGCAGGTCGATGCGATTGGCCGGCACCAAGGCCTTGAGCCACAGATCCGGTGGCTTGAAGTCGGGCATCACCTCCACCAGTTCGCCGGTTTTGAAGGCCGGTGCGACCAGGTAGTCCGCCAGCATCGAAATTCCCTGGCCCGCCAGCGTCGCCTGGCACAAGGCGGCGCCGTCATTGCTCTTGAGTTTGGGCCGCGCATCGATACCCACCAACCCTTGCGGACTCAGAAATTCCCAGCGTGTGCCGGAGGTGGCGAACACCAGGCAATCGTGTTCGATCAACTCGGCGGGCGTTTGCGGCACACCCTTGCGCGCCAGGTAAGCCGGCGCGGCGCACAGCCGGCGCCGGATCAGGTGCAAGGGATGGTCATGCACCTGGCCATAGGATTCGGGCCGCGCCCCGATGGCAATGTCAAAACCTTCTTCCAGCGGATTGACGGAGCGGTCGGCCAGCACCACTTCCATGCTGATCATCGGCTGGCTTTGCAGGAACTGGTTCAACAACTCGCTTAAGTGGAGCACGCCCAGCGTGGTCGGAATCTTGATGCGGATGTGCCCCTCCAGCTCGCCGCTGGCCTGGGCCATGCCGTTGAGGGTGTCGTCCATTTGCCGCACCAGCTTGCGCAATGTTGGCAAATAGCGTTCGCCAACGTCGGTCAGGGTCAGCTTGCGCGTGGAGCGGGTGAATAGGGGCGCGCGAATGCGCCACTCCAGTTGGTCCACGCGCTTGGCAATCACCGATGGCGTCAGCTTGGCCTGACGCGCCGCCTCCGAAAAACTGCCGGTCTCGGCAGAAGAAACAAACGCTTTGAGGTTGGCCAGGGTATCCATGATTTATCTCGATTTGGATTAGGTGATTCTTCAAATTGACATATTGTTGTTCATATCGAGACTAATTAAGATGACTTGAGTCAATTCAAGAACAATCTAGGAGACATCCATGGAACTGAAACTGCCCGACCTGAATTCCACCCGCCGGCCCCAAAAAGTGCCTTACCAGCGCATCGCCACCGAGGAGGCGTTTGCGCCGCCCGAGATGATCGAGATCTACCGCAAGATCCTGGAGAAGGGCGACGCCGATGCCGGCTTTCGTGGCTTGATGGGCTTCTACATGAGCAGCCCGAGCGAGCGAGCGCAGCACATCATGCGTTGCCTGACCGACCTGGACCAGGTTCGTCTGCAGCACATGGACGAGGCCGGCATCGACAAGCAGGTCATCGCGCTGACCTCGCCCGGCGTGCAGGTGATGGACAAGGCCACCGCCGTGTCCTTCAGCCAACTCGCCAACGACCAGCTGGCCGAGGCCATCCGCCGCCACCCGACGCGCTTTGTCGGCATGATCGCAGTGGCGCCGCAGGATCCGGCTGCCGCAGCCAAGGAGATCGAGCGCGGCGTCAGCAAGCTGGGCATGAATTCGGTCATCATCAACTCGCACACGCAAGGCGAGTACCTGTCTGACCCCAAGTTCTGGGACATCTTTGCCGCCGCCGAGGCGAATGACGCGCCGATCTACCTGCACCCCAATGCCATGCCGCCCAAGATGCTGGAGCCGTTCCAGGAGTGTGGGCTGGACGGGGCCATCTATGGCTTCGGCGTGGAGACCGGCATGCACGCCATGCGCATCATCACCGCCGGCGTGTTCGACCGCTTCCCCAAGCTGCGCATGATCATCGGTCACATGGGCGAGGCGCTGCCGTTCTGGGCCTACCGCCTGGATTACATGCACCAGGCCACGGTGCGTTCCAAGCGCTACGAGAGCGTGAAGCCGATTCAGAAGCGGCCCAGTGACTACCTGCGGGAGAACTTCTATGTCACCAACAGCGGCGTGGCGTGGGAGCATGCCATCAAGTTCACCCAAGCGTTCATGGGGGTGGATCGCGTGCTGTATGCCATGGACTATCCCTACCAGTACGCGGTGGATGAAGTGACGATGCTGGACAACATGGACATGTCGCTGGAAGATAAGACCAAGTTCTTCCAGACCAATGCCGAAACAGTGTTCAAGATCAAGTGATATGAATCACCCCCTGGCAGGGGGCCGCGCCAGTGGCTAAGGCTTTGCCGGTTCCACGGCGTTCACCCGTGAAGACATGCCGGGCGTCGGACTGTAGATTTTGAAACAAGAAACAAGACGAGGAGACACCATGAAATTCATCACCAGACTGTGCGCGCTTCTGCTCCTGCTGGCCGGCACGGCCGGCGCGCAGACCTGGCCGGCGCAAACCATCAAGATCGTCGTGCCCTTCACCCCCGGCACCGGCATGGACACCATTGCGCGCACGGTGGCGCCGCGCCTGAGTGAGCGTCTCGGCCAGCCGGTCATCGTGCAGAACCAGCCCGGCGCCAGCGGCAATATCGGTGCCGACCAGGTGGCCAAGGCCCATGCCGATGGCTACACGGTTCTCATGGGCGCCAACACCATGCTGATTGCGGCGCAGCTCTACAAGAACGTGCCATTCAATCCGGTCAAGGATTTCTCTTCCGTCTCCATGGCGGCTTGGGGTACTTTGATGCTGGTGGCCAATCCGAAGACCGGCATCAAGTCGATGGCCGATCTGATTGCGCAAGCCAAGGCACGTCCGGGTTCCATCTCCTTTGGTTCTCCGGGTGTTGGCACTCCGCACCACATGGCCATGGAACTGTTCAAGGCCCAGACCCAGCTCTTCATGCTGCATGTGCCTTACCGCGGCTCGGCAGGCTACACGCAGGATTTGCTCTCGGGTGAGGTTAACGTTGGCTTCCTGCCGATTCACATAGCCCAGGGCTTTGTCAATTCCGGCCGGCTGACCGCGCTGGCGGTTGGCGGCGCCAAGCGCCATCCGGTGGCACCTGCGGTCGCGACGTTTGAAGAACTGGGCGTCAAGGGCGTGGATGTGGACCTCTGGTACGCCTTCTTCACCCCCACGAAAACGCCCGCTGCCGTGGTCAATCGCTTGAATACCGAGATCGTTGCCATCATGAAGCAGGCCGATGTGCGCGAGGTCTTGGGCAAGGCCGGCATGGATGCAGCTTCTTCCACGCCGGAAGAACTGGCCGCCGTGGTCAATAAAGACTACCCGCGCTGGGGCAATGTGATCAAGCGCAACAGCATTTCGGCCGACTAGGTTTGCAACACCATGAATCAAAGTAAACAGTTGAAGATCGCGGTGGTCGGCGGCGGCATTGCCGGTCTGGGTTTCGCGCTCGCCCTGCAGCAAAAAGGCATGCTGTGCGACGTCTATGAAGCCGTGCCGGAAGTCAAGGAGTTGGGCGTGGGCATCACCCTGCTGCCGCACGCCATGCGTGAACTGGCGGCGCTGGGGCTGCAGGCCAAGCTTGAGGCTGTGGCCATCGAGAACCTGGAGAGCGTGTTCTTCAACCGCTATGGCCAGTTCATCTACCGCGAACCCCGTGGCCGGCATGCCGGCTATGCGGTGCCGGAGTTGGGCATTCACCGTGGCAAGCTCCATCGCATCCTGTTTGAAGAAGCGTTGGCCAAACTCGGGCCGGCACAGATCCATACCGACCACCGCTGCACTGGTGTCGAGCAGGACGAGGCCGGCGCGACGGTGCATTTTGTCGACGCCACAGGTGCCCGGCGCGCACCGGTCCGGGCCGACATCGTCATCGCCTGCGACGGCGTGCACTCGGCCATCCGGCGCCAGTTCTACCCAGGCGAGAAAATGGCGTTTGCCGGCATCAACACCTGGCGCGGCGTGACCAAGCACAAACCGATCCTGAGCGGCAAAAGTTATATGCGGGTCGGCTCGATCGATACCGGCAAGATGGTGATCTACCCGATCGTGGACAACGTCGACGGGCAGGGCAACCAGCTCATCAACTGGATGGCCGAGATCAAGCGCGATGGCAACACCATGAACGACTGGAACCGGCCCGGCGATGTGGCGGACTTTGCCGATATCTTCAAGGACTGGCGCTTTGACTGGCTGGATGTGCCCGAGCTGATCGCCAATGCCGAGCAAATCCTGGAATACCCGATGGTGGACAAGGATCCCGTGGAGCAGTGGACCTTCGGTCGCGTCACCTTCATGGGCGATGCGGCGCACCCGATGTACCCGCGCGGCTCCAACGGGGCCGCCCAGGGCCTGATCGATGCCAGGACCCTGGCCGGCTTGCTGACGCCCAGCGCCGATCCGCTGCAGGCCCTCAAGGCGTATGAGCAGGCGCGCCTGGGGCCGACGGCCCGCGTGGTGCAGACCAACCGGACGACGCCGCCGGACTTCATCAACATCAAGGTCGATGAACTCAGCGGCGGCAAGCCCTTCGGGCATATCGACGACCTGATCAGCCAGGAAGAGCTGCGTCAGATCTCGGAAAACTACAAGAAAATCGCCGGCTTTTCGCAGGAAGCGCTCAAGGCCAGTTGAGCCGGTTCGCGCCGGGTCGACGCCCGGTGCGTTCTTGCGGATCGTCAGTGTTTTTGATTTGCATCAAGAACACATGGCCTCCTAGCCCTTGAAATGCAGGGTGAAGCCCTAAGCTGCTGGGCATTCGGAGGATTACATGCGAATTGACAAACTGACCACCAAATTCCAGGAAGCCTTGGGCGAAGCCCAGACGCTGGCCTTGGGCAACGACCACGCCTACATCGAACCGGCCCACGTGCTGGTGGCCATGCTGCGGCAAGAAGACGGCCCCAAGGCGCTGCTGCAGCGCGCCGGCGTCAATGTGCCAGGCCTGCTGAGCGCCGCTGAAACGGCCATGAAAAAGCTGCCCCAGGTGCAGGGGCAAGAACAGGTGCAGGTAGGGCGCGACATGGTCACGCTGCTGCAGGCGGCCGAGAAGGAGTCGATCAAGCGCGGTGACCAGTTTGTTGCCAGCGAGTTGTTCCTGCTGGCCATCACCGAGAGCAAGACCGACATCGCGCACGTGGCCAAGGCCAACGGCCTGACGCGTAAGTCGCTGGAAACCGCCATCGATGCGGTGCGTGGCGGCCAGAACGTGGACAACCCGGACGCCGAAGACCAGCGCGAATCGCTCAAAAAGTATTGCATTGACCTCACCGAGCGCGCCCGCATGGGCAAGCTCGACCCGGTGATTGGCCGCGACGATGAAATCCGCCGTGCCATCCAGGTGCTGCAACGCCGCACCAAGAACAACCCCGTACTGATCGGCGAGCCCGGTGTCGGCAAGACAGCCATTGTGGAAGGACTGGCCCAGCGCATCGTGGCCGGTGAAGTGCCTGATTCGCTCAAGGGCAAGCGCGTTCTGTCGCTCGACATGGCCGCGCTGCTGGCCGGTGCCAAGTTCCGTGGCGAGTTCGAGGAGCGCCTGAAGAATGTGCTGAAAGACTTGGCCAAGGATGAGGGCCAGACCATTGTCTTCATCGACGAGTTGCACACCATGGTGGGCGCCGGCAAGGCCGAAGGCGCCATGGACGCCGGCAACATGCTCAAGCCCGCGCTGGCGCGTGGCGAGTTGCACTGCGTGGGCGCCACCACGCTGGACGAATACCGCAAGTACATCGAGAAAGACGCCGCGTTGGAGCGCCGCTTCCAGAAAATCCTGGTGGGTGAGCCAACGGTGGAAGCCACCATTGCCATTCTGCGCGGCCTCAAAGAGCGCTACGAGGTGCACCATGGCGTCGACATCACCGACCCGGCCATCGTGGCCGCGGCCGAACTGAGCCACCGTTACATCACCGATCGTTTCCTGCCCGACAAGGCGATTGACCTGATCGACGAGGCCGCCTCCAAGATCAAGATCGAGCTGGATTCCAAACCCGAGGTGATGGACAAGCTGGACCGTCGCCTGATCCAGCTGCAGATCGAGCGCGAAGCCGTCAAGAAGGAAAAGGACGAAGCCTCGCGCAAGCGCTTTGAACTCATCAACGAAGAAATCGTCAAGCTGCAAAAGGAAATTGCCGACCTCGATGAAATCTGGAAGGCTGAGAAAGCCACCGCGCAGGGCAGTGCCCAGGTGCGCGAAGAAATTGACAAGCTGCGCCAGGACATCAAAAACCTGACCACCAAGGGTGATCTGGCCAAGGTGGCCGAGCTGCAGTACGGCAAGCTGCCCGAGATGGAAAAACGCCTGAAAGAGGCACAGGACAAGGAAGCCGGCAAAGCCAAGGGTGGCGAGGGTGTCGCACGCCAGTTGTTGCGCACCCAGGTCGGTGCCGAGGAAATCGCCGAGGTGGTGTCACGCGCCACCGGCATTCCCGTGAGCAAGATGATGCAGGGCGAGCGCGACAAGCTGCTGCAGATGGAAGCCAAGCTGCACGAGCGCGTGGTCGGCCAGGACGAGGCCATTGGTGCCGTGGCCAACGCCATCCGCCGCTCGCGCTCCGGCCTGTCTGACCCGAACCGCCCCACAGGATCTTTCCTGTTCCTCGGCCCCACCGGTGTCGGCAAGACCGAGCTGTGCAAGGCGCTGGCCGGCTTCCTGTTTGACAGCGAAGAGCACCTGATCCGCGTCGACATGAGCGAGTTCATGGAAAAGCATTCGGTCGCCCGCCTCATCGGCGCGCCTCCGGGCTACGTGGGCTACGAGGAGGGCGGTTATCTGACCGAGGCGGTGCGCCGCAAGCCCTACAGCGTGCTGCTGCTCGACGAGGTGGAAAAAGCCCACCCGGATGTGTTCAACGTGCTGTTGCAGGTGCTGGACGACGGTCGCCTGACCGACGGCCAGGGCCGCACCGTGGACTTCAAGAACACCGTGATCGTGATGACCAGCAACATCGGTTCGCCCATCATCCAGTCCATGGTGGGCCAACCGTATGAGGACGTCAAGGAAGCGGTGGAGGGCGAGTTGAAAAACTACTTCCGCCCCGAGTTCCTGAACCGCATCGACGAGACCGTGGTGTTCCATTCGCTGGATGCCAAGAACATCGAGTCCATCGCCCGCATCCAGCTCAAGGTACTTGAGGCGCGGCTGCAGAAGATGGAGCTCACGCTGGAGGTGTCGGAAGCCGCGATTGCCGAGCTGGCCAAGGTTGGCTTCGATCCGGTGTTCGGCGCCCGGCCGCTGAAGCGCGCCATCCAGCAGCGGATTGAAAACCCGCTGTCCAAGCTGCTGCTTGAAGGCCAGTTCCTGCCCAAGAGCACGATTCCGGTCGATGTCGATCCGGTGCGCGCGCCCGGCGTGTTCAAATTTGACCGCGCCGTGAGTTAAGGTCCGGGAAAAGAAAACCCGCTCTTGCGCGAGGCAAGAGCGGGTTTTTTTATGGGCGCTTATTTTTTTGGGGCTGGTGGCCGTACATTCATAGGGGCTACGCATCCGTCATGCCTTGAAAGGTAACGATGCTCCGGGCTTGACGGGCCTACCGGAACCGGCCACCAGCAAGCATTCGATACGATCGGCTAGCTGACACAAACAAATGCATAAAGACGGGAATACATGGAGCTAACGCTGATCTATTGGGCCTTGCTGGCTGGTGCGTCGCTGACAGCGCTGGCTTTCGGTTACATCGAATACCACGCCTACTTACTCCGCACCGATGTCAAGAGCGTGCCGGGGGGCTTGCGGTTTACGGCACTTGCCTTCACCGTGGAGACCCATCGGTCCGAAAAAACGGTGCAGGTCACATCCAAAAATGGCCAACATAAAAGTCAGCCCCTGGCGGGGGGCGAGGAGGAAGCACACGCCGGGGTCTTGGACCTGACCTTGCCCGCAGTAGGCATGCGCATCCAGGTTACCCAACTCGCGGTGAGCAATGGCCCCGATGAATCACCGACAGCCACAGGGTTCAGTACCATCGTATTCACAGCCTCGGACGAGATGACCTTCAAGGCGCAAGGCAAACACGGTGGGCAACGCCACACCTTGCAGTTGGATCGCATCCCAGACTCGGTGGCCGAGGCATTTAGACACTTCTCTGGCGGCGTGGAGGCATGGATCGAAAAACTGGAACGCGATCTGGCCGCAGGCATCGCAGCGCGCGAAGAACAGGCGGCCAAGGCGGTCGCCGCACAAGCGGCTGCCCAGGGCCTGCCCACCGAGGCCGCGCTGTCGGCACAGACGCCCGCAGTCCCACTCAGCCCTGCCGAGCAGGAGGTGAAAGCCAAAGCGCAACTGGCCCAGTGGCGTCAGAGCGCAGGCTTTTCAGGCACAGAGACCGATATGCGTTTTGATGCCATGGGCGTTGTGGACTGGCTGATTGACCTGAATCCCGATGGCCGAATCATCCTGCACGCCGAGAAGCGCCACTTCCATGGCAATCTCAAGGGTGCCGTGGCGACCATACTGGCCGATGAGTTGGAGGTGAGTGTCCGCGACGAATACTGGCAAGAAGGTGACGGCCGCATGCCCTCCTTTCGGGTGCTCAAGGGTGCCTCGCGAGAAACCCTGGTGGCTTGGCGCAAGCGCCTCGTCAAGGCCAGGGAGCGCTTCCAGGATGATCCAGGCAAGAAATAGAGCGCGGCCTGAAAAGCAGCGCTCAAACGTTATCGGTAGCAGTCGCACATTGCGCATATGCAAGGGCCTCACTTCTTGCGTGCACAGAAGGCGGGCTCTCGGCATCGCATGCTGAAAGCTCTGTGTCCCACGATGGGCCGCTAGTCACCGACAGAACCCCAGCTTTCATTCCTGGAATAGATCCGCTATCTGGGACCTCAGCCATCGATTGGCAGGATCGTGCTGGTACCTTTCGTGCCAGTGCTGCTTGATCATGAAGCTTGGGAACTCAATTGGCGTTGCCAGTACCTTGACATGCGCGATGCGCATCAGCGTTTGAGCAACGCGCACGGGAGCCGTTGCAACCAAATCCGTATTGGCCAATAGATTTCCCAAGCCCGGCAATGTCGGGAGAGACAGTGCGATTTTTCTTTTTATGCCGTGCTGCACGAGCGTCTTGTCAACCAGGTTCTGGCCAGTGCCTGCGGCAGTAATGACCACGTGACTTTCACGCTGATAGATGCTACGTGTCATCCGTGCGCCTATGCGCGGGTGTTCCTTGCGAACGACGCATGCAAAATTCTGTTGGAACAGATTTTGTTGAAAAAATCCGGCATCCAGTTCAGGCATGAATCCGACAGCCAAGTCCGATTCTCCTGACTCAAGAAAATTCGCGGTCTCCGGTGCAATTCTCAAAATCTCAATCTGCACGGAAGGGGCCAACTCGTTGACCCGGTTGATCAATGATGGCAGGAATTCAAGGTGACTGAAATCCGTCATGCTGATACGAAATCTTCGTTCAGAACGCGCAGGATCGAATACAACCTGCTGTCGAGTGGACGCCTGCAAAATCTGTAGCGCTTGACGCAATGGTTTGACCAGCTCCTTGGCATGAGGGGTGGGTTCCATGCCTTTTGACGTTCTCACAAACAAGGGGTCGTTGAAGTGACGACGCAATCGGGATAAAGCCAGGCTGACAGAAGTCTGGGCGAGCTCGAGGTTTTGACCCGCACGGGATACGCTTTTGGTCTTGTAGATCTCATCAAAGATGGCAAGTAGCCGCATGTCCATTATTTAAATTCCCGCTGCTGTGTATTTTGATTATGCGATGGACTTAATAGTGGTCTCCGATTAACCTTGCCTTCGCTGCATACGATCACGTCGTTTTCAATACATCAAGGGGGTTTCCATGCCTGTCAATCTGCAAAAACGTGCTTGGCTTGGCGCACTCACACTCATCGGTTTAATCGCCATCGGGCCGCAAGCATTCGCACAAACCTGGCCCAGTAAACCGATACACCTATTGGTTGGTTTTCCCGGTGGATCCACGCCTGACGGCGCGGCACGCGCCATTGCCGAGCCCCTCTCAAAGGCGCTGGGTCAACCGGTGATCGTTGAGAACAAAATGGGTTCTTCCGGGAATATTGCCACCGCCCAGATAGCCAGGGCGGATGACGACCACACGTTGGGAATCGTCATCAACGGCAACCTGACATCGGCCAAGATGCTGTTCCCCAAGTTGCCTTATGACCCCGCGCGTGACTTTTCCTTTCTAACGTTAGTCGGTACAGCGCCGCTGGTCCTGGTGGCGCAACCCGATGCGCCCAGCGGCAAAGCCTTTTTCGATGCCGCTGTTGCGGCCGGCGACAAATGGAGCTACGGCTCAGTCGGAACGGGCTCGGTTGCACATTTGGGCATGGAGCTGCTGAAGGCCCGTGTTCCTGGCCTGGCTGCGGTGCACGTGCCCTATCAGGGCAACCCATTTGTCGTGACGGCCCTGCTGGGTAAACAGATTGAGATGGCACTCATGCCGCCAGGCGTTGCGCTGCCGCAGATCAAGGCAGGAAAGCTGAAGGCGATTGGAATAACCAGTGGTCGCAGCACACTGGCGCCCGAGATTCCTCCTCTGAGCGAAACTGGGGTCAAGGATTTTCACCTCGAAGTGTGGACTGCGCTGGTGGGGCCTGCCAAACTGAGCCGAGCCGCACAAGAACGACTCGCCAACGTTCTTCCTGCCATATTGCAGGACGCAAGTGTTCGCCAGAAGTTATTCAATCAAGGCTGGCAAGCGCCTGGCGCCGCATCTTCACTCGCATTGAAGTCTCGCGTCCAGGATGAAGCGAAGATCATGCAGAACATCATTTCCAGCCGCGGAATAAAAATCGAATGAGCAACAAGCCAACCATGCAGGAGCCCAGCCGCCACCTGCCTATCTACGGAGAATATGACGTGGTGGTGGTTGGCGGCGGGCCGGCCGGTCTGGCTGCCGCGGTGAGCGCCGCGCGTAACGGTGCTCAGACCTTGCTGGTTGAACGTTACGGTTTTTTGGGCGGCATGGGCACGGCGGGCGGGGTGACAAACTTCGCCGGTCTGTATGGCCGAAGCAATGGAGAAATGCAGCAACTCGTTCACGGCGTTGCCGATGAACTTCTGGCGCGCATCGATGCCTTGGGTGGCTTGAACAAGCCACAGGATGGCATGCAGGGACGAATCCGTGTGCGCTCTTATGACACCTCCATCTACAAGTGTGCCGCCGACCAGCTGCTGGTGGCGGCCGGTGTCGAGATTCTTTTTCATGCCCATGCTGCATCGGTGTTGAAGAATGCAGACCGCATCGAAGCCCTGGTGGTAGAAACAAAGTCCGGGCGGCAAGCGATACGCGGCCAAGTATTCATTGATTGCTCTGGCGACGCCGATGTGGCCACTTTCGCCGGGGTGCCTTATGAGGTAGGCGATGGCCATGGCAGCGGATTGTTTCCTACCACCATGTTTCGGGTCGGCCATGTGGACGCATCCGCCGCGCTGGCCGCCATCGGCGAATTCAGCGCGATCAACGACTACATGGCGCGCGCACAAGCAGATCACCCTGGGCGTTATTCATTTCCCCGGACTGGCGCCATTCTTCGCCCGCAAATCAATCCCTCCGAATGGCGCGCCAATGTGACGCAGGTGAAAAATTCTCAAGGGCACGCCATGAACGGCGTGGATGCGCGCGAACTGAGTGAAGGCGAGCTCGAAGGCCGCCGTCAGATAGTCGATTACTTTCAATTCTTGCGCGAGCAGATTCCCGGCTTTGCAACTTCACAAATCGTGGAAATCGCGCCACAGGTTGGTATTCGGGAAACGCGGCGCATAGAAGGGCTTTATCCGCTGAGCGGAGAGGATATCTTGGGGTCGGCACGCTTTGACGACAGCATCGGCATCAACGCCTGGCCCATGGAGTTGCATCAAGATGGCCGCATCGACTGGGGTTTTCCCCGCGATGCGAATCGAAGTTACAACGATCTGCCGTGGCGCATGCTGGTGCCGCAAGCCGTCAGCAACCTGTTGGTTGCCGGGCGCTGTGCATCGATGACGCACGAAGGCCAATCTGCGGCGCGCGCCAGTGGCGGCTGCTTCGTCATGGGGCAGGCAGCGGGCACTGCCGCAGCGATAGCAGGGGGTCAATCGATGCAGGCGCTGAGCGTGGCCCACTTGCAAGCGCAATTGACACGTGATGGTGCATTGATCGAGCGTTGAGCCCCAAGCGCCAAGACGCTAGCCGGCACGCAGGCGACTGACATCAAGTCGGGCCCGTGAGGCCGCTATTGGCGCAAGGGCACCTTCAGCCAGACCCGCCCGAGCGCCAGATGTGCCAGCAGGGCGATGACGCCATTGAGCAGCAGAGCCTCTTGTACCCCCAGCAGGTGCACCGTGATGCCCGTCACCAGGCCGCCCAGCGCCATGCCGCCGCGCATCGAGAACATGAACAGGCTGACGGTTTGGCCGCGTATGCGCGCAGGCGCGCTCGACTGCAGCAGCGAATTGGCCGAAGCGTTGCTGACCGTCATCGCAATGCCGGCCAGCACCATCAGCACGGGCAGTCCCCAGGCCCAGGGATTGAGCGCGGCGAGTATCACGATGAAGCCATAGCCTGCTGCGAACCAGGTGCTGAGCGGACGCCGGTCATGGCTCGGATTGACGGCCAGCAAGCCGGTGGCCCCGATCAGGCCACCTACACCAAATGCACCCAGTGCGGTACTGAACTGGCTTGCACTGCCTTGAAACACCTCTTTCACCAGCACCGGGCTGAAGGTGATGAGCGGTGCACTGAGCAGAGATGTCAGAAAAACCGTGAGCAGCGCGCCGCGCAGCCCCGGCTCGTGCAGTACCTCGCGCACACCGGCTTTCAGCTTGTGCTGATCAAGCCCGCCGGTGCCAGCGGCTGCGGGCGTGCCGCGTGGCAGGATCCACAAGGCCACCAGGATGAAGGGGACATACGACGCCGCACTCACTGCGAAGGCCCCAGCCAGGCCCACGCTGGCCATCAAGACCCCGGCCACGGCCGGCCCCAGAATGCGCGAGAGGTTGAACTGGGTGGTGTTCAAGGCAATGCCCGACGGAATCTGTTCGCGCTCGACGATGGAGGGCACGATTGACTGGAAAGACGGCATCGACAGTGCATCGGTGACACCCACAACGAGCGAGAGCACGATCACCATCCAGGGCTGCACCATCCCCATGACCAGCAGCACCAGCAGCAGCACCGGGCACAGCATCTGGATGGACTGGAAGACGGCGATGATGCGCCGGCGGTCCCCATGGTCGGCCAGCGCGCCGCCCACCAGGATCAGCAGCAGCACCGGGGCGCCCAGGGCAAAGGCATCGAGCCCGAGCAGGAAGGGCGATGCGCCCAAGCTCAGCATCAGCCACGGCTGCGCCACCTGCTGCGCCCAGGTGCCGATATTGGCCAGCAGACTGGCGAACCAGAAGGTGCCAAAGCGTCGGGTGCTCAGCAGCTTGATGGAGTCTCGAAAGGTGGCGTTTGGCATGGGGAAGGGCAAACCTTGCATAGTGTTGCCCGGACAGGCTTACCTCAAGGACTGCAGGGCGACGGGGCAGTTCAGTTTCGAGAAGGTCTGAGGAGCAGTAGCCGGTTTGCCGGCCGCAGTGGAAAAGGGATACCCGCCTCTTGGGTGATCAGGAGGCGGTTTTGTCTTATCGTTTTCGTTCTGTTTTGATGGATAGTTAACTCTTCCTTCGTACGACTTTTCTTACTAGCATCACGATCAATAGGACGATTGCTATCAGGAATGCCTGTGCTAGTCCCTTGATGCCACCGTGGAGCAACAGAAGCAATATTCGATCTGGAAGTGACATGAGGACGATTCCAGAAACGAGGATTGTCGGGGTTAAAAATATGTACCACCGCCAGTAGGACTGGAGTAGTGATAAGTGTTTTTTGTCTTGAGGTGCAACTGCATTGTCTAGGGCGACTTCTTTCTCAACGTTTGCCGATGCCCACCGAATAGCACGCCACAGTAAGGCTAATAAACTGGGTATCAGGAGAATCAAGCCTACAGCCAACAGGCTTTCGTTACGAAGAATTAATAGCGATTCAGGGTCGCACGTGTAGAGTTGGAGCCGGCTTAGGTCAATCGAATCGCCATCTGGCAGAGTAATGATTTTGGGTTCGCGAGAGGACGTAATTTCACTCAGATATGCCTTGCAGTTCACAGCGTCTATATACCGCGTCATTGAGTCGTAAATCAGGAATAGACAGATGGGAACAGCGAGCAATACCCAGGTGCGGAAGAGTCGTACACCCCAAATTGGAGTTATTGAGAACACTTTCTCTCCTTCAAAATCGGATCAAAGATTGAACTGATGCCACCTGAGTGAAAGAGTATGGACCGGTTTCAATATTTCCAAGCTTCACTTGTGTGCCGTTATGCGAGTCCAAAGAAGGGGCGACCTCGGCATTCGAATGGCCTCGTTGATGAGGCAAGAGAAGATCACGCAGATTGTCTGTAGTCGAGTCTATCTGTGCAGGTGGGCTTGTGGCAATATGTATTAAAAATTTGAGCATTCGATGTGACTTTTATGAGCACCCTGATCTACACCCACCAAGCCTGTTTCGACCACCGCCCCGGCCCGCACCACCCCGAGTCGCCTGAGCGCCTGGAAGCCGTATTGGCCGCGCTGAAGACGCCGGAGTTTGCCGATGCCGTCTGGCGCGATGCTCCGCTGGGCACCTTCGAGCAGGTGCTGCACATCCACACGCCCGATTACGTGGAGGACGTGCAGGCCATGTCCCCCACCGAGGGTTACCGCGCGCTGGACGCCGGCGACACCATTCTGTCGCCCGGCTCGCTGGAAGCGGTGCTGCGCTGCGTGGGCGCGGCCTGCGCCGGCGTGGACGACGTGGTGGCAGGGGAGGCGAAGAACGTGTTCTGTGCCACGCGCCCCTGCGGCCACCATGCCGAAGCAGGAGAAGCCATGGGCTTTTGCGTCTTCAATCAGGCCGCCATTGCCGCGCTGCATGCGCGCGAGCAGCATGGCTTGCAGCGCGTGGCGGTGGTGGATTTTGACGTGCACCACGGCAACGGCACGCAGGATTCTTTTTACAACGATCCTGACCTGTTCTACGGCTCGTGCCACCAGGGGCAGTTCTACCCGGGTACCGGTGCGCGGCATGAGACGGGCGTGGCCCACAACATCGTCAACGTGCCTTTCCCCCGGGGCACGGGCTCGGCCGCCTTCCGCGCGGCCATGACGGATGTGCTGCTGCCGGCCCTGCGCGAGTTCGCGCCCGAGCTGCTGATCATCTCGGCCGGTTTCGACGCCCATCACCTGGACCCACTGGGCGGTCTGAAGTTCACCGACGAGGACTACCACTGGATCACGCGCGAACTGATGCAGGTGGCGGACGAGACGGCACAAGGGCGCGTGGTGTCCGTGCTCGAAGGCGGCTACAGCCTGGAAGGTCTGGCCAGCGGCACTGCCGCGCACGTGCGTGCGCTGATGGGCCGCTGATGCCTGTTTAATCTACCGCCGCAATCAGGTCCAGCTCGACCGCCGCGTCCTTGGGCAGCTGCGCCACGCCGACCGAGGTGCGGGTGTGGATGCCGGCCTCACCCAGCACGCGGAACAGCACCTCGGAGGCGCCGTCCGCCACTTCGCTCAGTTGCGTAAAGCCGTCGGCCACCTGCACGAACACCGTCACGCGCAGAACGCGGTTGACCGCATCCAGAGTGCCGAGCGACTGGCGCAGCAGGGCCAGCGCGCGCATGACGCAGACCTTGGCGGCCAGCTGGGCGCGCTCCAGCGTTACATCGCTGCCTACCCGGCCGGTCACCACGATCTCGCTGCCCACCCGCGGCACCTGGCCGCTCACATAGACCTGGCCGCCGTGGCGGACCACCGGGGTGTAATTGCCGCCAATCTTGATGTCGCCATTGAAGTCGTAGCCGAGCTCGCGGGCAACGGCCTGGAATTCGCTCTCGCGTGACATGCGGGGCCCTTGCTCAGCTGCGTTTGGGAATGTTCAAACCTCTTGCCACCGCCGGCCGCGCCACAAAGGCCGCCAGCACGCGCGTGACGTTGGGAAAGTCCTGGATGCCGACCAGATCACCGGCTTCGTAAAAGCCGATCAGGTTGCGCACCCAGCCGAAGGTGGAGATGTCGGCAATGGTGTAGTCCTGGCCCATGATCCAGTCGCGGCCTTCGAGGCGCTGGTTCAGTACCTTCAGCAGGCGTTTGCATTCGGCCACGTAGCGGTCGCGCGGGCGTTTGTCCTCGATGTCCTTGCCGGCGAATTTGTGGAAGAAGCCGAGCTGGCCGAACATGGGACCGACGCCGCCCATTTGCCACATCAGCCACTGCAGCGTCTCGTAGCGGGCCGCCGGATCGGCCGGCAGGAACTTGCCGCTCTTCTCGGCCAGGTAGATCAGGATGGCGCCGGACTCGGCCAGGGCCAGCGGTTTGCCGCCCGGGCCGTTGGGGTCGATGATGGCCGGGATCTTGTTGTTGGGGTTGAGCGAGAGGAATTCCGGCGAGAGCTGGTCGTTGGTCTCGAAGTTCACCAGATGCGGCTCGTAGGGCAGGCCGATCTCTTCCAGCATGATCGAGACCTTGACGCCGTTGGGCGTGGGCAGCGAATAGAGTTGCAGTCGTTCAGGGTGCTGGGCCGGCCATTTGCGGGTGATGGGGAAATCGGCGAGGGTGTTCATGATGGCGTGCTGTGAGTGAGAGTGAAACGCAAGGCTCACTGTAGCCCAAGCAGACCTTGCCTGCAGCACCCCGCGCTGACACAGGTGGGGCACCCGGTTCAAGTGGCCCGGTTGCGCCAGGCGAAGAAGCCGCGATAGAGCGCGACGCTGATGACCATGCCCCAGGTCATGCCGACGAACATGCCGCCCAGCATGCCGGGCAGGGTGCTGGTGCCAGTGTTGAGCTGCCAGCGTGACAGCCATAGCGCACCAGACGTCATGCCGATCAGCATCCAGCCCGAGCACAGCAGGTTCTGTGCAAACAGCGAACACAGGTAGCGGCCGCAATGGGGACGCAACAGACGCAGGCTGGGGATGGCCAGCAGGCCGCCGGCCAGCATGCCGGCGTGCATGCCGGGCAGGAACTCGATATGCATGGCCAGGCTGTCCATGAAGTGCAGGCCAGCCGACTGGCTGCACAGGCTGTCCAGGCGTGCCGGGCCGGCTTGCGCCACGTCATACAGCAGGCCCAGCAGCATGCCGCCGAAACCGAGCGACAGCATGATGTGCGGTGGTGACAGGCCGACACGCTGCGGCCGGATCCACGCCAGTGCCGCGCAGCCGGCGGCCACGGCGGCCAGTGTCAAGGTGATGAGCAAAGGCTGATGGCTACTGGTCAGGCTGGAGGATCGACCCAGCGCCCACAGCGTCAGGCCCACCAGTGCGACCAGCAGCGCGGGTGTCAGGGCGGCCGAGCCGATGCTGCGGGCCAGCCAGTGCGGTTGCGGGGTGAGACGCATCATCTGCCGGGACGGGAACATTTTTGAATTTTGGCTAAGGCTTGTTTAGTTCAAATCAATCGAAACCTGGGGTAAACCCGGTGGGCGATTCAGTGTGCTTCCACAACACTTGCACGCAGTTCAACGGATGAACTTTATTCCGGCTTGGCTTGTCCCGGCTACCGGATGAACGAAGCGCGTCAGCGCTGCATGAGTGTCCGTCAGCCGGCACGAAAGAGCTGGCGACACCGGCCAACCCCACTGCTGTCACAGGAATGCTGAGCCCATGAAAACTTGTCCCGTCGCTGCGACACAAACCGCCAATGCCAGTTCGTGGCTCTATCTGCTGGAGCGGTTCGATGTTGGTGTGATTCATCTGGATATGAGTCTGCACGTGGTGGGCATGAACGACTTTGCCCGGCGCAGCCTGCCGGTGCAGGACAAGCTGCCCTTCGACAAGTATGTGCTGGATTTCCATCCCGATGCAGCGAAGTCCAAGGTCAAGTTTCTGCTGGATCAGGCGGAATGCCCGGTCAACAATGCGCCGCCCATGGCCATGATGATCAACATCCCGGATCGCATGCTGCTGATCAAGGTGTCCAAGATCGGCGATGCCCAGGGCAGCACCACCGGCTACACCCTGGTGTTTTACGACATCACCGATGTGGTCAGTCATGAGGCGGATGGCGCTTCGTCGAAAACCAGCCGGGACGGCGGGGACAAGCGCCAGTTACGCAAGATCCCGACCATCAAGCAAAACCGGGTTCTGCTGGTCGATGTGCCCAGCGTTTCCTTCATCCGCTCCGAAGGCCACTACACCTGGGTGCACACGGGTCAAGGCAGCCAGTTCTGCAATCTCAACATCGGCGATCTGGAAAGCCGGCTTGACCCGCAGCTTTTCCTGCGCGTGCACCGCAGCTATATCGTCAACCTGTCGCATGTGGATGAGATCGTGCGCGATGACGGCCGCATGACCCTGCGCATGATGGGGTCGACCCCGGTCGAAATTCCGGTCTCGCGTGCCAGTGCGCCGCGCCTGCTGGAGCAGCTTGGCCTGGCGGACGGGGTGTCGATCAAAAGCTGAGGCCCGCCGCCAGCCCGGCTTATAGGTTTGGGGTGGTTTCCTTATCGTTCGTGCAGTCTGGCTGCCGTTCGTGCAGCATGAGCGGCGATTGATTGTTTCGCTGTCACAGCCAGCGCCGCTGGCGCTAGAGTCACGCTCCTAAAGGTCATGAGACCACATAAAAGGAGACAACGTGATTCCACCCGCATTTGATTACCATGCCCCCCGCTCCGTCGGCGAGGCGATTAACTTGCTGTCCACCCTGGGCGACGATGCCAAGCTGCTGGCCGGCGGCCACAGTCTGCTGCCCATGATGAAGTTGCGCTTTGCCCAGCCGGGCGTGCTCATCGACATCAACCGCATTCCTGAGCTGCGCGGCATCACCGAAGTCGGTGGCCTGATCCGTATCGGCGCCATGACGACCGAGAACGAACTGATCGACTCCAAGCTGCTGCAGGAGCGCCTGCCGCTGCTGCCGGAAGCGGCCTTGCTGATTGCCGATCCACAGGTGCGCAACCGCGGCACCATCGGTGGCGACATTGCCCATGGCGATCCGGGTAACGACCACCCGGCCATTGCCATGGCTCTGGAGGCGACTTTCGAGCTGCAGGGCCCCAAGGGCGTGCGGCAAGTCAAGGCGGTGGATTTTTTCCATGGCACCTACATGACCGCGCTGGCCGAAGACGAAATCCTCACCGCCATCCTGGTGGCGCCGTTCGCTGCCGGCACCGGCTACGCCTACCAAAAACTCAAGCGCAAGACCGGCGACTGGGCCACGGCCGGCGCGGCCGTGGTGCTGACCATGGCCGGTGGCGTGGTCAAGCAGGCCCGGATCGGCCTGACCAATGTGGCGCCCACCGCGCTGCGTGCAACCGCGGCCGAGGCGGCCTTGGTTGGCCAGCCGGTGAATGACGCCACGTTGGATGCCGTCGCTGCGGCCGTGCGTGCCGTGTGCGAACCGGCCGAAGACCTGCGCGGTGATATTGAATACAAGACCGCCATGGCCGGCGAGATGACCAAACGCGCCATCCGTACCGCTGCCGCACGCTGCCGCTGAACCCAGAACAAAAAGGAGACATATTCATGAGCAAAAAAATGGTGTCCATGAGCATCAACGGCAAGAAGGTCGAGGAGGCTGTCGAACCCCGCACCCTGTTGATTCACTTCCTGCGCGAGAAGATGAACCTGACCGGTGCCCACATCGGTTGCGAAACCAGCCACTGCGGTGCCTGCACGGTGGACATTGACAACAAGTCGGTCAAGAGCTGCACCCATCTGGCCGTGCAGTGCGACGGCAGCGACGTCAAGACCGTCGAGGGCTTGGCCAATGCCGGCGTCCTGCACGCGGTGCAGGATGGTTTCTACAAGGAGCACGGCTTGCAGTGCGGCTTTTGCACGCCCGGCATGCTGATGCGTGCGTACCGCTTCCTGCAGGACAACCCGAATCCGAGCGAAGAGGAGGTGCGTGTCGGCATGGCTGGCAATCTGTGCCGTTGCACCGGTTACCAGAACATCGTCAAGGCCGTGCTGCATGCAGCGCGGGCATTGCAGCAAAACAAGGTCGCCGCTTAAAGCGGCCACCCATAAAAGGAGACATGCATGAACGCACCGATCAGTGATCGTGAAAAAGCCCTGATGGGCATGGGTGAGTCGCGCCTGCGCAAGGAAGATGCGCGCTTCATCCAGGGCAAGGGCAACTACGTCGACGACATCAAGATGCCCGGCATGGTGTTTATGGACATCGTGCGCTCGCCCGTGGCACATGCCCGCATCAAGCGCATCAACAAGGAAGAAGCGCTGAAGGTTCCGGGGGTGATCGCCGTGCTGACGGCCGACGATCTGAAACCACTCAAGCTGCACTGGATGCCGACCCTGGCGGGTGACGTGGCCGCCGTGCTGGCGGACGAGAAAGTCCACTTCCAGATGCAGGAAGTGGCGGTGGTGATCGCCGAGGACCGCTACGCGGCGGCCGACGGTGTGGAGGCGGTGGAAGTCGAGTACGAGGAACTGCCGGTGGTGGTGGACCCGTTCGAGGCCCTCAAGCCCGGCGCGCCCGTGCTGCGTGAAGACCTGGCCGGCAAGACCGAGGGCGCGCACGGCAAGCGTTATCACCACAACCACATCTTCACCTGGGATGCCGGCGACAAGGAAGCCACCGACGCGGCTTTTGCCAGCGCGCCGGTGACGGTCAAGCAGGACATGTTCTACCCGCGCGTGCACCCGTGCCCGCTGGAGACCTGCGGCTGCGTGGCTTCGTTCGACCCGATCCGCGGTGAACTCACCACCTGGATCACCAGCCAGGCGCCACACGTGGTGCGTACCGTGGTGTCCATGCTGTCCGGTATTCCCGAGTCCAAGGTCCGCATCATCTCGCCCGACATCGGCGGCGGTTTTGGCAACAAGGTCGGTATTTATCCGGGCTATGTCTGCGCCATCGTGTCGTCCATCGTGTTGGGCCGGCCGGTGAAGTGGATCGAAGACCGCATCGAGAACCTCTCTTCGACCGCTTTCGCCCGTGATTACCACATGACCGGTGAACTCGCCGCCACGGCGGACGGCAAGATCCTGGCGCTGCGCACCAATGTGATCGCCGACCACGGCGCCTTTGACGCCTGCGCCGACCCGACCAAGTTCCCGGCCGGCATGTTCCACATCTGTTCCGGTAGTTACGACATTCCGGCCGCCTACTGCAAGGTCGATGGTGTCTACACCAACAAGGCGCCCGGTGGCGTGGCCTACCGCTGCTCCTTCCGTGTGACCGAGGCGGTCTACCTGGTCGAGCGCATGGTCGATGTGCTGGCGCAAAAGCTGGGCATGGACAAGGCCGAGATCCGGGCCAAGAACTTCGTGCGCAAGGAGCAGTTCCCCTACACCTCGGCCTTTGGTTTCGAGTACGACTCGGGCGACTACCAGACCGCGCTGGACAAGGTGCTCAAGGCGGTGGACTACAAAGGCTTGCGTGCCGAACAGGCCGCCAAGCGCGCCGACCCGAATTGTCCGACGCTGATGGGCATCGGCTTGGTGACCTTTACCGAAGTTGTCGGTGCCGGTCCGAGCAAGATGTGCGACATCCTGGGCGTGGGCATGTTCGACTCGTGCGAGATCCGCGTGCACCCCACTGGCAGCGCGATTGCCCGCATGGGGACGATCTCCCAGGGGCAGGGTCACCAGACTACGTATGCGCAGATCATCGCCACCGAACTTGGCATCCCGTCCGAGGTGATCCAGATCGAGGAGGGCGACACCAACACCGCGCCCTACGGCCTGGGCACCTACGGCTCGCGTTCCACCCCGGTGGCCGGCGCGGCGATTGCCATGGCGGCACGCAAAATCCATGCGAAAGCCAAGAAAATTGCGGCCCATTTGCTGGAAGTGAGCGAGGCCGACCTCGAGTGGGAAATCGACCGCTTCAAGGTCAAGGGCAATGACGCCAAGTTCAAGACCATGAAGGACATCGCCTGGGCTGCCTACAACCAGCCGCCGGCCGGTCTGGAGCCGGGCTTGGAAGCGGTGCACTACTACGACCCGCCGAACTTCACTTTCCCCTTTGGCATCTACCTGTGCGTGGTGGACATCGACAAGGGCACGGGCGAGACCAAGATCCGCCGCTTCTACGCGCTCGATGACTGCGGTACCCGCATCAACCCGATGATCATCGAGGGGCAAATCCACGGCGGCCTGACCGAAGGCTTCGCGGTGGCGATGGGACAGTTGCTGTCATTCGATAAACAGGGAAACATACAAGGCAATTCGCTGATGGACTACTTCCTGCCGACGGCGGTGGAGACACCGAAGTGGGAAACCGACTACACGGTGACGCCTTCGCCGCACCACCCGCTGGGTGCCAAGGGCGTGGCCGAGTCCCCGCACGTGGGCAGCATCCCGACCTTCACCAGCGCCATGGTGGACGCTTTCGCGCACCTTGGGGTCACCCACTTCAACATGCCGCACTCGGCTTACCGTGTGTGGCAGGAGCTGAAGAAAAACGGCGTCGCCACCAGCTGATGGCCTGACCTATGGGGCGGGGGTGCCATGGCGCCCCCGCCCCTTTCTCTCATTTGGAAAGTTCGCATGGAAGTTATTCTCGATAAACAGTACCCTGTGTCCGCCGGCCTCGATGCCGCCTGGACCATTCTGTCCAACATGCATGAACTCGCCACCTGCATGCCCGGTGCGCAGATCAGCGAAGAAATTGATCCGACCCATTTCAAGGGCAGCGTGCGTGTCAAGGTGGGGCCCGCCGTGGCCGCGTTTGCCGGCACCATCGAGATCCTGACGCTGGATCCGGCGGCCCGCACCTTGAAGATGATGGGCAAGGGCGCTGACAAAGGGGGCTCTTCCGCCTCCATGGAATTGACGGCCAAACTGGTCCCGGCCGAGAATGGCCACAGCACGCTCGAAGGCCATGCCGAAGTGATCGTCAACGGCAAGTTCGCCCAGTTTGGCGGTCGCATGATGACCTCGGTGTCCGACATGATCCTGGCCCAGTTCGCCGAAGTGTTCTCGCAAAAAGCGCAGGCCGTGCAGGGTGCGGCACCCACCTCGGCAGGGGCCGCACCGGCAGCGGCACCTGCCGCGCCCGTGGTGGCCAAGGAGTTCAATGCCCTGGGTTTTGCATGGGCCATGATCAAGAACTGGTTTGCCGGCCTGTTCGGCAAGAAATGAAGCACCCCTGTGGCGGCTATCGCCGCCTTTCCCTCAAGGGGACAACGCCAGTGGTCCGGCAGAGCCGGTTCCACGGCGTTTCCCGATTGGGTTGTGGCATGCGTTGAGGCGCCTAGGGAACTCGCGGCTGAACAATTGCTACTCTCTCATTCATTCATGACCGACATATCTATTTCCCCAGAAGGGCTGCGCGAGCAGCTGTTCAAGGCCGGCTACATCGCCGACGAAGATCTGGCCAGCCTGATCTGGATGGGGCTCTCGCTGGAGCGCCCCCTCTTGCTTGAAGGCGAAGCCGGGGTCGGCAAGACGGCGATTGCCGGGGCCTGTGCCCGTGCCCTGGACCGGCCATTGTTGCGTTTGCAATGCTATGAGGGGCTGGACCTGAGCCAGGCTGTCTATGAATGGAACTACAGCCGCCAGCTGCTGGAAATCCGCCTGGCTGAAGCCGGGCAGGGCGATAAGTCAAAGCTGCGTGACAACCTGTTTTCCGAGGACTTCCTGCTGGAGCGCCCGCTGCTGCAGGCGATCCGCTCGCCGCAGCCCTGCGTGCTGCTGATCGACGAGATCGACCGGGCCGACGAGGCCTTTGAGGCCTTTTTGCTCGAGATGCTCTCCGAGTACCAAGTCACTGTGCCGGAGATCGGGACGCTCAAAGCGATCACCAAACCGCTGGTGATTCTCACCAGCAATGGCACGCGCGACCTGTCGGACGCATTGCGCCGGCGCTGCCTGTTCCATTACGTCGACTATCCCTCACTGGCGCGCGAGACCCAGATCGTGCGCACGCTGGTGCCCGAGGCCGCGACGCGGCTGGTGGAAGAGGCGGTGGCTTTTGTGCAGCGCCTGCGCAAGGACGACCTGGACAAGACGCCCGGCGTTGCAGAAACACTGGACTGGGTGCGCGTGTTGTTCAAGCTGGGCCATGCCGAGTTGCCGGTGGACCCGCAGTTGCTGATGCCGACACTGGCTGCTCTGCTCAAGACCCGCAACGACAGTTGGCAGGTGACGGCCGAACGTGTGGGCAAGCTCATCGATGGCCCGCGCATTGCGCAGGACGTGGGTGTTGCCGGCGCCATGAAGTAGGGTCGGCGAATGAAGACTGCTACCGATCCGAGGCAGCAGCTCGGTGAATTCGCGCACTACCTGCGCGAACACGGCTTTGCCTTAGGCTATGCCGAGATCGAACTCATGGCCCGGGCCGCGTCGGCCCTGCCGTTGGCGCAGTGGCCGCGCATCGAAGCCTTGTGGCGTGGCATCGCCTCCGGCAGCCACAAGCAGTGGCTCAAGTATCCCGACTTGCATCAGGCCTTCTGGTTTCCGCACAAGGTCAAGGCCTCGACGCGCAGCACTGGTCTGACGCGCAAAGGCCGCTCCTTGCCCGAACTGGTGCAGCAGATGCACAGCGAGATGGGCAACACACCGCCGGGGGAGAGCAAACCGACGCTGGGCCTGGCCGATCAGCCCGGTGCCGGTGACCTGGAGGAAAGCGAGGGGCCAAAGCGCGCCCAAGGTGGCGCCAGCCGCACCGCGCCGCTGGACCAACGCGACTTTGCCGACTGGATGCCGGGTGACATGGACCGGTTTGAGCCGCTGGTCGAGGCACTCAAGCGCCGCCTGCGCACGCAACTGATGCGTCGTCTGCAGAAGCACCGCGACAGTGGTGTCATTCACCTGCGCCGGTCCCTGCGCGCCGCGCTGGCCACCGGCGGCGAACTGGTCAAGTTGCACCATGTGCGGCGGCAGCGGCGGCAACCGCGTGTGGTGGTGCTGGTGGATGTGAGCCGCTCCATGGAAGTGCATGCGCAGTTTTATCTGCGCCTGACACGCGCTTTTGTTGAGGTGATGGACGCGCGGGCCTTTGTCTTTCATACCCGGCTGGCCGAGGTCACACCCTTGTTGAAACGCCGCAGCGAGCGCGTGCAGGAAAAGGTCAATGCGGTCACCTTCGGCTTTGGTGGCGGTACGCGTATCGCCAGCTGTTTGCATGAGGCGCTGCACATGCACCTGGGGCGCTCGCTCTCTCGTGGCGACTTGTTCCTGGTGTTCAGCGATGGCTATGACACCGACGAGCCGCAGGCCCTGGCGGAGGCGCTGGCGCAGGTGAGGGCCCGTGGCGCGCGCGTGGGCTGGTTGCACCCCACCGTACAGGCGCCGCAGTCCGAAGCGATGCGCCTGGCCGCCCCGTTTGTTTCGCGCTTCATGCCGGCGCACAATCTGGCCAGCCTGGCGCGCCTGCCCGAGTTGCTGACCTCGAATTGATTTGATCAACTTTATTTTCTGGAACCAAGACCATGGGATGCTTGCTCAAACAAGGTGGTGGACTGTATGCCCGCCTGCGCATTGGTGCCGTGCTGCTGGCTGCCGGTGAAGGCTCGCGCATGGGCGGCGTGGCCAAATCACTGATCCGGCTGCAGGGTGTGCCCCTGATCAACCGGCAGTTGATTGCGCTCAGCGGCGCCGGGGTGGACGAGGTGGTGGTGGTCACCGGTTATGCGCGTGAGGCGGTGGAGGCCCAGGTGCAGAGTTTCCCCGTGACACTGGCGCACAACGCCAACTACGCACTCGGCCAGCAAAGTTCGGTGCGGGTGGGACTGGCGGCGCTGAGCGGCAACTTTGATGCGATCTTCATCATGCTGGCCGACCAGCCCTTGATCGGCTCGGCGGACCTGACAGAGTTGATTGCCGCTTTCAAGAAGCGCCCGAAATCCGAAGGCGGCCACGTCGTTGTGCCGGTGGTCAATGGCCAGCGCGGCAATCCGATTCTGCTGGACGATGTGGCGCGTGCGCAGATTCTGGCCAGCGATACCAACCTGGGCTGCCGCCAACTCATCGAGCGCCAGCCAGAGCTGGTGCATGTGCATGAAAGCACCAATACCCGCTTCATTACCGACCTCGATACGCTGGACGATGTGGCGCAACTGGCGCAACGCACGGGCTGGCGGCTGGAGTTGCCAAGTCGTGAGACGGCGACGTGAGCGCGGTATCTGCAACGGCTGCCGGTACGCTGCAGCAACACTGGCCGGTGCCGCTGGCCGTGCACCGTTTTGAGCAGGCCGCCGAGGTCAATGTGGTGTTGGCACGTGTCTTCACGGCGATGCGGGCCACCGAAGCCGCCGCACCGACGGGCCATTTCTACGCCAGCCCCGATGACTTGTTGCGGCGCATCGACCTGCCGGAGTTTCACGCCCTCATCCAGTTCATCGTCCAATCGATCCAGAGCACGGCGCAGCAAGCCAATGCCGGCCTGTGGCCCCCCGGGCGTCACAACCTGCAACTCGAACTGATGGGCGTCTGGTTCCAGATCCAAAACGGCGCCACCTTCCACGATATCCATACCCACGGCAACTGTTCGTGGTCAGGCGTGTACTACCTGCAGATCGACCCGCTGGCGCAACGGCACAGCCACCCCGACTTTGGCGCGCTCAACGGGGCCACGCGTTTCTACAGTCCGATGTTCCCGCTGCTAGGTGGCGCGCACATCGACATGGGCAATGCTTTTCTGCAGCAGGCCACGCTGGACGTGACGCCGCAGGAAGGCGAGCTGGTGCTGTTCCCCTCGTTCCTACCGCACAAGGCCATGCCTTACGTCGGGGAGCGCGACCGCATCATCGTCTCGTTCAACGCGCAGATTCGCGCGCCTGAGGGCGACCAGCTGTTTCGCTACGCGGGCGCCTGAGCCGCGTGGGGCGTGGCAAATCCGTTTACGATGCGGGCATGACGACTGCCACGGTTTCCTCTGATGCACTGGTGCCCCTGCGCCAGGACGCCACCATCATCGGCCTGGTGGGCGTGGCGCATGCCAGTTCGCACTTCTCGCACCTGCTGCTACCCTTGTTGTTTCCGGTCTTCATGCGCGAGTTCGACCTTAGTTATTCCGAGCTGGGTTTCCTGATGACCCTGTTCTTCGTTATCTCCGGCCTGGGCCAGGCCGGGGCCGGTTTCGTGGTGGATCGCTTCGGTGCGCGGCGTGTGCTGTATGCATCCGAGGCACTCTTCATCGCCGCCTGCGTGGCGGCTTCGCTGGCCCAGGGGTATGCCGGCCTGATGCTTGTGGCCGTGCTGGCTGGCCTGGGCAATGCATCGTTTCACCCGGTCGACTTCACCATCCTGAACCAGCGTGTCTCGGCCCCGCGCCTGGGACATGCCTTCAGCATGCACGGACTGACCGGCAACCTGGGCTGGGCGCTGGCTCCCGTGTTCCTGGTGGGCCTCGGCAGCGTGATCGGCTGGCGCGGTGCCTACGTGGCGGCGGCCTTGTTGTACGCGCTCATCCTGGCGCTGCTGGTGCTGCAGCGCGACAAGCTGTGCACCGAAGTCCTGGTGCGCCAGCCGCAGTCGCAGCAGCACGCTGGCGGTGACCTGGCCTTTCTCAAGCTGCCGGTGGTCTGGTGGTGCTTTGCCTACTTCATGCTCTCCACCATGACGCTGGGCCTGATGCAGAACTACGCCGTGTCCATCCTGCAGGTCGTGCATGGCGCCAGCATGGAGGCGGCCACTCTCACGCTGACCGCCTACATGCTGTTTGCCGCAACCGGTATCTTCGCCGGCGGCTTTGTCGCTGCACGGCGTAGCGACAGCGACCGCGTGCTGGCCCTGTGCATGGGCGGCGGTGCGGTGCTGATGCTTCTGTGCAGCACCGGCTGGCTGGGAGCGGCCGGCACCATGGTGGTGCTGGCGGTGACCGGCTTTGCGCTCGGCATCGGCGCGCCCTCGCGTGACCTGCTGATCAAGAAGGCCACGCCCAAGGGCGCCACCGGCCGCGTTTACGGCACGGTGTACTCAGGCTTTGATGTCAGCTTTGCGCTGTCGCCGCTGCTGTTCGGTGCCCTGATGGACCGCGGCTGGTACAACGCCACCTTTGTCGTTGCCGCTGTCACGCTGCTGCTGAGCGTAGTGGCTGCCGTGGGCGTGGGGCGGCGCGTGAAGGCTTAAACGACGCTGCGGTGGCGCGCAATGCAGGTGTCGAGCACTTGCTCGCCGGGCTGGTTCCACCAGTGCTCGGAGAAGATCTCCACTTCAGCGAAGCCCGCGTAGCCTGCGGCTTCTATCGAGGCGCGCGCTTTCTTGAGTTCAATCACGCCGTCGCCCATCATGCCGCGGTCATTGAGCAGGTCGCGCGTGGGCGTCAGCCAGTCACAGACATGGAAGGCCAGCAGGCGTTCGCGGCCGGCGCGCGCAATCTGCGCGTGCAGCTTGGGGTCCCACCACACGTGGTACATGTCTACTGCCACGCCCAGGGCGCCGCTGCGCGCGGGGTCGAGCTCGTCGCACAGGTCCAGTGCCTGTTCCAGCGTATTGATGCAGGCGCGCTCGGCGGCCTGCATGGGGTGCAGCGGTTCGATGGCCAGCGGCATGCCGATCGAGCGCGCATATTCCAGCGTGGCGGCGATGCCGTCACGCACCTGCTGGCGGGCCAGGCCGATGTCCTTGTGCGCCGCCTGGCCTTGCAGCGCACCGGGCAGTGAGCCGACCACCAGCACCAGGCAGGGGGCATCCAGTGTGCGCGCCTCATCGACGGCACGGCGGTTGTCTTCCAGCGCGGCACGCAGGCCGGCTGCGTCGGGCGCGGGGAAGAAGCCGCCCCGGCAATAGCCCGACAGCACGATGCCGGTGTCGCGCAAGCGGCGCGCGATGACGTCAAGGCCCACTGCGGCCACCTGGTCGCGCCAGGGGCTGATGGCACGGATGTCGCGGTGCGCGCATTCGTCGATGATGCGATCCAGCCGCCACTGCTTGCGGACTGTGGCGGTGTTGAGGGAGAGCCAGCGGTGGTCGGTGGAAAAGTCGCGCATGGGTCGCTCAACCTTCGATGCCGTGCAAGGCCAGCAGCGTCTTCATGCGGCGCATGGCCAGCTCGGGCTGCTCCAACAGCTTGGCCGCATCGGCCAGGCGGAACAACTCGGCGAAATGCACCAGCGAGCGCGTGCTCTGCTGGCCGCCCACCATGGTGAAGTGGCGCTGGTGGCCGTTGAGCCAGGCCATGAAGACCACACCGGTCTTGTAAAAGCGCGTCGGTGCGGCAAAGATGTGGCGCGACAGCGGCACCGTGGGGCCGAGGATGTCGTGAAAGCGCTGGGTGTTGCCCAGCGCCAGTTCGTTCAGGGCCGCGCTGGCGGCGGGGGCGATGGCGTCGAAGATGCCCAGCAGCGCGTCGCTCTGGCCATGCACCCTGGCCGTGCCCGCGCCATCGCCGGCAATCAGCTCGGAGTAGTTGAAGTCGTCGCCGGTGTACATGCGCACGCCCTGGCCGTCGGCGCCACCCGTGGCAGGCAGTCGACGCCGCATGGCGATTTCCTTGTCCTTGTCGAGCAGCGAGATCTTGATGCCGTCCACCTTGCCGGCATGCGCGGCGATGATGCCCAGCGCCGTGTCCATGGCGCGGTCCAGGTCGTGGCTGCCCCAGTAGCCCTTGAGCGCGGGGTCGAACATGTCACCCAGCCAGTGCAGCACGACGGGTTGTTTGGCTTGCGTGAGGATGCGGTCGTAGACCCGCTCGTAGTCGGCCGGGCTCCGGGCCACGCGCGCCAGCGCACGGCTGGCCATGACGATGAGCTGGCCGCCCAGCTTCTCGATCGCTTCCATCTGCTCTTCATAGCCGCGGATGACGTCGTCCACGCTCTTCACGTCTTCGGGCACCAGGTGGTCGGTGCCGCAACCGGAGGCCACCAGCGCACCGGGTACGTCTTTGGCGGCATCGAGCGTGCGACGGATCAGCTCCAGCGAGGTCGGCCAGTCCAGTCCCATGCCGCGCTGTGCCGTGTCCATGGCCTCGGCCACACCCAGACCGAGCGACCACAGGTGCTGGCGGTAGGCAATGGTTTCGTCCCAGTCCACAGCGCACTGCAGCCAGGGGTCGATGGCGGCACGCGGGTCCGCCACCACGTGGGCGGCCGAGTAGGCGATGCGGTTGAACTTCGGTTGGCTGGCCGGCTGCACTGGGGTGCTGCCGCTCAGGGTGTAGGTCTCCAGCGTGCCGGAGAGGCCGGGCAGCTTGATGGATAAGGGCATGGGGTTTCCTTTCGTGGGCCACCGCAGAACCGGCTTTGCCGGGCTGCTGGTGGCGCCCCCCTGAGGGGGAGGCGCCGCAGGCGCTTCGGGGGTCAGATTCTTAATTCGGGCACGTCGACCCAACGACGTTCTTTCCAGCTCTGCAGCGCGGCTTCCACCAGCTGCACGCCCTTGGCGCCTTCGGGCAGGGTCCAGCGGTAGGGCTCGTTCTCCACCACGTGGCGGATGAAGTGCTCCCACTGGATCTTGAAGCCGTTGTCGTAGACCTGGGTGTCCGGTACTTCCTGCCACTGCTCGAAGAAATTCATCATCTGCTTCTCGTCCGGGTTCCACACCGGGCGCGGTGTGGTCACGCGCGACTGGGCGCGGCAGGACGAGAGCCCGGCCACGGCCGAGCCGTGCGTACCGTCGACGTGGAAGGTCACCAGGTCGTCGCGGCGCACGCGGGTGGCCCAGGACATGTTGAGCTGGGCGATGATCGGCTCGCCGTTGTGGCCGATCAGCTCGGCCGTGGCGTAGGCCGCGTCGTCGGCCGTCACCTTGTACGGCTTGCCAGCCTCGTCCCAGCGCTGCGGGATGTGGGTGGCGCCGATACAGGAGATGGACTTGACTTCGCCGAACAGGTTGTCCAGCACGTAGCGCCAGTGGCACATCATGTCCAGGATCATGCCGCCGCCGTCCTCTTGCCGGTAGTTCCAGCTCGGGCGCTGGATCGGCTGCAGGTCGCCCTCGAACACCCAGTAGCCAAACTCCAGCCGTAGGCTCAGCATCTGGCCGAAGAAGCCGGCGCGGCGCAGCATGTCGAGCTTGCGCAGGCCGGGCAGAAACAGTTTGTCCTGCACGGCGCCGTGCTTGAGCCCCGACGTCTCGGCCAGGCGCGCGATCTCCACCGCCTCGTTCAGGTTGGTGGCGATCGGCTTCTCGCAGTAGACGTGCTTGCCGGCGCGAATGGCCTTGGCGAGCAGTGCGGGGCGCATCTGCGTGGTACCGGCGTCGAAGAACACCGTGTCGTCGGGGTTGGCGAGTGCCTGGTCCAGGTCCGTGCCCCAGCGCGCGATGTTGTGCGCTTTCGCCAAGGCCTCCATCTTCTCGGCGTTGCGGCCGATCAGGATCGGGTCGGGCATCACCTTGTCGCCGTTGGACAGGGTCACGCCGCCCTGGGCGCGGATGGCGCAGATGGAGCGGATCAGGTGCTGGTTCATCCCCATGCGGCCGGTCACGCCGTGCATGATGATGCCGAGTCTTTGGATAGCCATGGCAGGGTTCTCTTCTCTGGGTTTACTGGGGTTGCAGGCCGGCGGCCTTGACGAGCTTGGCGTTGCTGGCAATCTCGTCCTTGATGTAGGCGTCGAACTGTTCGGGCTTCATGGTCCAGGCATCGGCGCCGAGCTTGGCGAAGCGCTCCTTGACTTCCGGCGAGGCCAGTGCCTTGATGACTTCCTCGTTGAGCCGGTTGACGATGTCGCGCGGCGTCTTGGCCGGGGCCATCATGCCGATCCAGAAATTGAACTCGGAGTCCGGCACGCCGGCTTCCGTCGTGGTGGGCACGTCGGGCAGGGTGCTGGCGCGGCGCGAGGAGCCCACGGCCAAGGGCAGCAGCTGGCCGCTCTTGATCTGGCCGATCACCGGTGCGATGGGCGAGAAGTAGTAATCCACCCGGCCGGACAGCACCTCGGTCACGGCTTCGGCCGACCCCTTGAAAGGGATGTTGGTGGCCTGGATGTTGGCTGCCATCTTGAACTTCTCGGCGTTGAGGTGGGTGGCGCTGCCCTGGCCGGCCGAGGCGAAGTTCAGGCTGCCTGGCTTGGCGCGTGCCGCAGCCAGCAGCTCGCCCAGTGTCTTGATGTTCTTCGACGGCGCGATCACCAGCACATTGGACAGCGCTGAAATGGGCGTGACGCCGGCAAAGTCGGCCACGGTGTCGAACGGCAGCTTGGCAAAGGTGGACGGGCTGACCGTGTGCGACGAGGAATGGATCATCAGGGTGTAGCCATCGGGGGCAGCACTGGCCACGGCCGCCTGGCCGATGGTGCCGCTGGCGCCGCCGCGGTTGTCCACCACCAGCGGCTGGCCCAGGCTGGCGCCCATCTTGTCGGCAATGGCGCGGGCAATGATGTCGGTCGTGCTGCCGGCGGCAAAGGGCACGATGACGCGGATCGGCTTGTTGGGATAACCGTTCTGGGCGCTGCCGGTGAGTGGCAGCAGGGCGGCCATGCAGCTGAGCGTGGCCAAGGCGAGGCGGGCAAGTTTCTTCATGATGTCTCCTGGTTCTGGGCATGAATGGACATACACCACGGCAGACCATCGGTGTCCCCAAGGGACTGAATGGTTTTGGTTTTTTTTGAGTCTGCCGGGTGTTTAATTCACCAAAAGGTGAATAGTGCCATTCTAGAAATCCAGGAGGCGGCGCGTCAAGCGCCGTTCGCCTTCAGCTTCTCAGGACATACCCTAGGATGACATCGCTCATGTGCGACAGGCGCTCATGCAAGGCCTTGGGTGTCATCAGGTCGCGTCCGAAGATGGCCGACAGGGTGTGCTGGTTGTTGAGATAGAAGTAGGCCATGCCGGCGATGGACACATAGAGCTGCACCGCGTCAATGCCGCCGCGGAAGACGCCGTCGCGGCGCCCGCGCTCCAGGATCTCGGCCAGCGTCTCGATCAATGGCAGGTTAGTCTTGCGCGCGCGGGGGGACTGGGCCAGGTGCCGCCCATGCTCCAGGTTTTCACTGTTGAGCAAGGTCAGGAACTCCGGGTGCTCCAGGTAGTAGTTCCAGGTGAATTCGGTCAGGCGGCGAATGGCCTGGGCCGGCGGCATGTCGGTCAGATGCAGCTGCTGTTCTGCAGCGCGGATGTCGGCGTAGGCGCTTTCCAGCACGGCCAGGAACAACTCGTCCTTGCTGGTGAAGTAATAGTAGAGCAGCCGCTTGTTGAGATTGGCGCGCTCGGCGATGCGGTCCACGCGCGCCCCGGCCAGGCCGTGCTGGGCGAACTCGTCACGGGCGGCCAGCAGGATGGCCTGCTGTGAGCGGTCGGCATCACGCGAACGTGGTTCTTCGGTGATGGGGGTGGACTTGCGCATCGGGTTAATTTAACTGATTGGTGAATTAATTCAAGTGTGGGACAACACAGGGAAGGGACATTTTCGTTGCGGTTCTTATCGATTCGCCGGCAAGGCTGCAAGGATAATCAGCGCAGAGTTCACAGTAACAACGCGGGAAACATACATGACAAAGCAAGCAGCGGGACACCTGATTGTCGAGTGTCTGGTCGAGCAGGGCGTCGAGTTGGCCTTCGGCGTGCCGGGCGAAAGCTATTTGGCCGTTCTCGATGGCTTTCACGCTTACCGGGACAGGATTCGTTTCATTATTAACCGGCAGGAAGGCGGCGCCGCCTTCATGGCCGAGGCACAGGGCAAGCTCACCGGCCGGCCCGGCGTGTGCTTCGTCACGCGTGGTCCTGGCGCGACCAATGCCTCGATTGGCGTGCATACCGCGTTCCAGGACTCCACGCCGATGGTGCTGTTTGTCGGCGACGTGGCCAGTGACATGCGTGATCGTGAAGCGTTCCAGGAGGTGGATTACCTGAGCTTCTTCGGCCCCAGCACCAAGGGCTTTGCCAAACGGGTGGAGCGCATCGACGACGCGCGGCGCATTCCGGAGTACATCGCGAGAGCTTTTGCAACGGCCATGAATGGCCGGCCCGGTCCGGTGGTGCTGGTGTTGCCGGAGGACATGCTGACGCAGGTGGTGGATGTGGCGCCGCTGCCGCGGGTTGATGCGGTAGAGGCTTGGAGTGACCCGGGGTCATTGCGCAGCTTGCGTGAGATGCTATTGAAATCAGAGCGACCATTGGTCATTGCGGGCGGCGGCGGCTGGACGCCGCAGGCCGCGCAGGCCTTGCAGCGCTTTGCGGAAAGCTGGAAGCTGCCGGTCGCCAATGCCTTCCGTTTCCAGGATACCTTTGACAACCACCATCCGCAGTATGCGGGGGATGTTGGCATCGGCATCAACCCCAAGCTGGCGGCGCGCGTGAAAGACAGCGATCTGATCATTGCCATCGGTCCGCGTCTGGGCGAGATGACGACCGGCGGCTACACCCTGCTGGAGGCGCCGCGCACGAAACAGAAATTGGTGCACATCCATGCCAGCGCCGAGGAGCTCAACCGCGTCTACCAGGCTGATCTGGCGATCAACGCGACCATGAATGCGGCGGCACGTTCGCTGGAGGTCTTAAGCGCGCCGGCATCGCTGGTGTGGGAGGCGTGGACGCAAGGCTGCCATGCCGACTACCTGGCCAATCTGGCGCCGCAGCCGCTGCCGGGCGAGATCGATATGCCGGCCATTGTGGCCACGCTGCAAAAGCATTTGCCGGACGATGCCGTGCTCACCAATGGCGCCGGCAACTTTGCCAGCTGGATGCACCGTTTCTACCGCCACCATGGCCTGGCCAAGGGGTTTAAAACGCAGCTGGCGCCGACCAATGGCGCCATGGGCTACGGCGTGCCGGCCGGCATCGGCGCCGCCATCATGACGGGGCGCACGGTATTCACCATCGCCGGTGATGGCGACTTCCTGATGAATGGGCAAGAACTGGCCACCGCGGTTCAGCACGGGGCCAAGACCATCATCGTGCTGCTCAACAACGGCATGTACGGCACCATCCGCATGCACCAGGAGCGCGAGTACCCGCAGCATGTCAGCGGCTCGCAGTTGCAGAACCCCGACTTTTCGGCTCTGGCGCGTGCCTATGGCTATGCCGGGGTGCGCATCACGCGCACGGCCGAGTTCGAGGCCGAGTTGTTGGCCGCACTGGCGCGTCCGCAGGGGACCTTGATTGAGGTGATGCTCGATCCGGAGGTGATCACGACACGTGGCACGCTGACAGCGATCACGCAGGCGGCCCTGGGCAAGCAGCAGGTCCACTGAGCCCGGGAAGCGGCGTCTTGCCGCTGGGGTGCGGACACAAAAAAAGGCCGACTTTGCAGTCGGCCTTTTGCGTAACAGGCGAGCCTGATTACTTGAGGTGCTTGCCGATCAGGCCAGCCATCTCGAACATGGACACTTGGGCCTTGTTGAAGATTTCCTTCAGCTTGGCGTCGGCGTTGATCATGCGCTTGTTGACAGCATCTTGCAGCTTGTTCTTCTTGATGTAGGTCCACAGTTTGCTGACCACTTCAGTGCGCGGCAGCGGGCTGTTGCCCACCACAGCAGCCAGAGCGGCGCTGGGGGTCAGGGCCTTCATGAACGCTGCGTTCGGGGTACGCTTTTTAGCGGGTGCTTTTTTCGCTGCGGGCTTCTTGGCAGGCGCCTTTTTGGCGACTACTTTTTTGGCCGGTGCAGCTTTTTTGGCCGGTGCTGCTTTCTTCGCAGGGGCTTTCTTCGCGACTACTTTTTTAGCCGGTGCTGCTTTCTTCGCAGCGACTTTCTTTGCCGGAGCTGCCTTCTTAGCGGGAGCCTTTTTTGCCGGTGCTTTCTTTGCAGTTGCCATGATTGATTGTCCTTCTAGAAGTTGATTAATCACCAGCGAAGAACTGCTTCTACACTGGCATTGCAGATGCTACTGGAGAAAAATCGCATTTCCAAGCGAAAAATCGTTTTTTTCACTCTGAGCTGTTGTTTTTTTCATCGCTTGGTCAGAGGGCGTTTCACTCTGAAAATAGCATCGCGAGGGTTTTCCCCATTTCGCGTACCCAATATTTGCATCCCTGTAGAGAGGAATTTGCCCCCAATGAACCATCCATTTGCGACCTGTGATCTGTGTGATGCCCACAAGAGTGACTGCTCGGGCGACTTCCGTGTACTGCCGCCAGTCTTCCGTGACTTCGGCGCGGTGCGTGTGTTTTGCGGCGCAGTGGTCACCGTGAAGTGTTACGAGGACAACTCCCTGGTCAAGGCGGCGGTGGACTCCGCTGGGGAGGGACGTGTGCTGGTGGTCGATGGTGGCGCTTCCCTGCGGCGCGCCTTGCTCGGGGGCAATCTTGGGGCTGCAGCGGCACGCAATGGCTGGGCCGGTGTGGTGATTGACGGTTGCGTGCGCGATGTCGGCGAACTCGCGACGCACCAAGTGGGCATTCGTGCGCTGGCCAGCATGCCGCTGCCGACCGAGAAGCGCAATGAGGGGCAGCGTGATGTGACAGTGCAGATCCAGGGGGTCTGGGTGCGTCCCGGGGACTGGCTCTATGCCGATGCCGACGGCATCGTGGTCAGTTCAAAGCGTTTGCTGTGAGCGCGTAAGGTCTGGCCAGCTTGTCCGCGGCGGGCCCAAGAGGGTGATGGCATGGGCCATGAGTTGCATGCCGTGGCGTGCTTCACCTGAGACGAGCCCGCCACGCTCTGCAGCATGTATCCCAGCGAGCGCATACGCACCATCCCTGCAGATTGATGCGTTGGCTGATGCGTCGCGCACGCCGTGCGATGGTGTTGTTGTTTCCGATCAGGACATCAGGGGGCTTCGCACACGACGGCTGTCTAGGTCCGCAGCTTCTATGACAGGCCAGCGAAACCCAGGCGCATTCAGGTCCGCAGCGATGGTGCCAGACTTGCTGGCGCGGTTTGAGCTATCAGGATGTCTTAAAACGCCATTTCACCATCCAAAAAGCAGCATGGATCGGCCCTCTTATTATTTCTCAATATGAGATATTGAATTTTGCATCGTGATTTTGATTCTGCAAGTGGTTGATTTTGTTGGAATAAATATATGTCTTCTATAAGACATAAGATAAAAACAAAGTCTTATACAAGACTAGAATTACTCCATCGGTTCACGCAATGCCGCGATGCAAATGCAAGGAGCCGCCCCGTTTCAATCAACCCAAGGAGTGACTCATGCCGAACATCACCGAACAACTCAGCCGCGAACAACAGATCGCTGCCCTGGAAAAAGACTGGGCGACCAACCCCCGCTGGAAGGGCGTCGAGCGCGGCTACAGCGCCGCCGACGTGGTGCGCCTGCGCGGCTCCTTCCCGATCGAGCACACCATTGCCCGTCGCACCTCCGAGAAGCTGTGGGACATGCTGCACAGCGAGCCCTATATCAACTGCCTGGGCGCTTTGACCGGTGGTCAGGCCATGCAGCAGGTCAAGGCGGGCGTGAAAGCCATCTACCTGTCGGGCTGGCAGGTCGCCGCTGACAACAACACCTATTCCTCCATGTACCCCGACCAGTCGCTGTACCCGGTGGACTCGGTGCCGAAGGTGGTGGAAACCATCAACAACACCTTCCGCCGTGCTGATGAAATCCAGCACGCCAAGGGTATCGATGCCGGTCACAAGGACTACATCGACTACTTTGCTCCCATCGTGGCTGACGCTGAAGCCGGTTTCGGCGGCGTGCTCAACGCGTTTGAGCTGATGAAGGCCATGATCCGTGCCGGCGCCGGTGGCGTGCACTGGGAAGACCAGCTGGCTTCCGTCAAGAAGTGCGGCCACATGGGCGGCAAGGTGCTGTTGCCGACCCGCGAGTCCTGCCAGAAGCTGATTGCGGCCCGCATGGCTGCCGACGTGATGGGCGTGCCCACGCTGGTGATCGCCCGTACCGACGCTGAAGCCGCCGACCTGCTGACCTCCGACTACGACGAGATTGACAAGCCTTTCCTGACCGGTGAGCGCACCGCTGAAGGCTTTTACAAGACGCGCAAGGGCCTGGACCAGGCTGTTGCCCGTGCCAACGCCTACGCCCGCTACGCCGACCTGGTGTGGTGCGAGACCGGCACGCCCGACCTGGACTTCGCCAAGAAGTTCGCCGATGCCGTGCACAAGGTGCACCCGGGCAAGATGCTGGCCTACAACTGCTCGCCTTCCTTCAACTGGAAGAAGAACCTGGACGACGCCACCATCGCCAAGTTCCAGCGCGAGCTCGGCGCCATGGGCTACAAGTACCAGTTCATCACGTTGGCGGGTATCCACTCCATGTGGTACAACATGTTCGACCTGTCGCAGGACTACGTGAAGCGCGGCATGACCGCCTACGTCGAGCGCGTGCAGGAGCCTGAATTCGCCGCCCGCGACCGTGGCTACACCTTCGTGTCGCACCAGCAGGAAGTCGGCACCGGCTACTTCGACGATGTCACCACCGTCATCCAGGGTGGCAAGTCCAGCGTCACCGCGCTGACCGGCTCGACGGAAGAAGAGCAGTTCCACTAAGCACGAAGTACCAAGTACTCAGCCATCCTACGGGGCTGACGCACCTGCGGCATCGCAGGTCCGTCGGCCCCGTGCAATTTCCGGGGCCGTTTTGATTACTTTGAGAAATGTCTTCATTCAAGAAGATTAATAAACATATGTTTTAGCTGGCGCAGAAGAATTTAATTTACTTTATTAGTCGCCATTTATATATTTGCCTCATACCGATCCCGTTAACTCGTATTCCAGACGAGCAACCTGCGCTGAAACGATTTCTAAAACTACGGGCCTGAAAGGGCATTTATCAATATGAGCAAGAAATTCAACATTCTCATCCTGGGTGCTTCTTATGGATCTCTACTGGCGAGCAAGCTGCTCATGGCCGGTCATTCGGTCAGCCTCGTGTGCCGCCGCGACACCGCAGACCTGATCAACCGCGAAGGCACCCGCGTGCGCATGCCGGTCAAGGGACGCGAAGGCCTGGTTGAGATCGATTCTCGTCAGCTGCCGGGCAAGCTCGACGCTGTTTCCCCCTCCCAAGCCAGACCCGAGCAATACGACTTGGTCTGCCTGGCGATGCAGGAGCCGCAGTACAGCGCCCCGGGCATGCGTGAGCTGATGCAGGCCATTGCCCTGGCCAAGGTGCCCTGCATGTCCATCATGAACATGCCGCCGCTACCCTACCTGGCCCGCATCCCCGGCCTGGATGCCAGCGGCCTGCGTGCCTGCTTCCATGACGCCACCGTGTGGGACCACTTCGAGCCCGGCCTGATGACCCTGTGCAGTCCCGATCCGCAGGCCTTCCGTCCGCCCGAAGAGAAGCCGAACGTGTTGCAGGTCGGCCTGCCTACCAACTTCAAGGCGGCCCGTTTCGATAACCCCGCACACACCGCCATGCTGCAACAGATGGAAGCCGACATTGCCGCCGCTCGCCTGACGGTGGATGGCGAGGAGCTGGACATCCCGGTCAAGCTCAAGGTGCATGACTCCATCTTCGTGCCGCTGGCCAAGTGGGCCATGCTGCTGACGGGCAACTACCGCTGTATCCAGGCCGATGGCATGCGATCCATCCGGGAAGCGGTGCATGGTGACATCGAGCAGTCTCGGCAGATTTACGAGTGGGTGTGCGGGCTGTGTGTGTTGCTGGGCGCTTCGCCCGACGACCTGGTGCCGTTCGAGAAATATGCCGCTGCCGGCCAGGGCTTGCTCAAGCCCTCGTCCGCGGCGCGGGCATTGGCGGCAGGGGCGACGGACATTGAACGCATCGACCTGCTGGTCAAGCTGGTGGCAGAGCAGCAGGGGCTGCAGTCGGACTCCGTGGATGAAACCGTGCGGCTGATCTGCGCTTGGCTCGATCGCAACCGCAAGCAAGCCGCGAGCAAGGCGGCCGAAAAAATCGATGCATGAGTTCACCCCGGTCGCACGCAAGCCATGCCTGGCCAGCTTCTGAGGCATCTGTGCACCAGGGGTGTGGTACTTCTGCTCCTTCAGGTTAAAATCTTGCCACGGACGATGCGTCCGGCCACAAGAGCGAGAAAGGCATTCTGGTTATGACACCGCGAACTACATCCACTAGGTCGATACGCCAAAGGGGTTGCTAGTCCGCGCGCCCCCGGGGCGAGGTGCTATAAATTTCAGAACAAGGCGCGGTTGGTACCGCGCCTTTTTTCATTTTCAGAAGTGAGCAACATGGTTCAGATTACGCTTCCCGACGGTTCGAAACGCGATTTCCCCGGCCCGGTCACGGTGGCCGAGGTGGCTGCTTCCATTGGTGCCGGCCTGGCCAAGGCCGCCCTGGCGGGCAAGGTGGGCGGCAAGGTGGTGGACACCAGTCACCTCATTACGGTTGATAGTTCCTTGGCCATCATCACGGCCAAGGACGCCGACGGGCTGGAAGTCATCCGCCATTCGACGGCTCACTTGCTGGCCTATGCCGTCAAGGAACTGTTCCCCGACGCGCAGGTCACCATTGGCCCGGTGATCGAGCACGGTTTCTTTTACGACTTTTCCTACAAGCGTCCGTTCACGCCAGAAGACCTGGTTGCCATCGAGAAGAAAATGGCCGAACTGGCCGCCAAGGATGAGCCCGTGGTGCGCCGTGTGTTGCCGCGCGACGAGGCGGTGGCCTATTTCAAGAGCCTGGGCGAGCACTACAAGGCCGAGATCATCGCCAGCATTCCGGCCAATGAAGACGTGAGCCTGTACCGCGAAGGCCAATTCGAAGACCTGTGCCGTGGCCCGCACGTGCCCAGCACCGGCAAGCTCAAGCACTTCAAGCTGATGAAGGTGGCCGGCGCCTACTGGCGTGGCGATCACCGCAACGAGATGCTGCAGCGCATCTATGGCACGGCCTGGGCCAGCAAGGAAGAGCTGCAGCAGTACCTGACCATGCTGGAAGAGGCTGAGAAGCGCGACCACCGCCGTCTGGGCCGTGAGCTCGACCTGTTCCACATCGACGACCACGCCCCCGGCCTGGTGTTCTGGCACCCCAAGGGCTGGACGGTGTGGCAGGGCGTGGAGCAGTACATGCGCCAGGTCTACCGCGACAACGGCTACCAGGAGGTCAAGGGCCCGCAGATCATCGACAAGACGCTGTGGGAGAAGACCGGCCACTGGGACAAGTACCGCGAGAACATGTTCACTACCGAGAGCGAGAAGCGTGAATACGCTTTGAAGCCGATGAACTGCCCGGGTCACATCCTGATCTTCAAGCAGGGCATCAAGAGTTACCGCGACCTGCCGCTGCGCTACGGCGAATTCGGTCAGTGCCATCGCAACGAGCCCTCGGGCGGTCTGCACGGCATCATGCGCGTGCGCGGCTTCACCCAGGACGACGGCCACATCTTTTGCACCGAAGACCAGATCCTGGCCGAGTGCGTCAACTTCACCGCCTTGCTGCAAAAGACCTACAAGGACTTCGGCTTCAAGAACATCATCTACAAGATCGCCACCCGGCCGGCGCAGCGCATTGGCTCGGACGAGATCTGGGACAAGGCCGAGCACGCGCTGAAGCAAAGCCTGCAGGCTTCTGGCTGCGAGTTCGAGATCGCTCCGGGTGAAGGCGCCTTCTACGGCCCGAAAATCGAATACACGCTGAAAGATGCGATTGGCCGCCACTGGCAGTGCGGCACGATTCAGGTCGACTTTTCCATGCCCGAGCGGCTTGATGCCGAGTATGTGGGCGAAGATGGCGCCCGCCATCGCCCGGTCATGCTGCACCGGGCCATCGTCGGCAGTCTGGAGCGTTTCATCGGGATTTTGATCGAGGAACATGCCGGCGCGCTGCCTACCTGGCTGGCGCCGGTACAGGTCGCGGTGCTCAATATCACCGATTCACAGGCCGATTATTGTCGCGAAATTGCAGAAAAATTGAAGAAATCTCTGCCAAATCAAGAACTTAGAGTGGTTACGGATCTGCGTAACGAGAAAATTACGTATAAAATACGAGAGCATTCAATGCAAAAGTTGCCTTATATCCTGGTCGCGGGCGACAAGGAGAAGGTGGCAGGTGCCGTTGCAGTGCGCGCCCGGGGGAATCGTGACCTCGGTGTGATGTCTCTCGATGCATTCGTGGAAACGATTGCGCAAGACATCGCTCACAAGTCTGTCGATTAAGGCTGTTAACTCAGCTCGATGGCAGTTTGTATGCGTGTGCGGGACGGTTTTGGCTACATTTTTGTAGCAAGATTTGTGAAGGATTGAACCATCGCTACTGAATTTCGTGATCGCCGCCAGCGCGAAGAACGCAAACACCGCTTGAATCGGGAAATCATGGCCCCGGAAGTCCGTCTCACCGGGCCCGAGAACGAGCCCCTGGGCGTAGTCAGCCTCTCAGAGGCGCTGCGCATGGCGGGTGAACTGGATGTGGATCTGGTTGAAATTGCTGCCACGGCGAATCCGCCGGTCTGTCGCTTGATGGATTACGGCAAGTTCAAGTACCAGGAGCAGAAGAAAGCGGCGGAAGCGAAAGCCAAACAGACGGTGATCGATATCAAGGAAGTCAAATTCCGGCCCGGTACCGACGACGGTGACTACAACATCAAGTTGCGCAATATCAAGCGCTTTCTTGAAGAGGGTGACAAGTGCAAGATTACCTTGCGCTTCCGTGGTCGAGAGATCACGCACCAGGAAATCGGCATGGCGCTGCTCAACCGCATGCGCGCTGACTTGGCGGATTTGATTGTGGTCGAGCAATTCCCCAAGCTCGAAGGTCGGCAGATGATCATGATGATCGCGCCGGGCAAGAAAAAGCCGGGTGGCGCAGCGCCCAAGCCGGCTGCTGACGTAGCGTAAAAATTCGTTTTTTGTTGGTTTGGTCACCGGCAAAAAAGGTCGGGGAGGCGAAAGCCTTCCCGAAAGGTGGTGGATCCTGAGGATTCATCACCATAAGTGGTGAGCCTTAAAACTCGCCATACAAGTGGTGGGTCTAGTACTCGCCACACAAGTGGCTCGGGGCCATCAAGTCTGAAATGGGTTTTCAGCGCCTCACGAGCACAATGAAAAAGGAGCATTTAAATGCCCAAAATGAAGACCAAGAGCGGTGCGAAAAAGCGTTTCCGCGTTCGTCCGGGTGGTACCGTCAAGCGCGGTCAAGCCTTCAAGCGTCACATTCTGACCAAGAAGACCACCAAAAATAAACGCCATCTCCGTGGTGCTGTGACTGTTCATGAGACCAATATGGGTCACATGGCGCAGATGCTGCCCGGTACTGGCATTTAATTAACGACGAACAAGGAGTAACACATGCCTCGCGTCAAACGTGGTGTAACGGCTCGCGCCCGCCATAAAAAAGTTCTCGCCCTTGCCAAAGGTTTCCGCGGTCGCCGCGGTAATGTATTCCGCATCGCTAAAGAAGCGGTGATGAAGGCAGGGCAATATGCCTACCGTGATCGCCGTACCAAGAAGCGTGTCTTCCGTCAGCTGTGGATTGCCCGTATCAACGCGGCAGCCCGTCAGTGCGGCATGACCTACAGCCAATTTGCCAACGGTCTGAAGAAGGCCCAGATCGAAATCGACCGCAAAGTGCTGGCCGATATCGCTGTGCATGACATGGCTGCTTTTGCAGGTATCGTGGAGCAAGTCAAGGCCAAGCTGGCTGCTTGATTTTCACGCGATCCGCTATTGTTGAGATAGCGGAAGATGCACAAGAAACAAGGGCTAGAGCTTTTATAGAGCTTTAGCCCTTTGTCATTTAAAGCGATCAGGAGATCGAAAAATCAAGCGCCATCCGCGTTGCTTCGATGTCCTGATCTTTTTGCTATATCGGGTTTGAACATGAACGAGTTGGACGCCATCGTCGACAGCGCGAAAACTTCTTTTGCGCAAGCTGCTACACCGGCCGACCTGGAAAACGCCAAGGCGCGTTTTCTGGGCAAGGCCGGCCAAATCACCGAGCTGATGAAGGGCATGGCGCAACTTCCCGTGGAGGAGAAGAAAATCCGCGGTGCCGCCATCAATGTCGCGAAGCAGGCGATTGAGGCGGCTCTGAACGTGCGCCGTCAGGAACTCGCGGATGCTGAGTTGCAAGCTCAGCTCCAGGCCGAAGCGCTGGACGTGAGTTTGCCGGGCCGCCAGCGTGGCTTGGGCGGCCTGCACCCGGTGTCGCTGACGCTGGAGCGCATCGAGGCGATCTTCGGCTCCATGGGCTTTGACGTGGCGCAGGGCCCCGAGATCGAAACCGACTGGTTCAACTTCACTGCACTGAACACGCCCGAAGACCATCCGGCGCGGTCCATGCACGACACCTTCTACGTCGAAGGCGGCAGTGAGAAGGCGCCCAATCTGCTGCGCACCCATACCAGCCCGGTGCAGGTGCGCCACGCCCTGCAGCACGTCAGGCAGCACCGCGCGCTGATCGAGGCCGGTCAGAGCATGCCCGAGATCCGCGTCATCTGCCCCGGCCGTACCTACCGCGTGGACAGCGATGCCACCCACTCGCCCATGTTCCACCAGTGCGAAGGTCTGTGGATTGGCGAGAACGTCAGCTTCAAGGACCTCAAGTTCGTCTTCACTGACTTGTGTCGCACCTTCTTCGAGCGCGACGACCTAGTGCTGCGTTTCCGCCCCAGCTTCTTCCCGTTCACCGAGCCCAGTGCCGAGATCGACATCCAGTTCCAGAGCGGCCCGCTGGCCGGCCGCTGGCTCGAGGTGGCCGGCTCCGGCCAGGTGCACCCCAACGTGGTCCGCAATATGGGCTTGGACCCCGAGAAATACATCGGCTTTGCCTTCGGCATGGGCCTGGACCGCTTCACCATGCTGCGCTACGGCGTGAATGATTTGCGCCTGTTCTTCGATGGCGACATCCGTTTCCTGTCGCAGTTTCGATGACTAAGTACACCCCTGAGCCGCGCCTTTGGCGCGTCACCCCCTCGAGGGGGCAACACCAGCGGCCCGGCAAAGCCGGTTCCGCGGTGTTTTGCGCATGGAGGCCTGCGGTCCGTGCGTTTTTAACGAATCACGCTGAGTAACTGTTATGCAATTCCCTGAATCCTGGCTGCGCGAGTTCTGTAATCCGTCCCTGACGACCGAGCAATTGGCCGAGACCCTGACCATGGCGGGCTTGGAGGTTGAAGAACTGCGTCCCGTGGCGCCGCCATTCAGCAAGATCGTGGTGGGTGAAATCAAGGACGCAGTGCAACACCCGAATGCCGACCGCCTGCGCGTCTGCCAGGTGGATGTGGGGCAGGGCAGCCTGCTCAACATCGTTTGCGGTGCACCGAATGCACGCGCCGGCATCAAGATCCCGTGCGCGCTGGTCGGCGCTGAACTGCCGCCCGGCGAAGACGGCAAACCGTTCCTGATCAAGCTCGGCAAGCTGCGCGGCGTCGAGAGCCAGGGCATGTTGTGCTCGGCACGTGAACTCAAGCTGTCTGAAGACCATGGCGGCTTGCTTGAGCTGGCCGCTGATGCTCCCGTGGGGCAGGATATTCGCGAACACCTGAAGCTTGATGACACGCTGTTCACCCTCAAACTCACGCCCAACCTGGCGCATTGCCTGAGCGTCTATGGCGTGGCGCGTGAAGTGTCGGCTTTGACGGGAGCGCCGCTCAAGGCGCCAAGCTTCCCGGCGGTGCCGGTGGGCCTGACGGACAAGCTGCCGGTCAAGGTCAGTGCCACCGACCTGTGTGGCCGTTTCTCGGGCCGCATCGTGCGCAACGTCAATACAAAGGCCGCGACGCCGTCCTGGATGGTGGACCGTCTGGCGCGCTGCGGTCAGCGCAGTGTCACTGCCTTGGTGGACATCTCCAACTACGTCATGTTCGAATTTGGCCGTCCTTCCCACATCTTCGATCTGGACAAGATCCAGGGTGGCCTGGATGTGCGCTGGGGCAAGCCCGGTGAGCAGCTCAAGCTGCTCAATGGCAACACCGTGACGGTGGACGGCCAAGTGGGGGTGATTGCCGACGACGTGCAGGTCGAGTCACTCGCGGGCATCATGGGCGGCGCCGCCACGGCGGTGTCCGACGAGACGAAAAACGTCTATGTGGAGGCCGCTTTCTGGTGGCCCAAGGCGATCGCCGGCCGTTCACGCCGCTACAACTTCTCGACCGATGCCGGTCACCGCTTCGAGCGCGGTGTTGATCCGCAACTCACGGTGGAACACATCGAGCGCATCACCCAGCTCATCATCGACATCTGCGGCACGCCGGATACCGTGTGTGGCCCGATTGATGACGCGCAGGTCAATTGCCCGACAGCGCAGCCGGTCACGCTGCGCGTGGCGCGTGCCGCCAAGATCATCGGCATGCCGCTCACACAGGCGCAGTGCACCGATGCGCTGGCCCGCCTGGGCCTGCCACTCACGCAAGGTGAGGGCGCAATCACGGTGACGCCGCCGTCCTACCGTTTCGACCTGCAGATCGAGGAAGACCTGATCGAGGAAGTCGCGCGCATGGTGGGTTACGACAACCTGCCGCATACACCGCCACAGGCTCCGATCACGGCCAAGCTCCGTGCCGAGGCGCAGCGCAGCCCGCATGCCGTGCGCCGTGCATTGGCCGCGCTGGGCTACCAGGAAACCATCAACTTCAGCTTTGTCGAGGAACGCTGGGAGCATGAACTGGCGGGTAACGCCTACCCGATCAAGCTGCTCAACCCGATTGCCAGCCAGATGAACGTGATGCGCTCCTCGCTGCTCGGCTCGCTGTTGCAAGTCCTGAAGTTCAATCTGGATCGCAAAGCGGCCCGCGTGCGCGTGTTTGAACTCGGTCGTGTCTTCCTGCGCGATCCTGCTGTGAAAAACACCGACACCACGGTGGAAGGTTTTCACCAGCCCATGCGCGTGGCCGGAATGGCCTGTGGCAATGCGGATGCATTGCAGTGGGGCCGCAAAGAGCAGGGCGTTGACTTCTATGAGATTAAGGGTGATGTCGAGACCCTGCTGGCGCCGCTCAAGCCGGTGTTTGAACCGGCCGAACATCCAGCCATGCACCCGGGGCGTTGTGCGCGTGTCGTGCTGAATGGTCTCCCCATTGGTTTTGTGGGTGAGTTGCATCCGCGCTGGCGCCAAGGCTATGAGCTGGCGCAGGCCCCGGTGATGTTTGAGCTCGAACTCGATGCCGTGCTGATGCGCGAAGTGCCCGCCTTCAGTGCCGTGGCGCGCCACCAACCGGTGGAGCGCGATATTGCGGTCATCCTGGCTGATTCGACAAGCCACGCGGCCCTGATGCAGGCCATCTGGTCGGCACCTACCCAGGGGCTGCTGCGCGATGCGGTCCTGTTCGACGTCTACCGTCCCAAGGCCGGTGGCAATTCGGCGGGGCTGTCCGCCGATGAGAAGAGTCTGGCCGTTCGCCTCACCCTCAACAGTGATGAAGCCACGCTGACCGAAGAGCAGATCGAGCAGACCGTCAAAGCGGTGTTGGATTCGCTCGTGAGCGGGCTGGCGGCCCGTCTGCGCGCCTGAGTGGCGGTGTGACGTTACAGAAGAGACATCGGGGACAATATGGAAATCACGGTTGAAAGTCTGGAAACGCCCGCACTGACCAAGGCGCAGCTGGCTGAACTGCTGTTCGAGCAGATCGGCTTGAACAAGCGCGAATCGAAGGACATGATCGACGCCTTCTTCGATCTGGTGGCTAACAGCTTGGTGGACGGCCAGGATGTGAAGATTTCCGGCTTTGGCAACTTCCAGATTCGCACCAAGGCACCGCGTCCCGGCCGTAATCCCCGTACTGGTGAAGCCATTCCGATTGAGGCGCGCCGCGTCGTCACGTTCCATGCCAGCCACAAGCTCAAGGAACAGATTCAGGACGAAGGTCGACCCACTTCGGTGCCCTGAACCCAATATTTTTGTCCTGTCTGGTTGAATCGGTGCAGACAACCTTTGCATCTGCTGCCAACTTAGAGTAACCTAGAAGCTTTCTCTCGTATAGCATTGATTTCAATGGAGAAAGCACTCCCTCCCATCCCCGCCAAACGCTACTTCACCATTGGTGAGGTGGGCGACTTGTGTGGCGTCAAGCCGCACGTGCTACGGTATTGGGAGCAGGAATTCACGCAACTGCGGCCCATGAAGCGACGCGGTAATCGCCGTTACTACCAGCACCACGAAGTGCTGATGATCCGCCGCATCCGCGACCTGCTCTATGACCAGGGCTTCACCATCAGCGGCGCGCGCAACAAGATGCAGGAGTTGCTCCAGGCCGAGCGTGACAAAAAGCGCAATGGCGAGGTTGAATTGGATGGCGTCGAGGTGCTGGAAATCAATGACGCCGATCTGGAAGACTTTGCCGACAGCCAACTGGACGAGTCGGATGCCTTTCTGCCCGATGCCGACAAGTTGCATCTGCTACGCCGCGAGTTGCACGAAATTCGTGATTTACTGACCGCGCCCTTCTGATTTTCACCATTCTGCCAGTTATAATTCGAGGCTAGATCGGTGTGTGGCGCAGCCTGGTAGCGCACTTGCATGGGGTGCAAGGGGTCGAAGGTTCGAATCCTTTCACACCGACCATATGAATCAAGGACTTAGCGCAGAAATGCTCTAAGTCCTTTCTTCTTTTCGGCTCTGATTGGCATTTTTGTTCCCACCTGAAATGCAGCTGGCTATTTTTGTACCCCAGTCACCTGCGAAAAAAATCGGCACATCGTCGGACTGAAATCCATTTAGCCCCGCCTGGGCAAAAAAAGCTGGCTAGCTTGAGGATCATCTCGTTGGCCAGGCGCAGTTCCTTGTTCTCGCGTTCCAGTTGCCGCAGCCGCTCGCGTTTGCTGCTGGTCAGGCCCTCGCGCTTGAGCCAGTCATGCAGGGTTTGCGGCACGCAGCCAATCTTGGGGGGTAATGGATTCAATAGCCGCCCACAACGAGGGGTACTCGCCAAGGTGTTCTTGCAGCGGTCTCCCCCTCCTGTGCGCGGAACTAGGAATACCGTCTGGCTGTGCGCCGCCGGAGCGAAGCACCAGACTCATCCCAGAATTTTTCAGTCATATATCACTACCGTGGCACTGAAGCAGGTTCACTGCTCCAGATCCCATCCACCAACGCCCAGCTTCGCCTGGGCGTTTTCTATTTCCCCAACCCATGACCATCAATAACTTCCCCCTGGAGTACTTGGCCGCATTCGTCATAGCGTTTGTGGCCGGTGTGCTCACCACCCTGGGCATGTTTCGGTACCCCACCACCGGCTGACGGCTCGGATTCGACGGATGTGGCCTTGCGTTGCCTGTACCCGCAGGACAGTGGGCAAACCCTCGACCTCTCGCAGGATTTGGAAATGTCGGCAGTGTTCTCTGAGCTGCTGGTCGTCCGGCAAACGCTGGACAAGCACAGCCAGCTTGAAGCTCAACTCAAGCAACGTATCCAGCAACGCATAGGCGATGCCACCAAGGCGGTTTTCGAGACCGGCGATGTGACCTGGAAGCGCAGCAAGGACGGATCAGCCTTGGACGTGGCCGCGCGCTGCTCAAAGACCAGCCGGAATTGGCGCAGCGCTACGCCCTCGTCAAACCCGGTTCGTGCCGGCTTCTGGTGAGCGCGTAAGCATCACATGACCCCAGCCGCAGGGGCTTACCGATGCTCCCCCTCTGAGGTCTGTAGGAAGGGTACAAATTGACGATCAAATTTTCAAGGAAAAATCATGCTCAAAGGACTGGCATTAACGCCCCCCGTCATTGGACGGATCTCTATCGGTAAGGTCATCGAGCGCAACGGCAAGCGTCTCCCAGAAAAGGATGACGAATTCACCGTCACCAGCCAGGTGCAAACTAAAGACGGCGGGATCAACCACCTCGTGGATGAAGCCTTGCGCAAAACGCTTGGCGCCAAACTGCGCAGCATTTCGGTGCGGCTGTTATTCGACGACCCGGATCTCAATTTGCGCGCCAACTACAGCATGTTTGATCGCCTGACTGGCCGGCAGGTGTGTGTGGGCAATGGGGAGACGTGCCGGCGTTCTCTGTCGGCTGGGGTACAGACACTGCCTTGCCCTTCACCCGAAGCCTGTGACTTGGCCAAGGGAGGCTATTGCATGCCCTATGGCAGGTTGAATGTGCGCATTGGTGATGAAGATGAGCTGGGAAGCTTCATGTTTCGCACCACGGGATTCAACAGCATCCGAACGCTGTCAGCCCGGTTGAAATACTTGCATGCAGTGTCGGGCGGTCAGTTGTCCTCGCTGCCGCTGGAATTGCGACTGCGGGGCAAATCCACGACCAAGTCGCACGGCACGCCGATTTACTACGTGGGCTTGACGGTCAGAACCGGCATTACGATGGCTGAAGCCATTGCCAGGGCTGAAAGTGAGGTTCGCAAGGCGGCTGGCTTTGATCAGGTGGCACTGGATGAAGCGGCAAAACTTGGTTTTGCGGATGGTGCGTTTGAGGAGTCCGAGGAGGAGGAGGGCGCTGCTGTGGTCGAGGAGTTCTTCCCTAATGAGATGGAGGGGGATGCCGATGGCAATGTGATTGGCGCACCGGGCGGGCGTGGCCTTGCGGATAAGTTGGGGGCGAAGGCTGCGCAGTTGAAGACAGCTGGGGAGTCGTTGCCGCAATCCCCTGTATGGTCAACACGCACCCTTCGGTAATGCGGTGATTTTGATTGCTGCTCCACCTGATCTGGGTGGGGCGGCAGTCAAAACTGCAGCGCCATTTTTTTTGCTTGATCAACGTCGTTGTGCTGCGTGGCGGGGCTGGCAAGTGTCGCTTTTTGAGAATTGTCGTCGGTTAGACTCGGCATAACAATATGAAGTAAGTGCCGGGTGTCAGTGGCTTCAAAGGGTAGCCGCCTGCCTCCGAATTTGGGCGCCGCAGGTCGATATCTGTGCGTTTGTAGCGGGGGTTTTTACTGGAGGAGGCGGGTTGAAAAATCAATTCAAAAAGGTCGCGATTGGCATGGATACAACTTGCGTTGCAAGTGACAACTCTGGTTCGGAAACGAGCGGTCAGAGTGCGGTCGCTATTCGGTTAAGGCCCTCCGTCCAGTTGGCTGGCTCTGGTGAAATTAGAGTCCCCCGCTACGCGCCCACTTTTTCGGCTGAAGATTGCCTGGACAGCAGAATTCCAAGTCGAGAAAGTTTTTTCCTTACGCATGTTCTCGAGGCGTCCGCATGAAAATTGCCATTGTCGGCACCGGCTATGTAGGCCTTTCCAACGCCATACTTCTGTCGCAGCACAACGAAGTTGTCGCACTCGATATCGTCCCAGAAAAAGTCGCGATGCTTAGTCGCAACGAATCCCCTATTGAAGATGCAGAGATCGAAGATTTTCTAAAAAACAAACCGCTCAATTTCCGCGCAACGCTCGATAGGCAGGATGCCTATGCAGGAGCGGATTTTGTTGTCATCGCAACGCCCACCGATTACGATCCGGAAACCAATTACTTCAATACCAAATCGATTGAGGCTGTAATTCGGAATGTTATATCCATCCAGCCGCAGGCGGTGATGGTTATCAAGTCTACGGTTCCCGTCGGATATACCGCAAGGACCCGAAAGGCGCTAGGTACAGAAAACCTTTTCTTCTCACCGGAATTCCTGCGGGAAGGTCGCGCACTTCACGACAATCTTTATCCTTCGCGTATCGTCGTCGGCGAGCGCTCCGCTCGCGCTGAAACCTTCGCCAATCTGCTGAAGCAAGGGGCCCTGAAGCAAGATATCGCGACCCTGTTTACCGATTCCACCGAAGCAGAGGCCATCAAGCTCTTCGCCAACACCTATTTGGCAATGCGCGTTGCCTATTTCAACGAACTGGACACCTACGCCGCCACCCACGGACTAGATTCACGCCAGATCATTGATGGCGTTTGCCTGGATCCACGCATCGGGACTCATTACAACAACCCAAGTTTCGGTTACGGCGGATATTGCCTACCTAAAGACACTAAGCAGCTTCTCGCCAACTACCGCGACGTGCCGCAGAATCTTATTCGTGCCATCGTCGATTCGAACACAACACGGAAGGATTTCATCGCCGACAGCATCATCCGCCAAGCACCCAAGGTGGTCGGTGTCTATCGACTCATCATGAAAGCTGGCTCAGATAATTTTCGCGCATCAAGCATCCAGGGCATTATGAAGCGCATCAAAGCCAAGGGTATTCAAGTCATCGTTTACGAACCGGCATTCAATGAGCCAGAGTTCTACAATTCCAGAGTGGTGAATGATTTGGCTGATTTCAAACAGGAGTCGGACATCATCATCGCCAACCGCCGCGCAGAGGCGCTGGCCGACGTTGAAGCTAAAGTCTTCAGTCGTGATTTGTTTGGGAATGACTGATGAAAGTTCTGGTAACCGGCGCAGCAGGTTTTATCGGCATGCACGTATGTCAGCGCCTGCTCGCACGTGGCGATGAAATCATTGGTATCGACAACCTCAACGACTACTACGATGTGTCGTTGAAGGAGGCGCGGCTAGCGCAACTCCGGCAACATCCTGACTTTCATTTTGCCCGCATCGATATTGCTGACCGGGTTGAACTGGCAAAGCTTTTCGAACAAGAAAAGCCTCAGTGCGTGGTGCACCTTGCCGCGCAGGCTGGCGTTCGATATTCGCTCACAAATCCCCATGCCTATGCTGACAGCAACCTGATTGGGTTTGTGAATATCCTTGAGGGTTGCCGTCACGCCCATGTTCAGCACCTCGTTTACGCATCGAGCTCCAGCGTCTATGGTGGCAACACCAAAACACCGTTCTCTGAAACTGACAGTGTTGATCAGCCAGTCAGTCTTTATGCCGCGACCAAAAAAGCCAACGAGCTCATGGCACACGCTTATAGCCATCTTTATGGCATTCCGGCAACTGGACTACGTTTCTTTACGGTGTACGGCCCTTGGGGAAGGCCGGATATGGCCTATTTCAGCTTCACCCAAGCCATCCTTGAAGGGCGGCCAATTGATGTCTTCAATCATGGTCAGTTGCAACGAGATTTCACTTACATAGATGACATTACTGAAGGTGTTGTTCGTGTTTTAGACAAACCCGCCACGCTGGAGGCTGGAGTACCGCATCGCGTATTCAACATCGGCAATCACGAGCCCATAGCGCTACTGGTTTTCATCGAGACCTTGGAAAAGGCACTGGGCCGCGAAGCGATCAAGAACTTTCTTCCCATGCAGCCGGGTGATGTTCATGCTACCCACGCCGACACAATACAACTTCAGGAGTGGGTTGGTTTTGTCCCCAATACGCCACTGCAAGAAGGCATCGAAAAATTTGTGGCTTGGTATCATTCCAGATACGAGTCCTCCAATCTGAAGAAAAGGGCTGGCTAAGATGTGTGGAATTGCTGGCATCTTCGCCACTAAAGCATCCGCGCCAGCAGATATCTCTGCGACGATTGGCCGGATGGTGAATACCATTGAACATCGCGGACCAGATGATCAAGGCACTTGGGTTGGCTCAGGTATAGCACTGGGTCACGCACGACTCTCAATCATTGACTTGACCGCTGCAGGGCATCAGCCAATGCCCAATGAAGATGGCAGTCTTCAGATAGTCTTCAACGGCGAAATTTACAACTTTGTAGAGTTGCGCGCGGAACTCAGCGAAGTTGGCTATCACTTTAAAAGCCACACCGATACCGAAGTCATCCTCAATGGCTATCACTGCTGGGGCGAGCAGGTATTTCAACGTTTGCGGGGCATGTTTGCCATCGCGCTGTGGGATCAACGCATCGAAAAACTCATCCTTGCACGAGACCGTGTCGGCAAGAAACCCTTGTTCTATGCCTGGCATGGCGATGTGCTTCTGTTTGGGTCGGAAATCAAAGCCATTCTTGCTTGGCCCGGATTCAAGCGCGAGCCTGATTACGAAGCCATTCATCACTACCTGACGCTGCAATATATTCCGGCGCCATGGTCAGCCTTCAAAGGCGTGAAGAAACTCCCGCAAGCCTCTTATATGGTCGTCGGGCGTGACGGTCAGGTCAATACAAAGAAATATTGGGCGTTACCTGAGCCATCGCAAGCACACCACAGGCCGCTGCCGGAGTTGAAAGAAGAACTCGTCACCCTGCTCGATGAAACCGTGCGAATGCGCATGATTGCCGACGTGCCGCTAGGCGCATTTCTTTCAGGTGGTGTTGATTCATCAGCCATCGTCGCCATGATGGCGCGCCACTCCAGTGGCCGTGTCAAAACGTTCTGTATTGGTTTCGATGAAGCCAGCTACGACGAACGCGCCTATGCACGCACGGTCGCCGAACGCTACGATACAGATCACCACGAGATGGTGGTTCGCCCAAACGCCGCCGCTATCCTGCCGCTGCTTGCATGGCATTACAACGAGCCGTTTGCTGACCCCTCGGCCATACCCACCTATTACGTCGCTCAAATTGCACGACAACACGTCACCGTTGCCCTCAATGGTGACGGAGGTGATGAAAGTTTCCTGGGCTACAGCCGCTACTCGCAATGTTTGCAAACAGAGTGGATAAGCAGCCTGCCTCGGCCATTGCGCCAACTTGCTTCTCGCATAGTTCAGTCGATCCCACCCGACGTGGACCGTTACCGCGCCTTGCGGGTGGCGCGCCGCTGGCTATCTTACGTGAGTGAAAAAGATTCTCGTCGCTACGCCCCATCCATGGCGTATTTTTACGAGCATGACAAGGTTGCTGGCTACGACCGTCATTTGCGGCCATTACTCGGTAACTCGTCGCTCGACCTGCTCGAACCCTATTTCCAGCAATCCAAATCTTATGTAGGAGGTGCGGCTTGGGCCGATATCCACACCTATCTGCCGGATGACCTTCTTGTAAAGGTTGATATCGCAAGCATGGCACATGGTTTGGAGGCCAGATCACCTTTGCTGGATCACAAACTCATGGAATGGGCCGCCCGCATACCAAGCGCACAGAAAATGGAAGGTGGCGTTACCAAGTTCATCCTGAAATCGGCATTGGAGCCTTTCCTGCCCAACGAAATACTCTATCGGCCCAAGATGGGTTTTGGCGTACCAGTTGATGAATGGCTCAAAGGCGAGCTCAAGGAGTTCGCCTACGACACTCTGCTCAGCACTCAGGCTCGCCAACGGGGGCTGATTACACCGGCCTGCGTCAAAACCATGCTGGATGAGCATTGCGGCGGCATTCGTCTGCACCATACCCGTTTGTGGGCATTGCTCATGCTTGAGCTGTGGTTTCAGATGTGGATTGATCCCGCCGAAGCGCCGCTGTCGCCACCCGACACGCCGCCCTTGATGTGATCGCCGAGAAATCAATATGACAACACCTGTCTGGCGACACATTCTGCGCGGCATCAAATCAATACTTGTTACCCCGCCTGTTGGCACCGGGGGAACCGTTTCGGCTCAGTATTGCTACTCCGTCTATTTGCGTCATCTGGTCATTGCCGATCAGCATGGCCTCGCAACGGATCCACACACGGTCGTTGAGCTCGGCCCGGGCGATTCGATCGGCATCGGCCTCATGGCACTGCTTACAGGCGCAGAGCAATACTATGCCGTTGATGCCGTCCGCCACGCATCCAGTGCAACGAACCTGCTTATCTTTGATGAGTTGGTCAAGTTGCTCTCGGATCGAGCGCCCATTCCTTCTGGTGGCGAGTTCGCTGAGATATTGCCGGGGCTTGGTGACTACAGCTTCCCCTCGAAAATACTCAGTGAAGAAAGGCTCGCTCAAGTCCTTGCTACTAATCGCCTGAATCGAATTCGCAATGCGCTAGCGGGCAATTTGACGGCAGGCCCTATTCGTTACCTTGCACCGATGGGACGAATGCATGAAATTCCGGGCGATAGTATTGACCTGATTCTTTCGCAAGCCGTGATGGAACACGTAGACCAACTCGAGGAAACCTATACCGAGTGTTCCCGTTGCCTGAAACCTGGCGGATTCATGTCACACCAGATTGACCTTAGATGCCACGATACCGCTCCTGAATGGAACGGTCATTGGAAATACGCTGAACTCACTTGGCGCTTGATGCGAGGTGGCCGCCCCTGGTTCATCAATCGCTCACCGTACTCAACGCACACTAAATTGATTAACCAGGCGGGCTTCAAAATACATACTGAAATAAAGCAGTCTGCTAGCCCCGGTATTTCACGTAGGCAGCTGGCGGACCGCTTTAAAGAACTTTCCGAGAGCGATCTAACAACCGCCGGCATTCTTGTCTTGGCGAGCAAGACGGCATGAATAAAAAGATCACTGAGGCACTGGCTTTCATCGAGCGCCTTGAGTTGAAAGGCGCCGTGCTCGCCATCCCTTTTGCTGTTGGGATTAAAGACACTCTTGCGCTGCGCGATCACCCGCTGTGCAAGGGGTTGGTGCTGCGTAACCCATCGCCGGAAATTACATCCAATTCCACCGGCAAATGGTTGGGCTGCTTTGAAAATCATGGTTGGCGATTGCCTACCGTACGCGCACCCATTGTTTTCATTGGCTCGCAGCTCATGTTGACGCGCCAGATGGCGACTCAGGTGGTTAAGAGTAGGCGGCTTTCCATTATTGTCAAAGTGAATGGCAGCTACCAACAACTGCCGATGCATCGGTTTCTCTTATGGCGCGCCGGGGAGAAACTGCTGCGCAGTATTAGCCAGCGACCGGAAAACCATCCATTGCGTAAAGTCGTCGGGATCATAAAACAGGTTCCCGTGCTCCGAACGCTTTGGCGGCGAACATTCAAACGCGAAGACTTATCGTCCGGCATGCACAACAGCGGGCAGCCAAGCAATAGCGGCCTTGCTGAAGATGTGCTCTACAAAGAGTTACTGCAGCGCGCCCGGGAATCCGCCCAAAGCATGGGTTACCAAGCCATCCCGCGCCGCATTCTGCTCGTTAATGCGGGATTAGCTGCCGGCGGGGCTGAACGCCAGATTGTCAATACACTGATTGGTCTAAAAGCTTCAGGACAATGCGAATCAGTAGCCTTGCTTGCCGAATATATCGACCATGCGCCCAACCTTGATTTCTTTTTGCATGAGTTGGAGGTCGCCGGTATTGAAGTTAGCCAGGTTGAGCACGCTATATCGTTAAGTGACGACGGCCTTTCGTCCGTACAACCAGAAGTGGCTGACCTGCTCGCCGACATCGCGCCGGGCTTGATTGAGGAAATACTGAATTTAGTTGAGGAGTTTCGTCATCGGCGACCCGAGGTTGTCCATGCTTGGCAAGACTCAAGCAGCATCAAGGCCGGCATTGCCGCCGTCATTGCCGGCGTGCCGCGCATCGTGCTGGCAAGTCGTAATGTCACGCCGATGAACTTCACTTATTACCAGGACTACATGCAACCCGCCTACCGGGCGCTGGCGTCTATGGAGTGCGTACGGTTCCTGAACAATAGTGAAGCAGGTGCTGTTGACTACACCCAATGGCTAGGTCTGCCAAGAGAGCGGTTCGTCGTTGTTCGCAATGGTGTTGATCTTGGCTACTTAAAGTGTGCCGACAGCAAAGCAATTGGTGAATATCGGCAATCCATCGGCATTCCTGAAAATGCGCAGGTAGTTGGCTCCATTTTCCGCTTCTGGGCAGAAAAGCGACCGATGCTTTGGTTGCAAACGGCCGCGGTCGTAGCCAAGCGGTATCCCGATGTGCATTTTCTGGTGATCGGAGAAGGCCCCATGCGTCGAGAGATGGAAGCATTCATCAACCACAACGGGTTAAAAGGGCGAGTTCATCTGCCGGGTGCGCGCCCAGAGGTTGCTACGCCGTTATCGGCAATGAACATATTTGTTCTGACTTCAGAATTTGAAGGAACTCCAAATGTGGTGCTGGAGGCGCAGTGGTTGGGGTTGCCGGTTGTGGCGACAGATGCGGGTGGCACAAGCGAAGCGTTCGAAAACAATGTCACCGGGTTTCTGGCAACTTCTTCTAATGTTGAAGAAATCGCTGCCTTGGTTATCGAGTATTTGGCAGACACGAGCAAAACGGCAACAGTGGCTATACACGCCCCTCGATTTGTCCAGTCAACATTTGGTACTAGAAAAATGATTGAGGAAACTATCAATCTCTATGGTTTCAATGAAGCCCAAAATACTCGCTCGGTCGATCTGGAAATAGTTGATGCTCGCACCGATTCTTGTGAAGATGATTGCAGGAAGGTAAATGAAAAATGAAAAAAGCCTTAATAACTGGTGTAACCGGCCAAGATGGCGCCTATCTGGCTGAACTGCTTCTTGCAAAAGGCTATGAAGTCCATGGGATCAAGCGTCGCTCTTCGCTATTAAATACCGATCGAATTGATCATCTTTACCAAGACCCTCACGTTAGCGAACGTAATTTTGTCCTGCACTACGGTGACATGACCGACTCTTCAAGTCTCATTCGGATTATTCAGCAAGTCCAGCCAGACGAAATTTACAATTTGGCAGCACAGTCGCATGTTGCCGTTTCGTTTGAGGAGCCTGAATACACTGCGAACTCGGATGCGCTTGGCCCATTACGCATTCTTGAAGCGATACGAATTTTAGGATTGGACAAAAATACTCGCTTCTATCAGGCATCAACCTCCGAGCTTTATGGTCTAGTTCAGGAGACGCCCCAGAAAGAAACGACGCCGTTCTATCCGCGCAGCCCGTATGCGGTTGCCAAGCTCTACGCCTATTGGATAACCATAAATTATCGGGAGGCCTACGGCATCTATGCCTGCAATGGCATTCTCTTCAATCATGAAAGTCCGGTGCGCGGCGAAACCTTTGTTACACGCAAAATCACCCGGGCGCTGGCACGGATCAAACTCGGCCTACAGGACTACCTACACCTTGGCAACATGAACGCAAAGCGCGATTGGGGTCATGCTAAGGACTACGTAGAAATGCAATGGCTGATGTTGCAGCAAGAGCAAGCTGAAGATTACGTCATTGCGACCGGAGTTCAATATAGTGTGCGCGAATTTGTCGAAGCGGCGGCCAATGAAATCGGACTCGCCATCACCTGGCGGGGTGATGGCATAGACGAGAAAGGCTACGACGCAAACGGTAAATGTATTGTGGCTGTCGATCCCCGCTATTTCCGCCCTACAGAAGTCGAAACACTGCTGGGCGATGCATCAAAGGCCAAGCAAGAGCTGGGCTGGGTTCCGAAGATCAGCTTCAGGGAACTCGTCGCTGAAATGATGCGAGAAGACCTTAAAGCGGCTGAACGAGATGAACTGGTAAAAAGCCATGGATTCTCAGCCTATGACTACCATGAGTAGCGAGTTGCAACTAACCGATACCGATCTGGGAAAATCGGCAAAGATTTATGTGGCCGGGCACCGTGGCATGGTTGGGGCTGCCATTGTCAGAACGCTGGAACAAAAAGGCTACAGGAATCTGCTCCTCCGAACCCATCAGGAGTTAGATCTCTTGGAGCAGCGAGACGTATTCAGATTCCTGGTGCAAGAAAAACCTGATTACATTTTTGTAGCCGCAGCAAAAGTCGGTGGCATACAGGCAAATAACACCTACCGAGCCCAGTTCATCTATGAAAACCTGACTATCGAGGCCAACTTGATCCATGGCGCTTACCTTGCAGGTATCAACCGCTTATGCTTTCTTGGGTCGAGTTGTATATATCCACGCGACTGCCCTCAGCCGATTCGAGAAGAATTCCTTCTCACCGGCCCACTAGAGCAAACCAATGAGCCTTATGCCATCGCCAAAATTGCGGGCATCAAACTCTGCGAAAGCTATAACAGGCAATATGGCACAAACTATGTGAGCGCGATGCCAACCAATTTGTACGGCCCTGGCGACAACTACGACCTCAATAATAGCCACGTCCTCCCAGCATTAATGCGTAAAGCACATGAGGCAAAACTTGGCCAACAGGCCGCAGTTACGGTATGGGGCTCAGGGTTGCCCAAACGGGAATTCCTTCATGTTGATGATCTGGCTGACGCTTGTGTATTCTTGATGGAGCACCGCGTAAAGAACGGCATTTACAACGTTGGAACAGGAGTTGATGTCACCATCAGGGAGCTTGCTGAAACAATATTCAGCATCGTTGGATTTTCAGGCCGAATAGAGTTTGATGCGACAAAGCCTGATGGGACGCCAAGAAAACTACTTGATGTTTCACGGCTGAATGCGCTCGGTTGGAAGGCTTCCATTCGATTGATTGATGGAATTCGTAAAACATATTCCGGCTACGCCCAAATGCTTGCTTAACCACTGAGATATTTTATTGTGAGTCAAAAATGCTGAAAACAAAACAAAAGATTGCGTTAGCTAACTTGGTACAGACGATTGTAATGGCCGTCCGTCGCGTGTTCAACAAAGGGCCGGATACTCAAGTGAAGCGCAGTGGGGTTGAATGGAATCTGGATTTACGCGAAGGGATTGATTTTTCAATCTGGTTGTTGGGTTCGTTTGAGCCTGAAACAGTTCGTTGCTACCAGAAGATTGTGAAGAAAGGGGATGTTGTGCTTGATATTGGTGCCAATATCGGCGCTCATGCATTGCTCCTTGCCCAGACGGTTGGCGCTGATGGAAAGGTGTACGCATTTGAACCGACAGATTTTGCCTTCACAAAATTAGCCAAAAATCGTTCGCTTAATCCTGATTTAGCCAATCGCATTCATTGTTTGCAGTACATGCTTGTTGATCAAGAGGTAGCAGGAAATCCCACGCCAGGCCTCTACTCAAGCTGGCCACTCAAAGAGGATGCTGGCCTGCACGAACTTCATCAAGGGCGGCTAATGAGTACAACGGGGGCGGAAGCGAGAACGCTTGACTCTGTTATTTCCGCTTTAAAGGTGGACCGGGTGGATTGCATCAAACTCGATATCGACGGATTTGAATGCGGAATGATGCGGGGGGCGAACGAGGTTTTGACTCGTTGGCATCCCGTGATCATTATGGAACTAGCCCCCTATGCCCTTGAAGAGCAAGGAGCGAGTTTAGACGAGTTGATTACCCTGCTTAAGCAATATGGGTATTCACTGTTCAACTTATCAAATGGTGCCCCGCTTGCGATGGACTCAGAAACGCTGGAAAGGCGGATTCCGTCGGGCGCCAGTCTCAACGTAATTGCGCGTACACAAGTGCATGCAGCATAGCATTGTTGTCTATTCAATTCATTTAAATTGATGTTTGATATAGAGTAGGCTTTCGCATGTCAGAAAGAAAATCAGTGGTTGAATATGTTTTTTCACCAAATAGGATTCCAAGGTACTCACGCTATCTGACAGCGGGTATTTTTTTGACCTTATTTATATTTTGTGCTGGATATATCTTCTTCGTTTGGACGACCGGAAAAACAGTTAATCAGGCCATTGGAGGATATTATCAGGTCAGTGACGCCCAAGGATATTGGTTTTGTGCAAATGCTTTATTGGAGCGCGGTTGGTTCGGACCACCGCAGTTAACAGGGGAGGTATGTCAACGTCGGGCAATTTATCCTACTCTATTAGCAGGCATAACATGGATTGCTAAACAAAATATTCTTGGAGTTTTGCTACTGCAAGCGTCCATTGCTCTGTTGGCTATTGGTATCTTTGTGCGGAGAGCGGCGAACTATGTGGGCATTGGTGGTGCGCTCATTTGCTCTGGTCTGCTCTTCATCTGGGCAAAGGAGAACTTGTTTTTGCAGGCTATGACTGAAAATGCTGGATTGATTTTCGGATCCGCTGGTTTAGCTACGCTGCTGATTGCTTCTGAACAACGCTCACTATCTTGGATGGCGGTAGGTATTTCATTGTTTTCCGTGGCACTTAATGCGAGGGCGGGAGCATTCTTTATCTTGCCAATGCTTGTGCTATGGGCTGGGGTTACTGCCCACATTTACAAACAGCGTCTCTGGCATTGGCTTGCGGCTGCGGCGGGCGCATCTATTGTGGGCTTTGCTTTGCAGTCAATACTTGTATTAGCCGTTGGGGGGAGTCCCAGTAATTCTCATGGTAATTTTTCGTATGTCTTGTATGGATTATCCGTTGGCGGCCAAGGCTGGCAACGCGTGCTCATTGATCACCCTGAAATTTCCGGTTCGGATGCAGTGATGGCAAAAGCGATATATGCACTTGCTTGGAACAATCTGCTCGAACAACCGATACATTTTTTGGTCGGAGTGAAAAAGGGTGTCGGAATGTTTTTGGCATCAGGAACATATGGCACGCTAAAGCTTGGCCTATTTTCTTTCATCTTTAAAGCAAGTTGGTGGTTGGCGTGGATACCATTTTTTATCAATCGCCGGAACCCAACTTATCTCCTATTGGCTCTGTCTTCATTGGGCGTTGTGCTATCGGCACCGCTGTTGCTACAGGATGGTGGCGTCAGGGCATTTGCCGCCTCTGTTGCCGTAGATGTGTTACAGGTTGCGATAGGGTTTTGTTGGTTAGCTATCATGATGGTGAGGGGTTTTGAGAAAGGCTTACTGCCGACTGCAGCGCTGTTTGCGAAGAGCCCAGCACCCGATAGCAAAGGTAGGCTGGAGATCGGGTTTGTTGTATTTCTCTCTTTGCTGTTGCTCATTCCACACATACCATTTCGGCGTCAGACGATTGCACCGCAGTTAAGGCCATTAGGCTGTTTTGGTGCTGAAATTCTCGTGATTGCCAGTATCGGGAAAGAAACAATGGCGCTCAATCTTGCCGAGAAGAATGAATCGACAGACTTTTTAAAAGGCCAGATCAGGCATGTCGACCTCATGGCGGGTATTCCCGCGATGGCTTGGTGGAAAGACGAAGTTCTGGCTTTTCGAGGCAAGAGCCTGCTAACTGCATATCAACTGGACCGGGCAGATACATATGCTCCGGGCCCCTATCCGCTCTTCTCTGATAAGAATCTACATGAGTACCATGGGCGCACTGTCCAATTGTGCATAGATAGTCAGGAGCAGAAACAGATATTCGGCAACACCTATAGAAAAATAAACTCGATAACAGCATTGGATTAAACACATGGAAACCCGTGCTACCGAAACCTTCAAGACTGAAGCCTCCCGATACGAACAGAGGAGAAAATCCTACTGGAGCGCTACCTTCAAGCGCGCCAGCAATTCTTGGAGCGGCTACTACCGAAACAGATTGCAGGTTACCTACCGTCATCTGATACCGGAGGGTGCATCCGTGTTGGAGATAGGGTGTGCCCGTGGTGAGTTACTGTCGGTGCTCAAGCCGTCAGTAGGGGTCGGTGTTGATTTCTGCCCTGAAGCATTGGACGTTGCGCGAGTGGCTCATCCTCACCTTGAATTCGTGTTGGCCGATGCGCACCATCTTGATCTTGGCCCAAGAACCTTCGACTACATTATTGTTTCCGAATTGGTCAATGATTTATGGGATGTGCAGGCCGTGCTTAGCCGCTTGCAGCCCTATTGCGCCGCACACACACGGTTGCTCTTCAACTTCTACAGCCACTTGTGGAATGCCCCATTGCGGCTAGCACAGAAACTTGGCATTGCAACCCCCAATCTCCCGCAAAACTGGCTTACGCGGCATGATATGGCCAATCTATTGGAGATCGCGGGTTTCGAACCTTTGCGGGAATGGGAAGAAGTCATTGCGCCACTGCCCGTGCCGCTGCTATCCAACTTTGCCAATCGCTACTTGGCAAAAATCTCTCCTTTTCGTTTTATGGCCTTGGCCAACTTCATGCTGGCCCGCCCGTTGCACAAAGCAATTCCACAAAATCCGACAGTTTCTGTGATCGTGGCAGCCAGAAACGAGTCCGGGCACATTGATGAACTAATGGCTCGTATTCCTGAAATGGGAGGAGGTACGGAGGTTATTTTTGTTGAGGGCAACTCGACGGACGATACCTACGAGGCAATCAAAAAGTGTATTGCGGCTCACCCCGAGCGCAACTGCAAACTTTTGAAACAGCCCGGCAAAGGTAAAGGCGATGCGGTTCGGGCGGGCTTTAATATCGCCAAGGGCGATATCCTGATGATCCTGGACGCCGACATCACGGTTCCCCCTGAAGACCTTCCACGGTTTTACGAATTGATGGCTAACGGCTCGGCCGAGTTTGTGAACGGTGTCCGGCTGGTTTATCCAATGGAAGACGATGCGATGCGTTTCTTAAATCTACTGGGAAACAAATTTTTCTCCTGGGCTTTTGGCTGGCTGTTGGGTCAGCCTATACGCGACACCCTGTGCGGTACCAAGGTTTTGTGGCGCAGCGGATATCAACGGATTGCTGATAACCGTTCATACTTTGGCGACTTTGATCCATTTGGTGACTTTGATCTTCTTTTTGGTGCGGCACGACTGAATCTAAAAATTATGGAAGTCCCGATTCGTTATCGGGCGAGGCGCTATGGTGAGACCAATATTTCACGTTGGAGCCATGGATGGCTCCTGTTGAAAATGGTTGTTTTTGCTGCTCGCCGCATCAAGTTCATCTGAACTGGCCCACCAATGAGCATTTTCGAAACACTGTTGGGGCATCCACTGACACGCGGCTTGTCTGTGGACGACCCGAAGACGACGCGGCTTCGTCGTGACATCATCCAAGACAAAGCGTTCCTGCGTGCACTTTATTGTGAGTGGTACGGACGGATTGTTGGCGCACTGTCCAAAAAAGAGGATGTTCTTGAGTTGGGCTCGGGTGCCGGATTTTTTCAGCAATTTCTCCCCACAGTAATCACCAGTGAGGTATTTGAAACGCCGGGCGTCAGATTGATCGCGGACGCGTGTGACTTGCCGTTGCCCAATCAATCCCTTGATGCCATAGTAATGACCGATGTGTTCCATCACATACCGGACGTGAGCCGATTTCTCGTCGAGGCAACACGCTGTGTTCGACCGGGCGGGAAGATCGTGATGATTGAGCCGTGGCGCACACCCTGGTCAGAGTGGATTTACACCCACCTTCATTCTGAGCCATTCTCCCCAGAAAGTGATTGGAAGATCCCAAGTAACGGGCCATTGTCTGGCGCAAATGGTGCACTTCCGTGGATTGTATTTCAGCGTGACAAAGCCTTGTTTGAGGCCCAGCACCCGCTGTGGCGCATCAAAAACATAGAGCCCTTGATGCCCTTTTCTTACATCCTGTCTGGCGGAGTCTCGATGCGTAGCCTGATGCCTGGGTGGATGTATCAGCCAATACGTATCCTTGAGCGCGCTTTGATTCAAAGACGTTGTGCCATGTTTGCTTTCATCGAGTTGGAGCGTCTACCTTGAGCACGCTTAATTGGCGTAACCACGCGGCGATAAGTGCTGGATTCGTGCTGAGCATTTTTTTTCTCTGGCTTGCCTTGCGCCAGGTCGACGGGGTGAGCCTTCGCAAAGCATTCGCCACCGTGAATTTATTGCTGGTCGCGTTTTGTGCTAGCGCACTCTCGGTAGGCCTCCTGCTACGCGCGGTTAGATGGCGGGTTATCGCCGGATTTGCTAGAACGGAACAGCGCAATTTTTCCCGTGCAACCAATCTTGGCGCACTTGCCAATCTTATTTTTCCTGGTCGTGCCGGTGAGTTTGTTCGGGTAATCACACTCGCAAAACTATCCAACTCGTCGCTGCTAGGCCCACTGGCAAGTGCATTAATTGATCGTCTGATCGATGTTTTTGTTCTTGCGACCTGCGCATCGATTCTCTATTGGGCTCTACCGATCAGCGCTTTAGTCGGTAATTGGCTAGCCGTTTTCTTGGTTGTAGGTAGTGTTATCGGACTTTTGGTTGTTGTTTTCGCTAGAAGCTCGGGGCTGGGCGAAGCCTTGATAAGCCGGCTCGCTAAACGCTGGCTCCAACGATGGCCATTGAAGCCGGATGTTTTTCTCGCTGAGCTTCGCATCGAGTTTCGCCGCCTGCTAGGGAGTTGGTTAAGTATCGAACTAGTGTTTTTGGCTACGCTGATCTTATGCGCTGACTACGCCGCGATAGCCGCATTAATTCAGGCTTTTGATCTGTCGTTACCCGTTGTAGCCCCCTTGCTGCTTTGGGTCTTTTTGGCCGCAGGGTCCGCGTTACCCTCAGCACCTGGATATGTCGGCGTGTATCAGGTAGCTGCCGTCTGGGCGCTCTCTTTTTACGCCGTGTCTGCACCCACGGCTGTCGCCATTGCGACCGTTTTACAGCTGACCACCCTTGCGGTTGCTATTGCAATGGCGGGCCCAGAAGCGTTGGGCATATTTAAGCGCGCTGTGTTTCAGCGAAATACTGGCTAATGGATAGGAATTCATTTGAAACGTTTTAGCATCGCCACCGGCATCCGCAGCCTCTACGCCAACCGTAGTCTGCTTCGCTCGCTCGTCATTCGCGATATCGAAACGCGGTATCGCGGGACCATGCTCGGTTTTTTGTGGGCCGTGGTCTACCCACTGATGATGCTGGCTGTCTATGCCTTTGTTTTTGGCGGGGTATTCAATGCCCGGTGGGGTAGTGGTGGCGGCATGAAGGATTTTGTCCTCATGCTTTATTGCGGCCTGATTGTTCATGCCGTGTTTTCTGAAACGCTGACACGCTCTCCCTCGGCAATTCTTTCCAATCCGAGCTACGTAAAAAAAGTGGTCTTCCCGCTTGAGTTATTGCCAATCAGCCATCTTGCCTCAGCCATTTTTAACACCCTGATCGGCCTTGGATTGCTATGCGTTTTCCTGCTCATTCAACACCAATCGATTCCGCCAACTGCGTTATACGTGCCGTTGGTTTTCATCCCTTTGCTATTGCTCACGTCGGGTTTAGCCTGGTTTCTTGCGGCCATTGGTGTTTTTTTTCGTGATGTTGGGCAAATGATCGGGATGGCAATGTCGGTGCTTTTGTTCTTGAGCCCCGTGTTCTACCCGGCATCTTCTGCCCCCGCTTTGGCGCAAAAACTGATCTATCTAAATCCGCTGACGTACCCCATTGAAGAACTGCGTGCCGTGCTGATTTTGGGCAATCAACCGGACTGGTGGCACTGGTTGATTTATTTTGCTGTTTCCGTTGTCGTGGCTGTCGGGGGGCTTTGGGTTTTCCAGAAGTCCCGCCCTGCATTTGCGGATGTGATTTGACATGAACGCACCCATGACACCGCCTATCCGGCTTGATGCGATCAGCAAGTGCTACCGGATTTTTCAGAATCCGCAGGATCGGTTCAAGCAAGCCCTGCTCGACCGCTTTCAGGGCGTGCTCGGTAGAAAGAGCGCCAGCCCCCTCTATCGCGAGCACTGGGCCTTGCGCGATGTCAGCTTTGAGCTCCAGCCAGGTGAGGCTGTCGGTATTCTTGGCCGCAATGGTGCCGGCAAAAGCACCTTGCTCCAGATCATCGCCGGAACACTCGAGCCTACCGCTGGCACAGTTCAAACCACGGGGCGAATCACTGCTTTGCTCGAGCTCGGTAGCGGGTTCAACCCCGAGTTTACCGGGCGAGAAAACGTCTTTCTTAACGCTCAAATTCTAGGTCTGTCACGAGAAGATGCGCTGGCACGATTTGATGACATCGCCGCTTTTGCTGATATAGGCGACTTCATCGATCAGCCGGTCAAAACGTACAGTTCCGGAATGATGATGCGGCTTGCGTTCGCCGTTCAGACAGCAGTAGAGCCCAAGGTTTTGATTGTCGACGAAGCTCTTTCAGTAGGTGACATGTTTTTCCAAGCAAAATGTATGGCGAGGATTAAGAGACTGTTGAACGAAGGGGTGTCGCTGCTCCTCGTTAGCCATGATGTGGGTACTGTCCGGCAAATTTGTGGAAAAGCGCTAATTCTGGACTACGGAACAACTATCTTTCTTGGAGATGTTGCTGAGGGTACGGACATTTATAACCGGACATATTTGAGCGGGTATAACGATGCTGCAAAACGTATAAAGCCTCTTTCTGAAGTGCGTGGAGATTTTGCTTTGCAGAAAAGTGAGAGCTCAAAATCCATTGAGCCACCAACGTTGGATATGGCGCCCAACAACTATGATTTGGATAGTGAAAACAAGCAAGTACCATCTTTCCTTTCGGAGTATTCATCATTCAATAGCAAATGTGAATTTGAACGCTTAGGGAATGGCGCCGCCAATTTTGTGAATGTCTGTATTTCAGGAAAATCCGAGAACAACGATTGCTTTTCATTTGGCGAAGAAATCACCTTGTGGCAGGTTGCACGATTTAATACAAACCTAACCAAGGTTAATGTCGCGTACAAAATAAGGACGCTCCAAGGTGTAGATGCTGTTTTTGGTGATACAAGGCTATTCGGCAATATTGATCAAAGCTTTGCGAGTACTGGGCTCTACTTGTTTAAATGGAAGCTAAAATTGAACTTGGGCCACGGTTCATACACTATTACAAGCGCAATGGCGCATCCTCCAGACGAAAATGGACGCGAATGGGAGTTTATTGATTATGTGCCAATAAGTTGTCAGTTTCGTGTAATGCCAAGAGAAAATGGAATGGTTGATGGCCTTTGTGTGTTACACGCAGACTTGACGGTTTCCCGTTTGAGTTAATAAGGAAAAAGTATGGGTTTTATTCGCGCCAACATGATACCAATTTTGAAAGAGCACAAGCGTCAACCTTTTTCAGGGAAACTGCTGCTGCTAGGGCAAGGTGATATTTATTTTTCCGATAATGATTACAAGAAAATGGCTCAAATGGTTGGGGTTTCGCTTAACTCTTCAGCACCCCCCGGTCTTTCTTATAAAGCTGATTTCGCTGCAAAGGGTTATCTGGATACTCAGTCAGTATTCAAGCGTTTGGGGTTCTCTGAAGTGTTGGCACTGGATTACTCAGACTTCGAAGACGCAGACATTATCCATGACTTGAATTCGCCAAATATCCCAGAAGAATTTAGGCAGCACTTTGATGTTGTAATCGATCACGGAACTCTTGAGCATGTTTTTCACTTTCCCAACGCACTCCATGCTGTTTTTCAGTTTTTAAAAGTTGGCGGAAGAGCTATAACGAGCTCGCCGAGTTCTGGTTTTTTCGACCATGGCTTCTACATGTTTCAGCCAACGCTTTTTTTGGATTTTTATACGGCAAACAAGTGGGAAATTGCTTCGACCCAAATAGTTCAGTTCTCTTTTAACCAAGAGACAGAGCCATGTTTCTTCACAGACTATTACCCAGGTCAATTTGACTCTGTTGGCTATGGGAAGATGGATGGAAAGCTTTATTCGACAATTTGCGTTGCCACAAAAATGGACCAAACCACTGGCTCGGTCATCCCTCAGCAGGGGTGGTACTCAAGGCAGGCATCTTGGCAACCCGATGCACCTGTGTCGGCCAGTAAAGTTGAACTAGTACAGCCTTTAGCCGAAAATGCGTCGTCCGTTTCGCGCGCAAAGGAAGGGCTTCGAAGAAGCATTGAGTTCGCTCATTCTGTTCTTGGAAAATTGCGATGAGAGAAGAGTATTTGGCGTTCGGCACCCCCGATTTTACCGATGCGGAAATCGACGCTGTTACACGCGTCATGCGCTCAGGCTGGGTTGGCATGGGCCAAGAGACCATTGCTTTCGAAAAGGAGCTGTCCGAATACATCGGCGCGCCAGAAGTTGTTACGGTCAACTCCTGCACGTCGGCCCTTTTCTTGGCTTTACTGGTTGAAGGCATTGGGCCAGGGGACGAGGTTATTGTGCCTAGCCTTACGTGGTGCGCTACCGCGAATGCGGCGCTGTACCTTGGGGCTGCTCCTGTTTTCTGCGATGTCGATCCGCAGAGCATGTGCGTTACTCCGGAGACCATCGCAGCAAAAATCACCCCTCGCACCAAGGCCGTCATTGTTGTTCATTACGGCGGTTACGCCATTGATGTCGATGCGTTGCGTGCATCGTTGCCGGAAAACATCGCAATTGTTGAAGACGCTGCCCATGCGCTCGGTGCTGTTCATGGCAATGGCAAGCGCGTAGGCGCATCCGGCAATACCGTCTGTTTCAGCTTTTACGCCAATAAAAACCTTTCCACAGCCGATGGCGGTGCGATAGCGCTTTTCGACTCGGATAAGGCAGAGCACCTGCGGTGTCTGCGCATGAGCGGCTTGGAGTCCAATGCGTGGTCGCGCTTCACAAAACCATCCACTGCCTTTGTGGCGGGGGTTGCGGAATTGGGCTACAAGATGAACTTTACCGACCTGCAGGCAGCCATCGGTCGGGTTCAGTTGCAGCGTTTGGGCGACATGGCTGTAGCTCGGAAAACGGTGGCCAAGCATTACCGGAAAACTATGGCTGAGGCAGGATTGGATATCCCTTTTCAAAGCCAAGCCTTTGATGCCGGTCATGCACGACATTTGCTGGTTGGATTCTTTGATCCAAAGAAAACAGGAATACACAGGGATGAATTATTGTTGGCACTGCGCGATTCAAATATTGGTGCCAGCATTCATTACCGCCCACTCCACGGCCAGCCCTTGTATTGCAGGGATGGTTTGGCATCCGTGCCAGTAACTGAATGGCTAGCGGAGCAGATCATGACACTCCCTATTAGTGCCCGAATGTCGCTTGATGATGTCGATTATGTCGTTCACCACCTAGCCAAACTGATTCAACGGAAAGCCTGACTATGAGCACCATTAATCCAATACCCTCAAGTGAGGGCGAATACGACTTCGGAGGGAGGCTCACAGCCGATTTTCCGTCGCAAATCATCATGGACATATCGGAGGTTTGCAATCTTGCGTGTACCCATTGCCCGCATCCTGATTTTGCAAAATCAGAGCATTACGATGGTCGGCATCTTGATCCTGCGCTCAACGAGAAAATGATTGAGGAGGTTCGAAAGCACGGACAAGGGAAAACTCAATACATTCGCTACACCAGTAATGGTGAGCCACTGGTACATCCACACGGGTATGAAATGATTCAGTCTGCCGTGGATTACTCCGGGGTGTATGTCACGATGACCACCAATGGCAAGATCATGAATGAAAAGCGTACTCAGAAATTGCTGGAGTCTGGTGTGCATTTGATTGACATCAGTATTGATGCGTTCAAGCCAGAGACCTATGCCAAGATTCGAGTCAAAGGTAATCTTGATGTCACACGTGGCAACGTGCTTCGCTTACTAGAGTGGGTGCGTGAATCAAAATCTAAAACCAAGGTGGTGGTGAGCTTTGTTGAGCAGCCGCAAAACACGGATGAAGTTCAAGATTTCGAGAGTTACTGGAAAGATGCTGGAGCAAATTACGTGGTTATACGTAGGCTTCACTCTCACTCGGGGGCGGTTATCAAAGTTGCCGATATAAATCGCAAGAAGCAGCAGACTGTAGCTCGACGCCCTTGCCTTTATCCGTGGGAAAGAGTCACCATTAACGCGCGCGGAGATTTGGCCTTTTGTCCATCCGATTGGGTGCACGGCTCTTTTGTTGCCGACTATCGGAACACAACAATTCATGCTGAGTGGCAAGGTGAGTTTTACCAAGCGCTTCGTAAGGCTCATTTGTCAAACAACTATATCAACCATGGTTTCTGCGGTAACTGTCCGGATTGGGCTTCAACACGTTGGCCCCATGAGGGACGTAGCTATGCAGATATGGTTAAAGAATTCATTGAAAATTGACTGAGCCCCCGCCCGATCAACATCGATAGCCGCCCCACCGGCGCCGACTTTTGCAAAATTCGGCTTCCCAAAACTTTTCTAAAGAGAAAATGAACCCATGAATTCAAAGAAACCTATCACAACTCAAATCGAAGAGGCGGTGCAAGATATTCCCGGCTGGTCACCCATTGACCAACTGCTGACCCTTTTTACGCTGGCTTATACCAGCGCCGATCTCGATGGCGACATATTGGAGTTGGGATCGTGGTGTGGTCGCTCGGCGGTCGCTTTGGGCATGGCAGCGAAACTGTCCGGCAAGGGAAAGGTTCATTGCGTTGACCTTTTCCCGGAAAAGAACGATTGGTTCAAAAACAAAGATGGGACGTATTCATTTGCGGTAACGCTTGATGGAAAGACCTACGGGGCGTATCAGGATCAAACGGTTTGGGCTGAACCATATCTCAGAGATATTGTCCCCATGTATGAGCGGTACAGCGGGACGCTAGAGGCATTTACCGTTGCCATGCAAGCCAACTCGCTAACAGACCTCGTGTTTCCTCACCGCACTGATTTAGAAGGGTTTGCAGAGAGAACGCCTAACGATTTTGCGCTGAGGATGGCTTTTATTGATGGCGACCATAGTTATGAGGCCGTTGCAAAAGATATCAGGACTGTTGAACAGTTTTTGTTGCCCGATGGGTGGATATGTTTTGACGATGCGTTTTCCTCATACGATGGGGTTAATGAGGCCATTCAGAAGCATGTGATTGGCAGCGGGAATTACAAGCGCGTTCAGCAGATGACGCGCAAGTGTTTTGTTGCGCAAAAACGATAGACGTTTTTTCATGAAGGTTGCCGCTATTCAATCGTCGTTTATCCCTTGGCGAGGATACTTCGATTTCATCGCAAGCGTTGATGTATTCGTGTTTCTAGATGATGTTCAGTACACGGCACGGGATTGGAGGAATCGAAATAAGATCAAGACACCCAAAGGTACTGAATATGTCACGGTTCCAGTGGTACATGGCGGCAGAGACTTGCTGGTCAGTGAGGCAAAAATTGATTACTCACAAGGTTGGATTAAAAAACTCCTTGGATCTTGGTCGGCAAATTATGGACGAACTGGTTTTTTTAATACAACGGTTGAATTGCTTGCAGAAATTGAAACTGCGAGATACGAAAACCTGAGAGCATTGAATACTGCATTGACAAAGCGGATATGTGATTACCTTTGTATCGCCACTCCGCTGATAGATTCTTCGGAGCTTTCTCTGGTGGGCACAAAAACTGATCGCCTGATTGATCTCTCGAAGAAACTCAATGCAACGACTTATCTGAGTGGCCCTAGCGCGGACGCGTACTTAGATAAGGAGGCCTTTCGTCGAAACGGGATACGCCTGGAATACAAGTCGTACGACTATGAGCCGTACCCCCAGCTTTGGGGGCCGTTTGAAGGTGCAGTGACGGTATTGGACTTGATTGCCAATTGTGGCCCTGCTGCAAAGAACCACATCCGTAGCCGGACACCGGACAAGGTCGTCATTGAGTGAAGTGCAACGTGAAAAAACTTTCCATCGCCATCTTTGGCAACACGAACAACTATCCCTTGTTGATGGCGCAAGGGCTGCGTTTGCTCGGACATAACGTTCGCCTGGTACTTAATCGCAAGGAACTGTTGCACCGCCCGGAAGCTCGATATCCCGACTGGGCGGCGACCTATCCGGACTGGGTTGTAGATTGCTCGAATCTGTCTGATGAAGACATTGCGTTTGAAACGCCAGCGATAGACCATGCGATCCACCAACTAACGCACAACGTCGATTTTGTCATTCTCAACGATGTGGGCCCTGCATTGGCAAGCCGCCTACGAACCCCTCATGCCGTAGTGCTGACCGGTTCGGATTTGGCCTATTACGCCAATTTTGATTCGCTGAAAATGAGAACCAGCATGTGGGACCCTGAATTCAAGCGCTCCTTGCAAGGGCGACGGTATCTGCGGCGCATGGCTGACTTGGTTGCCCGTCAGCGCGATGGGATTCTGGGCGCTGAGGTGGTTTGCTATGGGGAACGAGGCTTGGTTCCATTGGGCGACAAAATGCTAGACGACATTGGCGTTAGCGATGCGCGTCGTTTGATGCTGCACTTCTCAAATACCATTGATTTGCAAGCGCAGCCGACGGCCAGAAATAACAAGCTGACTGTCTTGTGCGGCAGTCGGATTGTTTATCGTCCAGAGCACAACCCTGCTTTAAGCGCCATGGACTTCAAGGGCACAGATGTGTTGCTCAAAGGCTTTGCACTATATTGCCAGCAAGGGGGAAAAGGGGAGTTGCGACTTCCGCGCAAGGGGCAAGACCTCCAAGCAGCAGTTGATCTGATTTCTGAACTGGCCATTGTAGAACGGGTGCACTGGCTGGATGAAATGCCACTCGCTCAGTTCTATGAAGAGATGATTGCTGCCGATCTGGTGTGTGATCAGTTTGGCTCATCGTTCCCTGGCATGGTGACAACGGATGCTTACGCGTTGGGGCGACCGGTGATGGCCAAGCTTAGGCCTGAAATCTTCAGTCAGCGTTTCCCTCAGGCATTGCCAGGGTTCGATGCTGAGACAGTTGAACAGATTGCGGAGTATTTGATGATGATGGAAAAGAACAGAGACGTCTTGGCAGGCATGGGACGCAAGAGCCGTGCCTATGCAGAAGCTTATTTGTCGCCTGAGAGCATGGCAAAGCAATTTCTTGAAAAGTTGAACGGTGTAGGCAATGTTTAATATTGAGTTCTTGCATGTGATAAGGGAATACGAGTACAAGGAGATCATCAAGCGATTCTCACCAGGTGTCCGAATCCTCGAAATTGGCGGGGGCACCGGGTATCAGGCAAAGCGCCTGACCGAAGACGGCTTTATCGTTGATTCAATCGATATCCCGGACTCTAACTACGCTAGCCAGTTGGAGTTTCCTGTTCAGCCCTATGATGGCCGGAATATCCCTTTTCCAGACAGCTGCTTTGATGTTGTTTTTTCTTCCAACGTATTGGAGCACGTGCTGGATTTGCCGTATCTGCAAGCGGAGATGAAAAGAGTCCTGAAGCCTGGCGGCTACTGTGTGCACCTCATGCCCACCGGCGCATGGCGCTCGTGGACTAATGTGGCCCACTATACGGAGCTTTTGCAGCGCCTGTTTGGGTTGACACCTCGCCTGATACCCAAGGGATTTTCGAAGCATGCACTGTCTGACGCCTTGAGTGTGTTGCGCTTGATGGCGGGAACTGCCAAGCACTATGCGGTCGTTCCTCGACACGGCGAAACGGGCAATGCGCTGAGCGAGATTGTGACCTTTAGCTCGCGCCATTGGAAAAGACATTTCGAAAATCAACTTTTCACCATCAATGAGGCGACCCCAGTTGGACTTTTTTACACGGGGCATATGGTGTTGGGCCCCCGGCTGTCGCTGAGCGCGCGGCAGAAACTTGCCAAATGGCTCGGTAGCGCCTGTGTGATCTACGTGGTTCGCCCTGCGTAAGCGTTCAGAGATTTCTCGCGTGAGCCAATCAAAGATTGCCCGACTTGCACAGCGTTTGATGTCTGGCGATGTCGTCTGGTTGATCCATCGCTTGCGATTGTCCTTGGGGATGCTAGGGCCAGTGCCTCGCCCTGAAGCGCTGGTGTCGCAAGTTGGATTGCCTGTCACTCCAAGCAGCGTCGCACTAGGGCGGCAGGCGCCGATGAAAGTCGTTGTCTTTTCTCATAACCTTTGTTATGAGGGGGCTTCAATCAGTCTAAAAGAACTAGTTTTGGGTCTGATGCATCGCGGGGTTGTCACTCCCGCGATAGTGGCCTTTGAAGATGGGCCCTTGCGTACCGAATATGAGTCTCATGGAATCCCCGTACAGGTGTTGCCGGGCATATTGCACAAGGTTTCCACACTAAATCGGTTGCGAATGGAGGTTGAGCGCCTTGCCTTGCTTATTCAGGAGTCTGGGGCCGGGCTGGTCTTTGTCAATACGCTGCTGAATTTTCCAGCGGTGCTGGCAGCGGAACAAGCTGGGGTCCCTTCAGTCTGGAACCCTCGCGAGAGCGAGCCTTGGGATAGTGTTTTCCGCTTTTTGCCCGACCCGGTTGCGCAGTGCGCTATTGCTGCCATCGGATTGCCGAGAAAGGCTGTATTTGTTGCGCATGCCACCCGAAAAGTCTGGAACACCTTTGATGTTCATGGGCGTTTTGAAGTCATTCACAACGGGATCAATCTCAATCGTTTCCTTCTTCGGAATGATCCGACTGAGCGTGCTCGCTGTCGCAATGCTCTAGGCTTGAAGGCCGGCTCGATTGCAATCCTTTGTGTGGGTACCTTGTGTGACAGAAAAGGCCAAATGGATTTGGTCGAGGCTTTTGCCCTACTGCCAGAAGCAATTTCGAATCGGATTCAGATACTGCTGATTGGTGACGACAGTGGCAACTATGCGGAGGCGATCAAAGATAGATGCCGTTCGCTTCCGGATAACGCGCTGGGTGGCATTCGGATTGTTCCGCCGACAGATTCCATTGCGTCTTTTTATGCCGCTGCTGATGTTTTTGTGCTGAGTTCCAAGGTTGAAAGCTTTCCTCGTGTTGTGCTCGAAGCCATGGCTTTTGGCTTGCCCATCATCACGACCCCCGTGTTTGGAGTGCTTGAGCAAGTCGTTGAAGGCGAGAATGCGTTGTTTTACCCGCCAGGCAACAGCCGCTTGCTCGCTGAAAAGATTGAGAAGTTGGTGAGTGACGATGCGCTGCGCTTACGGATGGCCGAGAGTTCGCTGCAACGTATATCGCAGATGACAACTTTTGATGAGATGGTCTCTGCTTACGCGAGCATTTGCAGGGAGGCTGTCAGTTGAATGTCCCGTCCGTTGGCGTTGTGGTGGTCAACTGGAACTCCTTTGCAGAGCTGCAGCGCTGCTTGGCTGCGCTTGCAGTTGTTCGCGGCGAAATCAGGCGCACGGTTGTTATTGACAATTGCAGCAATAGCGCGCCGGACGATTTACCTTATCCGCGCCCGGCCAATACCGAATATATTCGGATGTATAGCAATACTGGTTTTGCACGCGGAAACAATCTTGCGTTGCCCTACCTTGAAGATTGCGATTGGATCGCCTTGGTGAATCCAGATGCTTATGTGGATACGGGCTGGCTTGAAGCACTCTTGGAGGCCGTCACTCGCTATCCGGATTACGCCATGTTTGCCAGTTACCTGATCAAGGCTAACGAACCGGCAGTGTTGGATGGAATTGGCGACAATTTTCATATGTCTGGAATGGCTTGGCGGCTGGGGCATGGCGCACCGCGAGCGGATTCGCCGATTGCAGATAAAGAGGTATTTGCGCCTTGTGCCGCCGCCGCGCTTTATCGGCGCGATGCTTTGGTTGCGCTTGGTGGATTCGACGAGGATTTCTTTTGCTACTTTGAGGATGTCGATCTGGCGTTCCGCCTGAGGTTGGCTGGTCACAAGTGCATGTTGGTTGGGCGTGCCATGGTGCATCACGTAGGCTCCGCAACGACAGGTGACCAAAAGAGCGATTTCGCCGTTTATTACGGTCATCGTAATATGGTCTGGTGTTATGTGAAAAACATGCCCGGTATATTGTTTTGGTTGCTGCTTCCGCTTCATTTGATTGCTAACGGCGCAACAATCATTCGTTTTGTTTTGCGTGGCCAAGCCGGCACGATACTTCGTGCCAAATGGGATTCCATTAAGGGTATCCCTCTGATGTGGAAGAAGCGCCAGATGATTCAGGCGAGTCGTAGTGCGTCAACCGATGAAATTTGGCGAGTGCTCGACAAGAGTCTGCTACCAAGGAGAAGATAGTTGCAGGATTTGAATCAAGCACCTGGATCAGGGGATCAGACCGTTTCGGTGATCATCGTCAACTACAACGCAGGGGCATTGTTAGCCAGTTGTGTGGCATCGGCCTTTGGCCAATCATCTGAAATTATTATTGTTGATAACGCTTCTGCTGACCACAGCACGGACGCGGTAGCTTCCACATGGCCACACATCAAGATCATCAAGAATCGCTTGAATCTTGGCTTCGCTACAGCCTGCAATATTGGCGCGAGAGCCGCTACCGGCAGTCATTTTTTCTTTTTGAATCCGGATTGCGTACTAGCTGCGGATGCAGTGCAAAGAATGCTTGAAGCGGCTGATTCAATGGCGGATGTCGGCATGGTGGGTGGCTTACTGGTTGATCCTGACGGAACGGAGCAAGGCGGTGGTCGTCGTGCTGTTCCTACGCCATGGCGGTCTTTAGTTCGTGCCACGGGCCTTTCGCGCTTTGCCGATCGCTGGCCTCGGTTATTCTATGATTTTCACCTGCACAAACAGCCATTGCCAGTTGCCCCTATTGAGGTTGAAGCCATTTCTGGCGCTTGCATGCTGGTGCCGCGCCACGCGATGGAAAAAGTCGGTTCTTGGGATGAGGCTTACTTCTTACACTGCGAAGATCTGGATTTGTGCATGCGTTTTCGGCGCATGAACTGGAAAATTTTATTTGTACCCAGCGCCAAGATAGTGCATGAAAAAGGCGCATGCAGTAAAAGTAGGCCGATTTTTGTGGAGTGGCACAAGCATAAGGGGATGTTGCATTTTTACCGTAAGTTCTTTCGCCACCAATATCCCGGCGCGCTGATGGGTTTGGTCGCTGTAGGTGTTTGGTTACGGTTTGGCGTGGTCTTTACTTACTATTCGTCCAGACATATTGGGCGAACGATGGGGCTGGTACGTGACTGACCCCAGAGTTGGCCTGCTCGGTGCGACTAGCCTTGTCGGCAAATGTTTGATCCCACCGCTGATCAACAATGGCGCACGGGTTTGTGCGTTTTCCAGGCAGTCAATTGAACCCGTTGGCGATGGTCTTGCTTGGCGTAACCTGTCAAATACAGGTTACGCGAATACAGATCAACTGGATTACTGGATTTGTGTAGCACCCATTTGGGTGCTGCCGGAGCATTTCCCCCTAATTGAATCCTCCGGGGCGCGCCGTGTTGTGGCGCTGTCTTCTACCAGTCGCTTCACCAAGGATGATTCCACCGACCCAGAAGAGCAGGCCATAGCGCTTCGGCTTGCGGAAGCGGAATCGCGTTTGCAAGCATGGGCAGAAAGCAGAGGCGTGGAATGGATAATCCTTCGCCCTACGCTGATCTATGGGTTGGGGCGGGACAAAAATATCGCAGAAATTGCGCGCTTCATCCGCCGATTTGCCTTTTTCCCGTTGTTTGGCAAGGCAAATGGTCTGCGTCAGCCAATTCATGCTGAGGATGTCGCTAGCGCATGTATTGGCGCTTTGCTGGCACCTAACGCGGCTAACCGTGCTTACAATATTTCTGGTGGCGAGACGCTTGCTTACCGCGACATGGTTGCCCGCGTGTTTACCGCGCTTGGCCGCCGCGCGCGCTCGTTGACTGTTCCGCTTTCGGCTTTCCATTTGGCGGTGGCGATTCTGCGCCACATGCCACGGTATCGGCAGTGGTCGGCTGCCATGGCAGAGCGCATGAACCATGATTTGGTGTTTGACCATACAGAGGCTGCACGAGATTTTGGATTCAAACCCAGGGGCTTTGCATTGGCGGCAGAGGATTTGCCGTTATGAGACTAATTGCAGCGATGATTGGCTTTTCCGGGAGGCCGTGCCCCTGAGCACTCTGAGTTCCATGCAAGCCTTGCTCAACGCGATTGCGACGATGGACACGCCTCAGGATGCCCAGCGCATTTTCCACGGTAGGGGCGGGCTGTACCAGGGCTGCGAACACTGGGTGCTGGACGCATTTCCGCCCGTCCTGGTCCTGACGAGTTTTAAACCGGTGTCTGAGGATGAGTTGGCCGTGATCCACGCGGCCTTGTCTGCACGCTGGCGTCAGCTTGAGACTGAAGCGCCGCTGAACTGGGTCTTCCAGTGCAGGCACGAAGGGAGAACGGAAGCACGACTGATGGCCGGTGGCGTGCCTGAGCCGCATGTTGTGACGGAGCAGGGGACGCGCTACCGTGTTCATGTTCTCACGGGGCAGAACCATGGCCTGTTCCTTGACATGGGGGAGGGCAGGTGCTGGGTGCGCGAGCATGTGCAATCCCGCCCGAGGAAGATCAAGGTGCTCAACCTCTTTGCCTACACCTGTGCCTTTTCCGTGGTGGCACTGCAGGCGGGTGCCCGGCACGTCCTTAATGTGGACATGAGCCACGGCGCACTGGCCATTGGGCAGCAGAACCACCAGCTCAACGGGATTACCGCTGGGGCCAGCTTCATGCCCCATGACATCTTCAAGACCTGGGGCAAGATCAGCCGAGGTGGGCCCTACGACCTGATCATCGTGGATCCGCCCAGTTATCAGAAGGGCAGCTTTGTTGCCAGCAAGGACTACGCCAAGCTGATGCGTCGTCTGCCGGACTTGCTGGAGCTTGGCGGTTACGCGCTTCTATGTCTGAACGCGCCTGAATTGGGTGTCGACTTTCTGCAGGATCAGATGGCGGCGTTAGCCCCAGAATTGAGGTTTGTGGCGCGGGTGGCGAACCCAGCCGTATTTGCGGATGTCTCAGACGAGCGTTCGCTCAAGGTGCTGGTCTACAAGGGCGCTAACTGAGCTAGACCTATCTGTCGGTGCGAAGCTGTAGAGAGCTGCGTTCGACATGAATCAAGGGCTTCGCTCCCAACGGTGCTCGGCCCTTGCATCATTCTGGCTTCAGGGGCGCATTTTCAAGCGGTAACCATCTCACCCCCCAGGGCCTCGAACAAATCCGGCAGGAGCTTGCGCAGCTCTGCGGTGGCAATCGCCGCATCGGCATCGAAGCCATCGTCTTTTCCGGAGGATGCCCCGTCAAGCACCACATCCAGAAAGGCCAGTTTCTTCAGCTGCAGGCCCTCGGTCAGTACAAACGAAACGCGGCTGTCCCAGGTGAGGGCGAGCCGGGTGGGCAGCTTGCCGCTTTGCACGTATTGCCTCACCTCCTCGGTGTCCAGCGGGTGACGGGTATAGCGAACGACCGCCTTGGATTCATCGGCGGCTTTGAGTTCGCATTCGCGGTCGACGCTGAATCCGGCCGGTGGCTCCTGGGTGACCAGCCATTCGGACATGGCCGCCGTCGGGGTCATCTGGGTGCTGAGCAGCGTCACAGCCAGGCCGTCGAGGCACTTCACCAACATGGTCACAACCTCATCGGCCTTGGCCTGACTGCCGGCATCGATCACCAGCAGCTTGGCGTCCGGATCAATCCACACCAGAACCGAAGACTCCTTGGTAAAGGCCAGGGGCATCAACTCAAGTTTGATGTCGTCCTTGATCTCGCGGGTCTGCTTCTTGCCGGGTTTGCGCCCGGTGCTCGCCTCGATCTGGGCCGCGCGTTCTTTCGCTTTGCGGGTCACCACCGAGCCGGGCACCGTCTTGGTTTCAATTTTCAACTTCAGTATCAACTGCCCGCCGACCGATTCCACCAGTGGGCCATGCGCCTCACCGCGGGGTTCGATCCAACCCACTGACTTTTCCTGACTGGCACCACAGGGAATAAAGCGAGCCCCTTCCAGACCGGTTTCCATTTGCGCCAAGCTTGCGGACCAACCTGCTCCGATTCGATACACCATCACGTTCTTAAACACTTGCAGCCTTTGTTGTCGTTGGAGTCACACTCTTATCTTCGTCAATCATCCCATTAATTTCGACCTCTAATGCGCTGCTGATGGGCTTTTATCGAGGCGATGTGATGCGGAACCTCTTCTTTCAAGCTGACTTGCGCATGCCCGTTCCATCATCCCGTCGACCGCATGGTCGCGCTGGCTACAATTTGACCTATCACCAACGCCGGGGCGGGGCAGCATTTGAAAAAAATATTGCGTGTTAAGCACATCGCAGGGCTTCTCTACGGCGCAGCCCTAATGGTCTTGATCCATGTGGCGGGTACTTTGGGCTACATGTATCTCGGGCGTCCGACCGCCACCTGGATTGACAGCTTTTACATGACCTTCATCACCGTGGCCACGATTGGCTATGGTGAGGTGGTGGATTTGAGTACCCATCCGATGGGGCGCTTGTTCACCGTGTTCATTGCCGTGCTCGGCATCGGCACGATGAGCTACCTGTTTTCCACCTTTGTGGCTCTGCTGCTCGAATCTGATCTCAACGCCGCTCTGAGGAAAAAACGCATGGAAAAGGAAATTGCCAAGCTCTCCGGCCACTACATCGTTTGTGGTATCGGCCGTGTCGGCACCAACGTGGCGCTTGAGTTGCTCAAGACCAAGCGCTCTTTTGTGGTGATCGAAAGTGATCGTGCGGCGCTGGACCGCTGGCTGGAGCACCAACCGGACACGCTCTACCTGAATGGCGATGCGGCAGACGATGATGCCTTGCGCTGGGCGGGAGTCATGACGGCGGCCGGGGTGTTTGCGGTGACGGGAGACGACAGCCATAACCTGATGGTGTCGCTGTCGGTCAAGTTGCTCAATCCCAAGGCACGGGTGGTGGCGCGTTTGCATGACATTCGCAGCGCCAACAAGGCGCGTCGCGTGGGAGCGGATGAAATCGTCTCGCCTGATTTCACCGGCGGCATGCGCATTGCATCGGCCATGGTGCGTCCGCATGTGGTCAATTTCATGGACCAGATGCTGCTCAGCGATGAAGGCCTGCGGATGGAGGAAGTGGTCGTGCCGCCCAACTTCCCAGAGACACCACTGGCAGAACTGGTGCCAAAATCAAAAGAGTATATTTTGATGGCCACCCATGAGCGCGGCAACTGGCTGTTCAATCCCGCCGATGACCACATGGTGAAGGCGGGGACCGCGCTGATTTTGCTGGCCAGTCCGGTTGGTCGGGCCTATTTGGAGAATCGGCTCAAAGCCTGAGAGTCCAACGCGATTTCGGACTGGAGTGGTTCAGTGGCGTTTGAGTGTCAGTTCGCTGGGTTCGACGTAGAGCTTGCTGGACTCCACCGCTGCGGCGATCTCGTGGAGCTGAACCAGCAACAGCTGCCGGCGCAGCGTGACATAGTTGACCGTGCACCACTGCCCCTGGTAATAAGCCTTCGCGCCCGGTTTGAACAGGGACACGCGAAGCGAGCGTATTTCGGGTTGTGGAGGGGCTTCTGCAGGGGGGGCAGTTGTGTCGGCCTGTAATTCAAACAGGCTGTCAAACTCATCGGTCACGTTGCACACTCACCCAAACTTGGCCTTGCGGCACGGAAAGCCGCAGCAGGCGCACAAAAACGACTAGAACAGACGGGGGAAGCCGGCCATGTACCACATGATGAAGGCCGGGATCAGGACGGGCAGCGCCATGGCGAAAAAGGTCAAGGCCGTCATCAGAAGGGTCCATAGCTGGGAAAGCCACAGGCGGGACACCTCCAGTAGGTCAACCTCCCAAAAGCGCTCTTGCCGTTTCATTCTTGATGTCCCACGCGTAATTGCAGGCAGCCAATGACTTGTCTTATGTACATTGGTTGTTTATACACTTTCTGGACCGCCAGATAAAACTGGAAGTGACGGATCATAGCCTGCCTGTCTCGCGGTTCAACAAAAGATCAGCGCCAGCCAGGCTGCATCGTCGGCAACATTCAGCAGCAAGTAGCCACCCAGTCGGTAGTTCGACCATTCCAGATAGCGGAAGAGGTCAGACAAAACTGGGGCTCGTTGCTGGGCCTCTTCAAACAATATCAACATCATGAATTCGAAAGTGCCCGGCCTTGCGGTCGGCAAAAAATAACTCCAGCGTTTCCTTCACGGTTCTGAAGGCGATTTCATCCCAGGGAATATCGGCCTCAGAGTACAACTGGGTCTCGATGGTTTCATAACCGGGGTTGAATTGGTCGCTCAGCAGCCGGGCGCGGTAAAACATATGAACCTGGCCGACTCGCGCCACGTTGATGATGCTGAACAGACCCTCCATCTCGATCTGGGCGCCGGCTTCTTCATGGGTTTCGCGTACAGCACCCTGGGCGGTGGTTTCGCCCAGTTCCAGAAAGCCGGCCGGCAGGGTCCATTTGCCAAAGCGGGGCTCGATATTGCGCTTGCACAGCAGGATCTTGTCGCCCAGGTAGGGAATCGTTCCCACGACATTGAGCGGGTTTTCGTAGTGAATGGTGGTGCAGGCCGGGCAGACGGCGCGCTCTTTGGTATCGCCATCGTCCGGAATGCGGTACACCACGGCAATGCCACAATTTCTACAGTGTTTGATCGGGCTACGCAACATGGTGGAAGTGTAATTCGGAAAACAAAAAAGGACTCCACGCGGGAGTCCTGGGCTGGGGGCGATGGAGATCAGGCTTTGCCGTGCCTGGCGATCAGGGTCCTGGCGGTCTCCAGCAGTTTCTTGCCGTCGAAACCGCGTTTGTTCATGTCGACCACCCATTCGTCGTCAACCAGGCTGGATCGTTTGACGAAATCCTGCGTGTCGGCTGCCGTGATGGCATAGATCGTGTTGCCGCGGTCGAGCGCCGATTTGCGGCCCGGCACATCATTGCTTTGCTGTACCTTGCCCAACCAGGCCGATGTGGCCAGTCCTGAATTGTTGTCGATCACCTTCTTCAGGTCAGCGGGTAGCGACTCGTACTTGGCCTTGTTCATGGTCATCACGAAAGTGGTGGTGTACAGGGCCGGGCTGTTGGCCGGGAATTCGCTGTGGAATTTGGTCAATTCGTGGACCTTGACCGCCGGCACCACTTCCCAGGGAATGGCGCAGGCGTCAATCGTGCCTTTGGAGAGGGCGTCCGGAATCTGCGGCAGGGCCAGGCCCACCGGCGTGGCGCCGACGGCTTGCAGCAGCTTGGTGACCTGGCGCGTTGGGCCGCGCACCTTCATGCCCTTGAGGTCGGCCGGCGACTTGATGAGCTTGTCCTTGGAATGGAACATGCCGGGGCCGTGGACGTGCAGGGCCAGCACATGGGTGTCCTTGAACTCGTCCGGCGCCATGGTCTGGACGTATTCCCAATAGGCCTTGGAGGTGGCTTCGGCGTTGTTCATCATGAACGGCAGCTCGAACACCTCGACGCGGGGAAAGCGGCCGGCAGTGTTGCCCGGCAGGGTCCAGACGATATCGACCACGCCATCGCGGGCCTGGTCATAGAGCTGCACCGGCGTGCCACCGAGCTGCATGGCGGGATAGGCCTCGAACTTGATGCGGCCGCCGGACTCTTTTTCCACTTTCTCCATCCATGGCTTGTGCATGCCGAGCCAGACCGCGGACATGGGTGACATGAAGGTGTGGAATTTGAGCGTGACGGCCTGCTGGGTCAGGCCGCTCAAGACGGGGGCTGCGAGGGCGGCGACAGCCGTCGATTTGAGCAGGGTGCGGCGCTGAATCATGAGGGTCTCCTGAATGATGAACCGTCCCTAACTTAATAGAAATCAGCCCGGGCCGGATAGCGGGCTTTCCCTCATCCGACGTACTGCACCAGCCACAGCGAGATGGAGGGGAAGAACAGCAGCAAGAGGGTGCGGATGACATCGCTGATCAGGAACGGCATCACGCCCCGATAGCTCTCGGAAATCGGCACATCCCGGGCCATGCCATTGACGACATAGACGTTGAGGCCGACCGGCGGCGCCAGCAGGCAAAAACCGACGGTCATGAGGACCATGATGCCGAACCAGATGGCCACGGATTCGCGCGGCAGGCCGAAATCGAGGCCGATCACCAGGGGAAAGAAGATCGGAATGGTCAGCAGGATCATGGACAACTCGTCCATCACGGCGCCCAGCACCACATAAAACAGCAGGATGGCCGACACCACCATCAGCGGCGACAAGCCCCAGCCCGACACCAGGCCGGCGAGTTGCCCGGGCACCTGGGTCAGGGCCAGCGCGGCGTTCGTCATGTCGGCACCGAGGAAGATCATGAAGATCATGGCCGAGCCTTCGGCGGTGGCATAAAAGCAGTGTTTGAGTTTGGCCAGGGTCAGCTCGCGCTTGGCCAGCGCGGCCACGAAGGTGGCGGCGGCCCCCACGGCAGCCCCTTCGGTCGGGGTGAAGATGCCGCCGTAGATGCCACCAAATACCACCAGGAAGACGATGGCAATGGGCACGATGCCCATGAGCGACTGGCGCGTGAATTTTTCAGCGACGACATCTCCCTCGGGGGCATGACCCGGTACCAGGCGCACGTAGATGGCGATGGCGATCATGTAGCCGACCATGGCAATGATGCCGGGCACCATGGCAGCGGCAAACAGCTTGGCAATGTTCTGCTCGGCCAGGATGGCGTAGATCACCAGCGGCACCGAGGGCGGGATCAGGATGCCCAGGGTGCCACCGGCCGCCAGCGTGCCGGTGGCCAGACGGCCTGAATAGCCATGGCGCTTCATCTCGGGCAGCGCCACCGAGGTGATGGTGGCGGCCGTGGCCACCGAGGAGCCGCAGATGGCGCCGAAGGCCGCGCTTGCCATCACGGCCGCCATAGCCAGCCCACCTCGAAAACGCGACATGATCGTGCTGGCAAAGCCGAACAAAGCCTTGGAGATGCCGCCTTGGGTGGCAAAGTGGCCCATCAGGATGAACAGCGGGATGACCGACAGGTCGTAGCTGGCGAAGCGGGCGAAAGCCTGCGTGTTGAGGAAGTTCGACAACGGCGCCCAGCCGGCCTGGACCACATAGCCCACACAGCCGGCCACGAACATGGCAATTGCGATCGGGGTGCGGATGGCCATCAGCACGAGCATGACGGCGAAGATCATCAGGGTAAGTGTCAGCGGCGTCATGGCTGGGCCTGGGCTTCAAAGCCGTGGAGGGTCTGCCACAGACCGATGAGCGCGGTCAGCGCCAGCGGCGGCACCATGAGGCTGTAGGCGATCCACTCAGGAAAGCCGAGCATCATGGTGCTGGACTGGGTGCTCCAGGCACTGAGTCCACCCAGGGTGGTCCGCCAGGTGAGCAGCATCATGGCCAAGGCCAGCAGCAAGGCGCCGAAGCGGTCCAGCAGGTCATTGGCGCGTTCGCTCGCCTTGGCGGTGAAAAAGTCGACGATGATGTTGCCTCGCTTGAGCTGGCACCAGGGCATGAACAGGGCAATGGCGGCACCGGCAGCCACCCCGGTCAACTCGAAGTCGCCCACCAATGTGGCGCCGGTGGTGTTGCGGCCGATGACGCTGATGCAGGTCATCAGCGTGATGAGCGTCAACAGCACACCGGCGAGGATCGCACAGAGCTTGGCCAGCTTGTCAAGAAGCTTCAACATCATCTAGGCCGGGTTGTTAGGCCGTCGACTCAGACGATTTTGACGCTCAGGGGTTCGAGCCCGGCCACGCTGCCCACCAGCGTATCGCCGGCCACCACGGCGGCCACGCCTTCGGGCGTGCCGGTGTAGATCAGATCGCCGGGCTTGAGCTCCCAGGCGGTCGTCAGGTGCTCGATGATTTCGCCGATGTTCCAGATCAGCTTGTTTACGTTGCTGCGCTGGCGGTCCTGTCCATTGACCTGCACGAAGATGTCGGCGTGTTCCACGTCGCCGGCTTGCGCGGCAGGCGTGATCGGGCCGATCGGGGCGGCTTCGTCAAAGGTTTTGCCGATGCACCAGGGGCGACCGAGCTTTTTCATCTCGCCCTGCAAGTCGCGCCGGGTCATGTCCAGGCCCACGGCATAGCCGTAGATGTGCTTCTTGGCATCGGCGGCCTTGATGTTTTTTCCGCCGACGCCGATGGCGGCCACCAGTTCGATCTCGTGCTGGAAGTCCTTGGTCAGGCTGGGGTAGTGCAGGGTGCCGGTCTGGCCGGCTTCGACCACCAGGCAGGTGTCGGCCGGTTTGATGAAGAAGAAGGGCGCCTCGCGGCCGGTGAAGCCCATTTCCTTGGCGTGCTCGACATAGTTGCGGCCCACGCAATAAATACGGTTGACCGGAAAGCGGTCCTTGCTGCCCACGACGGGGATGGACACGGCGGCAGGAGGCGTGATGACGTAACTCATGAAATCCTTTCTTCTTGGTGAATGCCCAGGGCCTGAGGCACCGGGCGGTCGGAAAAACTGAACAATACACAGCCGGCAGCCGTCTGAAATCGGACGCTCTGCCAGGAGGGCGCGACGAAATGATCGTCGCGCTTCAACCGCAAATCGTACAGGACCGGTGGACGATTCGACATAGGCAATACCCGAGCCTTCGACCACGCTGTACACCGCGCCATCTGACCCGTCGAGCCAGACCACCTGGCCACCAAGCAAGATGACAGCGAGCGTGCCATGGCAAACATCTCAGGAACAGCTGATGAATTGATAAGTATTCATGGCATTTGAGGTGGCAATCGGGTTTTCCCGGGGCGGCCGATGGCTAAACTGGGCGCATGAGCAAAAGTTTTGATTTCGAGCACGCGCCCGGTCACCTGATCCGGCGTGCACACCAGTTGGCCTATGGGGTCTTCATGGAGGAGACCGCGGCATTTGGGGTGACGCCGGTTCAATTCGCCATTCTCAATGCCCTGATCAGCACCCCTGGTGTGGACCAGATCACGCTGGCGGGCCGGGTGGCGTTCGATGCGGCCACGTCAGGCTCGGTCATCGGTCGGCTGGAGGCGCGGGGCTGGATTCGCCGCGAGTCCGATGTGCATGACCGTCGGCGCAAGTTGCTGTGGGTGACGCCCGAGGGCGAAAAGACCGCGCAGCAGATGAAGCGTCTGGTGGCCAAGGTGCAAACCCGCATCCTGGAGCCGCTCAACGCCAGCGAGCGCGAGCAGCTTGTGGGGCTGCTCGGCAAGTTGGTGGCCGGCCACGAAGCCGGGCAGGGGACCTCAGACTGATTTGGCCAGCAGGTCGAAATGCTCGACCACGGGCGGAGCGGCAAAGAAGGGGCCAACGATCGCGCGCCACTCGGCAAAGGCCGGCGACTGGCGGAAGTGCACCGTATGGTCTTCCAGCGTGTTCCAAAAGATCGTCAGCACGTAACGCTCTGGGTTTTCGATCCCCTTGTTGACCTTGAAGCCGCGGAATCCTTGTGCCTTCTGGATCACGGTGCGCAGGCCACGCTGAATGGCTTCGTCAAAGGCGGTTTGCTGCCCGGCGTGGATGCGGATGTCGGCGAGTTCGAGAATCATGGGCTGGATCTCCTGAGGTGCAATGAATCGCACAAGTCTACCGCTTCGCATGCGGCTGTCCGCGGGTGACGACACATGCAATTGCGTTTATCCTTTGAGCCATGAAGCTCTACAACTACTTCCGATCTTCCGCCTCGTTCCGTGTGCGCATCGCCTTGGCGCTCAAGGGCCTGAGCTATGACTACATCCCGGTGCACCTGGCACGCGGGGACCACAAATTGCCGGACTACACCGCTATTTCTGCCGATGGCCTGGTGCCATTGCTGGAAGTCGAGGGCGAACGCCTGTCGCAGTCGATGGCCATCATCGAGTACCTGGATGAAACTCACCCCGAGCCGGCGCTGATGCCCCAAGACCCGGTGGGCCGCGCCAAGGTGCGGGCGCTGGCGCAGGCGATCGCCTGCGAGATTCACCCGCTCAACAACCTGCGCGTGCTCAAGTACCTGGTCAAGCAGCTCAAGATCGATGAGGAGGCCAAGAACACCTGGTACCGCCACTGGGTCCGCGAGGGGCTGGAGAGTTTTGAGCGCCAGTTGCAAACACTGGCCGCGCAGCGCCGGCAGGCCGGCCTGCCGCCCTCCGTTTACTGTTACGGCGACACGCCCACGCTGGCCGATTGCTGCCTGGTGCCGCAGATCTTTAATGGCCAGCGCTTTGACGTGAATCTGGATGGCCTGACGCTCACCATGGCGGCCTTTGATGCCTGCATGAAGCTACCGGCCTTCCAGCAGGCGCAACCGTCCAGCTGTCCGGACAACGAAGGGTGAAGCCTTGGGCCCCGCCTCCTTGATGAATCCCGACTGGTTGATCCCGAAGTGGCCCGCGCCCGCGCATGTGCGGGCGGTGTGCACCACGCGCGCCGGCGGCCGTTCGCCGCCGCCCTACGACAGCCTCAATCTCGGCGACCATGTCGGCGATGATCCGCTGGCGGTGGGGGCCAACCGTGCGCTGCTGCACAAGGCGATTGCGGCGCGGCCGGTGTTCCTGTCGCAGGTGCATGGCAGCGGCGTTATCGAGTTGAACGGCACCACCGCCCACGGCACCGAGGCAGATGCCTGCCTGACGCATGAGCCCGGCGTGGCCTGCACCATCATGGTGGCGGACTGCCTGCCGGTGCTGTTCACGGACGAGCAGGGCCGTTTCGTCGCTGCCGCGCATGCCGGCTGGCGCGGCCTGGCTGGCGGTGTGCTGGAAGCCGTTTTGCAGCGCATGCAGGGGCCGGATGCCGCGGTTCGTCCGGTGTCACACCTGATGGCTTGGCTGGGGCCCTGCATTGGGCCCCATGCGTTCGAGGTCGGGGCGGAAGTCAAGGCTGCCTTCGAAGCGCATGACGTGCAGGCTGCGGCTTGTTTCAGGCCGTCTGCCGCCGGCAAGTGGCTGGCCGACTTGCCGGCGCTGGCGCGTCAGCGTCTGCGCGCGCAGGGGCTGACGCAGGTGTTTGGCAACGATGGCACGCAGACCTGGTGCACCGTGAGCAATCCCTCAAGGTTCTTTTCGCACCGGCGTGACCGGATCAGTGGGCGCATGGCGGCCTGCATCTGGCTGGCCTGAGCCGGTTTTGCTCTCCAGCCCCGATGGCTGCTGGGTCGCCCGCCAGGCGGCCAGCTCGGCCGCTTCGCGCGTTTTAATGGCGCGCCGCCGGGCCGGTGCGCCCATGAAGTACAGCACCAGCGTGACCGGCGCCAAACCGTAGAGGACAAAGGTGATGATGGCGCCCAACACCGTGCCCGTCGTGTTGGTGGCTTCAGCCACGGCCATCATCAAGGTCACATAAAGCCAGGCAATCGGTATCAGATACATAGGGTTATTTGACGCGTGTCAGGTTTTCGTAGGGGTTTGCCGGTGATACTGATCCAGTAATCTGGAAATTTTCAGCACGAGGACTCAGCGTGATACCGAATTCTCCCGAATTTTGGGCGCAAGCGGCCCAGCAGTTTCAAAAAACCTTTGGCGACAGCTGGATGAAGGTGTTCCAGTCGTTCCAGGGGCTTGATCTCGGCCGTCCAGGCTGCGCACCCGCGGACATGTCCCCGCCTGCCGTCAGTATCCCTGCCGACAAGCTGCAGTCGCTGCAGCAGCAATACCTGCATGATTTAGGTCAACTCTGGCAGCAAGGCTTGAGCGCCGCCCCCGTGACGGGCGACCGGCGCTTTGCCGGCAAGGCCTGGAGTGACAACCCGCTGGCGTCCTTCTCGGCCGCGGCCTACCTGCTCAACGTCCGTTTGCTGATGGAGATGGCCGACGCGGTGCAGGCCGATGCCAAGACCCGGGCCCGTATCCGTTTTGCCGTGGAGCAGTGGGCAGCGGCCAGCGCCCCCAGCAACTTTTTGGCACTCAACGCCGATGCCCAGCAAAAGGCCATCGAGACCAAGGGGCAGAGCATTGCGCAAGGCATGCACAACCTGCTGCATGACTTGCGCCAGGGCCATGTCTCAATGACGGACGAGAGCCAGTTCGAGGTCGGCCGCAACGTGGGAACGACCGAAGGCGCGGTGGTATTCGAGAACGAGCTGTTCCAGCTCATCGAATACAAGCCGCTCACCGCCAAGGTTTATGAAAAGCCGCTGCTGCTGGTGCCGCCGTGCATCAACAAGTTCTACATCCTCGACCTGCAGCCCGACAACTCGCTGATCCGCTACGCCGTGGCGCAAGGCCACCGCACCTTCGTGGTGAGCTGGCGCAACCCGGACGAGACGCTGGCGCACAAGACTTGGGACGACTACATCGAAGATGCTGTCATCCAGGCCATCGACGTGGTGCAGGCCATCAGCGGTGTGAAGACCATCAATGCGCTGGGTTTTTGCGTCGGCGGCACCATGCTGGGTACGGCACTGGCCGTGCTGGCGGCGCGAGGAGAGAAGCCGGTAGCCAGTGCCACCTTCCTGACCACCTTCCTCGACTTCTCCGACACCGGTGTGCTGGATGTCTTCATCGACGAAGCCTTTGTGCACTATCGCGAACAGGAGTTGGGGCAGGGTGGCCTGATGAAGGGGAGCGACCTGGCCTCCACCTTCAGTTTTCTGCGGCCCAATGATCTGGTGTGGAGCTACGTCGTGGGCAACTACCTCAAGGGTGAAACGCCGCCGCCATTCGATTTGTTGTACTGGAACAGCGACTCGACCAATCTGCCGGGGCCGTTCTACGCCTGGTACCTGCGTAACACCTATCTGGAAAACAAGCTGGTCAAGCCGGGCAAGGCGGTGGTGTGCGGGGAGAAGGTGGATTTGCGCAAAGTGGACATGCCGGTGTACATCTACGGCTCGCGCGAAGACCACATCGTGCCCATCCATGGTGCCTATGCGTCCACCCAGGTGCTGCCGGGCAAGAAGCGCTTTGTTATGGGCGCCTCCGGCCACATTGCCGGCGTGATCAACCCGCCGACCAAGAACAAGCGCAGCCACTGGATCCGCAGCGATGGCAAGTTGCCCAAGACGCTGGAGGCGTGGCAGAGCGGTAGCCAGGAACTGCCGGGCAGCTGGTGGCCGGATTGGGCGGCCTGGCTCAAGGCCCAGGCTGGCAAGCAAATTGCTGCGCCCAAGTCGTACGGAAAGGGCAAGTACAAGGTGATTGAGGCGGCACCCGGCCGCTACGTCAAGCAAAAAGCCCACTAACAGGAGAGCACTATGGAAGACATCGTTATCGTTTCCGCAGCCCGCACTGCGGTTGGAAAATTTGGCGGCACACTCGCCAAGACCCCCGCCACCGAACTCGGCGCCGCCGTCATCAAAGCCCTGCTGGAGCGTAGCAAACTCGCACCCGATCAGATCGGTGAAGTCATCATGGGCCAGGTGCTGGCGGCGGGTGCCGGCCAGAACCCGGCGCGCCAGGCCCTCATCAAGAGCGGTTTGGCACAGGAGACGCCGGCGCTGACCATCAACGCCGTATGCGGCTCCGGCCTGAAGGCCGTGATGCTGGCGGCGCAGGCCGTGGCGTATGGCGACAGCGAGATCGTGATTGCCGGCGGCCAGGAAAACATGAGCGCCTCGCCGCACGTGCTGCTGGGTTCGCGTGATGGCCAGCGCATGGGCGACTGGAAGATGATCGACTCCATGATCGTCGACGGCCTGTGGGACGTCTACAACCAGTACCACATGGGTATCACGGCGGAGAACGTGGCCAAGCAATACGGCATCACGCGCGAGATGCAGGATGCGCTGGCTTTGGCCAGCCAGCAAAAGGCAGCCGCAGCGCAGGACGCGGGCAAGTTCAAAGACGAGATCGTGCCTTTCAGCATTGCGCAGCGGAAGGGCGATCCGATCATTTTCGAGACCGACGAGTTCGTCAACCGCAAGACCAATGCCGAAGCACTGGCTAATCTGCGCCCGGCCTTCGACAAGGCCGGTGGCGTGACGGCGGGTAATGCCTCGGGCATCAACGACGGCGCTGCCGCCGTGATGGTGATGACAGCCAGACGAGCTGCGGCGCTGGGCTTGAAACCCATGGGGCGTATTGCCAGCTTTGCCACCAGTGGCCTGGACCCGGCCTACATGGGCATGGGTCCGGTACCGGCCTCCACCAAGGCGCTGGCACGCGCCGGCTGGAAGGCGGCGGACCTGGATCTGCTGGAGATCAACGAAGCCTTTGCCGCCCAGGCCTGCGCCGTGAATAAGGAGATGGGCTGGGATACAGCCAAGGTGAATGTGAATGGTGGCGCGATTGCGATCGGCCACCCGATCGGCGCCTCGGGCTGCCGCATCCTGGTGACCTTGCTGCACGAGATGCAGCGACGCGATGCCAGGAAGGGGATTGCCAGCCTATGCATTGGCGGCGGCATGGGCGTGGCACTGGCTATCGAGCGCTGAAGCTTGGATAGGTGCGCAGCCTCCAGCACTCGATGAAAAAGCGAGCTGGATGCTGCTTAATTTGTAGCGGTTTTCAACGAGGAGCACATCATGAGTCAAAAAGTAGCATACGTCACCGGCGGCATGGGCGGCATCGGTACCGCCATCTGCCAGCGCCTGCACCAGGAAGGTTTCAAAGTCATTGCCGGCTGCGGCCCGACACGTGACTTCACCAAGTGGATCGATGAGCAGAAGGCGCAGGGCTTCACCTTCTACGCCTCAGTGGGTAATGTCGGCTCCTGGGATTCCACCGTGGAAGCCTTCGGCAAGGCCAAGGCCGAGCATGGCCCCATCGACGTGCTGGTCAACAACGCCGGCATCACACGCGACCGCATGTTCCTGAAGATGACGCGCGAAGACTGGGATGCCGTGATCGAGACCAACCTCAACTCCATGTTCAACGTCACCAAGCAGGTGGTGGGTGACATGGTGGAAAAAGGCTGGGGCCGCATCATCAACATCTCTTCGGTCAACGGTGAGAAGGGACAGGCCGGCCAGACCAATTACTCGGCCGCCAAGGCCGGCATGCACGGCTTCACCATGGCGCTGGCGCAGGAACTGGCGACCAAGGGCGTGACGGTCAATACCGTCAGCCCCGGCTACATCGGAACCGACATGGTGCGCTCCATCCGTGAGGACGTGCTCGACAAGATCGTCGCCACCATTCCGGTCAAACGTCTGGGCCAGCCCAGCGAGATTGCCTCCATCATTGCCTGGCTGGCTTCCAATGACGGCGGCTACTCGACCGGAGCCGACTTCTCGGTCAACGGCGGCCTGCACATGGGCTGAAGTGGCTGCGGTTCGCTCTCAAGCAACAAACCCCGCTACGGCGGGGTTTGTTGTCAGGGCCTGTTATTCGGCATCAAATTTCGTTGAGGCGTCCGGTTTTGCGGCCGTCCATTCGATTGTCAGGCGATAGCCTACCGCCAGCAGGGTGGGCCCGAGGAAGGCGCCAATCACGCCGAAGGCCAGCACACCACCCAGGACACCGAGGAAGACGATGGCAAACGGCAAGCTGGAGCCGCGGCTGATGATGAAGGGCTTGATGACGTTGTCCACGGTGCTGACCAGGAAGAAGCCCCAGGCGGCAACAAACACGGCCCAGCCGGACTGGCCCTGCTGGAATAACCAGATGGCCGCTCCACCCCAGACCAGTGGCGGCCCCACCGGCACCACGGAGAGGAAGAAGGTGGCCACCCCCAGCAGCACCGCGCCGGGGACGCCGGCGATAGCGAAGCCAATGGCGGCGAGCACCCCCTGGGCCAGGGCCGTGCCGAGGATGCCGTAAATCACCCCGCTCACGGTGCCGCGGGCGATGCCCAGCAGGTAAGTGGCCCGTGCCCCGGCCAGGTGCTCCAAGGCAATGCGCAGGCGGGCGTTGAGGGTTTCGCCATGGAGGAAGAAAAAGAAGGCGAGGAATACCGAAAGCGTCATGTCCAGCACGCCCTTTCCCACTACGCGGCCACTAGCCAGGGCGGTCGTCTGCGCGGGCTTTGCCAGTTCGCCCATCAGTCGTTGCCCGTCGTGGGCGAACTGCTGCCAGTAGTTGTGAAGAGACGGCCCGATCAGGGGCAGGTTCGCCAACCAGGCGGGCGCGTCGGGCAAGCCCTCCGTGCCAAGTGAAGAGGCTGCCCGGCCCAGTTCGGCGACGTTGTCCACCAGCGCCAGCGCCACGGCCACGATGGGACCCAGCAAGACCACCGTGACCAGCACCGTCATCAGGCCGGCAGCCAGGCCGCGTCGACTGCCCACGGCCCGGTTGAGCCGAACAAAAGCCGACCAACTGGTGGAGGCAAGGATGGCGGCCCAGACGAGCGAGGTGAGGAAGGGCCAGAGGACCAGCAGACAACCGGCGCCCAGCAGCGTCAACGCGAGAATGGCGAGGATGCGGTCAGAGCGGGGACTTTCCATGAGCGGCTCAGGAGAAGTGTGACATCTGGGGATTATGGGTTAAGCTGGTCAAGCAGTGGCGCCGACCAAGCAACTCTCAGGTGGCATGAACGCGTCATGGTTTTTATGACGAGGGCCGGCCAGCTGTTGCATCATCAAGGGGTTCAAGCTCGGGTATGAAAATGATTTATTGTGCGCTGACGGCACTGACTCAGTTTGACTGATGAATCAAAGCTATCAACTGCTTTTTGAAAAAATCCCGCTGCCGATGTGGGTGCATGACGCGCATACCTTGCGATTGCTCGCGGTCAATGAAGCGGTCGTTGCGTATTTGGGCTACGACAAGCAGGCATTTTTGGGTTTGAGCCTGTTGGATTTGCATCCGGAAGACGATTGGCCCGCACTGCGGGAGCAACTGAAACTGCCCATGCACGAACGCGAAATTCAGCGCACCTGCCGCCACAAAAAACGCAATGGCGATGTGATCGAAGTTCAGACCCTCACACGTGAAATCGAGCTTGACGGTGTTCCTGCCCACCTGGTGATCGTCAAAGACGTCACCGAGCAGCAGGGTTCGGATCGAGCGGCGGGCGATCTGCCGCATCGACTGACAGACCTGATCGAGAGCATCGGCTACGCTTTTTTCACACTGGACCGCAATTGGCGTTTCACCTATGTCAATGCGCGCGCCGAGCACCTGTTGGGAAGTCCACGCGACACGCTGTTGGAACGCAATGTGTGGGATCAGTTCCCAGATGCTGTTGGCAGTGTATTTCAGCACGAGTTCCAACAAGCGATGCTTAAAAGTCAGGTCACCCATTTCTCCGCCTTGTATGCGCCGAGCAATCTATGGGTGGAGGTGGATGTGTATCCCTCAGCGCAGGGCCTGGCGGTTTTTTTTCGTGATATCACTGACCGGCATGATGCGGTGCAACACATGCACGAAGAGCGGGACACTTTTTCGGCGGTCCTCAATGCGACCAGCGACGCCATCATCAGCATGGATGTCGAGGGCCGGATCAGGATGTTCAATCCGGGGGCTGAGCGTATTTTTCGCCGGACCCGGGCCAGCATGGTGGGCGAAAACATCGAGCTGCTCTTGCCCGAGCGTTTCCGGGCTGCGCATCAGCAGCATCAACGCCGTTTTGCCGAGGCTGGAACAAGCAGCCGCATGATGGGGCTGGGGCTGGTCAAAGGGTTGCGCTCGGATGGTCAGGAACTGGACCTGGAAGGCACCATCTCCCAGGTGCTCATTCGCCAGCAACAGGTACTGATGGTCAGTTTGCGGGACGTGACGGAACGCGTGCGGGCCCATCAGGAGCTTCAGCAATCCAAGGTGCAACTCACGGAGTTGACAGCCAAGCTCCTGTCGCAGGAAAAAATGCTCATCAAGCGCTTGTCGCAAGTGCTGCACGACCAGTTAGGCCAGACCATGACCGCGATTCGAATGGTTCACGAAACCATTCTGGCCTCGCAGCAGGGGCAGCGCTCGAATGAGGCGTTGCGGCTGGAGCAGCAACTGGGCACACTGATCGGACAGGCGATCCGTCAAATCCGGCAAGTGCTGATTGATCTGCGCCCGCCCTTGCTGGAGGAGCAAGGACTGGCGGCAGCGCTCGATAACGAACTGCGTAACCGCTCCTTGACGAAGCCGGAGGTCGATATCGCCATCCATGTGAATCCGGAAACCATCCTGATGCGCTGGCCCAGCGAAGTGGAATATGCGGCCTTCATGATTGCCCGGGAGGCGGTTGAAAATGCCTTGCGCCATTCGGGCGCGTCGTCCGTGTCGGTCCGGCTGTCGGGCACGGCCTTGTCATTGCATCTGGAAGTGGCCGATAACGGTTTGGGGCTCAGCGCTGACGCCAGTCAGAAAAAAGGTCATCTGGGCATGCTCAGCATGCACGAGCGAGCCCATGCCATTGGCGCGAAAGTCAGCTTTGTTTCGGCGGCCAGTCAGGGGACGACAGCCAGCTTTGACTGGGAGCCCGCGCCATGACCCGTTTGTACCTGGTTGATGACCACCAGATCATGCGGGAAGGTTTGCGCGCGCTGCTCCAGGCCTTGGGGCATGACGTCGTGGGGGAGTCTGCTGATCCCACCCAAGCCCTGGCTGACATTCAGCGCCTCAAGGTCGAGGTTCTTCTGTTGGACCTGAATCTGGGAGGGCGCTCGGGCTTTGAACTGCTGGCAGAACTGCAACGCCGGCATCTTCCAACCCGCTGTGTTGTCCTCACGATGTCGGCGCAGCCACGTCATGTGGTGGAGGCGCTACGCATGGGGGCGATCGGGTATGTGCTCAAGGGGTCTTCGGGGAGCGAGCTCAACAGCGCGATCGATGCCGCGGTCCAGGGCAAACGCTATCTCGGCCCGGATGTGGCCGACCTGGCGGTTCAGGTCTTGACACATGAGGAAGATGTCGACCCCCTGCGTACGCTTTCACCGCGAGAGCGTCAAATCATCGTGATGGTGGTGTCAGGGCAGTCCAGCGCCGAAATTGGCAAGGCGCTCCACTTGTCGCCCAAAACGGTCGCCACTTACCGCAGTCGCCTGATGACCAAGCTCGGGGTGGACGATGTGCCGGGACTGGTTCGACTGGCCATTCGGTACAAGCTGATCGACTCTGACAATCCTTGATCTTGGCGCGTCACAGTGACGCAAGCAGTCACGTTTGTTGAAGGCTGCCCTCGCGAGGAATCAAGATCTCCCTACAGTCAGGCTGGCAGCTTACTTCTAAAGTGGTTCATCGGAATCTGTTGCTTCGCCCACCGGGCGAGAGATCCGCCCAGGGAATCAAATCATGATGAACATTCAAGCTGTATCGAGTTCAGACCGTTGGTCGTCTTCCTTCATGAAGCCGATGACGAAGCAAAAACCTGACAACCGCTGGTCCAACATGCAGGAAGTGATGGATCTGCTGCAGTTTGATGCACTTGATGATGGCATGAACGACAGCTACCAGTTTCCGCGTCGGCGCGTCAAGGCGGGCCAAACCGCCCTGCACATGGGGCAGCCCTTCGATGGGCTCTACGTGGTGCGGGTCGGTGCGCTCAAGACGTCGATCACCTATGCCGATGGTGACGAGCATGTGCTGGCCTTCCCCATGAAGGGCGACCTGCTGGGTTTCGATGGCGTTTGCAAGAACCAGTATCTGAGCGACGTCGTGGCCTTGAAGGATTGCGATTTGATCAAAATACCCGCCACGGAGTTTTTTTCTCCGGGCCGTGGCTGCAACGAGGTTGAGCGGATGGCTTATTGGGCCATCAGTCGTGAAATCGTTCAGGAACAAACGGCCTATTCCCTGTCGCACCAGGCCAAATCGGAAGCCCGGGTGGCGCGTTTCATCCGTATCCAGTCCGAGCGCTTTGCGGCCATGGGTTATTCCCCCAATCGATTTACCTTGCCCATGTCCCGGCGCGATATCGGCAACTACCTCAGCATCACCATGGAGACCGTCAGCCGGGCTTTTTCCATGCTGGATCAACTGGGCGTGATCTCTGTGGTCAGACGGGAAATTGAAATTCACTCCCAGGATGCGCTGCGCGAAGTTGAGGGTTAAGCTTTTTGCACGCCTCGTGTGTCCATGACTGGCAGGGTCGGCGCCGGCCCTGTTTGAGCGTGTTTTGCGCGATCCAGATGAGCGTCGATTTCAGTCACTTGCCTACGCGCTGGTGTTATGGCCACCTTCCATTTACACTGAACAGCGAATATACGGCTTGTTGAAAGTCTGGATTGTCTTGCAGAAGACTGGCGGGATGATTTCAGGAGAACAACAAGCATGCCCGAGCCAGGTTTGAAAGGCGCAAATTGTTGACTGACCGAATTGCTTCGATTGGATTGATGCCGGTAGCCTCACATGCCAGTATCAGGAAACGCACAGTTCTCAGGCGGCTCATAGGCTGCAACTCGCGCCCCGATAAGGCTCGCGCCTCACAGGGCATGACCATGCATGTACGCATGCCTGTGCGCCACGCCGCAAGCGATCTCGGTGGCAGCGAGGTCATCACCAGCCGGGTGCCGGCGGTATGGGGGCGGGAAGATGGCCTATCGTAAAAATCCGCTCAGTGCCGAGGAATTGCGGCAATTGGCCAAAGCACGTTTTCACAGCCAGGCCGGCAGTGCTGTAACGTCCTTGATTGAGTCGGACGTGGACCAACTGATTGAAGCGCTGGGAATCCACCAAATTGAGCTTGAATTGCAGAACGAGCATCTGAATGCCGTTCGCTCTCATCTTGAATGTGCGCTGACGCAAAGCGCCGAGCTCTATGACTTTGCCCCGGTGGGCATTCTGACCCTCGATCGCACAGGGCGGATCCGCAAATTGAACCTGGCGGGGGCCAGCCTGCTGGGGGGCGAGCGGGCCCGCTTGCTGGGGAGCGGATTCGACCGGTTCCTGGCGGACCAGGAGGTGCCAGTGTTCAAGGTTCTGCTTGAACGGGCCATGCGCTTGGGCGAGATGCAGGATTGCGAGATGGAGCTATCCAGGTCGTGCCAGCTGGCACGGCATGTCCAGGTCAGGATTGCTGCTTATCCGGAGGCGCTCAACTGCCAGGTCGTATTGATTGATATCACGGAGCGAAAACTGCTGGAGGAGCGCTTGCGCGTGAGCGCGGAGCGCTGGGAGTTGGCGCTGGAAGCCGCTGGTGATGGCGTTTGGGACTGGAATGTGCAAACCGGGGAGATGATCTTTTCCCGACGCTTCGCGCAACTTATGGGCTTTGCAGGGCATGAACAATGTCACCACATGGAAGACTGGACTTCCCGCATACATCCGGATGACAAGCCGGATGTGATGGCCACCCTGCAGGAGCACCTGGCAGGCAAGACGCCCCTCTTTTCGAACGAACACAGGGCGAGATACAAGGATGGCGGCTGGAAGTGGATTCTCTCTCGGGGTGCCGTCGTCAGTCGAAGCGACGATGGCAAAGCGTTGCGGATGATCGGCCGAAACGACGATATCTCGGCAAGAAAAAAAACGGAAGAAGCCCTGGCGGCATCGACCCAATTCCAGCAAGCGGTGTTTGATTCCTTGTCCGCCCATATCGCGGTACTGGATCGCAAGGGCACCATTGTCCAAACCAATGCAGCATGGCGGAACTACGGTGTCGACCACGGCTATGTGCAAGCCCCCGGTTTTATTGGTGTCCGGTATCTGGACATTCTTGATTGCGTGACCGGGAACGATCCGGAAATACAGCAGGCAGCTTCGGCCGGCATCGCATCCGTCCTCGCGGGCGAGGTTCCCGATTTCCAGCTTCAGCGCCCCTTCTATTCGCCGGCAGACAAGCGTTGGTTCAGCATGCAAGTCACGCCGATGCGTGATGTCGAAGGGCGGGTCGTGGTCAGCCACGAAGATGTCACCCGGCTTAAAGCCACGGAACTGGAAAACTACCGACTCCTCAATACCGACGCCTTGACGGGCGCCTTCAGCCGGAACAACTTCCTGAATCTGGCCGAGCAGGAATTGGCCAGGGCAAGGCGTTATAAATTGCCGCTCATGGTCCTGGTGCTGGACCTGGATCATTTCAAATTGATCAATGAGCGGCATGGGCATGCCATCGGCGATGCGGTGCTTCAAAGCCTGGTACAGACTTTGCGGCAAGTCCTGCGAGAGTCGGATTTGGTGGGGCGTATCGGTGGCGAGGAGTTTGCCGTGCTCTTGCCCAATACGACACCTACCGGTGGACGTGCCTTGGCAGAACGTATCGTCACCCTGGTTCGCGCACGCCCACTGGAGGTAGGTGGTGGGGAGGGCATCGCGTACACGGTCAGCCTCGGAGGCGCCAGTCTGTCTGATGAGGCTACATTCGCTGACCTGTTAATGATGGCTGAGGCCGCCTTGTACCGGGCCAAGCGGGCAGGGTGCGATCGGCTGGACCTGGAATAGTCAGCCCCCCCATCGCGTCTTACTTCACCAGCAAGACGGGCACAGCTGATTGATGGATGACCCGTTGCGCCACCGAGCCCAGGAGCATGTTGCCCAGGGCGCCCATGCCGCGCGTGCCCATCGCAATCTGGTCGACCTGCCGCTCATTGGCGACTCGCACGATTTCATTGGCAATGACACCATAGGCGCGCGCTGGATGGATGAGCTTGAGACCCTGAGCCTTGGCACGTTCTGAGGCCATGGTCAAAATGGCATCTTGCTGTTGTTTCTGGTCTTCCTCAATCAGTTGGATGGTCGCTGCGCTGTAGTCACCGTAAAAGATGGGCTCAGGACTGACGCACAGCAGTATCGCCTCCAGTTCGAGGGATGATTGGGCCATCGCGCCAATGGCATCAATGGCCCGGTTCGCGTGTTCAGAGCCATCCACTGCAATCAGGATTTTCAACATTTGATGCTCCCGGCTTGACGTCAAGATTCACACGGATGTCGCGCTAAACCCATCAATCAGGCAGACGCAGGGCATGGTCAATGCGCTGCTTCAACTCAGGGCCATGGTAGTGCGTCAGATCACTGGAGATGCACGTCCGCAACGCCTTGCCAGCCGAAACGCTCAAAAGCGGCTTGAGTTCCCCCAGCATCGGGCTGGAAGCAATCAACACGATCCCATTGCAGCGCTGTCCCTCCACCCCTTCGTTCAGGTATTCCGCCAGGTTGCGGGCGAAGCGGATGCGCTCCTTGGCCCGGTCTTCGGTTTTGGGTTCAAATTGCGTCCCGGCATGCCCGGTTCGGCCGTGACCTTTGCCAGCCAAACCCGTCAAATCTCCGGCGCTGGGGTCGTTGGAAGGTTGGTATTTAGGGTAAACGAAATCGGCCAGCTCGGTGAGTGTGTGGTCGGCAGCGTGTCGTTCAAAGCAACGCGCACGGTGCGAATTCGCCACAAGAATCCAGGTCTTATCCATCATGTCTCCTCATTCGGTATCGAGTTCTTTTCATTAAGAAAGACCGGGCGGCAACTGTGGCCGATCCGCGCCGATTCGATGACGGTTGGGCGTGCGGTGAAGTGGCTTGCCATAGTTAATAGCCTTGGGCACTATTTCCCGTCAAATGCTGCTCAAACCAATGACCCGCCAAACCGGCTGCAACGTCGAGCGTGCCCGGCTCATTGAACTGATGGCTGGCTTTGGGAATGATGTCTAGCCGCTTCTTGCACAGCAAAGAGTTCAGTGCAGTGCGATTGAATTCCAACATCTTGTGATCCTGGCTCCCGACAATCAGCAAGGTGGAAGCCCGCACGAGTGGCAGGTAAGCTTGTGCCAGATCAGGCCGTCCAGCGTGTGAGACCACCGCATCCACGCGTTCTGTTTCATGCGCCGCAACGATCAGTGTCGCCGCCGCCCCGGTACCCGTACCTAACAGGCCAATTGGAATCTCAGCCAGTTCCTGCTGATTTTCAAGCCATGTCAGAACGTCGATGAGACGTGCGACATAAAGTTGAATCTCCAATTCCTTGTGGCCGTCATGAGTCTCCTGCGCCGTCCGCAAGTTACACATCAAGGTTCCAAGACCATAGGACTGCAAAACCTTGGAAAAAAACACATTACGCGGGTCGTCAAGGCCGCCCGCGTAGTTGTCTGCAATAACAATGATGCCGCGAGGGTGAGCGGAAATCACCAAGGTGGCTGGCCAAGCGTTGGCGCCAATGCAAACCTCTTCGTGTTTTATGGCAGAGGTCGGCTTGTGCAACAGTGTGAGCCCCATGTCGCCATCCTTCAAAACTCGGGGACGCCGACGTCAGGATGTGGTGAACTTTCATCCGGAGTCCGCTTGGGTGCGGCGGCGATCATGCAGTCAATCGTGAGGATCAGGCTGGCGATCGATGCGGCATTCTGCAGCGCCAGGCGCGTGACTTTGGCCGGGTCGATGACACCCATCTGAAGCAGGTCGCCGTAAGTGCGTGTGGCTGCGTTATAGCCAAAAGCGGGATCGGACGATTCGTCGACCCGGTTGAGGATCACCGACGGCTCATCGCCCGCATTGGCCACGATGCGACGCAAGGGTTCTTCAAGCGCACGCGACACCAGCCGTATGCCGGACGTTTCATCCAGCGTGCTGCCCGAGAGGTGTGCCAGGGCACGGCGAGCCCGCAACAAGGCCACGCCGCCGCCGGGAACAATGCCTTCCTCCACGGCGGCACGCGTCGCGTGCAGGGCGTCTTCCACCCGCAGCTTGCGTTCCTTGAGCTCCGTCTCGGTGGCCGCGCCGACCTTGATCAGGGCCACACCGCCGGCAAGCTTGGCGGCGCGCTCGTCCAGATTTTCACGGTCGTAATCGCTGGTGGCCATCTCGCGTTCCTTGCGGATGCTGGCGATCCTTTCCTGAATTGCTTTGGACTGCCCCGCGCCACCGATCAGCGTCGTGCTCTCCTTGGTGATTTCCGCGCGTGCCGCACGCCCCAGGTTGGCCAGCTTGACCTTGCTCAAAGTCAGCCCCACTTCATCGCTGACGACACTGCCCCCAGTCAGGACCGCAATATCTTGCACCATGGCCTTGCGTCGTTCGCCAAAGCCAGGCGCCTTGACGGCGCAGGTACGCAAGGAGCCGCGAATGGTGTTGATGACCAGGGCCGCCAGCGAATCGTTGTCAATGTCCTCGGCGATCACCAGTAAGGGGCGACCTTCCTTCACGATTTCCTCCAACAGCGGAAGCAGGTCCTTGAGGGACGACAGCCGCCCTTCGCACAGCAGGATGGCCACATCTTCCAGCACGGCACTTTGGCGCTCGGCGTTGTTGATGAAGTAGGGCGACAGGAAGCCCCGGTCAAACTGCATGCCTTCCACGATTTCGAGCACGCTGACCAGGCCGGAGCCGTCTTCAATGGAGATGGCGCCTTCGCGGCCGACTTTGTCAATGGCACTGGCCAGCAAGTCACCGATGGAGCGATCGTTGTTGGCCGAGATGGCCGCCACATGCGCAATCTCCTGCGATGTGGCGCAGGGCCTGGCCATTTTCTTGAGTTCATCCACCACCGTCTGGATGGCCAGCTCGATGCCGCGCTTGAGGTCCATCGGATTCATGCCGCCGGCCAAGTAGCGCAGGCCTTCCTGGATCATGCCGTGGGCCAGCACGGTGGCGGTGGTGGTGCCGTCGCCGGCCATTTCGCTGGTGCGGGTGGCGACTTCTCGCAGCAACTGGGCGCCCATGTTCTCGAAGCGGTCTTCCAGTTCCACCGACTTGGCCACCACCACCCCGGAGTTGACGATTTGAGGCGAGCCAAAGTCGCGCTCCAGTATCACGGTCCGTCCGCGTGGCCCCAGTGTGACTTTGACCGCCTCAGCCAGTGTCTCTATCCCGCGTCTGACTTTGTCGCGTGCGGCATCATGAAAGATGAGTTGCTTGGGTTTCATGGTCAGTATCTGCACTCGAATGATCGACAGATACTAGGACTGACGCACAAGTTGATGCTTGAGAAAACGCAACAGGCGTGAGTGTTCAACCTCAACCATGTGCATCAAGTTCATCCGGTATTCTTGCGAAATTTTTCAATGCCATTTTTCAGTGTCTCGAGCGACTTGCCAAAGCTCTCTTTCAACTGAGTCCATGATTCCAGCGTGGCGGCCTTCAGTTCCACCAGCCGTTGCTGAACTTCGCGCGACTCCGCCTCAAGCTTTTCAATGTCAGCTGTCAGCCTGGCCTTGGTTTCCGTGTTGGCTGTTTCAGCCTTGATCTTCAATTCCGCGATCACCGACCTGAGTTCATCCAGTTCCTTTTGTGCCGCTTGCGTGTAGGTCGTGCGCTCGTCCTCCGGCTGCGGGCTTTTTTCAGTGACGGCCGGTGGCTTTTGCGGTTCCGGTTGCGGTGGGTTGATCTTGTCGCAGGAAACACAGGTGATGGCCAGTGTCACGCTAAGGCCCGCGGTTGATAAAAAACGTTTCATGGGATTCTCCTTGGTGGTGAGAGTGCTTGCTAAGCATGTCAGCCTGCGCGGTGATTTGGTTGCGAAGCAGCTAGCGGGCAACATCGGCAGGCGGTACTGATGAGCTTGTCGTTCTTTCTACGACACGCCCCAATCACCATCACGCTCTGAATCCAGCCTTGCATTGGTGTGACAGAGCCGCTCAAGGTCAACGCACCTTTTCCAGTAGCTCGCGGAAAGAGGCGGCTACCTTGTTGCGCTCTTCTAAATTGGTTTCAAACTGCATGTCTTTTAACGAAAGCGAGAGTTCGACAAGTGCATCGCGCAAGGCAAACAAGGCTGTGCTGACATCACGCAATGCCCTGGGGGAACCCTCCTGAAAATGCGTGTGGTCCATGCCCGCCTCCTGATGTGTGACTTCAGGAAAATATAGAAGGGCCGCGCGTGGTAGTCGTTGATTATTCGCAAGTGATATGCGAGGCGCAGCTTTTGCAGGCTCATTCCTCATTAGTCACCGAGATTTTGTAATGCTTCGCCCATTTCTTGGCTGTGCTGATCGCGATGCGTATCGCCTTGCCTTCTTCCATGCCTTGAGCCAGCAGGGCATTCGCAATTTCGATCGCCTTGAGGCTGACCTCGTCGCTTAAATGTCGCATGGATACGGGGAAAACTTCTGCGTTCCAAGGCATATCTGACTTTCAGGTGGGGGAGTCAAGGAGCTGGCAAGGCATGCCGCCACAGGGTCGACGAGTTCATGGCGGATTGACGCCGGATTCGTTTGAAGCAGGCCGTGCATAAGTGCTTCGTTCTTCATGTGATCGGGAGTGGGCAATGCAGGCAGCTTTCGGCAGCAGAAATAAGAGAACCCGCCACACCCTCGGGCGTGGCGGGTCCGGTGAGGAGTCCTGAACTGGCGTTCCAAACGCCTGCGCAGTCTGGGGATGTCCTCATCCTCCGTGGTGTCGGGGACATCACGATCTTTCCCACTGAAGGGAAACCCCACTTGGCATTCAGGATCCTGGTTTCAACCGATCACCTGAGCGCAAGATGACTTTAGGCCCACTTACCGAATCTGATTTGAGAAATCTCAAAAACCGTGTTGATCCTCGATAAAAAGTTGCTGAATTCCAGGTGTCGGTCTGCGCGAATATGAATTCATGTCGGCTTGAGGATTGTCAACATGACCTCTCCCGCATTTTTTATTCTGTTCAAGGGACTGTGTGCAAGGCTGCGTTGTTGCACGCATGCCATTTGCTATTCACCTTCGTGAGGTACTTGCCATGACAAATCTCCGTGTCGTTCAACCGGCGCTTGATTCCGTTGAGTCCATGTTCAAGCGTCGGATCGCTTCCCTGCGTTTTAAGGGCGAATCACATCTGAGCATTCAGTGAGCGATTCCAGCTTTCACCACGCCGACGTTTGAACCTCGCGACGTGGCTATTTTCAGCAGATCAGCCAGAGACATCTGTCGCGCAGGGACGCTACGTTCTTGCTGCGTGTGACTTAACGCAAGCAGCGAAAAAATGAAACAAAAACTAGTGGAGACACGATGCCAAAACTACAGGTGGTGGTGATTGGCCTGGGCCGCCTGGGACGTGCGTGTGCCGAGGGCCTGCTCGACGACAGTGAACTTGGTCTTGCAGGTATCGTGCGCCATGGCGGCTTGTCTGGTGCCTTGACGGGGCGTCTGCAGCGTATCCCCGTTGTTGCCCATGTGAGAGAGCTCGGCGGCGTGCGTGCCGCCCTGGTGTGTGTGCCGGCTGATGCCGCGCTGGGGGTGGCGCGTGAACTGCTGCAGGCACGCATTCCCATCGTTGAGTGCGCCTGTTTCGAAGGCAAAGCGCTTGAGGCGCACTATCTGGCACTGGACGAAGCGGCGGACAACCATCATGTGGCAGCGGTGGTGGGGGCGGGCTGGGAGCCGGGGGTGCTGCCCTTGTTGCGCAGCACCTTCGAGATGCTGATTCCGCATGGTCAGACGGTGTTGCACCGCCACCCCGGCCTGCACCTCCACCACAGCGCGGCGGTGGCGGATATCCGCGGCGTCAAAGGTGCGCTGGCGGGGGAATACCACGGCGATCATGGCGCGGTTCAGCACTATGTGTATGTCGAACTGGAGCGCGGCGCGGCGTTTGAGCCGGTCCAGGCGGCGATTGTGGCCGACCCGCTGTTTGCCGGCGAAGTGGTCCAGGTGTTTCAGGTCACCCAGTTGTCCGAGTTAGAAGACGAAGACGGACTCGGCGTGGTGCTGGACCGGCGCGGCAGCGCCAAGCAGGGGCGGCACCAGAGCCTGCTTTTGGAAACACGCTTCGATCTTCATGCCTTCTCGGCGCGCGTCATGCTCGATGCGGCGCGCAAGCTGCCCAGCTTGCGTCGGGGCGCGCACCGCTATGCGCTGGGCCTGTGACGGTGGCAGAGCCGCTGCGGCGCCTGGCCGGCATGCCTTGCTGATCATCGATGTCCAGTCCGACTTCCTGCCGGGCGGCAGCCTGGCCGCCGAAGTCGACAGACGATTCGTCGCCTGAGCCGGCGAGGGCCCCTGCGTCGGATGGGTTTTCATACCCGGCACTTGATAAAACTCAAATCGGCCAACGGCCTGCTGCCTAAGCTTGGCCACTATCAGCCCACGCTTTACTTTTGAGGAGAAAAAAGATGCAAGCCAGCAAGGAAAAGATGCTCTGGATGTACGAGAAGATGGTCGAGATCCGCAACTACGAGGAGACCATGGCCAATGTCTATCTCGAAGGCAAGCTGCCGCCGAACATCCAGAAAGGGCTGGCCTTCGACATCGGCTCGGGGCCGGTGCCGGGCGAGATGCATCTGGCCGCCGGGCAAGAGCCGGTGGCCGTCGGCATCTGTGCGCACCTGAAGCAGGAAGACACGGTGGTCGGAACCCACCGGCCGCACCACTTCGCCATTGCCAAAGGGGTGGCGCTCAAGCCGATGACGGCCGAGATGTTTGGCAAGGTCACTGGCCTGGGCAAGGGCAAGGGCGGCCACATGCATCTGTTTGACCCAGTCAACAAATTCAGTTGCAGCGGCATCATCGGCGCCAGCCTGCCACCGGCCTGTGGTGCGGGCTTGGCGGCCAAAAAAATGGGCAAGGACTGGGTGGCTGTCGCCTTCTTTGGTGAAGGGGCGGCTAACCAGGGCTCGGTGCACGAATCGATGAACCTGGCAGCGCTGTGGAACCTGCCGGTGATCTTTGTCTGTGAAGACAACAAATGGGCGATCTCGGTGCCGAAGTCCAATGCCACCAGCGTGGATTGGGTGGCCGACCGGGCATCGGCCTATGGCATGCCCGGCATCAAGGTGGTGAACAACGATGCGCTGGAGGTGTATGAGGCAGTGGCGCCGGCGATCGGGCGGGCGCGCCGTGGTGAAGGGCCCAGTCTGATCGAGGTCAAGACCGACCGTTATCTGGGGCACTTCCAGGGCGACCCGGAGGTCTACCGGCCCAAGGATGAAGTCAGCAATCTGCGCAAGAAAGACCCGATCCCCAAGCTGGCGGCACTTCTCAAGAGCCGCAGCTTGATGAGCAACGGGGACGAGGAGGCGATCGTGGCGCGCGCCAAGCAACGGGTGGCCGAGGCCTTTGACTTCGCCCGCAAGAGTGACTATCCGGCGCCGCAGGATGCACTCCATGATGTTTTCGCCTGACCTGAAATCAATCGACACGAGGAGCAGAACATGAGCACGACACGCAAACTCACCATGGCGCAGGCGATTGCCGAAGGCATCGGCCAGGAAATGGAGCGCGACAACACGGTGTTCGTCATGGGCGAGGACATCGGCGCCTACGGCGGCATCTTTGGCGCCACCGGCGGCCTGCTGGAGAAATTCGGCAAGGACCGCATCATGGACACCCCGATTTCGGAAACCGCCTTCATCGGCACGGCCACCGGCGCGGCCGCCGCCGGCATGCGGCCGATTGCCGAGCTGATGTTCGTCGACTTCTTCGGCGTCTGCATGGACCAGATCTACAACCACCTGGCGAAGAACACCTACATGGCGGGCGGCAACATCAAGCTGCCGGTGGTGCTGACCACCGCCATTGGCGGTGGCTACAGCGACGCGGCACAGCACTCGCAATGCCTGTACGCAACCTTCGCCCATATGCCGGGCCTGAAAGTCGTGGTGCCGTCGAATGCCTATGACGCCAAGGGCCTGATGATCCAGGCAATCCGCGACGACAACCCGGTCATGTTCATGTACCACAAAGGCATCATGGGCTTGCCGTGGATGGCGTATTTCGAGGGCAGCAGCAACGAAGTGCCGGAAGCGGCCTACACCATTCCCTTCGGCCAGGCCAAGGTGGTGCGCGAGGGCAGCGACGTCACCATCGTCACCATCAGCCAGATGGTGCAAAAGTCCTTGCTGGCCGCCGAGGAGTTGGCCAAGCAGGGCATCAGCGCCGAGGTGGTCGACCTGCGCACCCTGGTGCCGCTGGACCGCGCGGCGGTGCTCAAGTCGGTGGCCAAGACCGGCCGCCTGCTGGTGGCCGATGAAGACTACCTGGGCTTTGGCCTGACCGGCGAGATATCGGCCATCGTGGCCGAGAACCTGGACACGCTGGTGCTCAAGGCACCGGTGAAGCGCTTGGCGGTGCCCAATGTGCCGATTCCCTACAGCCGGCCGCTAGAGCAGTTCGTCATTCCACAAGTCAAAGGCATTGTGGAAGCTGCCGCGAAGCTCATGAAGACGAGCGTGGCGGAAGGGGCCCCGGCATGACCGAGGTGACCCTGGGCGCAGACGCATGGGAGGGGGTCGATGCGGCAGTCGAGGCGCTGGTGGACAAGTGGCTGGTCAATGCGGGCGACACGGTGCAGATGGGTCAGCCGCTGGCCAATGTGGTGCTGGTGAAATCGAACCTGGAGATCTTCGCCCCGGCCAGCGGCCGCATCACGCAGATCCTGGTGCCGGCTGGCGGCACCTTTGCCCGCGGCAAGCCGATTGCCGTGCTGCAGGAGGCTGCGTAGACACGGCAGCCGAAGAACAGGCCTGGAACAGCCAGCAACTCGCTGCCGCTGTTCCAGCGCCGCGTTTTCGTGTCTGGACCTATTCGTTGCCAGCCATTGTGCTGGGCTGTTCGCAGCGCGCGTTGCACGAGGCGGCGCAGCAGCAGCTCGCTGGGCGCTGCGACGTGCTGGTACGCGAGTCAGGCGGCGGCGCGGTCCTGACCGGCCCCTGGCTGGTCAGCGCCTCGGTCGTCTTGCCGCTGGAGCATCCGTGGCTGGTTGGCGGTTTGCTGGAGAGCTACCGCCGCTTGGGGCAGTTGCATGTGGCGGCACTGCAGGTTTGTGGCATCTCCGCGCGCGCTTTGCCGCCTCAGGAACTACCGCGCATCCATGCAAACGGCGCTGCTACGCCAGTCGACTGGGCCTGTTTTGGTGGTCTGTCGCCGTGGGAGGTGGTGAATGCCGAGGGGCGCAAGCTGGTGGGCTTGGCCCAGCGTAGACGACAGACCGGTGTGTTGCTCGTCGCTGGTACCTTGGTGGGCGCGGTGGATTGGTCCTTGCTGTGCGAGGCGATGGGGCGTGCGCAGGATGTCGCCCTTCTGCAGCAAGCCACCGTGTCATGCGCAGATCTCACGGCGCCACCGCTTGCGCCCGAACGGTTTGCTGCGGTCCTGGCGCAAGGACTTGAGCGTTCTCTTTGCTGAGTTGGCGTCGCTTGATGAAGATACCTTTGAGCCCTCATCGTCCTTTGGTTTAATGGCTGTCGGAGTTATGACTGACACAGGGATGCCAATGACGAACGCTTCAATCGGCTTGAGAGGTCTGCATGCCTAGAGTTTCGACTGCAGTTTTGCCCAAGAGTTGGCATGCAGCCAGCCGCGCCAAAAAGTCCGCGCGTCATGCCTCGCCCGTTCTGGTCGAGACGGCCAAGCTGGACGTGGCGGCGGTTTACGCGCGCCTGGCGACGCGCCCGCAAGGCTTGACGGCGCGCGAGGTCAAATCGCGGCTGACGCGGTACGGGGCCAATGTCCTGATGCAGGATCAGCCTCCCGGACTGGCCAAGTTGTTGGGCAATGCCGTGCGCAATCCGCTGGTGATTCTGCTGGCCGTGCTGGCGACGATCTCGGCGCTGACGGGTGATCTCAAGGCGGCCATCCTGATGCTCTTCATGATCGTGCTGAGTGTCGGGCTCAAGTTGTTTCAGGAGGCCAAGGCACACGACGCCGTGGCCAAGCTCAAGGCCATGATTTCCGTCTCGGCCACCGTGGTGCGCAACGGTGTTGCGCAGGAGATCGCCATGGCCCATCTGGTGCCGGGTGATGTGGTGCAACTGGCGGCCGGCGACATGATCCCGGCCGATGTGCGCATCGTCCAGGCCAAGGATTTGTTCGTGAGCCAGGGCGCTTTGACCGGCGAGAGTTTTCCGGTCGAGAAAAGTGAGGTGGAGCGTAAAACGGATTTGGCCCCTAGCTCACCGGTGGAACTCACGAGCGTGGCCTTTCTGGGCACCAGCGTCGAGAGTGGCTCGGCCACTGCCGTGGTGGTGGCCACCGGTCAGAGCACCTATCTGGGTGGCATGGCCAAGTCGATCGAAGCGCCGCACGAGGAAACCGCCTTCGACAAAGGCGTGGCCAAGTTCACCTGGCTCATGTTGCGCCTGATGCTGGTGATGGTGCCCCTGGTGTTTTTGATCAACGGACTGACTAAGGGCGACTGGACCCAGGCTTTCTTTTTCGCCGTGGCGGTGGCGGTGGGGCTGACGCCCGAGATGCTGCCGATGATCGTGACGGTGTGCCTGTCCAAGGGCGCCGTCGCCATGGGGCGCAAGAAAGTGATCGTCAAGCGGATTGACGCGATCCAGAACCTGGGCGCCATGGATGTGCTGTGCACCGACAAGACCGGCACGCTGACGCTGGACCACGTCATTCTGGAGCGCTATTGCGATGTGCGCTTGCGCGAAGACCAGGGCGTGCTGGCGCTGGCCTACATCAACAGCCATTTCCAGACCGGCCTCAAGAATGTGCTGGACCGGGCGGTGCTCTCGCATGTCGAGACCCATGCACATGCCAACATTCCCGAGTACGCCAAGGTCGACGAGATTCCCTTTGATTTTCAGCGCCGCATCATGTCGGTGGTGGTGCGCACGCCTGAGGGTAAAGACCGCATCATTGCCAAGGGGGCGCCGGAAGCGGTATTCCCCAAATGCGGAAGTTTTGAGCTGGATGGCGCACGCTATCCCATGGACCACCAGCACATCGAGGACTTGAAAAAAGAATATGAGCGGCTCAGCGCCGAGGGTTTTCGCGTACTGGCCATCGCCACCAAAGAGATTGAGCCGCGTGGCGTGGTGGCCGGCGACGCCACGCCCTACGGCAAGGCCGATGAGTGTGAGCTGATCCTGCGCGGTTATGTCGCCTTCCTCGACCCGCCCAAGGAATCCGCCGCGGCGGCGATCAAGGCGCTGCAAGCGCATGGCGTGGCAGTCAAGGTGGTGACCGGGGACAACGAGCTGGTGGCGCGCAAGATCTGCAGCGAGGTGGGGCTGTCCACCGAGTTCGTTTTGCTGGGCAGCGAGGTTGAACAGATGAGCGATGCGCAGCTGGCTGAAGCTGCCGTGAAAACCACGCTGTTCGCGCGCGTCTCGCCGATCCACAAGCAAAGAATCATCAAGGCGCTGCAAGCCTGTGGGCATACCGTTGGCTTCATGGGTGACGGCATCAATGACGCGCCGGCGCTGCACAGCGCCGACGTCGGCATCAGCGTGGACAGCGCGGTGGACATCGCCAAGGAGTCGGCCGACATCATCCTGCTGGAGAAGTCGCTGCTGGTGCTCGATGAAGGCGTGATGGAAGGGCGCAAGGTGTTTGCAAACATCGTCAAATACGTTCGCATGGGCGGTTCGAGCAACTTTGGCAATATGTTCAGCGTGCTCGGCGCCAGCATCTTCGTGCCGTTTCTGCCGATGCTGCCTTTGCAGATATTGACCAACAACCTGCTCTACGACATCAGCCAGACCGCCATTCCGACCGATGCGGTGGACCCGGAGACGGTTGCGCTGCCGCGTCAGTGGGACCTCAAGGAGCTCACGCGCTTCGTGGTGTTCATCGGCCCGTGCTCCTCGATCTTCGACTACACGACCTACTTCGTCATGCTGTATGTCTTCAACTGCTGGGACACGTCGACACCGCAAGTGGCAGCCTTGAGCGCCAGCCTGTTCCAGACCGGCTGGTTTGTCGAAAGCCTGCTGACGCAGACCCTCATCATCCACATCATCCGGACCCACAAGATTCCGTTTTTCCAGAGCCGTTCATCCTGGTCGTTGATGCTGATCAGTCTGCTCATTGTGGCGGTCGGCATCGCGTTGCCGTTCTCGCCGCTGGGGTCCAGTCTTGGGTTTACACCCTTGCCTTCGCTTTACTGGCCGATTCTGGCGCTCACGCTCTTGTGTTACCTGCTGCTGACGCAGGGCGTGAAGATGTGGCTGCTGCAGCGCAAGTGGATCTGAGCAAGGGGCGCCGCCCCCTGACTCAGGACCCGGCTTGCTTGACCCGGTCGCCCTCTTTCAGGGCCGTGGGCGGGTAGATGATGACCGAGGTGCCGGGTTTCAACTCGGTCTTGACCCAGGCCTCGCTGCCGTTGCGGGCCAGTACCTCCACTTCTTTCTGCCGGGCCCGGCCGTCTTCCACCACGAACAGGCCCGAGCGGGCTCCGAGGGGGAAGAGGGCGCTGACCGGAATCTTCACGGCGTTCTCCACCACCTGGACTTGGATGCGTACATCGACCTTGAAGGCATCACCGAGCGTGCGCCATTTTTCCGGCGGCGAGGTGATGTCGAGCACCGCATAGACGCGCTGCTCCTCCACCCCCAGCGCTGAGACCTTGGTGAAGGCCGCCGGTTCGATCAGACGCACGCGGGCCTGCAGGACGTCGGGGCCACCCCAGTTCGACAGTGTGGCCAGGGTACCGGGCCGGACTTGTGCCGCATCCTCGGTCAGCAGGTCCACCACCACTTCCAGGGCGCTGGGGTCGCCCAGTTCTACCAGAGTGCTACCGGCCTGGACCACACTCTCGCTTTGCTGGTTGACCTTGAGCACCTTGCCCGCAATCGGTGCCTTGATCTCCCAGGAGCGCTTCGGGCCGCTTTCTCCCCCTTGGGAAAACTCACGGATCGCGATGCGGGACTGGTCGAGTTCATGGCGCGCCGCATGCTCATCCTGGCGCGCACTGTCCAGTTCCTTCTCCCGCAGCCGCACATTCAGGCGGCCGGTTTCATTCTGAGTGGGGGAGACAAAACCCTGCTGGGCCAGCGTCTCGCTGCGCTTCAGATCGGCGATGGCCTGGTCCAGCGCCGCCTTGGCGCGTTCGACATTGGTAGCGGCACGCCGGAGCGTGGCTTCCATGGCGCCGATGCGCTCGCGCTGTTCCTGGCGGGTGCGCTCGTCCAGCAGGTTGGGGGTGACCGGCCAGAGCGTGGCCAGTACCGCATCGCGCTCGACGCTGTCGCCCTGCTTGAGGTCAAGGCGGGCCACCCGGCCGGTCAGTGGCGTGGAGACGACATAGCGCTCGCGCAAGCGGGTCTTGCCGTCTTCCTGCACGCTGCGTTCAAAACGGCCCTGCGTCACAACCGCCAGTTCGACTTCGGTGGGCTGCGGCACGAAGGCCCATGCCAGCAGCGCCAGCGTCACGGCAATGCCGATGCCAGTCCAGATTTTTGTTTTCATTGACTTCCTCTCTGCGTTCAAATCTATTCTCGTGTTTTCAGAACCCCGACCAGATCCAGCGAGTCGATGCGCCGGCGCACGATCAAGGCGCTGGCCGCACCGGCCACGACCACGGTGATGACGGCGTAGGCGTAGGTGGCGGGCTGGATGATCAGCGGGAAAAAGAATTCATCGTTCTTGATCAGGCCCACGATGGCGGCGGCCAGCCAGTAGCCGGCGACCAGGCCCAGCGGAATGGCCAGCAGGATTTCCAGCGCCAATTCGCCCAGCAAAAAGACCGACACTTCGCCGCGCGTGAAGCCCAGCACGCGCAGGCTGGCCAGCTCCCAGGCGCGCTCGGCCAGCGCAATGCGCGCATGGTTGTAGACCACACCGATGGCGATGATGCAGGCGAATACAGTCAGGATGGCGCTGAAGGTCAGCATGTTTTTTGCGGTGATTTCCTCGATGTTGCGCAGCATCACGGACTTGCTGAAGGCCATGGCGACGCGCGGCAGGGTCTTGAGCCGCTCCAGCAGTTCGGCTTCGTGTCCCGGGTTGACCGAGACCGCCAGCGTGTTCACGATGTCGCCTTCCTGCAGCAGATGGTTAAGGCTGCGCCGCTCGATGTAGGCGCCCATGCCCATCATCTCGGACACGGTGCCGGTGACCGGCAGTTCCAGCACCTGGCGCCGGCCTTCCGTCAGCTCGACGCGCACCGTCTGCCCCGGCTTGATGTGCAGGCGTTCGGCCAGGCGGTCGGTCAGCAGCAGGCCGTCCTGCGGTGGCGCATAGCTGTGCTGCTGTGCATCCATGATGCGTTGCAGTTGCGGCTCGTCAGCCCGGCCCTGCACGCTGCCGCGCCAGTGGTGCTGGCCGTGCACCAGTCGCGCGGTGACGCTGCGCGCGCCCTCGACGGCGGTGACCTGCGGCAGCCGCGCCACCTCGTGCGTGATGCGCGCCGGCGTGGCTTCCACCAGCCCGATGATGACGTCGCCGCGCAGCACGAGGCGGAACTGGCTGTGCAGCATCAGCTCGATGGTGTCGTTCCAGAAGGCGCCGTTGATGACGATGGCCATGGAGGCCGCAATACCCAGAATGGTCAGACCGGTGCGCAGTGGCCGGCGCTGCATGGTGCGCAGAATCATGCGCACGGCCGGACTGAACCACTCGCGCAAGCCCCAGGTCTCGACGAAGCTGGGGCGGTAGCGGCCGGGCACGGGCGGGCGCATGGCCTCGGCCGGGGCGAGGTGCACGGTGGCGGCAATGGCGTGCCAGGTGGCGCCCAGGGCGGCGGCCAGCGTCAGCCCGCCGGCGGCCAGGATGAGTTCCGGCCGGATGCGGTGGCGCAGCTCGGGGAAGCGAAACACCTCGGCATACAGGCCCATGAACCAGTTCCCCAGCCAGGCGCCCAAGCCCACACCGATCAGCATGCCCAGCGTGACGATGAGCAAGACCAGCTTGACGTAATGCAAGCCGATGGTCCAGTTGTCGTAGCCCAGCGCCTTGAGCGCGGCAATCTGTTCGCGCTGGGTGGCGATCTGGCGGCTCAGCACCACGTTGAGCAGGAAGGCGGCCACGGCCAGGAAGATGGTGGGCAGCACGGTGCCGAAGACGCGCTGCTCCTTGATCTCCGAGCTCAGGAAGCGGTTGGACATCTGTTCGTCGCGGCCGTGCGCGCTGACGCCCCCAAAAGGTGCGAGCAACTGGTTCAGGCCGTCGATCACACGGCCCTCGCTGGCACCGGGCGCCAGCCGTACTGCCACCTCGTTGAAGGCCCCCTCCATGTTGTAGGCCGCCGCCAGGGCCTTGCGGTCCAGCCAGAAGATGCCGAAGCCACGCAGGTCGGGCGAGCCGCCCGCGCCGGCAAAGATGTACTCGGGCGAGAGCGCAATGCCCACGATCTGCAGCGCCTCGCGTTTGCCGTTGATCAGCGCGTGGAGGCGGTCGCCCGGCTTGAGGCCGCGCGCAAGGGCAAAGGCCTCCGATACCAGCACCTCCAGTGCCTGGCCGCCTTGTGCGCTGAGCATGCGGCCCTCGCGTAGAAAGATGCGGTTGAGCCGCGGCGGCGCTTGCGGGTCGATGCCGATCAGGCGGCCGATGATGGGGTCGGACACCTGCGGGATGTCCACCTGCACGATCTGAGCCAGCGAGGTCTCGACGTGCGCCGCGCCGGGCAGGGCGGCAAGTTGCCGCTCCAGCGCCAGCGGCGCACGCTTGAGGCTGGCGAAGACGTCTGCAAAGCGCGACTCGGTGTAGTAGACCTCGCGCGACCAGGACAGCCCGTCGTAGGCGCTGAAGGTGGCGATGTAGCCGGCCACGCCGCTGGCCACCACCAGTGCGATGGTGATGGCCTGGCTCCACATCAGGCGCAGGTCGCGCAGCAGTTTGCGGTCCAGGGCTTTCACCAGGACAGCTCCGCCGGACTGATTTTGTGCGGGTTGACGTCCACGCGCTGGATGCGCCCGCCACCCAGGTGCAACACGCGATCGGCCATGCCGGCAATCGCCGCGTTGTGCGTGATGACGATGGCGGTGGTGCCGAGTTCACGGTTGATGCGCTCGATGACTTCCAGCACCAGTTTTCCGGTCTGGTAGTCCAGCGCGCCGGTGGGTTCGTCGCACAGCAGCACTTCGGGGCGCTTGACGATGGCACGCGCAATGGCCACGCGCTGCTGCTCGCCGCCGGAGAGCTGCGAGGGGAAGTGGTCCATGCGCTCTTCCAGGCCCACCATGCGCAGCGCCTCGGTCGCCGGCATGGGGTTTTGCGCGATGTCGGTGACCAGTTCGACGTTTTCGCGCACCGTCAGGCTGGGGATGAGGTTGTAGAACTGGAACACGAAGCCGACGTGCTCGCGCCGGTAGCGCGTGAGCTCGGCATCGCTCGCGCCGGTGAGTTCATGCTCCTCAAAGCGGGCGCTGCCGCTGGACGGGCGATCCAGGCCACCCAGGATGTTGAGCAGGGTGGACTTGCCACTGCCCGAGGGGCCGAGCAGCACGATGAATTCACCGCGGTAGATGGTGAGGTCAATGTCCTGCAGGGCATGAACCTGCACTTCTCCCATCTGGTAAGTCTTGCGCAGGGACTTGGCCATGAAAACAGGAGGCGGGCCTGCGGTGCTGCGCTGGGTTTCTTCCCGGGTGTCGTCCATGTTTGAGGGGCCTGAATTTGGAGGAATAGCCCATGATATTCTCACCGAACCATGACCGATGTTTTGACCGTGACCATGAACCCTTGTGTGGATGTCTCAACATCGACCGCCAACGTGGAGCCGACCCACAAGCTCCGGTGTGAGGCACCCCAGCGTGCGCCAGGTGGTGGGGGCATCAACGTGGCCCGTGTCGTGCACCGGCTTGGGGCCTCGTGCGCCGCGCTGTATCCCGCCGGGGGCATGCCGGGAGACATGTTGTCTGGCTTGTTGGCCGCCGAGCGCGTGCCAGGCATTCGCATCCCCATCGCGGGCGAAACGCGTGAAAGCTTTCATGTGCGTGATCTGTCGACAGGGCAGGAATACCGCTTTGTGATGCCCGGCCCGGAACTTGATGAGGCGGAGTGGCAGGCCTGCCTGCACCGGCTGATGAACAGCGAGGCCAAGCCCCGTTATCTGGTGGCCAGCGGTAGCCTGCCACCCGGGGTACCTGATGATTTTCATGCCCGGCTTGCCAAGTGGGCGCGTCAGAACAACATCCGTTTTGTCCTCGATTCTTCTGGCGCGGCGCTGGCATGCGCCTTGAAAGAGGGGGTCTATCTGGTCAAGCCGAGCTTGCGTGAATTGCGTGAACTTTCTGGTCAAGCCCTGCCCACGGAGATCCAATGGCGTGAAGCCGCGCAACAGCTGGTGCGGACCGGGCAGGCGGAGGTGGTTGTGTTGTCACTCGGAGGGCAGGGCGCCCTGCTGGTTGCACGTGATACTGTGCTTTTCGCGCCGGCGTTGCCGGTTGAGGTGGTGAGCGCGGTGGGCGCTGGCGACAGTTTTGTGGGCGGGATGGTGGCCTCTTTGGCGGCAGGTGCCGGTTTAGGGGAAGCTTTCCGCCGTGGCGTTGCGGCCGCTTCAGCTTCCCTGCTGTCTTCGGGTACGCGCCTTTGTCAGCCAGCAGAGCTTGAGCGGCTGTGGCAAGACGTCGTTTTGCAGGTTCGCTAAGCAGTTGCTGAGCAAGCGCAAATGCCGAGCGAGTGCGCTTGCTGCTCGAGCTGAGTCCAAAGTGCGTGGAGTAAAATTTGCCACTCGCCGCGCCAACCCCTGGATTGCACGGGGGTAAGTCGTTGGGTATGAAAGAAAAAAAGTCTGAATTGATTGATGTCAGCCAACTGCGAACAGGTATGTTCGTTGAATTGGAGTTGGCTTGGCTGTCGCATCCGTTTCCGACCGGCAGCTTCATGATTTCGTCTTCCAAACAGATCGAGATCATTCGCAGTTTGGGCTTGGAGCGAGTCCGTTATGTCCCCCGAAAAAGTGATCTTCCCGCCCTGAGTGAGGGCAGCGAGTCGATGGCATTGTCTGTCGACAGCAAGGAGCAGGAAGCCGCAGACCCTTTTGCGAAAAAGCGCGCCGCCGCAAAGGAAGCCCTGGGCCGCCAGGACCGCGTTGAGTTCCTCGAAGCCCAACAGCGCAACTTGCTGGAATGTGAACGTCGTTTTGGTATGGCGGCGCAAGGCTACATGTCGATTGTCGAGAGCTTGCCTGACCAGCCGAAGACCGCCGGGCAACAGTGCCGTGCTTTCATCAACAATTTTGTGAATGAGATGACCTGCAATGGCGAAACAGCCATTCGCCTGCTCTCGGAGGGCGCGAGCGATCGGGCCGCCGTCCACCCAGTGAATGTCGTGATCATGACCTTGCTGCTGGGCAAAGCCATGGGGTTGAACCAGAATGACATGGTGGATCTTGGCCTGGCGGCGTTGTTGCACGATATCGGCAAGCTGGCATTGCCCGATCGGGTTCGAAGTCATGAAGAAGGCACTATGTCCGCCACCGAGTACCGGGTGTACCAGGAGCATGTGAAGCTGGGCGTCGCCCAGGCCAGGCGCATGGCGCTGTCAGAAAGTGTGCAGACGACGATTGCCCAGCACCATGAAAATGTCGATGGCAGTGGGTTTCCTGGAAAACTCAAGGGTGATCAGTTGACCCGGCTGGCCAAGATTCTGGTGCTGGTCAACCGTTACGAGAATCTGTGTAACCCGAGTCGGCAGGCGTCTGCGTTGACACCGCACGAGGCGCTGGCGCTGCTTTTCACGCAGTACAGAACGCGTTTCGACAGCGTGGTCTTGAGTGCCTTCATTCGCATGTTGGGGGTTTATCCACCAGGCTCGCTGGTTCAGTTGACCGATGAGCGCTATGCGCTGGTGGTGTCCGTCAACTCTTCGCGTACCCTCAAACCCCGGCTGATCGTCTATGAGCCCTCCGTTCCCCGGCACGAGGCCTTGATCCTGGATCTTGAAAAGACACCTGAGCAGGGCATTCGTCGCAGCATCAAACCGGCCAATTTATCCCCTGATGCGATGGCTTATCTTTTACCGCGGCAGCGGCTCTGTTATTTCTTTGAAAAGAATGCGGCGCACTGTCCACAGGCGGTCTGATCTGCGCCAATGAAAAACGGTGCTGTGATTTTTCAATCACTGCACCGTTGTACCTTTCCTCGCAAACCCAGAGGGCGCTGACGCCCCCGGGTCGCTGAAACGACTATCTCAGATCACACGCTCGGCCCGCAGTTGGGCGATCTGATCTTCCTTGTAGCCCAGTTGGGCGAGAACCTCGTCGGTGTGCTCGCCCAGCAGCGGCGAACGGGTGACCTCCGTTGGACTGTCGGACATCTTGATCGGATTGCCCACCGTGAGGTACTTGCCGCGCGTCGGGTGATCGACCTCCACCACGGTGCCGGTGTCACGCAGCGACTGGTCTTCGGCGATTTCCTTCATCGACAGGATGGGGCCGCAGGGAATATCGAACTTGTTGAGGATGTCCATCGCCTCGAACTTGGTCTTGGTCTTGGTCCACTCTTCGATGCGGGCGAAGATCATCTTCAGGTGCGGCAGGCGTGCCTTCGGCGTGGCGAAGTGCGGATTGGTGATCCAGTCTTCCTCGTCGATGACCTTGCAGATGGCCGGCCACACGGCGGCTTGCGTGATGAAGTAGATGTAGGCGTTGGGATCCTTCTGCCAGCCCTTGCATTTGAGGATAGAGCCCGGCTGGCCACCGCCCGAGGAGTTGCCGGCGCGCGGCACGGCCTCGCCGAAGCCGATCTCGGGGTACTGCGGGTATTCCTGCAGCTCGCCGGTGCGCTCCAGCCGCTGCTGGTCGCGCAGTTTGACGCGGCACAGGTTGAGGACGGCGTCCTGCATGGCGGCGAGCACTTTCTGGCCGCGGCCGGTCTGCTCGCGCTGGTAGAGGGCGGTGACGATGCCCAGGGCCAGGTGCAAGCCGGTACCGCTGTCGCCAATCTGCGCACCGGTGACCAAGGGCGGGCCATCGTCGAAGCCGGTGGTTGAAGCGGCGCCGCCAGCGCACTGGGCCACGTTCTCGTAAACCTTGCAGTCGACGTAGGGACCCGGGCCGAAACCTTTGACCGAGGCGACGATCATGCGCGGGTTGAGTTCCTGGATACGTTCCCAGGTGAAGCCCATGCGGTCCAGCGCGCCGGGGGCAAAGTTCTCGACCATCACGTCACATTGCTTGATGAGGGTGTTGAGGACTTCCTTGCCCTTGGGGTTCTTGGTGTCCAGGGTGATGGAGCGCTTGTTGTGGTTCAGCATGGTGAAGTACAGGCTGTCCGCATCGGGGATGTCGCGCAACTGGCCGCGGGTGGCATCGCCTTCACCGGCGCGCTCCACCTTGATGACATCGGCGCCAAACCATGCCAGCAGTTGCGTACATGTCGGACCCGACTGCACATGTGTGAAGTCAAGAATCTTTACGCCTTCAAGTGCCTTGCCCATCAACCCACTCCTGTTTAATTGAAAAATCGTTGCCGGTGGCAATGCCACCTTGCTATATCAGATATAAATTATATTTCCCCGCAGACCCTCGGCGGCACCCGCATGAGTGCGTTTTGCACGTTTTCTGAATAGTCAAAGGAAAAAAAAACGGCGCCCGAACAGGGCGCCGTTAATCATAGCCGTGAAGTCAGGCTTGTCTGGCGGTCAGACTGCCTTGGCTTCGTGCATGGCAGCGATCTGCTCTTTGCTGTAACCCAGTTCGGCCAGAATCTGGTCGGTGTGCTCGCCCAGCAGGGGAGAACCGGTGATCTCGGGCTTGAGGTCGGAGAACTTGATCGGGCTACCGACGGTGAAGTAGCTGCCGCGGGTCTTGTGCGGCACTTCGACGATGGAGCCGCTCTTGCGCAGCGACTCGTCGTTCAGCAGTTCTTTCATGGACAGCACCGGTGCGCACGGGATGTCAAACTTGCGCAGGATGTCCACGGCCTCGAACTTTGTCTTGTCCTTGAGCCAGGCTTCGATCGTGGCAAAGATGTCCATGATGTGCGGCTGGCGGGCCTTGGCCGTGGTGTAGGCCGGGTCGGTCTTCCACTCGGGTTTGCCCAAGGCATCGCAAATCGGCTCCCAGGCGTGGCCCTGCACCGTGAAGTAGATGTAGGCGTTGGGGTCGGTCTCCCAGCCCTTGCACTTCAGGATCCAGCCCGGCTGGCCACCGCCGCCGGCGTTACCGCCACGGGGCACCACATCGCCGAACTTCTCGTGCGGGTACTGGGGATACTCTTCCAGGTAACCCAGTTTGTCCAGGCGCAACTGGTCGCGCATCTTGACGCGGCACAGGTTGAGCACGGCGTCCTGCATCGCCACCGCGACTTTCTGGCCCTTGCCGGTCTTCTGGCGGCCGATGTAGGCCGTCAGGATACCGATGGCCAGGTGCATGCCGGTGTTGCTGTCGCCCAAGGCAGCCGCCGAGATGGTGGGCTCGGAATGCTCACCCTTCCACCAGCCGGTGGTCGAAGCCGCGCCGCCGGCGCACTGCGCCACGTTTTCGTAGACCTTGAGGTCTTCATAGTGGTGGCCGTCGCTGAAGCCCTTGACCGAAGCCAGGATCAGCTTGGGGTTGAGTTCCTGGATGCGTTCCCAGGAAAAGCCCATGCGGTCCAGGGCGCCGGGGCCAAAGTTTTCAACCAAGACATCGCTTTCCTTGATCAGCTTTTCCAGCACGGCCTTGCCCTCAGGCTTCTTGGTGTCCAGGGACAGGCCGCGTTTGTTGCTGTTGAGCATGGTGAAGTACAGCGCGTCGACATCGGGGATGTCGCGCAACTGGCTACGGGTGACGTCGCCGGCGCCGGGACGCTCGACCTTGATCACGTCAGCGCCGAACCAGGCCAGCATCTGGGTACAGGCTGGGCCGGCTTGCACGTGGGTGAAGTCGATGATCTTGATGCCGTTAAGCGGTTTGTTTGACATTTGCATATCTCCTTGTGAATTGCTCTTGTGAAATTACTTCTTTTTCGCCGCGCTGGTCGGGTTCAGGCTGGTGATGCGGCCGCTCTCGGTGCCAGCGGTTTCATCAATGACGGCGTTGATCAGGGTCGGCTTGCGGGACTTGATGGCTTCTTCCATGGCTGTGCGCAACTCGGCCGGGGTGTTGGCGAGCACGCCGACACCGCCGAAGGCTTCCATCAGTTTTTCGTAGCGGGCGCCCTTGACGAACACCAGGGGCGACGGATCCTTGCCGCCCGTCACATTGACTTCGTCACCACGGTAGACGCCGTTGTTGTTCATGATGACGATGCACACCGGCAGGTTGTAGCGGCAGATGGTTTCGACTTCCATGCCGCTGAAACCGAAGGCGCTGTCACCTTCGATGGCGATGACCGGCTGGCCGCTTTCCACGGCAGCCGCCACGGCAAAGCCCATGCCGATGCCCATCACGCCCCAGGTGCCGACGTCCAGGCGCTTGCGCGGCTTGTACATGTCGACGATGGAGCGTGTGAAGTCCAGCGCGTTGGCGCCTTCGTTGACCAGCATGGCGTCCGGGTTGGCCTTGATGATGTCGCGCACCACGTTGAGCGAGCTGTGGTAGTTCATCACCGGTGGGTTCTTCGCCAGCGTCTCGGCCATCTTGGCGACGTTCTTGTTCTTGCGCTCGGCCACCGCATTGAGCCATTCGGCCGGCGGCTTGGCCCAGTTCGAGCCCATGCCGGCCAGCAGGGCCGAGACACAGGAGCCAATGTCGCCGACCAGCGGGGCATCAATGGCCACATTGCTGTCCGCTTCGGTGGGGGAAATGTCGATCTGGATGAACTTCTGGCCACCCGCGTTCTTGTGGCCCTTGCCACCCCAGGTCTTGCCCTTGCCGTGCGAGAGCAGCCAGTTCAGGCGCGCACCCACCAGCATCACCACGTCGGCTTCCGGCAGCACGAAGGAGCGGGCGGCCGAGGCCGACTGCTCGTGCGTGTCGGGCAGCAGGCCCTTGGCCATGGACATGGGCAGGTAGGGGATGCCGGACTTCTCGACCAGGGTACGGATGTCGGCGTCGGCCTGGGCGTAAGCGGCGCCCTTGCCCAGCAGGATCAGCGGCTTCTTGGCGCCCTTGAGCAGATCCAGGGCGCGCTGGACGGCGTCCGGGGCCGGGATCTGACGCGGCGCGGGATCGACCACCTTGATCAACGAAGCCTTGCCGGCTGCGGCGTCCATGGCTTGGCCGAACAGCTTGGCGGGCAGGTCCAGGTAGACGCCGCCCGGGCGGCCGGAGACAGCGGCGCGGATGGCGCGGGCGATGCCTACGCCGATGTCTTCGGCATTGAGCACGCGAAAAGCCGCCTTGCACAGGGGCTTGGCGATGGCCAGCTGGTCCATCTCCTCGTAGTCACCCTGCTGCAGGTCGACGATCTCGCGCTCGCTGGAGCCGGAGATCAGGATCATGGGCCAGCAGTTGGTGGTGGCATTGGCCAGCGCGGTCAGACCGTTCAGGAAGCCGGGGGCGGACACCGTCAGGCAGACGCCGGGTTTGCCGGTCATGAAGCCGGCGATGGCGGCGGCGTTGCCGGCGTTCTGCTCATGGCGGAAGGAGATCACACGCATGCCTTCAGCCTGCATCATGCGGGTCAGGTCCGTGACCGGAATGCCCGGCAGACCGTAGATGTTGGTGATCCCGTTGAGTTTCAGGGCATCGATGACCAGATGGAAGCCGTCGGTCAGTTCTTGTGGTTGAGTGTCGTTTGTCATGATGAAATGTCTCTTCGTTTGACTTCGATAAAGGCGGAGCTTCGCGGCTGACAGTATCGGGCGGTTCCTGAAAAAAAACGTTGACCCAGGGAGTGCGGGATCATGCACTCCGACGGTGAATTTTCCCGTTTCGCGGGTGTGCTCAGACGGGTCATTTACACTGTCGGGGTATCATAGAAAGCGATTCAGCTTCCTCCATTGACCGTGGTCAATTTTCGAGACAATTCTTCAGCCCGCCAAGTCAGGCTGTAACAGCGCCAGCGCACCACCGTTTCCATGTCGTCCATCGAAAGTCATCCCGAGAAAAACATCATCCGTGTTCAGCTCAAGCAGAACGTGGTTCTCAAGGACATGGGCGAGGGCGCCAGCGCGGAGTTGGAGCCGCTGTTGTCGATCGTGGAATGCCACAAGGGTGACTTCCTGCTTCACCAGGGCGTTCACGAGATGGAGCAGTATTTCATCATCGACGGCATTCTCAAGCGGGTCGTGACAAACAGCCAAGCCAAGGAAATGATCCTGCGCTTTGCCGATGAGCGCGACATGGAGACCAGCTATGCCGCCTGGTGTCTGAAAACGCCGACGCCTTACAGCGTGGTTGCCGTGACCAAGGCGCGCGTGGCCAAGTTGCCGATGCCGCTGTGGATCGCCTTTCTGGAGCGGCATCCGGACATCAAGAAAACCTTCGAGTATTCCGTGATGCACCTGATGAGTGAAATCATGGCGCACACCATCACGCTGCATCTGTTGGATGCGCCGGGCCGAGTGCACCGGTTCATGCGCAAGCATCCTGAATTGTTTGACCGCATCCCGAAAAAAGAACTCGCCGCCTATTTGAACCTGTCAGCCGAAACGCTCAGTCGCCTCAAACAGCGCGGCAAGATCTGACCTTGCCCCGGGCGGAGCAAGGCCAGTCGCCGTTCAGGTTTTCGAGTAGCTGAAGAGCCGGGTGCTGGACATCAGGCGCAGCTTGTTCTCGACGCTGCTCACGCCGGAGACCGTCGCGCTGACTTTTTCGACTTCGTTGCGCTCTTCGGCGTTGAGAACAATGCCGCTGAGGGTGGCGTTGCCGTTGCGGCATTCAATGGTGATGTTGATGTCCTGGGTCGAATCATGGTCTTTCAGGGCGGCGCGAATGCGAGCGGCCAGCGTCATGTTGGCCAGCATCTTGCGCGACTCCTCGGACTCCTGGAATTCCGGGCGCGTCGTCAACAGCCGAATCTGCTCGACACAGGTCGGAACCGTGAGCCGATCGGTGTTGAGGACCAGGTCATAGAGCACGGGGTCGCCCCAGGTCACGCCAAACTGCTGGTGCATGCGGCTGGCATGGGCGGCATCACTGCGCCGGATTTCGGTTTCTGCAAACTCGCGGTCATCGGTTTCCAGGTTGTTCATCAACCACTCAACCCGTTTGCCAAAGGAGCGCGTAATGCGGACGCACACGACATGCGACACCGGACGCAGCAGGCAGGTCGCCCCCCAGCCGCGTACCACCACATTGCCTTTGTTGGCCTGTTCGTACACTTCTTCGGCTGAGTAAAGCGCCAGGCGCTGCGCGTCGGCGGTGACGCGCTCTATCAGTCCCGCCTTGCCTTCACGCAGGCGGTTGATCAGGCTGCTGGGCACGTGCATTTTTCCTGCAACGTGCTCCACCACTTCGTGGCGCAACACATTGAGATGCAAGGTGTTGGCCAACTCCAGGGCGACGTCCTTGGACAGGGAGCCCATTTCTTGTGTCATGGCAATGATTGGCATGTTTTGCTCCTCTGTTTAATCAACGGGTCGGTCAGCGGCAAACTCATCCGTTTTGGGCGGACGCATGAGCTGCAGGACGCGTGAAATCAGTGGCCAGAACAGCAGGATAAGGGCCAGGCTGGTGATGCTGCCCACCAGGCCGTTGGAGAACATGATGGACAGGTCGCCTTGCGAGACCAGCATGGCCTGACGGAACGAGTCCTCGGCCTTGTCGCCCAGCACCAGTGCCAGCACCAGGGGCGCCAACGGGTAGTCCAGCTTCTTGAACAGGTAGCCAATGATGCCGAACAGCATCATGAACCAGATGTCCAGCATGGCGTTGTGCACGGTGTAGGCGCCGATGGCACAGATCACGATGATGACCGGCGCGATGATCGAGAACGGTATGCGCAGAATCGAGGCGAACAGCGGCACCGTGGTCAGTACCACGATCAGGCCGACCAGGTTGCCCAGGTACATGCTGGCGATCAGGCCCCAGACAAAGTCTTTCTGCTCGACAAAAAGCAGCGGACCCGGCTGCAGACCCCAGATCAGCAGGCCACCGAGCAACACAGCCGCAGTCGGCGAGCCAGGGATGCCCAGCGCCAGCATCGGCAGCAGGGCACTGGTGCCGGCCGCGTGGGCGGCCGTTTCCGGCGCCACCACGCCCTCGAGTTCACCGGTGCCGAACTTGGCGCCATTTTTGGACAGTTTCTTGGCCAGGCCATAGCTCATGAAGGACGCCGGCGTGGCGCCGCCCGGGGTAATGCCCATCCAGATGCCGATCACGGAACTGCGCAGGGAGGTGACCCAATATTTCGGCAGTTTTTTCCAGGTTTCCAGCACGATCTTGGGGTCGATCTTGGCGCTTTTGCCGGAGAAGGCCAGGCCTTCTTCCATCGACAGCAGGATCTCGCCGATGCCGAACAGGCCGATCACGGCGATCAGGAAGTCAAAACCGCGCATCAGTTCGTGCCAGCCGAACGTCAGGCGAAGCTGGCCTGTCACGGTGTCCATCCCGACGGCGGCCAGGGCAAAGCCGATGGTCATGGAGGCCAGGATCTTGAACGGTGAGCCCTTGCCCATGCCGACAAAACTGCAGAAGGTCAGCAGGAAAACGGAGAAGAACTCCGGCGGTCCGAACTCCAGGGCGAACTTGGCGACCAGTGGAGCCAGGAAGGTGATCATCACCACGGCGATGAAGGCGCCGACAAAGGAGGAGGTGAAGGCCGCCGTCAGTGCTTCGCCGGCACGACCCTGCTGGGCCATGGGAAAGCCGTCAAACGTGGTGGCCACCGACCAGGGTTCACCGGGAATGTTGAACAGAATCGATGTGATCGCTCCGCCAAACAGGGCGCCCCAGTAAATGCAGGACAGCATGATGATGGCCGAGGTGGGGGACATGGTGAAGGTCAGGGGCAACAGGATGGCCACGCCATTGGCGCCGCCCAGTCCGGGCAGGACGCCGATCAGGACGCCCAGCACGATGCCAACCAGCATCAAGACCATGTTCATGGGGGTCAAAATGACCGCAAACCCCTGAAACAGTGCGCTTAATTCTTCCATTTTTGGTATCTCTCCGTGAGTTCAGATTGACTCGCCGTTAAAAATTCTGCTTCGACATGGGGGCGTCAATAGCCCAGGAATTCGAGCAAATTGAGCTTGCCTTTGAACAAGGGCACTTTGAACCAGACTTCAAACATCATGAAAAACAGGATGTTGACGACGAGCGCTGCTGCAATGCTTTTGACCCAGCTGTATTTGCCGAGGATCACCATGAACAGGGCGATGTAGATGCTCGATGCAACATAGATGCCCAGGTACTGGATGCCCAGCACGTAAACGCCGGCCGGCAACAGGACGGAAAGGACGCGGCGCAGCTGCTCGCTGTCGACAAAAACTTCCGTGTTCTTCTCTTTGCCGTTCAATGCCTGGTACAAAATGCCGGCGCCCGAGACGGTCAGGATCAGTCCGATGTAGAAGGGGAAGTAGCCGGCGCCGGGGCCGTCACTGGTCCATTCGGAACCCAGCTTGCGGCTGCCGTAGAGGACGACACCGCCCAGTACCATCACGAGGACGGCAACGACGGCATCAATGATGTTGGTGGCAACGCCCACGCGACTACCCTCGTGAGACTCCATGTTTGGCTCCATCTGGAACGCTCCTGCTGATTGAAATCAAAGTTGATGGGAGGTGCGCATCCGGGCAGGAAACATCGGCCAGCTCAGGCTGACCTGTGTTTCCTGAGATTTCCCGTTGCGCAAATTGGGCTGGGTGCCAGCCTTGGCTTACTTGGCCAGGAAGCCGGCATCCTTCATCAGGGTGCGGTGGCTGGCTTCTGCCTGGGTCAGCCACTTGGTGAATTCAGCGCCGGTCATGAAGCTTTGATTGAAAGCGCCTTTTTCCATGTAGTCCTTCCAGTCTTGCGTCTCGCGGATCTTCTTGAACAGATCGACATAGAAGGCCAGTTGGTCCGGTGTCACGCCGGCTGGCATGAAAATACCGCGCAGCATGACGTAGTCGGACGGCACGCCGGCTTCCTTGCAGGTTGGGATGTCGTTCCAGGATTGGGTGTCGGTCACCTTGGTCTTGTAGGGCATGCGCTGATCGTCGAACACGCACAGCGCGCGCAACTTGCCGGCACGCCACTGGGCCACGGCCTCGATCGGGTTGTTGACGCTGGAGTTGATGTGTTTGCCAACCAGTTGCACAGCCACTTCACCGCCGCCCTTGAACGGGATGTAGATGAACTTGGTGCCGGTGGCTTTTTCCAGGCCGACGGTCAGGATCTGGTCTTCCTGTTTGGAACCCGTGCCGCCCATCTTCATCTTGTTCGGGCCGGCCGCTTTCACGGCGTCCAGGTATTCCTTGGCCGTTTTGTAGGGCGCTTCGGCATTGGTCCACAGCACGAACTGGTCCAGCGCCAGCATGGCCACCGGGGTCATGTCTTTCCAGTTGAAGGGAACACCTGTGGCCAGCGGGGTGGTGAACAGGTTGGACAGGGTGATGATGATCTTGTGCGGGTCGCCCTTGGCTTCCTTGACTTCAAGAAAGCCCTCGGCACCGGCGCCGCCGGCCTTGTTGACAACAATCATCGGCTCTTTCATCAGCTTGTGCTTGATGATGATGCCTTGCAGCAGGCGGGCCATCTGGTCGGCGCCACCACCGGTGCCGGCCGGTACGACAAACTCAACCGGCTTGGTGGGGACCCAGGCTGCCAGAGCCTGGGTGCTTGCCAGCACGGCTACGGCGGCGACAAGGCCTGTGGCGGTTTTGACAAAACCAGACTTGAATCGGGAACACGTGGTGTTGGTCATGATGTCTCCTGTGATATTTGTAGGTAATGCACGAAATCCAACTGACGAGGCCTGTTGACTGCTGTTGCAGGCGTCTTCCGTTGTGCATCGTCAATTTAATCAGAAAAGTTTCTCTTGATGGGGGTCAACTTTCTGAAAAATTTTCTGCACCCTAGGGTAATCACGAGGATTTGAAAAAGATGTTGTTGCCGCTCTGTGGTGCTCCCAAACAAAAGGCCCTTGCATCTGTGTGGATGCAAGGGCCTAGTTTCATTATCGACTGGAAACGGCAGGGATTATTCCGTTTTTTCCATTTGTGCCTTCCGCATGGGACGCAGAACGAACCAGGCCATCAGGGCGGCAGTGGCATTCATGACGCTGCTGATGATGAAGACCGCATGCCAGTTGCCGGTCATGGTGGTCAGAACGCTGGACAGGGGCACCAGCAAGGAGGCGGTGCCCTTGGCGGTGTAGAGCAAGCCGGCATTCGCCGATGCGTACTTGCTGCCAAAAGTGTCGGCACAGGTTGAGGGAAACAGGCTGTAGATTTCGCCCCAGGCGAAGAAGACAAGACCAGTCAGGATCACAAAGGCAACGGGGTTGTGACCAAATTCGTACAGGGCGAGAATGCCGACCGACTCCAGGGCGAAGGCGATGAACATCGTCTTTTCCCGGCCGATCTGGTCCGACAGCCAGCCAAAAAATGGACGCGTCAGGCCATTGAGCACGCGGTCAATCGCCAGCGCAAAGGTGAGTGCCGGCAGAATCAGGCCCATGATGTTGACCGGCGTATCGCCGATCATGAAGTCTTTGGAGATGGGGCCGAGTTGAGCCGTGGCCATCAGACCGCCGGCAGCCACCATCACAAACATGGCATACATGACCCAGAACACGGGTTTGCGCAGGATTTCCATCGGCTTGTAGTCACGGCGTGACTGTTGCACATTGATGGACGAGATCGTGCCGCTCTTGTTCAGGTTCTCCGGTGCGGTCTTCAGCCGCAAGGAAATCACAAATACCACCAGACCCTGCAGGAGGCCGAAATACAGGAAGGCGGCTTCGTAACCCTGGGTTTTGATCATGGTCGAGATCGGGATGATGGTCAGGGCCGAACCTGCGCCAAAACCTGCGGCAGTCAGGCCGGCGGCCAGCCCGCGACGATCCGGGAACCACTTGAGCGCATTGCCGACGCAGGTGCCATACACCGCGCCAGCGCCCATGCCGCTGATGGCCGCTGCGAAATACAGCAGGGGAAGGGACGAAGCATATGAATTCAGAACCCAGCCCGCACCACACAAAATGCCGCCGACCAGAACCACCGGACGCGGACCAAAGCGGTCCACCAGATAGCCCTCAATGGGGACGAGCCAGGTTTCTGTCAGCACGAAAATGGTGAAAGCCACTTGAATGGCGGCTTTGCTCCAGCCGTACTTGTCGGCAATGGGGTTGACGAACAGGGTCCAGCCATATTGAAGGTTGGCGATCATGGCCATGCAAATGATGCCCATGAGCAGTTGTAACCAACGGTTTGTGCGTTGGCTGGCGGTCGCGCCAACGGTTGGGTCTAACGTTGCCGCTGCGGCTTGTGTCATCTTGAAATCTCCTCTAGTTATATTTGACAAACCATCCCAGATGCAAGAACCACAACGATGAACGATCACCAGCGGTCTGACAAACATGGTTTTGCCTTGAGCCTGTTCGCTGACATCAGGAATGTTAGTGAACTAACTTGATTCTGCGGGAACTGGAAAAGATGTCGTTGACTGCGGTCAAGATTTAAAAATCTTGACGCCTGCTGTTTACCCTTACGTAGTTTCCGGCAAGGAGGTCTTGAACAGAAACAAGAGTCTGGGTAAGTCTTGCCGTGGGCTCTAGTTGCCTGGCACGAGCAGGCGAGCCAAGCGTCAGGTCGCGGAGGGGCTGTCGCCGGCGCCTCTGAGGCCGACTTCTTTGGCGAAGTCGCAAGCACTCATTTTCTTGCCGCCCTCGGGCTTGAGTTTGAGGACCTCAATCACCCCCCCTTGTGCATTGATGAAGATCGCGGTGTCGGTGATTTTCGAAACTTCACCCGGCTTGCCGTGGACTTCGCCGAAGGTGCGAATCGGGTGCTTGCGGCAGTCGTACAGCCAGACCTTGGTCTCGCCCAGTTGGGTCCAGGCGCCGGGTGCGGGGTTGCAGGCGCGAATCAGGTTGTAGACCTGGTCCACATGGTTGGCCCAGTTGATCTTTGACTCCTCAACCTTGAACCAGCCCTCATAACTGGCCAGGGACTCATCCTGCACGACTTCCTGCTGCTTGCCGGCGACCACCAGGTCGGCGGCTTCGAGCAGGGCGGCCACGCCCATGGGGAAGAGGGCGTTGAAATACACCTCGCCCAGCGTGGCGTCAGGCCCAATCGGGCAGCGCTTTTGCAGAATGAGCGGGCCTTCGTCCAGGCCGTCGGTCGGGCGGAAGATGGACAGGCCGGTTTCGCTGTCGCCGCGTGCAATCGGCCAGTTGATGGACGACGGGCCGCGGTATTTCGGCAGCAGCGAGGGATGGTACTGGATGGTGCCGTGCTTCGGAATGCTGACGAATGACTGGGGTGCGAACTGCAGCACGAAGGCCATGATGCCGATGTCGGCGTTCAGGTCGCGCATGGCCTGTTCGGCTTCTGGGCTCTTGAGACTGGGGAACTGGAATACCTTCAGGCCGTGACTTTCCGCCGCGGCGCGCAAGGCATCGGGCTTCTCGCCGGGCTTTTCCGGCTTGCAGAAGACGCCGGCAATTTCGTCGCCACGGGCCAAAAACGCCTCCAGCGCGGCCTTGCCAAAGTCCTGTTGCCCAATGAACGCGATTTTCATGACGAAGGTCTCCTTGAATGGATGCGAATTATAAGTTTTGTGTTGGCTTATATATGCCTTGGCCGGCTGGCATGTCCATGTTTTTCAACGCAGCAGGAAGTAGGTCGCCAGCATGTACAAGACCACGGCAAACGCCTTTTTCAGGGGGCGGATGTCCATGCGGTGGGCCGTGCGGGCACCCAGCGGGGCCGTGCTCATGCTGGCGATCGAGATCACCAGCAAGCCCGGTACATAGATGTAGCCAAACGAGCCGGGCGGCATTTGCGGCAAGTCCTGGCCGGCCCACATATAGCCCAGCGTCCCGGCCAGGGCAATTGGAAAGCCCAAGGCCGCCGAGGTGGCCACGGCCTGGTGAATCTTCACATTGCACCAGGTCATGAAAGGAACGGAAACGAAGGCGCCACCCGCACCGACCAGGGCCGAGAGCATGCCGATCACATTGCCCATGCCGAACATGCCCAGGTTGCCAGGCAAGGTGCGCGTCGGCTTGGGTTTGCGGTCGAGGAACATCTGGGTGGCTGAAAACGCCACGAACAGCGCAAACAGCACGCTCAGAACTTTGGTGGGCAAGGCCACCGCGATCTGCGCGCCGAGCAGCGAACCCACCAGGATGCCGGGGGCGAGCATCCTGGCGACCGGCCACAGCACGGCGCCGCGCTTGTGATGGGCGCGCACCGATGAGAGGGAGGTGAAGCAGATGGTGGCCAGCGAGGTGGCCACCGCCATCTTGACGACGTATTCCGGCGGAAAGTCCTTGGCCGTCAGGATGATGGTCATGAACGGCACCATGATCATGCCGCCGCCGATGCCCAGCAAGCCCGCCAGAAAACCGGCACAGATGCCCATCAGGGCCAGTTCAACAATCAGCTGGAGTTCAAGATGCATCATGCGATAGGGGCAAAGTTCCGCCTGGCCGGACACGAGAGGCCACCGCAGTGCCGGGGCGTCGCACCCCGGCCCGGAGAAGTTCAGGGGCTGGGAAAAAAAGAAAAGGCAAAGGTGTCTGCAAGTACCACCGGACCGCATCCTGAACCGGGGTTCAGGTGGGCGAGGTCAGCGTTGGCATCGGGTTCATCTGACGCGAGATGATCACACCCGCCAGGCAATGTTCCAAGCCCGGGCTCAATGAGCATTGGTTCTAGGAATATAAAGCCCGGTGGCATTGCAGACGGTTGCCATTGTAGGCGTTGCCGCAGCCGGGGTGTGCAAAAAATGTCAGCGCGTCAGATCAGGCGGCCGTCATCACCGAGGGCGGTATCCAGGCGTTCCAGCAGGTAGGCCAACTGCGGATGGCTGTCGCTCCCGCTGTCGAAGCCAGATGCGGCCGGCGGGCTGGCTGGCGCGACGGGGGCAGTGCCACGATCTGACAGGTCAAAGGCCAGATTGAGGGCCGACAGCACGGCAATGCGATCGCGTGCCTTGACCTTGCCGGCATCGCGGATTTTGCACATGGCGGTGTCAACGCGCTCGACGGCATCCAGCAGGCGGGATTCGCCGCCTTCGGGGCAGCCCAGCAGATAGCTCTGCCCCATGATTTGTACTTCCAGTTGTTTCACGTCGCCCCCTTGTCCGAATGGGATCCGGCGGTTTCTGACAGACGCTCAAGCAGGGCGTCGACACGGGCGCGCGCAGCACCCAGCCGCGACTTGAGGGAGTCACGCTCACTGGAGAGGGTTTCGACCTGGGCGGTCAGCAGGGCATTGGTGCGCTTCAATTCTTCGTAGCGCACCAATAGCCGCTCAACACGTTCGGTGATTTGCTCAATTTGGGTCGGTTTCGACATAGACCCCGCATTGTAGGGTTTGCGACAGCAAACGGCCGTAAAATCCTGAGCGTTGGTGCTCGCGGTGTGGTTCACACGCCGCAGTTCAACGGGAAGCAGGAGGGCGAGCCGAACCCGGCAAACCTAACCTGCGCTGCCCCCGCAACGGTAAGTGGACGGATCTCACGATCCCGCTTTCATCAATTAGCCACTGGACGCGTGAACCAAGCGTCTGGGAAGGCGATGGAGGTTGTTCCACCAGCCCGGATACCGGCCAATACGGTGGTCGCACGCCTGCGTGCGGCCGTGACGCTCATGCCCTGGCGGGGAAGCCGGGGAGGGCATCTAAGTTCCTTCTTGTCATGAAAACCTGTCTCATTGCTAAGCGGCTTGTCTGGCTGACGCTGGCTACGCTTGCTTCGCTCACATCCCACGCCCAAACCCGCAACACCACCATCCTGCCGGAAACCATGGTCACAGCGACCCGGACCGAGCAGCCGCTGGTCGATCTGGTGGCCGACGTCAGCATCATCGATCGTGAGCAGATCGAACGCAGTGGTGCCACAGCCATTGGCGACGTGCTGGCGCGCGTGCCGGGCATCGAAATGGCGCGTAATGGCGGGCCGGGTAATACCACCAGTCTTTATCTGCGTGGCGCGGAGACGCGTTTCACGGCGGTTTTCATTGATGGCGTGCGCGTGGACTCCCAGTCCACCGGCGGCGCTGCTTGGGAAGCCATTCCCTTGCCACAGATCGACCATATCGAAGTCGTGCGCGGTCCGGCCAGCGCCGTCTACGGTTCGGACGCACTTGGCGGCGTGATCCAGATTTTCACGCGCAAGGGGCAGGGGCCTTTGACGCCCTTCGTCGGGGTTGGCTTGGGTACCTACGGCACGCGCAAGTGGGAGGGCGGCTTCAGTGGCTCGCAAGGCAAGGTGGATTACGCCTTCAGCCTGGCGCGCGAGGCCAGCAGCGGCTTCAATGCGCGTCTGCTGCCCGCGCCCCCCACCAAGCCCTACAACCAGGACGACGATGGCTACGTCAGTGAGTCGGCCAGCGGCCGCTTCGGTTGGCAACTCAATGCCGCACACCGGCTGGAAGCCAGCATGCTCTCGAGCAATGTGGACGCGCAGTACGACAGTTCCAACACGGCACCCAAATCCACGTATGACGATCATTCCCTGCATTTGCTGCAAACCAAGGGGGTGAACTGGCGCGCCAAATGGAGCGACAGCTACAGCACGCAGGTCAGCGTCACCGAGTCACGCGACCAGTACGAAACCAAGCCGACAGCGTATCTGAGCATGACGCGCCTGAACGGCTATCTGTGGCAGAACGAGTTCCGCGTCGGTTCGCATCTGATGACGGCCGCGCTGGAGCGCAAGGTCGACTACCTGGAGAATGGCCTGACAGTCGATCCCAGTACCGCCATCGTGCGTGACCGTTCGCAGGATGCCCAGGCCTTGGGCTATGGCTGGCGCCAGCAGCGACATTCGCTGCAACTGAATGCGCGCCATGACCAGGACAGCGAATTTGGCGGCAAGGACACCGGTAGCGCCGCTTACGGCTATGCCCTGACACCGCAGTGGCGTGCCACGGCTTCCGTGGGCACGGCATTTCGGGTGCCGACGCTGTATCAGCGCTTCAGCTCTTCCGGCTTGGCGTCCCTGCAGCCCGAGACCAGCCGCAACATGGAAGCCGGCATCCGCTACACCGATGGCAGCACCAGCTGGGGTGTGGTGGCCTACCAGAACCAGGTCAGCAACTTGATCACTTTTGTGAGAAATCAGGGGACGTGTCCGAACAATACGCCGCCAACGGCCGGGTCCACACCAGGTTGTTACTTCAACACGGCGCAGGCGGAGTACGCTGGCCTGACCCTCTCGGGGCAACAGCGCTTGGCGACTGTCAACCTGTTCGCCTCGCTGGATGTCCAGGCATTGCGTGATACGGCCACAGGAAACTTCCTGCCGCGTCGTGCCAATCACCATGCAAACATTGGCGCCGATACCCGTGTCGGCATGTGGTCGCTGGGCGGCAATCTTCAGCTCTCAGGGGCGCGTTACGACGATGCCGCCAATACGATTCTGTTGCCCGGATATGCCTTGGCCAGTCTTTTTGCCAGCACCAAGTTAGACAAGGACTGGACCTTGCTCGCCCGTATCGACAACCTGACCGACAGCCCGTACCAGTTGACCAGTGGCTATGCCACGCCCGGTCGCAGCCTGTATGTCGCCCTGAAGTGGGCCCCGCAGTAATCGCCATGAAAATGAGCTCCATGTCTGACACCATCTCCTGCCCCGCCGTTCTCGTTGCCGCCCCGGCTTCTGGCCAAGGCAAGACCACCGTCACCGCCGCTCTGGCGCGCCTGCACACCCGCCAGGGGCGGCGCGTGCGCGTGTTCAAGTGCGGGCCGGATTTTCTCGATCCCTTCTGGCACACCCTGGCCAGTGGCGCGCCGGTGCACCAGCTGGATTTGTGGATGACTGGCGAGGCCGACTGCCGCGCCCGCCTGCGGCGTGCGGCGCAGGAGGCCGACCTGATCATTGTCGAAGGCGTCATGGGCCTGTTCGATGGCGAGCCCAGCGCGGCTGATCTGGCGCAGCGTTTCGGTCTGCCGGTGCTGGCGGTGGTCGATGCCTCGGCCATGGCCGGCACCTTTGGCGCCCTGGCCTATGGCTTGCAGCATTACCGTGAGGGCCTGCGCATGGCCGGTGTGCTGGCCAACCGCGTCGCCAGCGAACGCCATGCCGGCATGCTGCAGGGCAGTCTGCGTGAGCCGGATCAATGGCTGGGCGCGCTGATGCGCAACCCGGCCATGACCTTGCCCGAGCGCCATTTGGGTTTGGTGGCAGCCACCGAGTTGACCGACGCCATGGAGCGGCTCGATGCCGCGGCCGATGCGCTGGCCACTACCCCGCTGGGGCAGATGACGAGCAGCGATCTGCAACGCTGGGCGGTGACCTGGGAGGGGGGTACCGAGATCGCCAGCGCCGAAGGCCAACCCTTGCAGGGGGTGACCGTGGCGGTGGCCAAAGATGCCGCCTTCTGCTTCATCTACGCGGCCAACCTCGAGTGCCTGCAGCAGCTCGGCGCCACGGTGACTTACTTCTCGCCCTTGGCGGACAGTGCGCTGCCGGCCTGCGATGCGGTCTGGATTCCCGGCGGCTACCCGGAACTGCACGCTGAGCGGCTCACCGCCAATCAGGGCCTGCGCGACAGCCTGCGCGCCCACGTGGCGTGCGGCCGGCCCTTGTGGGCCGAATGCGGCGGCATGATGGTGCTGTTTGACGAGCTGGTGACGAAAGACGGCGAGGCGCATGCCATGTGGGGCCTGTTGCCGGGCAAGGTCACCATGCAAAAACGTCTGGCCGCTTTGGGGCCGCAGCAACTGGTTCTGGGCGACCAGACCTTGCGCGGCCACACCTTCCACTACTCCACCTGTGACACGCCGTTGCCTGCGCATGCCCGTACCACGCGCCCCGGCGAAGTGGTCGCGGCCGGCGAGGGCGAGGCCGTCTATGTGCAGGGGCCGGTCTGGGCCACGTATTTCCATGCCTGGTTTCCGTCCAGCCCGCTGGCGGTGGCCCGTATCTTCCAGCCCGCGGAGAAGGAGCAGGCATGAACCCGGACATGCTCGACGCACTGGGGCCGCAGCGCATCGTCTGCCTGACCGAGGAGACGACCGAGTGGCTCTATGCTTTGGGCGAAGAGCGCCGTATCGTCGGCATTTCCGGCTACACCGTGCGGCCACGGCGCGCGCGCCAGGAAAAGCCGAAGGTCAGTGCCTTTTTGAGCGCCAAGATCGAGCAGATCGTCGCGCTGCAGCCGGATTGCGTGTTCGGCTTCTCCGACCTGCAGGCCGACATCGCGAGCGAACTGATCCGTAAGGGCATCCAGGTCACGGTGTTCAACCAGCGCAGCGTGGCCGAGATTTTTTCCATGCTGTACCAGGTGGCGGCCATGGTCGGCGCCGCCGCGCGTGGCCTGGCGCTGATCGCGGACATGCAGGCCCAGCTGCATGACATTCAACAGACCGCAGCCCAACTGCCGCGCCGCCCCCGGATCTACTTCGAGGAATGGGACGAGCCACCGATCAGCGCCATCCGCTGGGTGTCCGAACTGATTGGCATTGCCGGCGGCGACGACATCTTTCCGGAGCTGGCCAGCCAGCCCATGGGTAAGCAGCGCATCATTGCCGACAGCGCCGAGATCGTGCGCCGTAATCCCGACATCATCATCGGCTCCTGGTGTGGCAAGAAGTTCCGTCCCGAGAAGGTGGCGGCGCGTGCCGGCTGGCAGAACGTGAATGCCGTCAAGCACGGCCAGTTGTTCGAGATCAAGTCGGCCGACATCCTGCAGCCGGGGCCGGCGGCATTGACCGATGGTGTGGTACAGCTGCACCGCATCGTGATGGACTGGAGTCAGGCCCATGGCTGAAGCTTTGTTCATTGCCAAGAGCGAACTGATCCTGGGCGGCCAGAAGAGCGGCAAGTCTCGCCGCGCCGAACTGTTGGCCCGTGACTGGCTGGCTCAGTCGACTCAACACAATGCGATGCTGGTCGCCACCGGCCAGGCCTGGGACGAGGAAATGCGCGAACGCATAACGCGCCACCAGCGCGACCGCGCCGAGCGTGTGCCGGGCATGACGACCGTGGAAGAGCCGCTGCAACTGGCCGACGCCATTCAGGCCCACAGCCGGCCGGACACCCTGCTGGTGGTGGACTGCCTCACGCTGTGGCTGACCAACTGGCTGATGCCGGCCGATCCGGCCTCGGCGCCATCTGCTGATCTGGCCGCGCAGACAACACGGCTCCAGGACGCCATCCGCAGCGCGGCCGGCCCCATCGTGCTGGTGAGCAATGAGATTGGACTTGGGGTGATTCCCATGGGCAAGGATGTGCGGGCCTTTGTCGATGCCCTGGGCTGGTTGAACCAGGACGTGGCGCAGGCTTGCGCGCGCGTCACCCTGATGGCGGCGGGTTTGCCGCTGGTCATGAAGGGGGGCGCATGAACAAGCGGCTCGCTTTTGCGTTGTTGGCCTGCCTGCTGATGCCGGCGGTGCAGGCGCTGCAGATCACGGATGACCGCGGCGTCAAGGTCACGCTCAGCCAGACACCGCAACGGATCGTCAGCCTGCTGCCATCCTTGACCGAGACCGTTTGCGAGCTGGATGCCTGCCAGCGCCTGGTGGGCGTGGACCGCTATTCCAACTACCCGGCGCGGGTGCGAACCTTGCCGCAGGTCGGTGGCGGGCTGGACCCGAACATCGAGGCCATCGTGGCCCTCAAGCCCGATCTGGTGCTGATGTCGGTGGCCTCGCGCGCCAGTGACCGGCTCGAAGCGCTGGGCTTCAAAGTCGTGGCGCTGGAAACCAAAAGCCATGCCGATGTGCGTCGCGTGCTGGAGAAGGTCGGAGCTTTGCTGGGCGTGGGCGATGCGCAGCGTGTCTGGCGCGTGATCGATGCCAGTGTCTCGGCCGCCGCGCAGTCGCTGTCACCGAAGGCCAGGAACACCCGGGTCTACTTTGAGGTCAGTCGTGGCCCCTATGCTGCTGGCGAGAGCTCCTTCATCGGCGAAACGCTGACGCGCCTGGGCGTGAAGAATGTGGTGCCGGCCAGTTTGGGGCCGTTCCCCCGGCTCAACCCCGAGTACGTGGTGCGCGCCAACCCGGATCTGATCATGGTGGGCAACCGCACCATGCAGGCCATGCTGCCGTATCCGGGCTGGAGCGCTATCCGGGCGGTGCGCGAGCAGCGCATCTGCATCTTTGGCATCGATGAGGCGGACGTGGTGGTGCGCCCCGGTCCGCGCATGGCCGAGGCGGCACGCATCATGGCCAAGTGCCTGGAAGACAAGACCCGATGAACGCGGCCTTCAGCGATCAACACCGCAAGGCCTTTGGCCTGGCCCTTGTGTTGCTGCTGGCCAGTGCGGCCCTGTTGCTGCTGGGCGTGAGCGTGGGCAGTACCGGCTTTGACAGTGTGCTGAACATGCAACGCGATCCGCAGGCGCTGCTGATCGTGTGGGAGATTCGTCTGCCGCGCACGGCCGGCGCCTGGCTGGCCGGTGCCTTGCTCGGCCTGGCCGGCGCGGTGGCGCAGGGCCTGTTTCGCAATCCGCTGGCCGATCCCTACCTCTTGGGCAGCGCCTCCGGTGCCTCGCTCGGTGTGGCCGGTGCCATGACCCTGTTTGGTGTCTCGCCGCTGGCGACCCACTGGCTGGTGCGCATCGGCTTCACCGGCGCGGCCTTCATCGGCGCGGTGGTTGCCGTGCTGCTCACCCTGCTGTTGGCCAAGGGTGTGCAGCACACCTTGCGTTTGCTGCTGGCTGGCGTGATCGTCGGCGTGGTGCTGGGCGCTTTGAGTTCACTGACCCTGCTGCTAAGCCCGGACATCATGCAGGCCATGCAGTCCTTCATGCTGGGCAGCACCGGTTTTGTCGGCTGGAGCGCTTGCGCGGTCATGGCGGTCGTCTTTGCCATTTGCCTGCTGGCGGCCTGGATGATGAGCCATGTGCTCGACGGTCTGGCCCTGGGCGAGTCCACCGCGCAAAGCCTGGGGCTGCGCCTGCCGCAGATGCGCGCCGCATTGATCGCCGTGCTGGCGCTGGCCACCGGCACGGCGGTGGCGCAAACCGGCCTGATTGCCTTCGTCGGCCTGGCCGCGCCGCATCTGGTGCGCTCGGTGGTCAAGACCACGCATGGCCGGCTGATTGGGCTCTCCAGCCTGATGGGGGCCGTGCTGCTGCTGGCGGCCGACATCCTGGCGCGCGGCGTGATTGCGCCGCAGGAGCTGCCGGTGGGCGTGCTCACCGCCGTGCTGGGCGGCAGCTACCTGCTGTGGCTGATGCACCGGGCCACAGGACGGGGGGCCGGACTTTGATGCTGACCACGAACCCCGTCGCCATCGACGCCCGCGCCATCCACGCCAGCCTTGGGCAGGTCGAGGTCCTGCACGACATTTCGCTGGCGCTGCCGGCGGGCCGCTGGACCAGCATCGTCGGCCCCAACGGTGCCGGCAAGTCTACTTTTTTGAAGGTGCTGGCCGGCTTGCTGCCGCACCGTGGTGAGGTGACTTTGCTCGGCCAGCCGCTGACTGCGCTGCGTGGTCGCGAGCGCGCCCGCCAGCTGTCCTGGCTCGGTCAGAACGAAGCTTCCGCCGACGACCTCACGGTCTATGACGTCGCCATGCTGGGCCGCCTGCCGCACCAGCCCTGGCTGAGTGCCCCCAGCGCGGCCGACCATGCTGCCGTCGAGCGCGCCTTGCGCAGTACCCAGGCCTGGGATTGGCGCCAACGAGCCTTGGGCCAGCTCTCGGGCGGCGAACGCCAGCGCGTGCTGCTGGCGCGTGCGCTGGCCGTCGAGGCACAGGTGCTGCTGATGGACGAGCCGCTGGCTAACCTCGATCCGCCGCACCAGGTGGACTGGCTGCTGCTGGTGCGAGAGCTGGTGGCCTCCGGCAAGACGGTGGTCAGCGTGCTGCACGAAATTTCGCTGGCGCTGCAGGCCGATGAGCTGGTGGTCATGAACCACGGTCAGGTGCGACACCATGGCGCCTGCGGCGATGCGGCGACCCATCGGGCGCTGGAGCAGGTGTTCGACGATCGCATCGAGATTGCGGCGCTGGCCGGTCAGTGGCTGGCGCTGCCCAGAATTAAATCTTTGGAAACTGATAAGTAAAAACATCATGCAAATCGAAACACCCCCGTCAGAAAAACCCTATGAGAAACCCGAGGGCGAACGCCGCGGCCTGGTCATCGTCAACACCGGCGACGGCAAGGGCAAGAGCACGGCGGCCTTCGGCCTGGCCTTGCGCGCCCATGGTCGCGGCAAGAAAGTGAAGATTTTCCAGTTCATGAAAGTGCCCACAGCCCGTTTTGGCGAGCACCGCATGTTCGAGCAGCTCGGCATTCCGATCGAAGGCCTGGGTGACGGTTTCAGCTGGAAGAGCCAGGACCTGGAGCACTCGGCGCAACTGGCGCGCGATGGCTGGCAAAAGGCCAAGGCGGCGATTCTGAGTGGCGAGTATTTCATGGTGACGCTGGACGAGATCACCTACCCGCTGATCTACGGCTGGCTGCCGCTCGATGATGTGCTGCAGACCCTGCGTGAGCGTCCGAAAGAAGTGCACGTGGTGCTGACCGGCCGCCGCTGCCCGCCTGAGATTATCGAGTTGGCCGATACCGTGACCGAGATGACGATGATCAAGCATGCGTTCAAGGCCGGCATCCCGGCCCAGCGCGGCATTGAAGACTAACCATGCGCACCACGCCTGCCGATCCGAAACACGCCTTCAGCGATGAAGAGCGGCACGGCGTCTACCGCGCCATCCATGAGCGGCGCGACATGCGGCATTTCAGCGGCGGCGTGGTCGCGGACGAGGTGTTGTTGCGCCTGCTGCGCGCAGCCCACCATGCGCCCAGCGTCGGCTTCATGCAGCCCTGGCGCTTCATCCGCATTCGCTCCTCCGAGCGGCGCGAGCGCATCCATGCGCTGGTGGAGCAGGAGCGCGTGTTGACCGCGCGCGCTTTGCAGGAGCGCGAAGACGAGTTCATGAAGCTCAAGGTGCAAGGCGTTCGCGATGCGGCCGAAGTGCTGGTGGTGGCGCTGCCGCCAGGACGTGAGGCGCATGTATTTGGCCGCCGCACCCTGCCTGAGATGGATCTGGCTTCCGCCGCCTGTGCCATTCAAAACCTGTGGCTGGCCGCGCGTTCTGAAGGCTTGGGCATGGGCTGGGTGTCGATCTTCGATCCCGCTCAGCTGGCGCAGTTGTTGGCGATGCCGCAGGGCAGCAAGCCGATTGCGGTGCTGTGCCTCGGGTCCGTCGAGGCGTTTTACGCGCAACCCATGCTGCAACAGGAACACTGGGCCAGCCGCGCGCCGCTGGCGGACATGCTGTTCGAGGACAGCTGGGGCCAGGCGCTTGATGTAAGTCAGGACAGCAATGCCTGAGCTGATGCCCATGTTCATGCCGCTGTCCGCGCTGTGGATCATGAGCGCAGCGCTGCTGCTGGCGCTGCTGATCGATGCGCTACTGGGCGAGCCGCCGGCCTGGCTGCACCCGGTAGTGGGCATGGGACAGTATTTGGCATGCTGGCGCACTTGGCTGCTGTCTTTGCGGCCCGCACCGGCCTTCATTGCGGGGGCGCTGCTGTGGCTCGTGGGCGCTTCGGTCGTTGCTGTCCTGGCCTGGACCGCGCAGCACTACCTGTTGCGCGAGCTTTCCGCGGTGTGGGCGGCCCTGCTGCTGGCAGTTTTGCTCAAGCCTTTGCTGGCTTGGCGCATGTTGCGCCGCGAAGTACAAGCGGTCGAAGCCGCTTTGGCCGAGTCACTCGACGCCGGACGGGCGCGTCTGGCCTGGCTGGTGAGCCGTGATGTGTCTCACTTGTCGGAGGCTGAGGTGCGCGAAAGCGCCATCGAATCGCTGGCGGAAAACCTCAACGACTCGGTGGTGGCACCCATTTTCTGGTTTGTGCTGCTGGGCCTGCCGGGCGCGGCGCTCTATCGTTTTGCCAACACGGCCGATGCCATGTGGGGCTACCGCGGCCGCTGGGAGTGGGCCGGCAAGTGGGCGGCGCGCGCGGACGATAGGTTGTCCTGGCTGCCGGCGCGGCTGACAGCGGTGTTGCTGGCCTTGCTGTCCTGCGCCGTATCATTCCCGGCGCTGCGCGAGCAGGCCCGCCACACGCCGTCACCCAACAGCGGCTGGCCCATGGCCGCCATGGCGCTGGCGCTGGGGGTGCACTTGCGCAAGCCTGGCGTCTATGTGCTGCACGCACCAGGGCGCGCGCCACAGCCGGCTGATACGGCGGCGGCGGCCGTGCTGGCCGCCAGAACGGTTTGGCTGCTGGCTGGGCTGGCGGTGGCGACCTTGGGTTTGATCTCAGTCTGGAGGATGTGATGGGTTCAGCGATGCCGACACCACAGCGCATTCACGGTGGGCCCGACAGCCTGGGCGTGCCGCTGCATGATTTTTCGACCAACAGCAATGCCTGTGGTCCGTGCCCGGCAGCGCTGCAGGCGGTGCAGCAGGTCGATGCGACGCGTTATCCCGATGCCGGCTACAGCGAGCTGCGTGTGCAGCTTGCGGCTTGGCATGGTGTGGCGCCCGAGCGTGTGTTGCTGGCTGGCAGCGCCAGCGAGTTCATCTTTCGCGTCACGGCCTGGGTGGCGCAGCAAGGTGGCCGCAGTGTCTGGCTGCCGCCGCAGCACTACGGCGACTATGCCGCCGCCGCGCAGGCCTGGCGCCTGCTGCCAGTCGCCCGCCCGCAGGATGCGCCGCTGCGCTGGGCCTGCGATCCGTCTAGTCCGCTGGGCCAGACGCACAGCGGCTGGGACGCCTGGCTCGATGCCGCTGCCACCTGCGTGCTCGACCGTGCCTATGAGCCGTTGCGCCTGGCGGGAGCCCTGGAACTGTCGCAGGAGCAGCTGTTGCGCGTCTGGCAATTGTGGACGCCCAACAAGGCGCTGGGCCTGACCGGTGTGCGCGCCGCCTATGTGATTGCACCGCTCGGCGCGCTGGATGCAGTCGCGCAGCTGGAGCGCCTATGTCCCTCCTGGCCGCTGGGCGCGCAGGGCGTGGCGCTGCTGCAGGCCTGGATGCGGCCCGAGGTGCAGAACTGGCTGCAGGACAGCCGGGACACGCTGCGCCAGTGGAAGGCCCGCCAGATGGCCGTGTGCGAGGCCTTGGGCTGGCGCTGCCTGCCAAGCACGGCCAACTATTTTTGCGCCCGGCCCGATCTGCAAGGCGAGGCCCTGCAGCAGGTTTTGATGGCTTTGCGTGCACAAGGCATCAAGCTGCGCGACGCCAGCTCGTTTGGACTGTCCGGCCATGTGCGCTTGGGCGTGCTGGCGCCTGAAGCGCAGGATGCCCTGGCACAAGCCTGGCGAGGTATGCGCACGGTGGGAAACCAGGCGCTTGAAAGGACACTCACATGAGGGCCAAGGCGGTGATGGTGCTGGGCACCACCAGCGGTGCCGGCAAGAGCTGGCTGACCACGGCGCTGTGCCGTCACTACGCGCGCCAGGGTCTGAAGGTCGCGCCGTTCAAGGCGCAGAACATGAGCAACAACGCTCGGGTGGTCAGTGGCGGTGAGATCGGCAGCGCCCAGTACTTCCAGGCCTTGGCCGCCAAGGTTGAACCTGATGTGCGCATGAACCCGCTACTGCTCAAGCCCGAGCACGACACCCACAGCCAGGTGGTGCTGCTCGGGCAGGTTGATGAGGCGCTGTCGCGCCTGGACTGGCGCGGCCGCAGCGAGCAGGTGTGGCCGGTGGTGGCGCAGGCGCTGGATGAACTGTTGGCCGAGAACGATGTGGTGGTGATCGAAGGCGCCGGCTCGCCGGCTGAGATCAATCTGTCTGGCAGCGACATCGTCAACCTGCGCGTGGCACGCCATGCCAAGGCGCAGTGCCTGCTGGTAACCGACATCGACCGGGGCGGCGCCTTCGCGCATCTCTACGGCACCTGGGCGCTGCTGCCCGAGGCCGATCGCGCGCTGATCAAAGGTTTTGTGCTCAACAAGTTCCGCGGCGATGCGTCCCTGCTGGCGCCGGCGCCGCAGATGCTGCAAGACCTCACCGGCGTGCCCACCGTGGCCACGCTGCCGATGTGGTGGCAGCATGGCCTGCCCGAAGAGGACGGCGTCTTTGACGACAGGCATACCGGCGCGGGTGACATCACGACGACCATCGCCGTCGTGGTCTACCCGCGCATCAGCAATCTCGACGAGTTCCAGCCGCTCAAGAACATGCCCGGCGTGCGCCTCATTTGGGTGCGCAGTGCGGCCGAGTTGAGCGGGGTGGACTGGATCATCCTGCCTGGCTCCAAGCACACCAGCGGCGATTTGGCCTGGCTGCGTGCGCAAGGGTTGGACCGCGCCATCGCTGCCCATGCGCAGCAGGGCGGGGCAGTGCTGGGTGTCTGCGGTGGCTTGCAGATGCTGGGCGAGGCCTTGATCGATCCGCACAACATCGATGGCAATGCGCCGGGTCTGGGTCTGCTGCCGTTGGTGACGGTGTTCGAGGCCGACAAGACCGTGCAGCGCACGCGTGCCCAGTTCTCGCCCGTGACAGGCCCCTGGGCCGCGCTTTCCCACGTCAGTGTGGCGGGTTACGAGATCCACCACGGCCAAACGGCGCAACACCCGGCCATGGCCGCCAAAGGCGATGTGGCACGCGAACTCATACCGGGCCTGGCCTGGCAGAACGGGATGGGCAACGTGCTGGGCCTCTACCTGCATGGCCTGTTTGAAGACCCGGCGGCGTTGCAGGCCCTGTTCGGCCAGCACGGTGCGGCCCAGGTGCCGACGCTGGACACGGTGTTCGAGCGCATGGCCGACTTCATTGAGCAGCATTTCGATGCCGGTGTGTTGCCGTCCCTTATTGCCAACTGAAGAAGACTTTGAAAACGAGAACCTCATGAACTTCACGCTTCCCACCATTCCCGACATCAGCGACGCCGCCCTGGCGGTGCGCCTGCAGCACAAGATCGACCACAAGACCAAGCCACTGGGCTCGCTCGGCCGGCTGGAGTCACTGGCAATGCAACTGGGCCTGATTCTGGGTAGCGAGTCGCCCGAGCTGCGCGCACCGCAGATGGTGGTGTTTGCCGGCGACCACGGCCTGGCGGCACGCGGCGTCTCGGCCTACCCGAGCGACGTGACCTGGCAGATGGTGGAGAACTTTCTGGCCGGCGGCGCCTGTGTCAGCGTGCTGGCGCGCCAGCACGGTATTGCCTTGAGTGTGGTCGACTGCGGCGTGCGCCACGACTTCGCGCCACGTCCGGGTCTGCTGCTGCGTAAAGTGGCAGCCGGCACTGCCGACTCCGCCGCTGGCCCGGCCATGACGGCCGCGCAGTGCCAGCAGGCGCTGGTCAACGGCGTGGAGATCGTCAAGGGCTTGCCGGGCAATGCGTTGTTGCTGGGCGAGATGGGCATCGGCAACACCTCGGCCGCGTCGCTGCTGCTGTCGCGCCTGGCCGGGCTGGACATTGACGACTGCACCGGTGCCGGCACCGGCCTGGACAGCGCGGCGATTGCGCGCAAGGTCACCGTGTTGCGCGAGGTGCTGCTCAAGCACCCGGATGTCCAGGCCCCGCTGGACGTGCTGGCCGCCTTGGGTGGCTTCGAGATTGCCACCATGGTCGGCGCCGTGCTGCAGGCGGCGGCTGAGCGGCGCGTGATCGTGGTCGATGGTTTCATCGCCAGCTCTGCCGTGCTGGTGGCCAGCCGGCTGGCGCCTCACGTGCTGCAGCGCTGCGTGTTTGCCCATCGCTCGGGCGAGCGCGGCCATGCGTTGATGCTGGCCCAGCTGGGGGCCAGTGCGGCGGCCCAGCCGCTGCTCGACTTTGGCCTGCGCCTGGGTGAAGGCTCGGGCGCGGCACTGGCCTGGCCGCTGCTGACCTCGGCCTGCGTCATGCTGCGCGACATGGCCAGCTTCGAGTCGGCCGGCGTGTCGGAAAAAGCATCGGCCTGAAGATCCGCCATGAACTTCATTCGGCACTACCTGCTGGCGATCCAGTTTTTCACCCGCATCCCGGTGACGGGATCCTTGGCGGCCTGGGTTGGCTACAACCCGGCCCAGTTGCGGGCCAGTGCCGCGCACTTTCCCGGCGTCGGCTGGCTGGTGGGGGGTCTGGCGGCGCTGGGCTTTGCCGTCTTGCGCCTGCTGTTGCCCGATGTGCCGGGCGCTTCGCTGGTGGCTGCGGTGTTCAGCACCGTGCTGACCGTGCTGCTGACCGGCGCCTTGCATGAAGACGGGCTGTCGGATGTGGCCGATGGCCTGGGTGGCGCGCATGAGCGGGAGCGGGCGCTGGAGATCATGAAGGACTCGCATGTCGGCGCTTTTGGCGTTCTGGCCCTGGTGCTAGCGCTGCTGTTGAAGGTGGCGCTGCTGGTCATGCTCGATGGGCTGGACCCGGTGCTGGCGTGTGCGGGCTTGCTGGCGGCGCATGTGAGTTCACGCGCCTGGCCCTTGCTGCTGATTCGGCTGCTGCCCTATGTCGGCGCTGCGGAGCGTTCCAAATCCAAATCACTGGCCGAGCAAATCAGCAGCGTCAGTTTGCTGGTGGCGGCGGTCTGGCTGCTGGCGGTGTTGGCCCTGATGCAGTGGGCTTTGGATGATGTACTCTGGCTGTGGCCATTGCTGGCCTCCGGCCTGGCTTTCTTGGGCATGTGGCGTTTGTTCGCACGCCGTCTGCAGGGCTTCACCGGCGACTGTCTGGGCGCCACGCAGCAGGTGTGCGAGCTGGCGTTTTACTTCGGCCTGGTGCTGGCGGGCGCATGAAACTATGGCTGGTGCGCCATGCGCGGCCGCTGATCGAGCCCGGGCTGTGCTACGGGGCGACTGATATGCCGGCCGATGTGCAAGACACGCAGGCTTGTGCCCGTGCCCTGGCCCAAAGCTTGCCGCAGGGCTTGCCCCTGATCCATTCGCCGCTGCAGCGCTGTACGCAACTGACGCAGGCCTTGCTGGCGCTGCGGCCCGATCTGCAAGCCATGTGCGATGTCCGATTGAGTGAGATGGATTTCGGCTGCTGGGAAGGGGTGCGCTGGGACGCCATTCCCCAAACCGCCTACGATGCATGGACAGCCGCGTTTGGCAGTTGTCGCTTTGGGGGCCGCGAGAGCGTGCATGAATTGCTGCAGCGCGTTGCGGCGGTACACGCCGAGACCGCGCAGCGAACCGAAGAGGCGGTGTGGATTACCCACGCCGGCGTGATTCGCGCCATGTCCCTGCTGGCGCAGGGCTTACAAAGTATTGACCGCGCCGACCAGTGGCCGCAGCAGGCGCCGGGCTGGGGCGAATGGCTTGAGTTGACGCTTTAAGGCGCTTCGGTCTTGGGTTCGAAATCGCAATAGGGCGCCACACTGCAGTGCCAGCACTGCGGTTTGCGCGCCTGGCAGACATAGCGGCCGTGCAGGATCAGCCAGTGGTGGGCATCCACCAGGTACTCGGGCGGGATGCGCTGGAGCAGTTTCATCTCCACTTCCAGCGGCGTCTTGCCCGGCGCCAGGCCGGTGCGGTTGCCCAGGCGGAAGATGTGCGTGTCCACCGCCATGGTGGCTTCGCCAAAGGCCGAGTTGAGCACCACATTGGCGGTCTTGCGGCCGACACCGGGCAGGGCTTCGAGCGCCTCGCGGCTGCGGGGCACCTGGCCACCGTGCTTCTCCACCAGGATGCGGCAGGTTTCCATCAGGTGCCTAGCCTTGCTGCGGTACAGGCCGATGGTCTTGATATAGCGCTCCAGCCCTTCCAGACCCAAGTCCAGGATTTTCTGCGGCGTATTGGCCACCGGGAACAGCCTGCGCGTGGCCTTGTTGACACCCACGTCGGTGGCCTGGGCCGACAGCAGCACGGCGCTCAGCAGCTCAAAGACCGAGGTGTATTCGAGTTCGGTGACGGGTTGCGGGTTGGCCGCCTTGAGGGTGGCGAAAAAAGAGGCAATGGCGTTGGGCGTCATGAAGCGTGCGGCAGGGCGGACGAAGCCGTCACAAAGTGGTGATGTCAAAAAACGAATCGGGAGCGGGCATGTGGCTGCGCATCCAGTCGCGGTCGATGTGCAGCGCATTCACCACCGCCTCCGGCAAGGCATCCATGATCGCCGGTTCGCTGAACGGCATGTCAGCCAGCCAGCCGGCCAGGTGCACCACGGCCCCCAGGGGACAAAACGGTTCTGCCGCCAGCGGGTCGGATGCGGTGTCCAGCCCCTGCACGATCGCCTGCGGGAAATGCCAGCAGCGCGCCAGCTCGGCGGTAATCTGCGTTTCGCTGAAACCCAGAACTTGCTGCTCGCGTTGCCAGCGGTTTCCCGGGATGTTGGGCAGTTTTTCAATTTCAGCCAGGCTGGCCGGGTCATTCTGTCCAATCAGCAGTTCACCCAGCCGAACCATCATGCCGCTGAGCCAGGCCTGCTGCACGTCGATGTTCAGGTGCGCCGCCAGCCACTGGGCGTAGCCGGCACAGGCCATGCTGTAGCGCCAGAACTCGGTCCGGTCCAGACCGCTGGCCACCGGGAACGCCACGTTCATGCAGGCTGACAACGCCAGCGTGCGCACCATGGACATGCCCAGCATGGTGATGGCGTCGTCCAGCGAGGTGACTTCACGCCGCAGGCCGAGCCCGGCACTGTTGGCGGTGCGCAGTACCTTGACGGTGAGGGTCGGGTCCTTGGCCAGGATGGCGCGCACCTCGGCCACCGACACGTCTGGGTCGTTCAGGGTGCGGATGAGGGCATGGGCCACTTCCGGCATCACCGGCAGCTTGACGGATTGAAAGAAGACGGAAAGATTGGACATGAGGGCTACTTGTAGGAGTACTGGTCTGTACTGGTTCCGTACAGGGGATTCAAGGCCACGAGCACATATTCTGACCCAGAAGAGCAGCGATTCCGGCAAAGCAGTGGCAGTCTTGCCACAATAGAGGTTTTCATCCATCGATTCGCCATGCAATTCGCCGACCGCCTGAACAACGTTGAAACCTCCGCCATCCGCGAACTCTTCAAGCTGCTGGGCAAGCCCGGCATCATCTCGTTTGCCGGCGGCTTCCCCGATAGCGCCATGTTTGACGTGGACGGCATCAAGCAGGCCGTCAACCAGGCGCTGACTGAGGAGCCCGGCGCCGCGCTGCAGTACGGCGCTACCGAAGGCTACAACCCGCTGCGCGAACAACTCGCCGCTTTCATGGCCAGCAAAGGCTGCCAGGATGTGTCAGCCGAAGGCCTGATCGTCACCACCGGTAGCCAGCAGGCACTGGACCTGATTGGCAAGACCCTGATCAACCCCGGCGACAAGGTCATCGTGGAAGGCCCTACCTTCCTCGCCACCATCCAGTGCTTCCGCCTCTATGGCGCGCAGGTCATTGCCGCGCCCATTGACGAACATGGCGTGAAAGCCGACGAGCTGGAAAAGCTGGTGGCCGAACACCAGCCCAAGTTTGTTTACCTCATCCCCACCTTCGGCAACCCGAGCGGCGCCACCTTAAGCCTGGCGCGCCGCAAGCAGGTGCTGGAAATGGCCGTGCGCACGAAAACGGTGGTGATCGAGGACGACCCCTATGGCGACCTCTACTTCGGCGAAGCCCCGCCGCCCAGCCTGCTGGCCTTGAGCGCGCAGGTGCCCGGCAGCCGCGACTGGCTGGTGCACTGCGGTAGTTTGAGCAAGGTGCTGTCGCCGGGTTTGCGCGTGGGCTGGATGATTGCCCCGCAAGAGCTGTTGGCCAAGGCCACCATGTGCAAACAGTTCAGCGACGCCCACACCAGCACCTTCGCCCAGGCCACTGCCGCGCAATACCTGAAAGCTGGCCGCATGCCCGCGACCCTGGCCCATGTGCGCCAGGTCTACGCCGAGCGCGCCCGCGTCATGGGCGAGAGCCTCAAGCGCGAACTGGGCGATGCGATTGAGTTCACGCAGCCCGGCGGCGGCCTGTTCTTCTGGGCCCGCCTCACGGGAGCGAACGGCAAGCTGAAAGACGCCGGTGAGCTGGCCAAGCGCGCCATCGAGAAGGGCGTAGCCTTTGTCCCCGGCGCGCCGTTCTACGCCAGCAACCCGGATCACGCCACCCTGCGCCTGAGCTTTGCCACGGCGGATGTGGCGAAGATCGAGGAGGGCGTGGGGCGTTTGGGGCAGGCTATTTAGTCGCTGTGCTTAGCTAGGCTTGCTGTGGTTCTCGCCCAGAACGGGGAGCCAGATAACACCGCAATGGGCGCCATCAAGGCGCCCATTTCTTTTGGCCTTTCCCCCATTTGGGTGATGACAAGTTGTAGTTACGCCCCTACGATGTGCTTTCTGAAGTTATAGCCCCCCGTGTTACTTCAACGGGGGGCGGTACGCGCTGTACAACACCCGTTTGAAAGTGAATATGGAGCAAGCTAAAAAAGACCAAATCATCAAAAAATTGACCGAAAAGGGAGCCGTCAAAGACTGTCCACGGTGTGGCCATAAGGCCTTTACGTTAATTGATGGTTATTTCAACCAAACGTTGCAGAATGACTTAACTGGATTTGTACTCGGTGGACCGTCAGTTCCGGTTGCAGTAGTGGCCTGCAACAATTGCGGCTACTTATCACAACATGCGCTTGGAGTCCTTGGACTTCTCTCGACTCACGATCAGGAGAAGCAAGATGACAAATAACACCCCCCAGTCGTCTACTTTTCAAGACTCGCTTGGTGCGCAGATCACTCAAAATTCAAAATTTCACTTGAACCTAGCACAGGATGTGATCGTGACAACAGAGGATCGGTTGCGACTGTGTTTGAACACTCATTTGAACAGAGTGGTCGCCCAGCAGGGCTGGATCGCTCCCATTTCGCTACTCATAACGTTGTTGATTGTTTTTGCAACGTCGACCTTTCAGCCGTTCATTTTCCCTGCAACAACTTGGCAAGCAATCTTTGCCATAGGGACTGTTTCAACAGCTGTTTGGTCAGTAGTTGCTGTCATCAAGGCATGGGGCGCTGACACCCAAGTTGACACGCTTGTAGAGCAGATTAAGACCGCATCTCAGCAACTAAATCCTACCAAACCAGAGATTAGTTAGGAAGAAAACTTCCCACAAGTTCTCAGCATCGCCCGTTCCAGGGCACCTCTGACAGCTCGAACAAGCTGATCGCTCCATGCGTTGACCGCTGACTCCGCGTCTGAACCGGCCATGCTGCGCATATGATCTCGTCACAGTCGATCCTCCTCGGCCGGGGCCTGCCCCCGCATCTTCTGCAAATGTGACCGCGCTGACGGTTTGCGTCCAAGTTTAAACATTCGACGTCATTTTTCGGAGACTCCTTCATGGCAATCGGTTGGCTCACAGTCCTGCAAAGTGTTCCCTGGTCTGATGTCATCAGCAATGCGCCCAAGGTGGCGGAAGGCGCCAAAAAGTTGTGGAAAACGGTGGGCCGGAAATCCGTGCCGCCAGAGGCTTCTGATGTGATCACGCAGCCCGCCGTCTTGTCCGAGGCGCAAATCCTGGCCGCATTGCCAGCCCGCACCAGCGCCCTGGAGGCGGCGGTGGCTGACCTGCACGGCCAGATGCTCGTCTCGTCCGAACTGATCAAGGCACTGGCCGAGCAGAATGCCCAGTTGATCCAGCGCATCGAAGCCAATCGGGTGCGCGTGCGGTGGATCGGTGCCGTCGTTGTGGTGCTGGCCATGGCCGTGCTGCTGGGCCTGCTGCTGGTGTTCTCGCGCTAAGGGGGCGGAGGCTTCAACCCCGATCATCTGCAACGAGCTGTTCCCATGTCCCTCATCGTTAACACCCCGCTGCCCGGCTTGGCCCTGTACCCGCACCTGCTGGCCCCGCTGGACCTGGGCTTCACCCAGCTCAAGAACCGGGTGCTGATGGGCTCCATGCACACCGGGCTGGAAGACGGGCGTGACCTCAGCAAGCTGGCCGCCTACTGCCGCGAGCGTGCCGAAGGCGACGTGGGCCTGATCGTCACCGGTGGCTTTGCGCCCAACATCGTCGGTTGGGCCAAGCCCTTTGCCGGCACGCTGGCCACGTCGGGTGCGGCACGGCGCCACCAGGTGGTAACGCGCGCGGTGCACGAGGCCGGCGGCAAGATTGCGCTGCAGATTTTGCATGCCGGGCGCTATGCTTACCACCCGCTGGCGGTGGCGCCGTCCGCCCTGAAATCCCCGATCTCGCCCTTCAAGCCGTTCGAGCTCTCCAGCAGAGGCGTGGAGCGGCAGATCCGCGCCTTCGTCAACTGCGCCGTCAAGGCGCGCGAGGCCGGCTACGACGGGGTGGAGATCATGGGCTCCGAGGGCTATTTCATCAACCAGTTCCTCGCCGCACACACCAACCAGCGCGACGACGCCTGGGGCGGCGACTACAGCCACCGTATGCGCCTGCCTATCGAGATTCTGGCGCGCACGCGCGAGGCCGTGGGGCCAGACTTCATCCTGATCTACCGCCTCTCGATGATCGACCTGGTGCCCGGCGGCAGCGCGTGGGACGAGATCGTGACGCTGGGAAAGGCAGTGGCGCAGGGCGGCGCCAGCATCGTCAACACCGGCATCGGCTGGCACGAGGCCCGGGTGCCGACCATTGCCACCAGCGTGCCGCGCGCCGCCTTTGCCTGGGTCACGAAAAAGATGAAGGCCGAGTTTGCGGCCGCTGGCATTCGCACGCCGCTGGTGACCTCCAACCGCATCAACACGCCCGAGGTGGCCGAACAGGTGCTGGCCGAGGGCTGTGCCGACATGGTGTCGATGGCGCGCCCGCTGCTGGCCGATGCCGCGTTTGTGAAGAAGGCCGCGCTGGGCCAGGCCGACCAGATCAACACCTGCATCGCCTGCAACCAGGCCTGCCTGGACCATATTTTCAAGAACCAGCTCACCAGCTGCCTGGTGAACCCGCGTGCCTGCCACGAGACCGAGCTGGTGTACCGCCCAACGCCGCAGCGCCGCCGCATTGCGGTGGTGGGTGCCGGCCCGGCTGGTCTGACGGCCGCCACCATTGCTGCCGAGCGTGGGCATGAGGTGCACCTGTTCGACGCCGCAGCCGAGATTGGCGGCCAGCTCAACATGGCCAAGGTGGTGCCGGGCAAGGAAGAGTTCCACGAGATGCTGCGTTACCTGTCCAAGCGGGTGGAGCTTACCGGCGTGGCGCTGCATTTGAACCAGCAGGTGCAGGCGCAAGACCTGGAAGGCTTCGACGAGGTGGTGGTGGCCACTGGTGTAACCCCGCGCGACCCGAAGATTCCGGGGCAGGACCATCCCAAGGTGCTGAGCTACATCGACGTGTTGCGGCGCAAGTTGCCGGTGGGCCAGCGCGTGGCCATCATTGGCGCCGGTGGTATCGGCTTTGACGTGGCCGAGTTCCTGGTGAGCGATGGCCACTCCACGACGCTGGACCTGCCGGCCTGGCAGGCCGAGTGGGGCGTGACCGACCCGGCCCTTGAACGCGGCGGCCTGCGCGCGGGTGGCCCAGAGGTGAGCCCGCCGGCACGCCAGGTGATGCTGCTGCAGCGTAAGACCGGCAAGCTGGGCGATGGCTTGGGCAAGACCACCGGCTGGATCCACCGCGCCGCGCTGAAGATGAAGCAGGTGAAGATGGTGGGCGGCGTGAACTACGAGCGCATTGGCGATGAAGGACTGCTGGTCTCGTACGGCGAGCAGCGCGAGAACCCGAGCTGGATTGCCTGCGACAGCGTGGTGCTGTGTGCCGGGCAGTTGCCGCTGCGCGCGCTGGCGGATGAGCTGCAGGCGCGCGGCCATAAGGTGCATCTGGTTGGCGGCGCGCTGGAGGCCGGTGAACTGGACGCCAAGCGCGCCATTGACCAGGCCGCGCGGCTGGCGGCAAAGCTCTAAGGATGCGCTAATCAAGTCCGTTCGCGTTGAGCCTGTCGAAACGCTCTCTCCCTCTCTGCAAATTAATAACTTGCTGAGGACTTCGACAAGCTCAGTCCGAACGGAGGGACTTATGCGGCGCGTCCGCAAGGCGCAAAATGGGGGCATGAAACCACCCCAAAGACTGCAATCGTTAATTGAAGAAGGCCTGATCGACACGGTGGTGCGCCAGCTGATGAGCGGCAAGGAGGCGCAGGTCTTCGTGGTGCGCAGTGGCGATGAGACGCGCTGCGCCAAGGTCTACAAGGAAGCGACGCAGCGCAGCTTCCGCCAGGCGGTGGATTACACCGAGAACCGCAAGGTCAAGAACACGCGCCAGGCCCGTGCCATGGCCAAGGGCTCGCGCTACGGCCGCCAAGCGATCGAAGCCGCCTGGCAGAGTGCCGAGGTTGACGCGCTCTACCGCCTGGCCGCCGCCGGCGTGCGCGTGCCCAAGCCCTATAACTTCCACGACGGCGTGCTGCTGATGGAGCTGGTGACGGACGAGCACGGCGACGCCGCGCCGCGCCTGAACGATGTGGTGTTCACGCCCGAAGAGGCGCGCACCCACCACGCGGCATTGCTGACCGAGGTGGTGCGCATGCTGTGCGCCGGCGTCGTGCATGGCGACTTGTCGGAATTCAATATCTTGTTGGGGGCGGACGGCCCGGTGATCATCGATCTGCCGCAGGCGGTGGACGCCGCCGGCAACAACCACGCCAGCCGCATGCTGCTGCGCGATGTGGCCAATCTGCGTGATTTTTTCGGCCAGTTCGCGCCGGACCTGCTGCAGACCGACTACGGGCCGGAGATCTGGGATCTGTACCAACGCGGCATGCTGCACCCCGATACGCCCCTCACGGGCAAGTTCGAGCAGCAGGCGGGAGCGGTCGATGTGGGCGGCGTGATGCGGGTGATCGACGACGCCCGGTCCGAAGAGGCGGCGCGGCAACTGCGCCAGCAGACGACACGCTGATTAGCGGCAGCGTGGCGATGTCGCCGGCGATGGCCGGGCCCACATCACGCCAGCCCCAGCGCTTGAAACACGCGGATGGCGGCGTAGGCGTCATTCGCCGCGTAGATCAACTGCGCTTCAGTCAGGTTCGGGTTGGCCCAGTTGGAGGTGGTGGCCTTCTTTGACTTGATGAAGCGTTGGTTGAACAGCACGGCCACGGCGCCCTTGACGCCCATGTCCTTGCGGTAGCCGCGCTCGCGGAACACGGTGTTGAGCTCCAGCACATCGGCCGGCTCCACGCCCAGCTTGGCAATGATGCGCTTGCGGTCGTCACCCAGGCCAAAGCCGGCTTTGGTGACGCCGCGCAGGGTCAGCAACTCCGCCACCATGGCGCGGCAGTTGGCGTCGTGCAGCTGGAACACCCAGGCCTTGTCCAGCGTGGCGAACTGCACGATGTGCGGCCCGTCGGACACTTCGAATTTTTGAAACGTGGGTTTGGATTCGGTGTCAAAGCCCCAGTGGGGGGCGGCAGCGAGTTCATCACACGCCTTCTGTGCCTGGGCGGCTGAGGTGACAAGGTCGATCTGGTTCAGCCCCAGACGTTCAAAAGGGGCGAGCAGGGCGATCTGCTCTTTGCTGGGGGTGGTGTGTGTGGTATTCATCGGATGTGAAGCGCAGGATAACCCGGCACGGGTCTGGCGCCAGATATTCCCTATGCATTTCCCATTTGAGCATTAGTATGTAATTATGGGGACTGTGGTTGCGAGATCGTGCGAAAGTCCGTTAGAGACGACTTGGAATCGTGCCCACGCGGCGTGCTGAATTTCGCCGGGGTGTTGTGTCATGACATCAAGGGAGGTGAGTGCTATGCAAGCAGGCGAAATCGAACGCTACCAAACCATTGAGGAGATCGCTCAGTTATTCGGCGTTGTCCAGGCCATGGGACACCGGCTGGCCGAGGAAACGCATGGCGCCTCATACGACGAGGTGCGGGCGTTGAATGAGCTTTTGCATCAGGCACGCATGAAAATCGAGGCGATTCAGGCCGAATATTCGGCGTTCCCTAGCCGAAGAATTCAAGGAGGCTCAGCGCGTCCGATCGCTGGTTTCTTGAGAAAATAGTTCAACAAGATACGCCAGTGACACCGCGCGTTGTCGGCTCGGCGCCGGTCTAGGGCGAGCGGTGCAGTCGCGGCGCGACCAGCAGATCAAGCTGCTCGGCAATCACCGCCGCCACATGGGGTTGTGGTGGGTTGAGCTTGATGCCACCGAGGGCTTTTTGCAATTGCTGCAGGTCTTTCACGCTGGGTGCCACTTTGATCTGACTGAGCGCCGCCGGCGTGTTGCCGCTCTTGATAAGCGCAAGCACTTTGTTGGCCCATTCCTGTTTGGACGATGGATTCAGACGAGTCATTTGGGGGCTTTCCGCGCTAATCAGACCCGAGGTCACGGACAATACGTGATCCAATCAAGGTCCAAACCCTTACTTTAACGCGCAAATCGCCATGGCAGCACAGACGATCACCACTGACGACTACAAGCTCTTTCCTTCGCCGAGGAATGTGCATCGGGTTATTTTCAGCTATCAGGTGTTTGCGCCATATCCGTACGCGCTGATTGATTTGCCCAGCTTTCACCTCCAGGGCAAGTACAGTCTGTTCGCCGCATGCCGGCTGGCCGACAAGAAGATGGGGCAGCTGGTCACTTTCGAGCTCGAAGTTGACGAAGCCAAGTTCACGGCCAATTTCGTACCGGACTGAGCCATGACAAGCAGACAAGCCAGCACCGGCCTGGTTTATTCCACCGAGGGCGGCAGGATGTGCCCCGCCTGCCGGCAAGCTGTCGCGCAGTGTGTTTGCCATGCGCAACTGCCCGTCCCGGCGACGGACGGCATTGTGCGTGTCTCGCGCGAAACCAAGGGCCGTGGTGGCAAAGCGGTGACGCTGGTCAAGGGGCTGGCCTTGGATGCGACGGCGCTCACGGTTTTGGGCAAGCAACTGAAGGCGGCCTGTGGCACCGGTGGCACGGTAAAAGACGGCGTGATCGAAGTACAGGGCGAACACTGTGACCGGGTGGTCGAACTGCTCAAAAAACAGGGCTGGACCGTCAAGCGGGCCGGTGGCTAGTTCATGCCGCGGTATTTGACTTTCATCAATTCGGTCACGGATTTGCCCTGTCACTATCACTTCATTCTGCATGTTGCCAGATTCAATAGGTCGTAAATTTTTCTGTGTCATGGGGGCAGCGCCACGATGAACGAGATTGCTTCCATTCGCCGACTCTCTTTGGATGATTCTTGGCTGTTGAAAGCTGCCATTGAGAAGGGATGCAGTGCGTTCTATCTTCTGACGCCCGACGGCACCATTTGCTACGTCAACGATCGTGCCTGTCAATTCCTGGGCTTCTCGCCGGAGGAACTGGTGGGCAAGCCGGTCTGGGCGCTTGATCCGGATTGCTCGCCGCAGACATGGGGGCCCCTGTGGGCCAAGCTGAAGCACAACGGGATCATCGAGTTTGAGACGCAACATCGCCGCAAGGACGGCACCGAGTTTCCTGTCGGCGTGACGGGTAACTGCGTTGCCCATGCCGGGGAAGAGTTCAGCCTGAACTTTTTTGAGGACCTCACCGAGCGCCGGCAGGTGGAAGCGGCGCTGAAAGATCAGGAGGAGTTTTTCCGCCTGATTGCCGAGAATGTTGCGGACTTCATTGCGGTGCTGGATCTCGATGGGCGGCGGATCTACAGCAGTCCTTCGTACCAGCGGTTTTTTGGTAGCACGCAAGATTTGCGCGGCACCGATTCCTTTGCCGACATCCATCCGGACGATCTGCTAAGGGTCAAGGACGTTTTTTCCGAAACGGTGAGAACCGGCGTCGGTCATGCCATCGAATACCGCTTTGTCCTGCCTTCGGGACGCCTACGCCATATGGAGTCGCGTGGCGGCGTGGTGCTGAATGAAGAAGGCGGGGTGCGGCGCGTGGTCGTGGTGTCTCATGACATCACGGAGCGCAAGACGGCCGAGTTACGTATGCTGCATCTCGCTCACCATGACGCATTGACCGACCTGCCCAACCGGGCCCTGATGACCGATCGCTTGCACCAGTCCATGGCACAAGCGCGGCGCGACCAAGCGATGTTGGCCGTGATGTTTCTGGACCTGGATAAATTCAAACCTGTCAACGATACGCTGGGCCACGATGTCGGTGACTTGTTGCTCAAGGAAGTCGCGATTCGCTTGCAAGACTGCGTACAACGCGATTCAGACACGGTGTCACGCATCGGCGGGGACGAGTTCGTCATCTTGCTGGGGCGCATCAAAGACGAACAAGACGCCGCCGAGGTGGCCGAGAAACTGATTCAAGCCTTGAGCCAGCCGTTCCAGATGGGGCCGCACAGGGCCGAGATTTCTGCGAGTATCGGCATCGCGCTCTATCCGCGACATGGCGAGGATGCCAAGTTGTTGATCAAAAAAGCGGATGTCGCGATGTACCGCGCCAAAGACGATGGGCAAAACTGCTACCGTTTCTTTGACGACGCCATGGGGGTGGTGTTGACCGGACACGAGGGCATGGGACCATGAGCCCTGAAAACCTGCAACGCCTGCTGACCCGTGAGATGCCTTTTGGCAAATACAAGGGCCGCCTGATTGCCGATTTGCCTGGCGACTATCTCAACTGGTTTGCACGCGAGGGTTTTCCGGCCGGCGAAATTGGGCGTCTGCTCGCATTGATGCACGAAATCGACCACAATGGCTTGACCTTCCTGCTCGACCCCTTGCGCGAAAAAAAAGCGCCCCGTTCTGTGCTCTAGCGTGCCAGGCTTGGCGGCAGGATGTGGATAATGCGCCGCCTACTTCTATATTCATTACGTCATGAGTCTTTTCGTCGATCCCAGTACCGTTATCCACGGCATTCAACTGGCCGTGGCCCCTGTGTTTCTGTTGACGGCGGTCTCGAGCATGATTGGCGCCGTCGCGGGCCGCCTGGCGCGCATCATCGACCGCGCGCGGGTGCTGGAAGAGCGACTCAAGGGCTCCACCGATGCCGAATTCATTGGCAAGGCGTATGACGAGCTGGCCCGGCTGCGCACACGCGGCCTGCTGGCCAATGGCACCATCGGCTTTCTCACGCTGTGTGCCTTCATGATCGGCCTGACCATCATCCTGCTGTTTCTGGGCGAGACCACGGCCTTTCAGGGTGAAAGCGGCGCCATTGTGAGTTTTCTCTTGGGCGTGTTCTGCTTCATGCTGGCGCTTTCCTGCTTCATGACCGAAACCTGGATGGCCACGCGCGTCCTGAACTTCTCCAAGCCCAAGTCCGTTTCCTGAGCCCGTGGGCGGTCAGCCTTGTCGCAGCTTGCCTTCCTGGGCCAAGCGCCTGGCCAGTTCGCTTAAAGCCCGGTAGCTGTCGCCAGCGACGGCATCCCACTGCTGTACAGCCAGTCCCTGCGCTTCGACCAGCGCGCTGTCACCGCGGGCGGCCGGGCCGGTTAGGGCGGCCGCCGGCCCGAGTGCCAGCACGTTGTCAACCGCATTGCGCAGCAGCGTGGCGCGCAACTGCGGCAGCAGCGCGGGCGGCACGCCGCTGTCACGCCACAGTTCTTCGGCCAAGGCCTGCAGCACCGGCAGGAAATTGGTGCCGAATACGGCGGCGGCGTGGTACAGCACTTTTTTCTCCGCCGCCACCGCAAAGCACTGGGCGCTGATGGCCGTAAACAGGGTGGCCAGTAGTTCGGCCGCCGGTGCGTCACCCTCGATGCCGCAAGGTGTGCCGGCGAACTGTTGTACGGCGGTAGCCGGCGCGGCAAAACTCAGAATGCAATGCGCGCTGGCGGTCTGCCAGCGCTGCTCGCGCAAGGGGGCCAGCACGGCCGAGCCCAGGGCGCCACTGCCGTGAAAGGCGGTGGCCGGCGCCAGATGCGCCAGGTGCAGCGCCATTTCGGCCGCGCAGCTTGCAATCTGCCGGTCCGGCACGGCGATCAGCCACAGGTCAGCCGGCCGCATCTGCGCCAGCGCTTCGACGGCACGCCCCGCGCCGATGAAGGCCACCGCGGCCTGGGCGCTTTCGGAGGAGGTGGTCAGTACATCCTGTATCTGCAGCGTCTGGTGCTGGTGCCACAAGTGGCCCAGCGTTTTGCCAACCCTGCCGCATCCCACCAGGTTGAGGGTGTGCATGGCCTTACACCAAGCCAAACCAGCCCAGCAGGCCGCCGGCTGCCAGGAGCCACAACAGGTGCAGCCGGGTGCGCCAGACCACGAGCGTGGTGACCACCGTGATCAGCCACAGTGGCCAGTCGTGCGCAGGGTCGCCATGCGCGCTGGCCAGGATCCAGCCGGTGGCAATCAGCAGGGCGATCACGATCGGCGCCATGCCTTGCTTGAAGGCCCGTACAGCGCGCAGATCGCGGTTTTCGTGACCCCAGCGTGAGGCGAAGTAGGTCAGGGCGGAGCTGGGCAACATGATGCCCAGCATGGACACCAGCACGCCGAACAGGGCCGGCAGCAGGCCGCCGGCGTTGAGGCCGACATTCCAGCCCATCAGTGCGACGAACAGCACGTTGGGTCCGGGCGCGGCCTGGGCAATCGCGATCGAGGCGTTGAACTGGCTGTCGCTCAGCCAGCCCTGCTGATCCACCAGGTAGCGGTGCATGTCCGGCGCGGTGGTGATGGCCCCGCCCACCGCCAGCAGTGAGAGTGAGAGAAAGTGGGCGAACAGCTGGAACCAATCGGCCCAGCTCAGGTGCAGGATGTCGCTCATGATGCCAGCTTGCGGTAGGAGAGTACGCAGGCGATCGAGCCCAGTCCGAGCAGCACATAGACCAGCGGCCAGCGCAGGATGGCCACTGCCACAAAACAGAGTGTGCCGAACCCTATGCAAGTGCCCAGTCCGAGGGCGCTCTTTCGCAGGGTCGGGAACAGCTTGAGGCCGGTCGCCACAATCAGTCCGGCCGCCACGGCACCCATGCCGCGCAGCGCACCGATGACCCCGGGGTGGTTGGCGTACTGGGCATAGACCAGCGCCAGCAGCAGCACCAGCGCCATGGGCACGAGCAGCATGCCGGCCAGGGAGGACAGTGCACCGGCCAGACCGAAGTAGCGCCCACCGATCATGATGCACAGGTTGATGATGTTGGGGCCGGGCATGATCTGGGCCACGGCCCATTCCTCGACGAATTCTTCATTCGTCATCCAGCGCTTGCGTTCCACCAGTTCACGCTGCGCGACAGCGAGCACGCCGCCAAAGCCCTGCAGGGCCAGGACGGTGAAGGAGACAAACAGGTCGGTCAGGGATTGGGGTTGCTGGCGTGCAGGCAGAGGTTCTTTCATAGCGGCATTATCAACGCGCCACTGCCGGCTATGCCTGCCAGTTGCTGACCAGGGGCGGCATGGCCCGTCAACGTTATCATCCCGGCATGTCACTGCTGTTCTCACTACAGTCTGCCTTGCGCGACATGGGCCTGGCTACCCTGCGCTGGCTGGGTGGCTGGTGGCGCATCGTCATGCTTGGGGCCGAGATCCTGGTGCTGGTGCTCTCGCCGGTCAGTTACCGGGCTGACAACCGCGCCAGCCTGTTGCGCCAGATCTACCTGGCCACCGCACCTAGCCTGCCGTGGTTCACGGTGCTGACGGCCTTGCTCAGCCTGGTGCTTATCCGCATCGTGGTGGTCACGGCGCAGAGCTACGGCCTTTCGCAATACGCACTGGAAATGGTGGTGCGCGTGCTGATACTGGAGTTGATCCCGCTGACTACCGCGCTGTTCGTCGCCGTGCGCTACTGCATTCCGCGCGGCTCCGAGTTGTACCAGGTGCGCACACAGGGTGGATTCGACGCCCTGCGCAGCCAGGGACAGGACCCGGTCGCCCGGGAGTTGCTGCCCACGGTGCTGGCCGGCGTGTTTGCCGTGCTCACGCTCGCGGCTCTCAGCTGCTTGGTGTCGCTGGTGCTGGCTTACCTCACGGTTTATGGCTTCACCAGCGCGGCTTTCATGGGCTACACGCGCACCGTGGGGCAGGTTTTTAATCCGGCGGTGACCTTGATCCTGGGCCTGAAAACGCTGTTTTTCAGCTTGGCGGTATCGCTCATTCCTGCCGGCATGGCCTTGCAGGACCTGCCACGCCAGCTGTCGCGCGCGAGTGTGGAGCTGCAAGCCCTGATCCGCATGTTCGTGGTGCTGCTGCTGGTGGAGGTGGCGTCGCTGGTGGGCAACTATTATTGATATATGAGCATGCCCGACAAACCAACTCAAGCCATGCCGCCGGATGCGTCCGACGCGGTCAAGCACATCGAGGTCAAGGCCGTGCTGTTGTTGCTCTTCATGCTGGTACTGGTGGCCGGCTCCGCCCTGTACCTGCTGTTTGCGCGTGGCGCGTTCGAGCAGACGCAGCGTCTGGTGCTGGTGGCCGATAACTCCGAGGGTGTGGCGGTCGGCATGGACATGACGTTTTCTGGCTTTCCCATCGGACGTGTGCGCCGCATCGAACTGGCCGAGGACGGCAAGGCCCGCATTCTGGTGGACGTATCGCGCCAGGACGCGCACTGGTTGCGCCGCTCCAGCGTGTTCACGCTCGAGCGTGGTCTGGTGGGCGCAACGCGTATCCGCGCCTTCACCGGCATGTTGACCGACCCGCCGCTGGAGGACGGCGCCGTGCGCCCGGCCTTGCGCGGCGATGCCTCCGAGGAGATCCCGCTGCTGCTGGCTTCGGTGCGCGACGTGGTCAGGAACCTGGCGGCCATCACGGCCGAGGACGCCGCCTTGCGTACCAGCCTGGCCAACCTGCAGGGCATCACGGAACAACTCAACAGCCGCCATGGCGCCCTGCGGCTGCTGATGGGCAACGAGGCCGATGCGCAAAAGATGGTGTCCGTGCTGGATCGCACCAATGCACTGCTGGCGCGGGTCGATGGCCTGGCCGCCAAGGCGGATGAGCAGGTCTTCGGTCCGGCGGGCGCGATGGGCGACGCCCGGGTCGCGCTGCAGCAGCTCGGTACGCTACTGGGCGAGGCGCGCAACAGCCTGAAAAAGGTGGACGCCGTGCTCCAGGAGGCGCAGGCCATTGGCGCCAATACGCGCGAGGCCACGGTCGACCTGGGCACGCTGCGCGCCGATGTCGAGAGCAGTCTGCGCAAGGTGGAGGGCCTGGTCAACGAGATCAACCGCAAATGGCCATTTGCACGCGATACGGAGTTGAGGCTGCCATGAAACAACTTGCGCGCTGGTCTGCCTGCGTCGTCCTTATCGCCGCCCTGCTGGCTGGCTGCAGCAGCAGCGCGCCAGCGCCGGACTGGCAAATGAACGCCAGGGGCAGCCTGGAGCGTTCGCTGCAGGCATATTTATCGGGTAATAACCGGGTGGAGGCCAGCGAGTTCGCTCGTGCCCGCACCGAACTGCTGCGGACCGGCCGCGCTGATCTGCTGGCCCGGGCCGAACTCATGCGTTGCGCCGGCCGTGTGGCCAGCCTGGTGCTTGAGCCCTGTGCCGGCTTTGAGGCGCTGCGCGCTGATGCCGCGGCGCCCGAGCAGGCCTATGCCGACTATCTGGCCGGGCGCCTGCCGCCGCAGGATGCGGCACTGCTGCCGCCTGGGCAGCGTGACATCGCCGCAGGTGGCCATGCCTTGCCTGACAGTGGCGAGCCACTGAGCCGGCTGGTGGCCGCTGCCGTGCTGCTGCAGTCCGGCAGCGCCAGCCCGGCCGTGGTGACGCAGGCGGTAGACATCGCTTCCGCCCAGGGCTGGCGCCGCCCGCTGCTGGCCTGGTTGGGCGTTCAGGCCCGGCTGGCGGAGCAGGGCGGTGATGCCGATGCGGCGGCGCGCATCCGCCGTCGCATGGCCCTGGTGCTGGGCGAACCCTGAGGCCTTGTGGTCGGCAGTCTGTTACTGCTTGCGCTGCGGAAACGAGCATGATGAGCATTTTTAGAAAGTACCCATGATGCGTTTACACCTTGCACGACTTGCCGCCTTGCCGGTTTTGGCTCTTGTGTTGCTGGTGGCCGGCTGCGGCACACTGCAGCCCGACGCCCATCTGGCGGCTTTCAGTACCCAGATGACCGGCATGAACGAAGTGCCGCCGGTCCCAACGATGGCGGGCGGGCATGTGGATGCCGTGCTGGACAAGAACAGCAACTTGTTTCGCTGGAAGTTGTCCTACAGCGGGCTGAGCGGCCCGGCCACGGCCGGCCACTTCCATGGACCGGCGGCCATCGGTGCCAATGCCGGGGTGGCCTTGTCATTGGGTGGGGCGCTGCACAGCCCGATGGACGGGCGTGCCACCTTGACGGCGGCCCAGGCGGCCGATCTGCTGGCTGGCAAGTGGTATGTGAACATCCACACGGCCGCCCATCCCGGCGGGGAGATTCGTGGTCAGATGATTCTGCGAGAGTGATGGTCAGCCGACCTGTGCGGCACAGGCCGGCTTTCGATCAGTTGCGGGCATAGTTGAGATGAAAGCCGATGACGCCATCAAAGCGCGACAGTTCCTGGGCCAGCTCGGAAATCGGCGCCATCTTATTGCGGCTGCGCGCAACGGCAACGAAATTCCACTCGGGACGACCCTGCTTCAGGGCGATCGAAATGCTGCCACCAGCAATCTCGTAGCCACGGGCAGAAGCCATCTTGCGCATCACACCTTCATCGGGCACAAAGCCTTCGCGAAACTCCAGCTTGATGGCCACGGCCTGCCGTGAGGGCAGCCATTGCTCAAGTTTGGACATCCAGACCATGCAGATGGCCGACAGCAGGGCCAGCGACATGGCGGCGGCGTAAAAACCGACGCCGACCAGGATGCCGATGACCGAGGAGGCCCACAGCGAGGCGGCGGTGGTCAGGCCGCTGATGGTGAAGCCCTCGCGCATGATGACACCGGCACACAGGAAACCGATGCCGGTGACAATGCCCTGGATGACGCGCGAGGTGTCACCGGCCGTGGCCGAGATGGTGTGGCCGCCGAACCAGTCCGGGGTGTAGCCGCCGATGACCGTGAGTGCCGCCGAGGCCATGCACACCAGGCCGTAGGTGCGCATGCCGGCGGCCCGGCCGTGGTAGGAGCGCTCGTAGCCAACCAGCAAACCGAGAATCAGGGCGCCCAGCAGGTTGAAGAAGACCAGGACATTGGTGGCGAACACGGGGCCAGACCAGAAGCTGGAGAGGGTTTCAAAGGTGGGCATCGACACACATCCGCCGGAGTTGCTGAAAGAACTGATTATGGGCAGTTTTGACAGGTGATCAACAGGGGGTGGAAAGCCATGTAATTCCTTGATATCGCCCAACCATCCGGGTGCTTCAATCGGGATGGCCGTGACCCATATCGGTTAACCTTTTCGTCATGGTCTGGGGTAAGTGCATCGCTGGCAGACCGCTCGACAGTTCAGGGAAAAACAAGATAGCCATGCTGAATATTGATCTTCGTTCCGTCATATTGCTGGCATCCATCATGTCCATGCTGATGGCCGGCGTGATTTTTCTGCTGCGCCGGAGTTTCTCGCCCTCGATCCAGGGCTTGACCGGATGGGCCCAGGGCAGCGTGTTGAGCTTTGCGGCCGCACTGCTCATTGCCACCAGAGGAAAACTTCCCGATTTTTTCTCCTTGACGCTTGCCAACCTGCTGTTGCTGACCGGCTTGGTGTACATGTACCTCAGCATGCGGCGATTGCTGGGGTTGGCGGCGGTGGTCCGTCCGTGGTTGTGGCTGGGGTTGGCCGTCACGCCGGTGCTGGTCTGGTTTGCCCATGTCGAGCCCAGTTACGTGATCTTCCGCGCGCTGATCGGCCTTCTCATGGTGGTACTGTTTCTCTCCATGGTGCGGCTGCTCTGGCGAGAGGGGGGCGCAACCATGCCGGCGCGCTTGATGCTGACCGTGCTGCTGATGCACACGGCCGTGATCGTTGGGTCTGCTGCGTATCACTGGGTCGCGCCATCTGCTGGTCAGGGCTTGCTTGAGGCCCAGCCGATCCAGACCCTTTATGTGCTGAGCTACGCCTGCACTTTTTTGCTGTTGAACATCGGGTTCATCCTGATGGCCAGTGACCGGATGCGTTCCCAACTTGAAAATTCGATCGCCGAATACACGCAATCAGAGCGCGAACTGCAACGCCACCGGGATCACCTGCAGGACATGGTGCAAGAACAGACGGTCGATCTGATCCAGGCCAAGGAAGCGGCCGAGGCGGTCAGCCGAACCAAGAGCGAGTTCCTGGCCAGCATGAGCCATGAACTGAGGACGCCGCTCAATGCGGTACTGGGTCACGCCCAATTGCTCGATCTGGACACGACGCTGCCTGCCAATGTCAAAGAACAAGTTGGCGAAATCGAGCGGGCGGGGCGGCATCTGCTGGCCTTGGTCAATGACTTGATTGACTTGGCGCGTATCGAGGCGGGCAAGATCAGCCTGGCACTTGAACCGGTCAACATTCAGTCCTTGTTCCGGGATAGTTTGGGCATGGTCAGGCCTGCCGCAGACCAGCACGGCATCACACTGATCGTGGATGCGGATGTAGCCGACACCATGGCGGTGAAGGCCGACAGTGCGCGCCTGTGCCAGGTCATGATCAACCTGTTGAGCAATGCCATCAAGTACAACCGGCCTCAAGGGCAAGTACAGCTGGCGTGTCGGGTCAACGACGGCAAGCTGCGCGTGGCGGTGGCCGATACCGGGGCTGGCATTCCGCTGGAGCTGCAGAACCGCCTGTTCACCGCCTTTGATCGGCTTGGCAAGGAGCTGAGCACGACGGAGGGGACCGGGATTGGGTTGATCATCTCCAAACGGCTGATTGAAGCCATGGGTGGCACCATGGGGTTTGCCAGTCGGCCGGGGCAGGGCAGCACCTTTTGGCTGGAGCTGCCTGTGGCGCCGGCCTGACCCTGTCTTGCCCCTGGCGGTTCAGCGCCGGGCAGATATGGCGCCGGTTCATCGGGGCGTGCGGAGCAGCCCCATGAAATCACTGCCATTCATAAAACCGTACACTTCAGGGTTATCCCGAAGCCCTATGAACGCGCCAGTCGACGTCTCCTTTTTCCCGCGTGCCGCCAAACCGCTGACCAGTTACCGCAAGTACTGGGCGGCGCGCTTCGGCACGGCCCCTTTCCTGCCGATGAGCCGCGCCGAGATGGAGAAACTGGGCTGGGACAGCTGCGACGTCGTTCTCGTCACGGGTGACGCCTATGTGGATCACCCGAGTTTCGGCATGGCGGTGATTGGCCGCATGCTCGAAGCGCAGGGCTTTCGCGTTGGCATCATTGCCCAACCTGACTGGCAAAGCGCCGAGCCGTTCCGCGCTTTGGGCAAGCCGAACCTGTTCTGGGGTGTGACCGCCGGCAACATGGATTCGATGATCAACCGCTATACGGCGGACCGCAAGATTCGCAGTGACGACGCCTACACACCCGGCAATGTCGGCGGCAAGCGGCCCGACCGCGCCGCCATCGTCTACAGCCAGCGCTGCCGTGAGGCTTTCAGTGACGTGCCGATCATCCTTGGCGGCATCGAGGGCTCGCTGCGCCGCATCGCCCATTACGATTACTGGTCGGACAAGGTGCGCCGCTCCATCGTGGTAGACGCCAAGTGCGATCTGCTGCTGTACGGCAACGCCGAGCGCGCGATTGTCGAGATCGCCCACCGCCTGGCCGCCAAGGAGCCGGTGCAGCACATTACCGATGTGCGCGGCACGGCGTTCGTGCGCCGCAGTGACGACGAGACCGGCCACGACTGGTTCGAGATTGACTCCACCCATGTAGACGAGCCGGGCCGGGTGGAAACGCACATCAACCCCTACCAGACCACCGCCGAGCAGGCGGCTGCCAAGGGCAGTACGTGCTCGAAGGAGGAGGGGGGCGCTTCCGCCGTCGACGCCAACCCGGCGATCCAGCCACTGAATTTTGTGCCCAACCCGGCCCTGTATGGCAAGGGCAGCTTCAAGGTGCCGCCGCGCGATCGCTCGGTCATCCGCCTGCCAAGCTACGAGCAGGTCAAGGCCGACCCGGTGCTCTATGCCCATGCCAATCGCGTGCTGCATCTGGAAACCAACCCCGGCAATGCACGCGCCTTGGTGCAGGCGCATGGCGAGGGCACGACGGCGCGCGACGTCTGGATCACCCCGCCGCCGATTCCGCTGACCACGGCCGAGATGGACCTGGTGTTCGACCTGCCGTATGCGCGCAGCCCGCACCCGAGCTATGCCGACGAGAATGGCGGCCATGACGGTGTGACCAAGATCCCGGCTTGGGAGATGATCCGTTTCTCGGTCAACATCATGCGCGGCTGCTTTGGCGGCTGCACCTTCTGCTCCATCACCGAGCACGAAGGCCGCATCATCCAGAGCCGTTCGGAAGATTCAGTCATTCACGAGATCGAGGACATTCGCGACAAGGTCAAGGGTTTCACCGGCGTCATTTCCGACCTCGGCGGCCCCACCGCCAATATGTACCGCATCGGCTGCAAGTCGCCTGAGATCGAGGCCGCCTGTCGCAAGCCGAGCTGTGTCTATCCTGGCATCTGCCAGAACCTCAATACCGATCACAGCGCGCTGATCCACATGTACCGCCGGGCGCGTGCGCTCAAGGGCGTGAAGAAGATCCTGATTGGCTCGGGTCTGCGCTACGACTTGGCCGTGCAAAGCCCGGAGTATGTGAAGGAGCTGGTGCAGCACCATGTGGGTGGCTACCTGAAGATCGCGCCCGAGCACACCGAGCAGGGCCCGCTGTCCAAGATGATGAAGCCCGGCATCGGTACCTACGACAAGTTCAAGCAGATGTTTGACAAGTTCAGTGCCGAGGCGGGCAAGAAGCAGTACCTGATCCCGTACTTCATCGCCGCCCACCCGGGCACCAGCGATGAGGACATGATGCATCTGGCGCAGTGGCTGAAGAAGAACGGCTTCCGCGCCGACCAGGTGCAGACCTTCTACCCCAGCCCCATGGCCACGGCCACGGCGATGTACCACAGCAATCGCAATCCCTTGCGCAAGATCACGCACAACAGCGAGACCGTGGACATCGTGCGCGGTGAAAAACGCCGCCGCCTGCACAAGGCCTTCCTGCGCTACCACGACCCCAACAACTGGCCGCTGCTGCGCGAGGCGCTCAAGAGCATGGGCCGCGCTGATTTGATCGGCAATGGCAAGCAGCACCTGATTCCGACTTACCAGCCACTGACCGACGGCGGCTATCAGAGTGCACGACGCAAGAATTCGACACCGGCGCCGGTCCGAACGGCGTCACCCGGTAAGGGCCGCATCCTGACTCAGCACACCGGTCTGCCACCGCGTGAGACCGGCAGCGCCACCCACCCCGCCAAGCTGGCACGCAAGCCACGCTGATCAGTGCGGCATGGTGTGCAGCGGCACGTCTTGCTGTGCTGCCAGTTGTTCCAGCTGTCGACGCGTTTTTGAGCGTAAAAAGGCCGCTATCGCCTGATGCGTTTCGGGTTTGAACATGGCCTGGATGCTGGAGTCGGCAACACCAGCAGCGGCGCACAAGGCGGCTGCGAAATGGGGCTCCAGGGCGGCCACGGCCACACGACCATCCTTGCAGGGGTAGACGCGGTAACCGGCGTGTGCCCCTCCCACGGCGCCATCGGGTGTCGTCAGACCCCAGCTGCGCGGCAGCGCCAGCCAGGCGGCCGCCTCGGACAAGGCCACTTCAAGATAAATGCCCCGGCCAGCGGTACTTTGCTGCAGCACCGCCTGCAGCACGGCTTGCGTGGCCATGAGGGCGCCGCCCATGTCGGCATAGAGGCTGGGGGGCAGATCCAAGCCGGTGACCAGGTCGTTGTCAGCCTGGTAGGTCAGGTCATGGCCGGGCTCCTCGGCCCGCGCCCCGGGGGCACCGACGATCGCGACCTGGCTTAACTGCGGGTACTGCTGGTGCAGGGCTTTCCAGCCCAGCCCGAGTTTGTTCAGCGCCGAGGGGCGGAAGGACGTCAGCAGCACATCGGCTTTGGCCAGCTCGCGCTGCAGGGCCTTGCGGCCCATTTCGCTCTTGAGATCGGCCGTGATCACGCGCACGCCCTCATGCAGTGTGGCGTAGGCTGTGGCCTGGTACAAGCGCATGGGGTCACCCGCAGGCGGCTCAATTTTGATACAGCTGGCGCCCATTTTTCGGCAGCGCTGGAGTGCGGCGGGGCCTGGCAGATTCAGACTCAGGCTGAGAAGGCGTGTTCCCTTGAGTGTTTTTTGGGGCTTGAGGCTGGGTGAGTTCATTTGCAGCACATTGGGTAAGTTTTCCGCCCGGCTTCACGAGCCGCAGCTAGCCACATCATGCCGAAATTTCAGTCAGGAATCGATTTCTGGTTCTGCCCGCATCCTGTTGGTCTGGATTCCTGCTGATTTATCCATTAGGCCGTAGCGCTTCGGCATGGCAACGGTCGGCCATGCAAATAGTTTCAATAATCGATAAAATTGATTACAATGAAAATAATAAAAAATCAGTTTGCGCCAATATTTTTTTCGAGCTGGAAACGCAAAGAGTGTCCAGGCGGAATTCATTGGTGCGCGTCGAAAGTCAGGCGTGAGCATGAACGATTTAATGACTGAGTTTGCTAGCCTTGGAATTGGTGAGCGCCTGGCGTTCGCCGATTCGGCGACGTCCATAGCGCAACTGGGTAAATACGTGGACGATTTGAAGTCGCTGATCCGGGAAAAAGATGACGCGTTGCAGCAACTTGAATGTGCGCATTTTGAATCGCTGACGATTTTGTGTCGAGCGGCAGAATTCAGAGATGATGACACGAGCATCCACATGGACCGTGTGGGGGCACTGTCCGCCCAACTGGGCAGACGCATCGGCTTGTCCGAGCCCTTGGCCGCGTTGCTGGGAAAGGCGGCGCCTATGCACGATATTGGAAAGATTGCCATTCCAGACGCCGTGCTCAAAAAACCGGGTAAATACACGGCCGACGAACGGGCCATCATGAATAGCCACGCGAAGATTGGGGCGGAAATCATTGGCCACTCCGAAGTGCCGCTGTTTCGGCTGGCGGCCGAAGTGGCCTTAACGCACCATGAATGCTGGAACGGTTCAGGTTATCCGCAAGGCTTGTCGGGGGCGAAGATTCCGGTGAGCGGGCGTGTGGTGTCCATCATTGACTTCTTTGATGCGCTGACCATGGATCGTGTTTACCGCAAGGCGCTGAGCGATGAGCTGGCACTGGAACTGCTGGTGGAGCAACGCGGCATAAAATTTGACCCGGACATGGTGGATATGTTCGTCACACATGCGCATGAGTTCGCGCGTTTGCGTGACGCCATCAATGATGTTGCCCAAACGCAACTCCCCAGCACGCCGTGATTCAGGCGTACCCGCCCTGCGAGCGCCGGTGCCGACCGTCCATCACGAGGTCGGACCCGAAAGCCGGAATGTGCGCTGCCTTTCAGCTATCTTGTGCTCGATTTATCACAGCGTCTTCGACTTGTGGCTGGTTTCAGGCCAGAACTGGCGATCTGGCTAAAATCAAGTTTGCGTTAAGAAAACATAAAAATATCCAATATGCGAAAAACACCGGCCAATGATGACCTCATGACCACCCGTGAAGCGGGTGAGGTACTGGGCGTGGCTGTACGAACCGTGCAGCTGTGGGTGGAATCGGGGGTGCTGCCTGCGTGGCGCACGGCCGGCGGCCACCGGCGCATTGCGCGCAGCGCGGTGGAAAAATTGATCGAAGCGCGCGCCCACGTGATTGCGAGACCGGCGATTGTGAACGAGGCCTCCGAATCGAAGATCAGGCCGCTCAAGCTTCTCTGGGTGGAGGATGACCCCTCCCAGTTGAAGCTTTTTTCCTTGATGGTCGAGAACTGGAAGTTCCCGCTCGAATTGACCACCGCCATCAACGGCTTTGAAGGCCTGCTTCGCATTGGCCAATTGCGCCCCGACATGGTGGTGACCGATCTCAACATGCCGGGGATGGACGGCTTCCAGATGTTGCGCTCGCTCAAAAAACCGGGTTCTGGTTTCGAGGAAATCGCCCTGGTGGTGGTCAGTGCATTGAGCAAGGAGGATGTTGCAGACCGCGGTGGTTTGCCTGAAGGCATCACCTTCTTTCAGAAGCCGATCTCTTTTCCTGAGATCGAGGCCCTGGCACACGATCTGCATTCAAAACTGTCCAAAGTTCGCCAGCCCGTGCGCAAATCGGGCCCCCAAGCTTCCGCTCAGATTGAATAAAGGCCAATCTCCATACCCTGGCCCGGTGCCTTGCTAACAGGCAACGGAATCCACAGGCGAGCCAACGTGCCTTGCCCGAACTGACTGGCCAGTTTAACACGTCCCTTGTGCAGCTCGGCGACTTCCTTCACTAGACTCAATCCAAGCCCCGTGCCCGGGATATTGCCCGAGGCATCGGCCCGGTAGAAGCGCTCAAAAGCGCGGGCCAGCTGATCCGCTGACATGCCAATGCCCTGGTCTTGTATCTCGATCACGGCAAAGTGTTCCTGGTCTTGGGTTTCGATCCTGGCACCGAGTGAAACGGTTCCCCCCTGAGGCGAATATTTGAAGGCGTTGGTGAGCAGGTTGTTCAGCGCCAGCTGCATTTTTTCCGGATCAATCATCACCGACAGGTCGGGGATTGGCCTGATCGTGACTTGGCGGTCAGTGTCCTTGCGCATCAGTCCCTTGACGCTGTTGTCCACCAGTTCTCGCAGTGGGTGTTCGGCAATCTGGAGATCGAGGCCTCCGCGTGATTCGATGCGCGCCAGGTCCAACAGTTCATTGATCATCTTGACCAAGAGACCGGATTGCCGGTGGATGGTTTGCAGCATGTCCGCCTGACGCTCCTGCGGATACTTGCGCTTGAGCAAGAGCTCTGTGAAGCCGAAGATACTGACCATGGGGGTGCGCAGCTCATGCGCAGCGGAGGCCAGGAACTCGCTTTTCATGCGATCGACTTCATCTTCATGGGTGACATCCCTGAAATAGAGAATGGTTTCCCCGCGGCCCGTGACATTGCGACGCGACTGGGCCTGCACCACCCGGTGTTGCGGCCGCACCAGTTGCATGCGGGCTTGCCACATTTCCCCGTTGGCGCCCATGTCACGAATGTGGGGCAGGGGGTGATCGGCGTGGCACACGTCAGACAGGAAACTTTCGAAGCCGGCAAGGGTCATCGGTTCTGCGATGTTCATCCAGGCGAGACCGGTCATGCGCTCGAAGGCAGGGTTGGCAAACACCAGCTGATCCTGGGCATCGAAGAGCACGAAGCCATCGGGACTCAAGCTGAAGATGGCATCGAGTTGGGCGCTGCGTTCGGCAATCGCCTGCTCGGCTTGCACGCGCGCGGTGACGTCCGAGACGATGCCCACAAAATGGGTCAAGAAACCCTGTGAAGAGAGAACCGGCGAGAGGGAAACTTCAGCAACCAGATGTTTGCCGCTCTCCAGCGTGTGCTGCAGTGTGACACTGGCGTTGCGTTGTTCTTGAACGGCCCGGGTGAGTTCAATGATGGCCGGGTCATGCCGGTCGGTGCCACGCAACAGATCCAGATTGCGCCCCAGTACCTTGTGCGGTGGCAGGCCGGTGACCTGCTGGAAGGACTCGTTGACATACACAATCGGCTGATTGGCGAGTTTCGCGTTGGTGATGAAGACGGCATTGTGACTACAGGCCAGGGCGCGTTCGTACAGTTCAGATGTCTCCTGCGCCGCGCGTTCGTCCGTGACATCGCGCACGATGCAGGCATAACGCAGTCGGTCGTTTTCCAGCACTTCACCCATGGAGATTTCCACGGGAAATGGGGTGCTGTCCGCACGTGTACCAAAAAAGTCGTGGCGAACGATTCGGCGCGGGCCTCCATAGTAGGTCTGGCCTTCGCCAAAGAACTCACGCAGCAGGTCCAGGCTGAGTCCTGGTACGCATTGTTCGAGCGGTTGGCCCAGAATGTCTTCCTCGGGGCGGCCGAAGATGCTGCTGGCGGCCGGGTTGGCGCTCGACACCATCCCTTGTGCGTCGATACCAATGATGGCGTCGGCTGCCGTGATCAGAATGCTCTGCACCCGGGCAACCTGTTCGGCCATGCCGCGGCTGGCCTGGTTGAGCGCCTGGGAGAGCTGGGTGGCTTCCTGGCAAGTCGACGCAAGTTCGACGCGGCTGCCAATATCCTCGGACATTTTTTCAGCGAATGCCGAGAGCACATGGATCGGTTGTAAAGCCCAGCGCAGGATGACGTGCAGGCTGATGAGCATCAGACCCACGATCAGCAGGGTGCCCAGCAAAGACTCGAGCCACAGCCGCTTTAGCTCCTGCGTGCGCTGGTTCAGGCTGAAATGCACCCGGATCCAGGCCAGGGGCGATGAGGCACTGATGTCGATCGTTGACCATGATTCGTAGACATCCCCTGCGCCTCGTCCTGGCATGCTTCTGATGCTGGGCGGCGGCGGGGTGATGCGTTCCGTGCCGCCCACTTCAGAAAGAAGTTTGCCTTCTGCCTTGCGCACCTGCACCAGAATCCGGCCATCTTCGCGAAAGACGGAGATGTCATCGATGCCGGGCAACTGCACAATCTGCTGGAGATTGGATTCTATCGCAGCGATATCGTCGAGGATGAAGGCGTTGGTGTTGCTGCTGCCGACCAGTCGTGCCACCGAATCGGACCAGTGCCTGGCGGCATCCATGGTCTCGCGCCCCAGACGTTCATAGGCAAACGCGCTATAGAGTGCCGCCAAAACCACGACTACGGCGGAGGTCACCACCAGAATGATCGTATTCAGGGAGTAGGGAGGCGTGAGGCGGCGGCGCAGGTGCGGGAACAGGCTCATGAGCTGATATATTTTTCTATCTGCAAGCGCTGCAGTGGCGCGTATTCACGCTCGTAATCTGCCCGCACCGGGTTGGGCATCTGGATCGCCGCCATCAACGCTTTGCGCTCAGGGTCACGCCCCATCCCCAGCAGGGTTTCGGTGAGCCGGCGACGCAGTGCAAGGGGTACCCGCGGATGCACGGCGATCGGGTGCGGCGACAGCCTGGGGGTGGTATAGATCACGCGCAGGGCGCGCTGAATCTCGGGCAGCTCATTTTCCAGCGTGGTTCTGACAACGCCCGCTGCAGCCGAATCGTCCGTCAATACCTGGCGAATCGCATTGCGGTGGTTCATGGCGTAATGAGGCAAGTAGTGCAGGTGATACTGGCGTTCGAGTACGGCCCGGATGTACAGACTGGCGGCAAACGCATTGGGGGCCGGAAAGGAGATGCGCTGGCCTTTGAGTTGCTGGATGTTCTCGATTGGGCTGTTGGTCTTGACCACCAGCACCCCTTCCAGCGCCCGCTCATCGTGCAGCAGCGGCTCATAGCGCTGAACCCGGCGGGCCATCACCATGTGATAGGGGTTGAGAAACACCACGTCGGCGCGCCCCTGAAGGAATTCAGGTTCGAAATTCGCGATGGAGGAATGCACCACCAGTTCACAGGGAAAGCCGGCTTGTGCCAGGGCTTGAACGATGGGTGACCAGTTGCGGGTCATCTCGACCGGCGTGAGTTGCGGCACCACGGCCAGCCGCCAGACTTTGCGGCTGTCGACCGGGTTGTCTGCACCTGCCGCAGGGTTGGAGAACCAGGCCGGGGCAGCCAGCGATGCCGCCAGGCCTTGCAGCACCTGGCGGCGCTTGATGGATGGCGGCTTTTCCAGCGTCATGCCCGCGCGACCAGACGGTCCACCGTATCGAGCAACTCGATCGGGCTGAACGGCTTGACCAGATAGGCGTCGGAGCCGACGGCATGGCCGCGATCAATGTCGGTGCGCTGGCCACGCGCCGTCAGCAGAATGACCTTGGTGGTCTGGGTCAAGATGGGGTCGGCCTTGATCTTCTCGCAGACCTGGTAGCCGTCGAGCGCGCCGGGCATCATGACGTCCAGCAGCACCACTGCCGGGCGCAGGTTTTGGGCCAGTCGAAATGCGTCTACGCCGTTGTTGGCCTCATGCAGCTCGAACTCCTCGGACTCCATAGTCATCAGGATGAGTTTGCGGATATCGGCTTGATCATCGACGATCAGGGCATTGGGTTTCATGCTTTCTCCTTTTTGCGGCGCGACATGAGTTGCGCGAGATCCTTGGCGTATTGCTGGGCTTGGGCCATGTCCACGTGCGCTTGACCCCGTTGCGGCGCGCCGGTTGGAAATTCCATCAACACTTGCACGGTGTCTTGGTCAACCGTGCTCAAACGCATATTTCCGCCATGCAAGCCAATGATGCGTTGCACCAATGGCAGGCCGAGACGGGCGACCGAATCCGTTGCGGCGGGATTGGCCGGTTTGGCAAATGGCTCGATCGTTTCGTTGCCCCCGACCTTGAGCGTGGTAGCGCCCCGGTTGCGTACCCCGATGAGGACGTGCTCGCCCGAGAGCGTGAAGCGGATTTCCACGGTCAGCGATTGTTGTGAGGTCACCTCCTTGCGGGAGTGCACCAGTGCGTTGTCCAGGCACTCGTACAGTGCGCGGCGTACGAGTTTTTCATTGCCATAGATGGGCGGCAGGGTTTGTCCTGGGTCCAGGATGTCGAAACCCACCCCGATTTTTTCTGCGCGTGGGGTCATTGCGCGGCAGATGGCTTGCAGCAGGGGCTGCAATTCAATCCGGTCTTGCGTCTCCATGATGTCATCGCCAAACACCTCGATCAGATCGGACAAGCGCATCAGCCGCTGGCTCAGTTCCTCACTGGCTTGCTCTAAATGGGCGATGTCCGGGCTGCTTGGCAATGCGTTGAGCTGCCTGGATAAATTCTTCAGCGGCGGCCCCACTTCATCGCGCAGCAGTTCAATGACGTCTTTTAAACCGCTTCGCTTGGGGGCCGACCCGTGGCCCGACGCTCCGGTCTGGGCCAGAAAGGCGATATCCAAGCCTGCTGGGCCAGACATGAACTGGCCGCTCATGCGGTGACCGTCTTCCAGCTCAACTTCGGCCGGGTAGGGCAACTTGAGTTTGCCCAGAACGGCGTCCGCAATCAGTGCTTTGATCACCGGCTTGCCGTTCATGGCTTCCATGGGGCGGCCCGGATGCTGTTTGGCGGCGGTATTGGCGTAGGTGACTGCGCCACTGACGCCAAAAGTGAGTAGTGGGGCGGGCATGCCATCAAACAACGCATAGACGGACGGTTGGTGCAGGTTGATGGCCATGATTTATTCAAAGTACATTCGATGTATCAAATATATCAAATACATCAAAATAGTCAAATATTTCGGTGTCCTTGCGTTCTCGGCTCTCAGAACAGGCAAAAAAAACCCTGGCATGCCAGGGTTTTGATGGGGCGGCGCTGAAAAATCAGTCCGACTGGCCGAAGTCCAGCGGCAGACCGACATAGTTCTCTGCCACCGAGCGGGCGCCAGATTCCGAATGAATGATGTAGTCGAGTTCGGCTTCCTGCAGTTTCTGGCCGATGGCGCCGTTATCGGGGAAGCGGTGCATCAGGCTGGTGAACCACCAGGAGAAGCGTTCGGCCTTCCAGATGCGTTTGAGGCAGCGCTCAGAATAATTGTCAATGCCTGCCTCGCTCTTGTCCTGATAGAACTCGGTGATGGCGCTGCAGAGGTATTTCACATCGGTGGCCGCCAGGTTCAAGCCTTTGGCACCTGTGGGCGGCACGATATGGGCGGCGTCGCCGGCCAGGAACATGCGGCCAAAGCGCATCGGCTCGGCCACGAAACTGCGCAGCGGGGCGATGCTCTTCTCCAGTGAGGGGCCTGTCACCAGTTTTTCGCGCGCTGCGGGGTCCAGACGCAGACGCAACTCCTGCCAGAAGGCTTCATCCGACCAGTCTTCGACCTTGTCGGTCAGCGGCACCTGCAGGTAGTAGCGGCTGCGCGTCAGGCTGCGTTGCGAGCACAGGGCAAAACCACGCGTGCTGTTGACGTAGATGAGTTCTTCGTGCACCGGCGGGGTATCGGACAACATGCCCAGCCAGCCGAAGGGGTAGACCTTCTCGTATTCGGTGATGGCGCCTTGCGGTACGCTGGCGCGGCACACACCGTGGAAGCCGTCACAACCGGCGATGAAGTCGCACTCGATCTCGTGTGTCTGGCCGTCCTTTTCGTAGCGCACGCGCGGTTTGGCGCTGTCATAGTCATGCACCGTGACGTTGCCGGCTTCATAAATCGTGGTCAGGCCAGCGGCTTGGCGCGCGTCCATCAGATCACGCGTGACTTCGGTCTGGCCATAGACCATGACGTTCTTGCCGCCGGTGAGCTTGTTCATGTCGATGCGGTGGCGTTCACCCTTGAACAGCATGTCAAAGCCGCCATGGACCAGGCCTTCCTGGTGCATGCGCTGGCCTACGCCGGCCTCGTCCAACAAATCAATGCAGACCTGCTCCAAAACGCCGGCGCGGATGCGGCCGAGCACATAGTCGCCACTCTGGCGCTCGAGGATGACGGCGTCAATGCCCGCCTTGTGAAGCAGCTGGCCGAGCAGCAGGCCCGAGGGGCCTGCACCGATGATGGCAACCTGGGTGCGCATGGAGTTCTCCTTGTCAGTCAAGTTGTCTAGGTTAAGTGACGGAAGTCACTGGCGCCGGTCTTGCCTTGCATCAATTGTGCGATGATCGCCCTATTTGCGCGATCATCGCGCAGTGGTGTTGCTTTTCAGAGCAACCTTGTATGCAGCTTAGTGGAAGCCCCCGTGATTGCAAAAACTGATCTCATCGAAGGCATGGTCAAAGGCATGGCCGTGCTGGAGAGCTTTGATACCGAACGCCAGCGTCTCAACGCCACCTTGGCGGCGCAACGTGCGGGCATCACGCGGGCGGCGGCACGCCGACATCTTCTGACGCTCGCGCATCTGGGTTATCTGGAAAGCGATGGGCGCGCTTTTTGGTTGTCGAGCAAGGTGCTGCGGTTTTCCGGCAGCTACCTGGCCTCGGCCCGTTTGCCCCGCGTGCTGCAGCCTACCCTGGAGCGTCTGGCCGCGCAGACCGGGGAGGCATTTTCAGCGGTGGTCCTCAATGGCGACGAGGTTGTGATCGTGGCGCGCAGCAGCAACATCCGTCACAACGCGCCCGATGGCTTGCCGCAGGTGCTGGCTTACGGGCTGCATCTCGGGGCTCGACTGCCAGCGCACGCCACCTCGACCGGGCGTGTCCTGCTGGCGGCCATGTCGAAAACGGTCTTCAGCGACTGGGTGAAAAACCACGTTCTGACGCGCCTGACGCTGCATACGCAGACTGACAGCAAACAGTTTCGGTCCATGATCGAGCAGGTGCGCCGTGATGACTACTGTCTGAGCAGCGAAGAGCACGAGTTGGGGGTGCATGCCTTGGCCGTTCCCCTGCGTAATTTGCAGGGGCAGACCGTGGCCGCGCTCAATGTGGTGGCTTCGCCCGCACGCTTGTCACCGGAGTCGATGCGCCAACATTTGCTGCCCTTGTTGCTGGATGCGGCACGTGAATTGCGTTCGATTTTATAAATACGCTCGGTCAGGACGGAAATGGTTGGGGCGGGTGCAAGAGACGATTAGCGCAGGTCGCTACCTGAAGTGGGTTCGTTTCGTGCATGGAATTGATTTGTCTCAAGAAATCGCGCCACTGAAGCTCTTACAATTGCTTACATGGCACACTCGACCGAGAGGCGGGGTCGCAAAGCTTCCGGTCTGAGCGCGTGGCGTTCTGATAGCGGGGTTGCCGAATTCATATTGCTGGCGCATCGACAGGAATTCGATCTGAGTCTTGATAGTTCCCATTCGTAGATGGGCGTTCAAGGGCGCATTGCGATCTCCACCGCTTCGGTCATGTGTGCAAGGGGAGGCGCGCGCGTTGGGCGCCATGGTTGCTATCACTCGTAGGGTGCGGTTGCGTCACCGCCAGCCACCTGAGAGACAAAAAGTTATTTATGCGAATCAATCTTCCGGTTACACAGCGCGAATATCCCTTTCCTTCAGGCAAGACCGTGGTTTCCACCACCGATCTCAAAGGGCGGATCACCCATTGCAATGAGGTCTTCATCGAGCTCAGTGGCTTCACCAAGGAAGAGTTGCTGGGCCAGCCGCATAACCTGGTGCGGCACCCGGATGTCCCGGAAGAAGCATTTCGTGATTTGTGGGACAGCCTGGAGCAGGGCTATCCCTGGACCGGCGTCGTCAAGAACCGGCGCAAGAACGGCGACCACTACTGGGTGGTGGCCAATGTCACGCCAGTGATGGAAGGCGACCGCCCCGTCGCCTACCTCTCGGTGCGGACCGAACCCACGCGCGAACAGATCGACGCGTCCGAAGCCTTGTACGCCGTCATGCGGGCCGAGCAGGAAGCCGGCCGAATCGTGCACCGCCTGAACCATGGCAGTCTGGAACGTCATACCCTCTGGGGCCGGATGGGGCGCATCCTGTCGCCTTCGCTCAATGCACAAATCAACATCACGGGCATGTTACTCGGCGTCATCGGTGCGCTTGTGGGCATGTCAGTTGCCGGTGGCTGGTCTGCCGTATCTTCAGGTGGTCTGCTCGGGGGGCTTGCGCTGGTGACCTTGTTCGGCTGGCTGGGCACCTGGCGCGTGCGTGCGATGGCGACCGAGCCGTTGAGTCGACTGCTGGCTTTTGCCAACCGCATGGCCGCCGGTGATCTGACCAACCGTCTGGAGCGCACGCACAGCGGCGTGTTGGGGCGGCTGGAAGGGGCGTTGAACCAGCTTAACGTTAACGTCCGTTCCATCGTGGATGATGCCCGCTCGGAGGTGGCGCGCATGGCCGTAGCCACCAACCATATTGCGGTCGGCAGCAGTGATTTGTCCGCCCGGACCGAGGCGCAGGCCTCCAGCCTGGAAGAGTCGGCCGCCTCCATGAAACAGATCAGCGGCAATGTGCAGCAGACGGCTGAGGCGGCGCGGCAGGCCTCCGATCTGGCGTCGCAGGCCACGCAGGTCACCGAACGCAGTGGCGAAGCGGTAAAGGCCGTGACGCAAACCATGCAGGCCATCAACGAATCTTCCAGCCGGATTGGCGAGATCATTCAGGTGATTGATGGCATTGCATTCCAGACCAACATCCTGGCCCTTAATGCCGCTGTGGAAGCCGCCCGTGCCGGCGAGTCCGGACGCGGTTTTGCCGTGGTGGCGTCTGAAGTGCGCAGCCTGGCCGGCCGTTCGGCCGATGCGGCCAAGGAAATCAAGCAGCTGATCCAGGATTCGGCTACCAAGGTCGAGGCCGGCACGCGCCTGACGGACAACGCGCGTGCCACGATGGAGGAAGCCGTCGCCAAGGCGCGGCAGGTGAATTCCATCATCTCTGAAATCCATACCGCGACCAACGAACAAAGCGTGGGTATCACACAGATCAACCTGGCCCTGAACCACATTGAGGGCTTGACCCAGCAGAACAACGGTTTCGTGAGTGAGCTGGCCAATTCGGCCGCCGCGCTGGAAGTGCAGACCCGCAGTGTGGCCGATTCAATGCGGGTGTTCCGCCTGCACCACACGGATAGCGTCGGCCAGCCCGACGCCGTGGCCCTGCGACGCGAGATGAAGCAGCTCAAGGCTTAGGCCAGAGTACGTTAAGCTCTGAGGGATGTTCCCAATCTCTCAGACTTATCCGTCATTTGCCGGTCGCGGCCACAAGGTGGCCCCTTGAGCACGCCCCAACTCGACTTCGGTTTCGAATCTGCTGGCCGTGTACCCGTGCCGGTGGTGAAAACAAAAAACCACAGCCCGCGCAAACCCCTGCCGTCTGTGGCCCCCGTAGACCCGGAAACCCTGGCCCGTGAACTGGAAAAAAATCCGGATTACCGGGTGTTGCGCCGCCTGGTGCCGCGCTACCAGTTTGAGCCCGCCCTTGGCCCGGTGAGCCGGGTGGTGGTGCTCGACACCGAAACCACGGGCCTGGACCAAACCAAGGACAAGATCATCGAGCTGGCCATGCTGCGCGTGGAGGTCGATACCAGTACCGGCCGCCCTTGCGGCGAGGTCCAGGTCTATGACGGCCTGGAGGATCCCGGCATGCCGATCTCGGCCGAGATCGAGGCCATCACCGGCATCCGCAATGACATGGTCAAGGGCCAGCGACTGGACGAGGCGCGTATTGCGGCGCTGCTGGATGGCGTGGACGTCATCATCGCGCACAACGCCGCCTTTGACCGCCCCTTTGTCGAGGCGCGGTTGCCACAGTTTGCGCAGTTCGCCTGGGCCTGCTCCTTTGCCGACATCGACTGGAAGGCGCAAGGCCATGGCTCGGCCAAACTCGAATACCTGACCATGGAGCTGGGCTGGTTCTATGACGCCCACCGTGCCGAGGTGGATTGCCATGCGCTGCTGGCCGTGCTCGGTGCCGAGTTGCCGGTGTCACACCAGACCGGCCTGGCCCGCATGCTGGCGGCGGCGCGTCAGGACGCCTATCGGCTGCAGGCCACCGGGGCACCGTTTGATGCCAAGGATGATCTCAAGGCCCGTGGCTACCGCTGGAATGCCGAGCAGAAGGTCTGGCACACCCGGCTTGATACCGAAGCGGCCTTGCAGGCCGAGTGCGACTGGCTCAAGTCAGCCGTCTATGGCAACCGGCCGGCCCGCGTGCAGGTGGAAAAACTCGATGCGGGCGTCAAGTACGCCGCCCGCGCAGGCGAGTTGTCCGTACGGCAGCTCTGAACTGAACCCAGCGAGGAGGGCGGTTGCGCCCCTCCTTGTGCGCTCGTTCAAGCTGTCAGCGGCGGCTTATTGCGCGGCCCAGCCGCCATCCATGTTCCAGGCCACGCCGCGCACATTGTTGGCGGCCGGTGAGCAGAAGAACACGGCCAGTTCGCCCAGTTCATCCGGCGTTGTGAACTGCATGGAGGGCTCCTTCTCGCCCAGCAGCAGCTTCTTGGCTTCTTCGTTGGAGAGGTTCAAGGCGGCGGCCTTGGCATCCACCTGCTTTTGCACCAGCGGCGTCAGCACCCAGCCCGGGCAGATGGCATTGCAGGTCACGCCGCTGGTGGCGTTTTCCAGCGCGGTGACCTTGGTGAGTCCCACGATGCCGTGCTTGGCCGCCACATAGGCTGATTTTTCTGCCGAGGCCACCAGGCCATGGACCGAGGCCACGTTGATGATGCGCCCCCAGTTAGCGGTTTGCATGGCCGGCAGCGCCAGGCGCGTGGTGTGGAAGGCGCTGCTGAGGTTGATGGCGATGATGGCATCCCAGCGCTCAGGCGGGAAATGCTCGATGCGTGCCACATGCTGAATGCCGGCGTTATTGACCAGAATGTCGACGCGGCCGAACTGGGCGGCGGCGTGCTTCATCATGTCCTCGATCTCGGTCGCTTTGCTCATGTCGGCGCCGTGGTAGGCCACCTTGGCGCCGAGCGCGGCAATCTCGGCCTTCGGGCCGTCGACGTCGCCAAAGCCGTTGAGCACGATGTTGGCACCCTGGCGCGCCAAGGCCTTGGCGATGCCCAGGCCAATGCCGCTGGTGGAGCCGGTGACGAGGGCGGTTTTGCCTTTGAGCATGTTGTTTCTCCGATCGGGGGTTGGCGATTGAATTAGGATGAGGGCACTGCTGTCATTATCTTCAGTCACCAGATTTCACCATGTCCGAGCCTACGCTGAACTACGTATCCTGCCCCGATGCCCAAGGTGGCTATCGCATGGCCTACTGGCAGTGGGGCCAGCCGACGGCCAGCCATGTGGTGCTCTGTGTGCACGGCCTGTCGCGCCAGGGGCGCGATTTCGATGTGCTGGCCCAGGCCCTGTGTGCCCGCAGCCCCGAGCGCGTGCGCGTGGTCTGCCCCGATGTGGTGGGGCGCGGCCAGAGCGACTGGCTCCAGGACCCGATGGGATACCAAGTGCCGAACTATGCGGCTGACATGTTGCTCCTGATCAACCAGCTCCAACCCACGACGCTGGACTGGGTTGGCACCAGCATGGGCGGGCTGATCGGTATGCTGGTGTGCGGACAAACCAAACTTCCCTTGACTGTGCCGGTACGGAGACTGGTGCTCAATGACGTTGGTCCCACCATCCAGTGGGAAGCGATTCAGCGTATTGGCGCCTACCTCGGGCAACCGGTGCGCTTCCAGACGCTGGAGCAGGCGGCCGATGTGTTGTGGACCATCTCTTCCAGCTTCGGGCCGCACACGCGCGAGCAGTGGCTGGCCCTGACGCGACCCATGCTCAAACCAGCGAGCGATGCGGCGGGCGGTTTTGTCTTGCACTACGACCCCGCCATCGCAGCGCCGTTCCGGGCGGTGACCCAGGAATCGGCCACGCAGGGCGAGGCCGCGCTCTGGCAGCTGTACGACCACATCACCGCCAGCACGCTGCTGACTCGCGGCGCGCAATCCGACCTGCTGTCGCGCCAGACCGCGCTGACCATGACACAGCGCGGTCCCCGGGCGCGGCTGGTGGAGTTTGCCGGCGTCGGTCATGCCCCCACTTTTGTGGCGGACGATCAGGTGCAGATCGTGACGGACTTCCTGCTGGGTGAGGTGTGAGAACCGTATGAAAAGTCACGCTGCAGAGCACGCCGCATCGGCCCCGTTGCCCGAAGTCATCGCTGCCACGGCACAAAGCCTGCCCGAGCAGGCCAACGCGCTGGCGCGCGCGCGCGCTTTTGCCGAGCCGCTGCTGGCCAATGAAACCCTGGACACCGGCGAGAACACGCTGGCCCATGCCGATGCGGTGGCGGCCATCCTCAAAACCATAGGTGGTTCGGAAGCCATGCAGGCCGCCAGCTATCTGGTCTATGCCAGCGCCCACCTGAACAAGCCGCACGAAGTCATTGCCAAGGCCTTTGGCGAGAGCTTTGCCGAGTTGGCGGTGGAGACCACCAAGCTGGTGCAGGTCCAGCGCCAGGCCCGTGCGGCGCAGGTCTCCGCTTCGCGCTCGGGCGTCGCGGTGCCGATGGCGCAGACGGCGGCGGCCCAGACCGAGAACGTGCGCAAGATGCTGCTGGCGTTTTCGCGCGACCTGCGGGTGGTGATGCTGCGCCTGGCGTCGCGCCTGCAGACACTGCGCCATTTCGCCGCCAGCAAGCTGCCGCTGCCGCCGGGCCTGGCGGCCGAATCGCTGCAGGTGTTCGCGCCGCTGGCCAACCGCCTGGGCATCTGGGAGATCAAGTGGGAGATGGAGGACCTGTCCTTCCGCTTCCTGGAACCCGAGACCTACCGGCAGGTGGCGCGCTTGCTGGACGAAAAACGCGTCGAGCGCGAAGCCTATGTGGAGCAGCTGCGCGCCCGGCTGGAGCGCGAGCTGCAGGCCCAGGGCATCCCTGCCCGGGTGCAGGGCCGACCCAAGCACATCTACAGCATTGTCAAGAAGATGCGCGGCAAGTCGCTCGGCTTCGACCAGGTCTATGACATCCGGGCGCTGCGTATCGTGGTGAACTCGATCCCCGATTGCTATGCGGCCTTGAGTTGGGTGCACAGCCAGTTCCAACCCATCACCGAAGAATTTGACGACTACATCGCGAAGCCGAAGGCCAACGGCTACCAGTCGCTGCACACCATCGTGCGCGATGGCGCCGGCCAGCCGATCGAGATCCAGATTCGGACCCAGGCCATGCACGACCATGCCGAGCACGGCGTGGCGGCACACTGGGCCTACAAGGAAGCCGGCACCAAGGGCTATGCAGGGGTCTCTGCCAGCGGGGAATACGACGCCAAGATTGCGGTGCTGCGCCAGCTGCTGGCCTGGGAGCGCGACCTGTCCGGCCCGCAGCAGGCGCAGGGCTTTTTCGAAGACCGCATCTATGTGCTGACGCCGGATGCCGCCATCGTGGAATTGCCGCAGGGTTCCACGCCGATCGATTTTGCTTACAGCGTGCACACCAACCTGGGCCACCGCTGTCGCGGCGCCCGTATTGACGGCGCCATGGTGCCGCTGAACACGCCACTGAAAAACGGCCAGACGGTTGAAGTGGTGGCGACCAAGGAAGGCGGCCCCTCGCGTGACTGGCTCAACGCCGAGTTGGGCTTTCTGGTCAGCCCGCGTGCCCGAGCCAAGGTGCGCGCCTGGTTCAACGCGCTGGCCATGCACGAGACGGCGGCGCGCGGTCGCGAGGCGGTGGAAAAGCTGTTGCAGCGCGAAGGCAAGACCTCGATCAAGCTTGACGACCTGGCTTCCCAGCTTGGTTTCAGCTCGGCCGATGCTTTGTTCGAGGTGGTCGGCAAGGATGAGTTCTCGCTGCGCAGCATCGAGAACGTGTTGCGGCCGCCGGAGCCGGCCCCGGTGCAGGACGAGCACACGCTGCTCAAGAAATCCAGGAGTGGTGGCAGCGCGCGCGGTGGCGTGCTGGTGGTGGGGGTCGACTCCTTGCTTACACAGCTCGCCAAGTGCTGCAAGCCGGCACCGCCCGATGAGATTCGTGGTTTTGTCACGCGCGGCAAGGGCGTGAGCGTGCACCGGGCTGACTGCGTCAACTTGCGTGAATTGGTGGCGCGCAATGGCGAGAGGGTGATTGACGTGGAATGGGGTAAAGCCAAGGGTGAGAGCACCGCGCTGTACCCGGTGGATGTAACGGTGGAGGCGGCCGACCGGCAGGGTTTGTTGCGCGACGTGCTGGAAGTGTTCTCCAAGGAGAAGCTCAACGTGGTGGCAGCGCAGACGCAGACCATCAAGGGTACGGCTTGGATGACCTTGACGGTGGAGGTTGCGGATTCGGGGCGGTTGGGGAAGGTGTTGGCTTCTGTGGCGGGGTTGAGTGGGGTTAGGGCGGCGCGGCGGCGTTAGTTTTTTGTTGCGCTCCGGTTGGCTTGCTTGGTGTCGGGTTGTGCGCCCGACAGCGCAGTCCCCTTTTTTGCGTCGCCAAAAAAGGGAACCGAAAAAAGGCGAGCCGG